>Ga0209207_1000006_pt1 | contig 608712 bp, 558 predicted proteins | sample SaghotsprinmetaG_FD_184140 | JGI IMG/M metagenome (GOLD analysis project Ga0209207, IMG submission 184140) | Hot spring microbial communities from South Africa to study Microbial Dark Matter (Phase II) - Sagole hot spring metaG (SPAdes) (version 3) | ecosystem: Environmental > Aquatic >... | reverse complement strand
GATTTTTCAGCGGTTGGCCGCCATTGCTCACCATGCCTAACTTGATTCGCAGTAATACTTTCGCGGCGCTCCACGAGAGCATCGATTATTTTCTCGTATTCCATGATCGCCTCGTGTAAGGGCTAACTATAATTAGGCGACATCGCTGTCGCATAAAACACCTGAAGGTGTCTGATAACGTTCCTTATCATGCAGCAACCCTTTGATTTGCTTAGAGGCGTGAATGTTCAACGCGGCTAAGTGAGGTGAAAAAGCGACATGAATGGCAACGCGTACCAAACCAGCTCAAGTGTCGTGATGTTCAGACGCTACTGATCGGCCTCAAGGCTGTCTAGCGGATGTGTTGAAAATGTCTTGAAATCACGGTGAAGAGAGGCAGCCAGACCACGTGCGCTTTAACTGCAGCCCAGAATTGCGTCATAAACGACCGTGTGCTGCATGCAGTCGGCAACTTTGCTGCGTTACCCTTCCTGCGCCCGATAGGCCCCCGGCGTTAGCCCCGTCCATTTTTTGAACGCCCGATGAAACGCAGACGGCTCGGAAAATCCCAACTGCTCGGCAATATCCTGAATTGCCAGTTCATCGCGCCCTAGGTGGTAAATCGCCAGGTCGCGGCGCAGATGGTCTTTGAGCTCCTGAAAGCTTGAGCCTTCTTCGCGCAAGTGTCGGCGCAGGGTTTGTGGGCTCATGTGCAGTTGTTGGGCGACGGCATCCAGGTCCGGCCAGTTGCTGCAGTCGCGGCCAAGCAGGCGGCGGATTTGGCTGATCAGGCTGTCGCCGCCATCCGGGCGGGCCAGCAGGTCGGCGGGGGAGTGCTGGAGAAATTGTTTGAGGGTGCGTTCATCCTGCAGCAGCGGCATGGCCAGGTAGCGCGCGTGGAACAGCAGGCTGGTACGCCCGGCGGTGAAGCGTCGGGTGCAGGGGAAGAGCAGTTCGTATTCGCTGGCATGCGCCGGTTGGCTGTAGGTGAAGGTGGCTTCTTCCAGGCGTATGCGTTGGCCGATCAGCCAGCTACCGAGGCGATGCCAGATCACCAGCAGGCTTTCCACCAGAAAGTGGTCGGGGTCCCACAGGGTTGAGTCGTCCACGCTTAGCCGCGCCCAGTCGCCTTCGCGCTGGATGCTGATGGCCGGGGCCTCGGGGAACAGGCTGTAGAACAGCGCGCCACGGCCCAGGGCTTTTTCCAGGGAATGGCAGTGGATGATCGCGTAACACATCATGGCGAAGGTGCCGCGCTTGCTGCGCATGCGGCCGAAACCCAGGTATTCGTCGTCGAGACTTTCCCACAGCAGTTGCACCAGGCGGGCGAATTGCTCGGGTGCGACCCGTGCGCGGGGTTCGTCGAGCAGCGCCGGTTGGATGCTCAGCTGGCGCAGCAGCGGCGTGTAGTCGTGGCCCTGGCGTTCGGCGCCGCGTAAGGCCGCGCGGACAAAGTGGCTGGCGATGGTGCGTTCGCGCATGGGGGCTCGCTCGTTGTTATAGGCGGGCGATGGTAGCCACACGCCGGTCTGTGCAACAAGCCAAGGTACTGTTGGCTGGTCATTGGTTTGCTGGGGATAACCGCCACGTGGCTGGCCATGGGCGTGCGGGAATCCGCCAGTTTGGCTAATTGCTAATCGAGTTGATTTTACAAGCTACTGATTTATAAGGATTTAAAAATTAAACCCAGAGTGGCATGGGGCTTGCGATAGGCCGCGCGAGGTGCGCCAGGTGCACCGACAAAAAGTCCCCCATCGCTTCGGGGGGTAGTGCTTATTCGGGTGTTGCCGGTGTCGATGGACGTTGCCGGGCAATATCGCTGAGGACCTCTGCCATGACCGCCACGCCGCTCGCTGCGCCACGTCAACCGTTCTACAAGATGCTCTATGTCCAGGTACTGGTGGCCATCACCATTGGTATTCTGCTTGGCCACTTCTACCCGGAAACCGGTGTGGCGCTCAAACCGCTGGGTGATGGCTTCGTCAAACTGATCAAGATGGTGATAGCGCCGATCATCTTCTGCACCGTGGTCAGCGGCATCGCCGGTATGCAGGATATGAAGGCAGTCGGTAAGACCGGCGGTTATGCGCTGCTGTATTTCGAGATCGTTTCCACCATTGCGCTGGTGATTGGCCTGATTGTGGTCAACCTGGCGCAGCCAGGCGTCGGCATGCACATCGACCCAAATACTCTGGATGCCAGCAGCATCGCCGCTTATGCCTCGGCCGGTGCGCAGCAGAGCACCATCGGCTTTCTGCTTAATGTGATCCCGGCCACCGTGGTGGGGGCGTTCGCCAATGGCGACATCCTTCAGGTGCTGTTCTTTTCGGTGATCTTTGCCTTCGCGCTGCAGCGTATGGGTGACTATGGCCGCCCAGTGCTGGAGTTTATCGAGCGCATTGCCCAGGTGATGTTCGGCATCATCAACATGATCATGAAGCTCGCGCCCATCGGTGCCTTCGGTGCCATGGCCTTTACCATCGGCCAGTATGGCGTGGGCTCGCTGGTGCAACTGGGCCAGTTGATGATCTGCTTCTACATCACCTGCGTGTTCTTCATCCTCGTGGTGCTCGGCGGTATTGCCCGTAGCCATGGCTTCAGCATCCTCAAATTCATTAAGTACATCCGCGAAGAGCTGATGATTGTGCTCGGCACCTCGTCGTCCGAGTCGGTGTTGCCGCGCATGCTGACCAAGATGGAAAAACTGGGGGCGAAGAAGTCGGTAGTAGGGCTGGTGATCCCCACCGGTTACTCGTTCAACCTCGACGGCACGTCGATCTACCTGACCATGGCGGCGGTGTTTATCGCCCAGGCCACTGATACGCCGATGGACCTGACCCATCAGATCACTCTGTTGCTGGTATTGCTGGTGGCGTCCAAGGGGGCGGCCGGGGTCACTGGTAGCGGCTTTATCGTGCTGGCGGCCACGCTGTCGGCGGTGGGCCATCTGCCGGTTGCCGGCTTGGCGCTGATTCTGGGTATCGACCGCTTTATGTCCGAAGCCCGCGCGCTGACCAACCTGATCGGCAATGGTGTGGCGACTATCGTGGTCGCCAAGTGGTGTAAGGAACTCGACGAAGACACCTTGCAGCGTGAATTGGCCAGCGGTGGTAAGGAGCAACCTGTGCCCGCAGCGGCCAAGCCCGAACTGAGCTGACAGATTAATGATGCATTTGAGCCCGCCTTTTGGCGGGCTTTTTTATGCCTGGGCCATGGCCTCGGGTGTTACGCGGGGGATGACCGAATGGGTCAATCCAGGCTGAGCGCATGGGTCATTGAGGCGCGCTGGAGGGCGGCCTAACCTGCAGCACGACTTCAATCCCCCAGGGAGCACACTCGCATGCAGCGCACGATTTTCGACACTGAACATACGATGTTTCGCGACGCCTTCGCCGCCTTTCTGAAGAAGGAAGTGGTGCCTTATCAGGATGAATGGGAAACGGCGGGCGTAGTCAGCCGCGAGGTGTGGAAGAAGGCCGGTGACATGGGCTTTCTGCTGCCCTGGGCGGATGAGGAATACGGCGGTGCCGGGCTCAAGGACTTCCGCTATGAGCAGATCATGTGCGAGGAACTGGCCAAGATTAACGAGCCAGGCTTCATGATCCCGCTGCATTCGGCATTGTGCGGCCCCTACATCGCCGAGTACGGCAATGCCGAGCAGAAAGCGCGCTTTATGCCAGGCATCATCAGTGGCGAGCTGATCCTGGCGGTGGCGATGACCGAGCCGAGCGCCGGTTCCGACCTGGCCGGTATGCGCACCAACGCGGTGGACAAAGGCGACCATTACCTGCTCAACGGCTCCAAGGTGTTTATCTCCAACGGTTTGCTGGCCGATGTGGTGATCGTGGCGGCCAAGACTGATCCGAACAACAAGCACGCCATGGGCCTGTTCCTGGTCGAGCGCGGCATGGAAGGTTTCGAGCGCGGCAAGAACCTGGAAAAACTCGGCATGAAGAGCCAGGACACCGCCGAGCTGTTCTTCAACAACGTCAAGGTGCCCAAGGCCAACCTGCTGGGCGACGCCAAGGGCGGCTTCTTCTACCTGATGAACATGCTGGCCCAGGAGCGCCTGACCAACGCCTGCGGCGCGGTGGCCGGTGCTGAAGCAGCGTTGCAGACCACCATTGATTACGTGAAAGAGCGCAAAGCCTTCGACCGGCCGATTTCGCACTTCCAGAACACCCGCTTCAAGCTGGCAGAAATGCGCACGCAGATCGACGTGGCGCAGGTGTTTGTCGACCGCTGCGTGATGGACCACAACCAGAAAAAGCTCACCCCGGAAGTGGCTGCCGAAGCCAAGCTGTTTACCACTGAGCTGCTGTGCAAGGTGGTCGATGAAGGCGTTCAGTTGCACGGTGGCTGGGGCTACATGTGGGAATACCCGATCTGCAAGATGTACGCGAACGCACGTATTCAGCGGATCTTCGCTGGCACCTCGGAAATCATGAAGGAGATCATCAGCCGCGGCATGAAGCTGTAAGACGCTTGCCCTGCCAGGCGATCTTGACCCTGCATGGTGGTTGTCTGTTACAACGGGCAACCCAAGCCTCAGGGTTGATGCTTGGAAAACAATAAGAACGAGGGAATGCGATGAACGAGCAACTGCCTCTGGAGCGTCTGGCGCTCTGGGTTGAGAAACGTCCGAATGCGGTCTGGCTCAGCCAGCCAGTAGACGGCCACTGGCATGACTTTACCTGGGCGCAGGTCGACGAGCAGGCGCGGCGTATGGCCAGTGCCTTGCTCGCACTGGGTTGCGTGCCGGGTGATCGGGTGGCACTGCTGGCGAAGAATTGCGCCGAATGGTTGATTGCCGATCTGGCGATCATGCAGGCCGGGTTGATCAGTGTGCCGCTGTATCCGTTGCAGTCGGCCGAGAGCATCGACTATGTGCTGCGTCACTCGCAGTGCAAGGTGATCTTTCTCGGCAAGCTGGATGAACCGGCCAAACTGGAGGCGGGCATTCCAGCTGATGTGGTGCGCATCGCCATGCCATACCCGACGCTTGCGGCCGAACATGGCTGGCATGCGCTGTTGGCCGCGCATGCGCCGCTTGCCAAGGGCCATCAGCAGGCAGCCGACGCGCTGCTCAGCATTCTCTACACCTCCGGCACCACCGGGCAGCCCAAGGGCGTGATGCTTTCGGCCAGGGCCTTTGCCTATGCCGGCAGCCAGTCGGTGAAGGAGTTGCAGATCACCGAGCAGGATCAGTATTTCTCCTACCTGCCGCTGTCCCACGCCGCCGAACGTTTCCTGGTGGAAATGAACGCGCTCTACAGCGGCGGGCGGGTGGCGTTTGTCGAGTCACTGGAGACCTTTGCCAGTGATCTGCGCCATGTTCGACCCACCGTGTTCTTCTCCGTGCCGCGTCTGTGGACGCGCTTTCAGCAGGGCGTGCTGGAGAAATTACCGCAGGCCAAGTTGGCGCGGCTGTTGGCTATTCCGCTGCTTGGCGGGCTGGTCGCACGCAAGATTCGCAAGGGCCTGGGGCTGGACCGTGCACGCATTCTGGTCAGTGGCGCAGCGGCGATACCACCGGCGTTGCTCGACTGGTATCAGAGTATCGGCATGACCATCTGCGAGGGCTACGGCATGACCGAGCACTTTGCCTATGGTTGCTTCAACCGTCCCGGGCAGGTGCGCTTCGGTACGGTGGGCCGGCCGATGCCGGGCAATCAGCTGCGCATCGCCGAGAATGGCGAGATCCTCCTGCAGTGCCCGAGCCTGATGCTGGGCTACTACCTGGACCCGGAGAAAACCGCGGAAACCATCACCGATGGCTGGTTGCACACCGGCGACAAGGGCGAGGTGGATGCGGCCGGTTACCTGAAGATCACCGGGCGGGTGAAGGACATCTTCAAAACCAGCAAGGGCAAGTACATCGCCCCGGCACCCATCGAAGGTGAAATAGCCAAAAACCTCTGGGTTGAGCAGGTCTGCCTGATGGGCAGTAACCTCGATCAGCCGCTGGCCTTGATCGAACTCTCACCGGCCGCGCGCGAGCAGCCGCGTGAGCAGGTCACGGCTGATTTGCAGCAGACCCTGCAACAGCTCAACGCGCAGTTGCAGGCGCATGAGCGGGTCAGCCACTTCGTGCTGGTGCGCGAAGCCTGGACCGTGGACAACGGCTGCATGACCCCGACCATGAAGATTCGCCGCAACGTACTGGAAGCGCGCTTTGCCGATCAGCTGGCGGCGCTGGATGCCAGGCAGCCGCTGCATTGGCAGTGAGCGCTGGGTAGCCCGGATGCACTTCCGGGAATCTGTTGATATTCCCCGGAGTGCATCCGGGCTACGGGATTGAGTTCCCTGAGGAGCTGTTATGCAAGGCCCGCTGTCGTCATTGAAAGTGCTGGATTTTTCCACCCTGTTACCAGGGCCGTTTGCCTCTTTATTGCTGGCTGACATGGGCGCTGAAGTACTGCGCGTGGAATCGCCCAGCCGCATGGATCTGGTGCGCGTGCTGCCACCGCATGACGGCGGCGTATCGGCCAGCCATGCCTACCTCAATCGCAACAAGCGCTGTATCGCCCTCGACCTGAAAAAGTCGGAAGCGGTGGAGATGGTCAAGCAATTGGTGGCCGAGTACGACATCGTGCTGGAGCAGTTTCGCCCCGGCGTGATGGACAAGCTCGGTGTGGGCTATGAGGCGCTGAAGGCGATCAACCCGAAGCTGATTTACGTGTCGATCACCGGCTACGGTCAGAGTGGCCCGTACAAGGACCGCGCCGGTCACGACATCAACTACCTGGCCCTGGCCGGTATCGCCAGTTACACCGGCCGCCGTGAAACCGGGCCGCTGCCTTTGGGCATCCAGGCGGCGGATATTGCCGGCGGTTCGCTGCATGGGGTGATCGGCCTGCTCGCGGCGGTTATCCAGCGTCAGGCCACGGGGCAGGGCCAGCAGGTGGACATCAGCATGACCGACTGCGCCTTCAGCCTGCATGGCATGGCCGGGGCAGGCTATCTGGCGGCTGGGGTGGAGCCGGCGATGGAAAACCAGGCGCTGAACGGCGGCAGCTTCTACGACTACTACCGCACCCGCGATGGTCGCTGGTTCTCGGTCGGCAGCCTGGAGCCACAATTCATGCAGCAGTTCTGCGCTGCCATCGGCCGCCCGGAGCTGGCCGCGCGCGGCCTGTCACAGAAGCCCGAGGATCAGCAGGCGCTTAAACGCGAGATCGAAATCGAGTTCGAGAAACGCGACTTTGCCGAGTGGAGTCAGGTGTTCGCCGGGCTGGACGCCTGCGTGGAACCGATGCTCAATCTCAGCGAGGCGGTCGAACATCCGCAGATCAAGGCCCGCAGCCTGGTCACCGAAGTACCCCGTGCGGGCAATGGGCCACAGGCGCAAATTGCCTGTCCGATCAAGTTTTCCAGCGGCCTGCCTGCGCCACGGCATATCGGTGCCACGCTGGGCGCGCACACCAGCGAGGTGTTGGCGGAGTTGGGTTACAGCACTGAGCAGATTGACCAACTCCGGGCGGCCAAGGTAGTGGCTTGAGTGTGCGGGCAAGTATCACGTTGATTGGCGGGTAGTTTGCTCGCGCTGAGCAAAAGGTTGCTCGTCAAACACTGAAATTTCCGGCATAAGCCTGAGGCATTTTGCCTGCGGGCGTCGTGGGGTCGGAAAATATGTATCACGGGGAACGCTTCAATGCCTGGACCCATCTGGTCGGGGCGCTACTGGCTTGCGCTGGCGCGATATGGTTGCTGGTGCTGGCCAGTCTAGATGGCGAGCTGGGCAAGGTCATCAGTGTGGCCATCTACGGCCTGACGTTGGTGCTGCTCTATAGCATCTCCACGCTTTACCACAGCGTGCAGGGGCGGGCGAAAGTGCTGATGCGCAAGCTCGATCACCTGTCGATCTACCTGCTGATTGCCGGCAGCTATACGCCGTTCTGCCTGGTGACCCTCGAAGGTGCCTGGGGTTGGACGTTGTTCGGCATCGTCTGGACGCTAGCAATTATCGGCATGCTGCAAGAGATCAAGCCGCGTTCCGAGGCGCGTGTGCTGTCGATCGTGATCTACGCGGTGATGGGTTGGATTGTGCTGATCGCGGTCAAACCACTGATCGCCGCACTGGGGATGGACGGGTTTATCTGGCTGGCCGGCGGTGGGGTGTTGTACACCGTGGGGATCATCTTCTTTGCCTATGACAGCCGTTTTCGCCACTGGCATGGCATTTGGCACTTGTTCGTCATGGGCGGCAGCCTGATGCACTTTGTCGCGGTATTGCGTTACGTGCTGTAGTTCCCGGCGGATTATTCGAGGCGCTGTTCACCGGTGTAACGCAGCGTCACCTTGCAACGGCGGCAGTAGTAGCGCCGGCCTTTGCTGACCAGGGCATGGCGCTGGGCGGAAAAGGGGAACTCGCCCTCGGCACAACTGCAGCGGTAGATATAGCGGCTGACCGTACGCCGCTGCACCGCATAGCTGTGGCAGCGGTTGGGCGGCAGTTCATACACGCCGCGCATGATCAGCTGCCATTCCTCGCCGTGGGGCTGGATCTTCGGGCCAAACAGCTGGTGAGCGATCAGGTGCGCTACTTCATGAGGCACTGTCTGCTTTAGAAAGTCATCGCGGTTTTCCCGGTACAGCTGCGGATTGAAACGCAGCTTGTTTTCCGTCAGGTGCGCCACCCCAGCCTTTTGTCCGCGCAGCTTGAAACTTACCTCGGCGCGGGTGAAGGGTTGTTTGAAAAAGGTTTCAGCCTGCTGATAGCAGTGTTCGACGCGCTGGAGCAGTTGTTCAGGCATGGCGGCTTGGCTGCGGAAAAAAGCACTGATTATGCCCAAGCAGTGCAACGATCACAGCCCTGAAACGACGAAACCACCCGCAGGTGGTTTCGTCTTGTTTCATTAGGCGCTGAATCAGCTGGTGTACACCGGGCCAACGCCAAAGCCCCAGAGAATCACTGAGGCGGCAATCATTGCCACCAGCACCACCAGACCTACAGCCAACACCGAGCTGGAGAACATAAAGCCTTCATCCTCGGGGATGCCCATAAAGGTCGGTATGCCGACATACAGCAGGTACACCGTGTAACAGATGGCTGCCGTGCCCACCACCATAGCCAGCCAGAGGTGCGGATAGAGCGCCGCCAGCCCGCCGATAAACAGCGGTGTAGCGGTGTAGGCGGCGAAGACCACGCATTGTGTGATGTTCGGGCTTGCATCGTAGGTGCGCGCCATCCAGTGGATAAAGGCGCCCATCACGGCGACCCCGGCGAGCATCGCCAGGTAGGTCATGACGGTCATTTGCAGCGCACTGGCTTCGGTGAGCATCACCGGCGCTCGATCACCGATGGCCCAGCCAACCTGGGTGGTGCCGATATAGGCAGAAACTGCAGGTATGGCGGCGAGAACCAGGATGTGGGTGAGGTACATGTGGCTGATGGTTTCTTCTTCGCCACGGATTTCCTGCCATTCCTGATCGGGATGGGTAAACAGCCCCAAAACATGATGGATCATGTCAGACCTCCTGTTGTTATAGCGGCCGTCCCCCAGTAGAGCGCCTGAATCGCGTGCACAGCGGTGTCAGGTGCGATACCAAACCTATGCGACCGTATGTCGCAGTATAGGCAGGCAAGAGGATTGGCAAAGGGATTGGGTTAGAGCAAATCGTGCTCTCAAGTGCGGCCGTAATAGCGTTCGAGGATTTCCATGGCCTTGTTGATCGACTGCAGGCGTGCCGTGCTGCCGCCGCGATCCGGGTGATGCTGACTCACCAGTTGCCGGTAGCGGTGCTTGATTGCGGCGAGAGTGAGCGGTTGCTCGACGTCATCGAGTTCAAACAGCTCAAGCGCCGCCTGTTTTTCATCGCTGCCGTGCATGCGCGTCCAGAAGCTCAACAGCAGTTTGGCCACATCCTCTTCCTCGGTGTCGTTGAGTTGACTGAGGTCCAGGTAATAGTCGCGCAGCGGATCGCGTTCGCTTATTTCGCTGCTACCAGGCTGATAAGGCAACAGTTGGATAGTCAGCGCACTGATCTGCAGATAGCCGCTCTGCTTGGCCCAGAGCTGATCGCGTAGCCGGTAGAGGGCGTTGAACAGGATAAAATGGGTGCGAAACAGCGTCAGCTTATCGGTCAGGGGTTGGCTGGGAATATGCACGCACTGGCGGGCTTTCAGCAGCTGGATCAACTGGTATTCGCCCAGGCCGTCAGGGGCCGTGCGCAGCAGCTCATGCAGTTGTTCGGGCAGGTCGAGGCCTGGGTCGAAATCGTCGTTCATCGGCCGAGCCTAGCATTTGCGAAACTGTGGGGTAGGGTGCGTCACGCTTTCTGGGTAAAATGCCGCACTTTCGTAACCCTCCGGATTCCAGCGCACCATGGGCACCCTCTCGGTCAACCAGAACAAACTGCAAAAACGCCTGCGTCGTCAGGCTGGCGAAGCCATTGCCGATTTCAACATGATCGAAGATGGCGACAAGGTCATGGTCTGCCTGTCCGGCGGCAAGGACAGCTACACCATGCTCGATGTGCTGCTGCACTTGCAGAAGGTCGCGCCGATCAAGTTCGAGATTGTTGCGGTGAACATGGACCAGAAGCAGCCGGGTTTTCCTGAGCACGTGCTGCCGGCTTATCTGGAGTCCATCGGTGTGCCGTACCACATCGTCGAGAAGGACACCTATTCGGTGGTCAAGGAGAAGATTCCGGAAGGCAAGACCACCTGTTCACTCTGCTCACGCCTGCGTCGCGGCACCTTGTACACCTTTGCCGATGAAATCGGCGCGACCAAGATGGCCCTCGGGCATCACCGCGACGACATCCTGGAAACCTTCTTCCTCAATATGTTCTACGGCGGCACGCTCAAGGCCATGCCGCCCAAGCTGCGCGCCGATGACGGCCGCAACGTGGTGATTCGCCCGCTGGCCTACTGCAGCGAAAGCGATATCGAGGCCTACAGCCAGCTCAAGGAATTCCCGATCATTCCGTGCAACCTGTGTGGCTCCCAGGAAAACCTGCAACGCCAGGTGGTCAAGGAAATGCTCCAGGACTGGGAGCGCAAGTCGCCGGGCCGTACCGAGATCATGTTCCGTGCACTGCAGAACGTGGTGCCATCGCAGCTGGCTGACCGCAACCTGTTCGACTTCAAGAGCCTGAAAATCGACGACAGCGCCACGCCGCGCTTCCTTGACGTGATGAACCTCTGATCCCGCAGTTTACGGTTCAAGGATTGCCTGATGCGCGATTACAAATGGCTTAACGAATACTGCCTGAACCGCTTTGGCTCGGCTGCCGCGCTTGAGGCGATGCTGCCGCAGCCGCGCAGCGCCGAGGAGCTGCGGGCGATCCCTGATGATCGCTACCTGTCGATCCTCAGCCTGCGGATCTTCCGCGCTGGTCTCAAACACAGCCTGGTGGACGCCAAATGGCCGGCCTTCGAGCAGGTGTTCTTCGGCTTTGATCCGGAGAAAGTGGTACTGATGGGCGCTGAACGTCTGGAAAACCTGATGCAGGACGCGCGCATCATCCGCCACCTGGGCAAGCTCAAGAGTGTGCCGCGCAACGCCCAGTTCATCCTCGATGTGCAGAAAGAGAAAGGCAGTTTCGGTGCACTGATTGCCGATTGGCCGGTGAGCGATGTGGTCGGGCTGTGGAAGTACCTGGCCAAGCACGGTTGTCAGTTGGGCGGGCTGTCCGCGCCGCGTTTCCTGCGCATGGTCGGCAAGGACACCTTCGTCCCCACCGATGACATGGTCGCAGCGTTGAAAGCGCAGAAAATCATCGACAAGGCGCCGACCAGCCTGAAAGAGCTGGCAGCCGTGCAGGCCGCGTTCAACCAGTGGCATGAACAGAGCGGGCGGCCGCTGTGCCAGCTGTCAGTGATGCTGGCGCATACGGTGAACCACTGAGCCGGTAGGCGTAGGGTGGATGATGCTTTCCATTCACCCTAGCGCTGTTGCGCTGTACGAAAAGAGCGTCGTCCAGCCTACGCATGAGGGATCGAGATGGACAAGGTCATTGCCCATGTTGCCCAAGCAATCAAACAGGCCGAGCGCATCCTGCTGATTACCGGTGCCGGGCTATCCGCCGATTCCGGTTTGCCCACCTATCGCGGTCTTGGTGGCCTGTACAACGGTCACACCGCCGAAGGCTTGCCGATTGAGGCGGCGTTGTCCGGCTCGATGCTGCAGCGCGATCCGGCACTGTGCTGGAAATACCTGGCGGAGCTTGGCAAGGCTTGTCTGGGTGCTCAGGCCAATGCCGGACACTATGCGATTGCCGAACTGCAGCGCAAAAAGCCGCAGTGCTGGCTACTGACCCAGAATATCGACGGCTACCACCGCGCGGCTGGCAGCCCGATGGCGCGGGTGATCGAAATTCATGGCGAGCTGGCCCCTTTGTATTGCCAGTCCTGCGGTGCCGTCGACAGTGAGCTGGCCGCGCATTTGGATCGACCGCTGCCACCCAAATGCCGGCAATGCGCCGGGGTGCTGCGCCCGCCCGTGGTGCTGTTCGAGGAAATGTTGCCTGAGCAGGCCATCGACACGCTGTATGACGAGGTGCGCAAAGGCTTTGAGGTGGTGATCAGTATCGGCACCAGCGCGAGCTTCCCGTATATCGTCGAGCCGCTGTTGCGTACCCGCCAGGCGGGCGGCTTTACCGTCGAGATCAACCCGCAGCGCACTGACTTGAGCGGCCGGGTGGATGTGCACCTGCAAGGGCGGGCGTTAGATGTTTTGCCGAAACTGCTGAGTCACATTTAGAGCCATAGAATTTGCAAATGTATGCCATAGAGGGCATAGTCGCGCTCTTATAAAATTCATCGACACGGTCGTGCCCATGCTCAAACGCCTCGCACCCCTCGTGCCTATTGCACTCTCCATGGTTCTGGCCGCTTGCGCCAACCATTCGCCGCAGCCACAGCCGGAGCTGGCCACCCAGCCCGCAGTGTTCTCCTCGACCGCGTTGGCCGAGTTTGATGAACAGGCCAAGGAAGCTGCCCTCGGCGACTTTACCGAAGAAAAATCCTACAAACTGCCGCAGCTGGCCGACAGCATCCTGTCTCACGGCCTGTCCCTGGTGGGCACGCGCTACCGCTTTGGCGGTGGTTCGGTGAGCTCCGGTTTCGATTGCAGCGGCTTTATCGGTTACCTGTTCAAGGAAGAGGCCGGCATGCAGTTGCCGCGTTCTTCCCGTGACATGATCAATATCGACGCTCCACTGGTCTCGCGTGATGAGCTGGAGCCGGGCGATCTGCTGTTCTTCAGCACCAATGGACGTAATCGCGTAAGCCACGCCGGCATCTACATGGGCGATAACCAGTTCATCCACTCCAGTAGCAGCCGCAGCGGCGGTGTGCGGGTCGACAGCCTGGAAGATCGTTACTGGAAACGTACCTTTATCGAAGCCAAGCGTGCCCTGGCGCTGGCTCCCAGTGACAGCGTAGTGCGCCATCCCTGAGCCTGCGGGCGGCGGCTGCCAGTTGTGCAGCCGCTTTTCAGGTTTGCGTATCTGATACATCTCGATAGTTTTCAATGACTTGCCAGGCAAAGCTAATCTAAAGCTTGCTCTGCGGTGCGCAAGTCGGCAGAGTAGGGCGCATCTCGGCTCAGGATCGCCTTATCCATGACCGCTCTCGTCCGTTTCAGTTTGCTGGTCGTTGTCGCGCTGCTCAGCGCCTGCTCCAGTCGCGCGCCAGCGCCAATCCCACCACCTGTCGTGCAAACACCCCACAGCAGCTTTAACGGCAATGCTGATGATGTGCTGTTTCGTGCCCTCGGTTTGGTCGGCACCCCTTATCGCTACGGGGGCAATACCCCGGACGGCGGTTTTGACTGCAGTGGCTTGATTGGCTATGTCTACCGCGATGCGGCGGGTATCAGCCTGCCGCGTTCGACCCGCGAGCTGATCAGCATGCGCGCCCCGGCAGTCGGTCGTGACCGCCTGCAAAGTGGCGATCTGGTGTTCTTCGCCACCAATGGCGGCAGCCAGGTCAGCCATGCCGGCATCTATGTCGGTGAGGGGCGCTTCGTGCATGCGCCGTCCAGCGGCGGTACCGTGCGCCTGGACAGCCTGAGCAACAGCTACTGGCAGCGCACCTACCTGAATGCCAAGCGCGTGTTTACCCCAGAGTTGGCGCGTAACCCCTGACAGCGTTGGTTTGCAGAGGGAGTCGCCATGACTAATCAAACGCTCAATCTCGATACCGCCCTGTATCAATACCTGCTGGATGTTTCCCTGCGTGAAACGTCGCTGCTCAAGCGCCTGCGTGAGGAAACCGCACAGCTGAGCATGGCGCGTTGGCAGATTGCCCCTGAGCAGGGCCAGTTTATGGCCTTGCTGGTGCAACTGACCGGCGCGCGGCGGATTGTCGAAGTCGGCACCTTTACCGGCTACAGCGCCATCTGTATGGCCCAGGCCATGCCTGAAGATGGTCGGTTGATCTGTTGTGATATTCCCGGTGACTACAACGCCACGGCCGGGCGTTACTGGTCTGAAGCGGGGCTTGCTGAGCGTATCGAGCTGCGTCTGGCCCCGGCGCTACAAACCCTGGCGGAACTGGAAGCTGAAGGTCTGACTGGCAGTGTCGACCTGCTGTTTGTCGACGCTGACAAGGCCAATTACCCGGCCTACCTGGAACATGCCCTGCGCCTGGTGCGCCAGGGGGGACTGATTCTGTTCGACAACACCCTGTGGAGTGGCCGTGTGCTTGAGGAAAGCCCCGAAAGCGCCGACACCCGAGCCATTCAAGCGCTCAACCTGGCGCTGCGTGATGACCCGCGTATCGACCTGTCTCTGCTGCCGCTGGGCGACGGCCTTAGTCTGTGCCGCAAACGCTGAGTCTGTATGCCCGAACCCATTCGTCTGCCCGAACAACCTGATGTCTGCGAACTCTGCGCTCGTGCGACCGCTCTGACGCGTCACCACTTGATCCCCAAAGCGCTGCACAACAAGGTCTATGTGCAGAAGCGCTTCGCCAAGAGTGAGCGCATCAGCGCCACGCTGTGGGTCTGCCGCGCCTGTCATAACCAGATCCACCGCCTGTTCAGCGAAAAGGAACTGGCATTGACCTACAACAGTCGCGACAGCCTGCTCAGTGATGAACGCCTGCGTACCTTTGTCGAGTGGCTGGCCAGCAAGCCCGCCGGGTTTATGCCCCGGCATTGATCGAGCCCGGCGTGTTTCAGGCTGCCTGCCTGCGACCTTGATGGTCTCTGGGCGGCGTTATGCGTTGACGCTCCCGGTGCAACTCTCTACCCTGCGCGCCTGCAACAGGTGCCCCCGACGCAGCGCGTCAGAGGGGTGAAACAGGGAAGCCGGTGCGTTACGTGTTGATCACGCAACAATTCCGGCGCTGCCCCCGCAACGGTAAACGAGTCAAGGATCGCCAATAGCCACTGTGCCCACCGGCATGGGAAGGCGCGATTCGGAAGCCATCGGCTTCACTCGTCAGCCCGGAGACCGGCCTGCTGCATCCACGGCATTGCGGAGGGCGTTGTCGGGTGGCTGCGGCGTTCTGCCGTGTCTGCCCGTGCTGTTCTCCCATGCCTTATATCGGCAGTGTCGCGCGGGTGGCGCGACGGAGAATCAGACCTTGCTTCGCATCCTCACTATGCGTCCGCTGGCCATTGCGCTCGCGGGCTGTAGCCCATTTCTCGCGGCCCAGGCCGCAACCCTCAGCCTGGACACCCAGGTCATTACCGCAACCCGTACCGAGCAGTCAGCGGCCAGCAGTATTGCGGCGTTCAACCTGATCGAGCGTGAGCAGATCGAGCGCAGTCAGGCGCAGTCGGTGCCGGAGTTGCTCAGCCGCGTGCCGGGTATTTCCCTGAGCAACAACGGCGGCCCGGGCAAGTCGACCTCGCTGTTTATGCGCGGCAGCAACTCCAACCATGTGCTGGTGCTGATCGATGGCGTCAAGGTTGGTTCGGTGACCAGCGGTGGTGTCGCGTTGCAGGATTTGCCGATTGAATTGGTTGAGCGCATCGAAGTGGTTCGCGGGCCGCGCTCCAGCCTGTATGGCTCCGAGGCCATTGGCGGGGTGATTCAGATCTACACCCGCAAAGGTCAGGGTACGGGTTTCAAGCCTTTTGCTTCGGCAGGTTATGGCAGCCAGGACACCTATCAGGGCAGCGCTGGCTTCACCGGTACGGCCGGCAGTGGCTGGTACAGCCTGGGTGTATCCGGTCTTGATACGGATGGCATCAACGTCAAGCCGGCCACGGTCAGCGGTTATGAGCAGGACCGTGACGGCTACCGCAGCCTGTCACTGGCTGCCAAGGCCGGTTACCAGTTCGCCAACGGTCTGGAACTCGATGGCAGCCTGTTGCAGAGCCGCTCGCATAACGACTATGACTCGGTGAACAGCAAACGTACCGCCGGTTTCGGGGCCAATGCCGAGGGTGTGCAGAAGGTGATGGGCGGACGGGCACGTTTCAACCCGCTGGAGCCCTGGCTGCTGACCCTGCAGGCCGGGCGCAGTGAGGATAAGTCCGACAGCTTTCAGGATCGCGCCTTCTATTCGCGATTTGACAGCCGCCGCGACTCGCTCAGCTGGCAAAACGACCTCAGCCTGGCCGATGGTCACACCCTGACCTTGGGCGCCGACTATCAGCATGATGAGGTCAACGGCACCACCGCCTATGCCCGCGACTCACGTGACAACCGGGGCTTCTTTGCCCAGTACCTGGCGCAGCTTGGCTGGCATGACCTGCAACTGAGCGTGCGTCGTGACGATGACGAACAGTTTGGCAAACATGACACCGGCAGCCTGGGCTGGGGCTATGCGCTGAGCGATACGCTGCGCCTGACGGCCAGCTACGGCACGGCCTTCAAGGCGCCGACCTTCAACCAGCTGTACTACCCCGGTTTCGGTAACCCGGAGCTGCAAGCCGAAGAGTCGCGCAGCGTCGAGCTGGGGCTGGCCGGTGTGCATGACTGGGGGCACTGGTCGGTCAATGCCTACCGCAGTGAGATCGACAACCTGATTGCCACTGTGAATTCGCTGGTGGGCGGCAAGAGCCAGAGCCGCGCCGAAGGTGTCGATGAGGCGCGCATTCGCGGTGTCGAGTTGCAGCTGGGCAGCGAGTTGCTGGGCTGGGTGTGGAATGCCAATTACAGCCTGATGAGCGCCGAGAACCGCTCACAGCGCAGCAGCCGTGGCGGCATTGCTTACTACGGCAAGGAACTCAATCGGCGGCCGAGCCAGCTGTTCAACCTCGACGTTGATCGTGCCTTCGGTGATGTCAGTGTCGGTGCCAGCCTGCATGCGCAGAATTCGACCTACGACGACCTGGAAAACCAGACCGAGTTGTCCGGCTTCGCCACCCTTGATCTGCGCGGTGAGTACCGCCTCAACAAGGAATGGCGCCTGCAAGCGCGGGCGGCCAACTTGCTGGATGTCGATTACCAGACCGCCGAAGGCTACAACCAGCCGGGCCAGGCGTTTTACCTGACCGTGCGTTACCAAGCCCTTTAACCCACCCGGCCACCCCTGGCGGGTGGCTTATGACTCAGGAGCAGCTCCATGCCCGTTCTTTCAACCCGTACTCAGGTCCTGATTGGCATCGCCCTGGCGCTGCTGCTGGCCATTACCCGTGGCAATCACTTCGCCACGCTCAACCTGCCCAGCGCGTCCTGGGCGGTGTTCTTCCTGGCGGGCGTGCTGCTGCGCCCGCGTTGGGTATTTGCCGGGTTGTTTGCCCTGGCCAGTGCCCTGGATTTCTCCATGCTGGCCAGCGGTACGGTCAGTGACTGGTGCCTGTCGCCGGCCTACTGGATGCTGGTGCCGGCTTACGCGACTCTGTGGCTGGCAGGCCGTCTGTATGCCGGCTGGCACCGCGACACCCTGCAGAGCCTGCTGTTGCTGGCTGCGGTGGTAGCGGTCAGTGCGTTCCTCTGCAACCTGCTCTCGGGTGGCGGCTTCTACTTCTTCTCCGGGCGCTATCCGGAGCCAACTCTGGCGGCCTGGTTGCCGCGCATCGCTGAGTACTACCCGCGCTTCCTGTCTTCCATGGCGCTGTATGTCGGCGTAGCCAGTGCGCTGTATATCGCCGTTTGGGCGTTTTTGGGTCAGCGCCGCAGCCTGGACATCCAATAATGACCGAGTCGAACGAGCGTGATGAGCGCCACCGCGCGCGGATGCAGCGCAAGAAAGCCCTGATCGATGAAAAGATCGCCCAGGCCCAGGATGAATACGGCCTGCTGCTGGTGCACAGCGGCAACGGCAAGGGCAAGAGCAGCAGTGCCTTCGGCATGGTGGCTCGGGCCCTTGGGCATGGTTTCAAGGTGGGCGTGGTGCAATTCATCAAGGGCGCGGCGAGTACCGGCGAGGAGAGCTTTTTCCGGCGCTTCCCTGATGAGGTCAGCTACCACGTGATGGGCGAGGGCTTTACCTGGGAAACCCAGGATCGCCAGCGTGATATCGACAAGGCCCGTGAAGCCTGGGCCGTGGCGGTGCAGCTGTTGAGCGATCCGGCCATCGGCCTGGTGGTGCTCGATGAGCTGAATATCGCCCTCAAGTACGGCTACCTGGAACTCGACACGGTGCTCGCTGACATCGAAGCGCGGCCGCTGCTGCAGCATGTGGTGGTGACCGGTCGTGGTGCGCTGCCGGGAATGATCGAGGCGGCGGATACCGTTACCGAAATGAGCCTGGTCAAGCACGCGTTCAAGGCTGGGGTGAAGGCGCAGAAGGGAGTGGAGTTCTAGATGGAACGCGCGGCTGCCCGGCAATGCCCGGCTCTGTTGATTGCGGCTCCGGCTTCTGGCCAGGGCAAAACCACCGTGACCGCCGCCCTGGCGCGCCTGCACCGACGTGCCGGGCGCCGGGTACGGGTGTTCAAGTGCGGCCCGGACTTCCTCGATCCGATGATCCTCGCGCGCGCCAGTGGCCAGCCGGTGTACCAACTGGACCTGTGGATGATCGGTGAGGCGGAAAGCCGCCGCCTGCTCTGGGAAGCGGCGGGTGAGGCGGACCTGATTCTGATCGAAGGGGTGATGGGGCTGTTCGATGGCACGCCATCGGCTGCTGACCTGGCGCGGCGTTTTGCCGTGCCGGTTATGGCTGTGATCGACGGCAGCGCCATGGCGCAGACCTTCGGCGCATTGGCCTATGGCCTGGCCAACTTCCAGCACAACCTGCCGTTCTCCGGGGTGCTGGCCAATCGTGTTGGCAGTGAGCGGCACGCTGAGATGCTGCGTGACAGCCTGCCGCCGGCGATTCGCTGGTATGGCGCCTTGCCGCGCAGTGCGGCTGTGGAACTGCCAAGCCGGCACCTCGGGCTGGTCCAGGCGCAAGAGCTGGAGGACCTCGATGCACGTCTGGACGCGGCTGCCGATGCGTTGCTGGCCAGTGCTGGAGAGTTGCTGCCGGAACCAGTCAGTTTCGCTGCGCCTGCCGCGCTGCAATACCCGCCGCTGCTTGAAGGGGTGCGCATTGGCGTGGCCAGCGACAGCAGCTTTACCTTTATCTACCAGGCCAACCTGGATTTGCTGCGTCAGATGGGCGCTGAACTGCTGCCTTTTTCACCGGTGCACGATCAGCAGTTGCCGGAAGTCGACAGCCTCTACCTGCCCGGCGGCTACCCTGAGCTGCACCTGGCACCGCTGGCGGCCAACCAGACGATGCTGGCGGCAATTGCTGCGCACCATGCAGCGGGTAAACCGCTATTGGCCGAGTGTGGCGGCATGCTCTATCTGCTGCAGTCGCTGACCGACAAGCAGGGTGAGCGTGCCGAACTGGCCGGGCTGTTGCCGGGGCACGCACACTTGCAGACGCGTCTGGCCGCATTGGCCTTGCAGGAAGTAGAGCTGCCAGAAGGCCGTCTGCGCGGGCATACTTACCACCATTCCGTGCTGGACTGTGCCCTTGAGCCGCTGGCGCGTGGCGAATGCCCGAATTACCGGCGCACCGCCGAAGCGGTTTACCGCATCGGTCGGCTGACGGCCTCCTATATCCACTTCTACATGCCGTCCAATCCCCAGGCGGCAGCCGAGTTGTTGTTGCCATGACCGATCACGCCTTCAGCCCCGCAGAACGCGCTGCGGTGTACCGCGCCATCGCCGAGCGCCGCGATATGCGCCACTTCGTCGGTGGTGAGGTGGCTCCGCAGTTGCTTGCGCGTTTGCTGGAGGCGGCGCACCAGGCGCCCAGTGTTGGCTTGATGCAGCCCTGGCGGTTTATCCGCATCACTCGGCCTGCTTTGCGTGAGGCGATCCATGGCTTGGTGGAAGCCGAGCGGGTGCGTACAGCCGAGGCGCTGGGTGAGCGCGCTGATGCGTTCATGCAGCTCAAGGTTGAAGGCATTCGTGACTGCGCCGAGTTGCTGGTGGTGGCCTTGATGGATCAGCGCGAGTCGCACATCTTTGGGCGTCGCACCCTGCCGGAAATGGACCTGGCGTCACTGGCCTGCGCCATCCAGAACCTCTGGCTGGCGGCGCGGGCCGAAGGGTTGGGCCTGGGGTGGGTGTCACTGTTCGAGCCGCAGGCGCTGGCTGCGCAGCTGCATATGCCCAGCGGCAGCAAACCGCTGGCGGTGCTTTGCCTGGGACCGGTCAGCGAGTTTTACAGCGAGCCGATGCTGGTGCAGCAAGGCTGGGCCACACCCCGGCCACTGGCCGAGCTGCTGTTCGAAAACAGCTGGGGCGAGGCGCAGGCATGAGTGCAGCGAGCAAGGGCCCGCAGCGCATTGTCTGCCTGTCCACGGAAACCTGCGAAACCCTTTATCTGCTGGGTGAGCAGCGGCGCATCGTGGGCATTTCCGGTTTCACCGTAAGGCCGCCCCAGGCGCGCAAGGAAAAGCCCAAGGTCAGCGGCTTTACCACGGCGCGGCTGGACAAGATTCTCGCGGTTCAGCCCGATCTGGTGCTGGGCTACTGCGACCTGCAGGCGGACATCGCCGCCGAGCTGGCTCGCGAAGGCCTGGAGGTGCACCTGTTCAACCAGCGCGATGTCGCCGGCATCCTGCGCATGATCGAAACCCTCGGCGCCCTGGTGCATGCCAGTGCGCGTGCCGAGCAACTGGTGGCTGAGTTGCAGGCTGGTATGCGGCAGATTGCCGAACAGGCCGCGCAACTGCCGCGGCGGCCACGGGTGTATTTCGAAGAGTGGAACGAGCCACTGATCAGCGGCATTGGCTGGGTCCGCGAGCTGATCGAACTGGCCGGGGGCGAGGACTGCTTTGCCGAGCTGGCGGCTTTCAAACGTGCGCGCGAGCGGGTCATCGCGGATCCGCAAGAGGTCTTGCAGCGTGCACCGGAGCTGATCATCGGTTCCTGGTGCGGCAAGCGCTTCCGTCCCGAGCAGGTGGCCGCGCGCGAGGGTTGGCAAGCGCTGCCTGCCGTGCGCAACGGTCAGCTGCATGAGATCAAATCAGCTGACATTCTCCAGCCAGGCCCAGCCGCCCTGAGCGATGGCCTGCGTCAGCTGCAGGCGCTGATCCGTGGTTGTGTGGAGGCCGGCGCGTGAGCCTGGCGCTAAGCGCACTGGCCGGTGTGGCACTGGATGTCGTGCTCGGTGAGCCCAAGGGCTGGCACCCGCTGGTGGCCTTCGGTCGTCTGGCCACGCGTATCGAGCAGCGCTTCAACCCCGCCGGTGCCGGTTGGCGCAGCCACGGCGTCACGGCCTGGTGCCTAGCGGTGTTGCCGCTGACGTTGCTGGCCTGGCTGCTGAGTCAGCTCAGCGGGCTGGGCTGGGCGGTGGAAATTCTTGCCTTGTATGCCGCGCTGGGCCTGAAAAGCCTGGGCGAGCATGCGCTGCCGGTGGCGCAGGCGCTGCGCCTGGGTGATCTGGCCCTGGCGCGTGAGCGGGTCGGTTATATGGTCAGCCGCAATACCGCGCAGCTGGATGCCACGGGTGTGGCCCGCGCCGGCAGCGAGTCGGTGTTGGAAAACGGCAGCGATGCGGTGTTTGCCGCGCTGTTCTGGTTCCTCCTGGCCGGTGCGCCGGGCGTGGTGCTGTACCGCCTGAGCAATACCCTGGACGCCATGTGGGGGTACCGTAACGACCGCTTCGAGCGCTTCGGCTGGGCCGCGGCGAAAATCGACGATGCACTCAATTACCTGCCCGCTCGGCTGGTTGCCCTGACCTATGCGGTATTGGGCAAAACCCTGCTGGCGCTGCATTGCTGGCGTACCCAGGCACCACTGTGGGACAGTCCCAATGCCGGCCCGGTGATGGCGGCCGGGGCAGGGGCCTTGGGCATCAGCCTGGGCGGCGCGGCGGAATATCACGGTGAGGTGCATGTGCGGCCTGATCTGGGCGCGGGGCCGCAACCCACTGCGCGGGATATCGAGCGGGCCGTCAATCTGGTCTATGGCGGCGTGCTGCTATGGTTGGCGCTGCTGCTTTTCTGGATTCTTTTTTATGCTTGAACATGGTGGCCGCTTACGCGCGGCTTCGCTGCGTTATGGCATTGCCTTGGCGGAATGGCTGGATCTGTCCACCGGGATTGCGCCCTATGGCTGGCCTTTGCCCGCCATCCCGGCCAGTGCCTGGGCACGCCTGCCCGAACAGCAGGACGGCCTGGAAATCGCCGCACGCGATTACTACGGCGTGGCCAACCTGCTACCGGTGGCCGGCTCGCAAGCGGCGATCCAGGCGTTGCCACGTTTGCTGCGCAACGTCACGGTGGGCATCGTGTCGCCGGCTTATGCCGAGCACGCGGCGGCCTGGCAGCGCGAAGGGCATCGTCTGCTGGAAATCAGCGAAGGGGCGATCGAGCGGGCGCTGGAACGTATTGATGTCTTGCTGCTGGTCAATCCGAACAATCCCACCGGGCGCTGCATTGAACCTGCGCGCTTGCTGGAGTGGCATCGGCGTCTTGCTGAGCGTGGCGGCTGGCTGGTGGTGGACGAGGCGTTTATCGACTGCACCCCGGCATTCAGCCTGGCGGCGTTCAGCGAGCTGCCGGGGCTGATCGTACTGCGCTCGTTTGGCAAATTCTTCGGTTTGGCGGGCATTCGCCTGGGCTTCGTCCTGGCGCAGCCGCAGCTGCTGGCGCAATTGGCCGAGTTACTCGGGCCTTGGACCATCAGTGGGCCGAGCCGGGTGGTGGCCACGGCGTTATTGCAAGATATGGCCGGCCAGCAGATGCAACGTGAGCGGTTGCTGGCTGATGGTGAGCGGCTGTTGGCATTGTTGCTTGAGCATGGCCTGAGCCCAACGGGCGGCTGTGCGCTGTTCCAGTTCTGTTGCACGCCGCAGGCCGCCTTGCTGCATGAGTTTCTCGCCCTGCAAGGCATTCTTACCCGCCTGTTTGAAGCACCGCTGAGCCTGCGTTTCGGCCTGCCGCCCGATGAAGCCGGCTGGCAGCGTTTGCAGCAGGCACTTGCTGCCTTTAGTGGGGAAATTGCATGACCACCCTGATGGTACAGGGCACCACCTCCGATGCCGGCAAGAGCACCCTGGTGACGGCGCTGTGCCGCTGGCTCAAGCGCCAGGGCGTCAGCGTGGTGCCGTTCAAACCGCAGAATATGGCGCTCAACAGTGCCGTCACCGCCGACGGCGGTGAGATCGGCCGTGCCCAGGCGGTGCAGGCCCAGGCCGCAGGCTTGCCGCCGCACACCGACATGAATCCGGTGCTGCTCAAGCCCAACAGTGACATTGGCGCTCAGGTGATCATCCATGGCCGCGCGCTGAGCAGTATGGATGCCGTGGCTTACCACGACTACAAGAAGGTGGCGATGCAGGCCGTGCTGCAGTCACACCAGCGCCTCAGCGCCGCTTATCCGGTGGTGATGGTCGAGGGTGCCGGCTCGCCAGCGGAGATCAATCTGCGTGCCGGCGATATCGCCAATATGGGCTTTGCCGAGGCGGTGGATTGCCCGGTGATCCTGATTGCCGATATCGACAAGGGCGGGGTATTTGCCCATCTGGTCGGCACCCTGGCGTTGCTTTCCGAGAGTGAGCAGGCGCGGGTGCAGGGCTTTGTGATCAACCGCTTTCGCGGTGATATCGCGCTGCTACAACCGGGTCTGGATTGGCTGGAACAGCGCACCGGCAAACCGGTGCTCGGCGTATTGCCTTACCTGATGGATTTCCACCTTGAAGCCGAGGATGCCATTGATGTGCGCCAGAGCGCCAAGGCGGCCGAGCGGATCAAGGTGCTGGTGCCGGTGCTGCCGCGTATCAGCAACCACACCGATTTCGACCCGCTGCGCCTGCACCCGCAAGTCGAGCTGACCTTTGTCGGGCCTGGCCAGGCGATTCCAGCGGCAGACCTGATTATCCTGCCCGGCTCGAAAAGTGTGCGCAGCGATCTGGCGTTTCTGCGTGAGCAGGGGTGGCCAGACGCTATCGCCAGGCACCTGCGTTACGGTGGCAAGCTGCTGGGTATCTGCGGCGGGCTGCAGATGCTCGGCACGCAGATTGATGATCCGCACGGCCTTGAAGGGGCGGCAGGTTCCAGTGATGGATTGGGCCTACTGGCATTTACCACAGTACTGGAGCCGCAGAAGCAGCTGCGTAATGTACGCGGCCAGCTATGCCTGGAGAATGCCCCGGTCAGCGGTTACGAGATTCATGCCGGGGTCAGTACGGGTATCGGCCTAAACGCTGCCGTGCGCCTGGATGATGGTTGCAGTGACGGCGCGTTGAGTGCTGATGGCCAGGTGCTTGGCACCTATCTGCATGGTCTGTTTGAAGGCAGCGAGGCGTGCAGCGCCTTACTGCGCTGGGCTGGGTTACGCGAGGTGCAGACGGTGGACTACCACGCCTTGCGTGAGCGCGATATCGAGCGCCTGGCCGATCTGGTCGAGGCGCATCTGGATACACAAAAGTTGCGCGGACTATGCGGTCTGTAGCCCGGATGCAATCCGGGGCAGCGCGTCGGATTAATCGCTCTCGGATTACATCCGGGCTACGGGTTGTGTGCAGTATTTGCACAAAGGTGAAGCATGCATGAACTGATTCTCGGTGGTGCCCGCTCCGGCAAGAGCCGTCTGGCCGAGCGGCTGGCGGCTGAGTCTGGCCTGGCAGTGACCTATATCGCCACCAGCCAGCCCTTGGATGGTGAGATGAGCGCGCGTATACGCCATCACCAGGAACGCCGGCCGCTACATTGGGGCCTGGTGGAAGAGCCGCTGGCGCTGGCGCGGGTGCTGCGCGAACAGGCCGCTGCGGATAAATGCCTGCTGGTTGATTGCCTGACCCTGTGGCTGACCAATCTGTTGATGCAAGACGATGAAGCGCGACTGCAAGCCGAGCGCGATGCACTGCTCGACTGCCTGGCGAGCCTGCCGGGGCGGATTATTCTGGTCAGCAATGAAACCGGTATGGGTGTGGTGCCGTTGGGCGAGTTGACCCGGCGTTATGTCGATGAGGCGGGCTGGTTGCACCAGGCCCTGGCAGAGCGTTGCCAGCGCGTGCTGTTCTGCGTCGCCGGTTTGCCGATGCGGCTCAAGGGTGCAGCACTGGAAGGAGAGATGTTATGAGTCTGCAATGGTGGCAGGGCCCTTGCCAGCCCCTGGATCATGTGGCCCGCCACAAGGCGCTGGCGCGTCAGCAGCAACTCACCAAGCCTGCCGGCTCGCTCGGCCAACTGGAACGCCTGGCGATTCAGCTGGCCGCTCTGCAGGGCCGTGAGCGACCGAGTGTGGCGCAGGTGGCCATCAGCATTTTTGCCGGCGATCACGGCATTGTCGCCGAGGGCGTTTCGGCCTTTCCCCAGGCGGTCACTGGGCAGATGCTGCGCAACTTCGTCGCGGGTGGTGCCGCCATCAGCGTGCTGGCCCGGCAGCTGAATGCCACGCTGGAGGTGATTGACCTGGGCACCGCCTTGCCGCTGGAACCGCTGCCAGGGGTGCGCCATCTGCATGTCGGCGCCGGTACGCAGAACTTCCTGCAAGGCCCGGCCATGACCCCGGCGCAATTGCTGATCGCCCTGGAAGCCGGCCGCGACAGCCTGCTGCGTGCTCAGCACAACGGCTGTGAGCTGTTTATCGGGGGGGAAATGGGTATCGGCAATACCACCGCCGCCACCGCCCTGGCGTGCTGGTTGCTGGACTGCCCGGCGGCCGAGTTGGTCGGCCCCGGCACAGGGCTGGATGCCACGGGGGTGGCGCACAAGGCGCAGGTGGTCGAAGCAGGGTTGCTGCTGCATCGCCCCACTATCGCTGAGCCGATTCAGGCCTTGCAGGCCTTCGCCGGCTTCGAGATGGCGGCACTGGCTGGCGCTTATCTGGCCTGTGCGCAGCAGGGCATCGTGGCGTTGGTTGATGGTTTTATCTGCACGGTGGCGGCATTGCTCGCTGTGCGGCTCAACCCGGCTTGTCGCGAGTGGATGCTGTTTGCCCATCGCGGCGCAGAACCTGGCCACCAGCGCGTGCTCCAGGCGCTGCAGGCCGAACCGCTGCTTGATCTGGGCCTGCGCCTGGGCGAGGGCAGTGGCGCGGCTTTGGCGCTGCCGCTGTTGCAACTGGCCTGTAGCCTGCACAACGACATGGCCACCTTTGCCGAGGCGGCCGTGGCCGAGCGCCCGCAATGACGGTCTATCTGGAGCTGCTGCGCCACGGGGAAACCGAGCTGGGCGGCGGCCTGCGCGGCAGCACGGACGATGCCCTGACTGCAACCGGCTGGGCGCAGCTGCGCACGGCGGTGGCTGACGGCAGTCGCTGGGATCGGCTGGTCAGCTCGCCCTTGCAGCGCTGTGCACGCTTTGCCGAAGAGCTGGCCGCGCAGCACGGCGTGCCGCTCAGTCTTGAGCCCGATTTACAGGAACTGCATTTTGGTGCGTGGGAAGGGCGCAGCACCGCCGAATTGATGCAGACCAGCGCAGAAGACCTGGGCCGTTTCTGGCGCGATCCCTATGGCTTTACTCCGCCCGAAGGCGAGCCGTTGCTGGCCTTCGAGGCGCGGGTTCTTGGTGCGCTGCAGCGCTTGCAGGCACGCCATGCCGGCGAGCGTTTGCTGTTGGTGACTCATGGTGGGGTGATCCGCTTGTTGCTGGCACGCGCCCGTGGTCTGCCGCGCAATGATCTGCTGCAGGTAGCGGTCGGCCACGCCGAGCGCTATCAGCTGCGCCTGGATGAACAAGGGCAGCTGTGGGAGCGCGCATGACGTCCTGGTGGATTGCCCTGCAATTTCTTACCCGCCTGCCGGTGACCCTAGCCGGCATGCCGACGCCTGAGCAGGTCGGCCGCTCGTTGCTGTTCTACCCGCTGGTGGGCCTGTTGATCGGCCTGCTGCTGTTCGCCGTGCAATGCCTGCTGGGCGATAGCGCGGTGCTGCTGCAGGCAGCCTTGTTGCTGGCGCTGTGGGTGGGCATCAGCGGCGGCCTGCATCTGGATGGCCTGGCTGACAGCGCCGATGCCTGGGTTGGCGGCTTCGGCGATAAACAACGCACCCTGGACATCATGAAGGACCCGCGCAGCGGGCCGATTGCTGTGGTGGTGCTGGTACTGCTGCTGTTGCTCAAGTTTGCTGCGCTGGTGGCCTTGCTGGAGAACGGCTCAGGGTTACTGGTGGTGCTGGTGCCCTGGCTGGCGCGCTGTCTGCTGCCGCTGTTGTTTATGACCACGCCCTATGTGCGCGCTGGCGGCCTCGGTCAGGCGTTGGCCGAGCATCTGCCGCGCCGGCAACTGCCATGGGTGTTGGCTATCAATGCCTGGGCCATGCTGTTGTTCGGCTGGTCGGCGCTGCTGGCCTTGTTGGTCGCCGGGGGCGTGTTTATCTGGCTGCGCAGCTTGATGCGCAAACGTCTGGATGGCACCACCGGTGATACCGCCGGAGCTCTGCTGGAAATAGCCGAGTGCGCGATGCTGGTGGCGTTGGCCTGCTAGCGTGTAAGGACAGCAAGACGTAGCAGGGATCTATAGGATGCGCAGGTCGTTTTACTCGACGCTGTTGGCGGCATTGCTCGGGGCCTTGCCCTGTGCAGGTGTAGTGCATGCCGAAGAGCTGGTGTGGGGCATTGTGCCGATCCCGGGCGTGTTCAATGTGCGCGATAGCCAGGTGGTTGATGGTGTGCTGTTTGAGTCCATGCAACTGTTGGCTGCACGCCTGCCCGAGCTGCAGATGCGCTATGAAGTATTGCCCATGGCGCGCGTCGAACAGCGCATGGGCGAGCAGAGCGAAATGTGCAGCAGCGGCCAGCTGCAAAGCCCCGAGCGTGACCAGCAGGGGTATTTCGTCCCCTATGTGGTGACCACGCCGATCCACGTGCTGGTCCGCCAGCAAACACGCGATCAACTGCTGATTGAAGACGGCCAGATCAGCCTTGACTGGCTGCTCGGCAATCCCTATCTGCGTGGTGCTCTGGCCAAGAGTCGGGTCTATCCGGCGTCGATTCGCGAACGTCTGCTGCAGGCGCACGCCGCGGGGCATCTCCCCGAGATGGGTGGCAGTCAGGGTGGCGAAAACCTACTGTTGATGGTCGGCCATCAGCGTCTGGATTATGTTTTCGATTACCCGGTGATCTACACCGAGGTGATGCGCCATTTCAGTCTCAGTGATGCGCTGGTCAGCGTGCCGCTGCGGGAACATGCCGAGCTGGTGACGGTGGGCATCTACTGCTCACGCACGCCATGGGGCGCGCGCATGGCTGGGCGGCTTGATCAGGCTATTCGTGAGCTTTCTGCTACGCCCGCCAGCACCCTGGCGATCTACCAGCGTTGGCTGCCGCCCGAGGTGTACAGCCACTACTACGAGCAGTTGCTGGCGTTCTTCGCCCAGCGCGCCAGTGCCGCACCGCTGCGGTTCGATTAGCCGCCTTTTTCAACGCAGGCTTGCCCACGTAGATGGTGTTCTTAGCGGTCTGTTAGCCAATGGTCGGCTTGCCGGCCTGTCCAGCTCAAGGTGCAATCTGTAGCACTGGATTGCCGAACAGCTGTAGCTGTCGTGTGAGCGGGTAGCGGTATATACCTGCGCCCTACTGCCGATTTCTCGATAAGCGGGTCGCTGCCCGTAAAGGACAACCTATGACTTCGTTATGGCGCACCAGTGGCTGGTTGATGCTGGGCGCATCGCTGGTTCTGGCGCTGTCGCTGGGGACTCGCCATGGTTTTGGCCTGTTCCTGCCGCCGATGAGCGCCGAGTTCGGCTGGGGCCGTGAGGTATTTGCCTTCGCCATCGCCTTGCAGAACCTGATCTGGGGCCTGACCCAGCCGTTTACCGGCGCTTTGGCTGATCGTTTCGGCGCCAAACGGACTGTGATTGTCGGCGGCGTGCTCTACGCCATCGGCCTGCTGTGCATGGGCTTGGCCGACTCGCCCCTGAGCCTGTCGCTAAGTGCCGGGCTGCTGATTGGCATTGGTCTGTCCGGCACTTCGTTCTCGGTGATTCTGGGTGCGGTGGGGCGCGCCGTGCCCGCGGAGAAACGCAGCATGGCCATGGGCATTGCGGCGGCGGCTGGCTCGTTCGGTCAGTTCGCCATGCTGCCCGGTACCCTGGGCCTGTTGAGTTGGCTGGGCTGGTCAGTGGCATTGATGGCGTTGGGCCTGCTGGTGGCCCTGATCATACCGCTGGCGGCGATGCTCAAGGACACGTCGCTGCCGCTCACCGGTCAGGAGCAGAGCCTCGGCGAAGCCTTGCGCGAGGCCTGCAGCCATTCCGGTTTCTGGCTATTGGCGTTGGGCTTTTTCGTCTGCGGCTTTCAGGTGGTGTTTATCGGCGTACACCTGCCGGCCTACCTGGTCGATCAGCATCTGCCTGCGCTGGTCGGCACTACGGTGCTGGCGCTGGTGGGCCTGTTCAATATCTTTGGCACCTATATCGCCGGCTGGCTGGGCGGGCGGATGTCCAAACCGCGCCTGCTTAGCGCGCTGTACCTGGCACGGGCGGTGGTGATCGTGGCGTTTATCCTGACGCCATTGAGCGTTTGGAGCGCCTACGCCTTTGGCGTGGCGATGGGCTTGCTGTGGCTGTCCACGGTGCCGCTGACCAATGGCACCGTGGCGACCCTGTTTGGCGTGCGCAACCTGTCGATGCTGGGCGGCATCGTCTTTCTGTTCCACCAGTTGGGGGCTTTTCTTGGCGGCTGGATGGGCGGCTATCTGTATGACCATACCGGCAGTTATGATCTGGTCTGGCAGATTGCTGTATTGCTCAGCTTGTTGGCGGCTGCGCTGAACTGGCCGGTGCGCGAGCAGCCGGTGGCCCGCTTACAACAACAGGAGGCGAGTGCGTGAATATCGAGTATGGCTGGAGCGCTGCGCTGATGATGGGCGGCATGTTGGCCCTGGGCCTGGCCTGGTGGGGCTGGCTGCAAGGTGGCCTGGCGTTTCTGCAATTGGGGCTGGGTGTCTGTTAACTGTTATAAGCGTTTATGCCTGACGCATGGTGTTGGGCTGTCGATTGATCAAGGTAATCCGTTATGTGGCGTACTCTTCTGCTGGTTGCGGTGATATTTGGGGCAGGGGGCGGGCTTGCCCAAGCGGCCGAGTGCCCGGCCTTGTTGCAGGGCGATCTGCAGAAATTGCGCAGCCAGGAGCGCATCGATCTGTGCGCACAGTTCGCCGGCAAACCGCTGGTGGTGGTCAATACCGCCAGCTTCTGCGGCTTTACTCCGCAGTTCAAAGGCCTCGAGGCGCTGTATCAGCGGTACAAGGGGCAAGGCCTGCAGATTCTCGGGGTGCCTTCCGATGATTTTCGTCAGGAGGCCGATGACAGTGCCGAGACGGCCAAGGTCTGCTACGTCAACTACGGTGTGACCTTTGCCATGAGCGAAACCCAGCGCGTAACCGGCAGTGATGCCGTACCGCTGTTCAAGGAACTGGCCGCGCAGAGCCAGGCTCCGCGCTGGAACTTCTCCAAGTATGTGGTTGATGCCCAGGGCCAGGTGATCGCCAGCTTCCCCAGCAGCACCACACCCGATGACCCGGCACTGCTAGCTGCCGTCGAGCAGGCGATTGCCTCGCAGCGTTGAGCGCCGGGTGATCGAGGCCTCACCCATCTGGGCGATGGTTGACCGTTAAACACCTCCTTAGAGTTGTGAGTACGCCGGACGCAGTTTCCCGGCGTGCCAACAAGAAAAATAAGGAGGCACCCATGCGTCGCGTTATTGCTACTGCCCTAGCTGCTGTTGCCCTGGTGGGCGCGGTTGAAGCTCAAGCCAACTACACCAAGACCAAATACCCGATCGTGCTGGTACACGGGGTTACCGGTTTCGACACCATTGGTGGGCTGATCAACTACTTCCATACCATTCCCTGGAACCTTGAGCGCGACGGTGCCAAGGTCTATGTCGCCAGTGTGTCGGCACTCAACGACAGCGAGCAGCGCGGTGCCTCCCTGGCGCAGCAGATCGTGCCGTGGGCCAGTGCCAATGGTGGCAAGGTCAATCTGATCGGCCATAGCCAGGGTTCACCGACTTCGCGTGTTGCGGCCTCGCTGCGTCCTGAGCTGGTGGCCTCGGTAACCTCGGTCAACGGCGTCAACAAAGGCTCTAAGGTAGCCGATGTGCTGCGCGGCGCGATTCCGGCCAACAGCGCCATCGAAGGTGGGGCCAATGGCCTGGCCAATACCCTGGGCAAAGTGATCAACCTGCTGTCGGGTAACAACAACCCGCAGAACGGCTTGGCCGCACTGAAAACCCTCACCACCGCAGGTACTACGGCGCTTAACGGCCGCCATCCATGGGGTGTGAACAGCAGCAGCTACTGCGCCAAATCCACCGAAGTGCACAACGTGCGCGGGCACAACATCCGTTACTACTCCTGGACTGGCAACACGCCTTACACGAACGTCTTTGATGCGGTTGATCCGTTTCTAGCCATCACCGGCCTGGCGTTTAATGGCGAGAAGAACGATGGGCTGGTTGGCGTTTGCTCGACCTACCTGGGGCAGGTGATCGCTGATGACTACAACATGAACCACGTGGATGCGATCAACCACCTGTTCGGCGTACGTGGCTGGACCGACCCGGTTTCGCTGTACCGCCAGCATGCCAACCGCCTGAAAAACAAAGGCGTCTGACCGTTGTCCGGCGGGCTGCGCAATGCGGCCCGCGTTCTGGAGCTTTTATGGCCCTGTCGTTGCGCACCACTGTTGCTCTTCTGCTACTGGCCGGCAGCGTTGCCGGCCTTACGCTTTACTGGCAATGGCCGCAGGCATCTGCGCCGGCCGCAAGCCACGCACCGTCGGCCAGCACGGCGATTGTTGCCAGCCCCCCCGTGGCGCATCTACCAGCTGGCAAGCCGGCTGCGCAAAGCCCGGAAAAACCCGTAACCCTGCCGGGCCTGCAAGGCACCGAAGTGGACGGTGACCTGCGTGCCGACAGTGCCGGTAACCTGCAGCTGAACCTGGCCTTGCGCGATTACCTGGATTACTTCCTCAGCGCGGCGGATCGAGCCGGCCTGGAAGTGGTCGTCGAGGCCATGCTGGCTGATGCCCGTGGGCGTTTGCCAGAGCCGGCGCTGGGGCAGTTTATCGGCCTGCTGGGAGACTACATGGATTACAAACGCGCCAGTCTGGAACTGTTACAACAGCCGTTGAGTGCTGCGCAGCAGAGCACCCCGGCAGACCAGTTGCAGGCCTTGCAGCGCGCCTTCGAGCAACTGGCGCAACTGCGTCGGGCGCATTTTTCCAGTGCGGCGGCCGAAGCCTTGTTCGGTGCCGAAGAAGCCTATGGGCGTTACACCCTGGATAACCTGGCACTGATGGCCCGTGATGACTTGACCGAACAGGCCAAGGCGCTGGCACAAGAGCGTTTGCGCGCCCAGTTGCCCGAAGCCATGCGCGCCAGTGAGGAGCGTCAGGCGCAGGCCCAGGCCTTACAGGCGCAAACCGAGAAACTCTGGCAGGAGGGGGCCAGCGAAGAGCAGGTGCGTCAGTTCCTTACCTTGACCTATGATCCCCCCACGGTCGAGCGTCTGCTCGACGAGCAGCGCAACGAGCGCGCCTGGCAACAGCGTTATGCCGCTTACCAGCAGGAGCTGGCGGGTCTGCAGGGCAATGGCCTGAGTGCTGAGGATCAGCAGCGTGAGCAGCAGCGTCTGCGCCAGCGTTTGTTCAGCGCCGAAGATCAGCATCGGGTGGAAACCTATGACGCCATTGCCGCCAAACAGCAGGACAACCCTTCGCCTGAGCTGTAAGCCATGAACCTGGAACGCCAGGAAGCCCTGCTACTGGCCCAGCAGCGCCGTGGCTATCGCAGCCTGCGCTTCACCGAGGCGCTGGAAGAGCAGTTTGTCGAGCACCGGGTGCAGCGTATCCGCCGCCGTCTGCTGTTGATCATCAGTACTGCGATTGTCTTTCAGCTGGTTTACACCGTGCTGGATCTGTTGCTGCTGCCCCTGGAAACCAGTCTGGCGACCTTGCCACTGCGCGTGCTGGGTATGTTCGGTGCGTTGCTGGCATTCCTTTATTGCCGTCGTCCGAGCAGTCCGGCGCGCCCCAGCTTGCTGGCTTATGTAGCGGCCTACGCGCTGAACGGCAGCTGTGTTGCGGCGATTATCCACGTGTGCTGGGCCCAGGGCGTGCCGATGCCCTATGACGGGCTGTTTCTGGTGCTGCTGTTTGGCTATGTGTTGCTCGGCGTGTCGTTTCGTGCGGTCAGTCTGGCGTCGTGGAGCATCTGCGGTCTGTTTCTGTTGTTTGGCCTGTTCAGTTCAGGCGGCAGCGTGATGTTGAGTTATCAGGGGCTGTTTCTGCTGTGTGCCAATCTGATCGGCAGTGTCGGCGCCTACCTGCAAGAGCACGGCCAGCGCGGTGCCTGGCTCAACTTGCGTCTGCTGGACCTGGCACGGCAGCGTGCGGAAGCGGACGACGCACGCAAACTGCGCCTGCTCGCGGCCGCCAGCCATGATCTGCGCCAACCACTCAACGCCATTGGCCTGTATGCCCAGCACCTGCTGGAGCAGAACCAGGATCCCGGTGTGCACCGCATCAGCAGCCGTCTGGCGATTGCCGTGGAGCAGCTCAGTCGACTGCTGCAATCGCTGTTCGATTACACGCGCTTGACTCTACCCGGCGGCGTGCAGGCCAAACAGGAGGTGTTCGCCTTGCGTCCGCTGCTGGCGCGCCTGAGTGGTGAAACCCACGCCGAAGCCGATGCCCAGGGCATTGAGTTGCAGCTGCACAGTGCCGAACACTGGGTGCGCAGTGATCCGCTGTTGCTCGAGCGTGTGCTGCGCAACTTGCTTAGCAATGCGCTGCGCCATGCGCAGGCACGGCATGTGTGGTTGCAGGCGCGGGCGGAAGAGGGCGTGGTCTACCTGGAAGTGGGGGACGATGGCCAGGGCTTGAGCGATGAAGAGCAGGAGCTGGTGTTCGAAGAGTTCCGCCAATTGGACAACCCCGGACGCAATGCCGAACGCGGCCTTGGCCTGGGCCTGGCCATCGTGCAACAGCTGGCGCAATTGCTCGGCCATCCCCTACAACTGCACTCAAGCCCAGGGGCGGGGGCGCGGTTTGTACTGCAACTGCCGGCGGCCGAAGCCGGACTCTGGCAGGCACCTGCGCCGGCAGTCAGCGCCATGCAGGGGCGAGTGCTGTTGCTGGAGGATGATGCCGCAGGGCGTGAAGCTCTGGCCGGGCTGTTGCAACGCTGGGGCTGTGAGGTCTGGGCCTGCGCCGATCCAGCCGAGGCTTTGCAGTGTTTGCCCGAGGCGCAGCCACAGGTGCTGATCAGCGACTATCGGCTGGCGGCCACCGAGGACGGTTTACGCGTTATCGAGCGTTTGCGCGAAGAGGCCGGGCGCATGTTGCCAGCTTTGCTGATCACTGCGGATGTCAGCGCCGATCTGCAGGAGCGCTGCACCCGTGCCCATGTCACCTTGCTCGGCAAGCCACTGCTGCCGGCTCGCCTGCGTCAGACCCTGGTGGTGTTATTGCCCGCAAATGCGGCGGATAGGAGCTGTTCAACGTCTCGCGAGCTAGAGACCTGCAAGGCGCTACGTGAGTAACAGCCTCCGGCTGGTCAAAGCAGCGAGGAAGCGGACTGGGCTCGCACACGAGTTTACTGGTGTACATGAGCATTACTCGCTTCGCTCGCCCTTCGGGCCGCGCTAAAGCGCGTTAGCCGCATGCGGCTTGCCGAGCCTGGTTTTAACGCAGCAGGGCCGACGCGCAGCAGGCGTTGAATAGACTCCTACAACCAGCCCCGTTGCCGCGCCGCACTGACGCAGGCAGTGCGGGTGTGCACGGCGAATTCCTGGAACAGTGATTTCAGGTGGGTTTTCACCGTGTCCTCAGAGACGCCCAACTGACGGCTGATCGATTTGTTCGGCAGGCCTTCGGCCAGCAACTGGAGAATTTCCATCTGCCGTGGCGTGAGTTGCGGTTTGTCCCCGTATCGCGGTGCCGGCAGGGTTTCTCCCAGCAGCACGCGGGTGACGGCTTGGCGCAATTCATCACTGTTGGCACTTTTCGGGATAAACCCCAGCGCCCCGGCAGAGAGTGCGGCCTGGGCGTCCAGGTTGGAATCGCTGGCGCTAAGGATTGCCACCGGAGTCATGCGGCCTTGCTGTTGCCAGCGTTGCAGCAATTCCAGGCCCGGCACGTCAGGCAGACGTAGGTCGAGTAGAATCAGGTCGAAAGTGGCGTGTTGCAGGCAGGCTTCGGCGGCGGCAGCGGATTCGGCGGTGCGAATCTGCAGATCAGCGCAGAGCGGGGCGAGGGCCAGGCTGAGGCCATCGAGAAAGATCCGGTGGTCATCCACCAGTAACAGGCTGAGCTGTTCGGGCAAGGCAGTGCAGAGTGCAGTCATCAGGGCTGTCTCAGGCGGCTTATGGCCTGCCATCCTTGGCGGCCACCCGCAGGCGGTCGCTATGCGACGTTTAGAACTGTTCCGGCCAGTTCTTTTTTATTCTTGTATACGCCGCGCGAGTTTAACCCAAACCGCTGGTTGAATTAGAAGCGGTATGTCACTTGTGCGCCCAGGCCGTGGGCGGTGTTTTTGTAGGTGGCGCGGTAGTCGTCCCGCTCGATGTGCGCGTCGTCTTCCATCAGGTAGGAATAGGCCAGGTCGATGGTCACATCATCATTCGGGCTCCAGGCTGTGCCCAGGCTGATGATCTTGCGGTCGCCGGTGGGGATACGCGGTGAACGGTCGGTGTTGTTGGTCGGCGACTGGTCCACGGCCAGGCCAGCACGCAAGGTCCACTGCGGGTTCAGCTTGTAGGCAGCGCCCACAGCGTGAGCCCAGGTGTCGTGCCAGTTCTGCGGCTCACTGATGCTGCTGAGGTTGCCTGCCAGCAAGCCACCCACGCCTTTGTTGTCGGCGCGGATTTCTTCCAGACGGCTCCAGCGCGTCCAGGTGCTGCCGGCGTAGAGGGTCCAGTCGGCATTCAATTCGTGGGTAACGGAGAAATCCACTGATTCCGGGGTGGTCAGCTCCAGTGACGCATCGTAGGTGCCGGCGGAAGAGCCAATGACGAAGCCAGGGCCGGACACTGTGGTGTCACCTTTCAGGCGGTAGTCAACCTTGGAATGGTAGGTCAGGCCGAAACGGGTCTGCGGGGTGATTTCAAACAGCACGCCGAGGTTGTAGCCCAGGGCGGCGTCATTGCCCTTGATCTTCACCTTGCCGTCCGCGGCCGTGGGAATAGGGTTGTCGATGGCTGAGGTCAGCTCGCCGTCGATGCGGTTGATGGTCGGGCCGAAGCCGATCGACAGCTGTTCGTTGACGCGATAGCTCAGGGTCGGCTGCAGGGTGATTACCCGCACTTCGCTGCGGTCACCGTGGTAGCGGCCCTGGAAGCTGCGCTCATAGTCGGTCACCAGGCCAAACGGCACGTACAGGCCCAGGCCGAAGCTCCAGTTGTCGTCCAGCGGTTTGACGTAATAGCCCATGGGCGCGCCGATAAACGGCACCATGTCACCCTCATTGCTGCCGCTGGCAGAACCGCTGGCGTGGTCGATGTCGGTTTTTGCGTGGATCAGGGCGATGCCGCCGCTGACCTGCTCGCGTTTCAGGCGAGAGATACCGGCGGGATTACCGAATACGGTGCTGGCGTCATCGGCTGAAGAGGAGCGCCCGGCAAAGGCGGTGCCCATGCTGCTGACGCTTTGTTCGTTGATGGCAAAACCACTGGCAACGCCATGGCTGGCGGCAGAAACAAGGGCAAGGGACAGGCAGGTCTTGACGACTCTTTTAGTCACGGAGGACTCCTAGGTTTTAGCGGGGGGCGGAAACTAACAACTTTTCCTGACCCCTGCCAAGCCCGTGAAGTTCCCGAGATAGAGCGGTTTTATGCCTTTATCGTGGCGCTATTTTCTGCTAGTTGCTTTGATCTTGTCGGACAATGCAGGCCGTTGTCGAAGGGTTCAGGCCACCTGGCTGAGCTTGCCGATGCAGCGTTGCCAGGCGGCGATAAAGTCCTTGGTGCGGCCGTGCGGTTTAAACACTCTGCGCCAGACTTGCGCCATACCCAGCAGGTCATCGGCGGCCGGCAGTTCGCGGTGTTCGGCTTCGATCAGCATCCAGGCAATCGCCGTGGCGTAGCGCAGATTGACGGTCAGTTCCAGATGCGGCGCGGCAAGGAAGGCATGTTGACTGGCGAGACCACGTACCTGGCTGGCGAGGTCCGGGTCCAGCGCCAGGTGCTGATCCCAGAGCTGCTGGTGGCGCAGTGCAGCGATGCGGTAGAGGCCGTGCCCGTGTTTGTCATCGAGGGCTGAGCCGAGCGCGGATTGGCTGGCGGCGGCTCCGAGCAACAAGGCTTCGGCAGCGGTGGAGTGGCGGCCCAGGTAGAGCAGGGTAGGGCGGATGACGTACTGGCTTAACTCGCAGGCGGCAATTCCCATATAGCCCTCGGCGAAAGGTGACCGATGGGGCCGGGGCGCTGGCAGCTTCGACTTATTCTGATAAAGGCCCCACCGGGAGCGGGGTTAGCCGCTCATGTTGAAGTGTAGTGCGACCTTTCTACTGTAAAAGGCTGTTTTTAAATTGTTTTCGGCTTTCGGTTATTGCCTATATTCCAGTTTGTGATTAACCCGCATATGGCGACGCGGCGCTGCGGCCGCATCGCTTGAGGCTTGTCAGTCGCCGGTGGCTACTGGCCGAGTCGGGTCGGTGATCCATTCGCTCCAGGAACCGGCATACAACGGAGCAAGGGGATAGCCAGCCAGGCACAGGGCGAACAGGTTATGGCAGGCCGTTACACCGGAGCCGCAGTAGGCCACCAGCTCACTGGCCGGACGCTCGCCGAGTTGCGCGGCAAAGCGTTGGCGCAGTTGCTCTGGGCTGAGGAAGTGACCGTCGCTGTCGAGGTTGTCGGTAAACGCCGCACACTGCGCGCCAGGAATATGCCCGGCGACCGGGTCGATAGGCTCTACCTCGCCTCTGAAGCGCGGCAGGCCGCGGGCATCCAGCAGGGTCAGTTGGCTATCACCGAGGCGCTGTTGCAGCTGGGGGGCGTTGACCAACAGGCTGGCATCGGCGCTGCCAGTGAACGTGCCGGCAATAGGCGTGTGCAGGTCATGGGTCAAAGTGCCGCCCGCTTCGCGCCAGGCTTTTAGGCCACCATCGAGCAGGTACACGCCGTCACGTTTGCCCAGCCAGGCCAGCAGCCACCAGGCGCGGCTGGCAAAGGCGCCGGGGCCGTCGTCGTACAGCACCACCTCACTGTTATTGTTCAGCCCCCACTCACGCAGACGACTTAGCAGTTGCGCAGGCTCTGGAAGCGGGTGACGGCCGGTGATGCCTTTGTGGATTGGCCCGGACAGGTCGCGCTCCAGATCGGCAAACTGCGCGCCGGGGATGTGGCCTTCGGCATAGCTGCGTTGTCCGTAAGTCAGATCCTCCAGGGCAAAGCGGCAATCAAGAATCAGCAGACTGGGGTCGGCAAGGCGCTGTTGCAGTTGAGCAGCCGTGATCAATTGGGCGAGGGGCATGCCAGTCATCCTATGGGCAAAGGGGCAGCCGGCATCATAAACCCTGCTATTGAGCTGTCGCAGCCTGGTTCTGGAAGATTTCTGCCCGCTGGGCGCTGCATCTTTGCCGGTTTATGGGCATGCTGCATCCCCGTTTTAGCTGACCCAGGTTGCTGCACGCCATGAAGCGTTTTGTACTGCTCGATACCGCCCCGATTCCCGATGGCTCGGGCGCGCTGTGCCTGTTCGAGTACGGTGAGGATTTCGTGATCAAGATTGCCGGAGGCGATGGCGGTCAGTTGATGAATACGCGCATGCATGGTTCCGAAGATGCGCTGGCGGCGATTCCCTGCAAGAAGGTCGCCGGGCGGCCGGACTCGCGGGTGTTGATCGGCGGTCTGGGCATGGGCTTTACCCTGGCCGCAGCCTTGCAGAACCTGGGCAAGACCGCTGAAGTGGAAGTGGCCGAGCTGGTGCCTGGGGTGGTGGAGTGGAACCTTGGCCCGCTGGGGGCCAAGGCCGGTTACCCGATTCTCGATCCGCGTACCCGGGTGATTCAGGACGATGTCGCCAACTGCCTGAAGAATGCCGAGCAGCGTTATGACGCGATCATGCTGGATGTCGACAACGGCCCCGAAGGGCTGACCCAGAAGCGCAATAGCTGGCTGTATTCGGCCCAGGGTCTGCAGCGCTGTTACCAGGCATTGCGCCCCAAAGGCGTGTTGGCAGTGTGGTCAGCAAGTGCCGACCGGGTGTTCAGCGACAAGGTGCGCAAGGCCGGATTCAAGGTCGAGGAAGTACAGGTCTACGCCCATGGCAACAAGGGCACCCGGCACACCATCTGGATTGCCAGCAAGTAGCACTAGCCACCACTGAGCGCGGTCAGGCGCCCAGTGGTGTTCGGCTCAGCCAAGCAGCTCGGCAAAGCCTTTGTCGGCATCCAGAATCGCTGGCAGTTCATCCAGCAGGCTGGCCACATCCAGTCCTTCGAAGAGCGGGCCTTGCAGCGTGTCCACTGCCTTGGACATGGCGCCCGGATGTTCACGCAGCGCCTCGGCAATCGACACCGCTTGCGCCAGCACGCGTGGCAAGGGCATGTCCACTGGTGCCTGGAACGGCCGACTCTGGTAGGCGATGGCATGCTGGATCAGCTCCGGCAGTTGCCAGCGCCGCGCCAGTTCCGCACCCACCTCAGGGAAGCCAAAGCCCAGTTGCAGGGTTTCCAGTGCCACACGCTGGGCCGCCCCGACATCCTTGCCGTTCTGGTTGAGGCGTTCGGCCAGCTCAGGTACGCCGGTCTGAATCAGCAGTTCGCCGATGTTGTGCATCATCCCGCAGGTAAATGCAGTTTCCACGGCAACGCCGCGGTTCTTCGCCAGCAGCCGACTGATGCTGGCGACCTGAAAGCTGTGTGTCCAGAACCCCTTGAGGTCAAAACCTGGCGGCGCCTGAAACGCACCGGTCACAGCGGAGGCCAGCACCAGTGTGCGCAGGGTGTTGAAACCCAGGCGCATGGCGGCATCTTCAACGCTGGTGGACTCGCGGGCGCCGCGAAAGCGCGCCGAGTTGGCCAGGCGCAGCACTTTGGCGGCTATCACCGGATCCAGGGCGATATTGCGCGCCACACTGTCCAGGCTGGTGTGGGGGTTATCGAATTGTTGAATCAGATCCTGGGCGACGCGGGGTATACAGGGCAAGCTGTGAACTTGTGAAAACAGGGCGCTTATATCCATGACAGGAGCCTGCTAGAAGGGTGGGAATAATCACGATAGCAGCGATTTGCAGAGCGCAATGTGCCGTGCGCATTTCTCCTGATCTGGATCAGGAAAACACCTGCAGGAGAGGGGTTGGGGAGAGGAAGAAAGGCCCGCCACAGTTGATGGGCGGGCCTCAGGTGTATCAGCGGATTTTCAGTTTGCCGATGCGGTCGTTGTCCAGGCTGCCGAAATACAGGTAGTTGCCCACCGGCTTGACCGAGGTGATCATGCGCAGGTGGGTGCCGCTGGTGTCGTGCAGGCTCTGGATGATCTCGCCTTGCTCATTGAGGGCGATGGCAAAACCGTAAGGCACGGCTTTGGGCCAGAAGGCGCGGGGCAGTTTGGCCAGCTGCGATTTCGCCCAGGGCGAGCGGTGCAGCATATCGGCGTCGGCCTTGCGCGGGGTTGGCAGGGCGACCCAGAAGGTGCCGTTGCGGTCACCCTGCAGGTTGTCCGGCAGGCCCGGCAGATTGTCGATAAAAATGTCGTGGGTGCCGGCCTTGTCGCCGCTCAGCCAGTAACGGGTGATGCGGTAGCGGTAGGTTTCGTTGACCAGCACGAAGTCCTCATTGGCCGACAGCGCTACGCCGTTGGCGAAGTACAGGTCCTTGAGCAGCACTCTGGTTTCGCCGTTGGCCGGGTTGTAGCTGAGCAGGCGGCCCCACGGACGGGCTTCGAGCAGGTCGAGCAGGTAATCCGGTTGCTCGAAACGCTGGCTGGCATCGCTGAAGTAGATGGTGCCGTCGCGGGCAATGTCGAGATCGTCGGTGAACTTGAACGGCACGCCTTCGGCTTCAGTGGTCAGTACCTTGATCTGGCCCTGAGGGTTGATGCTCAGCAAGCCCTTGTAGGCGTCGGCGACGATCAGGTTGCCGGCGGCGTCAAAGTCCATACCCAGTGGGCGGCCCTGGGTGTCGACGAAAGTCTCCACACTGCCATCGGCCTTGATGCGCACGATCTTGCCGTCATGCAGGCCACTGTAAACCTGGCCCTGGGCATCCACTGCGGTGTCTTCCGGGCCATGCACCTGGCCACGGCCGAGCAGTTCGGCCTTCATCAAGGTGTCGTTGGGTTCCAGATTACCGGTCATTGGCGGGATTTTTGGCGCGTCCCAGGCCAGTGGGTCAATCGGGCTGGGGGTGACGGCGAGGTAGATTGCCGCGGCGGCAATCAGGGCCGCCAGCAGGCCAAGCAGTTTCTTCATTGTTGTTATTCCCTGTTGAAGGTGGTTCTCAATGCAAGCGGGCGCAGAATAGCGCGTCTGCCGGCTGTCGCGCATTGTGAATGCCCGGCTATTGGACTGGGCGATATATACTGCGCGGCATTCTTCAGGGGAGAGCCGCGTGGCGATTGATATTCAGTGGATTGGCGATGACGCCAGCCTGGCACAACATTGTGCAACCTGGCGCACGCTGGCGTTTGTGGCACTCGATACGGAATTTATGCGGGTCGACACCTTTTACCCGATTGCCGGCCTGTTGCAGGTCAGCGAGGGCGAGCGGGCGTACCTGATCGATCCGCTGCTGATCAGCGACTGGACGCCCTTTGCCGAGCTGCTGCGAGACCCAGCCGTGGTCAAGGTGCTGCACGCCTGCAGCGAAGACCTGGAAGTGTTTCTGCGTTTGACCGGCAGCCTGCCCGCACCGCTGTTCGACACCCAACTTGCGGCTGGCTACCTCAATCTGGGTTTCTCCATGGGCTATTCGCGTCTGGTGCAGGCGGTGCTGAATATCGAACTGCCTAAGGGCGAGACCCGTTCCGACTGGCTGCAACGGCCGTTGTCGGCCACTCAGGTCAGCTATGCCGCCGAAGATGTGCTGCACCTGGCTGAGGTCTATGCGCAGCTTAAGGCGCAGCTGCCGGCTGATAAATACGCCTGGGTGCTGGAAGACGGCGCCGAGTTGGTCAGCAACCTTGGTCGCGAAGTCGATCCCGAGCTGGCCTACCGCGAAGCCAAGTTGGCCTGGAAACTCTCGCGTCAGCAATTGGCGGTACTGAAAGCGCTGTGCAGCTGGCGTGAAGAGCAGGCGCGCAAACGCAACCAGCCGCGTAACCGGATTATTCGCGAGCATTCGCTGTGGCCACTGGCACGCAGCCAGCCGGACAACCTGGTGGCCCTGGCGCGGATCGAGGACATGCACCCGAAAACCGTGCGTCAGGATGGCGAGTTTATTTTGCAACTGATCAAGCAGGCCGCAGCCACTCCAGCTGAGGATTGGCCTGAAGCCCTGCCTGAGCCCTTGCCGCTGGAAGCAGCGTCACTGCTGAAAAAGCTGCGTGCCATCGGCCAGCGCGAGGGGGAACGCCTGGGTATCGCCCCGGAGCTGATGCTGCGCAAGAAAACCCTCGAAGCCCTGTTGAAAACCGGCTACCCCAATGGCCCCTACCAGCTGCCGGATTCCCTGCGCGGCTGGCGACGTGAATTGATGGGCCAGGCACTGCTTGATTGCCTGGCTGCAACCGGAGACACCGCGTGAAACGTATCTGCTCAATCTACAAAAGCCCGCGCAAGAACGAGATGTACCTCTATGTGCTGAAAAGCGACGGCCTCAAACGTGTACCTGAGGCGCTGTTGAGCGCCTTCGGTACTCCGGCTCTGGCCTTTGAGCTGATCCTCACCCCCGAGCGCCAACTGGCCCGCGAGGACATCCACAAGGTGCTGGCCAACCTCGACGAGCAGGGCTACCACCTGCAAATGCCGCCACCGGAAGATGAATACATCGAGCACCTGCCCGATGAACTGCTGCGCCGTAACGATCCGGTCTGATGAACCCGCCAGCTGACACCCCGCTGCGCGTACTGATCGCGGAGGGCGAGCATCGCCGTTATGCCGCGTTGCTGCGTGAGCAGGCGCCTGAGTTGGAAGTCTTCGCCAGCGACCAGCTCATCGATTTGCAGCATCAGGCATCAACCTGCCCGGTGTGGCTGGGGCAGCCTGACCTGTTGGCTGCCTTGCTGCGCCAAGGTGTTCGGCCGCACTGGTTGCAATCGACCTGGGCAGGCATCACACCCCTGTTGGCCGCTGATTTGCCAAGCGATTACCGCCTGAGCCGCGCCGTGAGCATCTTCGGTCAGGTGATGGCCGAGTACGTGCTGGGTCATCTGCTGGCTCATCAACGTCAGTTGTTTGCCCGCCTGGCGGCCCAGGTCGAGCAGCGCTGGGACAACCGCGCACCGCAAAGCCTGGCCGGGCGCACGGTGCTGATTGTCGGTACGGGTGATATCGGTTTAAGCGTGGCGCGGTTTCTCGCGCCGTTCGGCATGCAGTTGCTGGGCATTGCCAGCAGCCCGCGCCATCTGCCGCCGTTCCGTCAGGTGGCTGGGCTCGACGAGCTGCCAAGCCTGGCGGCGGAGGCCGATTACCTGATCAACCTGCTGCCCGATACGTCAGCCACCCGTGATATTTACGATGCCGAACTGTTTGCTGCCTGCAAGCCCAGCGCGCTATTTATCAACGCCGGGCGTGGTGTGGCGGTAGTCGATCAGGCACTGGTCAGCGCCTTGCAGCAGGGGCAACTGGCCGGCGCGGTGATAGATGTCTGCCGCGTAGAGCCGCTGCCTGCTGGCCATCCATTCTGGGATGCACCGCGTTTGTTGCTGACCGGGCACAGTGCTGCACCGACAGACCCGCGCCTGCTGGTGCAGCTGTTTGTTGATAACCTGCAACGCTGGCGTGCCGGTGAGGCCTTGGTGGGGCAGGTGGATTTCACTCGGGGTTATTGAGTCAGGCGGCCACCATTCGGCTTGCCGCCCTTGGCCGCGTCAGGCCGAGCGGCTAGACTGCCGGCCTTTTCGCCCCTCACCGTACCCTCGCCATGGCCGCTAAAGTCGAACCCTTCTGGAAACGCAAAACTCTCGAACAGCTGGATCAGGACGAGTGGGAGTCGCTGTGCGATGGCTGCGGCCTGTGCTGCCTGCAAAAGCTTGAAGACGAGGACGATGGCAGCGTCTATTACACGCGCATCGCCTGCAAACTGTTGGATCTGCAAACCTGCCGCTGCACCGACTACAGCAACCGACGCAAGTTTGTACCCGATTGTATTCAGCTCACCCCGGCCCAGGCCGATCAGTTTCAGTGGCTGCCGCCGACCTGTGCTTACCGTCTGGTCAGCGAGGGTAAGGACCTGCTGCTGTGGCACCACCTGGTCTGCGGCGACCCGGAGCAGGTGCACAAACAGCGGATTTCCCAGGCTGGGCGCATGCTTAGCGAAAACAGCGTGGCCGAGGATGAGTGGGAGGATCATATGATCTTCCGCGCCGGCTGAACCTCGCCTGCAAATGCCAGCTTAAACTCGCCTTAACCATTCAATTGCACTGTGGAGCTTTGCCATGTTGCTGCGCCGTCTGTTGCTGTCCGTTGTCCTGCTGAGCCTGAGTACCCCGCTGTGGGCGAAGAAGGTTGATCTGGATTACCGCGTGCGTTTTCTGCCGGAGACCGAGCAGGCCGAAGTCAGCCTGACCTTGGAAGACGGCGCGCGGGTCATCAGCCTGGCCTTCAATCTGGGCGACCAGGGCGTTTACAGCGACTTCAAGGCCGATGGCCAATGGACCCAGGACACCCCGGCACTGGGCGTTTGGCAGCCAGCCAAAGGCAAGGCAAAGCTGACATACCTGGTGCGCATCAACCATGAACGTGCCCCCGGACGTTTTGATGCGCGTATCACCAAGGATTGGGCGCTGCTGCGTGGCGACGATCTGGTACCGGCGGTCAAGCTGCGCCAGGAAGATCACACCGTGCTGGTGTCGCGTCTGCAGTTCGACCTGCCCAAGGGCTGGAAAAGTGTTGAAACCGGCTGGCCGCGGGTCGGCAAGAACAAGTTCCGCATCGACAACCCACAGCGCAAGTTCGACCGTCCAACAGGCTGGATCGTGGCCGGTAAAGTTGGCACGCGCCGGGCCAAGCTGGGCGAAACCGATGTGGCCATCGCCGCGCCAGTGGGCGAAGGCATGCGTCGTATGGACGTGATGACCCTGCTGACCTTCGTCTGGCCACATGCCCAGGAAGTGTTCCCGCGCGACCCGGCCAAGCTGCTGATCGTCGGTGCCGGCGACCCGATGTGGCGCGGCGGTCTGTCGGCGGCCAACTCCTACTACATGCACAGTGACCGTCCGCTGGTCAGTGAGAACGGCACCAGTTCCCTGGTGCACGAACTGGTGCATGTGTTCAGCCGAATCCGCGCCCGTGACCGCAGTGACTGGATCACCGAGGGCTTGGCCGAGTACTACGCCATCGAGCTGATGCGCCGTGCCGGTGGCCTCAGCGAAGAGCGTTACCAGAAGATTCGCGAACAGCTGATCCGCTGGAGCAAGCCGGTGCAGAGCTTGCGTACTGACAACTCCAGTGGCCCGGTCACTGCCCGCGCGGTATTGCTGCTACAGGAACTGGATCGGGAAATCCGTCAGGCCACCAAAGGCACCACCCAGCCACGCTCGCTGGATGACGTGACCCGCGGTCTGATGCGCCTGGACAAGGCCAGCACCAAGGATTTTATCGAGATCAGCGAAAACGTCATGGGTGGTGCCTCCGAGGTGCTGGACAACAAGCTGTTGCGCTAGTCACCCGCCTGAGTAAGCATGCGGCGCAGTTGTCAGCGAGGAGCGCCGCATGCGTCGTCTACCGTCTCTCACCGCCTTGCGTACCTTCGAGTGTGCTGCCCGGCATGCCCACTTTGGCCGGGCTGCGGCCGAGTTGTGCGTCACCGACAGTGCGGTCAGCCACCAGATCCGCCAGCTCGAAGAGCAGCTCGGTACGCCGCTGTTCCAGCGTGACGGCCGCCAGGTGCGCCCCACACCGCAGGCTCAGCGTCTGTTGCGCAGTGTGCAGCAGGCCTTCGAGCTGATTCTGGATGCCTGTGATGAACTGCGCGACCCCGGCTCCCAGGCGCAGCTGCGCATCGCAGTAACCGCCGAACTGGCGCAGAAGTGGCTGATCGGTCGTCTGGCCGATTTCAGCGAACGCTATCCGCAGATCACCCTGCACCTTTATGAGCAGCCGCTGGAGGCGACCCAGCCCGGCGAAGAAATCGACCTGGCGATTACCTACGGCACCGGCCCGGCCGATGGCAGTGCCTTCTTCGTGCGGCCTTTGCCGACCCTGTTGTTCTTTCCGGTGTGCAGCCCCGGCCTGTTCAACCAGCTGCCGCTCAAGCACCCGCGCGATCTGGCCCGTCACTGCCTGCTGCACGACGATCAGGACGGCAAGACCTGGACAGCCTGGCTGACCACCCACGCCGGCGATATTCAGCCGCAACGGCACCTGTACCTGGGTCATGCCGGCTTGACCATGGAAGCGGCTGCACGTGGCCAGGGTGTGGCGATTGGCGACAACTTGACCAGCGCCGAGGACCTGGCCAGCGGCCGCTTGGTGCGTCCGTTCGCCGCCAGTGTGGCGTCGCTCGGGCAATACGCACTAGTCTGTGAGCGCTTGCGTCTGGATAAACCGGCGGTGGCGCAGTTCGTTGAATGGTTCACTGATCAGTTAGTTGATATCTGAATTGAATTCATCTATTCCGCGATAATGGTCATTGGTCGCGGACGCTCTGCCGCAGGTACTGTCGGGCTATTCCTCAGCCACCGACGAGTACCTAGCAATGGCCCGTTCCCTGACTTCCCTCCCTAAAGCCGATGGCTTCCGTCTGCCCGGCGAATTCGAACCCAAGACCCGCTGCTGGCTCGGCTGGCCGGAGCGCACCGACGTCTGGCGCAATGGAGCCAAACCGGCGCAGAAGGTCTGGGTCGATATTGTCAGTGCCATTGCCAGCAGCGAGCCGGTCACCGTGTGCGCTTCGGCCAGCCAGTACGCCAATGCCCGCCGCCAGTTGCCGGCGCATGTGCGGGTGGTAGAAATGACCTGCAACGACACCTGGTTCCGCGACAGTGGCCCGGCCTTTCTGGTCAATGACGAGAGCGGTGAAGTGCGCGGCGTGGACTTCGAGTTCAACGCCTACGGCGGCCTCGATGGCGGCTTGTACTACCCCTGGGACAAGGACGACCAGATCGCCCAGAAGATTCTGGAAATCGAAGGCTACGACCGCTACCGCGCGCCCTTTATCGCCGAGATGGGCGGTATCCAGACTGATGGCCAACGCACCCTGCTGACCACCGAGCAGTGCCTGCTCAACCGCAACCGCAACGCGCACCTGGGCAAGGATGAGATGACCCGCCGGATCAGCGATTACCTCGGTGCCGAGCAGGTGATCTGGCTACCGCGTGGCTGCAAGTTCGACGAAACCGATGGCCATATCGATGACCTGGCCTGCTTTGTCCGCCCCGGTGTGGTGGTGATGCAGTGGACGGATGATCGCAACGATCCGCAGTGGGAAATCTACCAGGAGGCCTACGATATCCTGCGCAGCACCCGCGATGCCCAGGGTCGCGAGCTGCAGATCCACAAGTTGCCGCAACCGCGTGTACTGGAATGGACGGCTGAAGAGGCCGAAGGCCTGGATCAGGATGATTCGACCCACACCCGTCAGGCCGGCACGCAGATTTGTGCTTCCTACATCAACTACTACGCCGGCAACTCCGCCATCGTCGTGCCGCTGTTCAAGGATCCCTGCGACCGCGTGGCCCAGGCCACCCTGGCCGAGCTGTTCCCCAAACACCGGATTATCGGTATCGAAAACTCCCGGGAAATCCTTCTCGGTGGCGGCAACGTCGCCTGTATCACCATGCCGCAATACGCCGCGCCCAAGCGCGCCTAGGAGGCTTCGATGAAACTGCATGCCAGTCTGTTGGCGTTAGGCCTGGCCGCGAGCGTTCAGGCGCTGGCTGCCGAGGCGCCGAAGCAGGTCAATCTGTTTATCTGGGGCGAGTACCTGGCCCCTGATACCCTGAGCAGCTTCGAGCAGAAGACCGGGATCAAGGTGGTGGTCGACCACTTCGACTCGCTGGAAACCGTGGAAACCAAGCTGCTCACCGGACGCAGCGGTTATGACCTGGTGCTCACCGCCGGTCAGCACCTGCAACGGGCCATCAAAAGTGGGGCCGTGCAGCCGCTGGACAAGGCTGCGGTGCCGCATTTCAGCGGGCTTGATCCGGAGTTCACCGGGCATATGGCGGCCTTTGATCCTGGTAACCGCTATGCCGGGTTGTATGTGTGGGGCACCACCGGCTTTGGCTACCAGCAACAGGCCATTGCCAAGCGCATGGCCGATGCGCCGACCGATAGCTGGGCGATGCTGATGGACCCAGCCGTCGTGGCCAAGTTTGCCGACTGCGGGGTGAGCTTTCTCAATGACCCCAATGAGGTGTTTGCCGCCGCGTTTCGCTATCTGGGCCTGGATATCAACCAACAGAGCCTGGATGACCTGAAACTGGCCGAGGCGCATCTGGCCAAGGTGCGGCCGTCGATACGCTACTTCGACAACGACCGCAATATCACCGACCTGGCCAACGGTGATACCTGCCTGGCGATGTCGTGGAATGGCAACGTATCGATTGCGGCCGGCCAGGCTGAGCAGGCGGGTAAACCCTATAGCCTGCACTACAGCATCCCGCGTGAAGGTACGCTGATCTGGTTTGATGCGATGGTAATCCCCAAAGATGCGCCGCATCCTGAGGCCGGCCTGGCGTTGATGGATCATCTGATGACACCCGAAGTGATCGCTGCTATCACCAACACCATCTATTACGCCAACGCGGTGCCAGCGGCCAATACCAGGGTTGATCCGGCGATTCTCGCTGACCCCGGCACCTACCCACCCGCCGATGTACGTGCGCAGCTGTACACCAAGAACGACAATGCCAAGGCCTTCAATCGCGCCTTGACCCGCGCCTTTAGCCGGCTTAAATCCGGGCTCTGAAGGCTCGTATTGTGCGCCGCGCCAACGCCATCCAGTGCTATGCCGCTGGGTGGCGTTGCTGTTTCAGCGTGGGAGTTTGCTCAGTCGTGGCATTGCCAGCTTGACCCTGACCTGTCGATCAATATCTAATGATAAGTATTCTCATTTGATGCTTGTCGATCCACGCACCTTGTTGTGTGCTCAGATTGATGCGGTGCAGGGGTGTGGCGGTGTTAGCGAACAATACGGCGTACGGGCGCCATGGCCATGGATAAACAACTCCATGGCCCGATTTCCCTGGTCTATCGCACCCTGCATGGCGAGCTGCTGAAGTTTCTCGGCAAGCGCCTGGACAGCTCTGCCGATGCGGCCGATCTGGCTCAGGACGCTTTCACCCAGTGGCTTGGCCGGGATGACCGGGGTGATGTGCAACAGCCCCGCGCGTTTCTCTTTCAGATTGCCCGCAACCTGCTGCGTGATCACTGGCGCCGCCAACAGTCCCGCCCTCAGCTCTGCGCGGATGACGATGCACAGCATGGGTTGGACGCCATGGTTGATGAGCAGGGCGCCGGCCCTTTGGAAAAAGCCGAACAGCAGCAGCGTCTGCATCTGCTGGCCAGTGCCCTGGATGATCTGCCGCCGCGCCGGCGCGAGGCCTTCGTGCTGCATAAATTCGATGGTCTGTCCCAGGTTGAGGTCGCCGAGCGCATGGGAATTTCTCTGAGCATGGTGGAAAAGCACATTGCCAGTGCCTTGCTGCACTGCAAGCGACGTGTGCAAGGCCAATCCGCGGTGGAGCAGCTATGAGCCCAGGCATGCACAGGGAACATTCGCTTTCCATCGATGAACAGGCGGCCATCTGGTTTAGCCGGCGTTGCCGCGGCCCGTTATCGAGCGCTGAACAGGCGCAGCTGGATGCCTGGTTGGTGGCTGACCCGGCCCATGGGCGGGCACTGGCCGATATGCAGCTGATCTGGGCCGATCTTGATCTGCTGCCGCGACCCGTTTTGCCGGCGGCAGCTGTGCTGACCTTACGACCGAAGCGCAGTTGGCGACCGGGGCGCGCCTTGGCGGCTGCGGTGGTGCTGGTATGTGCGGTGTTGGCAGCGCCGCAGAACTGGTTTAGCGCGCCGCCAACGCAGGAATTGAGCCTGTCCAGCGCGCCGGGTGAGCAACGCCAGGTCGAGTTGGCGGATGGCACACGTATCGATCTGAATGTGGATAGCCAACTGCGTGTGCGTCTCTTTGAGGATCACCGCGAAGTTGAACTGCTGGCTGGTGAAGCCTTTTTCGCCGTGGCGGCTGATGCCTCTCGGCCCTTCGAAGTAATGGCTGGCGAGAGCAGCGTGCGGGTGATCGGTACACGCTTCAGCGTGCGCCGCAGTGATGAGCGCCTGGCGGTGGCAGTGGAAAGCGGCAAGGTGGCGGTGCAGCCACAGGCCGGCAAGGCGCAGCAAGCGCTGTTGGGCGCGGGTGAGGGCATCGACTTCGATTACCGCAGCAAGACCTTGCAGCAACTGCGTCTGGGTCGCGAAGAGATTGCCAGCTGGCGACGTGGCCAACTGGTGTTTCGTGATCGGCCTCTGGCGCAGCTGCTGGATGAGCTGTCGCATTACCACGCAGCCCCGGTGCACCTGGCCCAGGCCAGCCTGGGCGAGCGGCGCTTGTCCGGCAGCCTGAATATCGCCAAGCCGGATGACTTTCTTGCCGCGTTGCCGCAACTCTTGCCGGTTCGGGTTGAGCATCGCGGCGATGGTGTTGTGCTGATTCATCCCCTCTAAAAGCGAGCCTGCCTGGCAGGCTCTTTTGCATTTTTCTAAATGAAAATATTTTGCATTTGCATATGTGGGTTTCTCGGCCTGCTGCGTCTTCCTGTTGTCCGCCTTATGCGAGGGCGTTTTTGCAGTATCTGGGAGACTTGCATGAAAACCCGCACCACCCGTTTAGCCCTGCGCCAGCTCTGTGCCGGCACCGCCATGGTCACCTGCCTGCTCAGTGGCAGTGTTCTGGCTCAGGAGTTCAGCTTCAATCTGCCGGCACAACCGATGGCCAGCGCCATCACCGCACTGGCTCAGCAGAGCCAGTTGCAGATCCTTTTCGATGAATCGCAACTGCGTGACCTGCAGGCTCCGGCGCTGCTGGGAAACTTCAGTGCGCGGGATGCACTGGAGAAGCTGCTGGGTAATTCGGGCTTGGAGCTGCTGCCCGCAGGTGAGGGCTATGTGGTGCGCAAACGCGCTCAGCAGAGTAGCCAGCACGACACGATTCAGTTGGACGCCCAGACTATTGTCGGCAGTGGAACCAGTGTCGACGCCAGCAGCGTGGGCCGTTCGACCTTGACCAGCAATGAGATCGAGCGCCAACAGGCGGATAACATTCCCAGTTTGCTGCAGACCCTGCCTGGCGTGAGCATGGGCGGCTCGGCCAAGCCTGGCGGGCAGACGATGAATATCTGGGGCCTCGGCGATGCTGAAGATGTGCCCTTTACCCTCGATGGCGCCACCAAGAGCGGTTTCGAACGTTATCAGCAGGGCACGGTATTTATCGAACCGGAGCTGATCAAGCGCATCGAGGTGGAGAAGGGCCCACATTCGGTGTTTACCGGCAATGGCGGCTTTGGTGGCACCGTGCATATGGAAACCAAGGATGCGCCGGACCTGTTGAAGGAAGGACGCAACCTGGGGGCCATGCTCAAGTACGGCTACCACAGCAACGATCAACAGAAAATCTACAGTGGCGCGGTGTATGGGCAGACGCCGGATGGTCGAGCCGATGGTCTGGTGTACCTGACCAGTCGTGATGGACGCGACATGAAGCTGGCCGGGACTATTCCTGATCCGGAAAACCGCTATCCGGTCAATCCGCAGCGTTTGCCGAACTCGGCGCAGGATCTGGATGCCGGTTTGTTCAAGCTCAATCTGTATGCCAGCGATGAGCATTCGTTCGGGCTGTCCTGGGCGCGTTCGAAAAGTGCTCGCTGGACGCCGTTCTCCTCGGCCAGCTTTCCGACGCCGCCGACTCAAAGCAATATCAACCAATACGGTTATGAAGCGGCTTTGCGGCGTTTTCTGGCCCATCGGGAAACCATCGACACCACCTGGTCTGGCAAGTATCACTACCAGCCGCTGGATAATCCGCTGCTGGATATGACCCTCAGCTACTCGCAGTCTGATGTGGAACAGGTGGACGAGCGCGAGCCCGGGGCATTTGTGCAGCCCTCAACCGGTGGCCGTAAGATGGACACCGGCTACCGCGACAGGGTCATCGAACTGCGTAATACCAGCCGCTTCGACACCGGCAGCCTGTCCCATGCGCTGACTCTGGGCGGCGCATGGCGCCAGCACAATCGCGACACGCTGATGTATATCGATACCTCCACCTACAACAAGCCGAGCTACAACCATGGCCTGTTTCAGCCAACCTTTATGCCCAGCGGCGAGCAGCTGACCCACAGTTTCTATGTACAGGACGCCATCAGCTACGGCCGCCTGACTGTCACGCCGTCCATGCGCTTCGACAGTGTGCGTAACGAGGCTGAACCGAACCTGGCGCCGATCTACAACAATGCGGCCCTCGGTCACGACTACAGCAGCCAGAGCTATTCGGGCTGGTCGCCACGCTTGTCGCTGTTCTGGACCGCGACCGAGCAACTTGGCTTCTTTGCCGATTACACGCAAACCTGGCGTGCCCCGCTGATCGATGAACAGTACGAAGTACAAAACAGCAGCAGTCGTCCGGCCACCAGCCGTGATCTGGACCCGGAACGTATGCACGCCCTGCGCGCCGGCAGCGTGTTGAACCTGTCCAGCCTCTTGGTCGAAAGCGATAGCCTGCAGATTCGCACCACCTTGTTTCGCAACCGCATCAAGGATGAGATTTTCAAGAACGTCGGGGTGGGCTGTGAGGAGCAGTCCATCAGCAACGGTTCCTTGTCGGGCAGCTGTGGGGCTTATCTGCCGCAGGGCAACTACCGCAATATCGGTGATCTGACGATCAAAGGTGTTGAAGTCGAGAGCTTCTACGACAGTGCGCGGGTGTTTGCAGCGCTGTCGTATTCCTGGATGAGCGGCGAGCACGAGGGCGCCTATACCAACCCCTGGGGACCGAATGTCTGGGCGAGGGGCATTCAGCCGGTCAAGTGGGTCGCGACGCTGGGGGTGAAAATCCCGGAAATCGACACACGAATTGGCTGGCAGGGTGAGTTTGTACGCAAGAGCGACCGCCTACCCAGTGACCGTTATTCGGGTGGCATGGGCAGCTCGGTGGGGGACACCTATTACGATCACTTCGACAATGCCAGTTACGACACTCAGCGCATCTTCGCCAACTGGAAGCCGCAGCTCGCTGGGCTGAAAGATACCGAGGTGAACTTCGTCGTGGATAACCTGTTCAACCGTTTCTATCAACCGGTATTCAGTGGTGATCGGGTTTACAGCCAGGGGCGCAATGCCAAGCTGAGCATTACCCAGTTCTTTTGAATAACCGTCGCCAGGCTGGCCATTTTTGTTCAGCCTGTGCGGACGTGTTAAGTCGAGACGGGCGTTACTTGAACCCAGGCCCGGACTTGGTGTTGATGCCTTTGGCCATGCGGTCATAGAGCACCACGTTGACGGTAGCGGCGAGGTTCATGCAGCCCTGGGTGGGGATGTAGATCACGTCCTCACACCAGTCGAGCACTTCCTTGCTCAGTGAGCCGTCTTCGGGGCCGAAGATATAGATGGCACGGTCGGGGTGAGTGTATTGCGGCAGCGGCCGTGCGCCTTCGACCAGCTCTACGGCCACCGGCGTGCATCCGATGGGGATGATCTGCTGCAGGTCTTCCACACCGATCAGCGGAATATCCATATAGATACGCTGGGTGTCGGTAACGAAGTCGCGGGCGCGGGCATAGCGCTTACCGCTGTAGAACACCGAGGCGGCGCCATAGCAGCCGGCTGCGCGCATCACTGAGCCGACATTTTCCGGGGATTTGGGGTTGAACAGACCGATGCAGGCGTATCTCTTGTTGGCCACGGTGGCACTCGCACAGAATTTTCGAAGGGATTATTGAGGCCGCGCCAAAGGGGCGGGCAACAAAAAAGACGCGAGTATACCCGTATGGCCGCCTACTGATTTTTTGCAGGAGCCAGCTCGCTGGCGATAAAAGGCCCCACAGCATCGCCAATGAGCAGGTTGGCTAGGGACGGCACCTCTGAAACCAAGTCAGTTACCGCCGCTGGATGACGACATAGCCCGGATTGCATCCGGGCTACGGGTCAGTTCTTCTTCATCCTGGCCGCCAGATTGGCGAAGGGGTTGTGGGTCGCTTGGGCGGTTTTCGGTGTGCTGAGCGAACCTTCGCTGAAGTACTGCTGGTCGGTGTAACGCGCGTGTTCGTTGTCGTGGCAGTACAGGCACAGCAGCTCCCAGTTGGAGCCGTCCTGCGGGTTGTTGTCGTGATTGTGGTCGCGGTGGTGCACGGTCAGCTCGCTGAGGCGCTTGCCGGAAAACTCGCGGGCACAGCGGCCGCAGACGTGCGGGTACATCTTCAGCGCCTTGTCGCGGTAGCCTTCTTCGCGCGAGCGCTGGGCCTCGGCGAGAATGCGGTCAAGCTTGCCGGTGGCGGAGGGGGATTTGTCGCTGCTCATCTGGAATCTCGCACGGTGGTCATGTCGCCAGTCTAGCCTTGCCGGTGGTCAGTGAGAACCGCCCGTGCGGCACTTAACGCCGTGGTTGCGGCCCAAGTGAGTAACTGTATGGGAGATACCCGCATGCGCCTGACTACTCTGTTGTTTGTTCTCAGCACGCTGGTCAGCGCTTCGCTGCTGGCTCAACAACCGCCGAAAATGCCTGCCACTGCGCCTGCTGCGGGTGCCCCAGGCACGGCAACGCCGCAACCCTACGCACCGGCTGCGCCGCAGCATCTGCCGGCGCCAACCCACAATAATCCGCCGTTGCTCAAGCAGGCACCGCTGCCGGAGTCCAGCCAGCCGCGTCGCGATCAGGAGCTGCGATTGCTTAAAGAACAGCGCGAACGCAATACCCAGCCGCTGCCAAAGTCCGATGAGTGAGTGGCTAGTCGCTAAAGCTGCTGCTCGACCAACTGTCCATCCGCCATGCGCAAGCGCCGGGACATGGCAATAGCGATGGCGCGAATCACCTTGGCGGCGGTCTTTGGCGCTTCGCCGAGCATCTTGTCCAGGGAGTCCCTGGCCAGCATCAGCAGGCTGCAGTCACTTACGGCGATGCAAGTGGCCGAGCGGCGTTCGCCGTCGAGCACCGCCATCTCGCCAAAGGCACGGCCCTTGCGCAGTTTGGCCAGCTCGATGGTTTCACCGCTGGAGTTGATCTTGCGTACCGAGACGGCCCCAGCATGGATGATGCACATAAAGGTGCCAGGGTCGCCTTCGCGGCAGATGCTGGCCTCCGGTGCACATTTGCTGATGTTGAAGTAACCGGCGGCGCTGAGCAGCTCGTTGGGCGTGAGGCTGTCGAACAGGCCGCAGTCGAGCAGCATGTCGCGTATTTCATCAATTAATTGTGACTGGGCGGGCATGGACGGCAGCCTGGGATAGCGCGACAGCAGTCGCATGCTTTGACCTTAGCTGTCGCCCCTCACGCTTGCCAGCGCTCCTCGGTTCCTGCCGCCGAGTGGCGCTGGTGCGGCATAGGTCTAGAAACTGAAACGCTGCATGACGCCTTGCAAACGCCCGGACATGGCTTGCAGGGCCTGAATGGCCTGAACGATGCCACCCTGGGCAGCCGAGTTTTCTTCGACGATTTGTGCCACCCGCTCCACGCTCATGGCCACTTGTTCGCTGGCGGCGCGTTGCTCCTGCAGCGACAGCGAGATAACGCTGACCGCCTGCAGTGATTCATTCAGGGCCTGGCGAATCCCGGTCATCGAACTGCCAGCCTGATCCACCAGCTGAGTGCCAATGCTGACCCGCTCACAGCCGGCGGCCATGCTGTTTTTCGCTTTGTGCATGCCGCTGTGAATGGCATCGACCAGGGCGATGATTTCCGTGGTGGAGTGGGCGGTGCGCCCAGCCAGGCTGCGCACCTCATCGGCGACCACGGCAAAGCCGCGGCCTTGCTCGCCGGCGCGCGCCGCTTCAATGGCGGCATTCAGGGCGAGCAGGTTGGTTTGTTCGGCAATGCCGCGAATCACGTCGACAATTGCGCTGATATTGCGTGATTGCGCGGCCAGGGTTTCGACATCCTGCGAGCTCTCGGCTACCAGTTCGGCGATCTTGTGCATTTCTGTGGTGGCGCGGGCCATCACAGAAATACCGGCGTCGGTCATATCGCCGGCTTTCTTGGCCATGTCGTAGGTCTGTTGAGCGTTTTCGGCAATATGATTGATGCTTACCGCCAGTTGCTCGACGGTGGCGGCCATGGCTGAGGCGGTGTCACTTTGCACGTTGGCGCTGGTCAGTACCTGTTCGGAGGAGGCGGCCAGCTGCAGGGTGGCGCACTCGATCTGTTCGGAGGCTTCGCCAATATTGCCGATCATGTCCTGCAGGCCACGGCGCATGCTTTGCACGGATTTCATCACGCCGGTCATCACCTGGTTGCCCAGGCTCTTGCCACCACCTAAACGGCCTTCGGCAATGCGTGCGCTGATCTCTTCCAGCTCGCCAGGTTCGGCGCCCAGTTGCCGGCTCATCAGGCGAATAAAATAGAACACCTGTGCCAGACCAATCAGCAGGGCAATCAGCAATACGCTGATGCTCAGGTTGAGGTTGCTGGCATAGGCGGCTTCGCCCAACTGGTATTGGCGCTTGGCTTCAATCAGTTGAACGTCGATCAGTTCGGCAAATTTTTCCGAGAGCGGGTCAATCAACGGGTAAAGCCGCTGGCTGGCAAAGGCGTCGATGCCAGCTTTATCGCCACGGTTGAGCAGGCTCTGCAGCTCATCCAGTGGTTGCCGGGCCTGTTCCATCAGCGGCTTGATCTGCTCGATAAGCTGGGTTTCTTCGGCAATCAGGCTGGTGTTCAGGTACGCCTGCCAAGTTTCCTCGATACGCACCTGAGCTTGCTCAATCAGCTGTTGCGCCGCCTTGGCATCCAGCTCGCCGCTGTGCGCCTTGTGCGTGGCGTCGACGATATTGACGGCATAGAGGTCGGCAATCAGCTTGAGGTCGCGCAGTGGCACCACGCGGTCCAGATACACCGTCTGCAGGCCTTTGACGGTAGTTTGCAGGCCATACAAGCCTAGGCCGCCGACGCAGATCAGGCCGAACAGCAGGCAGCCGGAAAGAAGCAATAAATGGGTTCTGATCTTCCAGTTTTTCATCACGGACCGTCCATGGTGAGCAGGCAGTTGAATGGGTGAGATGGCAGTGCGCCAGCGTGCCATTCAGCCTAGTCGAACTTGCACGTCAGGCAGGTTAAATCTGTATGAACGGTCAAGTAATATTTCGCCCTAAACGTCCGCTGTTTAGCACAAATTACTCTGAGGCTACGCCGCTCTGCCAAGTCATATGAACGCGGCTGGCAGAACGACAAGCTGAACTCAAGCCAGGCCCAGTACCTTGAGGATAAAGGCGTACTCCAGGGCGACATCCTTGAGCGCCTGATAGCGGCCGCTCATGCCGCCGTGGCCAGCGTCCAGTTCGGTTTTTAGCAGCAACAGGTTGCTGTCGGTTTTCTGCGCGCGCAGCTTGGCCACCCATTTGGCGGCTTCCCAATACTGCACGCGGCTGTCGTTGTAGCCGGCTACCGCGAGAATCGCCGGGTAGGCCTGTGACTTCACGTTTTCGTAGGGTGCGTAGCTTTTGATGCGTTCAAACACGTCAGGCTGGCTTGGATCACCCCATTCATCATATTCGGTAACGGTCAGCGGCAGGTCGGGGTTCTGCATGGTGTTGAGCACATCGACAAACGGCACTTCGGCGATGGCGGCAGCAAACAGCTCGGGGCGCTGGTTGAGCACCGCGCCCATCAGCAGACCGCCGGCACTGCCACCGCTGATCACCAGTTGCTGAGCGCTGGTATAAGCGCTGGCGATCAGGTGTTCGGCACAGGCGATAAAGTCGTCGAAGGAGTTCTGCTTGTGTTCCAGCTTGCCGCCGCGATACCAGGCTTCGCCCAGCTCACCGCCGCCGCGCACATGGGCGATGGCAAAGATAAAGCCGCGCTCAAGCAGCGACAGACGCGCGTGGGAGAACCAGGGGTCGAGGCTTTCGCCATAAGCGCCGTAGCCATACAGGTAGAGCGGCGCAGGGCTGCCGAGCACGTCGCGTTTGGCCACCAGGCTGATCGGCACCTGGGTGCCGTCGGCGGCAGTGGCCCACAGGCGCTGGCTGACATAACTGTCGGCATCGAACGGTCCGAGTACCGGGGTTTGCTTAAGTACCACTTGCGCGCCCGTGGTCAGCGTCAGCTGACGCACCTGCGCCGGGCGATTGAGCGCTTCATAACGCAGGCGAATCGCTGGGCTGTCGAATTCCAGGCTGTCTTGTACATACAGGCTGTAGGCGGCGTCCGGCAGCTGCACGCGGTAGCTCGCTTGCCCCTGCGGCTGCACCTCGATAATCGGCAGGCCGTTCTCGCGCAGGCTGAGCACCAGCGCTTTTTGATTAAGCGTGAAGCCTTCCAGCATCACTTGCGGGTCATGCTCGCGCAGTAACTGCCAGGCGCTGCGGCTCGGCGCGGCTTCGCCGCTAGCGAACAGGGCGAAGTTGATGCCGTGCTGGTTGCTGCGTATCAGCCAACGCCATTGCCCATCCAGAATGCCGTGGTCCACATCATACTCGTGGCCTTCTTCGCGTGGCGCCACGCAGCTGAATGCAGCCTGCGGAGTGGCCGCATCCAGCACCCAGGCTTCGCTGGTGGTTTTGCTGCCCAGTTGCAGAATCAACTGGCGCTCGGAGCTGCTGCGGTAGCAACTGAGGAAGAAGCGCCCATCCGGCTCGTGGAACACCAGCTCGGCTGCATCGCTGCCGAGGCGATGGCGATACAGCTTGTGCGGGCGGTGAGTGTCGTCCAGCTCGCCGAAGAACAGGGTCTGGCTGTCGTTGGCCCAGGTCATGCTGCCGTCGCAGTCCTCGAACGGCAGCTCGATCAGGCGGTCGTCGGCCAGTTCCTTGACGAACAGCTGGTAGGTTTCCTCGCCGCTGGTGTCCAGGCTATAGGCCAGGCGCTGGTGATCCGGGCTGATGCTGAAGGCGCCCAGCGAGATAAAGCCACCATCGGCCAGGGCGTTGGGGTCGAGCAGCAGCTGTTCGCTGCTCTCATCGACCGTCAGCGAACCATCGGCGGGCTTACGGCAGCGGTAGTGCCGCGGGTATTCATCACCAGCGGTGGTGCGCTGGTAATACAGGTAAGGGCCCCATGGTGACGGCAGGCTGAGGTCGGTTTCACGGATGCGCCCCTTGATCTCCTGAAACAGGTTTTCACGCAGCGCCAGTTGTTCGCTGAGCTGCTGTTCCAGATAGGTATTTTCCGCTTTGAGGTAATCAAGTACCTCAGTGCTGTCGCGGTTTTCCAGCCAGCGGTACGGGTCGGCTGCGTTGTCGACGCGGGCGATGGGGGCGTGTTGCATGGGGTAACTCCGTTGGGTTAGCGGCCGACAGCAGGGGCGCCTAAGCAGGCAAAAGCCGTTATCATAAGCGCCACTTCGCCCGTCGGCTGCTGAAATCTGTGCGCTTATGCGCGTGCGCCGTCTGGTCTTCAATGCCAGAGAATTTGCGTTTTATGACTGAAAACGACTACCTGCTTGCCTGGGGCGCCTATCTGCTGGCGGCTCTTGGTTGCCTGTTGGTGTGGTTTCGCCTGACCAGCTGGATGTGGCGTTACCTGCGTGAGCCGCTGCGCGTGCTGGTGCTGGTGCTGCTGTTTAGCCCGACCATTGTCGACCCCGGCAAGGAGCAGTTCGCCCCTGCGGTGGCGATTGCCGCCATGGACATGTTACTTGGTGTGGGCAACAACGCCTGGCGCGCGGTGGCCGACCTGAGCATGTATGCGCTGATCGTGTTTGCCCTGTACCTGCTGTTTGTTGCCGTGCGCTGGCCTGTTGAGCGCTGGTGGCAGGCGCGCAAGGGGCCTGTGCCAATTGCCGATGACGAGCCGACACTGCGCGAGATGATGACGCGCGACGAGCAGGACTTTGGCGACACCCGTTACGATGCCCGTGGCGACCGCCGCCTGCGCGTAGAACCCCGTCTGTAACGCAAAGCGGCGTCGTCACACGCCGCTGCCCTTGCGCCAACGCACACAGCCGTTCAGCATGGCCCAGCAGAAATAAGGAGTGGGTTATGGAGTGTGTGTTCTGTGCAATTGCCGCCGAGCAATTGCCTGCCGAGCGTATTTATGAGGACGAGCACTTTATCGTCCTGCTGGATATCTTCCCCCTGCGCCCGGCTCATGTGCTGATCGTCAGCCGTGAGCACGCGCCGTTTCTCAAGGATCTTTCCACTGCTGCGGCAGATGCGCTGCTGCCATTGGCGCAGCGGATTGCCGCCGCCCTGCGTGCGGCTGGCTATGGCGAGCAGGGCATCAATTTTCTGATCAATGACGGGCCGACCTCCAACCAGCATGTGCCACACCTGCATCTGCACCTGATTCCACGGCGCCGCGGCGATGTCATGCAGCTGCTCTGGCGCGCCCTGACGCGTTTTCTGCCGTTGGCGCGCAAACGTATCGAGGCGCGGTTGGCGCTTGAGGCGCAGCAACTGCGCGAGGCTTTAGCCAATGTGTGAATTGCTGGGCATGAGCGCCAATGTGCCGACCGATATCGTCTTCAGCTTTACCGGGCTGATGCAGCGCGGCGGACGTACTGGCCCGCACCGTGATGGTTGGGGCATCGGTTTTTATGAAGGGCGCGGCCTGCGTCTGTTTCAGGACCCGCGTGCGAGCAGCGAGTCGGAGGTGGCGCAGCTGGTGCAGCGCTACCCGATCAAGAGCGAAGTGGTAATTGGCCATATTCGCCAGGCCAATGTCGGCCGGGTCTGTCTGGCCAACACCCATCCGTTTGTCCGCGAGATGTGGGGGCGCAACTGGTGCTTTGCGCATAACGGCCAGTTGGCTGATTTCGCACCGCAATTGGATAACTACCGGCCGATTGGCGACACCGACAGCGAAGCGGCCTTCTGTGATTTGCTCAATCGCCTGCGTCAGGCCTTTCCCGAACCGGTTGCGGTGGATGTGTTGTTGCCTACCTTGGTCAACGCCTGCGTTGGTTATCGTCAGCACGGCGTGTTCAATTGCCTGCTCAGCGACGGCGGCTGGCTGTTCAGTTTCTGCTCCAGCAAGCTCGCGCATATCACCCGGCGCGCACCGTTTGGCCCAGCGCACCTGAAAGATGCCGATATGCAGGTGGATTTCCAGGCAGAAACCACGCCCAATGATGTGGTCACCGTGTTGGCCACTGAGCCCTTGACTGATAACGAGAGCTGGACGTTGTACCAGCCGGGCGAGTGGCGCTTGTGGCGTGGCGGCGAATGCATAGCGCAGGGCCTGACGGACTGAATGGGGAGGGGAGATGATTAGAAGCTATCTGCGGTTGGCCTTGTTTGCTCTGGGTTTGCTGGTTGGGGTGCAAGTACCGGGTTTTATTGATGACTACAGCAAGCGCGTCGAAGCCCATCGCATTGAGTCGGAGCTGGGCCTCAAAGGCTTCCGCGAAACGGCGAAGCGCTTTTTCAAAGGCGATCTGGTCGCCCTGGTCGGTCATTACCAGGCCAGCGCTGACCCGGTAATGCGCAGTGACGCGCAGAGCCTGGGTACGTTGGTCGAGCGTTCGGCCTTTCTGGAGCGTGAAAGCAAGGCTATGCAAGGCCCTTGGTACGCTCAGGTCTGGCATCTGGCCACCGCGGCTGATCATGAGTTGATGGCGGAAACCTTCGCCGCTTACCGCTATCAGGTGCTGCTGGCCCCGGAAGCCATCGCCTGGGGCATCGCCTGTGCACTGCTGCTGGCCTGGCTGCTGGAAAGCCTGGCGCTGCTGATCGGCATGCTGTTTGGCGCGGGCCGCAGCCAGAAAGTGCAGCAGCGGCACTGGCGCTAGGTTTTACGATCAGCCTTTTGGTCTTAGCGAGGGGCTTTGTGGGAGGGGCTTTAGCCGCGACAGCTCTTGCAGGCCTGAATGCGTCGCGGCTAAAGCCCCTCCCACGAACAGCTACAGCCGTCAGTCTAGTGGCTTGATGAAACGGGTTTGGCACGGCTCTGGGCTGTGTCAGTTTGGTTAACAGGCTTTGCTTGAATGGCCAGTGCCTTACGCCGCGACACCAGCAACACCCCCGCGAGTACCAACGCGGCGCCCGCCAACTGAGCCAGCGACACCGGTTCTGCCAGCAGCATCCAAGCGAAGACAATCGTCAGAATCGGCCCCAGCGTGCCAATCAGCACGGTACGCGCCGAACCGATCAGGCGCAGCGCAGCCGATTGCCAGAAGATCGGCAGCACGGTGGAGAAAATCGCCATCGCCGCGCTGTAGGCATACACCTCAACCGGGAGTTGTAGGGCGCTGAACGGCTGGGTGGCGAGGAAGTGCAGCTGCGTGGCAAAGGTGGAGACGATAATCGCCAGGGCCGCAAAGCGAATGGTACCCAGCCGATGAATCGCCACCTCAGCCCCTGAGCTGTAAAGCGCGTAGGACAACGCCGAGCCGAAAACAAATGCCGCGCCGATCAGCACCGCCTTGAGGTCTTCCGCCACCTGCAGGTCGTGGGCGAAGGCCAGGGCAATCCCAGCGTAGGACAGCAGCAGTGCGGCAATCTGACGTTTCTCCAGGCGCTTGCCCATAAACAGCACGCCGATCAGCACGGTCATGGTCGGGTAGATAAACAGGATCAAGCGCTCCAGCGCCGCCGAGATGTACTGCAGGCCGATGAAGTCGAGGATGCTGGCGCCGTAATAGCCGAGCAGCCCCAGCGCCACCAGCATGCCCCAGTCCTTGCGGGTCAGCGGTGGTGCGTTGCGGCACAGCCACAGCGTGGCCCAGAGGGCGATGGGCAGGGCAAAGCTCATGCGCAGGGCGAGCAGGGTGACGGCATCTACCGGCGCGGCGGCGTAGGCCAACTTGACGAAGATGGCTTTGAACGAGAAGCCAAAGGCGGCAAGGATCGCCAGTGCGATACCTACACGCTCAGTTGACCAGGTTTTCCATGGCATCTTGGGTGAATCCTTACGTGTTGTGCTGCGCCGAATGATGAAGGGTATAGAATGGCCTTGGAATTGGCTTTTCCATAACAGATCGTTCGGATTTAACTAACGCTATGCAGTATGACCTGATTGATCTACGCCTGTTTGTCGCCATCGCCGAGGCAAAAAACCTCACCCGTGGGGCTGAGCGCGTGCACCTGGCTGCGTCGTCGGCCAGCCATCGCATGCGCTTGCTGGAAGCATCGATTGGCACGCCGCTGCTGCTGCGTGAGCCGCGCGGGGTCAGCCTGACCCGTGCCGGCGAGGCCTTGCTGCGCCATGCGCGCCAGGTGTTTGCCCAGCTTGAGCAGATGCATGCCGACCTGACCCCATACGCCAAAGGCGTGCGTGGGCATGTCAGCCTGTGGGCCAATACCCACGCCACCCATACCTTTCTGCCCGACAGCCTGGCGACTTTTCTGCAGCGTCATCCGCAAGTCAGTATCTCTCTGGAGGAACACACCAGCCCCGATGTACTGATGGCGGTGGCGCGTGGTGAGGTGGAAGTCGGCGTGGTGGCGGGGACGATTGAAGGTGCCGAGGTTGAGCTGATTCCATACCGCGCCGACCGCCTGGTGCTGATTGCCCCGACTGAGCACCCACTTGCCGCACAGGCCAGCAGCCTGTTTGCCCAGGTGCTGGATTACCCCTTTGTCATGCTGCACTCGGGCTCGGCGATTCACACCTTCACCATGAATGCTGCCGCCGCGCTGGGGCGACATCTGGAAGTGCGTATTCAGGTGCGCAGCTTTGAGGCGGTGTGTCGCATGGTCAGTGCAGGCGTCGGTATCGGTATGGTGCCGCGCAGTGCGGTAACGGCCGGGGCACCGCTCGCGGTGATAGAGCTGGAAGAACCCTGGGCGCAGCGGGACTTGAAGGTCTGTGTGCGCAAGCGCGAGCTGTTATCAGGATTTGCTGCGGAGCTGGTCGATTGCCTGACCGCTAGCAGTACGGCAGGCTAAACAAAACGGGCCCTGTTGGGCCCGTTGGTCTTACTTGGAGAGAAAGCGCATGCCTTCTTCCAGCCCCTGCAGGGTCAGCGGGTACATCTGGTCTTCCACCAGCTCGCGCATGATGTTGGTCGAGGCGGTGTAGTTCCAGGTGTCCTTGGGGTAGGGGTTGATCCAGATAAGCTTCTTGTACTTCTCCATAAAGCGCTTGATCCAGACGTAACCCGGCTCCTCGTTCCAGTGCTCGACGCTGCCGCCGGCCTGGGTGATCTCGTAAGGGGCCATGGCCGCATCACCGACAAACACTACTTTGTAGTCCGCGCCGTACTTGTGCAGCAGGTCCTGGGTGGAGAAACGCTCACTGGTGCGGCGCAGATTGTTCTTCCATACCGACTCGTACACGCAGTTATGGAAGTAGAAATACTCCATATGCTTGAACTCGGTCTTGCAGGCGGAAAACAGCTCTTCGCAGACCTTGACGTGGGCGTCCATCGAGCCGCCGATGTCGAACAGGATCAGCAATTTCACCGCATTGCGCCGTTCCGGGCGCATCTGGATATTCAGCAGGCCGCCGTCTTTGGCGGTGTGGTCGATGGTGCCGTCCAGGTCCAGCTCGTCCTGAGCGCCCTGGCGGGCAAACTTGCGCAGGCGGCGCAGGGCCACCTTGATATTGCGCGTACCCAGCTCGACCTGATCATCGAGGTTCTTGTACTCGCGCTGGTCCCAGACCTTGACCGCCTTGCCCTGGCGCTTGCCGGCATCACCCACGCGGATGCCTTCCGGGTTGAAGCCGCCGGAGCCGAACGGGCTGGTGCCACCGGTGCCGATCCACTTGTTGCCGCCTTCGTGACGTTCCTTCTGCTCTTCGAGGCGTTTCTTGAATTCCTCGATCAGCTTGTCCAGGCCGCCGAGGGATTCGATCTTGGCGCGTTCCTCGTCGGTCAGCGAGCGTTCGAACTCCTTGCGCAGCCACTCATCGGGGATTAACGCCTCGATATGCTGGTTAAGGTTTTCCAGGCCTTTGAAGTAGGCGCCGAACGCGCGGTCGAACTTGTCGAAATGCCGCTCGTCCTTGACCAGGATGGTGCGCGAGAGGAAATAGAACTCGTCCATATCGGCGAACACCACGTTGTGCTTCAACGCGTTGATCAGGTCGAGCAGCTCGCGAACCGACACCGGTACCTTGGCGGCGCGCATTTCGTTAAACAGGTTGAGCAGCATGGCTGCGCCCTCGTGAATTCAACTGACTATGGCGCTAGGAGCGCCGCTCCAATGGCAGGCCATCGTTGATGGCGTACCAGTCGGCTTTCGATTCCGGAAAAATATGCTTCTGCGCGATTTCACCCACTGGTGTATCCAGCGTGCCCAGCGCGACTGACAGCCAGTTCGGGTAGGGCTGTTCGCTGTACCACTGCAGGGTCGAGCCGCAATGCTGGCAAAAAGTCCGCGTCACGCCCGGCGAGGACTGGTAGACGCCCAGTGATTCCTCGCCTTGGGTGAAGTGAAAGTCCTTGTGCCGCACATTGGCGTAAGTGGCGAATGCCGCGCCATGGGCTTTGCGGCACATCGAACAGTGGCAGTGAGTCGCCGACTCGATCGGCGCATCGATGCGGTATTTCACTGCAGCGCAAAGGCAACTGCCGCTGTGCATGGATTCGCCTCCCGCGGCCACTGCTTAACGCGACGCGCGGCGGCTCATAAAGGCCAAGCGCTCAAGCAGCTGTACATCCTGCTCGTTTTTCACCAGGGCACCGGCCAGTGGCGGGATGGCCTTGGTCGGGTCGCGTTCGCGCAGTACGGCTTCGCCGATGTTGTCGGCCATCAGCAGTTTCAGCCAGTCGACCAGTTCGCTGGTGGACGGCTTCTTCTTCAGGCCTGGCACCTTGCGCACGTCGAAGAACACGTCCAGCGCCTCGGCGACCAGGTCCTTCTTGATGTCGGGGTAGTGCACATCGACGATCTTCTGCAGGGTCGCGCGATCCGGGAAGGCGATGTAGTGGAAGAAGCAGCGGCGCAGGAAGGCGTCCGGCAGTTCCTTTTCGTTGTTCGAGGTGATGATGATGATCGGGCGTTGCTTGGCCTTGATCGTCTCGTTGGTCTCGTAAACGTAGAACTCCATCTTGTCGAGTTCTTGCAGCAGGTCGTTGGGGAATTCGATGTCGGCCTTGTCGATTTCGTCGATCAGCAGAATGACGCGCTCTTCGGACTCGAAGGCCTCCCACAGCTTGCCTTTCTTGATGTAGTTGCGTACGTCGTGAACCTTGTCGGAATCCAGCTGCGAGTCGCGCAGGCGGCTAACCGCATCGTATTCATACAGGCCCTGGTGCGCCTTGGTGGTTGACTTGATGTGCCAGGTGATCAGGCGCGCGCCAAAGGATTCGGCCAGTTGTTCGGCGAGCATGGTTTTACCGGTGCCCGGCTCACCCTTGACCAGCAGCGGACGCTCCAGGGTGATGGCGGCATTGACCGCGAGCTTGAGGTCGTCGGTGGCGACGTAGGACTGGGTGCCTTCGAACTTCATCGGTAAATCCTCGAACGGTAACGCGCAGGGCCATACCCGCGGGTTCAGTATTTGAAAAACAGACTATAACGCGCAGCCCCGGTGACTGTGAACGCAGACGGGGCATTCAGTCACTGAATGGCGGGTCACCCAGCCTCTGTTGCCAGGCTGGACGCAGGCGGGCCGGCGTTTTAGTCTGGCTGACTTTCGGCAACCACCGCACAAGGACCTCGCCATGAGCCGCATCTTCGCAGACAACGCACAAGCCATCGGCAACACCCCGCTGGTTCGCATCAACCGCCTGGGGCCGGCTGGTGTAACCATCCTGGCCAAGATCGAGGGCCGCAACCCGGCCTACTCGGTGAAGTGCCGGATCGGCGCGAGCATGATCTGGGATGCCGAGGAGCGCGGTGTACTCAAACCCGGCATGACCATTGTTGAGCCGACCTCGGGCAATACCGGCATCGGCCTGGCCTTTGTCGCGGCGGCGCGTGGCTACAAGCTGCTGCTGACCATGCCAGCTTCGATGAGCCTGGAGCGGCGCAAAGTGCTCAAGGCTCTGGGCGCCGAACTGGTGCTGACCGAGCCGGCCAAGGGCATGAAGGGTGCGATTGAAAAAGCAGCGGAAATCGCCGCCTCTGACAGTACTACCTACTTTATGCCGCAGCAGTTCAACAACCCGGCCAACCCGGCGATCCATGAAAAGACCACCGGCCCGGAAATCTGGAACGACACCGAAGGCGCGATTGATGTGCTGGTGGCAGGCGTTGGCACCGGCGGCACCATCACCGGTATTTCGCGCTATATCAAACAGACCCAGGGCAAGCCGATCCTCTCGGTAGCGGTTGAGCCGATCAGCTCGCCGGTGATCACCCAGACCATTGCCGGTGATGAAGTCAAACCCAGCCCGCACAAGATTCAGGGCATCGGCGCCGGTTTTGTTCCAGGCAACCTCGACCTGAGCATGGTCGACCGGGTTGAGCTGGTGACCGATGACGATGCCAAGGCCGTGGCCCTGCGCCTGATGCGTGAAGAGGGGATTCTCTGCGGGATTTCCTGTGGTGCGGCGATGGCAGCGGCATTGCGCGTGGCCAACGAGCCGGGCATGCAGGGCAAGACCATTGTGGTGATCCTGCCGGACTCCGGCGAGCGTTACCTGTCGAGCATGCTGTTCAGCGATATGTTTACCGAGCAGGAACTGCAGCAGTAACCCGAGGCAGCCACACCCTGTGGGAGGGGCTTTAGCCGCGAAGCAGCTGTTTAAAGCCCGCCGCTAAAGCGCCTTTCAGATAAAAGAAATGCCGCTCACCTGATAGGTGAGCGGCATTTTTATTGGGCGAGCAGCGAGGGTGTTACTTAGTTGTCATAGCCCAGGTTGGGCGCCAACCAGCGTTCGCTGACGTTCAAGTCCTGCTTCTTGCGGGTGGTGTAGTTTTCCACCTGGTCCTTGTCGATTTTGCCGACCGCAAAGTACTGCGCCTGCGGGTGAGCAAAGTACCAGCCGGACACCGCGGCTGCCGGGAACATGGCGTAGTGTTCGGTGAGGAATACACCGCTGTCGCCGGCCTTGTTGAACTCGGCCGCCGGGTCGAGCAGGGCGAACAGGGTTTTCTTCTCGGTGTGGTCCGGGCAGGCCGGATAGCCGGGAGCAGGGCGGATGCCTTTGTAGGCTTCCTTGATCAGTTCCTCGTTGGACAGCTGCTCGTCCGGCTCATAGCCCCAATAGGTGGTACGCACCTCTTTGTGCAGCCACTCGGCGCAGGCTTCGGCCAGTCGGTCGGCCAGGGCTTTGACCATGATGCTGTTGTAGTCGTCGCCGGCGTCCTGATAGGCCTTGGCCACTTCCTCGGCACCGATACCGGCGGTGGTGATAAAGCCGCCAACATAGTCGGTGATACCGCTGTCTTTCGGTGCAACAAAGTCGGCCAGCGAGTAGTTCGGCTTGCCGTCTGGCTTGATGGTCTGCTGGCGCAGGTGGTGCAGGGTGGCCAGTTTCTCGCCGTTGTCGGCATAGACGTCCAGGTCGTCGTCATTCACCTGATTGGCGGGCCAGAAGCCGAAGACCGCGCGGGCGCTGATGAGTTTTTCGTCGATCAGCTTTTTCAGCATGGCCTGAGCATCGGCGTACAAGGCCGTTGCCGCTTCGCCGACCACTTCGTCGGTGAGGATGCGCGGGAACTTGCCGGCCAGGTCCCAGGAGATAAAGAACGGCGTCCAGTCGATGTACTCGGCCAGAGTCGCCAGGTCGATGTTGTCCAGCACCTTGACGCCGGTAAAGCTCGGCACGCTGGGCTGGTAACTGGCCCAGTCAAACTGCGGTTTGTTGGCGACCGAGGCGGCGTAGCTCAAACGCTCGGTGCGGGCACTGCGGTTGGCGGTGCGCTCGCGCACTTCGATGTAATCCAGACGGGTGCGCTCAACGAAGTCCGCTTTCAGCTCTTTGGACAGCAGCTGAGTGGCCACGCCCACAGCACGCGAGGCGTCGGTGACGTAAACCACGGCGTCGTTCTGGTACTTGGGTTCGATCTTCACCGCCGTATGGGCTTTCGAGGTGGTGGCGCCGCCGATCATCAACGGCAGGTGGAAATCCTGGCGCTGCATTTCACGGGCGACATGCACCATCTCGTCCAGTGACGGGGTGATCAGGCCGGACAGGCCGATGATGTCGCACTTCTCGTCCTTGGCCACCTGCAGGATTTTCTCCGCCGGCACCATCACGCCCAGGTCAACGATGTCGTAACCGTTGCAGCCCAAAACCACGCCGACGATGTTCTTGCCGATGTCGTGCACGTCGCCTTTTACCGTGGCCATGAGGATCTTGCCCTTGGCTTCCGGCTTGTCGCCTTTTTCGGCCTCGATAAAGGGAATCAGGTGCGCCACCGCCTGTTTCATCACGCGGGCGGATTTGACCACCTGCGGCAGGAACATCTTGCCGGCACCGAACAGGTCACCGACCACGTTCATACCGGCCATCAACGGACCTTCGATCACTTCGATGGGGCGCGCGCATTGCTGGCGGCATTCTTCGGTGTCTTCGACGATGTGCGTGGTCACGCCCTTGACCAGCGCATGCTTGAGACGCTCGACCACGTTCCAGGTGCGCCACTCTTCGGTTTCCGCTTCCTTGACGCTGCCGTCGCCCTTGTAGTTGTCAGCAATCGCCAGCAGCGCTTCGGTGGCGCCGGCGTTACGGTTGAGCACCACGTCTTCCACCGCGTCGCGCAGCTCTTTGGGAATCTCGTCGTAGATTTCCAGCTGGCCGGCATTGACGATACCCATGGTCAGGCCGTTCTGGATCGCGTAGTACAAGAACACCGAGTGAATCGCTTCACGCACCGGGTTGTTGCCACGGAAGGAGAACGACACGTTGGACACGCCGCCGCTCGACAGGGCATAGGGCAGGTGGTCGCGGATATAGGCGCAGGCCTCGATAAAGTCGACCGCGTAGTTGTTGTGCTCTTCGATGCCCGTGGCCACGGCGAAGATGTTCGGGTCGAAGATGATGTCTTCCGGCGGGAAGCCCACTTCGTTGACCAGAATGTCGTAGCTGCGCTGACAGATCTCGCGCTTGCGCTCGGCTGTGTCAGCCTGGCCGACCTCGTCGAAGGCCATGACCACCACGGCAGCGCCGTAGCGTTTGCACAGGCGGGCGTGGTGCTTGAACTGCTCGACGCCTTCCTTCATCGAAATCGAGTTGACGATGCCCTTGCCCTGGATGCATTTCAGGCCGGCTTCGATCACCTCCCACTTGGAAGAGTCGATCATGATTGGTACGCGGGAGATGTCCGGCTCGCCGGCGATCAGATTCAGGAAGGTGACCATGGCCTTCTGCGAATCGAGCATGCCCTCGTCCATGTTGATGTCGATCACCTGGGCGCCGGCTTCCACCTGCTGCAAGGCGACTTCCAGGGCTTCGGTGTAGTTGTCCTCGCGGATCAGTCGGGCGAACTTGGCCGAACCGGTGATATTGGTGCGCTCGCCGACGTTGATAAACAGCGAGTTGCGGTCGATGGTGAAGGGCTCCAGACCGGACAGGCGACAGGCCTTGGGAATATCCGGAATGGCGCGCGGCGGGTATTTGCTTACCGCTTCGGCAATCGCCTGGATATGCGCCGGTGTGGTGCCGCAGCAGCCGCCGACAATGTTCAAAAAACCCGAAGCGGCAAACTCTTCAACTACTACGGCCATTTCCGCCGGGGTTTCGTCGTACTCACCAAAGGCATTCGGCAGGCCGGCGTTGGGGTGCGCGGAGACAAAGGTATCGGCTTTGTTGGCCAGCTCTTCCAGGTACGGGCGCAGGTCGCTGGCACCGAGGGCGCAGTTCAGGCCCACGGAAATTGGTTTGGCGTGACGCACCGAGTTCCAGAAGGCTTCGGTGGTCTGCCCGGACAGGGTACGGCCGGAGGCGTCGGTGATGGTGCCGGAAATCATGATCGGCAGCTCGAAGCCCTGCTGCTCGAAGACTTCCTGCACGGCGAAGATCGCCGCCTTGGCGTTCAAGGTGTCGAAGATGGTTTCGATCAGAATCATGTCCGCACCGCCTTCGATCAGGCCGCGGGTGGCTTCCACGTAGTTTTCCACCAGTTCGTCGAAGGTGACGTTGCGGTAGCCGGGGTTGTTCACATCCGGGGAGATCGAGCAGGTGCGGCTGGTTGGGCCCAGTACGCCGGCGACGAAACGCGGGCGATCCGGGGTTTCCAGGGTCTTGGCATCTGCCACGCTGCGGGCCAGGCGCGCGCCTTCGACGTTCAGCTCATACACCAGGCTTTCCATGCCGTAGTCGGCCTGGGATACCTGGGTGGCGTTGAAGGTGTTGGTTTCGAGGATGTCCGCGCCGGCATCCAGATACGCCTTCTCGATGGCACCGATCACGTCCGGACGGCTGAGGATCAGCAGATCGTTGTTGCCTTTGACGTCCTGCGGCCAATCGGCGAAGCGTTCGCCACGGTAATCGGCTTCTTCCAGCTTGTAGCTCTGGATCATGGTGCCCATGCCGCCGTCGAGGATCAAGATGCGCTCGGAAAGAGCCTTCTGCAGAGCGTGGAGACGGGCGGTGCGATCGGACATGGGGAACTACCTGGGGAGCGGAAACAAAGGCGGCGATGATAGCAAAGCTGCGTGCTTTTGCAGTGGTCTGCGCTTTCACATGAATCCTGCTCATGTTTGTTGATTCGCCTTGCTTGCCTGGCGCCAGCTAGAATCGGCGCTTGGCCTTTTCAGGGATGTGCTTATGTTCTGCCGCTTACTGCTTGGCGCGTGTTTATTGTTCATCGGCTCGCTGCAGGCGGCGCAGCCGGTTTCCTACAGCCGCGACGTGCAGCCGATCTTTACCAAGAACTGTGTGGCTTGCCATGCCTGCTACGACGCGCCGTGCCAGCTCAATCTGGGCAGCGCCGCAGGGGCCGAGCGTGGAGCAAGCAAAACTGCGGTGTACAACGGTACGCGCACCCAGGCTCAGGCTACTACGCGGCTGTTTCTCGACGCGCATGACCAGGCGGCCTGGCGGCGCAAGGGCTTTACCTCGGTGCTGGATGCGCAGGGCAGTCAGGCGGCGCTGATGGCGCGCATGCTGGAGCTTGGGCACCAGCAGCCGCTGGCCGCCAACAGCAAGTTGCCGGCGCAGCTGGATATCAGTATCAACCGCGCCAACCAATGCCCGCTACCACAGGAGTTTGCCGAGTTCGCTCGCAAGAATCCGCAAGCCGGCATGCCGTTCGCGGTGACCGGTTTGACTGAGGCCGACTACCAGACGCTGCAGGCTTGGATCGAGCAGGGCGCGCCGGTCGATCAGCAGGCGCTGCAGGCCAGCGCCGCCGAGGCGCAGCAGGTCGCCACCTGGGAAGCCTTTATGAACGCCCCCGGCGCCCGCGAGGCGCTGGTGTCACGCTGGCTCTACGAGCACCTGTTTCTCGCCCACCTGCATTTTGCCGGTGGCGAAGCGGGGCACTTCTTCCAGATGGTGCGTTCGCGCACGCCCAGCGGCCAGCCAGTGGATGTCATCGCCACGCGGCGACCCAATGATGACCCCGGCACCGAGTTCTATTACCGGTTGATCCCGGTGCAGGGCGTGATTGTGCACAAGACCCACATCACCTACGGGTTGAGTGCGGCCAAGCTGGCGCGGGTCAAGGAGTTGTTCTTTGCCAGTGACTGGCAGGCCGACGCCGTGCCTGGTTATGGCCTGCAGCGCCGTGCCAACCCATTCGAGACCTTTGCCGCGATTCCCGCGCAGGCGCGCTATCAGTTCATGCTGGATAACGCCGAGTACTTCGTGCGCACCTTTATTCGCGGCCCGGTATGCCGCGGGCAGATTGCCACGGATGTGATTCGCGATAACTTCTGGGCGCTGTTCCAGGACCCGCAGCACGATCTCTATATCACTGATGCCGAATACCGCGAGGAGGCCACCGCGTTGTTGGCCATGCCGGGGCAGCTTGATGGCATCACCGATCTGCCGGGCCTGTGGCGCAGCTACCGGGACAAACGCAATGCCTATGAAGCGCTGCGTATGCAGCGTTATGCCGATGCTCCCGCACCCAGTTGGTCGCATATCTGGGCCGGCAACGACAATGCCTTGCTGTCGATCTTCCGCCAGCACGACAGCGCCTCGGTGCGCAAAGGGCTGATTGGTGAAGTGCCGCAAACCCTCTGGTGGATGGATTACCCATTGCTGGAACGCACCTACTACCAACTGGTGGTGAACTTCGATGTGTTTGGCAACGTGTCGCACCAGGCGCAAACGCGGCTGTACTTCGATTTGATCCGTAACGGTGCCGAGGTCAACTTCCTCCGTTTGATGCCGGCCGAGTCGCGTCAGGGCTATCTCAGCGACTGGTACCAGAGCAGCGGCAAACTGAAAATCTGGTTGGATTATCAGGCCATTGATACGGAAAGCCCGAGCGCCTTGCGCCTGCCCGGCAATGACCCCAAGCGCAGCTTTGTCGAAACCCTTCTGGAGCGTTACGGCAGCCTGAATGCGCGACCCGATCCGATCAACCGCTGCACCGGTGCGCATTGCCATCGCTCAGGGCTGGACGCCGAGTTGCAGCGCGCTGAGCAGTCGCTGAGCCGGCTGACGGCAAAACCGGCCGGCACGCTCAAGGTAATTGAACAACTGCCGGAGGCAACCTTGTTACGACTGGAGCTGACTGACGGGCAGCGTGAGGTCTATAGCCTGCTGCGTAACCGCGCGCACAGCAATGTGGCCTTTATGCTGGGCGAGGAGCTGCGTTACCAGCCGGCGCTGGATACCCTGACGGTCTATCCCGGTGTGCTTAGCAGCTACCCGAACTTTATCTTCAATGTCCAGGCAGAGCAGGTGGCGGACTTCGTTGCTGCGTTGGAACAGGCACGTGATCAGCCAGCGTTTGAGAAGGTTGTCGAGCGCTGGGGCATTCGCCGTACGCATCCCGAGTTCTGGCGCTATTTCCACGATATGTCGGCGTATATCCAGCAGACTGAACCGGTGGAAGCCGGCGTGCTGGATATGAACCGCTACGAGAATTTGTAGGAGCCAGCTTGCTGGCGATCAGCGGATCACAGCATCGCCAGCAAGCTGGCTCCTACAGAGCAGTACACCGTTGCTGTTTTAGCGGTTAAAGCGTTCGACCAGTGCGTACTGTCCATTGGCGGTGGCCGTCAGGGCCTCGCTGAGCAGGGCGGTGTCGTGCGCCTCGCCTGCGGTCTGGTCGGCCAGTTGAGCGATGGTGGTGATGCTGCGGTTGACTTCATCGGCCACCGCGCTCTGCTCTTCGGCGGCTGCCGCAATCTGGTTGGCCATATCGGTGATATTGGCCACCGCATCGCTGATACCGGCCAGCGCCTCATCGGCCTGCTGCACACGCTCAACCCCTTCATCGGCCTGTTTGCGGCCGACCTCCATGGTCATTACCGCTTCTTCGGCGGTGCGCTGCAGCTTGGCGATCAACTGATGAATCTGCCCGGTGGATTCGGCGGTACGCTGCGCCAGCGAACGCACCTCGTCAGCCACCACGGCAAAACCACGGCCCATTTCCCCGGCCCGCGCCGCTTCGATGGCAGCGTTGAGGGCGAGCAGGTTGGTCTGGTCGGCGATGCCTTTGATCACATCGACCACGCCGCCGATTTCAGTGCTGTCCTGGGCCAGGCGGGTCACCGTTTCACCGGTATCGCCGACCGATTGCGACAGGCGCTGAATAGCCTGGCGGGTTTCGCTGGCAATGCTGCGGCCGGCACTGGTCAGGCGGTTGGCGTCCTGGGTGGCGATGGCAGTGCGGGCGACGTTGCTGGCCACTTCCAGTGTGGTGGCGGCCATTTCGTTGATGGCGGTAGCTACCTGATCGGTTTCGTTGCGCTGCCGCTCAAGTCCGGCGGAGCTGTTGTGCGCCAGAGTGTCGGCCTGCTTGGCCTGTTGGGTGAGTTGCTCGGCGGTGTCCTGCAGGCGCGTCAGGCAGGTTTTCAGGCGCGCTTCCTGGCTGAGGATGGACATTTCCAGGCGGCCCTGCGCGCCGCGGCTGTCGGTGTACATCTGCGCGATCAAGGGGTCGGAGGTGGTCTGGTCGGCCAGGCGCAATAGACGTTTGAGGCCGCGTTGTTGCCAGTTCAAACCGGCCAGGCCGAGCGGTACCGAGAGCGCCGCCGCCAGGGCAAAGCCCCAGCTGGAGTCGAGCCAGGCACCGATCAGGAAGCCGATCTGACTGACCAGAATAAATGGCAGCCAGTCCTGCACGATGGGCAGCCAGCGGTCACTACTGGGGATCGCCGATTTGCCGCTGTTGATCCGTTGGTAGAGGGCTTCGGCACGACGTACCTGTTCGGCAGTCGGTTTGACCCGCACGGACTCGTAGCCGATCACCTGATTGTTTTCTGTCACCGGGGTGACGTAGGCGTTGACCCAGTAGTGGTCGCCGCTCTTGCAGCGGTTCTTGACGATGCCCATCCACGGCCGGCCTTTCTTCAGGGTGTCCCACATATGCTGGAACACTGCTGGCGGCACATCAGGGTGGCGCACCAGGTTGTGCGGCGCGCGAATCAGTTCGTCACGGGTGAAGCCGCTGATATCGACGAAGGCGTCGTTGCAATAGGTAATCTGACCTTTGAGGTCGGTGGTGGAAATCAGCCGCTGCTGCGCGGGGAATGTGCGCTCACGTTGAGTAATAGGTTGGTTATTGCGCATGGTGAGTTTTATTCCTTTAAGCGTTATCGGTACTTCGGCTGTTTGTCGCAGAAGTTTAGCTCGCGAACCTGGGTGTGCCCGATCGGGCAAAAGCTGTGACCTGACGAGCTTGGCGCGAGCGGATAGTCGGTTGGCAGGCCTTAGCGGCCCAGCGCAGTGCGGGCAGTCTAACCCGAAGGTTGTGGCGCAGGCGAAGTGCGCAAGGCCAGGTGAGCAGTGAGGAAACAAACGGCAACACAGCCAGTCGGCTATGATGCGCGCCTTGAGGAGAGTGACCGATGAATAGCTTGCTGTTGCACTGCCGTCCGGGATTTGAAAACGAGGTCTGCGCAGAGATCGCCGAACAGGCTGCGTTGCTGAATGTGGCCGGGTATGCCAAGGCCAAGCCGAACACGGCTTGCGCAGAATTTATCTGTACCGAGGCCGATGGTGCTGAGCGCCTGATGCGTGGGGTACGTTTCACTCAGCTGATCTTTCCTCGGCAGTGGGCGCGTGGCGTATTTATTAACCTGCCGGAAACGGATCGCATCAGTGTGCTACTGGCTCACCTGGGCGACTCGCCGGTGTTTGGCAGCCTGTGGCTGGAAGTGCTGGACAGCAACGACGGCAAAGAGCTGTCGAATTTCTGCAAGAAGTTCGAAGCGCCGCTGCGCAACGCCCTGAGCAAGGCCGGCAAACTGGTCGACGATGCACGCAAGCCGCGTTTGCTGCTGACCTTCAAGAGCGGTCGCGAGGTGTTTGTCGGCATGGCCGAGGCGAATAACTCGGCGCTCTGGCCCATGGGTATCCCTCGGTTAAAATTCCCCCGCGAAGCACCGAGCCGTTCGACCCTCAAGCTGGAAGAGGCCTGGCACACCTTCATTCCCCGCGAGCAGTGGGATGAGCGCCTGTCCGATGAGATGACCGGGGTTGACCTCGGTGCCGCGCCGGGCGGCTGGACTTATCAACTAGTCAAGCGCGGCATGCTGGTAACCGCCATCGATAACGGGCCGATGGCGGAAAGCCTGATGGATACCGGCCTGGTCAACCACCTGATGGTCGATGGCTTCACCTGGACGCCGAAGCAGCCGGTGGACTGGATGGTCTGCGATATTGTCGAAAAGCCGGCGCGTACCGCCGCGATGGTGGAAACCTGGATTGGCGACGGTCATTGCCGGGAGGCGGTGGTCAACCTCAAGCTGCCGATGAAGCAGCGTTATGCTGAGGTGCGTCGCCTGCTGCAGCGCCTTGAAGATGGTTTTGCTGCACGCAAGATCAAGGTGTCGATTGCCTGCAAACAGCTCTATCACGACCGCGAAGAAGTCACCTGTCACCTGCGCCGCTTAGGTAAATAACCCCTCAGTGCCTGGCCAGTTGCGGCTGCAATGGCAGCAACTGCGGCCACTCGACGCTGCCTTGTAGCGTGCTGCTGGAGAGCTGCCAGGAACCGTTGAACAGGTATTGGCCGCTAAAGCCACTGATGCGCAGGCCTAAGGTGTCGCCCGCTTGCAGCTGTGCGCTGACGGCCGCCAGTTCTGTGCTGGCTTGCCCGTTGAGCGGGGTGACCTGTTCGCTGAGCACGGCACTGCTGCCATCGGCATGCCGAACCACCAGCGCGGCAAACAGCGTCGGCATTCCTTCGGCGTTTTCCAGATGCACGCGTGGCACGCCAACCAGGGCGCTGCTCGTCTGCACCTGTTGCAGCGGGATAAACCGCGCCGGTTGCAGTAGCCCGCTGCTGAGCGGCCGAATCACGGTGGCCGGCAGTTCGATCCGTTGATTGGCCGGTAGTTGCTGCAGGGCCACGCCCTGATCCAGATCGAGGCTGACGCAGAAGTTGGGAATGCTCGCTGCCACGCCTGTGCGCCCGCGCAGCTTGTCTTCGTACCAACTGATGATGCTCTGGTAGAGGTTGATCGCCCGACCGTCACAGTTAAGCACCGCCTCGTTATTGAACGGCGGCAGGCCGCTCCAGCGTTGCATCGGCGGCGGCAGAATATGCCCGCCCTGCATGCCGAGCAGGCGCACATCACGCGTGCCTTGTTGCAGGCAATCGCGAATTGCCAGGCCCTGATTGAGCGGGAACAGGGTGTCGCGCATGCCCTGGATCAGCAAGGCATCTGCTTGTGGGCGCTGGCCACGTGCGCAGTAGCTGGTCAGGCTGTGGGCCTTGAGTTCGTCGCGCACGGGCTCGCGCATACGGCCATCGGCGCTTTTCAGGTAAGGCGCCTGGACGAATTTGCCCAGGTCATAACCGGTGGACAGGCCCAGGCTGAGCAGCACGCTGGTCCAGCCGACTTTCAGGTGGCTGTCCGGGGCCAGGGCTTCACTGAGGTCATACCAGGTGGCAATCGGCACAATCGCGTCGATACGTGGGTCGGTTGCCGAAGCCAATAGCTGCACCGCGCCGCCGTAGCTTTCACCGAGCATGCCGACTTTCGGATCGTTTGCTGCGTCCATGCTCAGGCGTGGCAGATTGGCAGCGGCCCAGTCGATCACGGCCAGGGCGTCCTGCACCTCGTACTCAGGGTCCATCATCTCGATAGCGCCCTCGCTGCCGCCCCAGCCGCGCTGGTCGTAGCTGATTACCCAGTAGCCGGCCTGCCAAGCTTTCACTGCGGCGCGACCGGACATCATCTGGGTGCCATAGAAGCCGTTCGGCCGGGTGACTCGCCAGCCGCCCCAGCCGTGGGTGTGCACGATCACCGGCGCCTGCTCGCCGGCCTTCAGCGCTGGTTGAAAGACCGTGGCAGACAGCCGTGTGCCATCGCGGCCGTAGATCACTGCATCGAAATAGGTGGCAGGCAGGTCCTGCTGCGCGGTGGCGCTGAAGTCCGGCAGTTGGTCACGGGCGGCACAGCCGCTGAGCAGCAGGGCGGCGAGTAGTAAGGCAAGGCGCATAGATGGCTCTTATTGGAATGGTGGACGCTGCGCAGCCTGCCTGATCAGGGCGTGGCTGCCTGCCCATCCAAGGTTGTGTTGACCTGTTGTCGGGCCAATCGCGCTGCGCAGAGGTTTCCATCAGGCACTAGATGACCTTTGGGTCAGCTTTGCGCGAGAATAGCGGCCTGCTACTGGAGCCTGCCGATGTCTTTGCAAACCACTGCCATTCCCGATGCCACCCTCGACGCCACTGGGCTCAACTGCCCCGAGCCGGTGATGATGCTGCACAACAAGGTGCGCGACCTGCAGGCCGGCGGCCTGCTCAAGGTGATTGCCACTGACCCCTCGACCCGCCGCGACATTCCAAAATTCTGCGTATTTCTCGGCCATGAGCTGGTGGAGCAGGCCGAGGACGGCGCGACCTACCTGTACCTGATTCGCAAGAAGCTCGACTGATGCAGTGGTACTTCGCCTACGGCTCGAATATGAATCTGGCACGCATGCAGGCGCGCGGCATGACGGTGCTGGAGGCGTTGCCGGGCCATCTTTCCGGTTACAGCCTGTGCTTTAACAAGCGGGCGGCGGACCGAGCGCCGGGGCGGGCCTACGCCAATATCCGGCATCAGCACGAGGGGCGGGTGGAAGGTGTGCTGTATCGCCTGGCCGACGCGGGTGAGATTGCCAAGCTGGATCACTTTGAAGGTACGCCGATCTATTACAGCCGCGAATGCCTGCCGATTGTCGCGGCCCACGGCGTGCAGCCGGCCTGGGTGTATATCGCCAACCCGGCGTTTCGCGAAGAAGGCTTGCTGCCCAGCGCCGATTACCTGGCCCATCTGCTGGCTGGGCGTGAGTTGTTGTCCGAAGCCTACTGGTCGACGCTGGCGGCCTGGTCGGTCCATCCCGACTGACCCGGCGCCAGGCCGCAGCGGTTCAGCACCGTTTGCCAGCTGCGCACATGCCGTGCGGTGGCCTGCTGAAAGTCGGCCCATAACGACGCTTCGTCACTGCTCAATTGCTGCAGATACTCCCGCGTCGCTGGCGGTATCTGCGTCACGCCGCTGAGGCTGCGCAGGCTGCTGCTCCAGGCCTGACCGCGTTGATCTACCCGCGCCAGGTAGGGCTGCAGGCTGCCGGCGTAATACTTGACGAAGATGTTTTGCACGATGCGTGCACGTTCCGTGGCCTTGCCCGTGGGGCAGAGTGGTCGGCCCTGTTGGCGGCTTTGCAGCATAGCGCTGCCCTGGTTGAGGCTGTGAGTCAGGCTGGCCAGGCTGCTGATCAACTGACCGCCCTGTTCGCTGGCATGTAAGGCGAAGAACAATGGATCAAGCTGCTCTGCACTCGGTGGCAGCGCATCAGGTAGCCCGCTGCCGATGGCGGCCAACTGTGCCAGGGCATCCAGCGCCGCGTTATCTTCGGCGGCATTGGGCGGCAGGGGCTGTTCGGCAAAGCGCAGGTAGCGTTCGACTTCCGGGCTGGCATTCAGGGCATTCCAGAATACGCCGGGCAGTTGCTCACGTTTTTCCTGCGCCAGTTGTTCAAGGGTGTTGCGCAGGGGTTGCTGGTCCTGGCTGCGCAGGTGCGCGCTGCAGGAGTCCAGGGCGCGCAGCAGGTCGCCTTCATAAGCCAGACGGCTGCTGGGCGTGAGTTGTTTGCCGAGGCTGTTGTTGCGCTGGCTGATTTGCTGTTGCAGCGCCGGGCAGCGACGCACATCGACCAGTAGATCGAGCAGACTGATACGCAGCTCGGTGATTTCTATCAGCCGTTCGCGGCGGGCCGGCAGGCGATAGCGGGTCAACTCATTAGCGTCGAAAGCCGTTGCCGGTTCGACATCCAGGGCGTTGCTCAGGCGCTGCAGGTAATCGGCCTGCAAGGCCAGGCCATCATCGGCAGGCGTGCAGGCGCACAGGCAAAGTGCAGTGAGCAGAAGCAGCAGGCGGGCGTTCATCAGGCCATCTTAGCGGCTCGAATGCGTTTGCGCGCGCTGCCGGCCAAGCGCACGGCAAGCATGCCGCCGGCGCAGGTCAGGCCGACCACCAGCCCCTGCCAGAGCCCGCTAGGGCCGCTGGGCTCGCCGAACCAGTCGGTCAGACCGAGCACATAACCTACCGGCAAGCCGATGCCCCAATAGGCGAACAGGGTCAGAATCATGGTCACGCGGGTGTCCTGATAACCACGCAGCGCGCCGGCTGCGGTGACCTGTATGGCATCGGAGAACTGGAACAGCGCCGAATACACCAGCAGGGTGGTGGCCACCGCAATTACTGCACCGTCCGGGGTATAGATCTGCGCAATTTGTTCGCGCAACAGCAGCATCAGGCTGGCCGACAGGCAGGCGTAGCCCAGTGCCGCCGCCATGCTCACCCCGGCGGCAAAGCGCGCTTCACGTGGCTCGCCACGGCCCAGCGCCTGTCCGACGCGCACGGTGGCGGCCATGCCCAGGGAATAGGGGATCATAAACACCATGGAGCTGAAGTTCAGGGCGATCTGGTGACCGGCCACCACGGTGGCGCCCAGGCCGCCGATCAGCAGAGCAATCACGGCGAAGATGCTCGACTCGGCAAATACCGCAATGCCAATCGGCAGACCGACCGAGAGCAGGCGCTTGAGCACGGGCCACTGCGGCCATTCGAAGTGGCTGAAGATTTTGCTTGGCTGATAGAACGGCGCCCATTTCACCCACCAGAGCATGCTCAGGAACATAAAGCCCATCACCAGACCGGTGGCCCAGCCGCAGCCGACGCCGCCCATGGCCGGCAGGCCGAGCTTGCCGTAGATAAAGATGTAATTGAGCGGGATGTTCAGCGCCAGGCCGCACAGGCCGATGACCATGCTTGGCCGGGTATGCCCGAGGCCGTCACTGAAGCAGCGCAGCACGTGGTACAGCGCTACGGCCGGAAAGCCGCAGGCCACGGCGCGCAGGTAACCCATGGCCGGTTCGATCAGCGCCGGGTCAACATTCATCAGGCTGAGGATGATTTCCGCGTTCCACAAAATCAGCGCTGCCGCGATGCCTACGGCCAGCGCTAACCACAGCGCCTGGCGTACCAGTGGGCCGATTTCGGTATGCGCCCCTGCACCGAAGCGCTGCGCGACCTTGGGCGTGGTGGCCAGCAGAATGCCGGTCATCAGCAGAAACACCGGCACCCAGATCGAGTTGCCCAGCGCCACGGCGGCCAAGTCCTGCGGGCTGACCCGGCCGGCCATCACGGTATCGACGAAACCCATGGCGGTGTTGGCCAGTTGGGCAATGATGATCGGCGTTGCCAGCTTCAGCAGGCTGTAGAACTCGGTGCTGACGCGTTGCAAGCGGTTTTGGGCAAGCATTCAGGTGTATCCGGCTGTATATCAGGAAACCGTGCAGTCTACGCCTTGACGGCTTGGTCAGGAAACCTTGTTGCGCGATGTTTCAGTGCGAAGGGCGCATTACATGAGTCAGCGTAGCCAAGCGCTGCCGGCAGGTTAGAATGCCGGCCTGATTTGTGGAGCACAGCCATGCGCATCGTCGCTGATGAAAATATCCCTCTGCTTGACGAGTTCTTTGCCGGTTTTGGCGAGATTCGCCGCTTGCCCGGTCGCAGCATCGATGCAGCAGCGGTCGCCGATGCCGACCTGTTGCTGGTGCGCTCGGTGACCCAGGTTAACCGCGCGCTGCTTGATGGCTCGCCGGTGAAGTTTGTCGGCACCTGCACCATCGGCACCGACCATCTCGACCTCGACTACTTCCAGCAGGCAGGCATCACCTGGGCCAGCGCACCCGGCTGCAATGCCCGTGGTGTGGTCGATTATGTGCTGGGCTGCCTGCTGGTATTGGCCGAGCAGCAGGGCGTTGATCTGGCGACGCGCACCTATGGGGTAGTCGGCGCGGGGCAGGTTGGCAGCCGTTTGCTCAAGGTGCTGCGTGGCCTGGGCTGGCGTGTGCTGGTCTGCGATCCGCCGCGTCAGGAGGTGGAGGGTGGTGATTTCGTCAGCTTGCAGCAAATACTGGATGAGTGTGACGTGATCAGCCTGCATACGCCGCTGGAGCGTCTGGGGGAACATGCCACCCATCATCTGTTTGATAGTGCCCGCTTGGCTGCGCTCAAACCAGGCAGTTGGCTGATCAATGCCAGTCGCGGTGCGGTGGTGGATAACCAGGCCTTGCGTGAGTTGTTGCCGCAACGCACTGACTTGCAAGTGGTGCTGGATGTCTGGGAAGGCGAGCCGCAGGCTGATGTCGAACTGGCCGCGTTGTGCCGCATCGCCACGCCGCATATTGCCGGCTACAGCCTCGACGGCAAGCTACGCGGCACGGCGCAGATTTATCAGGCGTTGTGTCAGTACCTGGGCGTTGCGCCCAGTGTCGAACTGCAACAACTGATGCCTGCTGCCTGGCTAAGTGAGCTGACTATCGATGCCAGCGCTGACCCGGCTTGGGCCTTGGCCAGTATCTGCCGTGCGGTGTATGACCCGCGCCGCGATGATGCGGATTTTCGCCGCAGCCTGCAGGGCGATGCGGCAACCCGGCGTGCGGCGTTTGACGGGCTGCGCAAACACTACCCGATGCGCCGGGAAATCGACGGGCTTAAGGTTTCTGTAAAAGGTGATGCGCCGGCGTTGGTCAGCCTGGTGCAGGCGTTGGGCGCGAGATTGAATTAGCAGTAGCGAAGGGCAGCGAATGCTGCCCTGGCAGGAAACTTATTTACGGTTTGCGGCTTGCTTTTGAGCTTTTTCCAACGCGGTGCAGGCCTGTTGGATCATCTCTTCGGTGATCGGGATTTCGCGGCCCTGGGCATCAATGACAAAGCCACCAATCGGCATGGTCGGGGCTTTTTGCGAATTCTGTTGTTGGCTGTGCATGGCGGGTCTCCTCATCGGTTAGCGCGATTTTATGAGTGTTAGATGAAGGCGCTATGACAACTGCGACGGCAGAAAACCGCCGCAAGACACAGGGCAAATCAGTCATTGCAGGCACTGTGCCAGGTGCACGTAGGTATTGAATCAGAGGGTGTTATGGGGCTTTTCCATATTGGCTTGATCATCAACCCATTGGCAGGGCTGGGCGGCCCGGCGGGTTTCAAGGGCAGTGACGGCATGGCCGAACAGGCCCTGGCTTTGGGGGTTGAAGCCAAAGCGGCGCTGCGCACGCAAACGGCGCTTGAGGTGTTGCTGCCGCTATGTGAGCGTCTGGAATTCGTCACCTTTCCCGGCGCCATGGGGGCCGATCTGCTGGCAGCGATGGGCTTTGTCCACCGTGTGGTCGGTGAGTTGGGCGAAGGCCCGAGCAGCGCTGCGGACACCCGCCAGGCTGTCGAACTGCTACAGGATGCTGGTGTGGCGCTGATTCTGTTTGCCGGTGGCGATGGCACGGCGCGGGATATCTGCGCCGCCGCGCGCGAAGGCCAGCCAGTGCTGGGTATTCCGGCTGGGGTGAAGATTCAGTCCGGGGTCTACGCCATCAGCCCACGCGCAGCCGGTGAGCTGACTGCACGGCTGGTCGAGGGCGGTCTGGTGCGTCTGAGCAGCGGGGAAGTGCGCGATATTGATGAAAGCGCCCTGCGTGAAGGTCGGGTGACGGCGCGTTGGTACGGCGAACTGACCGTGCCGCAGGAAGGCGGCTATGTGCAGCAGGTCAAGCAGGGCGGCGTCGAATCCGAAGAGCTGGTACTGATTGACCTGGCTGACTGGCTGCAGGACAGCTGGGAAAGCGATGTGCGTTATGTCTTCGGCCCCGGCTCGACCCTGCATGGCCTGGCGCAGAACCTCGGTTTGCAGACCACCTTGCTTGGTGTCGATGTGATCGAGAATGGTCAGCTGCTGGCCAGTGATGTCACCGAAGCGCAGCTGTTCGAGCTGGTTGATGGTCATCCCGCGCGGCTGCTGGTGACTGCGATTGGCGGCCAGGGCCATATCATCGGCCGTGGCAACCAGCAGGTCAGCCCACGGGTACTGCGCGCCATCGGCCTGGATAACCTGCGGGTGGTCGCCACCAAGCGCAAGCTCGGCACACTGGAAGGTCGGCCGTTGCTGGTGGACAGCGGCGATGTGGCGCTGGACGATGCCTTCCCCGATGTGGTGCGCGTGTGGGCCGGTTATAAGGAAGAGCTGCTGTATCCGGTTGCACGCTGAAACTAAAGGGTAGGAGCCAGCTTGCTGGCGATCATTGGTCAATCGCCAGCAAGCTGGCTCCTAGAAAAGGCTCGGGAGATTTTCAATGCGTGTTGTGCTGACTCTGTTATTGAGTTGCCTGCTGGCCTCTGACGCCTGGGCGCTGCAGGCCGATGCCCTGGTCACAGCGGCCCGCGAGCAGGTCGGCGTAACCCTGAGTTATGACCCTGCTTACCGCCGCCTGAGTTACCCCAATGGCGATGTACCGCTGAATACCGGCGTGTGCACTGATGTGGTAATCCGCGCGCTGCGCCAGCAAGGCCTGGATTTGCAGCAAGCGGTGCATCAGGACATGCGCGCGAATTTTCGCCTGTATCCCAAGAACTGGGGGCTAAGCCGGCCCGACAGCAATATCGATCATCGCCGCGTGCCGAATCTGATGACCTGGTTCAAACGCCAGGGCTGGTCGCTGGCGCCTGGCAAGGATGCCGCGCGCTATCGTCCTGGCGATATTGTCACCTGGGATCTGGGCGGCGGCCTGACCCATATCGGCATTATCAGCGACCGTCAGGCCGGCAGCGGGGTGCCCCTGGTGCTGCACAATATCGGCCGTGGCACTCAGGAAGAGGACATCCTCTTTAGCTTTAAGATCACCGGCCATTACCGTATCCCGGCCGCCTAAGAGCCTGTTTACGATCTGCTGCGCGTCGGCCATCCTGCGTTAAAAACAGCCTCGGAATGCTCATTTACAACCAGTAAACTCCGCTTCCTCGGCTGTTTTTGCCTTGTCTGGCTCTAGCTCGCGAGATCGTGAACAGGCCCTAAGGGCTGCATTGAAGGAGTTGGGTATGCAGGAGCAAACACGTCCACCCCTTATCCAACCAGGCGAGCGCGTGGTGTTGTTCGACGGGGTGTGCAAGCTGTGCAACGGCTGGGCGAAGTTTCTGATTCGTCATGACGCTGAGCAGCGCTTTCGTCTGGCCTCGGTGCAGTCGGCCGAGGGCCAGGCGCTATTGGCCTGGGGCGGTTTGCCCATCGAGCGCTTCGATACCATGGCGTTAATCGAGGATGGCCAAATGCTGCTGCGTTCGGACGCAGTGCTGCGCATCGTCGCGCAATTGCCTAAGCCATGGCGCTGGCTGGCCTGGCTGCGGTTGATTCCACGGCCTGTGCGTGACTGGTGCTACGACCGTATTGCCCTGAATCGCTACCGGCTGTTCGGTCGCTATGACAGCTGCCTGATACCCAGCGCCGACCATGCCCGGCGCTTTTTGCATGACTGATCCGCGTTTGCTGCAAATCGCCTGGGTCGCGCGTATCGCCCTGGCGCTGGTGTTTATCTGGCACGGCCTGGTCCCGAAGATTCTCTGGCTGAGCCCGGATGAGCTGGCGATGATCCAGGCGCACAACTTGCCGGCTCCCGAATGGGTGGCGCGCATTGCCGGGCTGGCGGAAATCATCCTGGGTTTATTGCTGCTGTGGCGGCGTCAGCGTTGGCCCTTGCTGCTGGCCGGTGTGCTGTTGATTGGCTTGCTGCTTGATGTGGCGCTATTCAGTCCCCATCTACTGCTGCAGGCATTCAATCCGCTGAGCACCAATCTCGCCGCCCTGGCGCTGTGTTGGCTGGCCTGGCGGGCGGAAACGCCGCAATCGCCTTCTCATTAACGGGCGTCAGCGCCCCAGCGAGCCTGCATGCTTTCGATCCTGTCTTCCCGTCAGCGCAATGCCCTGCGTATGGCCTGGCGCTTTATTGCGCCCTATCGTGGTCGCGTGTTCGGGGCCTTGTTGGCGCTGCTGTTTACCGCCGCCATCACCCTGTCGATGGGGCAGGGCATCAAACTGCTGGTCGACCAAGGCCTGGCCACGCAGTCGCCGGCAGCGTTGCAGCAATCCATCGGGCTGTTTTTCGTCCTGGTGCTGGCGCTGGCCATCGGCACTTTTACCCGTTTTTACCTGGTGTCGTGGATTGGTGAGCGCTTTGTCGCCGATATCCGCAAACGGGTGTTCAACCACCTGATCGAACTGCACCCGAGCTTTTATGAGAGCAACCGCAGCTCGGAGATTCAGTCACGCCTGACTGCCGATACCACGCTGCTGCAATCGGTGATCGGCTCGTCACTGTCGATGGCGCTGCGCAACCTGATCATGCTGGTCGGCGGCAGCGTGTTGCTGGTGGTGACCAACGCCAAGCTCAGCGGCATCGTACTGATGGCGCTGCCGCTGGTTGTGGCGCCGATTCTGATCTTCGGCCGCCGCGTGCGTGCGTTGTCGCGGCAGAGCCAGGATCGGGTAGCGGATGTCGGCAGCTATGTCGGTGAGGTGCTGGGGCAGATCAAGACCGTACAGGCCTACAACCACCAGAATGAGGACAAGCGCCGCTTTGGCCTGTCCGCCGAGGCCGCCTTCGATACCGCGCGCCAGCGTATCGCCCAGCGTGCCTGGCTGATTACCGTGGTGATCGTGCTGGTGCTCGGCGCGGTCGGGGTAATGCTCTGGGTCGGTGGTATGGACGTGATTGCCGGGCGAATTTCCGGCGGTGAGCTGGCGGCGTTCGTGTTCTACAGCCTGATCGTAGGCTCGGCCTTTGGCACCCTGAGCGAGGTCATTGGCGAGCTGCAACGCGCTGCGGGTGCCGCCGAACGCATCGCCGAGCTGTTGCAGGCGCGCAATGAAATTACCCCGCCGGCATCTGATGTGCTGCATCTGACTCAGCCGGTGCAGGGCCGTATCGAACTGCAAGGGCTGCATTTCGCCTACCCGTCGCGGCCTGGCAGCTTTGCCGTGGATGGCATCGACTTGCAGGTTTCAGCGGGGGAAACCCTGGCCTTGGTCGGGCCATCCGGTGCCGGTAAATCCACGCTGTTTGATCTGTTGCTGCGCTTTTTCGACCCGCAACAGGGCCGCATCCTGATTGATGGCGTGCCGATCCAGCAGCTTGATCCGCGCGAATTGCGCAGCAGCTTTGCCCTGGTGTCGCAGAACCCCGCGCTGTTCTTCGGCTCGGTGGAAGACAATATCCGCTATGGCAAAACCAGCGCGACGCTGGCTGAAGTCGAAGCGGCAGCCAAAGCTGCGCATGCCCATGAGTTCATTATGAAACTGCCGAATGGCTACCAGACTCATCTGGGCGATGCCGGGTTGGGGTTGTCCGGGGGCCAGCGTCAGCGCCTGGCGATTGCTCGTGCGCTGTTGGTGGATGCGCCGATTCTGCTGCTCGATGAGGCGACCAGTGCGCTGGATGCCGAGAGCGAACATCTGATTCAGCAAGCCTTGCCGCCGCTGATGGAAGGGCGCACCACCCTGGTGATCGCCCATCGCCTGGCTACGGTAAAAAGCGCTGACCGCATCGCAGTGATCGAGCACGGCAAACTGGCCGCGATTGGCACGCACAGCGAGCTGGTCAGCAGCAGTCCGCTGTATGCGCGCCTGGCCGAGTTGCAATTTAGCAATGAGGCTGAAACGGTTACTTGATGCTGTGGGAGGGGCTTTAGCCGCGATCAGGGGGCTGCGGTTTTGCTTTGTCGCGGCTAAAGCCCCTCCCACTTGAGCAGGCCCGCACTGGAACTTAAAGCGGTTTGGTTTTCGGCCTGATGGTTGCCGCTGCACCGGCCGAGGCAAGGATGATGGCGCTGATCGCCAGCCATTGGCTGAGAGTCAGGCGCTCGCTGAGGAACAGCAGACCGGACAGCGCGGCAATCGCCGGCTCCATGCTCATCAGAATACTGAAGGTGCGTGCGGGCAGGCGGGTCAGGGCGACCATTTCCAGGCTGTAGGGCAGGGCCGAGGACAGCACGGCGACGCCGAGGGCGACGGGCAGCAGATCCAGGGAAAAAAGGCCGCTGCCGGCTTGCCACAGGCCAATCGGGAACACCAGCATGGCCGCGACGATGGTGCCGAGTGCCACAGTCTGCTTGCCGTGTTCAGCGCCGGCCTGTTGTCCGAAAACGATATACAGCGCCCAGCACAGCCCCGCCCCCAAGGCCAGGGCCATGCCGACCGGGTCCAGCGGCACCTCGCTTTGGCCGGTGGGCAGCAGCAGCCAGAGGCCGAAAACTGCCAGGCCGATCCAGACGAAATCCACCAAACGGCGTGACGACAACAGCGCCAGGCCCAGCGGGCCGGTGAATTCCAGGGCCACGGCGATGCCTAGCGGAATGGTTTTCAGCGAGAGGTAGAACAGCAGGTTCATACCGCCCAGTGACAGCCCGTAAGCCAGCAGCGAACGGCTGGACTTCAGCGTCAGCTTGGCCTGCCACGGGCGCATCAGGATGCACAGGATCAGCGCGCCAAGGCTCAAGCGCAGGGCCGTGGTACCGCTGGCGCCAATCTCCGGGAACAGCCCCTTGGCCAGGGATGCGCCGCTCTGGATCGAGGTCATGGCGATCAACAGCAACAGGATCGGCAGGATCACCAGAGAGAATTGCGTTGAGCGCGGCATGGCTGTTCCTTGGTTTTTTGTTCGTTAATAAAAAAGCCGGCCACTGAGGCCGGCTTTCAGACACCTGGCCGGGGCTTAGCGGTATTCACACAGGTAGGCGGTGTCGGCCGCTACCTTGAGCTGAAACTTGCTGTCGGCCGGTACGGTGAACTTGCTGCCGCTGGTGAAGGTTTCCCAGTTGTCGCTGCCTGGCAGTTTCACGGTCAGGGCGCCGGCGACAACGTGCATGATTTCCAGCTGGTTGGTGCCGAATTCATATTCGCCTGCAGCCATCACGCCAATGGTGGCCGGGCCTTCAGCCATGCCGAAGGCGATGGATTTGACGGTGCCGTCGAAGTATTCATTGACCTTGAACATCTGCAGTTCCTCGATAAAGGGATTAAAAGCGCTGGCTGCCAGTTGCGGCAGGCCATGGAAAAAGGCTCGCCAGTATGCCCAAGCGGTTTTTCTTCGTCATCTGCTTTGCGCAGGCAAAACCAGTGGCAGCAGCCGGGCGGTATTGCGCGCATCGGTGAGGGCGCGGTGCTGTTGACCCTGGAAGGCCAGGCCCGCGAGGTTGAGGGCCATCTTCAGGCCAATCGGCTTGGCCAGTTGGCGGGCCTCGGCAAAGCGTTTCTTCAGGTTGATGTGGGGGAGTTGGCTCAGGTAACTGTCCAGCCCATGGGCCAGCCATTCCTGTTCGAACTGACGGCGGTCATAGTCACCCCAGCTGGCCCAGCCGGCCAGTTGTGCCTGATGGCTCTGCAGCCAGCGCTCGAACTGCGCCCAGACTACCGAAAGCGGAGCGGCCGCATCCACATCGGCCTGGCTGATCTGGGTCAGCTGGCGGCAGAAGTGTGTCAGATGAGGGCGCCGGGTAGGGCGGACAAAGCGCTGAAAGTGCTCAACCTCATGGCCATCGCGGGTCACCAGGCTGGCGCCGATCTCGATGATTTCCATTTCTGCGACTGGCCAGCCACCGTCTTCGGTGGTGGCTTCCAGGTCGATTACCAGCCAATGCTGCATAAGCCCTCCTTTGCCTGTGGCGAGTATGGAAGCGGAATCGGCTGCGGGTAAAGCCTGTCTGTCGGCTGCATCCATACAGTTTTGCCCTTTGGCTGTGCTGGTATTGGCCGCAGGTGGCGGGCATGCTTGCAGCCTAGGGGCTGAGCGGCGCGTAATGCGGCGCTGGGCGGTACGAGCGGTAACTGAAATCAGCGTAGAGGTGTTGGCATGGCAAAGGTGGCGTTTATCGGGCTGGGTGTGATGGGCTACCCGATGGCGGGGCATCTGGCGCGCGCTGGTCATCAGGTGTGTGTGTATAACCGCACGGCCGGCAAGGCTGTACAGTGGGCGAGCGAGTATGCCGGCAGCCATGCGCCAACCCCGCGTGAGGCCGCTGCTGGCGCCGAATTTGTAATGGTCTGTGTTGGCAATGACGATGACCTGCGTGGCGTGGTACAGGGTGCCGACGGTGCCTTCGCTGGCATGCAAGCGGGTGCCGTGCTGGTTGATCACACCACCGCGTCGGCCCACGTAGCGCGTGAGCTTGCTGCACAGGCCAGCCAGCTGGGGCTGGGCTTTCTCGATGCCCCGGTTTCCGGTGGCCAGGCTGGTGCACAGAACGGTGTACTGACCATCATGGTCGGCGGTGCAGAGGCCACTTATGCCAAGGCCGAGTCGGTGCTAAAACCTTATGCCCGCATGACGCGCCTGATGGGCGAGGCCGGCAGTGGTCAACTGACCAAAATGGTCAATCAGATTTGCATTGCTGGTTTGGTCCAGGGTTTGTCTGAGGCTCTGCATTTTGCCCAGTGCGCAGGCCTTGATGCGCATGGCGCCATGGAAGTGATCGGCAAGGGGGCTGCGCAGTCCTGGCAGCTGGATAACCGTCACAAGACCATGCTGGCCGGCGAGTTCGAACATGGTTTTGCCGTGGACTGGATGCGCAAAGACCTTTCTATCCTGCTGGATGAAGCGCGTAGCAATGGCGCGCAGTTGCCTGTGACGGCGCTGGTCGATCAGTTCTATGCCGATGTGCAGAGCATGGGCGGCGGCCGTTGGGACACCTCAAGCCTGCTGGCCCGCCTGCAGGGGCGCAACACCCGCTGAGTCTACGCATTCGCGCCTCGTGCGCGGATTGCCTGGCGTCTGGAGTGGGCCGTCTATACTGAGCTGACAGCCAGTCAGGAATCGGTTGTGTTCCCACTCCATCAGGTATGCGGGCACCTTTCATGGATGAGCAATTTGCGTTCAGCGACGATGAACTTCCCAGCCCTGTTAGCCAGCGTGTATGGCGTGTGCTGGCGGTCGATGATGATGTCGATTTCCAGCGCGCGACTGCTTTTGCCCTGAGTGAGCTTGAGGTGCTGGGGGGGCGTGTTGAGCTGGTGCAGGCATTCAGCTGCCGCGAAGCCCAGATGATGTTGGCCCAGCAGCACGATATCGCCCTGGTGCTGCTCGATGTTGTGATGGAAACCGAAGATGCCGGCCTGCGCCTGATCCATTCCCTGCGTGAGGTGATCGGCAACCGTGATGCCCGTGTGGTGCTGTTGACCGGTGAGCCCGGGCTGGCCCCGGCCCATGAAGTGATGCGTGACTACGACATCAACGACTACTGGGCCAAAAGCGAGCTGTGCGCCGAGCGACTGCTGACTGTGCTGACAGCCGCCGTACGCGGTTATGCCCAGTTGCGCGCGGTGGCCACTGCCCGGCGCGGCTTGCAGATGATTGTCGAGTCGAGCAATGCACTGTTCTGCTCGAAGAATACCCGTGAACTCTCAGCCAAGATCCTTACGGAAATCAGCTCACTGCTGAATCTACAAGCCGAGGGCGTGGTCTGCTTGCGCTTGGATGAAAGCCAGGATGAGGCCGAGTTGGCCGTGCGCATCGTCGGCGCCAATGGCCGCTTCAGTGGGGCTGTCGAAGGCAATCTGGACAGTCTCGACGCGCCTCAGGTGGCAAAAGCCTTGAGCCAGTGCCTGCGGGAGCAACAGACCCTGCGTCTAGCCGAGGCTACGGTGCTGTTCTTTCCACGTTTTCAGGCGGGAGCAGACTACGCCTGTTATGTAACTTGCGAGCGGCCGCTGGATGACACCGAGATTGAGCTGCTTCAGGTATTCAGCGTCAGCATCAGCCGTGGTCTGTACAACGTTGCGTTGTTCAGCCGCCTGGAGGAAATGGCCTACCAGGATGACCTGCTTAAAATCCCCAACCGTAATGCCTTGATCCGCATGCTGGACATGACCTTGAAGTCGAATGGCAAGGATCAGTCAGTGCTGGTGTTGATCGACATCGATAATTTTTCCGGAGCCAATACGGCCTTCGGTACGGGCTATGGCGACTTTATCCTCGGCCTGGTGGCGAAGAAACTGCGCGATGCCTTCAGCAGTGAGGTATTGATTGCGCGGGTGCGTGACGATCTGTTTGCCATTCTCGGTCCACAAGCGCAGGTTCGGGCGGCGGAGATCGTGGCGCTGTTTCGCCGACACAAACGGCCCTACGAACTGGGTCAGGTACACAGCCTGAGCAGCGTGACCATGCACCTGGCCGACTTTACCGGTTCAGCCAGTGTGGCCTTGCAGGATGCCCTCTTGACCCTCAAGCAGGCCAAGCGCCTGGGCCATGATCAGCATGGTGTTTACGATCCACGCTTGCAGAGTGCGCACGCCGAGTCATACCGCATGTTGCTGGCCCTGCGTGATGCAGTCGAAGCCGGGCAGATCAGTGTGGAATTGCAGCCGCAAATTGATCTGGACACCCAGCAGGTCACCGGTGTCGAAGCGTTGGCGCGGTGGCGCAAGGCCGACGGCAAAATGGTGCCACCGCTAAGTTTCATTCCTCTGGCCGAAGCCACCGGTTATATCCTGCCGCTGGGCGATTTGCTGATGCGCCTTGCGCTGCAGGTGGCCAAGCAGCTGGCCGATGCGGGTTACCCGCAGATTCGAGTGGCGGTCAATGTCTCGGCGCCACAGCTGCTCCAGCACGATTTTATCGAGCGTTTCAGCTCTCACCTGCAGGCCGCAGGGGTTACTCCACAGCAGATCGAAGTGGAAATCACCGAATCGGTAGCCATGCGCACCTTCGATACTGTCTGTGAAAAGCTCCGTGCGCTGCGCGCCATGGGCGTGGAAGTGGCGATTGATGACTTCGGCACCGGGTTCTCTTCGCTCAGCTACTTGCGTTTGTTGCCAGCGGATCGTTTGAAGATCGACCGCAGCTTTATTTTGGAGATTGGCGAGGTCAGTGATCAGCAGATGATTGCCGAAGCGGTCATCCAGATCGCCGCGAGGGTCGGAATGCAAGTGATCGCCGAAGGTGTGGAAACTCAGCAGCAGGCCGACTGGATACTCAGTCACGGTTGTCGGCAGGCGCAGGGTTACCTGTTTGCCAAGCCGATGGCATGTGCAGAGCTGCTGGACTGGCTTGGCTGTTGGTCCGAGCGCCAGCGCTGATGGTTGAAGCAGTCTATCGCAGGCTATTGGTGCGTCCGGTAAGGCGGTATCTACTGCTGCTGTTTGTGCCCTGGAGCGTGCTGATCCTGTTGCTGATGGCATTACTCTACGAGCGCCTGCTGGATGCGCGGCTTGATCCATTGCTGCGTGATCAACAGGTCAGCCTCAATGAAGGTGTGGGTGTGCTCAATCGCCATCTGGCCATGTTGCGCGGCAATGTGCAGTTTCTGATTCAACAGCCCTTGTTGGCCGAGGTGCTCGGCAATCCCAGTGCAGAAAATCGGCATGCCCTGAGCCAGTTGTTTGTCGAGTTCGCGCGCAGTACCGCCAGCTATGACCAGATTAGCTGGCTGGACGAACATGGGGCCGAGCAGGTGCGTGTGGATTGGCATGCCGGTGCACCGCAGGTGCGCGCCCAGGCAGAACTGCAGAACCAGGCCCAGCATTATTACTTTGTCGAAACCATGAACCTGAACCGCGGTAGCTTCTACCTGTCGCGCTTCGACCTGAACAAGGACTTTGGTGTGGTCGAGCAGCCGCTCAAGCCGACCTTACGCGGGGCTCAACCGGTCTTTGACGCTCAAGGCAAACGCCGCGGCATTCTGGTGCTCAATTACCTCGGCCAGGTGCTGTTGCAGCGCCTGGCCGAGGTTTCTCGTAGCTACGGCAACAACCTGACCCTGGTCGATCACGAAGGTTACTGGCTGCTGGCCGCTGCCGAGCAGGATGCCTGGGGCTTTGACCTGGGTAAGCCCGACGCCACGTTGGCCAGTCGTCATCCGGCTAGCTGGCAGCGCATGCAAAGTGTGCGCAATGGTGTGTTTACCGACGCTGCCGGGGTCTGGGCTTTTGCCACATTCGACCCTTACCAGCGCAGCGGGCAGGCTTCCGGTGCAGGCGAACAATGGTTGCTGGTGTCTCACTTGCCACATGAGCAGGTGCAGGCGTTGCGGATCGAAGTGTTCTGCTTGGTGTTGCTGTTTGTTTGCCTGGCGTTGTCGATGGGGATGCTGGTGGCTATCCGTCTGGGCCTTGCCGAATATGAGCGTGACCAGGTGCGTCAAGCGCTGGAAATCAGCAGTCAGGCTCTGCAACAGAGCAATGACGAGCTGCGCGATACGGTGGATCAGTTGCAACGTACCCGTGGTGCACTCCTGCAGGCGGAAAAGCTGTCTTCGCTGGGTACCCTGGTGGCGGGTGTTGCGCATGAGCTGAACACGCCAATCGGCGCAGCCAGTGTTGCGGCTTCTGCCCTGGAAGCAGGTAATCAGGCGGTGCAGCGTGGTCTGGAGGAGGGGTTGCAACGCTCCGCGCTGGAGAAGTTTCTGCAGCGCAATGATGAAGGTCTGGCGATTATCCGCAACAGCCTGTCGCGGATGGCGCAGCTGACCCGGGCGTTCAAGCAGTTGGCCAGTGATCGTGCCAGCATCGAGCGAAGAACCTTCGATCTGGTTGAGCTGGCGCGTGAGGTGTTGCTGTTGTTTACCCCGAAGCTGAAACAGGCGGCGCAACAGGTGGTTCTTGAGCTGCCTGACAGCTTGTTGCTGGACAGTTATCCGGGGCCGCTGGGGCAGATTCTGCAGAATCTGATCGACAATGCGCTGACGCATGCGTTTACTGAGGGCGAGCCGGGGGTGGTTACGCTGCGTGCAGAACATGATGTGCTGCGCCATGAGTGCGTGATTGAAGTACGCGATAACGGCTGCGGCATGACTAATGAGGTGCTGAGCAAGATTTTCGATCCGTTCTACACCACCCGCCGTGGGCGCGGTGGCACCGGACTCGGCTTGCACATCACTCATCAACTGGCGGTGGATATTCTCGGCGCTGAGCTGCAAGTGCGCAGCACTGTGGGGCAGGGCACGCAGTTCCGGTTGCGTTTACCGCTCGCCTGAATCTGTGCGCCCTGGGCTGCCAAGCCTACCTGGGCAGCGTAAAATCGGCGGGTTATCGATTTCTGTTGTAGTCGAGGTCTGCCCCAATGAATTGCCGTGCCGGCTGCGGTGCCTGTTGTATTGCCCCTTCGATTAGTTCGCCCATCCCCGGCATGCCGCACGGCAAGCCCGCTGGTGTGCGTTGTGTGCAACTGGATGCCAACAACTACTGTTTGATCTTCGGTAGGCCGGAGCGCCCGGCTGTTTGTTCAGCTTTTCAGGCGGATATTGAGGTGTGTGGCAGCACTGACGAACAGGCTATTCAGTTGCTCGGCTGGCTGGAGCAGAGTACTGCTGTGTCGCACTGATACTGTGTTGCAGTTTCACCGTGGCGGGGGCGTAATGAAGCGAGTTGGTCAGTGGTTTCTGGGGAGTTGCCTGCTTCTGGCTGCCAATCTGATACAGGCGCAGCCGTGGCGACTGGTCAAGGATGAGGCCGGGATACAGGTCTATCTGCAGACCATTCCTGGCTCAAGTTTCCAGGCTTTTCGCGGTGTGACGCGCATGCGGGTGAGCATGCCCAGGCTATTGGCCTTGCAGGATGATGTCAGTGCGGCGTGTCACTGGATTCATGCTTGCAGCGAGCAGAAGTTGCTCGCCCATGACGGCAAGCAAAGCTGGGCCTACACGCGCTTTCACACGCCCTGGCCGGTCCAGCGGCGCGATTCGATTTTGCAGGTCACCACCGAGCAGGCCGCTGATGGCAGTGTGACCCGTGTTTTGCACGGGGTGGCGGATTATTTACCGCAACAGTCGGGGTTTGTTCGTGTCAGCAAGGTCGAAGGGTTCTGGAGCCTGACGCCTCATGACGGCGAGATCGAGGTGATCTATCAGGTGCATTCCGAACCTGGCGGCAGTGTGCCGGCGTGGCTGGCCAACAGCTTTGTCGTCGATGCGCCGTTCAATACCTTGCAGGCGTTGCGCCAATTGGCGGAAGAGCAATAGAACTACCTGCAACAAGAAGCAAAAAAGGCTGCCCGAGGGCAGCCTTTTTTTTATGCAGCATCACTGAATTACTTGTTCAGATCACGCTGCTTGTAGCCAGTGTACAGTTGGCGCGGGCGGCCAATTTTGTACGGGCTGGAGAGCATTTCCTTCCAGTGCGAGATCCAGCCGACGGTGCGTGCCAGGGCGAAGATCACGGTGAACATGCTGGTCGGGATGCCGATGGCCTTGAGGATGATGCCCGAATAGAAGTCGACGTTCGGGTACAGGTTGCGTTCCTTGAAGTACGGATCGGTCAGGGCGATCTCTTCCAGGCGCATGGCCAGTTGCAGCTGCGGGTCGTTGGTGATGCCCAGTTCCTTCAACACTTCGTCGCAGGTCTGTTTCATCACGGTGGCGCGCGGGTCGCGGTTTTTGTAAACGCGGTGACCGAAGCCCATCAGCTTGAACGGATCGTTCTTGTCTTTGGCTTTGGCGATGAACTTGTCGATGTTTTCCACGCTGCCGATTTCGTCGAGCATGGTCAGCACCGCTTCATTCGCCCCGCCGTGTGCCGGGCCCCAGAGGGCGGCAATACCGGCCGCGATACAGGCAAACGGGTTGGCACCCGAAGAGCCAGCCAGGCGTACGGTGGAGGTGGAGGCGTTCTGCTCATGGTCGGCGTGCAGGATAAAGATCTTATCCATGGCCTTGGCCAACACCGGGCTAATCGGTTTGATCTCGCATGGGGTGTTGAACATCATGTGCAGGAAGTTTTCCGCGTAGTTCAGGTCGTTACGCGGGTACATCATCGGCTGACCCATGGAGTACTTGTAGGTCATAGCGGCGATGGTTGGCATCTTGGCGATCAGGCGCATGGCCGATACTTCGCGGTGATGCGGGTTATTGATGTCCAGGGAGTCGTGGTAGAAGGCCGACAGGGCGCCGACTACACCACACATGATGGCCATCGGGTGAGCGTCACGGCGGAAGCCGTTGAAGAAGGTCTTCAGTTGCTCGTGAACCATGGTGTGGTTCTTGATGGTGCTGACAAACTTGGCTTTTTCTTCTGCGTTTGGCAGTTCGCCGTTGAGCAGCAGGTAGCAGGTTTCCAGATAGTCGGATTGCTCTGCCAGCTGTTCGATGGGGTAGCCGCGGTGCAGCAGGATGCCTTGGTCGCCGTCGATGTAGGTGATCTTCGACTCGCACGAGGCGGTGGACATAAAGCCAGGATCAAATGTGAAACGGCCCGTGGCGGTTAAGCCCCGTACGTCAATTACATCGGGACCAACGGTGCCGGTTAAAATGGGCAGCTCGACGGGGGCTGCGCCCTCGATGATCAACTGCGCTTTTTTGTCAGCCATGTGTGGCCTCCTAGTTATGCTTGAAATCATCTGACTGCCCCCCACGCAGGGCCCGCACCACTATAGTGAGATAAATTCGAATGTCAATTTGCGAGAACCCAGGCGGCAGAAGGGTTTGCGGGTTGTTTTCGGGCTTTTAAAGTGGCTCTTTACGCCATTTATTAGAGGTGTGCAATGCGCTTTTAGGTAGGGGCCTTTGCGTTGTCATTAGTAACCTAACTGTCTATACTCTGCGCCCAGCTACCAAGGGCTTTAGCCTGCCTTTTGGTAGTTGTCACTCCTTGGGTGATGGGTACCTGACCAGTGCACTTCCCGACAACTTTGCCCTGATAGTTAGGGGCTCTCAGTGTGATAAAAAAGCCGTGAATAGCCAAAGACCTGTAAACCTCGACCTTAGGACGATCAAACTTCCTATCACTGGCGTTACGTCATTCCTTCACCGTGTTTCTGGAATCATTCTGTTTTTCGGCATTGCCGTGCTGCTTTACGGGCTCGACAAATCGCTGGCATCTGCAGAAGGTTTTGCCGAGGTGAAAGAGTGCTTGACCAGCCCGCTGGCCAAGTTTGTGATTTGGGGGCTGTTGTCCGCTCTGCTGTACCACCTGGTGGCTGGTATTCGCCACTTGATCATGGACATGGGCATCGGTGAGACGCTGGAAGGCGGCAAGCTGGGTTCGAAAATCGTTATCGTCGTATCGGCGATCGTGATCGCGCTGCTGGGGGTGTGGATATGGTAACCAACGTCACGAATTTCTCGCGTTCGGGTCTTTATGACTGGATGGCGCAGCGTGTTTCCGCTGTCGTCCTCGCGGCTTATGTGCTTTTCCTGCTGGGCTATGTGGTGTGCAACCCGGGCCTGGGTTATGCCGAATGGCAGGCGCTGTTCTCCAATAACGCAATGCGTATCTTCAGTCTGTTGACCCTGGTGGCACTCAGTGTTCACGCCTGGGTTGGCATGTGGACAATTTCCACCGACTACCTGACGCCAATGGCGCTGGGTAAGTGGGCGACTGTCGTGCGTTTTCTGTTCCAGGCCGCGTGTGGCGTTGCCATGTTCGCGTTCTTCGTCTGGGGCGTGCAGATTTTTTGGGGTAACTGATCCATGACAAGCATTCGCACTCTTTCTTATGACGCCATCATTGTTGGTGGCGGCGGCGCGGGTATGCGCGCTGCATTGCAGTTGGCTCAGGGTGGTCATAAAACCGCAGTAGTCACCAAAGTTTTCCCAACTCGTTCGCACACTGTGTCTGCTCAGGGTGGCATCACTTGCGCTATCGCTTCGGCTGATCCGAATGACGATTGGCGCTGGCACATGTACGACACCGTCAAGGGTTCCGACTATATCGGTGACCAGGACGCTATCGAGTACATGTGTTCTGTTGGTCCGGAAGCCGTATTCGAACTGGAACACATGGGTCTGCCGTTCTCTCGTACCGAACAGGGTCGCATCTATCAGCGTCCATTCGGCGGTCAGTCCAAAGGCCCGAATAACCCGACTCAGGCTGCACGTACCTGCGCTGCTGCTGACCGTACCGGTCACGCCCTGCTGCACACCCTGTACCAGGCCAACCTGAAAGCTGGCACCTCGTTCCTTAACGAGTGGTATGCCGTAGATCTGGTGAAGAACCAGGACGGCGCCATCGTCGGCGTTATTGCCATCTGTATCGAAACCGGCGAAACCGTTTATATCCGTTCCAAGGCTGTGGTTCTGGCCACTGGCGGTGCTGGCCGTATCTACGCCTCCACCACCAACGCCCTGATCAACACCGGTGATGGCGTGGGCATGGCCCTGCGTGCCGGCGTACCGGTGCAGGACATCGAAATGTGGCAGTTCCACCCGACTGGCATCGCCGGTGCCGGTGTACTGGTCACCGAAGGTTGCCGTGGTGAAGGTGGTTACCTGATCAACGCCCATGGCGAGCGTTTCATGGAGCGTTATGCGCCGAACGCCAAAGACCTGGCTGGTCGCGACGTGGTTGCTCGCTCCATGGTCAAGGAAGTCATCGCCGGCAACGGCTGTGGCCCGGACAAGGACCACGTGCTGCTGAAGCTCGACCACCTCGGCGAAGACGTGCTGCACAGCCGTCTGCCAGGTATCTGCGAACTGTCGAAGACCTTCGCCCACGTTGACCCGGTCGTCGCTCCGGTTCCGGTCATCCCGACCTGCCACTACATGATGGGCGGCGTGCCGACCAACATCCACGGCCAGGCCATCACTCAGGATGCCAACGGCAACGACAAGATCATCGAAGGCTTGTTCGCTGTAGGCGAAGTGGCCTGCGTATCGGTACACGGCGCTAACCGTCTGGGCGGCAACTCGCTGCTCGACCTGGTGGTGTTCGGTCGTGCTGCTGGCCTGCACCTGGAAAAAGCGCTGAAAGAAGGCGTGGAAGTTCGTGGCGCCAGCGAAACCGACATTGAGCTGTCGCTCAAGCGTCTGGCCGGTGTCAACGAGCGCACCAGTGGCGAAGATGTCGCGCCGCTGCGTAAAGAACTGCAACAGTGCATGCAAAACTACTTCGGTGTATTCCGCACCGGCGAGTACATGCAGAAAGGTATTACCCAACTGGCCGACCTGCGTGAGCGGATCGCGAGCGTCAAGATCGCGGACAAGAGCCAGGCATTCAACACTGCGCGTATCGAAGCATTGGAACTGCAGAACCTTCTCGAAGTGGCAGAAGCCACCGCGATCGCTGCCGAGGCTCGCAAAGAGTCCCGTGGTGCTCACGCCCGTGAAGATTTTGAAGAGCGTGACGACGAAAATTGGCTGTGCCACTCCCTGTACATTCCAGGTGAGAAGCGCGTCAGTAAGCGTTCGGTCAACTTCACGCCGAAGACAGTTCCAGCGTTTGAACCCAAGGTCCGGACTTATTAAGGGTGCCTGATATGTTGCAAGTCAGTGTATATCGCTACAACCCGGAGAAAGATGCTGCTCCGTTCATGCAGGATTTCCAGGTCGACACCGGTGGCAAGGACATCATGGTTCTTGACGTTCTGGCGCTGATCAAGGAACAGGACGAGGGTTTCTCCTACCGTCGCTCCTGCCGTGAAGGCGTTTGCGGTTCCGACGGCATGAACATCAACGGCAAGAATGGCCTGGCCTGTATCACTCCGCTGTCAGCAGCTGGGCTGAAAGGCGGCAAGCTGGTGATTCGCCCGCTGCCTGGCCTGCCGGTCATTCGTGACCTGGCTGTCGATATGAGCATCTTCTACAAGCAATACGAAAAGGTGCAGCCATTCCTGCAGAACGATACGCCGGCTCCGGCAATCGAACGTCTGCAAACGCCGGAAGAGCGCGAGAAATTGGACGGTCTGTACGAGTGCATTCTGTGCGCGTGCTGCTCCACCAGCTGCCCGTCGTTCTGGTGGAACCCCGACAAGTTCCTCGGTCCGGCTGCATTGCTGCAGGCTTATCGTTTCCTGGCGGACAGCCGTGATACCAAGACCGAAGAGCGTCTGGCATCGCTGGATGATCCGTTCAGCGTGTTCCGTTGCCGCGGCATCATGAACTGCGTGAACGTTTGCCCTAAAGGTCTCAATCCGACCAAGGCGATCGGTCACGTACGCAACATGCTGCTGCAGAGCGGTACCTGATTCACGGTTGTTTGCTAAACCTGTAACACCTGCGGCGCTGGCTTCAAACCCAGCGCCGCAGTTATAGCCAGGACTACGGCTCACAAAGCGGTAGTTCCTAATTTTGAAAAATATGACGACCAGCAGGGGCATCCGGGCTGGTGCCCGGACTATCTGCGGGATCCGTAGTGGCTTACCAGTCGCTGCTTCAGGACTGGCAAACCATGCGGTTTCTACGCCGGTGGTGTCCCCTTACCGAGGGTGACCAAGCATGCAAGAAAGCGTGATGCAGCGCATGTGGGACAGTGCCCACCTATCCGGTGGTAACGCTGCCTATGTGGAAGAGCTCTATGAGCTTTACCTGCACGATCCCAACGCTGTGCCAGAAGAGTGGCGCACTTACTTCCAGAAGTTGCCGACTGACGGCAGCGCCGCCACAGACGTATCGCACTCCACGATTCGCGATCATTTCGTCCTGCTCGCTAAAAATCAGCGCCGCGCCCAACCGGTGTCTGCTGGTAGCGTGAGCAGTGAGCACGAGAAGAAGCAAGTCGAAGTGCTGCGCCTGATTCAGGCTTATCGCATGCGCGGCCATCAGGCTGCCCAGCTCGATCCGCTTGGTCTCTGGCAGCGTCCTGTTCCAGCGGATCTGGCGATCAATCACTACGGCCTGACCGATGCCGACCTGGACACCACTTTCCGTACCGGTGGTCTGTTCATTGGCAAGGAAGAGGCTACTCTGCGCGAAATTCGCGATGCGTTGCAGCAGACATATTGCCGCACCATCGGTGCCGAGTTCACCCACATTGTCGATTCCGAGCAGCGCAGCTGGTTCCAGCAGCGCCTGGAAAGTGTGCGTGGCCGTCCACAATTTTCCGTCGACGTGCAGAGCCACCTGCTTGAGCGTCTGACCGCAGCTGAAGGCCTGGAAAAGTACCTGGGCACCAAATACCCGGGCACCAAGCGTTTTGGTCTGGAAGGCGGTGAGAGCCTGATTCCGTTGCTCGATGAAGTGATCCAGCGTTCCGGCTCCTACGGCACCAAGGAAATCGTCATCGGCATGGCCCACCGTGGCCGTCTCAACGTGCTGGTCAACACCTTCGGCAAGAACCCGCGTGACCTGTTCGACGAGTTCGAAGGCAAGAAGACCGAAGGTCTTTCTTCCGGTGACGTGAAATACCATCAGGGTTTCTCCTCCAACGTGATGACCGCTGGCGGTGAAGTACACCTGGCGATGGCGTTCAACCCGTCGCACCTGGAGATCGTCTCTCCGGTGGTCGAGGGATCGGTACGCGCCCGTCAGGACCGTCGCAGTGATACCAGTGGCGAGAAAGTGCTGCCGGTTTCCCTGCACGGTGACGCGGCATTCGCCGGTCAGGGTGTGGTCATGGAAACCTTCCAGATGTCGCAGACCCGTGGCTTCAAGACGGGCGGCACTATCCACATCGTGATCAACAACCAGGTCGGCTTCACCATCAGCAACCCGCTGGACTCGCGCTCCACCGAGTACTGCACCGATGTGGCGAAGATGATTCAGGCGCCGATCCTCCACGTGAACGGTGATGACCCGGAAGCCGTACTGTTTGTGACTCAGCTGGCCGTCGATTACCGCATGCAGTACAAGCGTGACGTGGTCATTGACCTGGTCTGCTACCGCCGTCGCGGTCACAACGAGGCCGACGAGCCGAGCGGCACCCAGCCGATCATGTATCAGCAGATCACCAAACAGCGCACCACCCGTGAGCTGTATGCCGATGCTCTGACTGCCGCCGCGCGCCAATCGGTTGAAGAAGTTCAGGCCAAGATCGACGAATACCGCACGGCCCTGGATAACGGCCAGCATGTGGTCAAGAGCCTGGTCAAAGAGCCGAACAAAGAACTGTTCGTTGACTGGCGTCCGTACCTGGGCCATGCCTGGACCGCGCGTCACGACACGCGTTTCGAGCTGAAAACCCTGCAGGAGCTGTCCAACAAGCTGTTGGAAATCCCGGAAGGTTTCGTGGTTCAACGCCAGGTGGCGAAAATCCTTGAAGACCGTCAGAAGATGGGTGCCGGTGCGCTGCCGATCAACTGGGGCTACGCCGAAACCATGGCCTACGCGACCCTGTTGTTTGAAGGCCACCCGATCCGCATGACCGGCCAGGACATCGGTCGCGGCACCTTCTCGCACCGTCATGCGGTGCTGCACAACCAGAAGGACGCCAGTGCCTTCGTGCCGTTGAAAACTTTGTATGAAGGTCAGCCGAAGTTCGAGTTGTATGACTCCTTCCTTTCGGAAGAAGCTGTACTGGCCTTCGAATACGGCTACGCCACCACCCAGCCGAATGCGCTGGTGATCTGGGAAGCCCAGTTCGGCGACTTCGCCAACGGTGCCCAGGTGGTGTTCGACCAGTTCATCTCCAGTGGCGAGCACAAGTGGGGCCGTCTGTGCGGCCTGACCATGCTGCTGCCGCACGGCTATGAAGGGCAGGGGCCTGAGCACAGCTCGGCGCGTCTGGAGCGTTACCTGCAACTGTGCGCCGAGCACAACATGCAGGTGGCGGTACCGACCACCCCGGCTCAGATCTACCACTTGCTGCGCCGCCAGGTGATTCGCCCGCTGCGCAAGCCATTGGTCGTATTGACGCCGAAGTCGCTGCTGCGCCACAAATTGGCCATCTCGACCCTGGAAGATCTGGCCGAAGGCTCGTTCCAGACCGTGATCCCGGAATTGGATGCACTCGATCCGAAGAAAGTCGAGCGCCTGGTGCTGTGCAGCGGCAAGGTCTACTACGACTTGCTGGAGAAGCGCCGCAACGAAGGTCGCGAAGACATCGCCATCGTGCGTATCGAACAGCTCTATCCGTTCCCGGAAGAGGACCTGGCCGAGGCAATCGCCCCGTACAAGAACCTCAAACACATCGTCTGGTGTCAGGAAGAGCCGATGAACCAGGGCGCCTGGTACTGCAGCCAGCATCACATGCGTCGCGTGGCGACAGCGCACAAGAAAGCGCTGTTCCTCGAGTACGCCGGTCGTGATGCTTCTGCCGCACCTGCCTGTGGTTATGCATCGATGCACGCCGAACAGCAGGAAAAACTCCTGCAAGACGCCTTTACTGTTTAACGCCTTCGCGCAGCAGGCGACCAACTGGGTCGCCTGCCAGAAGAAACCGAATTTAAGGAACCACACACAATGGCTATCGAGATCAAAGCCCCTACTTTCCCGGAATCGGTTGCCGATGGCACCGTGGCCACCTGGCACAAGAAACCGGGCGATGCGGTCAAGCGTGACGAACTGATCGTCGACATCGAAACCGACAAAGTAGTGATCGAAGTGCTGGCCGAGGCCGACGGCGTCCTCGCGCAAATCATCAAGAATGAAGGCGACACCGTTCTGTCCAACGAACTGCTGGGCACCCTGGGTGAGGCCGGTGCTGCTGCACCAGCACCGGCTCAGGCAGCTGCCGCACCGGCTCAGGCCGCTGCACCCGCGGCTGCGGGCGATGACCAGATCCTGTCCCCAGCTGCACGCAAGATTGCTGAAGAAAATGGCATCGACCCGAACAGCATCGCCGGCACCGGCAAAGGTGGTCGTGTAACCAAGGAAGACGTGGTTGCTGCCGTCGAAGCGAAGAAGAACGCGCCCGCTGCTGCACCGGCTGCCAAGCCTGCTGCTCCAGCTGCTGCCGCTCCGGTATTCGCCACCGGCGACCGTACCGAGAAGCGTGTGCCGATGACCCGTCTGCGCGCCAAGATCGCCGAGCGCCTGGTCGAGGCTCAGTCCTCCATGGCCATGCTGACCACCTTCAACGAAGTCGACATGACCGAAGTCATGGCACTGCGTTCGAAGTACAAGGACCTGTTCGAGAAGTCCCATAACGGCGTGCGCCTGGGCTTTATGTCGTTCTTCGTCAAAGCCGCTACCGAGGCGCTGAAGCGCTTCCCGGCTGTCAACGCCTCAATCGACGGCAACGACATCGTTTACCACGGCTACGCCGACATCGGTGTTGCGGTGTCCAGCGACCGTGGCCTGGTGGTTCCGGTGCTGCGTAATGCCGAGCTGATGAGCCTGGCTGAAATCGAAAGCGGCATCGCCACCTTTGGCAAAAAAGCCAAAGACGGCAAGCTGTCGATCGAAGAAATGACTGGCGGCACCTTCACCATCACCAACGGTGGCACCTTCGGTTCGATGATGTCGACGCCGATCGTCAACCCGCCGCAAGCCGCGATCCTGGGGATGCACAACATCATCCAGCGTCCGATGGCAGTGAACGGTCAGGTGGTTATCCGCCCGATGATGTACCTGGCGCTGTCTTACGACCACCGCCTGATTGATGGTAAGGAAGCCGTGACCTTCCTGGTGACCATCAAGAACTTGCTGGAAGACCCGGCGCGTCTGCTGCTGGATATCTAAAAGCCAGTTTCTCCCACGGCGGCTCTGTGTACAGGGCCGTCCGGTTTATTCGAGAAGGAATACGTTATGACCCAGAAATTCGACGTGGTAGTCATCGGTGCCGGCCCTGGTGGCTATGTAGCGGCCATCAAAGCAGCGCAGCTTGGTCTTAAGACTGCCTGCATCGAGAAGTACCAGGATAAAGAGGGCAAAGTCGCTCTCGGCGGTACCTGCCTGAACGTCGGCTGCATTCCGTCCAAGGCGCTGCTGGACAGCTCTTGGAAATACCACGAAGCGCACGAAGGCTTTGCCATTCACGGTATCGAAGCCAAGAGCGTGACCATCGATGTGCCGGCGATGATCGGTCGTAAGGCCAACATCGTGAAAAACCTCACCGGTGGTGTTGCCACCCTGTTCAAGGCCAATGGTGTGACCCTGCTCGAAGGTCACGGCAAGCTGCTGGCGAACAAGCAGGTTGAAGTTACCGGTTCCGATGGCAAAACACAGATCGTTGAAGCCGCAAACGTGATTCTGGCCTCCGGCTCCAAGCCGATCGACATTCCGCCAGCTCCGGTTGATCAGGACGTGATCGTCGATTCCACTGGTGCCCTGGAATTCCAGAGCGTGCCGAAGAAACTGGGCGTGATCGGCGCTGGCGTCATCGGTCTGGAACTGGGTTCGGTGTGGGCGCGTCTGGGTGCGGAAGTGACCGTGCTGGAAGCGCTGGACAAGTTCCTCCCAGCTGCCGACGAGCAGATCGCCAAGGAAGCGCTGAAAACCTTCACCAAGCAGGGCCTGAAAATCCGTCTGGGCGCTCGCGTCACCGGTTCGGAAGTGAAGAAAAAGCAGGTTACCGTCAACTTCACCGACGCCGAAGGCGAGCAGAAGATTGTCTTCGACAATCTGATCGTGGCTGTGGGCCGTCGCCCGGTGACCACTGATCTGCTGGCGGCTGACAGTGGCGTGACCCTGGATGAGCGCGGCTTCATCTATGTTGACGACCAGTGCGCGACCAGCGTGCCGGGCGTGTACGCCATCGGTGACGTGGTGCGCGGCGCCATGCTGGCGCACAAAGCCTCGGAAGAGGGCATCATGGTTGCCGAGCGTATCGCTGGCCACAAAGCCCAGATGAACTACGACCTGATCCCTTCGGTTATCTACACCCACCCGGAAATCGCATGGGTCGGCAAGACCGAGCAGCAACTCAAGGCTGAAGGCGTTGCCGTCAACGTTGGCACCTTCCCGTTCGCGGCCAGCGGCCGTGCCATGGCAGCCAACGACACTGGCGGCCTGGTCAAGGTGATCGCCGATGCCAACACCGACCGTGTTCTCGGTGTACACGTGATTGGCCCAAGCGCTGCCGAACTGGTACAGCAGGGTGCAATCGGTATGGAGTTCGGCACCAGCGCCGAGGATCTGGGGATGATGGTCTTCTCCCACCCGACGCTGTCTGAAGCACTGCACGAAGCAGCTCTGGCGGTGAATGGCCACGCCATCCACATCGCCAACCGTAAGAAGCGTTAACACGTTGTTGGTCTGAGCCGTTGCCTGCGTCGGCGTTGTGTACCGACGCAGGTGCAGCTCAGGCAGAAAGAACCACGGCAGATGGCCCGCGTACAGCTCAGGTTGCTGCGCGGAATATCAGCCGGATTGCTGCAGAAGCAGTCACAGGTGGTGCGGCATCATAAGTGCAGCACCGTATGCGCAATACCTAAACGAAGACGGTAGACAAGCATGAATCTCCACGAGTATCAGGGTAAGCAGCTGTTCGCTGAATACGGCCTGCCCGTATCCAAGGGCTTCGCGGTAGACACCCCGGAAGAAGCCGCGGCAGCCTGCGAAAAAATCGGTGGCACCGAGTGGGTCGTCAAGGCTCAGGTCCACGCTGGTGGCCGCGGTAAAGCGGGCGGCGTGAAGCTGGTCAAGAGCAAAGAAGACGCCAAGGCTTTCGCCGCCAACTGGCTGGGCAAGCGTCTGGTGACTTACCAGACCGATGCCAATGGTCAGCCGGTCAGCAAGATCCTGGTTGAATCGTGCACCGACATCGCCAAGGAACTGTACCTGGGCGCGGTAGTTGACCGTTCCAGCCGTCGCATCGTGTTCATGGCGTCCACCGAAGGTGGCGTGGACATCGAGAAAGTGGCACACGACACCCCTGAGAAAATCCTCAAGGCGACCATTGATCCGCTGGTCGGCGCTCAGCCGTTCCAGGGCCGCGAGCTGGCGTTCCAGCTGGGCCTGCAAGGCGATCAGATCAAGCAGTTCACCCAGATCTTCGTGGGTCTGGCCAAGCTGTTCCAGGACTATGACCTGGCCCTGCTGGAAGTGAACCCACTGGTGATCAAGGCTGACGGCAACCTGCACTGCCTGGACGCCAAGATCAACATCGACAGCAACGCCATGTACCGTCAGCCGAAGCTGCGTGCCATGCACGACCCGTCTCAGGACGACCCACGTGAAGCTCACGCTGCCAAGTTCGAGCTGAACTACGTTGCCCTGGAAGGCAACATCGGTTGCATGGTCAACGGTGCTGGCCTGGCCATGGGCACCATGGACATCGTCAACCTGCACGGCGGCAAGCCAGCCAACTTCCTCGACGTAGGTGGTGGTGCAACCAAAGAGCGCGTGACCGAAGCCTTCAAGATCATCCTGTCCGACAGCAACGTGGCTGCCGTACTGGTGAACATCTTCGGCGGTATCGTTCGTTGCGACATGATTGCCGAAGGCATCATCGGCGCTGTGAAAGAAGTCGGCGTGAAAATCCCGGTTGTCGTCCGTCTGGAAGGCAACAACGCTGAGCTGGGCGCTAAAGTCCTGGCAGAAAGCGGCCTGAACATCATCGCGGCAACCAGCCTGACCGACGCTGCTCAGCAAGTCGTCAAAGCTGCGGAGGGCAAATAATGAGCGTCCTGATCAATAAAGACACCAAAGTTATCTGCCAAGGCTTCACCGGCTCGCAGGGTACTTTCCACTCCGAACAAGCCATCGCTTACGGTACCAAGATGGTTGGCGGCGTGACCCCAGGTAAAGGCGGCACCACTCACCTCAACCTGCCGGTGTTCAACACCGTCAAGGAAGCTGTGGAAGCCACTGGCGCCACTGCCTCGGTGATCTACGTTCCGGCTCCGTTCTGCAAGGACTCGATCCTGGAAGCAGCATTCGGCGGCATCAAGCTGATCGTCTGCATCACCGAAGGCATCGCGACCATCGACATGCTGGAAGCCAAGGTCAAGTGCGACGAGCTGGGCGTAGTCCTGATCGGCCCGAACTGCCCAGGCGTGATCACTCCGGGCGAGTGCAAGATCGGCATCATGCCAGGTCACATCCACCTGCCAGGCAAAGTAGGCATCGTGTCGCGTTCCGGCACCCTGACTTACGAAGCCGTAAAGCAGACCACTGACGCCGGTTTCGGTCAGTCCACCTGCGTCGGCATCGGCGGTGATCCGATCCCTGGCTCCAACTTCATCGACATCCTGAAGCTGTTCCAGGAAGACCCGAAGACCGAAGCGATCGTCATGATCGGCGAGATCGGCGGTTCGGCTGAAGAAGAAGCGGCTGCTTTCATCAAGGCCAACGTGACCAAGCCTGTGGTGTCCTATATCGCTGGTGTAACCGCTCCGGCGGGCAAGCGTATGGGCCACGCCGGCGCCATCATCTCCGGTGGCAAGGGCACTGCAGACGAGAAGTTCGCAGCCCTGCAAGACGCTGGTGTGAAAACCGTGCGCTCCCTGGCTGACATCGGCAAGGCCCTGGCCGAGCTGACCGGTTGGGAAGTCAAAAACGCCTAAGCGTTGCTGACTGCTCATGAAAGGCCACCTTCGGGTGGCCTTTTTGTTTTCGGCAGGCATAAAGTGGCATGCAGCAGGTCTGCTTCTTGCTGGGCAGTTGACTGAAAAAGCCTCAAGAATGCAGCGGCTGCAGTCGATAAGGCAGCAGATGCCTACTTAATCGCTACCAGAGGGAGTTCTCTATGCGCTGGTTTGCCGATCTGCGGATTGCCTACAAAATTGCCATCGTGCCGGTGGTGCTCTGCGTACTGTTGATTATTCTCGGGGTGGTTTCCTCGTTGTCGCTGCGCAATATCGCCGACCGGGCTGAGGTGGTTACCCGTGATCTGGGGCCGAGTATCGAGCGGGTCGCCCAGGTCAGTGACAACATGGCGCGCTTGCAGTTATCGGTTAGCCAGTATGCGCGCAGTGGTGAGCCAGGCGCCGAATCGCTGATTGCCGAGTTGGACCGCAGCCTGGGTGCGGCTTTGCAGGAGGCTGAAAGCCGACTGAACGATGCCGAGCAGCAGCGTCTGCTGGCGTCTATCCAGCAGTTGCATGTGCAGTACAGCGGGCTGTTTCGTGAGCGCTTGGTGCCGTTGAGTCAGCAGCGCCAGGCGTTGATCAGTGGTGAGTTGAGCGAGCACGGGCCGGCGATTGAACAGGCACTGTCGGCGGTGCTGACCAATGCGCAGCAGAGCTTCAACCTCGATGCGGTGTTCTATGCCAGTGCGGCGATGCGCCATCTGTTGCTGGGCAGCCAGTATCTCTATCAGTTTCTGCAGGAAAATCAGGACGCTCAGGTCACCGCTTTCACCCGTGAACTGGACAACGCGCAAAGCATGATCGGCGTATTGCGCGACCGCAGCAGCAGTGAGCGCTTGATTGCGCAACTGACCCAGGCGCTGGAAAGTCTGGATCGTTACAAGGCTGCGGCTGCCAAGGTGGTTGAGCTGGTCAAGCAGCGTAATGAAACCCTGGCGCAGATGGACCGCATTGATCCGCAGATCGCCGATCTGGCCAGCCGCCTGCAGCAACGCCTGATGGCTAGCATGCAGGAAGCAGCCAAAACAACTGACAGCACTGTGCTGCAGGTCAACCAGTTGCTCTGGGGGTTGTTGGTTGCTGCGCTGGTTTTCGGTGCGTTGCTGGCCTACGGCGTAGGGCATGCCCTGGTGCGTGGCCTGAGGCAAATCAACCTGATGTTGCACGATATGGCAGAAGGTGAGGGGGATCTGACCAAGCGTTTGCCGATTCGTGGGCAGGACGACCTTGGCCAATTGGCCAGCAGCTTCAACACCTTTGTCGAGAAGATCCGCCAGACCGTTACCGAGGTGGCACAGGCCACTCACACCCTGGAACGGGCCGGGGAGAATCTGCAGCAGTCTGCACAGCGTGCGCATCAGGATGTCGAGCAGCAGCGTGATGAGAGTACACAGATTGCCTCTGCCATGACTCAAATGGCTGCCAGCGCACAAGAGATGGCCAGCAGTGCAGGGCAGGGCCAGCAGCTCTCGCGTGATACCCGTGAAGCTGCCCATGATGGCTTGCGCTGCGTCGAGAGCAACCGCCAGGCCATGCAGAGCCTGACCGAGAAGGTTGCACGTCTGTCCGATGTGATCGAGAGCCTGAGTACTGACAGCGAACGCATCGGCTCGGTGCTGGCGGTAATCGGTTCGATTGCCGAGCAGACCAATCTGCTTGCGCTCAATGCCGCGATTGAGGCGGCGCGGGCTGGTGATCAGGGTCGTGGTTTTGCGGTGGTGGCCGATGAGGTACGTAGCCTGGCACAACGCACCCAGACTTCGACCGAAGAGATTCAGGAGATCATTCAGACCCTGCAACAACGTAGTCAGGCGTCTATCACGGTGATGGCAGAGAGCCGCCAGGCGGTTACCCTGGCTCATGACAGTGCCGAGCAGACCAGTGATTCGCTGCAGCGTATCACCCAGGCTGTGGGCGCCATTGATCAGAACATTCAGTTACTGGTAGCAGCTGCCGCCGAGCAGGCCAAGGTGGCGGACGATGTCGGTTCCGGTGTGGTGCGTGCTAATCAGATCAGCGAACACACCTATGCCACGGTCGAGCAGACGCGGGCTGCCGCGCAGAGTATTCGCGAGCTGGAGCAGCAGTTGAGTCGGCTGATCGAGCATTTCCAGGTGTAAGCGGCGGCGCTGGCTTTGGCGAAGTTATAGAAATGCGACATGCACGCCCTGTGGTTCGACGCCTCGACCAGCATGGGTCGTCGCAGGTGCGCCATTGCATTATGGTGCGCCCCGTATTCGGCGCGGCCTCACAAGGGTCAAGTGCGCTGGCGTGAGTGGCCTGTGATCCGCGGCCATCCTGTCCTGATCATGAGTCGGGAAATTCTGCACCTCTCTGACTTCCTGCTTTGGTACTGCTCTTAATGAAAGCGTTGCAACGACTCGACCTTGTGGCCCTTGGCTTTATGACTTTTGCGCTGTTTCTTGGCGCGGGCAACATCATCTTCCCACCCAGCGCGGGCATGGCTGCCGGTGAAAACATCGGCCTGGCGGCGCTGGGGTTCCTGCTTACCGGGGTTGGTTTACCCTTGCTCACCATCGTCGCTTTGGCCCGTGTCGGGGGTGGCATGGCGTTGCTCACTGCGCCGCTGGGCAAGCGTGCCGGTGTGTTGTTCGCGGTCGCGGTCTACCTGGCCATCGGCCCATTGTTCGCCACTCCTCGGACGGCCGTGGTGTCGTTTGAAATGGGTGTCGCGCCGTTCAGCGGCAACAGCAGCACGGCGTTGCTGCTCTATACCCTGGCCTATTTTGCCGCTGTGCTATTCCTCTCCCTGAACCCTGGGCAACTGGTAGATCGCATTGGTAAATACATCACCCCGATATTGCTGGCGGCGCTGCTGGTACTGGGCGGCGCGGCGCTACTGGTTCCAGCAGGGGTGATCGGCCAGGTTTCGCCGGATTACCAGAGCGCACCTTTTGTGCAGGGTTTTCTGCAGGGCTACCTGACCATGGATACCCTTGGTGCTCTGGTATTCGGCATCGTGATTGCCACCGCGATTCGCGATCGCGGTATTACTGATGGCAAGCTGGTTACCCGTTACTCGGTGATTGCCGGTCTGATTGCTGCCGTGGGTCTGTCGCTGGTTTATCTGGCGTTGTTCTACCTCGGGGCGACCAGCCAGGGTATTGCTGGCGAGGCGCAGAACGGCGTGCAGATTCTCACGGCCTATGTGCAGCACACCTTCGGTACGGCTGGCAGCCTGTTGCTGGCGGTGGTTATCACCCTGGCGTGCCTGACTACCGCCGTAGGCTTGCTGACCGCCTGTGGCGAGTTTTTCAGCGGCCTGCTGCCGGTGTCTTATCGCACGGTGGTGATCGCTTTCGGCTTGTTCAGCCTGCTGGTGGCGAATCAGGGCCTGACTCAGCTGATCAGCTTCTCGATTCCGGTGCTGGTGGGTTTGTACCCGCTGGCCATTGTGCTGGTGGCGCTGAGCCTGCTGGATGACTTGTGGTGCTCGTCGGCGCGGGTGTTCCGGCCGGTGATGGCCGTGACCCTGGTGTTTGGTCTGGTTGACGGGATTGCCGCAGCCGGTGGCAAGGCACTGATCCCGAGCTTCTTCAGCGCCTTGCCGTTGGCGGATCAGAGCCTGGGCTGGCTGATTCCGGTGTTGCTGACCCTGGTGATTGCGGTTGTGCTGGACCGCGCACTGGGCGCGCCGAAGTCTGCCGCCGCCTGATTACTGCTGTTTATCCAAGGCCGCTCACTGAGCGGCCTTTTTGTTGGCCAGCTGAAAGCCTGGCCTGTCTATAATCGGCGCAGGTTAACAAGGAGCCTCCATGCCGATCAGCGACTACTACCTGCCTCATCTGCTTGCCGTCCTCTGGTTCGTGATCTGCTGGGTCGGCTACACCCGCTATGCCCAGGTCAAAGGCCGCACGACCCCCTGCCTGGCCAGCGTGCTGCATCTGTATCGCGAGGACTGGATGCGGCGCATGCTGTTGCGTGACAACCGCATCGCCGATGCCAATGTGATCGGCAACCTGGAGCGCAATGCTTCGTTCTTTGCCTCCAGTACCCTGATCATCCTCGCCGGTATCCTTACGGTACTTGGCGCTTCTGATCGAGCCGTGTCACTGCTGGCCGATCTGCCGTTTGTCCAGGCTGCCAGTCGCGGGCTGTCTGAGGTCAAGTTGCTATGCCTGGGGGTGGTGTTTGTCTACGCCTTCTTTACCTTCAGCTGGTGCATGCGCCAGTACAACTTTGCCGCTGTGCTGGTAGGCTCGGCACCGATGATCGGTGAACGGCATGTTACCGAGCAGGAGCGCAAGGCTTTTGCCGAGCGCACTGCGCGGGTCATTTCGATGGCCGCTCACCAGTTCAACCAGGGTTTGCGCGCCTATTACTTCGGCATGGCGACCCTGGCCTGGTTTATCAACCCTTGGTTCTTCATGCTGGTGACCGCTGGCGTGGTTCTGGTGCTGTATCACCGCGAGTTTCACTCAGATGTGCTGGAAGTCATGGTCTATACCCAGACACCGGCATTTGATCCGCCCAAGGAGAAAAGCGAATGAGTCTGCCGTTCTGGTGCATCTTTATCAGTGCCATCCTGATCTTTGTCGCCAAGGCCCCGGTGGCCAGGGCCATGGCGAAGGAGGGTGGTGGTCGTTACGACAATCACCATCCGCGCGCCCAGCAGGCACGCTTGAGCGGTTTCGGCGCGCGCGCCCTGGCAGCGCATATGAACAGTTTTGAGGCCTTCCCGCTATTTGCCGTGGGCGTGCTGATGGCCCATGTGACCAACAATCACGGTGTGCTGGTTGACGTGTTGGCGGTGACCTTCGTGGTGGCGCGGGTGCTGTATCTGGTTTTCTACTGGGCCGATCTGCACTGGCAGCGCAGCGTGGTCTGGGTGGTCGGGCTGCTGTGCAGCCTGCTGCTGATGCTGACCCCGGTACTTTGAGTACGCGTACAAACAAACAGGCCCGCATTACGCGGGCCTGTTTGTTTCAGGAAGGCTTATTGGCCTTCAATGGCGTCCTTGATTTCATCGCCGGCATCTTTGATGACGTCAGCGGCATCATCGGCAGCATCTTCGATCTTCTCGCCAGTGGTCGGCTCGTTGCCGGTCACTTCATCGACTTTCTGCTCAATGGCTTCGCCAGTTTTCTCAACGGCATCACCCATGGATTCGATGGCTTCAGATGCGGACTCCTTGGCTGACTCTACTTTGTCTTCCGGGGTTTTCTCGCAAGCTGCCAGGCCGAGCATGGCGGCGAGAAGCAGGGCATAGGTGAATGGCTTTTGCACGGTTGATACTCCTTGTATGTGATGATCGATGCCAGGTTCCCCAGGCATGCTTATTAAACAGCGTGATTTCGCCGAAGTTCCCCGGTTTTTACCGGGCTGTTCCTTGAATTGCCGTGCTGTCGAGGTGAAGCCTGGGCTGCCAAGGGGTATCATGCACGCCCTTTGTACAGTTGTAGCGGGACTGAAATCATGAGCAATTCCCCCATTCTTGAGCGGGCGCAGCGTTTTTTATCGGTGTTGCGTCATTGCCAGGTGCTCGGCATGGGCGTACATAGCGCAGCCCCAGAGGGGCTGATCCTGCGTTTGCCCTACAGCCCGCAAATTGTTGGCAACCCGGACACCGGGGTCATTCATGGCGGCGCCATTACCACGCTGATGGACACCACCTGTGGCATTTCCACTGTTTGCGTGCTGCCGGAGTTTGAGATCTGCCCGACCCTGGACCTGCGCATCGATTACATGCGCCCGGCTGAGCCGAACAAGGATGTATTCGGTTTTGCCGAGTGCTACCGGGTGACCGAGAACGTCATCTTCACCCGTGGCTATGCCTATCAGGAGAACCCCGACGAGCCGATTGCCCATGTGGTGGGGGCTTTTATGCGCATGGGTAAACCAGCCGATCTGCAACGTACTGCCAAGGGGGCTGGTCAATGAGCACGCTGAACCTCAACCAGCTGGTGCGTGAAGCCCACGAACAGAATAACTACGACAAACTGATCAGCCTGATTCCCTATGCCAAGCTGCTGGGCATCGAGTGCTTGCGTCTGGGCGATGACATGGTGTTTCGTCTGCCCGCCAATCAGGACTGCATTGGCAACCCGACCTTGCCAGCGCTGCACGGCGGGGTGATTGCCGGGTTTATGGAACACTCGGCGATGCTTCACCTGTTGATGTTCATGGGTATTCCACATTTGCCGAAAATCATCGACTTCTCGATAGATTACCTGCGCGCTGGCCATTATCGTGACACCTTCGTGCAGTGCCAGGTCTGGCGGCAGGGGCGCCGTGTGGCCAACGTGGCCATCACCGCCTGGCAAACCAACCAGACCGAGCCGATTGCCACGGCGCGGGCGCACTTCAAGGTGGATGAGCCCTGAGTGCGGCACTGACCTCTCGCTGAACCCCTATTAAGGAATACTGAATGGATGCGCTGCTGATTCTGGGTGGCTTGCTGCTGATTCTTGCCGGGCTGGTCTGGCTGGTGATGCGTGCTTTTGCCACCAGCCTGTTGTGGGGCTGGGCCAGTTTTCTGCCGCCGTTCACTCTGCTGTATGTCTTGCGTCATTGGCGCTCGGCGCGTCCGGCCCTGGCGTTGTCGGGGTTGGGGATCATCCCGCTGGTGGTCGGTCTGACCCTGCTGGCCAGCCATGATGCGCAGCGTTTGGAGGCCATCCTCAGTCTGCAATGGCTCAAGCCGCAAACGCCGGTACCGGCGGAACTGGCCATCAATCTGCGCGGTGAGTTGCATGGCCGGCCCTTCATGCCGCAACAGGCCGAGCTGATCGACGGCGTATTGAGTCTGCGCGAAGGGCAGGACTTCTTTGCCCAGAGTGAGTTGATAATTCGTCTGCCCAAGGCTGAAAAAGGCCCTGTGCGTGTCGATGTGCTGCCGGCTGATGAAGGCATTCTGCCGGAGGTGGAAATCAGCTGGTTGTTGCCCGAGCAGGAGTTGCCCGAAGCGCGGCGCCTGAGCCGGGGTTACACCTTACATCTGGATTTGCAGCCGCTGGCACCGAATAAACTGGTGGGCGATTTCCATCTGGTGCTGCCGCCACAGTTCAAGACCACCCTCACTGGCAAGCTGGAGTTGTTCAGCAACGGCTTGCGCTACCGCGATGGCAAGATTGACCGGCAGTTCGACTCAAGCGACACCCTTGCTCATGTGGTCGAGGACTACCTGGAGCGCCGCTTTGCCACACGTCAGGTGCAGCTACAGCCCTTGGGTGCGCTGAATTTTCCACAGCAGCGTTTTGAGTTGACCGTGCAGGCGCGAATCAATGGTGAGTCGCAGCAACTGCCGCTCACGCTGCAAAAAAGCGATAAGCGTGGCTGGCAGGTGGCCGGTGACAACTTCCCACCCTTGGCCAGCAGCGAAGTGCTGGCAGCCAAGCCAGCGGCCGTGAGCGAAGCGGTCAGTGCAGTGGCAGCCTCTGTGCCTGAGCGGGTCAGCCGGCCTCTGGATCGCCGTGTGCGTTTCAGTCTGGAAGGCTTGCTGCGCAGTCCCAACCGTTATCAGGATCTCAGCATGCGTGCCGTCACCAAACGCGGCAACACCGCCGAAGGACGCTTCCAGGGGATCGACCAGCAGGGGCGGATCATCCTGCGTCAGCGCATGAATGCCCAGGGCGAGGTGACCTATACCTTGCAGCCGGAAGAAATAACCCGCATCGAGTTACTCGAACCTTAGGCCTTGAAATTCCACACGTTGCCCCCACCTGTATGACATCCGCCGCGCTGCGGCTTCGTCAACAAAGTGGAGTTAGAGAGCATGAGTGTGGAAACTCAAAAAGAAACCCTGGGCTTCCAGACCGAGGTGAAGCAGCTGCTTCACCTGATGATCCATTCGCTGTATTCGAACAAGGAAATCTTCCTTCGCGAGCTGATTTCCAACGCCTCCGATGCCAGCGACAAGCTGCGTTTCGAAGCGCTGGCCAAGCCCGAGCTGCTGGAAGGTGGCGCTGAGCTGAAGATTCGCGTCAGCTTCGACAAGGACGCCAAGACCGTCACCCTCGAAGACAATGGCATCGGCATGAGCCGTGAAGACGCCATTACCCATCTGGGTACCATCGCCAAATCCGGCACTGCCGATTTCATGAAGCACCTGACCGGCGACCAGAAGAAAGACTCGCACCTGATCGGTCAGTTCGGCGTGGGCTTCTACTCGGCTTTTATCGTCGCCGACAAGGTTGATGTGTACAGCCGCCGCGCCGGTAGCCCGGCCAGCGAAGGCGTGCACTGGTCGAGCAAAGGCGAGGGCGAGTTCGAAGTTGCCACCGTTGAAAAAGCCGAGCGCGGCACGCGCATCGTCCTGCACCTGAAAGCCGGCGAAGACGAGTTTGCCGATGGCTGGCGTCTGCGCAATATCATCAAGAAATACTCCGACCACATTGCTTTGCCGATCGAATTGCCGAAAGAGTTCCATGGCGAAGAGAAGGACAAACCTGCAGAAGTCGAGTGGGAAACCGTCAACCGTGCCAGCGCCCTGTGGACTCGTCCGCGTACCGAGATCAAGGACGAGGAATACCAGGAGTTCTACAAGCACATCGGTCACGATTTCGAGAACCCACTGAGCTGGAGCCACAACAAGGTCGAAGGCAAGCTGGAATACACCTCGCTGCTGTACACCCCGGCCCGTGCGCCGTTCGATCTGTATCAGCGTGAAGCGCCGCGTGGCCTGAAGCTTTATGTGCAGCGCGTATTCGTCATGGATCAGGCCGAGTCGTTCCTGCCGCTGTACCTGCGCTTTATCAAAGGCGTGGTCGACTCCAACGACCTGTCGCTGAACGTCTCCCGCGAGATCCTGCAGAAAGACCCGATCATCGACTCGATGAAGTCGGCGCTGACCAAGCGCGTGCTGGACATGCTGGAAAAACTGGCGAAGAACGAGCCCGAGCACTACAAGAGCTTCTGGAAGAACTTTGGCCAGGTACTCAAGGAAGGCCCGGCCGAAGACTTCGCCAATAAGGAGAAGATCGCCAGCCTGCTGCGCTTTGCCTCCACCCGCACTGAAGATGGCGAGCAGAGCGTCGGCCTGGGCGAGTACATCGCGCGAATGGCCGAAGGTCAGGACAAGGTCTACTACCTGACTGGCGAATCCTACGCTCAGGTGAAGAACAGCCCGCACCTGGAAGTGTTCCGCAAGAAAGGCATCGAAGTGCTGCTGCTCACCGACCGTATCGACGAGTGGCTGATGAGCTACCTGACCGAGTTCGACGGTAAGCACTTTGTCGATGTGGCACGTGGCGATCTGGACCTCGGCAAGCTGGACTCGGAAGAGGACAAGAAGGCCCAGGAAGAAGTCGCCAAGGCCAAAGAAGGCCTGGTTGAGCGCCTGAAAACGGCGCTGGGTGAGCAGGTTGCCGAAGTGCGCGTGTCGCACCGCCTGACCGACTCGCCAGCCATTCTGGCCATCGGCGAGCAGGATTTGGGTCTGCAGATGCGCCAGATTCTCGAAGCCAGCGGCCAGAAAGTCCCGGATTCCAAGCCGATCTTCGAGTTCAACCCAAGCCACCCGCTGATCGAGAAACTGGATGCCGAGGCCGATGAAGAGCGCTTTGCCGACCTCAGTCATATCCTCTTCGATCAGGCTGCCCTGGCCGCCGGTGATAACCTGAAAGACCCGGCCGCTTACGTGCAGCGTCTGAACAAGCTGCTGGTCGAACTCTCCGCCTGAAAGCAGTAACCCCAAAAAAGCCCGCGAAAGCGGGCTTTTTTGTCGGTGTCTGATTGACACACCGGGCAGCCTCGTTTGTCATGCTGTCATTGCGCCACTGATGCGCATGCACAACCGATGCAGTCTTGAGGTGGTATGCAGTTTCTTGATCAGTTGTTCATCGTCAGTGCTGACCCCAGCGTGCTGGTACTCAGCAGTTACGACCCGTTGCTGGTGCTGATGTCGCTGTGCATTGCCGTGTTCACCTCAGGCATGGCCTTGCAACTGGCCGGTGTGGCCCGCGACAGTGAAACCGCCTGGTGGCGGCAGATCACCATCCTCACTGGCTCGCTGGCCCTGGGGGCGGGGGTCTGGTCCATGCACTTTATCGGCATGCTGGCCTTTCAGTTATGTGCCGAAGTGCGTTTTGATCTGGATGTGACGTTACTGTCCATGTTGCCGAGCCTTGCGGCTTCATGGGTGGCGTTGACGGTGCTGGCGCGGCGCAACCTAAGCCTGCTGCAACTGTGTATAGGCGGTTTGCTGGTGGGAGCCGGTATCGGCGCGATGCACTACAGCGGTATGGCGGCGATGCAGATGGCACCGCTGCTGCGCTATGACCCCTGGATGTTCGGTGTGTCGATTCTGGTGGCCGTTGGCCTGGCCATTCTCGCTCTGTGGGTACGCTTCGGTCTGGAAGGACGCCTGCCGGCGCTGTGGGCCTTGCTGCTCAGCGCCCTGGTAATGGGCCTGGCAATCAGTGGCATGCATTACACCGGCATGAAGGCGGCACGTTTTGTCGGGGTGGCCGAGTCCGATTATCCGATAGCGGTGGTAGACAGCCTTTACCTGGGCGCTGCAATCTCGCTGATTACCGTGGCCCTGACGGTTTTCGTGGTGGCGGCCAACGCGCTGTTGCGCTACCGCCGCATGAGCCTGCAACTGCAAGCCAGCGAGCAGCATTTACGTTCGATCTTCGATACCGCCCTTGATTCGATCCTGACCATCGATCACACCGGCACCATCCGTTCGGCCAATCGGGCGGCTGCCCGACTGCTGGGGTGGCAACCGCATGAGCTGGTCGGGCTGTCGATGCGCTGCTTGCTCAGCGAGCAGGATGGCAACCTCTACGAGGTTTACCTGCGCAGTTACCTGAACAGTGGCAAGGTCATGTTGTCGGGGGCTGAACAAGAGTTGCACTGCATTGCCCGCGATGGTCAGAAAAAGCCGGTGCGCCTCAGTGTCGGGGTGACCCGTGCCGGCAATCACCCGCTGTTTGTGGTGTTCGTCAATGACATCAGCCAGCGCATTCAGATGGAGCAGGCGCTGCGTGAAAGCGAGCAGCAGTACCGTTCGCTGATCAGCAATATCCCCGGGGTATCCTTCCGCTGCCTGCTCGATAGCGATTGGACCATGCTGTTTATCAGTGATGCGGTGCAGCCACTGACCGGCTGGAGTGCCGATGACTTCATCAGCCAGCGCCAGTCGATTGCTGCCCTTTACCACCCTGATGATCTGCAACCCGTAGCCGAACAGGTGCAGGCAGCCATTGATCAGCGGCGCAATTACACCATCGAATACCGCCTGTTTGACCGCGATGGTAAAGAGCACTGGATCTGGGAAAGCGGCAGTGCGGTGTGCGATGAGCAGGGCATACCACGCTGGATCGACGGTGTGCTGCTCGACCAGACCGAAACCAAGCTGCGCAATGCCGAGTACGAAGGCAAGGTCAACGCCATCAGCAAGGCCATGGCGATGGTTGAATTTGATCTGCAAGGCCATGTGCTGGCGATCAACGACAATGCTCTGGATCTGTTCGGTTATCAGCGTGCCGAGGTAATCGGCCAGCACCACCGCCTGTTTTGCGACCCGTTGTATGCCGACAGTGACGACTACCGGCAGTTCTGGGCAGCGTTAGGCAATGGCCAGTTCTCCGCCGGGGAGTATCGGCGTATCGCCCGTGGTGGGCGTGAGGTGTGGATTCAGGCGACCTACAACCCGATTCTCGATACCGACGGTAAACCCTTCAAGGTGGTCAAACTGGCCACTGACCTGACGCCGCGCCGGCTCATGGAGCAGGAAACCCGTGCTGCGCGTGACCGTGCTGAAGCCGCGGCGGCGGCGCGCAGCAGTTTCCTGGCGAATATGAGCCATGAAATTCGCACGCCGATGAACGCCATCATCGGCTTTACCGAGTTGCTGATCGGCACGCCCCTGGCCGATGATCAGCGCCGCCATCTGCAGACCGTGCAACAGGCCTCACGCTCGTTGCTCGGCTTGCTCAACGACATCCTCGACACCGCCAAGCTCGATCGTGGTGCGATTGAGCTGGAAGACCTGGACTTCTCCCTGCGCGAACTGTGCGAGCAGGTCTGCGCCACCCAGCGTCTGGCCGCAGAGAACAAGGGCCTGGCGTTGCAGCTGGAGTACCCGGCGCAGCTGCTGGAGTTCTACCGAGGCGACGCCCTGCGTCTGCAACAGGTGTTGACCAACCTGCTCGGTAATGCGGTGAAGTTCACTGCTCAGGGTCGTGTCTGCCTGCATGTGCAGGGCGAGCCCGGCGCGATCCGCCTGATTGTCGAAGACACCGGCATCGGCATTGCCGCTGATCGTCTGGAGAAAATCTTCGAACCCTTTGCCCAGGCCGATGCGTCGATGAGCCGCCGCTTTGGCGGTACGGGCCTGGGTACCACCATTTCGCGGCAGCTGGTGGAGCTGATGGGCGGGCGCCTGCGCGTGGAAAGCAGCCTGGGCGAAGGCAGCCGTTTTATTGTCGAATTACCACTGCGCGCCGGACAACGCCTGGTGCAACAGACGCATCAGGTGCTGCCACAACTGGCCAGCCTGAATATCCTGGCCGCCGATGATGTGCCACAAAACCTGGAATTGCTGCAGCTCAACTTGCAGCGGCTAGGGCATCAGGTGACCTGTGTTGCGGATGGCCAGGCCGCTGTTGAAGCGTTTACCCACGGCACCTTTGACCTGATTCTGATGGATGTACAGATGCCCCTGGTCGACGGCCTGGAAGCGTCCCGGCGTATTCGTGCGCTGGAGGCGGCTCAGCAGCGTGCGCCGATCCCGATTATTGCCCTGACCGCCAGCGTGCTGGATCAGGATCGCCAGGCGGCGCTGGATGCCGGGATGAACGGCTTTGCCTCCAAACCCCTCGATCTGCCGGCCCTGCTGGCGGAAATGGCGCGTCTGCTGGGCGTGGCTCAGGGCCAAGGCGCTGTTGAGAACAGTGCAGCGGCAAAGGCTGGGCTGTTCGACTGGCAGCGCGGTGCCAGCCTATGGGGTGGGCCGGTGCAGATGAGTCAGGCAATTCAACGCTTCCTGAGTGAGCAGTGCGCCCTGGTCGAGCAGCTGAACAGCATGCTGGAGAAGAATGACTGGGACACCGGGCGCAGCCTGGCGCACCGTTTCCGCGGCGCTGCGGCCAACCTGGCGCTGACTCACCTGTCCGGGCTGGGGCTGAATATTGAGCAGGCGTTCAACCAGCGTGAGGGGCTGCATTTGCGCAGCCTGCTGCAGGAGTTGTCGCGTGCGCTGGCGGCCGTTGCCGAAGCCTTGCCGCAGGTGCCTGAGGCGACCACGCAGGTACAAACGCTGGACCTTGAGCAGCTGCGTGCAGCGCTGCTGCGATTGCAACAGGCCGTCAGTCGTGGCGGGCTGGATGATCAGGCATTGGACTGTTTGAGCCAGGGGCTGCAGGACGCGCAGCAGAAAAAAGCCTTGGTGCGTATTCGCCAGGCGCTGGATGATTTTGATTTTGACCAGGCGCAACAAGCGCTTAGCGAACTGCAACAGCAGTTGCATGACGAGGAAAGCCAGACCCCATGATTACCCCAGTCGATGCGCGTCCGTTGCTCCTGCTGGTCGACGATGAGGCCACCAACCTGCAAGTGCTGCGGCACATCCTGCAGGATGACTACCGTCTGCTATTTGCCAAGGACGGTGCCAAGGCCTTGGAAATGGCCGAACGCGAGCGTCCGGATCTGATCCTGCTGGATGTAATGATGCCTGGCATGACCGGGTATGAGGTGTGTCAGGCTCTCAAGGCGCAGGCCCATCTGGAGGCCGTTCCGGTGATTTTTGTCACCGCGTTGGCTGATGTTGAAGATGAAGCACGCGGCTTTGCCGTAGGTGCTGTTGACTACATCACCAAGCCGGTCAGCCCGCCGATTGTGCGCGCTCGGGTGCGCACGCATTTGTCCCTGGTACGCATGGATGAGCTGCGCCAGACCCGCCTGCAGATCGTGCAACGCCTCGGTATGGCCGCTGAGTACAAGGACAACGAAACCGGCCTGCATGTGATTCGCATGAGTCACTTTTCCAAGGTGTTGGCCCTGGCCGCCGGTTTCAGCGAAGCCGCCGCCGAGGAACTGCTCAACGCCGCGCCGATGCACGATATCGGCAAGATCGGTATTCCCGATGCGGTGCTGCGCAAGCCTGGCAAGCTTGATGAACAGGAATGGGCGGTGATGCGCCAACACGTCGAGATTGGCGCGCGGATTATTGGCGAGCATGCCTCGGGCCTGTTGCGCACCGCGCAGCGCATTGCCCTGTCGCACCACGAGAAGTGGGACGGTACGGGTTACCCCAATGGCCTGAGTGGCGAGGATATTCCGCTGGAAGGGCGCATCGTGGCGATTGCCGATGTGTTCGATGCGCTGACCAGTGTGCGTCCCTACAAGGCCGCCTGGTCGGTGGAAGATGCGGTTGGCCTGCTGCGCGCAGAGAGTGGCAAGCACTTCGATCCGCAGCTGGTCGAGCTGTTTATTCAGCAGCTGCCGGCGATTCTGGAAATCAAGGAACGCTGGGCCGAGCAGGGCTGAGCCAGTAACAGGTTGAAACCTTTGGTTGTGCGCCTGTAGGTGCTTTGGCTTGGTCATCCCGCAGTGGCGGTCTAAGGTGAGCGCTTGGTCTAACTCGCCCAGAGGAGCCTCGCCATGTCCACGAAAACCCTGTTGCCACTGTTATGCGCCGGCGTGATTGGTTTTGCCGAAGCCGCCGTGGTGGTCAAGCCAGTGCCATATGAAATCGACGGTGAAGCCTTCGAAGGCCTGCTGATCTACGACGATTCAGTAACCACTCCGCGCCCCGGACTGCTGATGGTGCCCAACTGGCTGGGTGTTACCGAGGATTCAGCGAAGAAGGCCGCGCGCGCGGCCAGCGATAAATATGTGGTGTTTATGGCCGACATGTACGGCAAGGCCGTACGCCCAAAAAATGCCGATGAAGCCAAGGCTGCGGCGACCCTGGTACGTGGCGACCGGCCGCTGATGCGTAAACGGGCGCAGGCTGCGGTGGAAGTGCTCAAGGCGCAAACCGCACAGGTGGCGCTGGATGTCAGCAAACTGGGGGCCATCGGTTTCTGTTTCGGCGGCGGCACTGTGCTGGAGCTGGCGCGCTCCGGGGCTGAGCTGAAAGGCTTTGTCTCGTTCCACGGCAACCTGGATACGCCCAATCCGAGTGATGCACAAAACATCAAGGCACCGGTTCTGGTGCTGCATGGCGCCGATGATCCGGCCGTGCCACAAGCGCAGGTTGATGGCTTTATTGCCGAGATGAAAGCGGCGAAAGCCGATTGGCAACTGGTCAGCTACGGTGGCGCAGTGCATTCCTTTACCAGCCCGGTGGCCAACGTGCCGGGGCGCAACGAGTACCACCCGGTGGTGGCCGCGCGTGCCTTCAAGGCCATGGATGATCTGTTTGCGGAAACCTTCGCCGATTAAGACGTAGCGGGAAGGCCGGACGACCTTCCCGCGTCCGAACTTATTCCGGTAGTACGGCGATATCGATGATATTGCCCGGCAGATCGGCGATCTCACCCAAGGTGGTCGGCTTGCCAGTGGCCAGATCCAGGGTATGCAGCGTGGTGCCGGTCAGCAGGTACGCGGTGTTGCCGCCCTTGCCGTCGCTGGCGATGTCCAGGGCAGCATTCTGCAAACCATCAACGATCTTGCCCACGGCTTGCTGAATGCCATCGTTTGGCGGGTTTTGCAGCATCAGGCTGCTGCTGGCCAGGTCGACGGTGTACAGCGCGGTGGCCTGAGTGCCGGCGTAGGCGTTGCTATACGCACCGGCAACAACCTTGGCGCTTTTACCGGCATAAGGGCCTTCGGCGGCGTAAGCCACCGAACCGTCTACCACCACTTCACCGGTTTCGACGTTGACGCGAAAGCTGGTGCCGTCGGCCGCGAGCATGCGCAGTTTGTCGGCAACCGGGTTGAAGTCGATGACTGCCTGGCCGCTGCCAGGCAGTTGCTTGTTCAGGCTGGCGACCTTGCTGGCTGCGCCAGTGGCCAGGTCCAGGGTGTGGAGCTGATGGTCGTTGCTCAAGGCATAGAGCATGCCGTTGGCTGGGCGTACATCAATGCCGCGCAATGGGCTTGGGCTGTTGGTCGCCATCGTGGCGGTGACTTTCTGGCTGGCGCTGTCGATCTTGAACAGCTGACCGTCGGCGCCAAGGGCCAGTAGGGTCGCTGCACTGGCAGTGCCGGCGGCGAGGCTGAGGGTGGCAGTGGTAACGGCAGCGGTCAGCAGGGTGTTGAAGCTGTTCATATGCGTTCTCTCATCTGTGGTTATCCAGCATCGATGCAAGGCGGGTTGGGACCTGCCTTGCAGGTGCCTCGATGAAACACCTGATAGCTATACCCACGAGAGAACGTCTGGATGTCGTCGCCTGAAAATAAATTCAGTTTTTTATAAATATCCTCAGTTGACCGAGGCCATCACCGCGCGGCCGATATACAGCACCTTGCCGGTTGGCCGATCCTTAGGCGAGCCGCCGGCCGGCTCCAGGGTCAGTTCGAACAGCTGGCCGGCTTGTACCGCGCCAATCTGTGCGGCAGACAGTTGCAGCGCTTTACCCGGTTCGACCAGGCCCAACGAGCGCGGACCGATGGCCGGGTCGATCAACGTCCAGAACTGCACGGAGCGGTCGGCCGGAATTTGATCGTCCAGCAACGGTTGCAGGCGCAGGTTGCCAGTGCCGTCCACATGCACCACCCAACCAGGTTTGGCCGCTTCACCCGGGGCTTGCAGCACCACGGTGTAGCTGTTGCCAGGCATGTCCGAGCGCCACAGGTTAGGCATCAGCGCGACGATCAAGGCAAGCGCCAGAACGGCGCTGGTCAGGCGCCAGGTGGTCAGGCTCTGCCACCAGGCGAGCCAGGCATTCACCCGGCTGACGGCTGGAGTCAGGCCGAGGCTGTCCTGCAGCCGCTGCCATAGGTGCGCAGAGGGTGTTTGCGGCGGCAGCTGATCGCTCAGTTCGAGAAAATGCTGCTGCCATTGCAGGGCCATTTGCGCGGCTTCACTGTCGTGCTCGATCAGTTCGCGCACTTCAGCGGCTTCGGCCTCATCGAGCAGGCCTAGGACGTATTCGCCGATCAAGGCGCGGCGTTCGGCAGGTAGTTGCGAAATCATGCTTGCAAACACTCCTGCAATGCGCGCAGACCGGCGCGAATACGGCCCTTGATGGTGCCCAGCGGGGTGGTCAGGCGGTTGGCGATCTGTTCATGGGTCAGGCCACGGTAAAAGGCCAGCAGGATCGGGTGGCGGCGATTGCGTTCGATGCTCTGCAAGCAGCGGCGCAGTTGTTGCTGTTCGCCTTGCTGCTCAAGCAATTCGGCGGCCTGGGGGCTGTCATCAGCCGCGCGTTCGATAAAGTCGTCATCCATCTCCACCGTTCGGCCACGGCTGCGCAACTGGTTCAGGGCGCGGTAACGCAGGATGCTGTAGATCCAGGCGCGGCCGCTGCCTAGCGTGCGCTGAAAGCGCTGGGCATTGCGCCAAACCTGCACAAAGGCATCGTGCACGCAGTCTTCGGCTTGATCACGACGGCCAAGCAAGGTGATGGCCAATCCGAGCATCTGCGCGGCCTCCTGTTGGTAGAGCGCCTGGAATGCACGTTCGTCCTGCCGGGCGCAGGCTTCCAGATGGCTTTCGTAATCAAACAGCGGCTGCGCCATGCACAGGGTTCCTGAATGTGTGAGCGTGCCAAGGGTTATACCCGAGCACCTGCGTTTTGGATGTCGTGCGAGTGCAACAAATCTTCTCCGTCAGCGCGGCAGCTCGATGCGTGCGGTCTCGCCGGGCACGCTTGGCCAGTCCTGCGCCGCCCAGCGCTCACGCGCCTGATCGATCAACGCCGGGTCGCTTGCAACGAAGTTCCAGTTGATCCGCCGTGGGCCGATAGGCTCGCCACCAATCAGCACCAAGTGGCTCTCGCTGCAAGCGCTGAGGGTGTAAGTCTCGCCTTCTGGTAGCACCAGCAGGCCGCGCAGCGGCAGTTGCTGGTCATCCAGCGTCGCCTCGCCATCAATAAGGTACAGCGCGCGTTCGGCATGCTCGGCGGGAATCTGCACTGCGCTGCCTGCGGCCAGCTTGATCTCGGCATAGACAGTGGGCGACAGCACCGGCACCGGTGATTGCAGGCAGAAGCCGGTGCCGGCAATCAGGCAGATGTCCACGCCCATGCTGCTACTGCGCGGCAGGCTGTCGGCAGGGTGATGGCTGTAGCGGGGTTCGCCTTGCTCTTCGGCCGCGGGCATGGCCAGCCAGACTTGCAGGCCATGCATGCGCGAGCCGCTTTGTTGCAGGGTTTGTGGGGTACGCTCGACGTGCGCTACGGCGCGACCGGCAGTCATCCAGCTGACTTCACCGGGGCTGACCACCTGATCCGAGCCGAGGCTGTCCTTGTGCTGCAGTTGTCCTTCGAACAGGTAGGTGAGGGTGGACAGACCGATATGCGGGTGCTGGTTGATATTCATGCCGCTGCCGGCCGGGTAGGTATTCTCCAAAATATGGTCGAAGAACACGAAGGGCCCGACGCTGCGGCACTTGGCCGAGGGCAGGGGACGCAGGATAGGTTGCCCGCCGAGGTTCTCCGGACGCGGCTGGATCAGCAGAAAATCGCTCATCAGTCGCCCTCACTCAGCTGAGTACTGACCTGAACTTCGCTGCTGGTCATCAACTTGTGAATCGGGCATTTATCGGCGATGCGCAGCAGCTGCTGGCGTTGCGCGTCATCCAGTGCACCGTGCAGGGTCAGCTCGACATTTAGCTGGTAGACGCCCTGGCGCTCCTGGCTGTCGTCGCGGTTGAGTTTCACGTCGAGGCCTTCCAGGGGTAACCCGCGCTGTTTGGCATACAACGCCAGGGTCAGTGCCTTGCACGCGCCCAGCGCAGCATCGAACAGGTCATGCGGCTCGGGCGCGGAGCCTCCGCCGCCCAGCTCCACCGATACGTCACTGTGCAGGGTGTGCGGGCCGATGCTGATGCGTTGCAGCAGGCCTTTCTCGTTGCTGATGCTGATCATGTGAACTCCGACGCCATGGGCTGAGTGAGTAGCCAGCCTAGCTCATGGCGCAGGGCTCAGACCAGCGCAGACAGCCGTACATCGGCCCCCAGTACGCGCAGCAATTGGCCACGGGCATCAAGTATCGGTACCGAGACGGTGAAACAGAAGTCGTCGGTTGCCGATGAGCGATAGACCTGGGTGATATGGCTACACAGGCTATCTGCAGCGGCGCGGAACCACGGGCGTTGCTGCCAGTTGCGGCCTTTGCAGCTGCTGCTTTCGCTGTGGTTCACATCGGCGGCAAAGATGTTTTCAGACAGCTGTACGCCGCGACTGTCGACCAGATAGAACAGCTCGAACAGTGCATCACGCTTGAGGGTGTCGCCGAGCAGGCGTTCGGCGGTGGCCATATCCGCACTCATGCCGGGTTGGCGCGCCAGCTGTTCGACACTGGCCTGCACGGCGTGGTGAATCTCCAGGCGGAAATCACCTAGCCCGGCCAACAGACGATCGCCATCTTCGCGTACCGCCTGGCTGTGGTGCAGCACCTGGCTGGCCTTGCCGAGCAATTCTCCGGCGACCTGAGCGATGTTCTGCACGTCACCGTTGATCGAGCGCACGGCTTGGCCGATCTGCTCGGTGCCTGCGGCGATCTGGCCCACGCGGCTGTCCAGGCGATCCATGGCCTGGCGGGTGCTGTCCAGACCACCGCCCACGGCGAGCATGCCATCGCGGCCATCGGCCACGGCCTGGTGCATGTGGCTGCCTGCCTCGGTGAGTTGCTGCATGCCGCTGCGAAAGCGCTCGATGATGTCACTGACCTGTGTGGTGGCGTCGGTGGTATGCCCGGCCAGGCGCCGCACTTCCTCGGCCACCACGGCAAAGCCACGGCCATGCTCGCCTGCACGGGCCGCTTCGATGGCCGCATTCAGCGCGAGCAGGTTGGTTTGCTGGGAAATGCTGGCGATCACCCCGATCACCTTGCTGACTTCTTCAAGCTGGCTGGTCAGTTGCTGAATCACCAACTCCAGCTGCTGTTCGCTCTTACCGATCACCTCGACCTGTTGCAGCACCGCCTGGCCGCTTTGCTGGCAACCATGCAGGGTGGCGGTGACCTCGGCGGATAGCTGTGCGACTTCGGCGGCGCCGGGCACCAACTCGGCGTCGAGTGTGGTGGTGACCTGTTCGCTGGCGCTGGCAATCAGTTCCGAAGACTGTGCCAAGGTTTGCCCGCTCTGCTGGTTGGCAGCGGCAATACGTGCCAGTTGTGGAGCATGCGAGGCAATGCCGACTGCTGCGCCCAGGCTGGTGCGGATGCGTTGGTGCAGGCCTGCACTGAAGTCATTCAGGCGCGACATCCAGCGATAGTTATCGCTCAGGCGGGCTGTGAGGTCGTGCTGATTGAACAGCGCGTCGAGCGCAATGTCGTCCGTGTTCTTGCGTGGGGTCGAGCGCAATAGCTGAAGCATGGCGAATTCCTTCTAGAGTCTGCAGGCTGCACTGCAAGCCAAGTGCCATTACTGAAGTGACGCGTCATGCCGCTGACGCTGGAAAACAGTCGTCGTGGCTGCCCTGTTCTGGTGCCGCATGGTCTGTTCTGGTTTTTTGTGGTGCTGTGTACCCGTTCGGAGCCTGAACTTGTGTCTGCCGCCTGGGGTCTATGCTGCTCTGACTGTCAGGAGGACATGCCCTTGCCTGCACCGCGTTTGAGTGTTGCCCTGTTGTTCGCTTTGCTGAGCACGCTGGCTCAGGCCCGCGACTATCGCTACAGCGATGCCCATCTGCATTACGTCGATTTTTTCCAGGAAAGTGCCGGCATGACCGAACTGCTGGAGCAGATGGCGGCCGGCAATATCGAGCATGTGATGCTCTCGGGCATTCCGGTGGCGAAGAAGTGGGATGAAGATGAGCCCAGACGCCCGCGCTACTACGCTGGCGACGATGCCAACGCTTATTGGTACAGCGCCACCGACGTGCTGGTGGCGCATGCCTACAAGCAGGTACCGGCTGAGCAACGCAAACGCCTGCACCCGTTCCTTTCGGGATTTAACCCGAATGACAAGAATGCCGATGCGCATATCCGCCGCATGCTCGAACTCGACCCTGGGCTATGGCAGGGCATCGGTGAGGTGTTCACCCGCCATGATGACCTTACGGCGCTGATCCATGGTGATGCGCCACGGGCCAACAACGAGGCCCTGGCTCGGGTCTTTCACCTGGCCGCCGAGTACGACCTGCCGGTGATGCTGCACTCCAACATCACCTCCAAGCGCGAGCGCAATCCACTGTATTTGCAGGAAATCGAAGACCCGTTGCGCAACCACCCGCATGTGCGCTTTATCTGGGCGCATGCCGGCACCAGCAAGGAAATCCATCGGCATCAGGAGAAGCTGGATTTTCTTTTGCCAACGCTCGAGCGGATGCTCAAGCAATATCCCAATCTGTATGTCGACCTGTCCTGGACCATGTTGCAGCCGTACCTGCTAGATGCCGACGGCAAGCCTGACCCTGAATGGCTGAGGTTGGTCAGCAGCTACCCCGCGCGCTTTATGCTGGGCTCCGATGTGGTTGGGCGCTTTGATGGGCTGGGTGAATACCTGAGCGGTTTTACCCCCTTTCTTGATGCCTTGCCGGCGGACGTGGCGCAGCTGGTGGCGCGTGACAACTTTCTCGCCGTGCTGCCGCGCAAGGTGCAGGCCGAGTTGGCTGAATAAGGCTGTCATGGCCTTGTCACACGGGTGTCATAGGCTCGCGCCATCTAAACAAGGAGCGCGACATGCAATACACCCGTTTCAGTGCCTTGGCGGCATGCGTATTGATCAGTGGCCTGGTGCAGGCCGAAGTGCGGGTTCAGGGCCCGGTGGAATATGGCGTCTTCGCCAGCGATTACCAGGATTTTCAGGAGGGGGAGCGCGTCCTGACCCGCAGCAACCAGCAGATCGAGCCCGGTGACGAGATTCCCGCCAAGCTCGGCACCAAATTCGGTGTGCGCTACAGCCTGACGGGTAAAACGGCGAGTGAAGCGCCGCTGACTCTGCTGTACCTCACCCCAGGTGTGGTCACCCCGGATGGCAAGCGCCATGACAAATTTGTGGTGACGCAAAAGCTGGTTCCCGGTGCACCGCAGGACGTGATGGCCTTTGAGTTCACCGATAGGCATGAAGTGGTGCCGGGTGAATGGCACTTTATGGTGTTTCAGGAGGATCGCAAGCTGTTGGAGCAGCGCTTTACCGTACGCTAAAGCTGCTTTAAGTGGTAACGCTAAACCCGGGCCCTGGCTCGGGTTTTTATGTTCAAGGGGTCAAGAATCCAATGCTAGAGTCGATACGGAGTCTGTAGCTATTGGCTGAAGGCCTTAAGGCATTCATAAGGATAATGGCCATATGCTATCGAACAAGCTGCTTCAGAACCGTAAAGGACGGCCGTGATGACCCTAAGAAACCTGAATATTGCGCCCAGAGCATCGCTGGGCTTTGGCCTGGTGGCGTTGCTGGTGCTGGTACTCGGCGGCTTCTCGCTGCTGCAGATGGCCGAAATGAACAAGCAGTCGGAGCAGGTAAACGAAAACTGGTTGCCCAGCATTTTGAGTCTGGGTGAAATGAGTCAGGACATTTTGCGGCTGCGTGCCTTGACCTTGCGCTTGATGCTCAATAGCGACGAGAGCATGACGCGACAAAACCTGGCTAGCGTCGAAGAACTCCGCAGCCTGCTGGGTAAGGCGCAAGGCACTTATGAAAAACTGATTTCCAGTGCTGAAGAAAAGAGCGCTTATGGGCGTTTCAAGCAGGCTGAAAGTAGTTATCTGCAAGAGCAAAGCAAGATCGTCGAAGCCATACGGCAAAACGATCTGGATGCGGCCCTGGCGATTGCCAATGGTCCGCTCAACGGTCATGCCGACAGTATGGCCAAGGCGCTGGTCGAGCTTTCTGAAATTAATCGGGTTGGTGCCGGTGCCGCTGCTGACTCAGCTGAAGCGGTATTCACCAGTGCACGGATGTGGGTGATTCTGATGATCGCCCTGGCGCTTGGGCTGACCGTGATTCTGGCGCTGTTGCTGACCCGTAGCATTGTCAGCCCGCTGAGTGAAGCAGTGCGGGTCGCTGAAGTAGTGGCCAGTGGTAATTTGACCCAGTCCATCGATGTGCAGGGCGCTGATGAGCCGGCCCGTTTGCTGAGCGCATTGAAGAGCATGCAACAGAGCCTGCGCAGCACCATCCAGAATATTTCCGACTCCTCGACACAACTGGCCTCGGCCTCGGAAGAGCTCAGTGCGGTTACGGAAGACTCCACCCGTGGCCTGCACCAGCAGAACAACGAAATCGAACAGGCGGCCACTGCGGTCAACGAGATGACCAGCGCAGTGGAAGAAGTCGCGCGCAATGCAGTGAGCACCTCCGAGGCGTCCAGCGAATCCAACCGCACTGCCCAGCATGGCCGCGAGCAGGTACGGCAGACGGTCGACTCGATCAGCCACCTGGCCGAAGACGTGACCCATACCGCCTCCGAAGTGGAGCAACTGGCCGGACAGGTGCGCGATATCAGCAAGGTGCTGGATGTGATCCGCTCGATTGCCGAGCAGACCAACCTGCTGGCCCTTAACGCGGCAATTGAGGCTGCGCGTGCCGGTGAGGCTGGGCGTGGTTTTGCTGTGGTGGCCGATGAAGTGCGGGCCCTGGCGCATCGCACGCAACAGTCGACCCGTGAAATCGAACAGATGGTCAGCGGTATTCAGCAGGGCACCGACAAGGCGGTCAACGCCATGCAGAACAGCAACAGTCGGGCGCGTTCGACCCTGGATGTGGCCAAGGCCGCTGGGCAGGCGCTGGATGAAATTGCCGCGGCCATTTCGCAGATCAACGAACGTAACCTGGTGATCGCCAGCGCCTCGGAAGAGCAGGCCCAGGTGGCCCGTGAGGTGGACCGCAACCTGGTGAATATCCGCGACCTGTCGATGCAGTCCTCGGCTGGCGCCAATCAGACCAGTGCGGCCAGCCAGGAGCTGTCGCGTCTGGCGGTGGACCTGAATGCGTTGGTGGCGCGCTTCAGCATCTGATCGATCATTGCTGCACGCATGAAAAAGGGACCCGAGGGTCCCTTTTTTATTGCCGCTAAATGCAGCGCCTCAGGAGAGGAAGCCGCCATCCACGTTCAGCGCTACGCCAGTGGTGTAGCTGGAGGCATCGCTGGCCAGGTACAGCACGGTGCCGGCCATTTCACTCGGATCGGCCACGCGCTTGAGCGGGATGCGCTGCAGGGCGACTTTGAGAATTGCGTCGTTCTTGGTCAGCGCCGAGGCGAACTTGGTGTCTGTCAGGCCTGGCAGCAGGGCGTTGCAGCGGATGCCGAACTGCGCGCACTCCTTGGCAAATACTTTGGTCATGCTGATCACGGCGGCCTTGGTCACCGAGTAGATGCCCTGGAACTCGCCAGGGGAGACGCCGTTGATCGAAGCCACGTTGATGATGCTGCCGCCACCGTTGGCTTTCATCAGCTTGCCGCCTTCGATGGACATGAAGTAGTAGCCACGGATGTTTACATCGACGGTCTTCTGGAACGCGCCCAGGTCAGTGTCCAGGACGTTGCAGAACTGCGGGTTGGTGGCGGCGTTGTTGACCAGAATGTCGAGGCGGCCGAACTGCTCCTTGATCTGCGCGAATACGTTGCTGATCTGCTCCATTTCACCAATGTGGCAGGCAATCGCTGTGGCCTGGCCGCCATCGGCGATGATCGCGTCTGCGACTTTCTGACAGTCATCAATCTTGCGGCTCGAGACGATGACGTGTGCGCCTTGCTGAGCCAGCAGTTTGGCAATGGCCTCGCCGATGCCACGGCTGGCGCCGGAGACGAAAGCGATCTTGCCGTCGAGGTCGAACAGTTGGGTCTTGGACATGGTTTTTTCCTTTCTTATGAGAGGCCTGTTCGGCCGTTTACAGCTGCGATTTATTGATGACCTGCAGACTCATCTGCTCCAGCAGCTTGTTCATGTGAATGAACTGCGCGAAACGTTTGTCCTGGGTCTGGCCATGGAAGTAGCGGTAGTAGATCTGCTGCACAATGCCGGCCAGACGGAACAGGCCGTAGGTGTAATAGAAGTCGATGCTCTTGATCTCGATGCCGGCGCGCTCAGCGTAGTAGTCAGCAAATTGCTGGCGGGTGAGCATGCCTGGCGCATTGCTCGGCTGGCGGCGCATCAGTTGCACCGGAGCCGGGTCGGCGGCTTCGATCCAGTAGGCGAGGGTGTTGCCCAGGTCCATCAGCGGATCGCCAATGGTGGTCAGTTCCCAATCCAGTACGCCGATGATCTGACTCGGGTTCTGTGGGTTGAGAATCACGTTATCGAAGCGGTAATCGTTGTGCACGATGCCCGGCTTGTGGTGGTCGGCCGGCATCTTGTCGCGTAGCCAGGCTTTGACCGGCTCCCACAGTGGCGCATCGGGCGTCAGGGCCTTCTCGTAGCGATCGCTCCAGCCGCTGATCTGCCGCTGTACGTAACCTTCCGGCTTACCCAGGTCGCCCAGGCCACAGGCCTGATAGTCGACGTTGTGCAGCTCGACCATCTTGTCGATAAAGCTCTTGCACAGCTCGCGGGTCTGCTCGGCGCTGAAGTTCAGCTCGGCCGGCATGTCCGAGCGCAGGATGATGCCGTTGACCCGCTCCATGACATAGAACTCGGCACCGATCACCGATTCGTCAGTGCAGTGCACATAGGCTTTCGGGCAATACGGGAAGCCGGCGTTGAGCTGGTTGAGAATGCGGTACTCGCGGCCCATGTCGTGGGCCGATTTGGCCTTGTGACCGAATGGTGGACGGCGCAGTACAAACTCTTTGCCGGGGTATTCAAGCAGGTAGGTCAGGTTCGACGCGCCGCCAGGGAACTGGCTGATGCGTGGCTCGCCGGTCAGGCCTGGGATATGCGCCTTGAGGTACTGGTCGATGATCGCGGCGTCGAGCTCTTCGCCTTCGCGGATACGGGTGGACTGGTCAGTAAGCGCCATGTTTATCCCTTCTGCTTATGATGGGTGCCTAAGATAATTGGTTAATCTAATGCTGCTGCCTGTGGCTCACAAGGATTACCCGCCGTTATAGGTGCGCGTGTTGCTACCTAATCAAGCTGCCTGATTGGCTGTTCTGAAGCGTATTGCAAGACATAAAACACTGGCCGGTAGCCAGTGTTAACGTCGCCTAGCGACGGCCCGTAAGGTGGCTGCCATGGATGGCAGGCCACAAAAACGCCAGGAGCATTTTTGCGCGTAAGCCCCGAAGGGGTGAAGCACATGGATGTGCTGAACATAAAAAAACCGGAGTCGAGGACTCCGGTTTGTTGTGCAACTGTGCTGCTGTTTCCACTTAAACCGGGAACAGTTCGCCCAGTTTCATGGCCAGCATCATGTCGCCTTCGGCGCGCAGTTTGCCGGACATGAAGGCTTGCATGCCGTCGGTTTCGCCGCTGGTGATGCCTTTCAGGGTTTCGGTGTCCATGATCAGGGTCACGTTGGCGTTGGCGTTGTCGCCTTTCTCAACGGCGCAGGTGCCGTCTTTGACGATCAGGGCGTAGTTCTCGCCGTCTTCGATGTTGAACTGGAATACCAGATCCAGGCCGGCGGCAGCGCTGGCGTTGAACTTGGAGTGCATGGTTTGGACGATGTCTGCAACGCTCATGATGTTTTCCTTTTTCTTGGGTTTTACTAGCGCCCGTCAGGGTGCAGTGGGCCGGACTCAGCGATAAGTGATGAGTTCCGGCGCCTTCAACAGCTGGAGATGCACATGGCTGTTGAAGGAAGCCAGGCTCACTTGCTTGCCACGAAACTTCAGGCAGCTTAGTGAGGTGTTGACAATTTGCCAGTTCAGCTCGAAAGCCTGCGCTGGTGCAATGCCGGTAATCAGGTGGAGCAGGGCGGTAATGGTGCCGCCTGAGGTAAATATGGCGATGTTCTGTTTGCTGTCTGCCTGCTGTAGCACACGTTCCAGACCACCCTGCACCTGTTCGACGAAAGCCTGCCAGCTTTGCAGGCCAGGTTTGTCATGTTCGCCGCTGACCCAGCGGCCAATCAGCTTGGCAAACAGGCGCTGGAATTCGCCACGGTTCTGCGCCGCGTTGCGCAGGATGTGCAACGCTTCGGGTTCTTCTGGAAGCAGGTCAGGGAGCAGGGCGCGGATCACCGCGTCGGCGTCGAATTCATTGAAGGCCGCATCGATCTCCAGCGCAGCGCTTGCCAGTTGAGCATCCTGCAGCTGCTGGAGTGCGGCATTGGCCGTGTGCTGCTGACGACGCAGATCGCCGCTGACGCTGCGGTCGATGCGTGTACCAAGCTGCGCAAGGTGCGCGCCCAGCACTTCGGCCTGGCGAATTCCGATGGGCGATAGCACATCGTAATCGTCGGCACCGAAGGAGGCTTGGCCATGTCGAATCAGGTAGATGCTGCCCACGTCCGCTCGATTCCGGTACGTTGAAAGTTTCGCGAGGGTATGAGGAAGCTCAGGAGCTGTCAACGTAAAAACATACGCTTGTTTGAATTGCATCGACGCGCTGAATAGCCAGTCCTCGGCTTGCTGGCCGCCAACCCATGGCCTCGGTATGCTTGCTGACAATCAGCGCGGTCGATGAATGGGCGCTGCCATAGGATTGAGGGGGAATACGTGGAGTTTTTTGCAGAGTACATCGGCTTTCTGGCCAAAACGGTCACAGTGCTTGTCGCCATTGTGGTGGTGCTGGTCACGATTGCCGCCCTGCGCAGCAAGGGCCGGCAGGGTTCGGGCCAGCTGCAGGTGAACAAGCTCAATGACTTCTTCAAGCAACTGCAACAACGTGTTGAACACGCGGTGCTCGACAAGGATCAGCTGAAGGCTGCGGCCAAAGCCGAAGCCAAGGCTGCCAAGCTGGAGAAAAAAGCCGGTACGCAGAAACCACGTGTCTATGTGCTGGATTTCGATGGGGATATCAAAGCCTCGGCCACCGACAGCCTGCGCCATGAAATCACTGCTTTACTGAGCATGGCTACACCGCAGGACGAAGTGGTGCTGCGTCTGGAAAGCGGTGGTGGCATGGTACACAGCTACGGTCTGGCCTCTTCGCAGCTGGCACGTATTCGTCAAGCGGGCGTGCCGCTGACCATCTGTATCGACAAGGTTGCGGCCAGTGGCGGCTACATGATGGCCTGTATTGGCGAGAAGATCATTTCCGCGCCATTCGCCATTCTCGGCTCGATTGGTGTGGTGGCGCAGCTGCCCAACGTGCACCGTTTGCTGAAGAAGCATGACATTGATTTCGAGGTGCTCACCGCGGGTGAGTACAAGCGCACCCTGACCGTGTTTGGTGAGAACACCGATAAAGGCCGGGAGAAATTTCAGGACGATCTGGAAACCACCCACGAGTTGTTCAAAGGTTTTGTCGCGCGTTACCGGCCACAACTGGATATCGATCAGATTGCCACCGGTGAAGTCTGGCTAGGCCTGGCAGCGCTGGAGAAACAGCTGGTGGATGAGCTGAAAACCAGCGACGAGTACCTGGCTGAACGGGCGAAAAGTGCTGAGCTGTTTCATCTGCACTATGCCGAGAAGAAAACCCTGCAGGAGCGTGTAGGACTGGCGGGCAGCGTAGCGCTGGATCGCTTTGTGCTGAACTGGCTGAGTCGTTTGAATCAGCAGCGCTTCTGGTAATAACGCCTTCATACAGAGGAAGAAGATGAGCAAGTTCAGTGCATTGCAAGCCCGTGAAAGTGCTACGGGCGGTTTCGAACAGGTGATTGTGCAGCGCGATATCGGCGACTTGCCGGCCGGTGAACTGCTGATTCGGGTCAAGTACTCCTCGCTCAACTACAAGGATGCATTGTCGGCCAGTGGCAACCGTGGCGTGACCAAGAGCTTTCCGCATACCCCGGGTATCGATGCTGCGGGTGTGGTGGAAGCGTCCAGCGTGGCTGAATTCAGCGTGGGTGATGAGGTGATCGTCACCGGTTATGACCTGGGCATGAACACCTCGGGCGGCTTTGCCCAGTACATTCGGATTCCCGCCAACTGGGCGCTGAAGCGTCCCAAGGGCTTACCCCTACGTGAAGCCATGGTGCTCGGCACTGCTGGTCTGACGGCGGCGCTGTGTGTCGACAAGCTGGAGCAAAGCGGCCTGAGTCCGGATGCCGGCCCTGTACTGGTGACGGGGGCTACGGGTGGTGTGGGCAGTGTCGCCGTGGCCCTGCTGACCTCGTTGGGCTATCGCGTCGCGGCCTCGACGGGCAAGGCGGAGCAGGCTGATTACCTCAAGGCACTGGGCGCACAGCAGGTTGTGCTGCGTAGCGAACTGCAGGAAGGCACTGATAAGCCGATGCTCAAGGAGCAGTGGGCGGGCGCCGTGGACTGTGTGGGCGGGGACATCCTGTTCAACGTGGTCAAGTCGCTGCGCTACGGCGCCAGCGTAGCTTGCTGTGGGCTGACGGCCGGGGTCGGCTTCAAGGGCAGTGTACTGCCGTTTATCCTGCGCGGAGTGAGCCTGCTGGGGGTCGACTCTGTAGAGCTGCCGCTGGTGGTCAAGGCCTCGATGTGGGACAAGCTGTCGTTGCAATGGAAGGTCAACCTCGATGCACTGGTCAGCGAGGTAACGCTTGAGCAACTGCCGGCAACCATTGCGCAAATCCTCGCGGGCAAGCAGGTCGGGCGCGTGCTGGTTAACTTGGCTTGATTGCTAGCCTGTCTGATAAGGCCCGGTATTTCCGGGCCTTTGTATTTCCGGGGTTCAGGCCTGACTGACGTACATGGTGATGTCTGCACGGAACACTGCTTTGTCGCCGACAAAGGCTTGCACAGGCACAGTGACGTCACCCAGCTGGTTCCAGTCGATGGCGCTGCCATCGGCCACGGCGCGAATATCACCATCGGCCTTGGCCAGGTATTCCACAGTCATTCCGCGCGGTATCCAGCGGCAACCCTTGGGGATCGACGCGTCAGTCATAGTCCCTGCAGCCAGTTCGGCGGCGTTACACAGGGCAATCGCGTGCACGGTGCCAATGTGGTTGAGCACTTCGCGACGTTTAGGAAAGGTGACTTCGGCGTAGCCTGGGCGCAGCTCAACGAATTGTGGGGCGATGCTGGCGAAGTAGGGCGCGACCTGGCCGATCATGGCGCTGAACTGCGCAGGGCCTGCCTGTTGGAACATCTGTAACATCTGGCTCATGGACTTCTCCTGGGCGGATTGAGGTGATGGATTGAGTGCGCGCCAGGGCAGTGTACAAATATTAGAATTAAATTCTAGAATTATTTTCTTGTTGATTGCTGTACGAGGAAAGCATGGCTCGTCGTTCCCGCAAAGATGAAATCCTCCAGGCCGCGCTGGCCTGCTTTACCGAGGTCGGAGTTGATGGCACCACCATCGAGATGATCCGTGATCGTTCCGAGGCCAGTATCGGCAGTCTGTATCACCATTTCGGCAACAAGGAACGGATCATCGCCGCGCTCTATCTGGCAGGTACGGCGGAGTATGCAGCGATGCTGGAAGAAGGCTTTGCCACGGCTGACAGTGCTGAGGCTTGCGTCAAGTTGCTGGTCACCAGCTATGTCGACTGGGTGGTGGCCAATCCTGATTGGGCGCGTTTTGTTCTGCACAGCCGCAGCCGGGTTGAGGCGGGGGAAATGGGGGAGCAACTGCGTGAAGCCAACCGCGAGCACTTTCAGCGCATCTTTGCTGCGCTCTCGCGTTACCGCGAAGAGGGGCTGTTCAAGGCCATGCCGGTGGACTGTTTTGCTTCGGTCATTATCGGGCCAACCCACGACCTCTCGCGTAACTGGCTGGCGGGGCGTACGCAGACGCAACTGGCGGATTGTCGCGAGTTATTGGCGCAGCTGGCCTGGGACAGCGTGAGAGCCTGAAACTAAAAAGCCCCGCGATGCGGGGCTTTTTAGTGCTGCGCCGGTCAGGCGCGGCGGCGGAACAGCGGCAGCGGCTGATCCGTGGAAGCCTGATACACCTCGCGAAACTCTTCGAAGGCTTTCAAGGCATCCTGCGGGTCTTTGTCCTCACGCAAGGCGAAGGCATCGAAGCCCACGCGCAGGTAGGAGAACAGCTGGTCGCGCAGCACGTCGCCGATGGCGCGTACTTCACCCTTGTAACCGTAACGGTTACGCAGCAGGTAGGCGGTGGAGCAGTGGCGGCCATCGGTAAAGGCCGGGAAGTTCAGCGCGATGACCTGGAAATTGTCCAGTTGATCGGCGATTTCCTCGATTTCCTCGCCGGCATCCAGCCAGACACCCAGGCCGCCATCGCGGGCTTTGAGTGCGGTGTTGTGCTCAACCCAAAGGGCCAGCGGCACAATCAGGTCGTCGCAGTTGGAGATACCATCCAGCGTGGCGTCTTTAGGCAGCAGGTGCCAGCTTTCGTCAACCAACTGACCGTTCTTAATGATTCGCTGCATATACGCGCTCCTTGAACGGATCGACACCGATACGGCGGAAGGTGTCGAGGAAACTCTCTTCTTCATTGCGGCGTTCGACGTAGACCTTGACGATCTTGTCGATCACATCGGCCATGTCGGCTTCGGCGAAGGAGGGGCCAAGGATCTGCGCCAGGCTGGCATCACGACCGGCGCTACCGCCGAGTGATACTTGGTAGAACTCCTGACCTTTCTTGTCCACCCCGAGGATGCCGATGTGGCCGACGTGGTGATGGCCACAGGCGTTCATGCAACCGGAGATATTCAGGTCGATATTGCCCAGGTCGAACAGGTAATCCAGGTCGTCGAAACGGCGCTGGATGGCCTCGGCAATCGGGATCGACTTGGCGTTGGCCAGGGAGCAGAAGTCGCCGCCGGGGCAGCAAATGATATCGGTCAGCAGGCCGACGTTTGGCGTAGCAAAACCGTTTTCACGCAGCTCGCCCCACAGGGTAAACAACTGTGCCTGCTCGACGTCGGCGAGGATGATGTTCTGGTTGTGGCTGTTGCGCACTTCACCAAAGCTGTAGCGGTCGGCCAGGTTGGCAATCGCATCAAACTGCTTGTCGGTGACATCGCCTGGCGCCACGCCGGTCGGTTTCAGCGACAGGGTAACGGCGACATAACCCGGCTTCTTGTGCGCGAAAGTGTTGCGCTGACGCCAGCGGGCAAAGCCTGGGTGTTCTGCATCCAGGGCAGCCAGTGCGGCATCCTGATCCTCGAGGGCTTTGTAAGCCGGGTCGATAAAATGCGCGGAAACCCGTGCTACTTCAGCTTCGGTCAGGGTGGTCGGGCCGTCTTTCAAGTGCGCCCACTCGGCGTTTACGCGCTCAGCGAACACTTCAGGGGTGAGGGCCTTGACCAGAATCTTGATGCGCGCCTTGTACTTGTTATCGCGACGGCCATAGCGGTTGTACACACGCAGAATGGCGTCGAGGTAGCTGATCAGGTGCTGCCAAGGCAGGAATTCGTTGATAAAGCTACCAACGATCGGCGTACGACCCAGGCCACCACCTACGGAGACGCGGAAGCCCAGCTCGCCGGCATCGTTGCGTACGGCTTCCAGGCCAATATCGTGCACTTCAATCGCTGCACGGTCGCTCACTGCGCCATTAACCGCAATCTTGAACTTGCGCGGCAGGTGGGTGAACTCGGGGTGGAAGGTCGACCACTGGCGGATGATCTCGCACCAGGGGCGCGGGTCGATGATTTCGTCCTTGGCCACGCCAGCGAACTGGTCGGTGGTGGTGTTACGGATGCAGTTGCCGCTGGTCTGGATGGCATGCATCTGCACGGTAGCCAGCTCGGCGAGAATCTCGGGAACGTCTTCCAGATCCGGCCAGTTGAACTGCACGTTCTGGCGGGTGCTGATGTGCGCGTAACCTTTGTCGTAGTCACGAGCAATCTTGGCCATCATGCGCACCTGCGCTGATGACATCAGACCGTACGGCACGGCAACGCGCAGCATGGGCGCGAAGCGTTGGATATACAGGCCATTCTGCAGGCGCAGCGGGCGGAATTCTTCGCCGCTCAGTTCGCCAGCCAGGTAACGGCGGGTTTGATCGCGGAACTGCTTGACGCGGTCTTCGACGATTTGTTGATCGTACTGGTCATATACGTACATGGAGTGTCCTGTTATCAGGCTTTTACAGCTAATCAGCGCGCACGGCCGCGCACTCCCTGCGGAGCCGGAGGAAGATACCAGCTCAGGGTTATGCGCAAAAGTGATGTTTGAGTATATGGAAAGAACTTAAAGAGATAAGGCGTCCGTTGAACATAGCTCCATGGCTTGAGTAGGCGAGCATGCTGGTCTTAACTGCACATGACGATGCACCCATAAACACAACAAGAGGGGTAGTCCATGAGTGAGCACAGTGAAGGGGATAATGCTGACAGCGTGGTCGATGCCAAGGCCATCTTTGCCTTGATTCTGATCTTCGTCGCCACTGCGGTGTTCTGGGTCAGCCAGCAGTAAGACCCGGCGACCAGTACACAAAAACGGGCGTCAATGGGTTGATGCCCGTTTTTTATTGCGCAGTGCGCAGCTTCAATGGCAGCTAAGGCTGTCGGCCTGGCGGTAGAGCATCAGCAGTTTGCGGGTGATGGTCTGCTGGATATCGTCCCGTTCGAAGGTCGACAGGCGTGTCAGGCGACCGACTTGCAGGCGATGCAGGTGAATGTAGGGCATCTGCTGATCGAACTCGCGCAGGTCACCTTTCATCATGATCGGCAGGAAAATGTCCCCTGCCTTTTTCTGATTGCTGATGATCTGCGCCAGGGCCGGTTTGAATGGCATGGTCTTGGGGGCCGGGCCGCCTTCCTTGATCATCGTGGTCAGCAGCAGGCCAGGCTTGTTCAGCACCACACCGGGCAGCACACAGAGCCCGGTCTTGCGCACGGCCAGCGCTTCTATGCCATTCAGGGTGTCGTGAAACGCATAGGGGTTGGGCAGCACCACCATCTTGCGCCCCAGGTCGCTGGGGAAGTGCAGGTCATAGTTGGTATACAACTGACGGGTCGATTCCGAGTAGACGCACAGGCGGTTCTCGAACAGCTTGATAAAGCGCTCGGCCAGCTCGCGCCTGGCAATGCTGTCCAGGTCCCAGATCAGGTCCTGATTCTGCGGTTTGCTGAGGTCGACTTCCTGATGTTCCATACTGCTCATTTAGTATTCATACCCTGAACTGTCCCAGCAGCCTGTTCAGTTGCTCCGCAAGCTGGCCTAGGTGTTGCCCGGCATCGCTGGATTGTTGCGCCGCCAGGGCATTGTTATGAGCCAGGCTGGCTGCCTGGGTGACATTCTGGTTGATGTCTTCGACCACGTGCGATTGTTGCAGCGTCGCGCTGGCGATGGAAGCGTTCAAGCCGGTGAGGTTGCGCAAACCGCTGGCAATCTGGCTGAGGCTGACACCCGCCTGACTGGCCTGCTCGATGGTCAGTTGTGAGGCTTTGCTGCTGTCGTTGATGACTTTGACGGCGGCCTCCGAGTTACCTTGCAGGCGTTCAATCATCACCTGGATTTCGGCGGTGGATTTCTGCGTGCGCTGCGCCAGTAGACGAACTTCGTCGGCTACCACGGCAAAGCCACGGCCTTGCTCGCCAGCCCGGGCTGCCTCAATGGCGGCGTTGAGGGCCAACAGGTTGGTCTGCTCGGCAATCGAGCGAATCACTTCTAGCACGCTGCCGATCTGCGTGCTTTCCTGAGCCAGGGCTTGAATGACTTCGACAGCCTGACTGATGGTGGCGGACAGTTCGGTGATCTGTCGCAGGCTGCTTTCGATGTTCTGCTGGCCCTGCCGCGCCTGATCTTCGGCGGCATGCACTTCTGTTGAAGCATGTTCGGCGTTCTTCGCCACATCCTGCACGCCATAGGTGACCTGGTTGATTGCCGTGGCAACCAGTTCCATCTGCTGTGATTGCTGCTCACTGTGCTGCTGCGCCTGGCTGGAAATCTGCCCGAGTTCGCGGGCGGCTACATCGAGCTTGCCGGCGGAGTCGAGTGACTGGCGGATCACCTGGCGCAACTTCTCGGTAAACACATTGAAATGGCGGGACAGGGCGGACAATTCATCGCTGCCATGGGTGTCCAGATTGCGCGTCAGGTCGCCGTCGCCGCTGGCGATATTGGCCATGGCGCTGACGGCCTGCTGCAGTGGCTGGGTGATGCTGCGCACGATCAGCACCACCAGCAACGCCACCAATATGGCAATGCCGAGGCCGATAATCACCGCTTTCAGAGCCTGGGTCTGGAACTCGGCCTGGACATCGTCGACGTATACCCCTGAACCAATAATCCAGCCCCAGGGCTGGAACAGTTCGACATAGGACACCTTGGGCACCGGATCGCTGGCGCCGGGTTTGGGCCAGCGGTAGTTCACCTGGCCAGCACCCTGGCTCTTGCTGATGGCCACCATCTCATTGAACAGCGCTTTGCCGTCAGGGTCCTTGAAGCCCGAGAGGTTCTGCCCCTCAAGTTTGGGGTTGGTGGGGTGCATGATCATTACGGGCGTCTGATCGTTGATCCAGAAGTATTCCTGGCCGGCATAGCGCAGGCCGCGAATCGCCTCCATGGCCTGTTTCTGTGCCTGTTCACGGGGCAGGCTGCCTGCCGTTTCCAGGCCATGGAAGTATTTCAGAATTCCGGCGGCACTCTGCACGACATGCTGGGTCTTCTCACTCTTGGCGGCATGCAGGTCGGTGTGGATTTGCTGCAGTAACAGTGCGCCCTGGATCACCAGCATCAGGATGGACACTGCCAGGATCAGCCACAGGCGCCGATTGATGGGTAGGCTGCGCAAGCTGTTCATGGGGCTAAGCTCCCTTCTGTTTTTGTGAGGCGCTCTTATAGGCTGACCACGCCGTTTCCCTACGTTAGACCTTAGGCTAATTGGCGAATAAGCACAGTGTAGAAGGCCAATGGCCAGCAATTGTCTGACGGCAGGCGGTTCCAGCCCCCTGGGTTGGCAGCGCTACGGCGCATGTTCTCTGTTAGGATTTGCGCCACTGTTTGTTAAGTGTGTGATTTGGCTGTTTTTTCTGTGCGAAGGAACCTTTGCTCGCAAAGGCTGTCGACGCACTCGCGGGTTCATCATCATCGTTGTTGTTCGTGCCAAAACGCACGTATTGGGGAGTGGGGATGGATCTTTGGGTTGCCTTGCAGGCATTTATTTTGGGTGTGGTGGAAGGGCTGACCGAGTTTCTGCCGATTTCCAGCACCGGGCATCAGATCATTGTTGCGGATTTGATCGGTTTTGGCGGCGAGCGGGCGATGGCGTTCAACATCATCATCCAGCTTGGGGCGATTCTGGCGGTGGTGTGGGAATACCGACGCAAGATCTTCGACATCGTCATCGGTCTGCCGAAAGAGCAGCAGGCGCAGCGCTTTACCGTCAACCTGCTGATCGCCTTTCTGCCTGCGGTAGCTTTGGGCGTTCTGTTTGCTGATCTGATTCACCATTATTTGTTCAACCCGATCACTGTGGCCCTGGCCTTGGTCATCGGTGGTGTGATCATGCTCTGGGCCGAGCGGCGCACGCATCTGGTTCACGCCGAGAGCGTGGATGACATGACCTGGAAGGACGCCCTGAAGATCGGTTTTGCTCAGTGCCTGGCGATGATTCCGGGAACGTCACGTTCCGGCGCGACGATTATCGGCGGCCTGCTGTTTGGCCTGTCGCGCAAGGCCGCCACCGAGTTCTCCTTCTTTCTCGCCATGCCGACCATGGTCGGTGCCGCGGTGTATTCCGGCTACAAATACCGTGACCTGTTCCAAGCCAGCGATCTGCCGGTATTCGCCATCGGTTTTATCACCTCGTTTGTTTTCGCCATGATCGCGGTGCGGGCGCTGCTCAGCTTTATCGGCAAGCACAGCTATGCCGCCTTTGCCTGGTACCGCATTGGTTTCGGCTTGCTGATTCTGGCGACCTGGCAGCTGCAGTGGATTGACTGGAGCACGGCGCAGCCGTGATTGCTGTATTCGGCAGATGGATTAAAGGCGCACCTCGGGGGGCGCCTTTGTCATAGTGGCCTCGGTTAATGGAGGCGTATATGCATCAGCTTGAGCAGCAAATCCTTCAGGTCAACGGCATCGACCTGAGCCTTTACAGTGCTGGCCCAGCAGCGGGACGTCCGGTCTGGTTGTTGCACGGCTTTCCCGAGTGCTGGCATTCCTGGCGCCAGCAGATTGCTCCCTTGGCTGCGGCCGGTTACCGCGTGCTGATCCCGGAAATGCGTGGCTACGGCCAGAGCAGCGCGCCGCGTGATCCGGCGGCCTACGATGTGCTGACGATCTGCGGTGATATTCAGGCGGCCATGGATCAGCTGGGGCAGCAGCAGGTCTGTGTGGTCGGCCACGACTGGGGCGCACCAATTGCCTGGTATTTGGCCCTGCTTGAACCTGAGCGGGTGCAGGCCGTGGTCGGCATGGCGGTGCCGTTTGGCGGTCGACCCCGGCAGCCGGCCATCGAGATCATGCGCCAGCTGTATGCCGGACGCTTTCATTACATCGTGCATTTTCAGCAGCCGGGCGTGGCTGAAGTGGAAATGGATGCTGATATTGCGCGGACCTTGCGCATGATGATGCACAACACTTCCGCCGCCGTACCCAAGGATCACTTTCTGCAGGAAAAAACCGCCGATGCGGGGTTGTTTGACGGCATGCAGGACCCTGGCACGCTGCCTGCCTGGTGTGATGCGTCGGCGTTCGCACTCTACGTGCAGACTTTTCAGGAGCGCGGCTTCTATGGAGCGCTGAACTGGTACCGCAACTTCGAGCGTAACTGGCAGCGTACCGAGGCATTGGCTGAGCGGCAGGTCGAGCAGCCCGCGCTGTTTCTGCTGGGCGACATGGATCCGGTGGGCACATTGGAGGCCTATACCCTCAAGCAGATGCCCAAGCGGGTTCCCCGCCTGGAGTCGCATGTTCTAGAAAATTGCGGGCATTGGATTCAGAACGAGCAGGCTGAGCAGGTCAATGCCTTGCTGTTGGACTTTCTGCAGCGCCACTATCGCGCGTAAAGCTCTGGGATGACGTGATGGAACAGCGTGGCCGGTTACGCAACTGGAATGACGACAAGGGCTTCGGCTTTATTCAGCCGGAGCAGGGCGGTGCAGAGCTCTTCGCGCATATCTCGGCCATGCGCGGTGACCGTCGCCCGGTTGCCGGCGATCAGGTGCTGTATGTCGCCGGTCAGGATGCCCAGGGCCGGGAGCGCGCCGAGCATATCCGCCTGGCCGGTGAACTGGCGCTGGATCGCCCGGCCATTCGCCGTAAACCGCGCGCAGATAAACCGCTAATCAAGTCAGCTGCTAAGCCAGCAAATAAGCCCAAGATACGGACGAAGCGCAGCGAGTCCGGGCCGATTCAGCATCTACCGGCGAAAATGGCGCTGCTGATTCTGCTCTGTGTGTTGCCGCTGCTGGGTGGTTGGCGCGTGCTGACGCAGTTTGGCGTGGTCTGGGTTTTGTTGGCATATCCGCTGGCCAGCATGATCAGCTCTGTGCAGTACTGGCACGACAAATCCAGCGCCCAGGCTGGTCGCTGGCGCACGCCGGAAAATGTTCTGCATGGGGTCGCGCTGCTCGGTGGATGGCCTGGCGCGTTGGTGGCGCAGCAGTGTTTCCGACACAAGACGCGCAAGACATCCTTCCAGTTGGTGTTCTGGTCGATTGTGTTTGCACACCAGGTGGTATGGATTGACTGGCTGTTGCTCGACGGCCAGTTGTTGATGGCTGTGTTGCACGCCTTAAACCGCTAGATCGGTTGCTCCCAACGGCTGACGGCTTCGCTGAGGCGTTCAATCCAGGCGCGAATGCGCAGATCGCCGGGTTGTTCGCCACTGCATAAGGCGGCACAAACAAAAAAGCCCGCTCAGTGAGCGGGCTTTTTTATGCCGGTTACAGACCGGTCAGACGATCACGCCCTGGCTGCGCAGGTAGTCGTCGTAGCTGCCGCTGAAGTCGGTCACGCCGTTCTCTGACAGCTCGATGATGCGGGTGGCCAGGGAGCTGACGAACTCGCGGTCATGGCTGACGAAGATCAGCGTGCCTGGATAGTTTTCCAGGGCCAGGTTGAGGGCCTCGATGGATTCCATGTCGAGGTGGTTGGTCGGTTCGTCCATCAGCAGCACGTTGGGCTTCTGGCAGGCCAGTTTGCCGAACAGCATGCGGCCTTGCTCACCACCGGACAGCACCTTCACCGATTTCTGGATTTCATCGGAGGAGAACAGCATGCGGCCGAGGGCGGCGCGAATATTCTGCTCGCCTTGGGTCCACTGGCCCATCCACTCGAACAGCGTGTCATCGGCTTCGAAGTCGTGGGCGTGGTCTTGGGCGTAGTAACCCAGTTCGGCACTGTCGGTCCACTTCACGGTGCCGGCGTCCGGGGTCATTTCACCAACCAGAGTACGCAGCAGGGTGGTCTTGCCGATGCCGTTGGGGCCGATGATCGCCACGCGCTCGCCGGCTTCTACGGTGAAGCTGAAATTCTTGAACAGCACCTTGTCGTCGAAGGCCTTGGACAGTTTGTCCAGGGTCACGGCCTGGCGGTGCAGCTTCTTGTTCTGGTCGAAGCGGATAAATGGGCTGACGCGGCTCGATGGCTTGACCTCGGCCAGCTGGATCTTGTCGATCTGCTTGGCGCGGCTGGTGGCCTGCTTGGCTTTCGAGGCGTTGGCCGAGAAGCGGCTGACGAAGGTCTGCAGCTCGGCGATCTGTGCCTTCTTCTTGGCGTTGTCGGCCAGCAGCTGCTCGCGCGACTGGGTGGCGGCCGTCATGTACTCGTCGTAGTTGCCCGGGAACAGGCGCAGCTCGCCGTAGTCCAGGTCGGCCATGTGGGTGCAGACCGAGTTGAGGAAGTGACGGTCGTGGGAAATGATGATCATGGTGCTGTTACGCGCCGTGAGGATGTTTTCCAGCCAGCGGATGGTGTTGATGTCCAGGTGGTTGGTCGGCTCGTCGAGCAGCAGCACGTCCGGGTCGGCGAACAGCGCCTGGGCCAACAGCACGCGCAGCTTCCAGCCGGGCGCGACTTCGCTCATCGGGCCGAAATGCTGTTCGAGTGGGATGCCCAGGCCAAGCAGCAGCTCGCCCGCACGGGATTCGGCGGTGTAGCCGTCCATCTCGGCGAACTCGCCCTCCAGTTCGCCCACCTTCATGCCGTCTTCTTCGCTCATTTCTGCCAGCGAATAGATGCGGTCACGTTCGGCCTTGACCTTCCACAGCTCGGCGTGGCCCATGATCACGGTGTCGATCACGTTGAACTCTTCGTAAGCGAACTGATCCTGACGCAGCTTACCCAGGCGCACGTTCGGCTCCAGCATCACCTGGCCAGCCGAAGGCTCCAGATCACCACCGAGAATTTTCATGAAGGTCGACTTGCCGCAACCGTTGGCGCCAATCAGGCCGTAACGGTTGCCGTTGTTGAACTTCACGGAGACGTTTTCAAAGAGCGGCTTGGCGCCGAATTGCATGGTGATGTTGGCGGTGGAGATCACGAATCTTGGTCCAGATAAGCGGGCGCACGGGCGCGAAAGGGGCGCGATTGTAGCGGTTTACGGGCGCAAAGGGCAGGGCATGGGACAGGCGGAGTAGCTATTCGAGCTGTTTGGCCGTGGCGTGAGGCATGTTTGAGTGCTGTGCTGGAGCCCAACTGGTTATTGGCCTAGGCCTGCGCCGCAATCTGCCAAGTTCAGCACGCCGGCAGGCTAAGACCTTAGGCTGCGACCAAAATGACGGCAGGGTGATTGGCACTAAGCCAGTTGTGCCTGGATGGGGCATGAAAAAGGCGGCTATTGCAGCCGCCTTCTGTGCATCAGTAGTGCAGTTTACTGCTCCAGTCCGGGTAGTGTGCCGGGCGTTTGAAATGTACGCGGAACTGTTCGGCAGCGGCCGCTGAGCTGCTCCACAGGTATAGGTGCTCTTTCCAGCTGCCGGACGCCCAGTTCTGCAGGTAGTAGTCAGTGCCACGCACGGTGTCGCGGTCGCGCAGGCGGATGTTGTCGCCATCCTTTAGGCAGCCGTTGTTGCTAGCCAGTTCGATGCGTAGTTGGTTGGATGAATCGCCTGCCTTGGTGTAGTAGGCGTAGTTACCGCCGCCACCGCCCAGCCACCAGTTGAGCCAATAGCCAGGATGGCGACGTGATTCCACCTCGATATAGTCGCCGCTGCGGATGCAGAAACTCTCCGGGTGATACCAGTTGCGCAGGCTGAACAGGCTTTCTGGTTCCAGCCCGTTGCCGTTGATCTTTACCCAGTCGTTGGCTTTGCTGCTGCCGACGCGCAGGGTTTTGCCGGTGGTGGTGCTTTGCAAGATCACCTCGCCGTAGAGGTTCTGTTGCGGCTTGCTGGCGCGGGTTGGCGTCGTGCTGTCGGCGCGGGTAAAACCGGCCACCGGTGAATGATCGGAGTAATCCTGAAATTGCCAGGTCGCGCCCGCCAGGTTGACTGTCCAGCGTGGCGCTGGGGTATCCAGGGCCTGGTTGTGCCAGAACGGCAGTTGCCGGTGGTTGCGCGAGACGAAGATGTAATCCAGGTATTCCGGGGCGTGGTTGGGGTATTGGTAGTTGGCGATGCCATTGCGTTTGGTATCAAAGGTGGTGTCGCTGCCGGCATAGCTATCCGGCGCGTTGACCTGCAGGCGGGCGAGCATGTCGTGGTACTCGCTGCTGTCCTTGATGACGTTGAAGTCGCCACCAATAAACACCAGCTGATCAAGGCTAATGCCGCGCGCGCTGATGAAGTTCTGCAGCTCATCAAACTGGCTGGCCCGTACCGCTGCACCTTTGCCATCCGGGCAGCCGGTGTCCGCTGCCTGCGCGTGGGTGCCGATGACATGCACGGCTTGACCATTGCGATTGAGTTTGACGTAGACAAAGCCCTTGTTGGACAGGTAATCCGCCCCGCAACCCTGGCTGTAGACATATTGCACGCGTTGCTCGATTGGCCAGCGGCTGACGATGGCTACGCCGCCGTCTTCCGGGGTGGTGTCCGAATAAGCGCCTAGGGTGGCATCCCAGCCGGTGCGGCTGCGACCGAGTACGGGCGTCTGATACGGGTACTGGCTTTGCAAACCATTGAGCAGAATGGCCGACGCCGGGTTATCGAACAGTTCGTTGAGAATCACCGCATCCTGGCCCTTGATATACGCTGCCTCCGCGATCAGTGCCGCGCGCTGCTGTTGGCCCCAACCCGGTTTTATCGTGCTGGGTAGCAGGAACACGTTATGCGCCAGCAGTTTGAACTGCTCATCCGGGTTTGCCTGGGCAAAGGTCGGGGCGGATAGGGCAAGCGTACTGAAACACAGCAGTGGCAACAGGCAGCGATGCATGGGGTGGCCTCCGGGTAGGGGAATGGCCAGTCTTCCAGTCACCGTTGAACGCGAAAATGATCGAAAGGTGGGTGGGCTAGACCAGCGCCAGCGCAGTCTGCGTTGAGCGGGTTACAGCGGCATGACGCGGCTGTTACGAAACCGCTGTTGGCGGGTCGAGCAACAGGGCCAGTTTCAGGCGTTTGGGTAGTTTGCTTACCACCAGCTGATGGGAGCGGGTCAGCAGAGCCTGCAGTTCGGTATCGCCGAGCGGGTAAGGTGCGGCCATGCTAATCCAGTGTGCGCGCGCCAGATAAGGCGCTGGGCGGATACCCGGACGGTCGCAATAGCCGAGAAACAGGTCAGCATCCACTTTGAAAGCCAAGCCATCATGGCCGCCCAAATGGAACAGGGCGAACATCTTGCTCTCGGCCACCGAGAACACGCGCACGCCGCCCCATTTGATGTCCTCACGGGCACCCGGCAGGCTCAGGCAGAAAGCAGCAACGTGTTCAGGCGTCATCTCAGATCACTCGCGGTAGAAAACCTGCACCAGATGGTAGCCAAACTGGCTTTTAATCGGGCCGTGCACTTCACGTACCGGCTTTTTAAAAATCACCTGATCGATGGCGCGCACCATCTGCCCTGGGCGCACTTCACCCAGGTCGCCGCCTTTCTTGCCAGAGGGACAGGTGGAGTATTTGCGTGCCAGCACATCGAAGGCTTCGCCGGCGGCGATACGTTTCTTCAGCGCGGCGGCTTCTGCTTCGGTTTTCACCAGAATGTGGCGGGCCATTGCCTTAGCCATGACGGGCTCCTCGGAATTCAGTCGGCATAGTGTGCCAGTATTTTCAGCCACTTAGCGCTTGATTCAGGCTCGCGCCGATTTTCTCGGGAGCGATGCCTAATCTTCGCCTAACGTAATACATCCAACCTGCGGGAAATCTCGTTATGGACCTCAACGCCATGCTGAAAATCCTGTCCAGTCAGGACGGGTCCGACCTGTATCTTTCCACTGGAGCGCCGCCCTGCGCCAAGTTCAACGGCGTGCTCAAGGCGCTCAGTGCCGAACCACTGAAGGCTGGGGAAGTGGCGGCCATTGCTGATTCGGTGATGGATAGCGCGCAGCGCGAGGAGTTCGAGCGTGAGCTGGAAATGAACCTGGCCATCTCGATTGCCAGCGTCGGGCGCTTTCGCATCAATATCTTCAAGCAGCGCAACGAAGTGTCGATTGTCGCGCGCAATATCAAGATGGACATCCCCCGGTTCGAGGACCTGAAACTGCCGGAAGTGCTGCTCAAGACAGTGATGGAAAAGCGCGGTCTGGTGCTGTTTGTCGGTGGCACCGGCTCGGGCAAGTCGACCTCCCTGGCGGCGCTGATCGACTACCGCAACCGCAACAGCGGCGGGCATATCATCACCATCGAAGACCCGGTGGAGTACGTGCACAAGCACAAGAAGTCGATCATCAACCAGCGTGAAGTCGGCGTGGACACCCGCAGCTTTCATGCCGCGTTGAAGAACACCCTGCGTCAGGCGCCGGACGTGATCCTGATCGGTGAGATTCGCGACCGCGAAACCATGGAACATGCCCTGGCCTTTGCCGACACCGGCCACCTGGCGATCTCCACGCTGCACGCGAACAACGCCAACCAGGCGCTGGACCGCATCATCAACTTCTTCCCCGAAGACCGCCGGCCGCAGCTGCTTAACGACCTGGGTAACAACCTCAAGGCGTTTGTCTCCCAGCGCCTGGTCAAGACCATCGACGGCAAGCGCCGCGCAGCGGTGGAGGTGCTGCTCGGCACCCCAACCATTCGCGACCAGATCAAGCGCAGCGACTTCTCCGAGATCAAGGAAACCATGGAGAAATCGAAAAACCTTGGCATGCAGACCTTCGATCAGGCGCTGATCGATCTGGTCAACGAGGGCTCAATCGATGAAGAAGAAGCGGTGAAAAACGCCGATTCGGCGAACAACGTGCGGCTCAAGCTCAAGCTCTACCGCGACAACCCCGCTGCGCCTGCCGCACCTGTCGCAGCGCCTGCGCCCGTGGCTGCCGCCCCCCGGCCAGTCGCGGCACCTGCTGCTTCCGCTGCCGAATGGGGGCTGGAATTGAAGCTGGAAGATATCGAAGAGGAGCAAGTGCCAGAGGACCCCGGCCGCAAAGGCATTTGAAGTCCCGGTTGTGAGCAGGTTGTGCGCCGTTAGCGCTCGGGTTGATAGGCATCTTGAATACGCTGGATCATGCCTTCGGCACGTAGCGCTGCAACGGCCTTGCGCAGATCTTCCTGCAACTGCGCATCACAGTCTTTCGAGCAGGCCAGGTACATGTCGGTGCTGGCCAGCACAGGGCTCATCTGCAAACGATTGTCGCTGTGTGGCCACAGATACAAGCCTTCCGGTACGCCGGTAAACCAGGCATCGACACGCCCTAGTTCAAGCATGCGCGCGGGATTATCGCCAAGCTTGAGGCTGACAATCTGCTCCTCGACAAACCCATTGCTCTTGAGAATCTCCATCTGCGCGGTGCCATGCCCGACGGCAATACGCCGGTAACGCTGGCGAGCCTTGGCAAAGTCGGCCACCGGTGCATCGAGGCTGAAAAAGGCGCGCTCAAGCGGCATGATCGGCGCGATCCAGCTGTACAACGCTTCGCGCTCCGGGGTACGCGAGAGCGGGATGATCAGCAGATTCTTCCCGCGGCTGACCCGCTGCTGGGCACGAGCCCAGGGGGTGACATGGATATGGCTGAGATAGCCCGCGCGGGCAATCGCGGCCAGTGTCACATCGCCAACCATACCGTAGCCGCCCTGAAAGCTGACAAAGGTCAGCGGCGGCGCGTCCGGCATATGCAGCTCCAGCGGTTCCTGTGCTGCTGTGCTCAGACTCAGCGAAGTTAGCAGGACAGCAAGACAGATCCAGCGCACAGCCACGGCAGCACTCCAGCAACGACTGGCTTGGAGTATAAGCACTGCGCGCCGGGCTCGGCTGGAGTTTTTGGTACGTCAGTCCCGCAGCTCTGCCAGGTCGCGGTACAGCTCCAGCGCCTGCGGGTTGGCCAGGGCATCGGTGTTTTTGACTGGTTTGCCGTGCACCACGTTGCGCACCGCCAGTTCGACGATCTTGCCGCTGATGGTGCGTGGGATATCCGCCACTTTGATGATCTTCGCCGGCACATGGCGCGGAGTGGTGTTGGCGCGGATCACCTGGCGGATCTGCGTTTGCAGCGCGTCGTCAAGCGATACGCCGTCGCGCAGACGGACAAACAGCACCACACGCACGTCGTCGTCCCACTCCTGGCCGATGGCGATGGATTCCAGCACGGCTTCGACCTTTTCCACCTGGCGGTAGATCTCGGCGGTGCCGATGCGTACGCCGCCGGGATTCAGTACCGCGTCACTGCGGCCGTGAATTACCAGCCCGCCGTGGGCAGTGATTTCGGCGTAATCGCCATGGGCCCAGATGCCGGGGAAGGTGTTGAAGTAGGCCGCCTGGAACTTGCTGCCATCGTCATCCTTCCAGAAGCCAATCGGCATGGACGGGAAATGCTGCGCGCAGACCAGCTCGCCTTTCTCGCCTGTAACCGCTTGGCCGGCGTCATCCCACACCTGCACGTCCATGCCCAGGCCTTTGCACTGCAACTCGCCGCGCCATACCGGCAGCACCGGGTTACCGAGGGCGAAGCAGGAGACGATATCGGTACCGCCGGAGATGGATGACAGGCAGAGATCAGCTTTGATCTCGCGGTAGACGTACTCGAAGCTCTCGTGAGACAGCGGCGAACCGGTGGAGAGAATGGCTTTCAGGCGCTGCAGCTTGTGCGTGCTGCCGGGCTTGGCGCCGGCTTTTTCCAGGGCCGCGAGGAATTTGGCGCTGGTGCCGAAGATGCTGATGTTTTCCGCGTCGATCAGGTCGATCAGGCGCTCGGCCCCTGGGTGGAACGGCGAGCCGTCGAACAGCACCAGGGTCGCGCCCAGGGCCAGGCCGGAGACCAGCCAGTTCCACATCATCCAGCCGCAGGTGGTGTAGTAGAACAGCGTGTCTTCGGCGTGCAGGTCGGTGTGCAGGCCGAGTTCCTTGACGTGCTGCAGCAGGGTGCCGCCGACGCCATGCACGATGCACTTGGGCACGCCGGTGGTGCCGCTGGAATATAGGATATACAGCGGGTGGTCGAACGGGACCTGGGTGAATTCGGGCTCGCCGCCGGCCTGGTAGAAGTCCTGCCACAGCGCGACCTTGGCCGCTGAATGGAAATCGGCGGCTTTGGTCTGGGTGTTGGAGTAGGGCACCACAATCAGCTGCTCAAGCGAGGGCAGGCGGTCGAGGATTTCATTGAGCTTGGCGGTCAGGTCGAGGTTCTTGCCGGCATAGCGGTAACCGGCGGCAGCGACCAGTACCTTGGGTTCGATCTGGCCGAAACGATCAATTACACCCTGGGTGCCGAAGTCTGGCGAGCAACTCGACCAGGTGGCGCCGAGGCTGGTGCAGGCGAGCATGCCGACCAGGGTTTGCCAGGTATTAGGCATAAAGGCAGCAACGCGGTCGCCAATACCTACGCCAGCTTCACGCAAGCTGCGTTGCAGGCCCGCGACATGGGCGGCCAGTTCGGCGTAGCTCAGTTGCTCGCGCGAACCGTCTTCGCCAATGGCGATCAGGGCTGGGTGATTATCTCGGCGGCGCAGCAGATGTTCGGCAAAATTCAGGGTTGCGCCAGGAAACCAGTGCGCGCTGGGCATGGCCTTGCCTTCCTGCAACAGGGCGCCGGGTTGTGCACTGAAACGCACCTCGAAGAACTCGACCACCGCCTGCCAGAAGGCTTCACGTTGCGTCACGCTCCAGGCGTGCAGAGCGGGGTAGTCGACCAGCTGCAGGTTGTGGCGCTGATTGACGAAGCGGCGAAAGCTGTCCATTCGTGTCGCCGCAATACGTTCGGCAGAAGGCGTCCACAGGGGCTGTTGCATCGTGCTTCCTCATCATTCTTGTTGTGCGGCTTGAGCGTGCAAGCCTACTGGCTGCTGCCTGGCTTGCGGCGGCCGGTGCGCGGCAGATCCGCCACGGCAGTTACTGCTGCTGTAGCCGCTGTGCACCGCGCTCAGGGAGCCTGCAGCGAGCCTGAGTGCAGCGCTTTACAGGGTGTAAATAAAACCTTACGTCTCGGCGTTAGCCAGCTTGGCCCGTGCCACCCGCGAGCCGTTGGGCTTGTCCAGCACTGCGCAAATATGCTGTCCGGCGGCGATTAGTCGGCCCATGTCGATGCCGGTTTCAATACCCAAACCCTGGAGCAGGTACAGCACGTCTTCGGTTGCGACATTGCCGGTGGCGCCTTTGGCGTACGGGCAACCGCCCAGACCCGCCACTGAACTGTCGAATACGCTGATGCCCTCCAGCAGGCCAGCGTAGATATTCGCCAGCGCCTGGCCGTAGGTGTCGTGGAAGTGTCCGGCCAATTTGTCTCTGGGAATATCGCGGCCAACCATCTCGAACAGCTTGCGGGTATCACCCGCCGTGCCGGCCCCGATGGTGTCACCCAGGGATACTTCGTAGCAGCCCATCGCATACAGCTCGCGAGCCACGTTGGCGACCTGCTCGGGCGGCACAAAGCCGTCATACGGGCAGCCCAGCACGCAGGACACATAACCGCGCACGCGGATGCCATGCTGTTTGGCGGCGTCCATTACCGGCACGAAACGCTCCAGGCTTTCGCTGATCGAGCAGTTGATGTTTTTCTGCGAGAAGGCTTCTGACGCTGCGGCAAACACCGCCACTTCGCGCACGCCAGCTTCCAGCGCGCCTTCAAAACCTTTCAGATTGGGTGCCAGAGCGGCGTAGGTGATGCCCGGCAGTTGCTGGATCTGCGCAAATACCTCGGCGGAACCGGCCATCTGTGGCACCCACTTGGGCGAGACAAAGCTGCCCACCTCGATATAGCCCAGGCCTGCAGCCGACAGATCATCGACCAGGCGTACCTTGTCGGCCACGCTGATCGGCTGTTTCTCGTTCTGCAAACCGTCGCGCGGGCCGACTTCGACCAGGCGCACCTGTTTGGGTAGGTTCATCGTTGCCTCGTTGTTTATTTCGATGGGTATCGCGCTGCTCAACCCATCCTACGTTGCTGTGCTTGTAGGAGCGGTCTTGCCCGCGATAAACGCGCTGCTATCTGTGGGAGGCGCTTTAGCGGCGAGCGTTCTGTCGCTGTTATCGCGGCTAAAGCCCTTCCCACAGAGGTCATCCATTTATGCGCTGATTTCTTCCAGCTCCACCAGCACCGTACCTTCGCTGACCATCTCGCCTTCGCTGCAATACAGCGCCTTAACCGTGCCTGTATGGGGTGCGCGAATGCTGTGCTCCATCTTCATCGCCTCCAGTACCACCAGCGCAGTGCCGGCTTCGACCTGCTGGCCGGCCTCGACCAGCACGCGCACGATACTGCCGTTCATCGGTGCCGTCAGGCCACCGTGCTGCTGATGGCTGGCCTCGACTTCGGCAATCGGGTCGACGCGCTGAATGCTGCGTAGCTCGCCGGCATAGTGCAGATAGAGGTTGTCGCCGCGGCGAATCGCCAGATGCTGTTGGCGCACGCCATCGCTTTCCACCGACAACGTTTCGCTTTGCAGCTGCACGGTGGACGTCGCAGCGTGGCGCAGACGGATCACTTGGCGCTCGTTCTGGCAGCTTAGATGCAGATCGGTTTCTGCCGGCAGGCCCAGACGTAGGCCGTTGTTGCGTGACCAGGGTGAATGGAAATCGTCGTGACGCTGCTGCGGCGCTTCACTCTGCACAAAGGCCTCGGCAGCCAGCTGCCAGAATTCGGTCGGCAAATCGGTTGCAGGAGGCAGTAACTGAGCTTCGTGACGGGGAATAAAGCCGGTATCCAGCTCTGCGTTGGCAAAGGCCGGATGGGCCAGCACACGTTGCAGGAATGCCAGGTTGGTTTTAACGCCGCCTACGCAGGTTTCCTTGAGCATGGCCAGCAGGCGCAGGCGCGCCTCTTCGCGGTTTTCGCCCCAGGCGATCAGTTTGCCGAGCATCGGGTCATAGAAGGGCGAGACTTCATCGCCTTCGCTGATGCCGCTGTCGACACGACGACCTGGTCCGGCATTGGCTTCGCGGTACAGCGTCAGAGTGCCGGTAGCCGGCAGGAAATCGTTGTCCGGATCTTCCGCATACAGCCGCACTTCAATGGCGTGGCCAATCAGCGGCACCTGCTCTTGGGTAATCGGCAGTGGCTCGCCACGGGCGACGCGGATCTGCCAGGCCACCAGGTCCAGCCCGGTGATTAGCTCGGTGACCGGATGTTCCACTTGCAGACGGGTGTTCATCTCCATAAAGAAGAAGTCGCCGCGCTCATCCAGCAGAAACTCTACGGTACCGGCGCCAACATAGCCGATGGCCTGGGCGGCCTTGACTGCGGCTTCACCCATGGCGCGGCGCAGCTCTGGCGATAGGCCGGGGGCAGGGGCCTCTTCGACCACTTTCTGATGCCTGCGCTGGATCGAGCAGTCGCGCTCATTCAGGTACAGGCAACTGCCGTGTTGGTCGGCGAACACCTGGATTTCCACATGGCGCGGCTTGAGTACGTATTTTTCCACCAGCATGCGCGAGTCGCCGAATGACGACTGCGCTTCGCGCTGGGCGCTGGCCAGGGCTTCGGCCAGTTCGCTTTCACGCTCGACCACCTTCATGCCCTTGCCGCCGCCACCGGCAGCGGCTTTCAGCAGCACCGGATAACCGATCTGTTCAGCGGACTTGCGGAAGGTTTCCACATCCTGCGCTTCGCCGTGATAACCCGGCACCAGCGGCACACCGGCCGCTTCCATCAGTGCCTTGGCGGCGGATTTGCTGCCCATGGCGTCGATGGCCGAGGCGGGCGGGCCGAGAAAGATCAATCCGGCGGCTTCGATGGCACGGGCAAAGCCGGCGTTTTCCGAAAGGAAGCCATAGCCTGGGTGGATGGCCTGAGCACCGCTGGCCTTGGCGGCGGCTATCAGTTTGTCGATCAGCAGGTAGCTGTCCGCCGGTTTGGCGCCGCCGAGATTGACCGCCAGATCGGCTTCGCGTACATGGCGGGCGCTGGCGTCGATGGCGCTGTGCACCGCCACGGTCTGGATACCCATGGCCTTGGCCGTGCGCATCACCCTGCAGGCAATCTCGCCACGGTTGGCCACCAGCAGGGTGTCGATAGGCTTAAGGCTCATGCTTGTGGCTCCTGCCATGCGGGTTTGCGTTTATCCAGAAAGGCACGCAGACCTTCCTGACCTTCGGGGCTGACGCGGATACGGGCGATAGCGTTTTCCGTGTAGCGGCGCAGCGCCGGGGTCAGCACGCCGCTGCCGACTTCGCGCAGCAGATCCTTGCTCGCCAGCATGGCTTGCGGGCTGTTGAGCAGTAGGTTATCGACCCAGGTGTTTACTGCCTCATCAAGCTGGTCTGCCGGGTAGCATTCGGCAAACAGCCCCAGTTCCTGGGCGCGCTGGCCACTGAAACGCTCGGCGGTCAGGGCATAGCGCCGTGCTGCACGTTCGCCGATGGCCTGCACGACAAAGGGGCTGATCACGGCTGGTGCCAGACCGATGCGCACTTCGGACAGGCACAGCTGGGCATCAACGGCGCCGATGGCCATATCGCAGCAGCTGATCAAACCCAGCGCCCCACCAAAGGCCGCGCCTTGCACCACGGCCAGGGTGGGGATCTTCAGTTGATACAGGTTGTGCATCAGTTCGGCCAGCTCACGGGAGTCGGCGAGGTTGGCGGTGTAGTCCAGGGTCGCCGCGTGCTGCATCCAGGCCAGGTCCGCGCCGGCGGAGAAGTGCTTGCCACGGCCGCGCAGCAGCAGGAAACGCAGGCTTTTGTCGGCCATCACCGCGTCGAGGGCGAGAATCAGCTCGCGGATCATCTCGGCGTTAAAGGCGTTGTTCTTGTCCGCGCGATTGAGCCAGAGCGTGGCAAAGCCGCGTGGGTCTGTTTGCAGTTCTAGGGTGTTGAAGTCGGTCATGGTGTTCGACTCGAAGAATGAGTTAGTCCTGTGGAAAGGGGCCGGGCGGCGATCCGTTTTAGCCGCGACATAGGTGAAAAGCTCGCGGCTAAAGCCCCTCCCACGAATCACATGCGGAATACGCCAAAGGTGGTCGGCTCTATCGGCGCGTTAAGGCTGGCGGACAACGCCAGGCCCAAGATGTCGCGGGTTTGCGCCGGGTCGATCACGCCGTCATCCCACAAGCGCGCGCTAGAGTAGTAGGGGTGGCCCTGTCGTTCGTACTGTTCGAGGATCGGCTGCTTGAGGGCAGCTTCTTCCTCGGCGGAGAAACGTTGTCCGGCACGGGCAGCCTGTTCGTGCTTGACCTGCACCAGCACGCCGGCGGCCTGCTCTGCACCCATTACGCCGATTCGCGCATTCGGCCACATCCACAGGAAGCGCGGGTCGTAGGCGCGGCCACACATGCCGTAGTTACCGGCGCCGAAGCTGCCGCCGATGATCACGGTGAATTTCGGCACCTTGGCGCAGGCTACCGCGTTGACCAGCTTGGCACCGTGCTTGGCGATGCCACCGGCTTCGTACTTCTGCCCGACCATAAAGCCGGTGATGTTCTGCAGGAACAGCAACGGAATGCCGCGCTGGCAGGCCAGCTCGATAAAGTGCGCGCCTTTCTGCGCAGACTCCGCAAACAGGATGCCATTATTGGCGAGGATCGCTACCGGATAGCCGTGGATATGCGCAAAGCCGCACACCAGGGTGGTGCCAAACAGCGCCTTGAACTCATCGAATACGCTGCCATCGACGGTGCGAGCGATGACTTCACGCACATCGAAGGGCTGCTTGGCGTCCGCCGGAATCACCCCATACAGCTCTTCGCTGCTGTACAGCGGATTGATTGGTGCGCGGTTACTCAGCACGCCGAGCTTGCGCCAGTTCAGGTTGCTGATGCTGCGGCGGGCCAGGGCCAGGGCGTGCTCATCGTTGTCGGCGTAATGGTCGGCCACACCGCTGGTCTTGCAGTGCACATCGGCGCCGCCAAGGTCTTCAGCGCTGACCACTTCACCGGTGGCGGCTTTTACCAGCGGCGGGCCGGCGAGGAAGATGGTGGCCTGGTTGCGCACCATGATCGCTTCATCCGCCATGGCTGGCACATAAGCGCCGCCAGCGGTGCAGGAGCCCATGACCACGGCGATCTGCGGGATGCCCATGGCGCTCATATTGGCCTGGTTAAAGAAGATCCGCCCGAAGTGCTCGCGGTCGGGGAACACCTCATCCTGGCGCGGCAGGTTGGCCCCGCCGGAATCCACCAGGTAGATGCACGGCAGGCGATTTTGCTGGGCGATGGTCTGCGCGCGCAGGTGTTTTTTCACGGTCAGCGGGTAATAGCTGCCGCCTTTCACCGTGGCGTCGTTGGCCACGATCATGCATTCCACTCCCTCGACTCGGCCGATGCCGGCCACTACACCCGCCGCCGGCACCTCTTCGCCATACACCTCATGGGCGGCCAGTTGGCCGATTTCCAGAAACGGTGAGCCGATATCCAGCAGGCGGTTGATCCGTTCACGGGGTAGCAGCTTGCCGCGCGAGGTATGGCGTTCCTGGGCCTTGGCGCCGCCGCCTTCATGAACGCGGGCAAGTAGGGCGCGCAGGTCGTTTACCTGAGCGAGCATCGCCGCGCTATTGGCAGCGAACTCCGGTGAGCGGGTGTTGATCTGGGTGTGCAGAATGGCCATCTGGCGCGCTCCGTCAGGCTATTTGGTTTCGTTGAACAGTTCGCGGCCGATCAGCATGCGGCGGATTTCGCTGGTACCGGCACCTATCTCGTAGAGTTTGGCATCACGCAGCAAACGGCCGGCCGGGTATTCGTTGGTGTAGCCGTTACCGCCGAGCAGCTGGATGGTGTCCAGGGCCATCTTGGTGGCCATCTCGGCGGTGTAGAGGATCACTGCGGCGGCGTCCTTGCGCGATTCCTCGCCACGGTCGCAGGCCTTGGCCACGTTATAGAGGTAGGACTTGGAGGCGTTCATGCCGGCGTACATGTCGGCCAGCTTGCCCTGCACCAGCTGGAACTCGCCGATCGACTGCTTGAATTGCTGGCGCTCGTGCACGTAGGGCAGCACCACGTCCATACAGGCTGTCATGATCCCGGTCGGGCCGCCGGAGAGCACGGTGCGCTCGTAGTCCAGGCCGCTCATCAGCACGCGCACGCCAGCGCCTTCTGCGCCGAGGATGTTCTCTTCCGGCACTTCGCAGTCCTCGAACACCAGTTCGCAGGTGTTGGAGCCGCGCATGCCCAGCTTGTCCAGCTTCTGGTGGCGGGAGAAGCCCTTGTAGTCGCGCTCGACGATAAACGCGGTCATGCCGCGCGAACCGGCGTTGATGTCGGTTTTGGCGTAGATCACATAGGTGTTGGCATCCGGGCCGTTGGTGATCCACATCTTGTTGCCGTTGAGCACGTAACGATCGCCGCGCTTTTCCGCGCGCAGCTTCATCGACACCACGTCGGAGCCGGCATTCGGCTCGCTCATGGCCAGAGCGCCGACGTGTTCGCCGGAGCACAGCTTGGGCAGGTACTTGGCTTTCTGCTCATGCGTGCCGTTCTTGCGAATCTGGTTCAGACACAGGTTGGAGTGCGCGCCGTAGGACAGACCGACCGAAGCCGAGGCGCGGCTGATCTCTTCCATGGCGATGACATGCGCCAGGTAGCCCATGTTGGTGCCGCCGTATTCCTCTTCCACGGTCATGCCCAGCAGGCCCATGTCGCCGAACTTGCGCCACATGTCCATGGGGAACTCGTTATCGCGATCGATCTGCGCCGCACGCGGGGCCAGCTCGGCTTGCGAGAACTGATACACCGAGTCGCGCAGCATATCGATGGTCTCGCCGAGACCGAAGTTGAGGGTTGGGTAGCTCATGGTTCCACCTGTAATTGTTCGAATTAAGTTCAGGAGATAACGGGTTGTTTTTTATCGGTTTCAGCCAGGGCCGCTAGGCAACGCTCTTCGGCAGTATCCAGCTCAAGCTGCATTTGTTCGATGTCCAATAACTGCTGCTGCAGCTGAGCGCGACGCTCGGCGATCTTCGCCATAAAGGTGTGCAGTTGCTTGTGATTGCCGTGCACCGGGTCGTACAGCTCGATCAGTTCCTTGCACTCGGCCAGCGAGAAGCCGATGCGTTTGCCGCGCAGGATCAGCTTGAGGGTGACCTTGTCCTTGGCCGTGTAGATACGTTCCTGGCCGCGGCGCTCGGGGCTGAGCATCTGCTGTTCTTCATAGAAGCGAATGGCTCGGGTAGTGATGTCCAGCTCGCGGGCCAGTTCAGAAATCGAGTAGGTGGTGGCGGACATGCGGCAGCGCTCTTGTTTACCTTTACGTTAACGTAAACCTGCTGGCCGCTGTAGTCAACCAGAGCGCGTGCAGCGCTGTCGGGCTGATCAAACCTGACACGGGTTTATGAGTTGAAAACTGTTATCTGATAAAGGCTTGCGGTGTTTATCTAGAAAAATAAGGAGGCACACGCTGCTGCAGAATCTGCACCAGCGCGGGCTCCATAAAGGCGTAGTCGTCAAGGATGTTCAGGCTGTGAATGCGCTTGTTGCCAAGCTGGCGGCGAAATTTCTCGGCCAGCTTGCGCCGATGGCGGCTTTCCATCACCAGAATCAATTCGGCCCACTCCAGCAGCTCGGGGCTGACCGGGTTGTCGGCATCGCGGTTGACCCCGGCCGAGGCGGTTTCAACTCCAGGCCAATTGGCGAAAACCTGTTCGGCGGTGGGGCTGCGCAGGCGGTTTTTGGCACAGATAAACAGCACTCGCAGCGGTGCACCCGAAATGGCCATATCGAATCAGGCCTGGGCCTTGTCGGCTTTCTTTTCCTGAGCCATGGCCTGCTGGGATATTTCGATGATCTGCTCGCGCATCCAGCGGTTAGCCGGGTCCTGATCGGTGCTTTCGTGCCAGTAGAGGTGGGTTTCCAGCGGCGTCATGTCCTTGATTGGCAGTTCGACAAAATGCAGGTCGTTGCGCCGGGCAAAGCGCTCCGGCACGGTCATGGCCATATCGGTGCTTTGCAACACGGTGGTGGCCATCAGGTAATGCTGCGAGCGCAGGGCAATCTTGCGCTGGATGCCCATGCGTCCCAGGGCCAGGTCAACGTGACCCAAGCCGCTGCGCCGGCTGGAAATATGGATATGGGTCAGACCCATGTATTCGTCCAGGGTGATCTTGTCTTTGGCCAGTGGGTGGCCGCGACGCAGGGCGCAGACGTAGCGGTCTTCCATCAGCTTGACGTGGCGCACCTGCGGGTCGGTGTTCAGCGGGGCGTCCACGGCAAAATCCAGGCGGCCGGCGGCCAGCTCCTTGGTGGTTTCGCGGCGCCGCGCCAGCATGCTTTCGATATTCACGTTGGGCGCCATGCGCCGCAGGCGCTGGAACAGTGGCGGCAGGATGATGGCCTCGGTGAGGTCGGTCATGCTGATGCGGAAGGTCTTGTTGGCCTGGGCCGGGTTGAAGATGCGGCTTTCCTGCACGGAGATGCGCAGCTGCTGCAATGCGTTGCGCACCGGGCCGATGATGTTCTGCGCCATGGGCGTGGGCACCATGCCCTGGGCGGTGCGCACAAACAGCGGGTCATTGAAGGTTTCCCGCAAACGCGCCAAGGCGTTGGAGACGGCGGGCTGGGTAATACCGACGATCTGTCCGGCGCGGGTTAGATTGGCCTCGGTGTAGATGGCATCGAAGACGACAAAGAGGTTGAGGTCGACCTTGTTCAGATTCATTGCACGCTCACTCCGAGTGATGATCGCTATCAGTGGAACATATATCGGTGATGAATGTTAATACACGGCGAGAATAGATTAGATAAATCCTAAGCCCTGTTCTAGCATCATTTCCACTTCACCGAATCCCTCATAATCAGCGTCAGAAGGTAGCCACCCATGGATTTCGCCTACTCCCCCAAGGTTCAGGAACTGCGTGAGCGCGTCACCGCGTTTATGGAGACCCATGTCTATCCAGCCGAGGCCGTGTTCGAGCAGCAGGTCAACGAGGGCGACCGCTGGCAGCCCACCGCGATCATGGAGGAGCTAAAGGCCAAGGCCAAAGCTGAAGGCTTGTGGAACCTCTTTCTGCCGGAATCCGAGCTGGGCGCCGGGTTGACCAACACCGAATACGCGCCGCTGGCGGAAATCATGGGCAGCTCGTTGATCGGTGCTGAGCCGTTCAACTGCGCCGCGCCTGACACCGGCAATATGGAAGTGCTGGTGCGCTACGCCAACGAAGCGCAGAAGGAACAGTGGCTCAAGCCGCTGCTGGACGGCACCATCCGTTCCGCCTTCGCCATGACCGAGCCGGGTGTGGCATCAAGCGATGCCACCAATATGGAAGCCCGCGCGGTACGTGAGGGTGACGAGTGGGTGATCAATGGCCGTAAATGGTGGACTTCCGGCGCTTGCGATCCACGCTGCAAGATCATGATTTTCATGGGTCTGACCAACCCGGACGGCCCGCGCCACCAGCAGCACTCGATGATTCTGGTGCCGATGGACGCCCCAGGGGTGAAAGTGCTGCGTCCGCTGCCGGTATTTGGTTACGACGACGCCCCGCATGGTCACGCCGAAGTGCTGTTCGAAAACGTCCGCGTGCCTTACGAGAACGTGCTGCTGGGTGAGGGCCGTGGCTTCGAAATTGCCCAGGGTCGCCTTGGCCCAGGACGCATTCACCACTGCATGCGTTCCATCGGCATGGCCGAGCGCGCACTGAAGCTGATGTGCGAGCGCTCGATCAGCCGCACCGCCTTCGGCAAGCCGCTGGCCCGCCTGGGTGGCAATATCGATCACATCGCCGACTCGCGCATGGAGATCAACATGGCGCGCCTGCTGACGCTGAACGCTGCGTACATGATGGACACCGTGGGCAACAAGATCGCTGCCAGTGAAATTGCTCAGATCAAGGTGGTTGCACCCAACGTTGCGTTGAAGGTGATCGACCGGGCGATCCAGATCCACGGTGGCGCCGGTGTGTCCAACGACTTCCCGCTGGCCTACTGGTACGCCATGCAACGCACCCTGCGTCTGGCCGACGGCCCGGACGAAGTGCACCGCGCGGCGATCGGCAAGTTCGAGATCGGCAAGTACGTGTCCAAGGACATGATGAAAGCCAGCCGCTAATTGCTTCTGGCAAAACGTACAAGGCCCGCAATTGCGGGCCTTGTACGTTGTGGGTCAGTGCGCGCTTTCCGGCGGGGCGTAGTGGCCAGCCAGCTCGCTGCTTTGTTGCAACCAGAGCATGCGCATATGCAACTGGGCGGCGAAGGCGCGGGCGGCCTGTTCTTCGTGAAAGGTCAGGGCGCGACGGCCCATGCGCACTTGCCAGTGCAACTGGCCGCGTTGCAGCAGCGGTTCGATGACGATGGCGGGTGGGTTCACGCTGTCAATCCTTTGAGGGCTGGGCTCGGGTTCGTAGCCGTGACAATATCACGCCGGCGGATTCAACCACCAAAGGCCACAGATTAACGCCGAAATAGCCGCTGGACGGCATGCTGGTCGCGGGGCCGTTCATAGAAATCGAGCACTGGCAGGCCAGGATCATCAACAGAACCATCCTACGGTATCAAACAGCAGGGAAGTGGGCGGGTTCGCCAGGTTATCCATTGATGTTGGCGACTCACTGTCGCCGGGGCCCGGTGTCACGCTTGGCTATGATTAGCCGGGCGCTAGCGCTCAGTAGACCCAGACTTCAACCCGCCGATTCTTGATGCGGCCTTCGTCGGCGCTATTGGCAGCCACGGGGAGCTCATCGCCCAGCCCCAAGATGTCGCGGAAGATAATCCCTTCTTTATTCAGCTCACGGCGGACCGCCATTGCGCGCAGCTTGGACAGCAGTTCAGCTCGGGCCGGGTCGGCCTTGGCATCACCGAAACCGACCAACACCACTTTGTTATGCAGCTTGTCCTGCTCGCGCAAATAGCGCTTCAAACGGTTGAGATCGCGCAGGGCCTTGTTGTCGAGGCTGGCACTGCCTTCCTGAAAACGGAAGTTCACTGACAAACGCTGGGCGTTTTCCGCCAGTTCCTGGTAGTTCGCCGGCATATGTGCCTGGCTGAGTATTTTCACGGCCTGTACGGTCTGCGCGATAAACCCGCTCTGCTCGACAATCGCCTGCCCCCGCGGGCTGTGGGCAAACTGCACCAGGGCGCGGGCCCAGGGGTTGTTCATATCGGGTTGGTTATAAAGAAACAGGCGGCGCGACAGCGGGTAGTCCTCCGTGGCGATCAGGGTCAGGCTCGGCAGCATGGGCTGCGAATCACCTGCGGCAATCGCCACAGCCTTGGCCTGGCGAATATAGGGCAGGCCGATAAAGCCGATGCCATTTGGGTCCTGACTGACCGCATCAGAGAGCTTCTCGCTGGATTCGAAGCGCTTGGCAGTGGCGGCCAGGGCCTTGCCATTGGTGCTCAGTACCAACTCCTTGAAGGTATCGAAGGTGCCGGATTTGTCATCACGGGCATACAGGGTAATGGCGCCAGCTGGGGCGCCGAGTTGCGACCAGTCAGTGATCTCGCCGGCAAATATCTGCGCCAGTTGTGCGGTATTAAGTGCAGCGAGCGGGTTGCTCGGGTGCAGGATGATGGCCAGGCCATCCAGGGCAATGATTTGCTCGGCTGCCGGACTTTTCAGGTCGCCCAACGGCAGCAGGCTGCTGGCCTCACTGTCCTTGATCGGGCGGGACGAGGCAGCTAGGTCAGCGCTGCCATCACCCAGGGCGATAAACCCGGTGCCCGAACCGTGGGCAGCCACGGCAATGCTCACACGCTGGCCTTCGCGGCTGTTCGCAACGACGACCTGCTCGTTCTCCGCTGCGCCAGCTTCGAGGTGGATCGCGCTCAGCCCCTGATCTTCGAACAGCCCTTTGACCAGCGCTGGGCCGAGGCGTGCACCAATGGTGTTGGAGCCCTGGATACGCAGCACGCTGCTGTTATCGCTGGGGATGGGCAGGGCGGCGAATACCGACCAGGGCAGGGCGTAGCAGACGGAGCCCAGCAGCAAAAAGCTGACGGTACGAATCCAGGTATCACGTTCGAAGGCAGAGCAGGCGCGCAACATGCGGCAAACACCTTATATGGGTGAGTGAAAGTGCCGCGACGATAAGACAAAAAAGTGACTGCAATATGACAGTCACTCATTCATGCGAAGGCTCTGCGCTGGGCCTACTGGCCAAGCTCCAGCCAGATTGGCGCGTGATCCGAGGGCTTTTCCATGCCGCGCAGTTCGTAGTCGACCCCGGCGTCCTTGATCTGCGTCTGCAGCGCCTGGGAGGCCAGAATCACATCAATACGCAGGCCACGTTTGGGTTCATCTTCGAAGCCCCGGCTACGGTAATCGAACCAACTGAAACGGTCATTCACCGTCGGGTTGAGATGGCGGAAGCTGTCGACCAGCCCCCAGTTCTTCAAGGTGGCCAGCCACTCACGCTCTTCCGGCAGAAAACTGCATTTACCGGTTTTCAGCCAGCGCAAACGGTTTGGCTCACCGATGCCGATGTCGCAGTCTTCCGGGGAGATGTTGATATCGCCCATTACCACCAGCGGTTGCTCGGGGCTGAACTGGCTGACCAGCAGGTCTTGCAGGTCGGCGTAGAAACGCTGTTTAGCCGGAAACTTGGTGGGGTGGTCGCGGCTTTCACCTTGCGGGAAGTAACCGTTCATCACCGTGACCGGGTTGCCCTGAGCATCGGCGAAGGTGCCGTAGATAAAGCGCCGCTGCGCGTCTTCGGCATCACCAGGAAAGCCCTTGTGTAGGCTCAGGGGCTCCTGGCGTGAGAGCAGGGCGACACCGTAATGGCCTTTTTGCCCGTGGTAATGCACGTGATAACCGAGCTGACGAATCTCTGCCTCGGGGAACTGTTCGTCGGCGACTTTGGTTTCCTGCAAGCCGATCACATCCGGCTGATGTTTATCGATCAGCGCTGCCAGTTGATGCGGGCGGGCACGCAGGCCATTGATATTGAAGGAGACGATCTTCATCGGCGGCAGTCCTGAATAAGGCAGCGGGAAAGCCGGCAATGCTAGCCCACCGGGCGCGCCGTCGGCCAGCCTGTGGCGGCGCCGGGTGGCCGGTGCTAACGTGGCTCAAGGCCCGATAAATCAAGAACAACAGAGGTCAACCGGAATGCCTGACAGTCTCGCTGAAGTCCGTTTGCTCGATGGCGGCTACGCCCGTGAAGCTCGTTCTCTGCTGTACCAGGCTTATCGCCATGACCCCACGTTCGCCTACCTGTTTGAAGCCGAGCGGCCGGGCTATGACCAACGCGTACGCGCCACGGTACGTGAGCTGGTGCAACAGCACTTTGCCGAAGACCTGCCCGCCATCGGTTTGCTGATCGATGACCGGTTGATCGGCATGGCCCTGATCGCACCACCGCAGCGGCGGATGGACATCACCGAAAGCTGGGCCTGGCGCATGCGCATGTTGCTGACCACCGGATTTCGCTGTACCAAGCGCTACCTGGAATACCACGATGCCGTGATCGCCTGCCTGCCGCCGGGGCCGTATCACGTGCTCCCGTTAATCGGTGTTCACCCGCAATACCAGGGCAAACGCCTGGGTGAGCAGTTGCTCGAAGCGCTGCACAACTGGTGCGCAGAGGACGCCAGCTCGCAGGGTGTGGTGCTCGACACCGGCAACGCGCACTACCTGGACTTCTATAAACGTCAGGGCTATGAGGAAATCGGTGAGGTGGCCATTGGCCCGATTATCGAGCACGTGTTCTTCCATCCCAGCCCGCAGGTTACCGTCAAGGCCAGCGCCTGAAATCGGCGGCGCGGTCTGTCTGCTGACATATCGCGTCGCAACTATTTGCCTGCACTGCGGCTCTAAGTCGGCCCTTGGCTCGTGCTAGCATCGCCTCCATGCGTGTTTTTCCCAACCTAGTCAGTGGTGTCTGCCTGCTTTTGTTGAGTGCTACGGCCCTCGCCGAAGCGCAGTTGCGTGTGCGGGTTGAACCGGCCAATAGCGCGTTGAAAAGCAATATCGAAGGCTATATCGGCAGCTTGGGCGAGCGTGATGCCGAGGCCTTGCAACGCTATCGCCGTGTGGCCGAGAACCAGGCCGAAAAAGCCGCCCAGGCACTGGGCTATTACCAGGCACAGATCACCACCGAGGTAAGCGAGGGCGCAACACCGCGCCTGACCTTGCGGATTCAGCCAGGCGAGCCGGTGCGCTTGCGTGATGTGGTGGTGCGTATTGAGGGCCCGGCCACTCAGTTGCGTGCCTTTCGTACCCCCAATGACCCGCAACTGCGCAGTGGCGCGCAGCTCAATCACGGGCATTACGATACCGCCAAGCGTGAAATCCAGAACCAGGCGTCGCGTTATGGTTTCTTCGCCGGGCGCTTCAGCCACCAGCGTTTGACGATTGACCCGGAGGCCGGGGTGGCGGATATCGAGCTGGTCTACCTCAGCGGGCCGCGCTACCAGCTTGGGGCCGTGCAGTTTGCCGGTGATGCGCCCTTCGATGAGCAGTTGCTGCAACGCATGGTGCCGTTTCCCGCGAACACGCCCTATGACTCGGCACTGATTGCCGAGCTGTATCAGGCGCTGCGTTCCAGTGGGTATTTCGAGTCCGTGCAGGTGGACGCCAACCCCGGCAGTGCTGTGGGCGAGCAAATTCCGGTGCAGGTTCAATTGCAGGCGCGCAAGCCGCGCAGCATGGGCCTTGGCTTGGGCTTTTCCACCGACGTTGGCCCGCGTGGCAGGGCCAATTGGACGCGGCACTGGGCCAACCCGCAAGGGCATAGCTATGGCGCGGAGTTCGAACTGTCGGCGCCGCGGCAGAATGTTGGCCTGTGGTACGACGTGCCGCTGGATCCGCCGCTTACCGACAAATTGCGGGTGGCCGGCGGCTATCAGGCCGAAGACCTGGCCAACACCGACAGCAGCAGTCGTCTGCTGACCTTTGGCCCGGAATGGCACAGCAAGCTCGACAACGGCTGGCAGCGCGTGCTGTCGTTGAAATGGCAGCATGAGCAGTACGACTTGGGCGATGACGCCGGCACCAGTACGCTGCTGATGCCCGGCATCAGTTACTCCTACCTGCACAGCGATAATCAGATCGACCCCAACCACGGCTACCGCCTGCAGTTCGATCTGTCCGGCGCGGCCAAGGGGCTGTTGTCCGATGCCAACGTGCTGCACGGCAATATCCAACTCAAAGGCCTGACTACGCTCTTCCAGCGCCATCGGGTGCTGGGTCGGGTGCAGTTGGGTGGCACCGAATCCGACGGGTTTGCCAAGGTGCCGCCATCGCTGCGGTTCTTTGCCGGGGGCGATCAGAGCGTGCGCGGTTATGACTACCAGAGTCTGTCGCCGGAGAACCGTGCTGGCGACAAGATCGGCGGGCGCTATCTGTTTACCAGCAGCCTGGAATACCAGTACAGCCTGACCGAGCGCTGGCGCCTGGCGAGCTTCTTCGACCAGGGCAATACCTTCGATTCGCTGGAAATTCCCTCGCTGAAAAGCGCGGTGGGCGTTGGTGTGCGCTGGGTATCGCCGCTGGGACCGTTGCGCCTCGATCTGGCGCATCCGCTGGATGATCAGGGCGGTGTGCGTCTGCATTTCTCCATGGGGCCGGAACTGTGAAGCGCGGCCTGCGTTATGCGCTGTTCAGCCTGCTCGGGCTGCTGCTTGCACTGGTCGTCAGTTTGAGTTTGCTGCTGGGCACCCAAGGCGGCAGCCGCTGGTTATTGGCGCAGGTGCCGGGCTTGCAGGTCGACGACTTTGCTGGCCGCCTGGGCGGCAGCTGGAGTGCGACGCAGCTGCGCTGGCAGCAAGGTGAGAGCAGCGTGCAGGTGATGACGCCTAGCCTGGAGTGGTCACCTACCTGCCTGTTGCGCCTGACCCTGTGTGTCGAGCAACTGCGCAGCGGGTCGATCAGCCTGGTATTCCCGGATGATCAGCAGTCCAGTAACGAGCCGTTCAGCCTGCCGGACCTGAGCCTGCCGCTGGCACTGCAACTGGGGCAGGTGCAGATCGACAGTCTGCAGCTTAATGGCGTCGAGCAGCTGCAAGGACTGCAATTGGCGGCGCGTTGGACTGCGCAGGGTATTCAGATTGATAACCTCAGCCTGCACACCGCCGATCTGCAGCTTGCGTTGCAGGGCCAGGTGCAAACCACCGGCAACTGGCCGCTGCAGCTGAACGGACAGCTGCAATTACCGGCGCCCGAACAACAGGCCTGGCCGCTGGCGCTGCAGCTTGAAGGTGAACTGCGCGAGCGGGTGCAACTGACAGCCAGCAGCAGTGGCTATCTGCAGGGTGAACTGACGGGCTGGCTGCAGCCGCTGGCAGAGCACCTGCCGGCGCAATTGCGTTTGCAGGTTGCGGCCTTCAAAGCCAGCACTGAACTGCCGGACACCTTGAGTCTTGAGCAGCTTGAACTCAATGCCCAGGGTGATCTACAGGACGGCTACCAGATCACGGGCGGTGCCAGCCTACCGGCAGCCGAGGGGCCGATAACCCTGGCGTTGGCAGGGTTGCTCAAAGCCGATGGCGCTGCGATCAGCAATTTGAGCTTGGTCGCCAGCCCGGAGCAGCAGGTACAACTCAGCGGCGAATTGAACTGGCAGCAGGGCTTGAGCCTGGACAGCCGCTTTAGCTGGCAGAACTTCCCCTGGCAGCGCCTCTATCCACTGGAGGAGGCGCCGCCTGTGGCATTGCGTACGCTCAGTGGTGAGCTGGCCTATCAGGATGGTAACTACCTCGGGCATTTCGCCGCCGAGCTGGATGGCCCGGCTGGCGCCTTTAGCCTGCAAAGCCCTTTGAGTGGCGATCTGCACAAGCTGTATCTGCCTGAGCTGCGCCTGCAAGCCGGCCAGGGCCGCGCCGAAGGCCAGGTCAGCCTGGGGTTTGCCGAGCAGCTGAGCTGGGATGTGCGTTTGCAGTTAAGCCAGTTTGACCCCGCCTACTGGCTGGCCGAACTGCCTGGCACGCTGGCCGGCCCGTTGAACAGCTCCGGCAGCCTGATCAATCAGCAGCTCAAGCTGAGCGCCGATATCGACCTCACCGGCCGTTTGCGCGGTCAGCCGGCCAAGCTGCTGGCAAAGTTTGCCGGCGGCCTGGAGCAGGGCGAGCTGAGTGCGCTGGATATCCGCCTGGGTGATAACCGCATCAATGGCAAGGCCGCCTTGCAGCAACAATTGAGTGGCCAGTTATTACTAGCGATGCCGCGACTTGGTCAGCTTTGGCCGGGTCTTCAGGGGCAGCTCAATGGCCAGCTGGATCTGGCCGGAAATCTGCAAGCACCGCAAGGCCAGCTGCAACTGCAAGGGCAGCGCCTGGCTTTTGCAGAGCAACGCATACAACAGCTCAAGCTCGATGCGAGCCTGAACAGCGCTCAACGTGGCCAGATCACTCTACAGGCGTTGGGCATTGCGCTGGGCGAAACCGGGCTGGGACGTCTGGATGCAAACGTCACGGGCAATCAGCAGCAGCAAAGCCTTGAGCTGCAACTGCAAGGCCCGCTACTGAACAGCCAACTGGCCTTGGCCGGAAAATTGGATAACGGTAACTGGCGCGGCAGCCTGAGTCGGGCGGAGGTGCAAAGCAGCGGTCAGGATTGGCGGCTGCAACAGCCGGCCACGCTGGTGCGGCTGGCCAGCGGGCAGCTCAGTCTGGGCGCGCATTGCTGGCGTTCTGGCGACGCCAGCCTGTGTGGCACAGAGCAGCGCCTGCTGCCGCAACCCAAGCTGAACTACCAGCTGAGCAACTTCCCCATGGACAGCCTGGCAGCGCTGTGGCCCAAGGATTTCGCCTGGGAAGGCGAGTTGAACGGCCACCTGCAACTCGATCTGCCGGCCAGCGGGCCGAACGGCAGTCTGGCGCTGGATGCTGGCAGTGGCGTCTGGCGTATTCGTGATCAACAACAGTGGTTGGACTTTGCCTACGACAGCCTGCGCCTGAGTACGCAGTTACGCCCGCAGCGCATCGACAGCCTGCTGGAGTTGCGTGGTCCGGCGATCGGTGAGCTGTCGCTGCAAGCGCAACTGGACCCGCGCCCGGCTAGCAAACCTCTGTCGGGCAGCTTCCGCCTGAACGGGCTCGACCTGGCCCTGGCACGCCCGTTTGTGCCGATGGTCGAGCGTATTGCCGGGCAGCTGAATGGTGCTGGCACGCTCTCCGGCGGGCTGCTGGCACCGCAGATCAACGGCAGCCTGCGGGTGCAGGGCGGTGAGATTGCCGGGGGCGAGCTGCCGATGAATATCGAGCAGCTGCAACTGCAGGCGCGTATCGAGGGTGAGCGGCTGCAGCTGGAGGGTGATTGGCGCAGTGGCGAGCAAGGGCAGGGCAGCCTCAATGGCGAACTGAGCTGGGCCGATGGATTGCTGGCTGATATGCAATTGCGCGGCAGCCGTCTACCGGTGACGGTTGAGCCTTACGCAGCGCTGGAAGTGGAGCCGGACCTGCGTTTAAGCCTGCGTGATGAGCAGCTGTCTGTGGCCGGCAAGGTGTTGATCCCCAGTGGCAAGATCGAAGTGCGTGAGCTGCCGCCTTCGACCGTGCAGGTATCCAGTGATGCCCAGGTGCTTGGACGTGACAGCGCGGCACAACAGGCCACAGCGATTGCCATGGATATTGATGTCGAGGTCGGTCAGCAGCGCCTGACCTTTAGCGGCTTTGGTCTGAATGCCGAGTTGCTCGGCCGGGTGCATATCGGCAATGACCTCGATACCCGTGGCGAGCTCAGTCTGAACAAGGGGCGTTTTCGCGCTTATGGGCAGCGCCTGAATGTGCGCCGGGCGCGCCTGCTATTCGCCGGACCGATCGATCAACCGTTTCTCGATATCGAGGCGGTGCGTCAGGTCGATGACGTCACCGCCGGTCTGCGGTTGAGCGGCAACGCGGCGCAACCCACCAGCACGGTATTTTCCGAGCCTGCAATGAGCCAGGAGCAGGCGTTGTCCTACCTGATCATGGGGCGGCCGTTGGGGCAGGGCAGCGGCGATAACAACATGCTGGCGCAAGCCGCGCTGGCCCTGGGCATGGCCGGCAGTGCACCGCTGGTCAACAGCCTGGCGCAAGGCCTGGGTATCAGTGATTTTCAGCTCGACACCCAGGGCAGTGGCGTGACCACCAGTGTGGTGGCCAGCGGCAATTTATCGGAACGCCTGAGCCTGCGTTATGGCGTTGGGGTATTCGAGCCAGCGAACACCATCGCCTTGCGTTACGAGCTGAGTCGGCGGCTCTATCTTGAGGCTGCCAGCGGACTGGCCAGTTCGCTTGACCTGTTCTATCGACGCGACTTTTAGCAAGCCATTTTTCTGCGGGGCGATGCTGGATTAAGCCAGTTAGTTCGCGTTTAAATTGCGCCCCTCGCTCAAAACGTCTGAGCGTTGAAATCTAAACAGTGAAAACCACTATCGCAGTCTTCATATACTGACCGCCGCTGATCACCGGGCAGTCGTTGTGCTGACTGGTATAGCCCGATCCGTTGTTTACAGGCGCGCCAACCCGGCTCGCGTTATGTGTAACAGCATCGCCTACCCGGCAATCGGACAAGCGAAGGCTACCCACCTCGCGTTCACTACAAGAATAAGGAAATGAGCATGGAATTTATCAATACCCTGGTCAATCAACTCAACGGCGTGGTCTGGGGACCGCCCATGCTGGTGATGATTCTCGGCACCGGCCTGTTCCTCATGCTGCGCCTGAAGTTCATGCCGCTGAGCAAGATTGGCGCAGGCTTCAAGCTGATGTGGCAAGGCCGTCAAAAAGGCGATGCCGAGAGCGGCGAGATCAGCCCGTTCCAGGCGCTGATGACCTGCCTGGCCGCTACTGTGGGCACCGGCAATATCGCTGGCGTGGCCACTGCGATCTTCCTCGGCGGCCCAGGCGCACTGTTCTGGATGTGGTGCACGGCACTGGTCGGCATGGCCACCAAATACAGTGAAGTGGTGCTGGCGGTGCATTACCGCGAGAAAGACAAGCGCGGCGAGCACGTCGGCGGCCCGATGTACGCGATCAAGAACGGCCTGGGCAAGAAGTGGCTGTGGCTGGGCACTGCGTTCGCCATCTTCGGCGGCTTTGCCGGTTTCGGCATCGGCAACATGGTGCAGGTCAACAGCATGGCTGCGGCCCTGCACACCACCTTCAACATTCCGCTGTGGGTTACCGGCGTGGTGACCATGGTGGTGGTTGGCCTGGTAATCCTCGGCGGCATCAAGCGTATCGGCAAGGTCGCCGCAACCCTGGTGCCGTTTATGTGTGTGGCCTACATCATCGCTGCAGTGGTGGTGCTGGTGGTCAATGCCGCGGAAATCCCGAAAGCCTTTGAAATGATCTTCACCTACGCCTTCACCCCGATTGCGGCTACCGGTGGTTTTGCCGGTGCAGCAGTGATGGCGGCGATTCGCTTTGGTGTGGCGCGCGGTATTTTCTCCAACGAAGCGGGTCTGGGTACTGCCGGTATCGCTCAGGCGGCCGGCACCACCAACAGCCCGGTGCGTTCGGGAATGATCGGCATGCTCGGGACCTTTATCGACACCATCATCATCTGCTCGATGACTGGCCTGGCAATTATCACCTCTGGCGTATGGACCAGCGGAGCCAGCGGTGCAGCGCTGTCAGCCGCAGCCTTTGAACAGGCCATGCCAGGCGTCGGCGGTTATATCCTGACGCTGGCACTGGTGGTGTTTGCCTTTACCACCATCCTCGGCTGGAGCTACTTCGGCGAGAAATGCTGGGAGTACATGGTCGGCACCAAGTCGATCCTACCGTTCCGCATTCTCTGGGTGGTGGCTGTGCCGTTCGGGGCAATTGCCCAGTTGGACTTTGCCTGGCTGGTGGCCGACACCCTCAACGGCTTGATGGCAATCCCCAACCTGCTGTCGCTGCTGTTGCTCAGCCCGATCGTGGTCAAGCTGACCAAGGATCACTTTGCAAAAAATTGATGTGTCGCCTGGGCGAGCAGGGTAGTCTGACTCTACGGTCAGCTCTGCTTGCCCTCATTGCAAGGGCGCGGGCTTGCCATTTGGCGGGTTCGCGCCCTTACTTGTTTTCCGCCCCTCAATTGCACAGATAAGGATCAATCCCATGGCACAAGTCACGCTCAAAGGTTCCCCGGTTGAAGTCGCCGGTCAACTGCCGCAGGTAGGCCAGCAGGCTCCGGCGTTCAGCCTGGTCGCCGGTGACCTGAGTGATGTCAGCCTGGCCAGCCTGGCCGGCAAGCGTAAAGTCCTGAACATTTTCCCAAGTGTTGATACCCCGACCTGCGCCACCTCGGTGCGCACCTTCAACACCCGCGCCAGCCAACTGGCCAACACCGTGGTGCTGTGCATTTCCACCGACCTGCCGTTCGCTCAGGCGCGTTTCTGCGGTGCAGAAGGCCTGCAAAACGTGATCAACCTGTCGACCATGCGTGGTGTCGAGTTCCTCAAGAATTACGGCGTGGCCATTGCCAGCGGCCCGCTGGTGGGTGTTGCCGCTCGCGCAGTGGTGGTGCTGGATGAAAACGACAAGGTGCTGCACAGCGAGTTAGTTGGCGAAATCGCTGACGAGCCTAACTACGACGCGGCCCTCGCGGCACTCAAGTAACCGCACTTGAGCGGTACACAAACGGCCTGCCTAGCAGGCCGTTTTTATTGGATGGCACACCCAGTGCGACCATCTTCAAACTGTCGCAGTACGCCGATACCGTTCTCCCTGAGTATTTTTCATTTGCGGATCAGGGATTTAGTTACGTAAGGAAAAGGTAAATAGGCGGTAAAGAGGCTTTGCAGGCCGGCTGATAGTGAATATCGTTCACGCTCCCCAAGGAAGTGATCGTTGCCATGCCTGATACACAGCTCACCCGTCGTCCCCGCAACCTGTCGCGCCAATGGCTGATCGGCCTGGCGCTGCTCGCCGTGCTGCTGCTCCTGCTCTGGTGGTTCTGGCCGGGAAAAGCGCAACCGCAACAGATGCGCCGCGGACCTTTTGGCGATATGGGGCCGATTCCTGTGCGGGTTGCCGATGTCAGCCAAGATAACTTTCCAGTCGAACTCAAGGCCCTGGGCACTGTCACGGCCTATAACACGGTGAATGTGCGTGGCCGGGTGGATGGTCAGCTGGTCAAGCTGCTGTTCAAGGATGGCCAGCAGGTCAAGGCCGGCGATCTGCTCGCGGTTATCGACCCGCGCCCCTATGAAATTGCCTTGCAGCAGGCCCAGGGCGCGTTGCAGGAAAGTCAGGCGCAGCTGCGCAATGCCGAACTCGACCTGGCGCGTTACCGCGGTCTGTATGCCGAAGACTCGATTGCCAAGCAGACCCTCGATACCCAGGAAGCGCTGGTCAATCAGTACCGTGGCGGGATCAAGAGCCTGCAGGCGAATGTCGCCACTGCAAGGCTCAACCTCGATTTCACCCAGGTCCGTGCGCCGATCAGTGGCCGCCTGGGTATCCGTCAGGCGGACGTGGGCAACCTGGTCGGCTCCGGCGATAGCTTGCCGCTGGTGGTGATTACCCAAACCCTGCCCATCGCCGTGACCTTTACCTTGCCGGAAACCGAACTGCCCGCCGTGGTGCAGCAGCTGCGCGCAGGGGAAACCCTGGCGGTCGAGGCCTGGGACCGCAGCGAGAAACTCAAACTGGCCGACGGTGAACTGGAGAGCGTCGACAACCTGATCGACACCGCCACCGGCACGGTCAAGCTCAAGGCACGCTTTGCCAATGCCGAGGAAATGCTCTTCCCCAACCAGTTCGTCAACGTGCGTCTGCGCGTGAAAACCCTGCAGAACGTCACCCTGATGCCCTCGGCAGCGCTGCAGTTCGGCGCCAGCGGCACCTTCGCCTATGTGGTGGATGCTGAAGACAAGGTGCAGCTGACGCCGATCAGTGTCGGCCCCAGCGACGGTCAGCGCAGCGTGGTGGAGCAGGGCCTCACCCCGGGGCAGCGCCTGGTGCTGGAAGGCACTGATCGCCTGCGTTCCGGCAACAAGGTCGAGGTCATCAGCGACACCCCTGGCGTCACCCAGACACCCACGGCCAAGCCTGAGCGCAAGGGAGCACCGCGCGCCCAATGAACGCCTCCCGCCTGTTTATCCTGCGTCCGGTCGCCACCACGCTGATCATGCTGGCGATCTTCCTCAGCGGTGTGATCGCCTATCGCTTGCTGCCAGTTTCGGCGCTGCCGGAGGTGGATTACCCGACCATCCGGGTGATGACCCTTTACCCAGGCGCCAGTCCGGACGTGATGACCAGCGCAGTTACAGCGCCGCTGGAACGCCAGTTCGGCCAGATGGCCGGGTTGAAGCAGATGTCCTCGACCAGCTCCGGTGGCGCATCGGTGATCACCCTGCGCTTCAACCTGGAGGTGAAGCTGGATGTTGCCGAGCAGGAGGTGCAGGCGGCGATCAATGGCGCAAGCAATCTGCTGCCCAATGATCTGCCGGCACCGCCGGTGTACAACAAGGTCAACCCGGCCGACACTCCGGTGCTGACCCTGGCCATCAGCTCGAAAACCATGCCGCTGCCGCAGGTGTTCGATCTGGTCGATACCCGCCTGGCGCAGAAACTCGCGCAAACCAGCGGCGTCGGCCTGGTGACCCTGGCCGGCGGCCAGCGCCCGGCCGTGCGTTTGCGGGTCAACCCGGAGGCCCTGGCGTCTTATGGTTTGAACCTCAGCGATGTGCGTACGCTGATCACCGCCAGCAACGTCAACCAGCCCAAAGGCAACTTCGACGGCCCGACGCGGGTGTCGCAACTGGATGCCAATGACCAGCTGAAATCCGTCGACGAGTACCGCGAGCTGATCCTCGGCTACAAGGACGGTGCCACGCTGCGCCTGAAAGATGTCGCCGAAATCATCGATGGCGCGGAAAACCAGCGTCTGGCGGCCTGGGCCAACCGCAGCGAAGCGGTGCTGGTCAATGTGCAGCGCCAGCCCGGGGCCAACGTCATCGATGTGGTCGACAGTATCCAGATGCTGTTGCCCCAGTTGAGCCAGGGCCTGCCGGCCAGCGTCGAGGTCAGCGTGCTGACCGACCGCACCGAAACCATCCGCGCAGCGGTCAAAGGCGTGCAGCATGAGCTGCTGCTGGCCATCGCCCTGGTGGTACTGGTGACCTTCCTGTTTCTGCGCAAGGTGTCGGCGACCATCATCCCGTCCATCGTGGTGCCGCTGTCGCTGATCGGCACTTTCGGCGTGATGTACCTGGCCGGTTTCACCATCAACAACCTGACCCTGATGGCCCTGACCATCGCCACCGGCTTTGTGGTGGACGATGCCATCGTCATGCTGGAGAACATCGCCCGCCATCTGGAAGAAGGCGAAACGCCGCTGAATGCGGCGCTGAAGGGTGCCAAGCAGATCGGCTTTACCCTGGTGTCGCTGACCATCTCGCTGATCGCCGTGCTGATTCCGCTGTTGTTTATGGCTGACGTAGTGGGGCGGCTGTTCCGCGAGTTCGCCATCACCCTGGCAGTGGCCATTCTGATTTCCCTGGTCATTTCCCTGACCCTGACGCCGATGATGTGCGCACGCCTGCTCAAGGCGGAAAAGCCCGAAGCAGAAGGGCGTTTCTACCGCGCCGCCGGGGCAGTGATCGATGGCATGATCGCCCGTTACGGCGTGTGGCTGACGTGGGTGCTCAAGCATCAGCCGCTGACGCTTTTAGTCGCCATTGGCACGTTGGCGCTGACCGTGCTGCTGTACCTGGCGGTGCCCAAGGGCTTCTTCCCGGTGCAGGACACCGGGGTGATCCAGGGGATTTCCGAGGCGCCGCAGTCGATTTCCTTCCGCGCGATGAGCGAGCGTCAGCAGCGCTTGGCCGAGGTGATTCTGCAGGACCCGGCCGTGGCCAGCCTGTCGTCCTATATCGGCGTGGATGGCGACAACCCGACGCTCAATAGCGGCCGTCTGTTGATCAACCTGACGCCACGGGCCGAACGCGATGTCAGCGCCAGCCAGATTATCGAACGGTTACGCCCGGAACTGGCGCGGATTCCCGGTATCGAGCTGTATCTGCAACCGGTGCAGGACCTGTCCATCGAGGATCGGGTCAGTCGCACGCAGTTCCAGTTCAGCCTGGAGTCGCCGGATATCAGCCTGCTGGAAGAGTGGGTGCCCAAGCTGGTCAGCGCGCTGCGCGAGCAGCCAGAGCTGACCGATGTGGCCAGCGACCTGCAGAACCGTGGCCTGCAGGTGTTTCTGCAGATCGACCGCGATATGGCCGGACGCCTCGGCGTGAGCATCGCCGATATCGACAACGCGCTGTACGACGCCTTTGGCCAGCGGCAGATTTCCACCATCTACACCCAGGCCAGCCAGTACCGCGTGGTGCTGGAGAGTGAGAACGCCGGCAGCATCGGCCCGGCGGCGCTGCGGCAGATTCACGTCAAGGCCGCAGATGGTCAGCAGGTTGCGCTGTCGACCCTGGCTCAGGTCGAGGAGCGTGCCGCCAGCCTGTTGATCAACCACATCGGTCAATTCCCGGCCGCCACCCTGTCATTCAACCTGGCCAGCGGCGTGTCGCTGGGCGAGGCGGTGGCGGTGATCGAGCGGTTCGAGCAGGAAATCGGCATTCCGCCAGCGGTGCAGACGCGCTTTCAGGGCGCAGCAGAAGCCTTCCGCGCCTCCTTGTCGAGCACCTTGCTGCTGATTCTGGCGGCCATCGTCACCATGTACATCGTGCTTGGCGTGCTTTACGAGAGCTATATCCACCCGATCACCATTCTCTCCACCTTGCCCTCGGCCGGTGTGGGCGCGCTGCTGGCCTTGCTGCTCAGCGGTAACGAGCTGGGCTTGATTGCGATCATTGGCATCATCTTGCTGATTGGCATCGTCAAGAAGAACGCCATCATGATGATCGACTTCGCCCTCGACGCCGAACGCAATCAGGGCATGCAGCCAGAAGCAGCGATTTATCAGGCGGCGCTGCTGCGTTTCCGCCCGATTCTGATGACCACCCTGGCCGCGCTGTTTGGTGCGATCCCGCTGATGCTGGCCACCGGTTCCGGCGCTGAGCTGCGCCAGCCGCTGGGCCTGGTGATGGTTGGCGGGTTGCTGCTGAGCCAGATACTCACGCTGTTCACCACGCCGGTGATCTACCTGTACTTCGATCGCCTGTCGCGGCGCATCAGCGGCCGCAGCGCGGCGGGGGTATTGGTGTGAGTGGCATCTGGCTCTTCCTCCCTTCTCCCGCTTGCGGGAGAGGGGCCGGGGGAGAGGGTGGAGATCGCGTGATGTTCTTGACCCTCTCCCCAACCCTCTCCCATAAATGGGAGAGGGAGCAGAGCGTGCGCCCATGAATCTCTCCGCGCCCTTTATCCGCAGGCCGGTGGCCACCTTGTTGCTGAGCCTGGCGATCATGCTGCTCGGCGGCGTCAGCTTTGGCCTGCTGCCAGTGGCGCCGCTGCCGCAGATGGATTTTCCGACGATTACCGTGCAGGCCAGCCTGCCGGGCGCCAGCCCGCAGATCATGGCCTCCAGCGTGGCGACGCCGCTGGAACGCTCGCTTGGCACCATCGCCGGCATCAGCCAGATGAACAGCCGCAGCAGCCAGGGCAGTACGCGGATCATGATTCAGTTCGACCTGGATCGTGATATCAACGCGGCCGCCCGTGAAGTGCAGGCGGCGATCAATGCCTCGCGCGAGCTGCTGCCCAGCGGCATGCGCAGCATGCCCACCTACGCCAAGGTCAACCCGTCGCAGGCGCCGATCATGGTGTTGTCGCTGACCAGTGACGTGCTCAACAAGGGCCAGCTGTACGACGTGGCCTCGACCATCCTGGCGCAGAAGCTCGCTCAGGTCACCGGCGTCGGTGAAGTGCAGATTGGCGGCAGCTCCTTGCCAGCGGTACGCGTGGCCCTGGAGCCGCGCTTGCTTGATCACTACGGCATTGCCCTGGATGAAGTGCGCCAGAGCATCAGCGCGGCCAACGCCAAACGGCCGAAAGGCGCGGTGGAAGATGCCGAGCGACACTGGCAGGTGCAGGCCAGCGATCAACTGGAAAAAGCCGCCGATTACCTGCCGCTGATCATTCGTTACCAGGGCGGCGCGGCGGTACGCCTGGGCGATGTGGCCAAGGTCACCGATGGCGTCGAGGACCGCTACAACAGCGGCTTCTTCAATGATGAGCAGGCCGTATTGCTGGTGATCAACCGCCAGACCGGGGCCAATATCATCGAAACCATCGCCGGTATTCGCGAGCAACTGCCGGCTTTGCGTGCAGTAATTCCCGCCAGTATCGACCTGCAAGTGGCGATGGACCGCTCGCCGGTGATCCGCGCGACCCTGCACGAGGCCGAGCAGACCCTGCTGATTGCCGTGGTGCTGGTGATTCTGGTGGTGTTTGCCTTCCTCGGCCGCTGGCGTGCGGCACTGATACCGGCGCTGGCGGTGCCGGTATCGCTGGTCGGCACCTTTGCTGCCATGTACCTGCTGGGTTTCTCCCTGAACAATCTGTCGCTGATGGCGCTGATCATCGCCACCGGCCTGGTGGTGGACGACGCCATTGTCGTGCTGGAAAACATCTCGCGGCATATCGAGGCCGGCGAAACGCCCATGGCGGCGGCTTTCAAGGGCGCGCGCGAGGTGGGTTTCACCTTGCTGGCGATGAACCTGTCGCTGGTCGCGGTGTTTATCTCGATTCTGTTTATGGGCGGTATCGTCGAGCGCCTGTTCCGCGAGTTCTCCCTCACCCTGGCGGTGGCCATTGTCATCTCGCTGCTGGTGTCGCTGACCCTGACGCCGATGCTCTGTGCGCGCTGGCTCAAGGCAGAAGCCATTGAGCAGCAACCCAGTGCCATGCAGCGTTGGGGCGGGGCCCTACAGACGCGGGTATTGGCGTTCTACCAACGCAGCCTGGACTGGGCGCTGCGCCATTCCCTGCTGATGCTGTTCAGCCTACTGGCAACCATCGCGCTGAACATCTTCCTGTTTGTCAGCGTGCCGAAGACATTTATGCCGCAGCAGGACACTGGCCAGCTGATCGGGTTTATCCGCGGTGATGACGGTCTGTCGTTCCAGGTCATGCAACCCAAGCTGGAAATCTACCGCCGTGCGGTGCTCGCCGATCCTGCGGTGGAAAGCGTGGCCGGGTTTATCGGCGGCGGGGGCGGTATCAGCAACGCCTTTATGATCGTGCGCCTCAAACCAATCGGCGAGCGTCAGGCCAGCTCCCAGGAAGTGATCAATCGCCTGCGCCAGTCGGTACCCAAGGTGCCCGGCGGGCGTATGTTCCTGATGCCAGATCAGGATCTGCAGATTGGCGGCCGGGAAGGGCGCAGCTCGGAAAATGAATACATGCTGCTGTCGGGCGATCTCGACGAACTGCGCAAGTGGCTGCCGCCGGTACGCGAAGCCCTGCGCGCCTTGCCGGAGCTGACTGACATCGATGCCAAGGAGGCCGACGGCACCCAGCAGATTCGTCTGGTGGTCGAGCGTGATGTGGCCAAGCGCCTGGGCGTGGACATGAACATGATCACGGCGGTGCTGAACAACGCTTTCAGTCAGCGTCAGGTGTCGACCATCTATGACAGCTTGAACCAGTACAGCGTGGTCATGGAGATCAACCCGCAGTTCGCCCAATACCCGGAAACCCTCGATCAGATTCAGCTGATCACGGCTGATGGTGGGCGCGTGGCGCTGTCCAGTTTTGCCCGTTGGGAGCGCAGCCTGGAAGAAGACCGGGTCAACCACCAGGGCCAGTTCGCTGCGGAAAACATCGGCTTTGCCCTGGCCGAAGGGGTCAGCCTTGATCAAGCCAGTCAGGCGATCAACACCGCGATTGCCCGAGTCGGCCTACCCACTGAAGTGCAGGGTGTGCTCGGTGGCACCGGCGGCGCCTTTCAAAAGACTCAGCAGAACCAGCCATGGATGATCCTGATGGCGCTGGTGGTGGTGTATATCGTGCTTGGCGTGCTCTACGAGAGCTATGTGCATCCGCTGACCATCCTCTCCACCTTGCCTTCTGCCGGCGTCGGCGCGCTGCTGGCGTTGCAGTTGATGAGCATCGAATTCAGCCTGATCTCGTTGCTCGGTCTGTTTTTGCTGATCGGCATCGTCAAGAAGAACGCCATCCTGATGATCGACCTGGCGCTGCAGCTGGAACGCCAACAGCACCTGAGCCCTGAGGAATCCATCCGCCAGGCCTGCCTGCTGCGCTTTCGCCCGATCATGATGACCACCCTGGCCGCCATCCTCGGGGCATTGCCACTGATGCTGGGCAGCGCCGAAGGCTCGGAAATGCGCCAGCCGCTGGGCATCACCATTGTCGGCGGGCTGGTATTGAGCCAGCTGCTGACCCTGTACACCACTCCGGTGATTTATCTGTACTTCGACCGCCTGCGCCACCGGGTCAACCGCTGGCGCGGTGTGCGCACTGACGCTGCCCTGGAAACCCCGTTATGAAAGCCTTCGCTGCCTATCGTTTACCCACCTTGCTGGCGTTGAGTCTGGCCCTGAGCGCCTGTGCACTCGGCCCGGACTATCAGCGCCCGCAGCTGCAAACTCCGGCGCAGTTCAAACAGATTGAAGGTTGGACTCAGGCCCAGCCCGGTGATGCGCTGGCGCGTGGCAACTGGTGGCAGCTGTATGGTGATGCCGAACTGAATGCTCTGGTTGAGCGGCTGAATGTCTCCAACCAGAACCTGGCCGCCAGCGAGGCGCAGTATCGCCAGGCCCGCGCCCTGGTGCGTGGCGCGCGCGCGGCGTTCTATCCGAGCCTGTCGAGCAGCGCCGGGGCTACTCGCAGCAGTCAGGGCAGCGGTAACAACAGCGGCAGTACCACGAGCAGCGCGGGTGGTATCAGCAAGAGTTATGAGCTGGGTCTGAATGCCGCCTGGGAACTGGATATCTGGGGCAAACTGCGCCGCTCGCTGGAGTCCAGCCGCGCCGGCTTCGAGGCCAGCGCAGCGGATCTCGCCGCGCTAAAACTCAGCCTGCAGGCGGAACTGGTGCAGAACTACCTGCAACTGCGCGTGCTGGATGATCAGCAGCGCCTGCTCGATGCCACCGTCGCCGCCTATGCTCGGTCGCTGAAACTCACGGAAAACCAGTACAACGCCGGCATCGTGCCGAAATCCGATGTCAGCCAGGCCCTGACCCAGCTGAAAAGCACCCAGGCCCAGGCGATTGACCTGAAATGGCAGCGCGCGCAGTTGGAGCATGCGATTGCAGTATTGGTCGGCGTGCCGCCCAGTGAGCTCAGTATCGCGGCTCGTGAACAACTTCCGGCGCTGCCGGAAATCCCCGTGGCGCTGCCGTCGCAACTGCTGGAGCGTCGTCCGGATGTCGCCGCCGCCGAGCGTAGGGTGATGGCCGCCAACGCCGAAATCGGCGTCGCCGAAGCCGCCTGGTATCCGGACCTGAGCATCTCCGCCAGCGGCGGCTACCGTGGCAGCAGCTTTGCCGACTGGATTGATCTGCCCAACCGCTTCTGGTCCCTCGGCCCGCAGCTGGCCTTGACCCTGTTTGATGGCGGCGCGCGCAGCGCCGAGCTGCAGCGTAGTGAAGCGGCTTACGACCAGACCGTGGCGCAATACCGCCAAGCGGTGCTCGACAGCTTCCGTGAGGTGGAGGACTACCTGGTGCAACTGCGCGTGTTGGAGCAGGAAGCGCTGATCCAACAGGAAGCGCTGCAAGCTGCCCGCGAATCCCTGCGCCTGATCGAAAACCAGTACCGCGCCGGCACCGTGGACTTCAACAGCGTGGTTAACGTGCAAGCCACGGCGCTGAACAACGAACGCAGCAATCTCAGCCTGCTGGGCAGCCGTTTGACCGCCAGCGTGCAACTGATCGCCGCGCTCGGTGGTGGCTGGCAGGGTGAGTTAGAGGTGCAAGAGCAAAAGCAAGAAGACCGCTAAACAAGCCAAGCGTCAGTACGGACTCCCGCCGCATTGACGCTCAAGGCTCAGGGAGTGCTATTCGCGGTTTTTGCGGTTAACCGTTTGCGCGGCTTTGAGGATGTCTGCACCGATGTCGGCTTCAAACTGCTGCCAAACCGGTTGCATAGCGGCGCGCCAGGCGGCGCGTTGTTCGTCGCTGAGGCTGATGAACTGGCTGCTGCCAGTCGCCTCGATACGCTGACGGTCTGCGCGATTGGCGGCCTCGGATTGGCGGTTCACCTCAAAGCTTACTTCGTCGATGATGGCTTCCAGCTCACTGCGGATGTGGTGAGGAATGGAAAACCAGAAACGCTGGTTACTGACCAGCATGTAGTCGAGCGCACCGTGGTTGGTCTCGGTGATAAACGGCTGCAGGGTGTGCAATTGCTTGGTGTAGATGTTCGACCAGGCATTCTCGGTGCCCTGCACTTTGCCGCTCTGCAGCGCGTCGAAGACTTCGGCAAAAGGCATGGCCAGTGGTGTCGCACCGATTTGATAGAACTGCGCTTCCAGCACGCTGGAGGGCTGAATGCGGAACTTCAAACCTGCCGCATCACTGGGCATTTGCAGGGCTTTGGTTGCCGAAAGCTGCTTCATGCCGTTATGCCAATACGCCAGACCAATGATGTTGTGCGCCTCCATGGAGCGCAGCAATTGGCGGCCTTTGGCGCGTTTCTGGAAGCGCGTTACGGCTTCCAGATCATCGAACAGGAAGGGCAGATCGAAGACTTGCAGTTGTTTGGTGTATTTCTCGAACTTGGCCAGCGACGGCGCCAACAGTTGCACCTCGTTGTTAGCCAAAGCCTGCAGTTCGTTGTCATCACCAAATAGGCTGGATGTCGGGTAAACCTCGACGTTGACCTTACCTGCCAGGCGTTGATCGACCAGCTGTTTGAACAGCAGCGCGCCTTGCCCCTTGGGCGTGTGCTCATCGGCGACATGGGCAAACTTGATCAGGATGGGCTCCTGCTCTTGCGCGTAGCAAAGGTTGAGTGCACTGAACAGCAGGGTGCCAATGGCTATAACAGCAATCGACTTGAGCATAGGGAAATCCTTGGTTGAGGCAGGTGAACAGTTGTGAATAGTTGAGTTAATCAAGCCTTTACACACATTCAGCGTAGCGGCTTTTGGCCTGCATCCCCGCTGATGGCCAGGGATGCAGTTGGTGCAGGCGTGGCGTGGGAGTGTGTACGTCTTAACCGGCTGTTAACGCTTGTTGCGGTTAACCGTTTGCGCGGCCTTCATCACGTCCGCACCGATCGCCCCTGCAAACTGTTGCCAGACCGGCTGCATGGCCTTGCGCCAGGCCTCCCGTTGTTCGGCATTGAGGGTGATCACCTGGGTGCCGCCGGCGGCAGCAATACGCTCGCGATCAGCCTGGTTGGCAGCTTCGGCCTGGCGGTTCACTTCAAAGGTCACTTCATCGATGATGCCTTCAAGCTGCATGCGGATCTGGTGCGGAATGGCGTACCAGAAGCGTGGATTGCTCACCAGCATGTAGTCGAGCACACCGTGGTTGGTCTCGGTGATAAACGGCTGCACGCTGTGCAGTTGCTTGCTGTAGATATTCGACCAGGGGTTTTCCGCACCCTGCACCTTGCCGCTTTTCAACGCGTCGAAAACGTCGGCAAACGGCAGCGCCAGTGGTGTGGCACCGAGCTGGTTGAACTGTGCTTCAAGCACGCTGGATGGCTGAATACGGAACTTCAAGCCAGCCGCGTCGCCCGGTACCAGCAGCGCCTTGTTTGCCGAAAGCTGCTTCATGCCGTTGTGCCAATAAGCCAGGCCGACGATGTTGTGGTCTTCCATGGAACGCAACAGCTGACGACCCTTGGCACGTTTCTGAAAGCGGTTTACGGCGTCCAAGTCATCGAACAGAAACGGTAGGTCGAACACCTGTAACTGTTTGGTGTACTTCTCGAACTTGGCCAGCGACGGCGCCAACAGCTGCACCTCGTTTTTAGCCAACGCTTCGAGTTCGTTGGCATCACCGTAGAGGGTCGAGTTGGGGTAGACCTCAACCTGTACCTGGTCACCCAGGCGCTCCTCGACGAGCTTCTTGAACAGCAGTGCGCCCTGGCCTTTGGGCGTGTTGTCTGCCACCACATGGGCAAACTTGATGACAATCGGTCCTTTGTCACTGGCCGCGTGCAGTGAGGTGGACGCGAGCAGCAGGCTGCCAACAGCGATGGCGCAGATCGACTTGAACATAGCGGTGTCCCTGTTCTTCTTATGGAGGAGGTGACGGCAGCCAGAGAACGTCTCGGCAGTCTGGCGGGGAGGCTGTCACTGCATTGCTCTGCGCAATGCCAGGGCTGTATCGCAATGCCTATGCCAGAGTGGCTGGCACGCTGGAGGGCAGGAAGGCTGAGAAAAGGTGCGTGATCAGGCGCACACTGCGTGGCGATAAATCGCCATTGCCATACCAATATCGGCAATAAATCGCTTATTCAGGGGCGGGTTGGCGTATTGCCGCCAACCCGCCAGGCCACCTATCAGCGGCGAATGGCACGCCAGCTGGCCAGCAGACTCAGTACCAGCAGCACAACCACACTCAGCAGCGTCCAGTAGGTGAACGACAGCCCGAGAATGCGGTAGCCGCTTTCGCCACACACGCCGGCACTCATGAATACCTCAGGCAGCCACTCATGCAGCGGCAGGTAGAAGGCGTAGAACGGGAAGGGCGAGCAGCTGGAGCTTTCCAGTACACCGCTTTCGATCAGCACCAAATGGCTGTTGTCGTATACCGCCATGCCGGTAGCAGCCAGCAGCAACGGCCACAATGGCAAGGTCAGCCAGCGCAGGCTGAAGCCTTCCAGCAGCAGGATCAGCAGACTCAGAACGCCGCCACAGAGCAGCCACAAGCGGATCTGAATACACAGGGTGCAAGGTTCCCAGCCGGCCAGATGCTGCAGCAGCAAGGCAGCGCCGAGCATGGCAAAGCAGGCAAAGGCAATCAGGGCGAGCAGGGGCTTGAGCGAGGTGGCGCGGGACATCTGAATCTCCGAAAGGGCCTGGCGCAATGGCTAAGGCAGAAACTGTGCCGAGCTATCAGATGCGCGGCACATGATTAAGTTGCAAGCCTATGAGAACTGCAGGGTGGGGCTGCTGCACAAGGCTGATCGTCAGCGAACAGTCAGGTAGACCGTATTGGTGCAACGGCTTTGGCTATCGCTTGAGCAACCCCGAGTCCAACTGATTGAAACACTGCACGATGCGCTCATGGCTGACATCGGCAAAGGTCTTCTGCGTCAGGCTGACGAGTACGCTCGGTTTAACGCGCCCGGAGCGTAGCTGACGCTGCATGTAGGCCAGTACATCAGCGTCACTGGCGGGGCTGCTTGGTTGATCCACTGTCTGCGTGCTCATGCTGTGTCGTATGGCTGAGGCTTGCAGGATAAGCAGGCAAGCATTCAGTTTCAATTCAGCCTGCATCGCTATCGTAGCCGCACTTTCTAATGCGCCAGGAGCCTCTGCATGCCTAATCTTGTACCTATCGCGACAATCACTGCGGCATTAACCCTGTGCAGCGCACTGTTCAGCACAGGCGCGATGGCCAACCAGCCGCAGATATTTGGTCTGCATGAGAAGGTTTCCTTACATGAACTGGCCCTGGAACTGCCCGCCAAGCTCGATACTGGCGCCGAAACCGCGTCGCTCAGCGCCAAGAACATTGAAATGTTCAAGCGCGATGGCGGTGAGTGGGTGCGCTTTCAGGTAGGCCTGGACGACGCCCAAAAAGCTCCAGTCATTGAAAAGCCACTGGCGCGCATGAGCTATATCAAACGCCGCGCCGACGACCGCCAGCCTGGCGACAAACAGCTCTACAGCGCCCGCCCGGTGGTCGAGATGGACATCTGCGTGGGCGATGAACTGAAAAACATCGAGGTCAACCTGACCGACCGCAGCGCCTTTGAATTTCCGCTGCTGATTGGCTCAACCGCACTGAAAGAATTCAATGCCGCCGTCAGCCCAGGCGTGCGTTACTCGGCTGGGCAACCGAGTTGTACGCAGGCCAGTTGAGTTGGCACTGTGCCATTCAGTGCGATAAGCAGATGCTCTGCTGGAAATGTGAATAACGGTTCATTGAGCGGTTTTTAAGTCGCTGGCAGCCTATTAGAAATAGCCCTCTTTGCTTGAGTGATTCCCGCTCAGGCATAACTTCGTGGCGATTCAATTTCTTATTTCTGGATGCGTTATTCGCTAAGGACTGCCGCTTATGAACCGTGCATTTTCACTTGTGTGGAACTCACGACTGCGGGCGTGGTGCGTTGCCAGCGAGTTCGCGCGTCGGCACAGGGTTGGGTCTGCAACCCTTTTAACCTGTACTCTGCTGCTTGACTCCGCTGTAGCTGCCGATCTGCCTGTGGGCGGTCAATTGGTCTCAGGCAGCGGCACAATCAGCCAGCCTGACAGCCAGCAGATGGTCATCGATCAGACGAGCAACAAGCTGGCTATCGACTGGCAAAGCTTTGATATCGGCGCCGGCAAGCGCGTGACGTTCAATCAGCCTGGCCGTGATTCCATCGCCCTCAACCGCGTGGTCGGCAGCGACGGCTCGAAGATTATGGGCCAGCTCGATGCCAATGGCCGCGTCTTCCTGATCAACCCCAATGGCGTGCTGTTCGGCAGCGGCGCCAGTGTCAACGTTGGCGGCTTGGTCGCTTCGACTCTGGATCTTTCAGTCGAGGACTTCGATAAGGGCCAATACCGCTTCAAAGGCGATGGCAGCCCCGCCGCAGTGGTCAACCAGGGCAGCATCCGCGCCGATGGGGGCGCTGTGGCGCTGCTCGGTGGCACGGTCAGTAACCAGGGCGTGATCGTCGCCAACCGGGGTTCGGCCACTCTGGCGGCCGGCAATGCGATGACCCTGGATTTCGCCGGCGATGGCCTGCTCAACGTGCAGGTGGACGAGGCTGCAGTCGATGCCCTGGTGGAGAACCATCAGTTGATCAAGGCCGACGGCGGCCAGGTGGTGCTGACCGCCAATGCCGGCGATGCCCTGCTCAAGACCGTGGTCAACAATACCGGGGTGATCGAGGCCCGCACCCTAGGCGAGAAGGACGGCAAGATCCTGCTGCTCGGCGACTTCGACGGCGGTGTGGTTAGTGTCGCCGGTACCCTCGACGCCAGCGCTCCGACTGGCGGCGATGGCGGCTTCATCGACACCAGCGGCGCGCATGTGAAGATTGCCGACGACGTAAAGGTCACCACCCTGGCCCCCAAGGGCAAGACTGGCGAATGGTTGATCGATCCTTATAACGTCACCATTTCCAACGCCACCAGTTCCGGCATGGGCGGCTTCAACGGCAACGCCAACGACAGCGTGCTCAACGTCACCACCCTTACCAACGCCCTGGCCAGCACCGGGGTGACGGTGACCACTGGCGTCGGCGGCAGCCAGGCCGGCAACATCACCGTGGACGCGCCCATCAGCTGGAGCGCCAATACGGTGCTGACGCTCAACGCCGCCGGCAGCATCATCATCAACAAGGACATCACCGCTACGGGCAACAACGCGGGGCTGTCGCTGTCCTACAGCGGCGGCTACAGCCTGAACAAGGGCGCCCGCGTGACCCTCTCGGGCAGCAACTCCAGCCTCAGCCTGGGCGGTACTGGCTACACCCTGATTCGTGATATCGGCGCGTTGCAGAACATCAACAGCAGTGGTTTCTACGCCCTGGCTAACGACATCGACGCCAGCGCTACCGCTGCCTGGAACAGCGGCGCCGGCTTTAACCCGCTGGACGGTGTCAGCGGGACCTTCGCCGGGCTTGGTCACAGCATCGACAAGCTGACGATCAACCGCGGTCTGGATAATGACGTTGGACTGTTCCGCTCGGTAAGTGGACAAGTCCGAGACCTGACCCTGTCCAACGCCCGCATCACCGGCCAGCAGAACGTCGGCGGTGTCGCTGCCACCCTCGGCGGAAACCTCAGCAACGTCCACCTGACTGGCAGCGTTACCGGCACCGGGGCATTTGTCGGCGGCCTGGCCGGCTCGGTGAGTAACGGCATCATCCGCTACTCGTCCTCTGCCGCCGACGTGACCGGACTGACCGTGGTGGGTGGGCTGGCGGGCAGTGTGCAGAGCATTGCCATGGCCGACTCCTATGCCACCGGCTCGGTCACCGCCACCGTCAGCAACACAAGCGCATTTGCAGGAGGGCTGCTGGGCGAGGTGATCTCCAGCGCGACGCTGACCAACACCTACGCCAGCGGCAAGGTCACCGGCTACACCGCAACGGGTGGCCTGATCGGCGGTGGCTTCCTGCCCATCATTACCGTCAACAACAGCTACTGGGACATCAACAGCACCGGCCAGGCCAGCTCCCTGGGTGGCGGTAGCGGTCTGTCCAGCGGCGTGCGCAACCAGGCCACCTATGCGGGGTTCGACTTCACCAACACCTGGGTAATGTTCGAGGGCGATACCCGGCCGATGCTGCGCAACGAATACTCCACGACCCTCTTCACCCCCCACGCCCTGCAACTGATGGGGCTGGACCTGAACGCCAATTACCGCCTGGGCACCGACCTGAGCCTGGCCAGCGCCATGGCTGCCAGCGGCGGCTATTACAGCGAGGTGTGGGGCGCGTCGGGTTTCCGCTCAGTCGGCAACAACGCACAGCAGTTCACCGGCAGCTTCAATGGGCAGGGCCACAGTATCAGCGGTCTGGTCATCAACCGCGCGGCCACCGACTATGTTGGCCTGTTCGGCTACACCTCCGGCGCGACCCTGGCCAACGTCAAGCTGGTGGGCGGCAACGTCACCGGCAGAGATAACGTCGGTGCCCTGGTCGGTTACATGCAGGGCGGCACCCTCGGCAACGCATCGGCCAGCACCACGGTCAGCGGCGCCAGCACCAGCGAAGCCAATACCGGCGGGCTGGTAGGCACCAACGACAGCGGCGCCATCGCCGATGCCTCCGCCACCGGCAACGTCACAGGGGCCGGCTACCAGGTCGGCGGCCTGGTCGGTTTCAACGTCAACGGCGGCAGCATCACCCGGTCCTATGCCACCGGTAACGTCACCGGCACCAACACGACCCCAAACCTCGGCTATGTCGGTGGCCTGGTGGGCGCCAACGGCTACAGCGGCGATGGTGGCTCCATCAGCCAGTCCTACGCCACCGGCACGGTGAGGGCGTCGTCGGGGCCGGTCGGCGGCTTCGTCGGGCACAACGAAGGCAGCATCACCGACTCCTACGCCACCGGCGCGGTGATTGGCCAGGGCTCTGCGAGCAACATCGGCGGCTTCGCCGGGGTCAACTTCGTCAACGGCACCATCAGCAACAGTTACTCCACCGGCTACGTCGCCGGCGGCACCCAGCTGGGAGGCTTCGTTGGCTACAACAACGGCGCCAATGGCGCGATCAGCAACGCCTACTGGAACACCCAGACCAGTGGCCAGGCATTAGCCACCGCAGGCGGGTTGGCCAGCGGCATGACTGGGCGTACCACCGCGCAGCTCCAAGGTGGGCTGCCGTCCGGCTTCTCCTCGTCCATCTGGGGCACCGGCGCCAGCCTCTACCCGTACTTCACCTGGCGCTACAGCACCACGCCCATCGCCATCAGCGGCAAGGCCTTCAGCAATGGCGGCAACACGGCCCTGGCGGGCGCGACGCTGACCGCCGTATCCGGCGGCGTGGCCATCGGCAGCGGCAGCAGCGGGGCGGACGGCTACTACTACATCCTCAGCGACGCCAGCGGACTGGATGCCAACGGCGCTATCGCCTACCTGGATGGCAATGCCGACACCGGCGCCGGCTTCGGCGACGTGATCGGCACCAACGGTATCCAGGGGCTGGACGTCTACAGCTCCGCCGCGCGCCTGGCCACGGGGCAGGGCAGCCTCTCGGCGACCCGCAGCCGCTACCTGGCCGCGCGCGGCAGTTATGCAGACAGCGACCTCGCTTTCCTCTCGTCCAGCGACTTCTCAGCCCTCACCAGCAGCAGCTATGACCTTTACCTGGCTGCCAGTGCTGCCAGTTACACCCTTGACACCGACCTTGGCTCCGGCGGGCTGTTGAGCCTCGACAGCGGCGGCACCTTCGGCATCGGCGGCACCCGCCAGCTGTCGGCAGGCGGCAATCTCAACGTGGCCGACCGCCTGACCTGGAGCGATGCCGCCGGGCTGACCCTCAGCACCAGTAATGCCGGCAACATCCTGCTGGGGGATGGTATCGACGCCGCCAGCGGCAGCCTGACCCTCTCTGCTGCCGGAACCGCGACCAGCAACGGGGGCGTCAACCTCGGTGTGCTGAATCTCACCGGCGGCACCTGGAGCCAGGTGGCGACCAGCTTGCCCAGCTTCAGCGTCACCGACTTCCGCCTCAGCCCCGGTGCCACCTTCGTACGCGCCTTGGGCGGTGACGGCAGCCTCGCCACGCCGTACCGCATCACAGATGTCTATGGCCTGCAAGGCCTGGCCTCCACCAGCCTGGCAGGCAGCCGCTTCGTCCTGGCGAACGACATCAATGCCTCCAGCAGCGCGCAGTGGAACAGCAGCACCGGCTTCCTCTCCATCGGCAGCCTGGCCAACCCCTTCACCGGCCGTCTCGACGGGCAGGGACATCGCATCAGCGGCCTGGCCATCAACCGCCCCGGCAGCACCTACAGCGGCCTGTTCGGCTACAACGCCGGCTACGTCGGCAACCTCAACCTGGTGGGAGGCAGCGTGGCCGGCGGCAGCTACACCGGTGCCCTGGTGGGCTACAACGCCGCCACCGGGGTGGTCGAGCGGGTCAGCAGCGACACCGCCGTCACCGGTACGGGCAACGTCGGCGCCTTGGTCGGCACCAACGCCGGGACCCTCAGCGAGTCCCTGTCCACCGGCAGCGCCAGCGGCGGCCTGAATGGCGGCGGCCTGGCCGGCAGCAACGCCAGCACCGGCACCATCCGCGACAGCTACGCCACCGGCAGCGCCCAGGGCAGCGCGACTGCGGGTGGCCTGGTCGGGTTCAACGACGGCAGCCTGCTGCGTGTCTATTCCACGGGCACGGCCAGCTCCGGCATCGGCGCGGTCGGCGGCCTGGTGGGCAGCAATGTTGGCACCGCCACCGGCAGCTTCTGGAACACCACCACCAGCAGCATTGCCCTGGGTGTCGGGGCCGGCAACGGTAGCGGCATCTCCGGGTTGAGCAGCGTCCAGCTCACCCGCCTGGCGCCCTTCGTGGCGGCAGGTTGGAACATCGACGACGCCGGTGGCACGAGCGCCACCTGGCGCATGTATGAGGGCCACAGCGCACCGCTGCTGCGCAGCTTCATGACTGCCCTCAGCGTCAACGCTGGCAATGCCAGCAAGACTTACGATGGTAACGCCACCAGCAACACCGGCGCCCTGGTGTTCCCCATCGGCTACGATCCGTCGCGGGTATCCGGTGCTGCCGTCTACACCGCAAACAGCGCCAACGCCGGCATCTATAGCGGCGCCAACCTGAGAGTGGGCGGGCTCTATTCCAGTCAGTTCGGCTATGACATCGAGATGCTCGCCGGCACCCTGACCATCGATAAGGCCGGGCTGACCATCACTGCCAGCAATGCCAGCAAGGCTGCGGGCCAGGTGGCGAACCTCGGCGGATTCAGCACTGTCGGGCTAGTAGCAGGAGATCAGGTCAGCGGCGTCAGCCTGGCCAGCAGCGGGGCAGGGGCAGGGGCTGCGGCCGGCAACTACGCGATCAGCGCCAGCAACGCTGTGGGCAGTGGGCTGGCCAACTACGACATCACCTATGTCGACGGCCTGCTCACCGTCACCGGGACCCAGCCCTCCAATACCGCTAGCGACTCGCGTGTAGCGGCAGCGCAGATGACTGGCAAGGAACTCGGCAACGAAACCGAGCGACCGCTGGTGGTCACCCCAGCATTCTTCGCTCCGGCGGAGTTCGGTGCACAGTTCAACCTCATCAACAACGGCATTCGTCTTCCCGAAGGAATCTGAAGATGCGTTCGACCCCTGTGCTGGCCGGCCTTGCCGTCTCACTGATCAGCTTGTCCGCTTCGGCCGCCACTGCGCCGGATGCCGGCCAGGTGCAGCAAGGCCTCGACCAGCAACCTCTGCAGCTCGCCCCCCGGCAGTCTCTGCCGATCAACCTGCCGGATGTGCCTGCCGATCCGGCGGCGGATGCCGGCCCGCGCCTGCAGGTCAACGGTTTCACTCTGGAAGGCAACAGCGCACTGGGCAGCGAGGAGCTGCTGGGCCTGCTTGTGGACTTGTCCGGGAAGGAGCTCAGCGTCGGCCAGCTGCAGGCGGCTGCCAACCGCATTACCCGGCGTTATCGCGAACGGGGCTACCCACTGGCGCGCGCCTACCTGCCGGCCCAGGAAATCGAAAACGGGCTAGTGAAAGTTGCCGTGCTCGAAGGGCGTTACGGCAAGATCCAGATCGACAATCCGCTAGGCCTTGGCGGTAACGCATTGACGCCGTTGTCTTCGTTGAAGGCCGGCGATGCTGTGCAGGGCCAGCCGCTGGAGCGCAGCTTGCTGTTGTTGCAGGACACCCCGGGTGTGGAGGTTAAGTCCACCCTGCGTCCTGGTACCAGCACCGGTACCACTGATTTGCTGGTGGGTCTGGAACAGACTCCGCTGATCAGCGGCTCGCTGGACATGGACAACTATGGCAACCGTTTTGTCGGCCAGTACCGTCTGGGCGGCACCCTGAACCTGAACAACCCGCTCAACCTCGGCGACCGCCTCAGCCTGCGGGCCATGGGCAGTGACCAGAACCAGCATTACGGCCGCGTGGCCTACCAGTTGCCGCTCGGTCCCTGGGCCACCCAGTTTGGTGTCGCCTACTCGGACATGGACTACGAGCTGGGCAAAGACTTCGAAGACCTGCGCGCCCATGGCAACGCGCGCATCGCCAGCATCTACGCCATCCAGCCGCTGGTTCGCTCGCGTGACTTCAGCCTGTTCACCCAGCTGCAGTTCGATGACAAGCGCCTGAAGGACGACATTGATCTGTTCGACGAAAAGAGCGACAAGCATGCCCGCGTCGTGACTCTCACCCTCAACGGTAACAGCCGAGACAATCTGCTTGGCGGCGGAGTCAACAGCTTCGCTCTTGGTTGGAGCCAGGGTAGCCTGACCCTTGACGGCGCCCAGGCCAAGCGCATAGATGACACCAGCGCAGAAACCCGTGGTCGCTTCCACAAACTCAACCCGAGCTTGGTGCGGCTGCAGCGTTTGAACAATCGTCTTAGTCTCTACACCCAGATCCAGGGGCAATGGGCCGACGGCAATCTGGACAGTTCAGAGAAACTTTATCTCGGGGGCGCCAATGGCGTGCGTGCGTATCCCCAGGGCGAGGCTTCGGGCGATCAAGGATGGCTGGGTAATATCGAGCTGCGTTATGCCATAAGAGATACCTGGCAACTGTCTACGTTCCTTGACCATGGCGAAGTTCGTTTGAACAAAGAAAATTGGAGCCAACTCGATAACCGCCGCAGCCTTTCCGGAGTAGGGGTGGGTAGCTTGTGGTTGCTGGATGGTTGGCAAGTCAGTGCCAGCGCTTCATGGAAAGTGGGCAATAGCGCGGCCGAGAGTGACGTTGAACGAAGCCCCCGCGTATGGGGACAGCTCGTTAAGTATTTCTAGCCGTTGCTAACGGCAATAAAAAAGCCCCACGGCAAGGAGCAACAGCCGTGGGGCGGGAAGGGGTTGGCTAAGCCAACCTGGGGGAGAGTCGGTAAGAACCTGCTTACAATCTGCTGCGCTTCGGCCCTGCTGCGTTAAAAACAGGCTCGGCAAGCTGCCTGCGGCTAACGCGCTTTAGCGCGGCCCGAAGGGCGAGCGAAGCGAGTAGTGCTCATTTACACCAGTAAACTGCGCTTGATTCGCTGCGCTCACCCAGCGGGCCAACCTACGGCTGTTACTCCGCTGCGCTGCGTATCTCGCCTGTTTTTGCCTTGCATGGCTCTAGCTCGCGAGATCGTAAACAGGTTCTCGGTTTAGGCGTTTGGCTGCCACCCACCGCCAAGGGCCTTGTAGATGGCGACGATGCCGCGATACAACTCGACTTCCGCCTGGGCCTGGGCGTCTTCGGCGCTCAGGCGTTCGCGTTCGGCGTCGAGCAATACCAGGAAGTCCACTTCACCTTCGCGGTAGCGCACCCGGGCTTGTTCGGCGGCGGCGCGGCTGGCGTCGGATTGGCGTAGCAGGGCGAGCAGGCGCTGCTGGCGTTTGCCGTAGTCGCTAAAGGCGTTAGCCGATTCCTCCAGGGCCAGCAGCACGCGTTGCTCATAATTGGCCAGCGCGCCGTCGGCTTCGGCTTCAGCCCCGCGCAGGCGTGCACGCACGCTGCCCAGGTCAAACGCGGCCCAGCTGATGGTCGGTGCCAGGCCCCAGGCTTGCGCTGCTGATGACCCCAGCTGCGAACCACGCCCGGCAGTGAAACCAAGGAAACCGGACAGACTCACCCGTGGAAACAGGTCTGCTGTGGCCACCCCTATATTGGCGGTAGCGGCGGCCAGTTGCCGTTCGGCGGCGCGAATATCCGGACGGCGGCGCAGTAACTCGCCTGGGTCGCCCACCGGTAGCGCCTTGGCGATAGCGGGCAGTTCTTGCGCCGAGAGGTCCACGCTCAACTGATCCGGACGTTGGCCGAGCAGGGTGGCGATACGGTGTTTGGCACGCTGCTGCTGCGCCTGAAGTTGCGGCAAGCTGGCTTCGGTGCCGGCCAGGCGTGCGTCGCTGCGCAGTACATCGAGCTGGCTGCCGACGCCGGCGACCCGCAGTTGCTCGGTGATGGCGCGCGATTCCTGCTGGTTTTTCAGGTTGGCGCGGGCAATACGTTCGCGCAGTTGCGCGCCGCGCAGGCTGCCGTAGGCATCCACCAACTCGGCAATCAGGCTGACCTGCAGTTGTTGGTAATCCGCTTCGGCCACGTCCAGTTCGGCGTCGCTGGCTTCCAGTTGGCGCTGGATGCGGCCAAACAGGTCCAACTCCCAGAGCATGTCCAGGCCCAGATCGTAACGCTCGCCGCGCACGCGCTGCTCGGTCACGCCGGGTTGCTGTGCCTTGCCGAATTCACCGCTGGCGCGGCTGGTGATGGTCGGCAACTGATCGTTGCCGAGGTCATCACGGATGGCCTGGGCCGCCCGCAAGCGGGCAAAGGCCACGCGCAGCTGGCGGTTATCCTTGAGAGACTGCTCGACCAGTTGGTTGAGCACCGGGTCGTCGAACTGCTGCCACCAGCTTGCTTCAAAGCGCGAACGATCGTAGTTACTGCCTTGCGCGCTGCTCAGCTGGGCATCTGCGGTTTGCGGTGCCTGGTAGTCCGGGCCGACGGCACAGGCTGTCAGCGCCAGGGTCAACAGGCTGATGGCCAGCGGTTTGGCGTTAAAGGGCTTCATGCCTGCACCTCCTGCAAACGTACCGCTTTCTGTGCTTCGCGTTTCTCCACAAAACCGCGAATCAACACATAGAACAGCGGGGTCAGGAGCAGGCCGAAGAAGGTCACGCCGAGCATGCCACTGAATACCGCCACGCCCATGGCATGACGCATTTCTGCGCCGGCTCCGGAAGACAGCACCAACGGCACCACCCCCATGATGAAGGCGAAGCTGGTCATCAGAATCGGCCGCAGACGCAGGCGGCAGGCTTCCAGAACTGCGCTGACGCGGTCCATGCCTTCTTCCTGTTTCTCCTTGGCGAACTCGACGATCAGGATGGCGTTCTTGCAGGCCAATCCCACCAGTACGATCAGGCCGATCTGGGTGAAGATGTTGTTGTCGCCACCGGCCAGGATCACCCCGGTGATAGCCGACAGCAGGGTCATCGGCACGATCAGGATCACCGCCAGCGGCAGGCTCCAGCTTTCGTACTGGGCGGCGAGCACCAGGAAGGCCAGCAACACGCAGAGCGGGAAGACGAAGATCGCGCTGTTACCGGCGAGAATCTGCTGGTAGGTCAGGTCGGTCCACTCGAAGCTCATGCCGTTGGGCAGTTCTTCCTTGAGCAGCTTGGCCATCGCCGCTTCAGCCTGGCCGGAGCTGTAGCCGGGCGCTGCCGCACCGTTGATCTCGGCTGTGAGGAAGCCGTTGTAGTGCATCACCCGATCCGGACCCGAGCTGGCGCTGACTTTAAGGAAGGCCGACAGCGGCACCATTTCGCCACGGTTGTTGCGCACCTTGAGTTGGCCGATCTGCTCCGGCTCCAGACGGAACTGCTGCTCGGCCTGTACGTTGACCTGGTAGGTACGGCCAAAGCGGTTGAAATCGTTGGCGTACAGCGAGCCCAGGTAGATCTGCATGGTGTCGAAGATGTCACTGATCGCCACGCCGTGGGTCTTGGCCTTTTCGCGGTCGATGGCGGCATCGATCTGCGGCACATTCACCTGATAGCTGGTGAACACCGACATCGGGTCCAGCTCTGGCAGCGCGCGGGCCTTGGCGATAACGTTCTGGGTTTGCACGTACAGCTCGTCATAGCCGAGGTTGCCACGGTCCTGCACCTGCAGGCGGAAGCCGCCGATGGTGCCCAGGCCCTGCACCGGTGGTGGTGGGAAGATGGCGATATAGGCGTCCTGAATCTCGCTGAACTGCGCGTTCAGCTCGGCCGCAATCGCCGTGGCACTCATCGACGGATCACTGCGCTCATCGAACGGTTTCAGCGGCGTAAAGACGATGCCGCTGTTCGGGCTGTTGGTGAAGCCGTTGATCGACAGGCCAGGGAAGGCCACGGTGTTTTCCACACCGGGGTGCTTGCCGGCGATTTCCGACATCTTCTTGATTACGTCTTCGGTGCGGTCCAGGGTCGCCGCATCCGGCAGTTGGGCGAAGGCCACCAGATACTGTTTGTCCTGCGCCGGCACAAAGCCTGTGGGCGTAGTGGCAAAGCCTAGATAGGTCAGGCCCATCAAGCCGGCGTAGACGAACAGGGCGATGCCGCTGCCGCGCAGCACGCGTTTCACCGTGCCGACATAGCCATGGCTGGCGCGGTCGAACAGGCGGTTGAACGGTGTGAACAGCCAGCCGCCAAACAGCTTGTCGAGCACCTTGGAGAAGCGGTCTTTCGGCGCGTCGTGGCTTTTCAGCAGCACGGCGGCCAGGGCAGGGGACAGGGTCAGCGAGTTAAAGGCGCTGATCACGGTCGAGATGGCAATCGTCAGGGCGAACTGCTGGTAGAACTGCCCGGTAAGCCCGGAGATAAAGGCCGTGGGGATAAACACTGCGCACAGCACCAGAGCCGTGGCCACGATCGGCCCGGTGACTTCTTTCATGGCCTGCTTGGTGGCCTCTACCGGGGTTTTGCCCAGGCCGATATTACGCTCGACGTTTTCCACCACGACGATGGCGTCGTCCACCACGATACCGATAGCCAGCACCAGGCCGAACAGCGACAGGGCGTTGAGCGAGAAGCCAAACATGTGCATCACGGCGAAAGTACCGATCAACGACACCGGCACGGCAGCCAGCGGGATGATCGACGCGCGCCAGGTTTGCAGGAACAGAATCACCACCAGCACCACCAGGATGATGGCTTCCAGCAGGGTATGCACCACCGCCTCGATAGAGCCACGCACGAAGATGGTCGGGTCGTAGACGATCTCGTAGTCCACGCCCTGCGGGAAGCTCTGCTTCAGCTCGGCCATGCGTGCACGCACCGCATCGGAAATCTCGATGGCGTTGGAGCCGGGACGCTGGAACACCGGGATGGCAACCGCCGGCTTGTTGTTGAGCAAGGAGCGCAGGGCGTACTGGCTGGATCCCAGTTCAATGCGTGCGATGTCTTTCAAACGGGTGATTTCACCGTTCTCACCGGCGCGAATGATGATGTTCTCGAACTCTTCCTCGCTGACCAGACGGCCCTGGGTGTTGATCGACAGCTGGAAGCTGTTGCCGGCATCCGAGGGCGGCGCACCGAGCGAGCCGGCTGCAACCTGACGGTTCTGCTCGCGAATGGCATTGACCACGTCGCTGGCGGCCAGGCCCCGTGACGCGACCTTGTTCGGATCAAGCCACACGCGCAACGAATAGTTGCCCAGGCCAAACAACTGCACATCGCCCACGCCATCCAGACGCGCCAGCTCGTCCTTGACGTTTAGCGCGGCATAGTTGGACAGGTAGAGCATGTCGTAGCGGTCGTCCGGCGAGGTCAGATGCACAACCATGGTCAGGTCGGGCGAAGCCTTGTCGACGGTCACACCGAGACGTTGCACTTCGGTGGGCAGGGTCGGCATGGTCCGGGTTACGCGGTTTTGTACCTGCACCTGGGCTTTGTCCAAGTCGGTACCGAGGGCGAAGGTCAGAGTCAGGGTCATCTTGCCGTCGGCAGTGCCCTGGGAAGACATATAGAGCATGCCTTCCACCCCGGTAATCGCCTGTTCCAGCGGCGAGGCAACGGTTTCACCGATTACCTTGGGGTTGGCACCGGGGAAGGTGGCGCGCACTACCACGGTGGGCGGCACGACTTCCGGGTATTCGCTGATCGGCAACTGGAACAGCGAGATGGCCCCGCCAATCAGGATCAACAGTGACAGCACAGCGGCGAAAATCGGCCGCTGGATAAAGAATTGCGAGAAGTTCATCAGAAAATCCTCGGACGCCGTTGCACCAGGCCCTAATGGCCACGCGCGAGCTACGAATCAAGTTGTCGGGTAGGGGGGCGCAGTACGCCCCAGGCGTCATGTCAGCCGCGCGGCTTGCCGCTGCTGATGTCCTGTTTGGCGACCCGTGGCGCATCGCGCTCGTCGACCGACTGGCGCAGGCGCAGCAGTTGGGCGAGGGTGCCTTCGTCCGCCATCGGCACGCTCTGCGGATCAACAGTTGCACCGGGGAAGGCGCGTTGCAGGCCGTTGACCACGATCTTCTCGCCCTTGACCAGGCCCTGACGCACGATGCGCAGGCCTTCCAGCTTCGGCCCCAGTTCAATGGCGCGGTATTGCACGGCATTGTCCTTATCGAGCACCAGGACGAACTTCTTGCCCAGGTCAGTGCCGACCGCTTCATCCTTGATCAGCGCGGCGGCGTACTGGCCGCTGCCAACCAGCTTCAGGCGTGCATACAGGCCCGGCGTGAAGCGACCATCGCGGTTATCGAACACCGCGCGGCCACGAATGGTGCCGGTCTGTGGGTTGACCTGGTTGTCGAGGAAATCCAGCTCACCCAGGTGTGGGTGGCCATCTTCGCTGGACAGGCCCAGGTACACCGGGCTGGCATCGCGCGCCTGAGCGCCGGCCTGACGCGCCAATTCGACGTACTTGAGGAACACGCGCTCATCGGCATCGAAATAGGCGTACACCTTGTCGGTGCTGACCAGGGTGGTCAGCAGGCTCTGCCCTGCATTTACCAGGTTGCCCTCGGTGATTTCTGCCCGGCTGACACGGCCATCAATCGGCGCGGTAACGCGGGTGAAGCTCAGGTTAAGACGGGCGTTATCCAGTTCCGCCTGGATGCCGGCCACAGCGGCTTTGGCTTCTGCGGCGGCGCTGGCGCGGGCATCAGCCAGTTCGGCAGAGATGGCGTTGCTCTGGCGCAGGCGCTCGCCGCGATTGGCTTCACTTTGCGTGCGCGCCTGGCTGGCACGGGCCTGTTGCAGCTGCGCTTCGAAGCGTTTGACTTCGGCCTGGAACGGTCGTGGATCGATCTGGAACAGCAGATCGCCTTTCTTCACCAGACTGCCTTCGGCAAAGGCAACGCGATCAACGAAACCGGATACCCGTGGGCGAATTTCAACCGACTCTGGCGCTTCCAGGCGGCCGGTAAATTCATCCCATTCGTTGATCGGTTGTTCGATGACGGCTGCCACGCTGACTTTTGCAGCAGGCATCTGCTGTGCGGTTTCCGGCGCTTTACCGCATGCGCTCAAGACCAGCACTGCGGCAAGGGCCAAGGGGAAATGCCAGCGATTGTTATTGGACTGCTCCATGTGTGTATCCGCCCTAGGATGTTGTGATGGGGCGGAGTCTGCTGCGCGCTCTGGCCTGGAACGAATCGAATGCCGCGAAGGTGACTATCATCGTGAATGATGATGAAGGGGGTTATATCGATTTCAACTATGTGAGCAAGGTGCTCGGGCGCACCTTGATTGCGGGACAGGGCTTATTCCAGGCTGTCCGGATCACCGCAGAACATCTGGATGCGCGAACGCAGCCAGCGTTCCGCCGGATCGTTATCCTGAGCGCCACGCCAGGCCATGTGCAGTTCGAAGGTCTGCGTCGGCAGGGGCAGTTCTTCGGCACGAACCCCGCCCGCAGAGGTCAATGCTGCTGCGGTGTAATCCGGCACGGTGGCGAGAATATCGGTGCCGGCGAGCAGGGTACCCAGGCCGTTGAACTGGGGCAGGGCGAGTACTACGCGACGCTTGCGACCCAGCTTTTCCAGTTCGGTATCGATAAAACCACCCAGGTCGCCGGCAAAGGACACCAACGCGTGCGGCCTGGCGCAGAAGTCATCCAGGCTCAGCGCGCCTGGTGCGGTATCGGCGCGTAGCAGCTTCGGTTTGCTACGGCGCAGCACCTTGCGCTTGGCGTTGGCGGGTAATTCCTCGGTATAGGCAACGCCCACGGAAATCTCCCCAGAGGCCAGCAAGGCCGGCATCAGCAGGTAGTTGGTGCGACGAATCACCAGTACCACGCCGGGTGCTTCGGCGCGCAGGCGTTTGATCAGCGGTGGCAACAGGCCGAATTCGACATCATCCGACAGGCCAATGCGAAATACCGCATTGCTGGTGGCTGGATGAAAATCTGCTGCACGACTGACTGCCGTAGAGATCGAATCCAGCGCCGGCGAGAGCAGGGCGGCAATCTCCATGGCGCGGGCGGTGGGTTCCATGCTGCGGCCGGTGCGCACAAACAATGGGTCATCGAACAGGCTGCGCAAACGGGCGAGGGCAGCACTGATAGCCGGCTGGCCGAGAAACAGTTTTTCCGCCGCACGGGTCACGCTGCGTTCATGCATCAGCGTTTCAAAGACGATCAGCAGGTTGAGATCGACGCGGCGAAGATCGTTACGGTTCATCCGGTGTCCATTCTGGAGTGGCTGCGGTTTTGCGCGCGAATCAGGCTAATGCCGAATGCTGTCGCCAGGCAATATGCGCGGAGAAATGATGTGTGCGTGACGCATCATCACCGACAAGCATGGTGAATATCAGCCCTGAGCGGTGGAATTGCTGGCAAAGCCCGGATAAAGTCCGTGGCCATAAGAGGTCGCCATGACTGTATCGCGCAGAAATGTTGAACAGCTGCCGCGACCTGAATGGGTCAAACGAAGAGGTTTGCGATGTCCCGCATAGTGCGTTTCCACGAATTTGGTGAGGCCGATGTCCTCAAGATCGAAGAGCGCCAAGCACCTGCGCCCGCCGCAGGTGAAGTGCTGGTCGGTGTTGAAGCCGTAGGTGTCAGCTGGTACGACGTGCTCTGGCGGCAGAACCTGGCCAATACCCCGACGCAATTGCCGGCAGGCCTGGGCCATGAACTGGCCGGCGTGGTACTGGCAGTCGGCGATGGCGTTACCGATCTGGCCGTGGGCGACAAAGTGGCCAGCTTCCCGGGGCACAGCGCCAACCGTTATCCCAGCTACGCCGAACACGTGGTATTGCCACGCAGTTCCTTGGCGCGTTACCCGGACAACCTGACCGTACAACAGGCAGCCGTGCACTATCTGCCGTCGATGGTCGGCTGGTTCGGCTTCAGCGAACTGGCACGTTTGCAGCCCGGTGAAACCGTGTTGGTAACGGCTGCAAGCCGCTGTTGGGGTCCGTACATCGTGCAAATGGGCAAAGCCCTGGGCGCGACGGTCATTGCAGCCACAGCTTTTGCCAAGGACAGCGACTTTCTCAAGCAGCTGGGCGCTGATCACATCATCCTCACTGAGGAGCAGGATCTGGTCAGCCGCGTCAGCAAGCTCACCGATGGCCGTGGCGTGAACGTGGTGATGGACGCACTCGGGGGCCCGCAGATGTGCCTGCTGGGTGATGCCATCGCGCCGCGCGGTCGACTGATCCTGTTTGATCTGCAAGGCGGCAACGAAACGCCATTCCCAGCCTGCGCAGCGTTCCAGAAGAACATTCAGTTCTTCGTGCATTGCATCGGCAACTTCACCGGCAAGGAAGAGCTGAATATTCCGCAGGATGCAGCCGCTGTGGCCAAGGCCGTGCAAGGCATCAATCAGCTGACGGCAGATGGTTTGCTCAAGCCGTTGGTCGACAAGGTGTACAGATTCGGCGAAGTAGTCGAAGCGCATCGTTACATGGAAACCTGCCCAAGCCGTGGCCGTGTAGTGCTGGATCTTGGTGCAGGTTAAACATAACTCACATTATACGGAGCCCGAATTAGGGCGAGAGCAGTGAATCCTGAGTGATCTGGGTTCACCGCTCGCAGCATGATAGTTCGTATAATGTATATTATGTTAAATTAAGTATATTGAATGTGAGTGCTGCAACAGTCTTTCAATCCCCGTTGCAGCCTTCAACTCTCTCCTGTTCAGTCACGGTCCAGCAAATGAAAACTGGGCAACGCTATATGCCAACGAATGGCTGCCAGACGAATCAGTAGCACGGTGAGCATGGCCACGCCCGTATCCAACCAGTGCGGCGTACCCAGCGCGCGCATTGCGATAAATACCAGTGCACCGGCAATGCATGCTGTGGCGTAGATTTCTTTCTGGAAGATCAGCGGGATTTCGTTGCAGATCACATCACGCATCACACCACCAGCAACCCCGGTCATCACCCCCATGATTACAGCCGTGCTGTGCGGCACGTTATGCTGCATGGCGACTTCGGTGCCAATCACGGTAAACACCGCCAGGCCGAATGCATCGGCCAATAGCAGCCCTTTCTCGTGAATTGGCTGCGTTAGTCGCACCCAGACCACCGTACCAACGGCTGCCAGCGATGCGACGACGATATACAGGTCGTTGCGAATCCAGCTGACCGGATGGTTGTCCAGAATCACGTCACGCAGCGTACCGCCGCCCAGCGCGGTGACGATGGCAATCACCAGCACACCGAACAGATCCATGGACTTGCGCCCGGCCATCAGTGCGCCGGTGATAGCAAATACTGCGACGCCGAACAGGTCGGCCAGATAGAACAGTTGCGCCATGCTGACCTCAGGACGACACGGGGGTACGCATGGTGACGAACTCTTCGGCGGCCGTTGGGTGCACGCCAATGGTTTCATCGAATAGCTTCTTGGTTGCGCCTGCTTTAAGCGCCACCGCCAGGCCTTGAACAATTTCCCCGGCATCCGGGCCTACCATATGGCAGCCCAGTACGCGGTCTGTGGCGCTATCCACTACCAGCTTCATCAGCGTGCGTTCTTGGCTTTCGGTCATGGTCAGTTTCATCGGCCGGAAGCGGCTTTCAAAGACCGTGACGCTGTAGCCCTCCTCCTTCGCCTGCTCCTCGCTGAGGCCGACTGTGCCGATATTCGGCAGGCTGAATACGGCCGTTGGAATCAGCTGGTAGTCGACCTTGCGGTACTCTTCAGGTTTGAACAAACGCCGGGCGACCGCCATGCCTTCAGCCAGTGCAACCGGTGTGAGCTGCACGCGGCCGATCACATCACCAATCGCGAGAATTGACGGTGTACTGGTTTGGTATTGCTCATCGACCTTGATAAAACCGCGTTCGTCCAACTCGACCTGAGTGTTTTCCAACCCCAGGTTATCCAGCATCGGCCGGCGCCCAGTGGCGTAAAAGATGCAGTCAGCCTCAAGCACGCGACCGTCCTTGAGGGTGGCCTGCAGGCTGCCATCGCTCTGTTTATCGATGCGGACGATATCGCTGTTAAATTGCAGATCTACACCGCGTTTATTCAGTTCGTCCTGCAGGTGCAGCCGCACGGCCTTGTCAAACCCGCGCAGGAACAAATCACCGCGATAAAGCAGCGAGGTGCGGGCGCCCAGTCCGTTGAAGATCGAAGCGAATTCCACGGCGATATAACCGCCGCCCACCACGAGCACCCGCTTGGGCAGTTGCTCAAGGAAGAAGGCTTCATTCGAGCCGATGGCATGTTCATGCCCCGGGATTTCAGGAATCTGCGGCCAGCCGCCAGTGGCGATCAGGATGTGCTTGGCGCTGTAGCGTTGACCGCCAAGCTCAACACTGTGCGCGTCGACAATCCGTGCGTGGCCTTCCAGCAAAGTCACGCCGCTGTTTACCAGCAGGTTGCGGTAGATGCCATTAAGCCTGTCGATTTCGCGGTTCTTGTTGGCGATCAATGTAGCCCAGTCGAAGTTCGCGCTGCCCAGTGACCAGCCGAACCCCTGGGCTTGCTCGAAGTCTTCGGCGAAATGCGCGCCATACACCAGCAGCTTTTTCGGCACACAGCCAACGTTGACACAGGTGCCGCCCAGGTAACGGCTTTCAGCAACGGCCACCCGCGCACCGTAGCCAGCGGCAAAGCGCGCCGCACGCACACCGCCGGAACCGGCACCGATCACAAACAGGTCAAAGTCGTAGGTCATTTCAGCCTCCAGAACAGGCCGCCAGCATACCCCAAGGCGCGCCAGCACCTAAACTTGCAACATGCGAAACAGGAGAACAGTGATGCGCCCTACCCTGACTCATCTTGCTCTGCACGTGCCGAACCTGGATGCGTGCGTAGCCTTTTATGAGCAATTCTGTGCGATGCGGGTGATTCATCAGCGCGCAGGTAAAGGCTCAAGAATTGTCTGGATGGCCGAGCCCGGTAAGGAACACAGCTTTATCTTCGTGATTATGCCCGGCGGCCAGGACCGCCAACTGGCGGCGGATGACTACAGCCACTTTGGCTTTGCTCTGGAGAGTCGCGAGCAGGTCGACAGCATTGCAACACGGGCAAGGATTGCCGGCTGTCTGGTCTGGGAGCCGCGTGATGAGCCCTATCCCGTTGGCTACTACTGCGGTCTGCGTGACCCGGCAGGCAACTATGTGGAGTTCAGTTACGGCCAGCCATTAGGGCCTGGCGCTGAGCATATGCCGTTGCCCTGAACGCACACAGCCACTCGAAGGTGGCTGTTTAGTCTGGCTATCAATCCTGAATTAGTAGGCTTTGCCAGTCTTGTAGAGGTTCTCGAAACAGAAGTTGGTGGCTTCGATATAACCTTCCGCACCGCCGCAATCGAAACGCTTGCCCTTGAATTTGTATGCCATCACACAGCCATTCTGCGCCTGCTTCATCAGCGCATCGGTGATCTGGATTTCGCCGCCCTTGCCGGGTTCGGTTTGCTCGATCAATTCGAAGATATCCGGAGTGAGGATATAGCGACCGATGATCGCCAGGTTTGACGGTGCATCTTCCGGTTTGGGTTTCTCGACCATGCTGTTAACGCGGTAGATGTCATCACGAATCATCTCACCGGCGATTACACCGTACTTATGGGTCTCCTCCGGCGGTACTTCCTGAATGGCCACAATCGAGCAGCGGAACTGGTTATACAGCTTGACCATCTGCGTTAATACCGCATCGCCTTCCAGGTTCAGACACAGGTCATCAGCCAGCACTACGGCAAAGGGCTCATCACCAATCAGTGGGCGACCACAGAGAATGGCGTGGCCGAGACCTTTCATCTCCACCTGGCGGGTGTAGGAAAAGCTGCATTCATCGATCAGACGACGGATGCCAACCAGGTATTTTTCCTTGTCGGTGTCGCGGATCTGGTGCTCAAGCTCGTAGCTGATGTCGAAATGATCTTCCAGGGCGCGCTTGCCGCGGCCAGTGATCATGGCAATTTCCGTCAACCCGGCTTCCAGCGCCTCTTCGACGCCGTATTGGATCAGCGGCTTGTTCACAATCGGCAGCATTTCCTTGGGCATAGCCTTGGTGGCTGGCAGAAAACGGGTACCGTAACCGGCTGCTGGGAACAAGCATTTCTTGATCATGGGAGACCTTGGAGGATGAAGGGGTAAAAATTGCGTGCGCAGTTTATCAGGCCCTACGGGCCTTACAATGGCCTGCACACAGCCTTTTCGGTTACTGGCGCAGGTCGCACTGAATCGGACAAAAGCCCCGGTCCATTGTTCAGTTGAACCATATGCCGGGCACAAAAAAACCGGCTGTTTGAGCCGGTTTTTGCGTTCAGATGAACTGTACTTATGGTGCCCGAAGCCGGGGTCGAACCGGCACGAGGTTACCCTCGAGGGATTTTAAGTCCCTTGCGTCTACCGATTTCGCCATTCGGGCGGTAGCGCTACGTTGCGAGGCTTGGACTATATACAGCCCTTGGATACCTCGCAAGGCCTCAAGCTTAAATGAAAAAGCCTCGTAAATCAGTGATCTACGAGGCTTTTCTAATTGGAGGCTGAGGTCGGAATCGAACCGGCGTTCACGGATTTGCAATCCGGTGCATAACCACTCTGCTACTCAGCCTTGAAACTAAACGGACCGTATCAGACGGCCCGTTGAAAACTGGAGCGGGAAACGAGACTCGAACTCGCGACCCCGACCTTGGCAAGGTCGTGCTCTACCAACTGAGCTATTCCCGCTTGTCGTGTTGACGGGCGACATTCTATAGCTTCGGAGCTTTCCGTCAACCCCTTGATTCAAAAAAGCTTATTTCTTTTCAGAGGTGATCCGCAGGTGCGGCCACGCAGCCAGCAGGTACTGCACCATGGACCAGAGCGTAAGCACTGCAGCGATGATCAGTAATGCATAACCGAGTAAAACCCAAATAGTAAAGGTTGGCGGATTGGCCAACAGGATCACCAGAGCCACCATCTGTGCGGCGGTTTTCCACTTCGCCAGCTGAGACACCGCAACCTGCGCTCGAGCACCCAGTTCCGCCATCCACTCGCGTAGGGCAGACACGACAATTTCGCGACCGATAATGATTGCTGCCGACAAGGTCAGCCACAGGTTGGAGTGCTCATCCACCAACAACACCAGCGCAACAGCTACCATCAGCTTGTCGGCGACCGGATCAAGAAAGGCGCCAAAGGGGGTGCTCTGCTCCCAGCGGCGCGCCAGGTAACCATCCAGCCAGTCGGTGGCCGCTGCAATAGCGAACACTGCACTGGCGGCCCAGTAACTCCAACTGAAGGGAAGGTAGAACAGCAAAATAAACACCGGAATCAGCAGAACCCGGAGCACGGTAAGCAGGTTGGGGATATTCATCGACACAACTTGGCTGTAAAGAGAGCCGGCATTCTACTCGCTGTGCAGTGCGGCATAAATCGACTCGGCAAGCTTTTTACTGATACCGGGCGCTTTGGCAATTTCTTCGATGCTTGCGCGGGACAATTCCTGCAGCCCGCCAAAATGGTTGAGCAGTTCACGCCGCCGCTTGGGGCCTACACCGGCAACTTCTTCAAGCGTCGACGTGCGCCGGGTCTTGCCGCGTCGTGCTCGGTGGCCGGTAATGGCAAATCGGTGCGATTCATCGCGGATTTGCTGGATCAGGTGCAGGGCTGGCGAGTTACCTGGCAAGGTGAACTCATGCGCGGCATCATTCAGGTACAGGGTTTCCAGACCCGGCTTGCGCGTGGTGCCCTTGGCCACGCCAAGCAAAATCAGATCGGGCACTGCAAGCTCTTCCAGCACTTCACGCGCCATGGCTAATTGACCTTTGCCGCCGTCTACCAGGAGGATATCGGGCAGCTTGCCTTCGCCCTCCTTGATCTTGCTGAACCGCCGCGTCAGCGCCTGATGCATGGCAGCGTAATCATCGCCCGGCGTCACACCTTCGATGTTGTAGCGACGGTAATCGGATTTCAGCGGGCCTTCCGGACCAAATACCACGCAGGAGGCCACGGTCGCCTCACCACTGGAATGACTGATGTCGAAACACTCCAGGCGCTGCGGTACTTCATCCATATCCAGCGCCTGAGCCAGGGCATCGAAACGTGCTGCCACGTGTTCACGATTGGCCAGGCGCGCGGCCAGGGCTTGCTCGGCATTGGTCACTGCCAGCTGTTGCCAGCGGGCGCGAGTCCCACGGACGCGATAGCTGATGCTCAGCTCGCGGCCGCGTAACTCATCGATGGCTGCGATCAGCGTGGGGAAGTCTTCGTGTTGCGCATTGACGATCAGCTCGCTCGGCAAGTCGCGCTCCTGACTGCTCAGGTAGTACTGCGCCAGGAAGGCCAGGAGAACGTCACTGCCCTCCTCTTCAATCGCCACTTGCGGGAAGAAATTCTTGCTGCCCAGTACCCGCCCGCCGCGCACACTGATCAAGTGCACGCATGCGCCACCCGGGTTGACCATGGCGGCGACCACATCTACATCGCCTGTACCGCCTTCCATGCTCTGTTGATCCTGCACTCGGCGCAGCAGCGAAATCTGGTCGCGCAGCGCTGCCGCGCGCTCGAAATCCAGAGTCATGGCTGCAGCCTGCATGCCACTCGACAATTCATCGGTCAGCGCGTTGCTGCGGCCCTCAAGGAACATCACCGAGTGGCGCACATCTTCGGCGTACTCGGCCGGCTCGACCAAACCGACACAGGGGCCTTTGCAGCGTTTGATCTGATACTGCAGGCAGGGACGTGTACGGTTTTTGTAGAAACTGTCCTCGCACTGGCGCACCAGAAAGGTTTTCTGCAGCAGATTCAGGCTTTCACGGATGGCGCCGGCACTTGGATAGGGGCCGAAATAGCGGCCCTTCAACTTCTTCGCGCCGCGATGAATGCTTAACCGCGGAAAATCCCCGTCGGAGAGCAGCACATAGGGATAGGACTTATCGTCACGCAGCAGGATGTTGTAGGGCGGCCGCCATTCCTTGATCAGCGTTTGCTCAAGCAGCAGTGCTTCGGTTTCGTTGGCGGTGATGGTGGTTTCGATCTGGGCGATCCGCGCCACCAGCGCAGCGGTTTTCGGTGCCAGGCCGCTCTGGCGAAAGTAACTGGCCAGACGCTTTTTCAGGTTTTTCGCCTTGCCCACGTACAGCAGCTTGGCGTCCGCGTCGAACATGCGGTAAACGCCGGGGCGACCGCTGCAGGTAGAAAGAAACGCGCTGGAATCGAATGTCGCGCGGCTGTCGTCAGTTGCTGGCATCAATCATGCCGTGGCGCACGGCCAGCAGGGCCAGCTCGACATCGCTGGTGATCGACAGCTTTTCGAAGATGCGATAGCGGTAGGTGTTCACGGTTTTCGGCGACAGGCAGAGCTTGTCAGAAATCGTCTGCACCTTCTGGCAGCCGGCAATCATCAGGGCAATCTGGATTTCCCGCTCGGAGAGCAGATCGAATGGCGAATTGCTGCTCTGTGGCTGAAAGGATTTGAGCGCCAGTTGCTGAGCAATTTGCGGGCTGATATAGCGCTGCCCGCTGAACACCATGCGAATGGCCTGAACCATTTCTTCCAGGGCTGCGCCCTTGGTCAGATAGCCGGCGGCACCGGCCTGTAACAGGCGCGTAGGGAACGGATCTTCCTCGCAGACGGTAACGGCAACGACTTTGAGGTCAGGATGGCTGCGAATCAGTTTGCGCGTGGCTTCCAGACCACCGATGCCTGGCATTTTGATGTCCATAAGGACAACATCGGGCTTCAGTTCGCGGGCTTTCTTCAGGGACTCTTCGCCGGATTCGGCTTGGCCAACCACTTGCAAACCGTCGATATCGGCCAGCATGCGGGTGATGCCGGTGCGTACCAGGTCGTGGTCATCAACAACGAGTACTCTGATCAAGCGTCACCCCGGTCGGCATCAACTGAATTAAACAGTTGCTGGGTTGAAAGTCTGGCGTGTTAAGTCACCAGCTTGGCGCATAACCGTCAAAAGGCAAGCGTCAATAAATGATCGCTAGATGACGGCCAGAGGAATTTGGCGGAAGCGGTGAGATTCGAACTCACGGAAGAGTTTCCCCTTCGACGGTTTTCAAGACCGTTGCATTCAACCGCTCTGCCACGCTTCCGGCGATTGCGGGCGGCAATCTTACCCGAACGCAACACGCTGTCAAACTCTCTGTATTGGCTGGTTAACTGGCTCTGCTATGATCGGGCCTGACCTTGGTCACGGAACCATCAGCCATTTCAGGAGTGTCGCCATGAACGAACACAATTATGCACTTGAGCATACTCAGGTTGAGCAGCAGGAAGTCAGCCGCGTCCTGCGCAACACTTATGGCCTGCTGGCCATCACCCTGGCCTTTAGCGGCTTGGTGGCGTACATCGCGCAGCGCGCCAATGTGCCTTATCCGAATATCTTCGTGGTGCTGATCGGCTTTTACGGCCTGTTCTTCCTCACCGCCAAACTGCGTAACTCGGCCTGGGGCCTGGTTTCGACCCTCGCTCTGACCGGCTTTATGGGTTACACCCTTGGCCCGATCCTCAATCGCTACATGGGCATGGCCAACGGTGCTGAAGTTGTCAGCTCGGCGTTCGCTATGACAGCCTTGGTGTTCTGCGGTCTGTCGGCTTACGTGCTGACCACCCGCAAGGACATGAGCTTCCTCAGTGGTTTTATCACTGCTGGTTTCTTTGTTCTGCTGGGCGCGATGGTTGCTGGCTTCTTCTTCGAAATCAGCGGCCTGCAGCTGGCGATCAGCGCTGGTTTCGTGCTGTTTTCCTCGGTCTGCATCCTGTATCAGACCAGCGCAATCATCCACGGTGGCGAGCGCAACTACATCATGGCGACCATCAGCCTGTATGTATCGATCTACAACCTGTTCGTCAGCCTGCTGCAGATTTTCGGCATCATGGGCAGCGACGACTGATTCAACGTGCTGTGCAAAGCCCGCTTCGGCGGGCTTTTTTATGCAAGTCATCCATGGCCTGCACCCTTCGCCGTTGCGAGCGACGTTAAAAATGACTCCCGATCATTTTTATGCCTACCGCGCGCATCTTGGTGACTCAGGCTTTATCATTCCGGAAAATCGGCTTGCCAGGTTCGCTATGAAGTTTGCCATCGCCCTCTTTTCCCCGCCGCATGCGCCCTCCTCGCGCAGAGCCTTACGTTTTGCTCAGGCCGCGTTGGCGGGCGGGCATCAGATTGTGCGGCTGTTTTTCTACCAGGATGGCGTACACAGCGCCTCAAGCAATGTGGTTAACGCCCAGGATGAACTGGACTTACCGCGCGAGTGGCGTGAATTCGTTCAGGCCCAGCAACTCGACAGTGTGGTCTGCATCGCGGCAGCACTGCGCCGTGGCGTATTGAACGCAGATGAGGCGCAGCGCTATTCGCGTAATGCAGCCAATCTGGAAGCGCCGTGGGAGTTGTCTGGCTTGGGCCAGTTGCATGAGGCCGCGCAGTTGGCTGATCGCCTGGTGTGTTTCGGAGGCCCATGACATGAGTAAATCCCTGCTGATCATCAGCCGCCAGTCACCTTGGTCCGGGCTATCTGCCCGGGAAGCTCTGGATATCGCCTTGGCTGGCGGTGCCTTCGACTTGCCAATCGGCATGCTGTTTCTCGATGACGGTGTATTCCAGCTGAGCAGCGCACAGCAGCCGACCACCCTGCAACAGAAAGACTTGGGCGCCAATCTGCAAGCGCTGCCAATGTTTGGTGTCGAGGCGCTGTATGTCGCCCAGCGCAGTCTGGCTGAGCGCGGCCTGCTGGGGCAGCCCATGCGTCTGGCCGCCGAATACCTGGATGATGCCGCGCTAAGCGCCTTGATTGACCGTTACGACCAGGTGATTACGCTCTGATGGCTACCTTGCACGTGCTTTCCCACTCGCCCTTTACCGATAGCCGTTTGAGCAGCTGCCTGCGTCTGCTCGGCAGCCAGGATGCTCTGCTGCTCTGTGGTGATGCGGTGCATGCCTTGCAGGCCGGCAGCGCGCAGCGTCAGGCGCTGGAGCTGATGCCCGAAGCCATCGCGCTGTATGCCTTGACTGAAGATGTGCAGGCGCGCGCTCTTGCTTACCCTGCTCGGCTCACCCTGGTCGATTACCCCGCCTTTGTTGCCCTGAGCTGCCAATACGACAAGGTAAACACCTGGCTATGAGCACGCTGAATGTTGAAGGTCGCAATCTCGCACTGGACAAGGACGGCTATCTGCTCGACCTCGCCGATTGGTCCGAGGCCGCCGCGCACGCCTTGGCGCAACGTGAAGGCATCAGCCTAAGCAGCGAGCACTGGGAGATTCTTTGGTTGGTACGCAGCTTTTACGACGAGTTCCAGCTGTCGCCGGCCAATCGCCCGCTGATCAAATTCGTTGCCAGCAGACTCGGCCCCGAAAAAGGCAATAGCCTCAACCTCAACCGTCTGTTCAATGGCGCTCCTGCCAAACTTGCCGCCAAGCTGGCGGGCCTACCCAAGCCGACCAACTGCCTATGAATCTGGTTACCCCGCCGGAACACCCTTTTGCACAATTTGTACGCATTCTCGGTAAAGGCAAGCGCGGTGCGCGCAACCTGACCCGCGAGGAGGCCCGTAACGCCATGGGCATGCTACTGGATGGTCAGGCCGAAGAAAGCCAGCTGGGAGCATTTCTGATGCTGCTGCGGCACAAGGAAGAAAGCGCCGAGGAAATGGCAGGTTTTGCCGAGGCCGTGCGCGCACGCTTGCAGGCACCAGCGATTCAGGTGGATCTGGATTGGCCGAGCTATGCCGGCAAGAAGCGTCACCTGCCGTGGTTTTTGCTGGCGGCCAAGGCGCTGGCCAACAGCGGTATTCGCATTCTGCTGCACGGCGGCGGCCCGCACACGGCCGGGCGTATGTACAGCGAACAGCTACTCGAAATCCTGGACATTCCACTGTGCCGCAACTGGAGCAGCGTCGAACAGGCATTGGCGCAACAACAACTGGCTTTCATCCCACTCGACGACTGGATGCCGCAGCTGCAAGGGATGATCGATCTGCGCAATATCCTCGGTCTGCGCTCACCGATTCATTCGCTGGCGCGCATCCTCAACCCGTTGGGCGCGCGTTGCGGCCTGCAGAGCATCTTTCATCCGGGTTATCAGGCGGTGCACCGCGAAGCCAGTCAGTTGCTGGGCGATACGGCCTTGGTGATCAAGGGGGAAGGCGGCGAAATCGAGATCAACCCGGACGCCACCAGCCACCTGTACTGCACGGCCAATGGCGAGAACTGGGACGAAGAATGGCCGGCGCTTTCGCCGCTGCGTCACGTCAAACCTGAAACGCTGGAGCCGGCCCATCTGGCCGCCTTCTGGCGCGGGGACGTGGCCGATGATTATGGCCAGCTTGCCGTGATCAGCACCATGGCGCTGGCTTTGCGCGCCCTCGGCGAGCCGCGCGAACACGCGTTGGATCGCGCGGCTCAGCTGTGGGTCGCGCGCAATCAGAGGCTGGCTTGAGCCCCTTCGAACCAGGCCAGTTTCTCTCTTAACTGCACCACTTCGCCGACGATCACCAGGGTCGGCGCGTGCACTTCATGCTCTGCCACCAGCTCAGCCAGATTGGCCAATGTACCGGTAAACACTCGCTGGTTCTGCGTGGTGCCCTGCTGAATCAAGGCTGCGGGCGTGGAAGCGGAACGGCCGTGAGCTATCAGTTGCTGGCAGATCATTGGCAGACCCACCAGGCCCATATAGAACACCAGGGTCTGGCCGCTGGCCGTCAATTCGCCCCACGGCAGGTTACTGCTGCCATCTTTCAGGTGCCCGGTGACGAAACGTACCGACTGAGCATGATCACGATGAGTCAGCGGGATGCCGGCATAGGCTGCGCAGCCGGATGCCGCGGTAATGCCGGGCACCACCTGGAAAGGAATACCATGTGCGGCCAGCTCTTCTATCTCTTCACCGCCACGACCGAAGATAAACGGATCACCACCCTTGAGGCGCAGTACACGTTTACCCTCTTTAGCGAGGCTGACCAGGCGCTGATTGATCTGCTCCTGCGGCAGCGCATGCTCGGCGCGTTGTTTGCCCACATAGATACGCTCGGCGTCACGTCGGCATAGCTCGATAATGGCTGGCGCCACCAGGCGGTCGTAGAGAACCACATCGGCTTGTTGCATCAGGCGCAGTGCGCGAAAGGTCAGCAAATCCGGGTCACCCGGCCCGGCACCGACCAGGTACACCTCACCCAGGGCACGAGGCGCGATACCGGCAATTTTCTCCTCCAGCAGGCGCTGGCCCTCCTGCAACTTGCCAGCGAAAACACTCTCGGCCACCTGCCCCTGAAACACGTCCTCCCAGAACACTCGGCGCTGCTGCACGTCAGGGAACAGGCTCTTAACCTGGGCGCGGAAGCGTTTGGCCAGGCCGGCCAGTTGGCCATAGGTAGCTGGAATCCAGGTCTCGATCTTGGCGCGAATCAGGCGCGCCAACACGGGCGCATCACCACCACTGGTCACTGCCACGATAAGCGGTGATCGATCGACGATCGCCGGAAAGATCACGCTGCACAGCTTCGGCGCATCCACCACATTGACCGGAATACCCAGGGCCTGGGCCTGTTGGGAAATCTCGGCATTCAACGGCTCATCATCGGTTGCCGCAATGACCAGCACCACCGCTTGCAGATCGGTCGGCTGATAAGGCCGCAGCAGCACTTCACCCTGACTGACGGTGGCCATGGCACACAACTCGTCACGGATCTCTGGTGCCACAACCCGCAGCCTGGCGCCTGCATCACTGAGCAGGCGGGACTTGCGCAGAGCAACTTCGCCGCCGCCAACCACCAGCACCAGGCGATCTTGCAGTTTGTGGAACAGGGGAAGGAAATCCATTGCGCCGCTCTCGGTCGGGGTAGGGTAAACAAAACGGGGCGGCACTGGCCGCCCCGTCGCCGGTCACTGAAATCATCCTTAGCCGATGATTTCGATGCCGCCCATATAAGGTTTGAGCACCTCCGGTACACGGATGCTGCCATCGGCCTGCTGGTAGTTCTCCAGCACGGCCACCAGGGTACGCCCGACTGCCAGGCCTGAGCCGTTGAGGGTGTGCAGCAGCTCAGGCTTGCCGGTTTCCGGGTTACGGTAGCGCGCCTGCATACGGCGGGCCTGGAAGTCGCCGCAGTTGGAGCACGAAGAAATCTCGCGGTATTTGTCCTGGCTAGGCACCCAAACTTCCAGGTCATAGGTCTTCACCGCACCAAAGCCCATGTCACCGGTGCACAGCGCCAGTTTGCGGTACGGCAGCTCGAGCAACTGCAGCACGCGCTCGGCGTTGGCAGTCAGGCTTTCCAGCGCTTCAAAGGATTGGCTAGGCTCAACGATCTGCACCATCTCGACCTTGTCGAACTGGTGCTGACGGATCATGCCACGGGTATCACGGCCAGATGCACCGGCTTCACTGCGAAAGCACGGAGTATGCGCGACCAGTTTCAGCGGCAGCTGCTTGGCATCGAGAATCTCGCCGGCAACGATATTGGTCAGCGACACTTCTGCGGTCGGGATCAGATACAGATCGGCTTCACCTTCGCGGGCGATCTTGAACAGGTCTTCCTCGAACTTCGGCAGCTGGCCGGTGCCTTGCAGCGCCGGGGCCTGCACCAGATACGGCGTGTAGGCTTCTTCGTAGCCATGTTCGCTGGTGTGCAGGTTGATCATAAATTGCGCCAGCGCACGGTGCATGCGGGCAATCGGCCCGCGCAGCACGGCAAAGCGCGCGCCGGACAACTTGGCGGCGGTTTCAAAATCCAGCCAGCCATGCTGCTCGCCCAAGGCGACGTGATCCTGAATCGGGAAGTCAAAGCTGCGCGGTGTGCCCCAGCGCGATACCTCGACGTTGCCCTCCTCGTCTTCACCAACCGGCACCGACTCGTGCGGCAGGTTGGGAATGTTCAGCAACAGGTTGTCCAGCTCGGTCTGGATGGCATCCAGCTCGCGCTTGCCCTCTTCCAGGTCGCTGCCCATCTTGTCCACTTCGGCCAGCAGCGGCGCAATGTCTTCACCACGCTGCTTGGCCTGGCCAATGGACTTGGAGCGGCTGTTGCGCTCAGCCTGCAGCTGCTCGGTGCGGGTCTGCACGGTCTTGCGCTGGGCTTCCAGGGCTTCGAAACGGGCGACATCAAGGACAAAACCACGGGTAGCCAGGCGCTCGGCCACTTCTTGGAGCTGGGTACGAACGAGTTTGGAATCGAGCATGTTCTGGTCTCAACACATCACTAGGGTTTGCATGGCCGTGGCCATGGCGCGCAATGCCGCGCAGTTTAAGGCTTTAACCGGTTGTGCTGCCACCGTTAGCTGGCGCGGCTTACTGGGACAGGCGCGCCAGGGCAAAACCGCCCCACACGGCCAGCACGCCGCCCAGAATGCTGCACAGCAGATAGGCAAAAGCTTCATTGAGGCGGCCGCTTTCAAACAGCTTGAGCACTTCCAAGCTGAAGGAGGAAAAGGTGGTAAAACCGCCAAGCACACCAATGATCAGGCCACTGCGCAACTCGATAGGCAGATCACTGCGCAGCAGAAACAGGCCAGAGAGCAGGCCGATCAGCAGGCAACCGAGGATATTGACGGTAAACGTGCCCAGGTAGAAATGCCGTGGCCACTGCGCCACCACCCAGCTGCCAGTCAGAAAACGCAGCACGGAACCCACGGCACCGCCCAAAGCCACTGCTAGCGCCACACGAATCATGGTTTTCTCCGTTGCCGAGGGCTATTGCGATCCTGATTTTTCAGGTGCTGCAGCTTATCGCGAATTTTCAGCTCCAGGCCGCGAGGCACCGGCTGGTAATACTCACGCGGCGCGAAGGCCTCGGGAAAGTAGTCTTCACCTGCCGCATAGGCATCCGGCTCATCATGGGCATAGCGGTATTCATCGCCATAGCCCAACTCTTTCATCAGTTTGGTCGGCGCATTGCGCAGGTGCAGCGGCACCTCTTGCGAACCATGCTCGGCAGCATCACGCATGGCGGCCTTGAAGGCGTTATAGACCGCGTTGCTTTTCGGTGCGCAGGCCAGATAGACAATCGCCTGCGCCACGGCCAGCTCACCTTCAGGGCTGCCCAGGCGTTCTTGCACATCCCAGGCATTCAGGCACAGGGTCAGTGCGCGCGGGTCGGCGTTGCCGATGTCTTCGCTGGCCATACGCACCACGCGGCGGGCGATATACAGCGGATCGCAGCCGCCATCGAGCATGCGTGCAAACCAGTACAGCGCACCGTCCGGGCTGGAGCCGCGCACGGATTTGTGCAGTGCGGAAATCTGGTCGTAGAAAGCCTCGCCGCCTTTGTCAAAGCGCCGGCGAGTATCGCCGAGCAGATTGAGCAGCAAGTCACTGCTGATCTCACCCCCGTCTTCTGCCAGGTCCGCAGCGTTCTCCAGAAAGTTGAGCAAGCGCCGGCCATCGCCATCGGCGGCGACCTGGAGAATCGTAAAACTTTCCTCTGGCAGGCTCAGCTGCCGCTCGCCCAGGCCCTTCGGGTCGTTCAGGGCGCGCTCGACCAGCTTGCGCAGTGCGCTTTCATCCAGGCTTTTCAGCACATACACGCGCGCCCGTGAGAGCAAGGCGTTATTCAGCTCGAAGGAGGGGTTTTCCGTGGTGGCGCCGATAAAGATAAGCGTGCCGTCTTCCACGTAAGGCAGAAAAGCATCCTGCTGCGACTTGTTGAAACGGTGTACTTCGTCGACAAACAGGATGGTCTGGCGGCCGTATTGCGCGGCATGTTGCTGCGCCACTTCCACGGCCTGGCGGATTTCCTTGACGCCAGAGAGCACGGCGGAAATGGTCTCGAAATGCGCGTCGGAAACCTGCGCCAACAAGCGCGCCAGGGTGGTCTTACCGACACCTGGCGGGCCCCAGAAGATCATCGAATGCAGGGCGCCCTGCTCCAGCGCCTCACGCAAGGGTTTGCCACGGGCCAGCAAATGCTCCTGACCCACATACTCATCCAGGCTGGTAGCACGCAGCCGGGCAGCCAGGGGTTGAGCAACGGGGGCCTTGCGAAACAGATCCATGACTGCGGTTTAACGCCTCGGGTGCGGGGTGCTTACTCTTGGATCACGTCGGCACCGGCCGGGATCTCGAAGGTGAATTGCGCATCATCCTGCGGCTCGTTCATCTTCACGTTGAGAAACAGGATGTTGGTGCGCTGACCGATGCTGTCGATCAGTTGCATATCGTTGAGCACCTTGTTGCGAAATGACAGGCGCAGGCTGTCGAACAGGGTGTCCTTGGATTTTGGCTTGAGGATGAAATCGACCACGCTACCGCCTTCGTTATGGCTGATCTCGAAGTTCTCACGAATCTTCGACACGTCACCGGACAGCAGCAGCGCTGGGGTGTGGGTCAGGCGTTGATCGAGGGTCTGGATAGTCACCTGTTGCAGGTCCGGATCATACAGCCAGACCTTCTCGCCATTGGATACCAGCAACTGCTCCATCGGCGCATCGGTGTGCCAGCGGAACAGGCCAGGGCGTTTCAGCGCCAACTGGCCAGCGGTTTCCTGCAGCTGGGTGCCGCTGCCGTCCAGGGTCAGCTGGGAAAAACGCGCGTTGATGGTCTGCGCCTGGTTAAGTAACTCGGTCAGGCGCTGAATGGCCACTTCATCATCGGCTACAGCGGCGATGCTGGTAAAACTCAGCAGGGTCAGCACTAACATGCGAATCAGGCGCATGGGGATCCTCATCTATTCGGGTATTCGGGGCAGCAATCTGGGTCGGGCACTAGTCGCGCATCGGGCCTGGAGCTATGACCTCGCGCGAGCCATTGGTGTTCATTGAGGTAACCACACCGGCCATTTCCATGGCTTCAATCATGCGCGCAGCGCGGTTGTAGCCAATTTTCAGTTTGCGCTGAACGGCGGAAATCGAGGCGCGACGGCTTTCAAGGACGAAATTGACCGCCTCATCGTAAAGCGGGTCGGCTTCGCTGCCTTCACCACCGCCCTCGCCGCTGCCGCCCTCAAAACCACTCCCCGACTCCTCGACGCCATTGAGAATGTCATCGATGTAGTCAGGCGTGCCGCGTTGCTTCCAGGCCTCGACCACCCGATGGACTTCATCATCGGATACGAAGGCGCCGTGTACGCGAATCGGCAGGCTGGTGCCGGGCGGCATATAGAGCATGTCACCATGGCCGAGCAGTTGCTCGGCGCCACCCTGGTCGATAATGGTGCGCGAGTCGATCTTGCTCGATACCTGGAAGGCCATACGGGTCGGGATGTTGGCCTTGATCAGGCCGGTAATCACGTCCACCGAAGGGCGCTGAGTCGCAAGAATCAGGTGAATCCCCGCGGCACGGGCTTTCTGCGCGATACGTGCGATCAGCTCTTCGACCTTTTTACCAACGATCATCATCATGTCGGCAAATTCGTCGACCACCACCACGATGGTTGGCAGGGTTTTCAGCAGCGGCGCTTCATCGTGCATGCTTTCGCGCTTGTATAGCGGATCGGCGAGTGGCTCGCCCGCTTCTTCCGCATCCTTGACCTTGCGGTTGAAGCCGGCCAGGTTGCGCACGCCCATCTTCGACATCAGCTTGTAGCGCCGTTCCATCTCGGCCACCGACCAGCGCAGGGCGTTGGCGGCTTCCTTCATGTCGGTCACTACTGGACAGAGCAGGTGCGGAATACCTTCGTAGATCGACAATTCGAGCATTTTCGGGTCGATCATGATCAAGCGCGCGTCTTCTGGGCTCGATTTGAACAGGATCGACAGGATCATTGCGTTGACCCCCACCGATTTACCCGAACCGGTGGTACCTGCCACCAGCAAGTGCGGCATGCGCGCCAAGTCGGTGATGATCGGTTTGCCGGCAATGTCGTGGCCCAGCGCCAGGGTGACCGGCGATTTGGCATCGTCGTATTCCGGCGAGGACAGCACCTCGGAGAAACGCACGATCTGTCGGTCTTCATTGGGTATCTCGATACCGACCGTGGTTTTGCCAGGAATAACTTCAACCACGCGCACGCTGGTTACAGCTAGTGAGCGCGCCAGGTCTTTGGCCAGGTTGGCGATGCGGCTGACTTTAACCCCGGCGGCCGGTTGAATTTCGTAGCGGGTGATCACCGGACCTGGGTGGATCGAGTCAACCGAGACTTCTACGCCGAACTCCTTCAGCTTGAGTTCCAGCAGATGGCCGACGCCTGCCAATGACTCGGGGGAATACGCGACTTTCTTGGTTTCGGCCGGATCGAGGATGGAGATGGGCGGCAGCGTACCCTCGATGGCGCTGTCGACGAACAGCGGCACCTGCTTTTCTTTCAAGACGCGCTTGCTGGGTTCGGGGGCTTTCGGTGCAGCTGGTGGAGTAATCACCGGAGCCGGACGGTTAACCCGCTCGCTCATGTGTTTGTTCAGCGCATCTTCGCGCTCGATCAGCCGCTCCTTGACCTTGGCCTGCTCGCGGCGATCCAGCACGATCGGAGCCGACACTTCGCTGACCCGCTCATCAACTTCACGCAGTTGTGCTACCAGTTGCTTGCGCTCCAGGCGCGCACTCCACCAGCGGTTAGCCAGGCTCTGAATCAGCTCGATCAGGTCAAGGGTGATCTTGCCAGTCAGGTCCATCACTTTGAACCAGGACAGATCGGTAAATACGGTCAGCCCGAACAGAAACAGGGCAATAAACAGCAAGGTACTGCCCTGCACATTCAGCGCATTAATTGCCAACTGGCCGAGGCTTTCGCCAAGAGCGCCGCCGGCCGATGCAGGCATGCTGGAACTGGCCTGGAAGTGGATATAAGCCAGCGCCGCGCCGGACAGCACCAGAAATACCAGACCGATCAGCCGCCAGGAAAATAGCCAGCCGCTCCACTGCCAGGGCTGATGACGTGCACGAAACACCTGCAGGGTTTTCACCGCGAGCAGCAGCGGAAACAGATAGGCGAAATAGCCCAGGGCCATAAACAGAATATCGGCAAACCAGGCACCGGCACGACCGGCGGCGTTCTGCACTTGCTCGACGTTACTGGTGTGGGTCCAGCCCGGATCGGCCGCATCGTAGGTCAGCAAAGCCATCCACAGGTACAGGCAAAGCGCGCCAAGGCCTATCAGAGCGCCTTCTTTCAATCGATAGGGCAACTGCTGACGCCAGAGAGGGGCTTGTACGGTTGGGCTAGATTTCTTCAAAACGCATCTGTTCCTGCGCCAAAGGCGCCGAATAATTGGTTAACGGCAAAATATGCAGCGATTGTACGGGTTTAGTCAGACGATACCAGAGCGAACTGTATGCATAAACAGCTCGAGTGGTTGACTCCCGCTCCTTGCCTGCTTCGGTGTAGCATATCCGCCAACATCTTCCGTGCGGCTCAATTGGAGCATGCATTCTCTTTTGTGACAAAGGCTTATGAGGTGTTTTTATGAGCGAAGTCAAGCATTCACGCTTGATCATCCTGGGCTCCGGCCCTGCCGGTTATAGCGCTGCCGTTTACGCTGCCCGCGCCAACCTCAAGCCTGTAATCATTACCGGCATTCAGCCCGGCGGTCAGCTGACCACCACCACCGAAGTGGATAACTGGCCAGGTGATGTTGAAGGCCTCACCGGCCCGGCGCTGATGGAGCGTATGCAAAAGCATGCCGAGCGCTTTGAAACCGAGATCGTCTACGACCACATCCACACTGCCGAGTTGCAGTCGCGCCCTTTCACTTTGAAAGGCGACAGCGGTACTTACACCTGTGATGCACTGATTATTGCCACGGGCGCATCGGCGCAGTACCTGGGCCTGCCCTCGGAAGAAGCGTTTTCCGGCAAGGGTGTATCGGCCTGCGCCACATGCGATGGCTTCTTCTATCGCAACCAGGTGGTTGCGGTAATCGGCGGCGGTAATACCGCTGTTGAAGAAGCCCTGTACCTGTCGAATATCGCCAAGGAAGTGCACCTGGTGCACCGCCGCGACAAGCTGCGCTCAGAGAAGATTCTGCAGGACAAACTGTTCGACAAGGCAGCCAACGGCAACGTGGTGCTGCACTGGAATCACCAGCTGGAAGAAGTGCTGGGCGACAACACGGGCGTTACCGGTGCACGCCTGAAGAACACCCAGACGGGGGCGACCACTGACCTACCGCTGGCCGGTGTGTTTATTGCTATTGGCCATAAACCCAACACCGACCTGTTCCAGGGGCAGCTGGAAATGCGCGACGGTTACCTGCTGATCAAAGGTGGCAACGAAGGTAACGCTACTGCTACCAGCATCGAGGGTGTATTCGCTGCCGGTGATGTGGCCGACCATGTCTATCGCCAGGCCATTACTTCGGCTGGTGCTGGCTGCATGGCAGCGCTGGATGTCGAAAAATTCCTCGACGACAATTGATCGACCACAAGGCGGGCTATCTGGCCCGCCCTGCCCTCCTCCTGCCCGATTCCGGCCCTGCCCATGCTGACGTGGTTGCAACGCGAGTCACTGGACTTTCCCCCACTTAATAGCGCGCTGCGCGAACCCAATGGACTGCTCGCGGCGGGTGGCGACTTGCGTCCTGAACGCCTGATCCAGGCCTATCGCCACGGCTGCTTTCCCTGGTTTCAGGATGGCCAGCCGATTCTCTGGTGGTCGCCCGACCCACGCACGGTTCTACTGCCTGATGAGTTGCATGTCTCGCGTAGCTTGGCCAAGGTATTGCGCCAAGGTCGCTATCGGGTAAGTTTTGATCAGGCGTTCAGCGAGGTTATTCGTGCCTGCGCCGCACCACGCAGTTATGCGGCAGAAACCTGGATAACCAGCCCCATGCAGGATGCCTACCTGGAATTGCATAGACGCGGCATCGCTCATTCGGTGGAAGTCTGGTGTGACGGTGAGCTGGTGGGCGGGCTTTACGGCCTGGCGATGGGTCAGCTGTTCTTTGGTGAGTCGATGTTCAGCCGCGCCGACAATGCATCCAAAGTAGGTTTTGCCACACTGGTTAAACGGCTGAAAGCCTGGGGTTTTGTCCTGATTGACTGCCAGATGCCCACTGAGCATCTGCTCAGTCTTGGCGCCCGAACAATTAGCCGTAATGAATTTGCGCGCTACCTCAGCTTTCATCTTGACCAGCTCAATCAGGCTGACTGGGTTGCCTAGGCGAGTTTGTCAGCCTGGCTTACACTTGGTGAAGACTGATCCTGAGAGTCGATCATGACCGAGCTGGCCCGCCTAAAGTTTTACGCCACTCAACCACATCCCTGCAGCTATCTGCCCGACGAACAAGCCACTACGTTGTTCCTCGACCCCAGCCAGCCCATGGATGCGCAGGTGTATGCCGAACTCTCGGAAATGGGCTTTCGCCGCAGTGGCGACCACCTCTATCGCCCGCACTGCCAGCGCTGTACCGCCTGTGTTCCAGCGCGCATTCCCGCCGCACAATTCAGCCCCAACCGTCAGCAGCGACGGATTTTCAAACGCAATCAGGATATTCAGGTGCGCCAGGTACGCCCGGCATTTACCGAAGAGTATTACGCGCTGTACGTGCGCTACATAGAACAGCGGCATGCCGATGGCGATATGTTCCCGCCTAATCGCGAGCAATTTTCGACCTTTCTGGTGCGCGACCTTGCGTTTTCTCGCTTCTATGAATTTCGCCAGGACAATCGCCTGCTGGCCGTGGCGGTAACCGATGTACTGCCTAACGGCCTGTCTGCGGTGTACACCTTTTATGAGCCGAACGAGGAGCGGCGTAGCCTTGGGCGCTTTGCCATCCTCTGGCAGATTGCCGAAGCCGCACGTCTGGGGCTGCAGGCTGTGTACCTCGGGTACTGGATCAAGAACTGCCGCAAGATGAGCTACAAGACCCAATACCGTCCGATTGAGCTGTTCGTCAATCAACGCTGGGTCAGCCTTAACTGAAGCCCTTGGCGCAAACCCCAATTTTCGGGCACAATGCACGCCGCTTTTGCCTGGCGCCAGTTGCACCGGGCCATTCATTGGATACCGAGGGCTTTACTGCATGTCGAAAGAAGACAGCTTCGAAATGGAAGGCACTGTCGTCGACACCCTGCCCAACACCATGTTCCGCGTGGAGTTGGAAAACGGGCACGTCGTTACTGCGCACATCTCCGGAAAGATGCGCAAAAATTACATCCGCATTTTGACTGGTGACAAAGTTCGCGTTGAACTTACACCTTATGACTTGAGCAAGGGCCGCATTACCTATCGCGCCCGTTAACAGGCTGCTGAAAACTCTGTTTTCCGGTATCTGTTACACCACGCTCCAGTAAAAACGCCCGGCATTGCCGGGCGTTTTTGTGCGCGCAAGAAACTGTAGATGGCCGTTAGGCCATCTCAGCGGTGGTTTCAACGTCGAAGGTCAGCTCGCCATCGGCGATATCAACATGCACAACCCCTCCGTGTTCAGCCAGTTCGCCAAACAGAATCTCTTCTGCTAACGGTCGCTTGATCTTGTCTTGGATCAAACGCGCCATTGGCCGAGCACCCATCTGCACGTCATAGCCACGTTCCGCCAACCAGTTACGCGCAGCATCGCTGACTTCAAGCATGACACGTTTGTCCTCCAGCTGTGCCTGCAACTCAGTGAGGAACTTGTCGACAATGCTTTTGATCACCTCATGACTCAGGCGACCGAACTGGATGATGGTATCCAGACGGTTACGGAACTCTGGGGTGAAGCTCTTCTTGATCACTTCCATGGCATCGGAAGAGTGATCCTGGTAAGTAAAACCAATTGATGCGCGCGAAGCCGTTTCGGCGCCAGCGTTGGTGGTCATGATCACGATCACATTGCGGAAGTCCGCCTTGCGCCCGTTATTGTCGGTCAGCGTGCCATGGTCCATGACCTGCAACAGCAGATTGAAGACTTCCGGATGCGCCTTTTCGATTTCATCGAGCAGCAGTACACAATGTGGTGTTTTGGTAATGGCTTCGGTGAGCAAGCCGCCCTGATCAAAACCCACATAGCCAGGTGGAGCACCGATCAGGCGCGATACGGTATGCCGCTCCATGTATTCGGACATATCGAAGCGAATTAGCTCAACGCCCAGAGCCTTGGCCAACTGCCGTGCCGCTTCGGTTTTACCGACACCGGTCGGCCCGGCAAACAGGAATGAACCTACTGGTTTGTCCGGCGCCTTGAGGCCCGCTCGTGAAAGCTTGATCGAGGTAGACAGCGAGTCAATCGCCGCATCCTGACCAAACACGGTGAGCTTAAGATCGCGCTCAAGGTTACGCAGCAACTCCTTGTCCGAGCTGCTGACATGCTTTGGCGGAATCCGCGCAATCTTCGCCACGATATCCTCGACCTGCGCGACATCGATACGAGCCAGACGCTTGTCTGCCGGCTGCAGACGCTGATAAGCACCGGCCTCATCAATGACATCAATAGCCTTGTCTGGCATATGTCGGTCATTGATGTAGCGCGACGCCAGTTCAGCCGCTGCGCGCAGCGCTTCATCGCTGTATTCAATGCTGTGGTGCTGCTCGAAACGACCTTTCAGGCCACGCAGAATACCAATGGTATCTTCCACCGAAGGCTCCACCACATCGACTTTCTGGAAACGCCGCGCCAGAGCACGGTCTTTCTCGAAGATACCGCGGAACTCCTGGAACGTAGTTGAACCAATGCAGCGGATTTCTCCTGACGACAGCATCGGCTTGAGCAGATTTGATGCATCCATGACACCGCCTGAGGCGGCGCCGGCACCGATAATGGTATGGATTTCATCGATAAACAGAATCGCATGCGGACGTTTACGCAGCTCGTTGAGCAGCGCTTTCAAGCGTTTCTCGAAGTCCCCCCGGTATTTGGTGCCTGCCAGCAGCGCACCGAGATCCAGTGAGTAGACAACGCTGTCGGCCAGCAAGTCAGGCACCTGAGCATCAACAATGCGCTTGGCCAGCCCTTCGGCGATTGCGGTTTTACCCACGCCAGCCTCGCCCACCAAGAGTGGATTGTTCTTGCGACGACGCGCCAGAATCTGCGCAACGCGCTCAACTTCCTGCTCACGCCCGACCAACGGGTCGATGCGACCCTGACGCGCCAGCTCATTCAGATTGCTGGCATAGGCATCCAGCGGATTGCTGGAGCTGGAAGACTCACCGCCGTCCTCATCCTGCATTTCCTGTTCGGTTTCTGAATGACCGCCATGGCCTGGCACCTTGGAGATGCCGTGGGCAATAAAATTGACCACATCAATGCGCGCGACGCTCTGCTGTTTGAGCAGGAACACCGCCTGACTTTCCTGCTCGCTGAAAATCGCCACCAGCACATTGGCGCCCGTCACTTCACGCTTGCCGGAACTCTGCACATGGAACACTGCACGCTGCAGAACACGCTGAAATCCCAACGTAGGCTGAGTTTCGCGTTCCTCATCGTGCTGTGGAATAAGCGGTGTGGTGGAGTCGATAAACTCCTGCAGATCATGCCGCAGCTTGTCCAAGTTGGCTCCGCACGCACGCAGTACGCTGGCGGCAGCCTCGTTATCTAGGAGGGCCAGCAGCAAGTGCTCAACCGTCATAAATTCATGACGCTTGGTGCGAGCCTCCTTGAAAGCCAGATTGAGGGTGACTTCGAGCTCTCGATTTAACATAGCTTCACCTCATGCCCAAGTGTCCGGCGTTAACCGTCTTTCTCTATTTCACAGAGTAGCGGATGCTGGCTCTCTCTCGCATATTGATTCACCTGTGTCGCTTTGGTTTCAGCAATATCGCGGGTAAACACTCCACACACTGCCCGCCCCTCTGTATGGACGGTCAGCATGATCTTGGTCGCCAGTTCTCGATTCAGGTTGAAGAACACCTCGAGTACCTCGACCACGAAATCCATAGGCGTGTAGTCATCGTTAAACAACACCACCTTATACATGGGGGGAGCCTGCAGAGCGGGCTTGGATTCCTGAACGGCCAGGCCGAAGGAATCGTCCTCATGCTCTGCGGGGCGATCCTGATTGAATGTTAGTCGAATCTGGCTACGTGCATGCATGCTGAAGAGCTTCGTTTAATGGGCGAATAGTCTGTGCTAGACAGAGTTTGAACGGCTTCTCAGCCAGTTACAGCATTGCCTTGACTATCGGCAAAACGGTGTTACAAACAATGAATACCCAGCGTGGGTATTAAGGGGTTTCACACGCAGGCCGCCTTGGCGAACTGGGTGTGGAATTGAAGTGGATGATACTCCAGTGATGGAGTCCTTTGCAGAGGGATATCAGCATGGTTAGCGGTAAGGTCAAGTGGTTCAACAACGCCAAAGGCTATGGGTTCATCCTGGCCGATGGTCGAGATGAGGACCTGTTCGCCCACTACTCGGCTATCCAGATGGACGGCTATAAAACGCTGAAGGCTGGCCAGCCGGTAAGCTTCGATATTATTCAAGGTCCAAAAGGACTCCACGCCGTAAACATCAGTGCGGCTACTGCCGCCAGTGAAGCGCCCGCCGCAGTTAAGCACCACCAGGGCGTAACGGTTGAAGTCTGATTAGAGTCATCTGGGCAGTTAATCGCCCACAAAAAAGGCCGGTCACTTGACCGGCCTTTCTTTATGCGCAGCTGATTGGCTTACATGTGCGAAATCAGTGCATCACCGAATGCCGAGCAGGAAAGCAGCTTGGCACCGTCCATCAGGCGCTCGAAGTCATAGGTCACGGTCTTGGCGCCGATGGCACCATTGGTGCCCTTGATGATCAGATCGGCCGCCTCGGTCCAGCCCATGTGGCGCAGCATCATTTCAGCGGAGAGAATCAGCGAACCGGGGTTCACCTGATCCTTGCCAGCGTACTTCGGTGCAGTACCGTGGGTGGCTTCGAACATGGCAACGGTGTCAGACAGGTTGGCGCCCGGCGCGATGCCGATGCCGCCTACTTCAGCCGCCAGGGCGTCAGACAGGTAGTCACCGTTCAAGTTCAGGGTAGCGATCACGTCGTACTCGGCCGGACGCAGCAGGATCTGCTGCAGCATGGCGTCAGCGATGGCGTCCTTGACGATGACGTTTTTGCCGGTTTTCGGGTTCTTGAATTGCATCCAAGGACCGCCATCCAGCAGGGTTGCACCGAACTCTTCAGCGGCAATTTCGTAGGCCCACTCTTTGAAGGCACCTTCGGTGAACTTCATGATGTTGCCTTTGTGCACGATGGTCAGCGAGTCGCGGTCGTTATCAACCACATACTGCAGGGCTTTACGTGCCAGACGCTTGGTGCCTTCTTTGGAAACCGGCTTGACGCCGATACCGCAGTCCTGGTCGAAGCGAATCTTGGTAACACCCATTTCCTCTTGGAGGAACTTGATGACCTTGTTGGCTTCCGGCGAACCGGCTTTCCACTCGATACCGGCATAGATGTCTTCCGAGTTCTCGCGGAAGATGGTCATGTCGACATCGCCAGGCTTTTTAACCGGGCTTGGCACGCCTTCAAACCAGCGCACAGGGCGCAGGCAGACATACAGGTCGAGTTGCTGACGCAGAGCAACGTTCAGGGAGCGGATACCACCACCGACTGGCGTGGTCAGCGGACCCTTGATGGAAACGACGTAATCTTTGACCGCGTCCAGGGTTTCCTGAGGCAGCCAGGTATCCTGGTCGTAAACCTGAGTGGCTTTCTCACCAGCGTAAACTTCCATCCAGGAGATCTTGCGCTCACCGCCGTAGGCTTTCTGTACGGCAGCATCAACGACTTTGATCATGACCGGGCTGATGTCGACACCGATACCATCACCTTCGATAAAGGGGATGATTGGATTGTTCGGTACGTTCAGGGATGTATCGGCATTGACGGTGATTTTGTCACCGGTGGCAGGCACCTGGATCTTTTGGTATCCCATGCTGGACTCCGTTGTTTTCGTGGTCTGGCATTCAGGCACGCAGATGACGTGCTGAATAGATCTTTTTGGGTCTCGGAAAGGCGAGTTATTTTTGTAGTTTTTCTACAGAAAGTCACGCACTTTATCCATTGAAAACATTGCATATGCGCGTTCTTGTGGGCATCAGACTGATTAGCAAAACGACTTTGTAGTCAAACTACAAGCACGCTACACAGCGCTTGTGCCAAGACGATTTCATCCTAGCAGCTCATTGCCCAATTGCTTCGATCATCACCATAACCGGTGACTGCGGCTATGATCACGCGCCCGCTCAAGGAGTTCCCTATGCGCTTTACTCCACATGTCACAGTCGCCACCGTAGTCGAAGATCAGGGGCGGTTTCTGCTGGTTGAGGAAATGGCCGATAACCGCGCCGTATTTAATCAGCCTGCTGGCCACTTGGAAGCCGACGAAAGTCTGATACAGGCCGCACTGCGCGAAACCCTCGAAGAAACCGGCTGGGATATCGAGCTGACGGGTGTAGTCGGTATCTACCTGTATACCGCCCCCAGCAATGGCATCACCTACCAGCGCGTGTGTTTCGCCGGTAAAGCACTGCAGCACCGCCCTGATCACCCGCTGGATGACGGCATCATCGGCCCGCGCTGGCTGACCCGCGACGAGCTGGCGGCAGAACCGGAGCGCTGGCGTAGCGAGCTGGTATTGCGCTGCATCGATGATTACCTGAGCGGCCAACACTTTGCCCTGAGCCTGATTCGCGATTAACGTCAAGGCCGCACGGCCTGATAGAATCGCCACCTTTCTTCAAGCCGTGCCCAGTATTCCCATGTCAGATCCAACTACCCAGCGCGTTATTGTCGGTATGTCCGGCGGTGTAGATTCGTCCGTTTCAGCTCTTCTGTTACTTGAGCAGGGCTATCAGGTCGAAGGCCTATTCATGAAGAACTGGGACGAAGACGACGGCACCGAATACTGCACCGCCATGGATGACCTGGCCGACGCGCAGGCCGTGTGCGACAGGATCGGCATCAAGCTGCACACCGCCAATTTCGCCGCCGAATACTGGGACAACGTGTTCGAGCACTTTCTTGCCGAATACAAGGCCGGGCGCACACCGAACCCGGACATCCTGTGTAATCGCGAAATCAAGTTCAAAGCCTTCCTCGATTACGCCCTGATGCTCGGTGCCGACCTGATTGCCACCGGTCACTACGTACGCCGCCGAGATATCGACGGGCGCACAGAGCTGCTCAAGGGGCTCGATCCAAACAAGGACCAGAGCTACTTCCTGCATGCGGTGGGCGGTGAGCAGATCGCCAAGACCCTGTTCCCCGTAGGCGAGCTGGAAAAGCCGGCGGTACGCGCGATTGCCGAGAAGTACCAACTGGCCACAGCCAAGAAGAAGGACTCGACCGGCATCTGCTTTATCGGTGAAAGGCGTTTCAGCGATTTCCTCAAGCAGTACCTGCCCGCTCAGCCCGGCAATATCGAAACCACCGAAGGTGAAATCATTGGCCGTCATCACGGCCTGATGTATCACACCATTGGTCAACGCCAGGGGTTGGGCATCGGCGGTTTGAAAGATGCCAGTGACGAGCCCTGGTATGTCCTGCACAAGGACCTGAGCCGCAATGTGCTGGTGGTGGGCCAAGGTAATGAACACCCCTGGTTGCTCAGCCGCGCCCTGCTCGCCTCGGAGATTTACTGGGTCAACCCGATTGATCTGAGCACGCCGCGCGCACTGACTGCCAAGGTGCGTTATCGCCAGACTGATCAAGCCTGCACGCTGGAGAAAACCGCCAGCGGCTACCGCGCGGTTTTTGCCGAACCCCAGCGTGCCGTAACGCCAGGCCAATCGGTGGTGTTCTACGACGGTGAAATCTGCCTCGGTGGGGGCGTGATTGAAACCGCCGAGCCCTGGACTGCGCGGGAGCAAACGGCGTGAATCCAATCCGCGAGCAACTGATCGCCCTCGGCGCGGTATTCGAATCAGCCGTGCTGGTCGACAAACTGGCGCGCACCGGCCAGGTCAGCGAAGCGGCCGTGGCCTGCATGATCAACAGCCTGCTGGTGCGCGACCCAAAGGACACTCTGGACGTTTACGGCGGCGATGACCTCAACCTGCGTGACGGCTATCGTGCCCTGGTGGGCGCGCTGGAGCGTGACCCCGCCAGCCTGCAGCGTGACCCACTGCGCTATGCCCTGGCACTGCTGGCCCTGGAGCGCCAGCTGGACAAGCGCGGCGACATGCTGCAAGTGATGGGCAGCCGCCTTGACCAGGTGCAGCAACAGGTCGAGCACTTCGGTCCGACCCATGAGAATGTGATCGCCAATTGTGGCGGGCTGTACCAGGACACCATCAGCACCTTCCGTCAACGCATCCAGGTGCAAGGCGATATGCGCCATCTACAACAAACCAACAATGCCGCGAAAATCCGCGCACTGCTGCTCGCCGGCATTCGCTCGGCGCGCCTGTGGCGCCAGCTGGGCGGCCATCGCTGGCAGATGGTGTTCAGTCGCGGCAAGTTGCTCAAGGAACTCTACCCGCTGCTGCGGTCCTGAGCCCATGAGCACGCGCTCGGTCAAACCGCTGCAGGGCGCTGCCTTGCTGGCGCTTTCCGCCTTGCTGTTTTCCCTGATGGGCGTGGGCATCCGCGAAGTGTCGGTCAGCGTCAACAATGAATCGGTGGTGTTCTTTCGCAACCTGGTCGGTGTGCTGTTCTTTATCCCGCTGGTCTTGCTCAAAGGGGTTGGCCCGCTCAAGACCACCCGCTTGAAGTCTCACCTGTGGCGCACCACCTACGGCCTGGCGGCGATGTATTGCTTCTTCTACGCCATTGCTCACCTGCCACTGGCCGACGCCATGCTCTTCACCTACTCAGCGCCGCTGTTCACCCCGCTGATCGCCTGGTGGTGGCTCAAGGAGCCGCTCAGTAAGCGCATGCTGCTGACCACTGGCATCGGTCTGGTTGGCGTACTGTTGGTGGCCAAACCCTCAGCTGCACTGCTCGACAGTCAGGCCCTAATTGGCCTCGCCGCCAGTGTGCTGGCGGCGTTCGCCTTTGTCTCGATCCGCGAAATGAGCGACACCGAGCCGGCTTTTCGCATCGTCTTCTACTTTTCCCTGTTCAGCGCTCTGATCTCGGCCATCCCGCTGACCTGGGCCTGGCAGCCGATGACCCAACACGAACTGGGCTTGCTGCTGGTGATCGGCCTGCTGGCAACCGCCAGTCAGATCGTCATGTCCAAGGCCTACGGCCTGGCACCACCCGGGCTGATCGGCCCCTTCGCCTACCTGGCGATTGTGTTCGCTGGACTGATTGCCTGGCTGCGCTGGGGTGAAACGCCCGATCTGACCTCGTTGCTAGGCGCCGCACTGATTTTCAGTGCCAGCCTGCTGTCGATCAGTCGTCGCAAAGGCAGCTGAAGCAATCGCGGCCGGGCGTTGATTTCATGTATGATACGCGCCCTTTTCAATGCCCGATTGTCCGAGAACGCCTCCCATGCAGCTTTCCTCGCTCACCGCGGTTTCCCCCGTCGATGGCCGCTACGCCGGCAAAACCAGCGCTCTGCGCCCCATTTTCAGCGAATACGGCCTGATCCGTTTCCGCGTTCTGGTTGAGGTACGCTGGCTGCAGCGCCTGGCCGCCCATGAAGGCGTATCCGAAGTAGCCCCCTTCTCCGCCGAAGCCAACGCCGTGCTCAATGAGCTGGCTGACAACTTCGCCGTCGAGCACGCCGAGCGCGTCAAAGAAATCGAGCGCACCACCAACCACGACGTCAAAGCCGTGGAATACCTGCTCAAGGAGCAAGCTGCCAAGCTGCCTGAGCTGGACAAGGTCAGCGAGTTCATTCACTTCGCCTGCACCAGCGAGGACATCAACAACCTGTCCCACGCCCTGATGCTGCGCGCCGGCCGTGACGACGTGCTGCTGCCACTGATGCGTCAGACCGCCGAAGCCATCCGCGAGCTGGCGATCAAATTCGCCGACGTGCCGATGCTTTCGCGCACCCACGGTCAGCCGGCATCGCCGACCACCCTGGGCAAGGAACTGGCCAACGTGGTCTACCGCCTGGAGCGCCAGATCGCTCAGGTCGCCGCCGTGCCGCTGCTGGGCAAGATCAACGGCGCAGTGGGCAACTACAACGCCCACCTGTCCGCCTACCCGCAGATCGACTGGGAAGCCAACGCCAAGCAATTTATCGAAGGTGACCTGGGCCTGCAGTTCAACCCCTACACCACGCAGATCGAGCCGCACGACTACATCGCCGAGCTGTTCGACGCCATCGCCCGCTTCAACACGATCCTGATCGACTTTGATCGCGATATCTGGGGCTATATCTCCCTGGGCTATTTCAAACAGCGCACCATCGCCGGCGAAATCGGCTCCTCGACCATGCCGCACAAGGTCAACCCGATCGACTTCGAAAACTCCGAAGGCAACCTGGGTATCGCCAACGCATTGTTCCAGCACCTGGCCAGCAAGCTGCCGATCTCGCGCTGGCAGCGCGATCTGACCGACTCCACCGTGCTGCGCAACCTCGGTGTCGGTTTCGCCCACAGCGTTATCGCTTACGAAGCCAGCCTCAAGGGCATCGGCAAGCTGGAGCTGAACGAAGTCCGCATCGCCGCCGACCTCGATGCCTGCTGGGAAGTGCTCGCCGAGCCGATCCAGACCGTGATGCGTCGTTACGCCATCGAAAACCCGTACGAGAAGCTCAAGGAACTGACACGCGGCAAGGGTATCAGCCCCGAAGCGCTACTGAGCTTTATCGATGGCCTGGACATGCCAGCCGCCGCCAAGGCCGAGCTCAAGCTCCTGACCCCTGCCAGCTACATCGGCAACGCGGTCGCCCAGGCCAAGCGCATCTAGCCGGCAACAGCCTCCCAGACGCCCGGCTGCGCCGGGCGTTTTTATTTATGGGTATTTACTGACTTCAAGGGCTTAGCGATGAATCCTGATACTCCGCTGCAACTGTTGGGTGGCCTGACAGCCCGTGAGTTCATGCGTGACTACTGGCAGAAGAAACCACTGCTGGTGCGCCAGGCCATTCCTGGTTTCGAAAGCCCGATTTCTCCTGATGAACTGGCCGGCCTGGCACTTGAGGAAGAAGTCGAGTCGCGCCTGGTTCTCGAACATGGCGCACACCCTTGGGAGCTGCGCCGCGGCCCGTTCGCCGAAGACGCCTTCGCTGAGCTGCCAGAGCGCGATTGGACCCTGCTGGTGCAGGCGGTCGACCAGTTCGTCCCTGAAGTCGCCGAACTGCTGGAAGAGTTCAAGTTCCTGCCCAAGTGGCGCATCGATGACGTAATGATCAGCTTCGCCGTGCCAGGTGGTGGCGTGGGTCCGCATTACGACAACTACGACGTTTTTCTCCTGCAGGGTTACGGCAAACGCCGCTGGCAGATCGGCCAGCAGTGCACTACCGATAGCCCGATGCTGCAACACGCGGATCTGAAGATCCTCGCCGAATTCGTTAAAACTGAAGAATGGGTTCTGGAACCCGGCGACATGCTCTATCTGCCGCCGCTCCTGGCCCACTGTGGTACCGCTGAGGATGACTGTATGACGTATTCCGTAGGCTTCCGTGCGCCAAGCGCTGCTGAAGTCCTGACCCATTTCACCGACTTTCTCGGCCAGTTCCTGCCTGACGAAGAGCGCTACAGCGACGCTGACGCGCAACCGACCAACGACCCGACGCAGATTCAGCGCGACGCCCTGGATCGCCTCAAGGCGCTGCTCAACGAGCACATGAGCGATGAACGCCTGCTGATGACCTGGTTCGGTCAGTTCATGACCGAGCCCAAGTATCCGGAGCTGATTACCGGCATCGAGATCGACGAAGAAGGCTTCCTCGCCGGCCTTGAAGATGGCGCCATCCTGATCCGCAACCCCAGCGCGCGCATGGCCTGGTCGGAAGTCGGTGAAGACCTGGTGCTGTTCGCCAGTGGCCAGAGCCGCCTGCTTTCGGCCAGCCTGCGTGAGCTGCTGAAACTGGTCTGCTCCGCTGATGCCCTGCACATCGAAAACCTCGGCGCATGGCTTGCCGATGACGAAGGGCGTAACCTGCTGGTTGAACTGGTCAAACAAGGCAGCCTGGAGTTTGCTGATGAGTGAGATACAGGTTCGCCTGGCCGACTGGCAGAAGGACAATGCTGACCTGCGGCGTATTCGCGAAACCGTGTTTATCGCTGAACAGGCCGTTCCGCCGGAACTGGAATGGGATGCCGAAGATGCCGATGCAGTGCACTTTCTTGCCCTGGAAGGCGATTATCCGATCGGTACCGCGCGCCTGCTGCCCGATGGGCATATCGGCCGGGTTTCCGTGCTCAAGGACTGGCGTGGCCTGAACGTAGGCGTTGCGTTGATCCAGGCAGTGATCGCGGAAGCGGAAAAACGCGGCCTGACGCAACAAATGCTCAGCGCCCAGGTGCACGCCACTGCCTTCTATGAAAAGCTCGGGTTTGCCATCGTCAGCGGTGAATACCTCGACGCCGGCATCCCTCACGTAGACATGGTGCGACATAGCGCCTAGAGGCCTGGATGAACAACGAAGACGCCCCGAATGACCCGCCCGAGCAACTGGAGCCCATTGAGCTTCCCGCCATCGAGTTCGAGTCACCGGGGCGTTTTGCTGTGCACAACCCGCAAAGCCTGACACCGGACAGTCCGCAGGCAGAACCAGCACCGTTTATTCTGGGCGCCCATGCCACGCTGGAGCGCTTCAGCCAACCGGAACAGGCTCGCGCCCATGCCCTGGCGCTGCTGCAACAGGCCCAGCGCAGCCTGTGCATCTACAGCCATGACCTGGAGCCCTGGCTCTATCACCACAGCAGCGTGCAAGACGCCTGCACCCGTTTTCTGCTGGCCAATCCCCGTAACCAGCTGCGTATCCTGCTGCGCGACCCCGGCCGTGCCGTCAAGGAAGGTCACCGCCTGCTCGGCCTGTCGCGCCGCCTGTCTAGCAATATGCAGATTCGCAAGCTGCACCCGGACTACCCTAATGAAGAGCTGGCGTTTCTGCTGGCCGATGACCGTGGTTTGCTGCTGTTGCCCGAACTTGGCCAGGCCAGTGGTTATGCGCTGTACCAGGACCCCGGTCGCAACCGTCAGCGCCGCGCACAGTTTGACCAGGCCTGGGATACCAGCATCACCGACGCTGACTTACGGAGTTTTCTGCTATGAAGGTTCGCGCCCTGCTCGCCGCCGCCCTGCTCAGTTTCAGCCTGTCAGCTGGCGCGGCCACCGAGGTGATTCCCCTTAACTACCGTACTGCGGATGAGGTGTTGTCGGTGGTGCAATCGGTACTGGGCCATGAAGGCCGCGTAAATGCCTACGGCAATCAGCTGATCGTCAATGCCGATCCGGCCAAAATTCAGGAAGTACGCACCCTGCTGCAACAACTGGACACCGTGCCGCGTCGCCTGCTGATCAGCGTCGACACCAACGAGTCGGGCTATCAGACCGATCGGGGCTATCGCGCCGATGGCAGCATCAGCGCCGACAATGGCGAAATCCAGATCGGCCAAGGCGAAATCAATGGGCGTGACCAGGTGCGCATCATCCGTCGCAGCACCGATAGCCGCAGCGGCGGCACCCAACAGGTGCAGGCTACCGAAGGCTATCCAGCACTGATTCAAGTGGGCCAGAGCGTACCGCTGACGACACGTGGCCGGGATGTCTACGGCCAACCCTACAGCAACACCCAATACCGCAACGTCACGCGTGGGTTCTATGTCACCGCCAGCCTCAGCGGGGAGATGGTGCATATCAACATCAGCAGCAACCGTGACCGCCTCAGCCAGACCCAACCTGGCGCCATTGACGTGCAAAGTACCGACACCCGAGTCAGCGGCCGGCTCGGTGAATGGATCAGCATCGGCGGTGTCAGCGAGCAGAGCCAGGGCGAACAAGGCGACTTCCTCCAGCACCGCTCGACCCAGGGCCGTGAAGACATGAGCATGCGGGTCAAAGTTGACGTGGTTCAGTAGGCCACTTTCAGCCCACCTGGCGCTGCCGTAGGCATCTTGCAGGCAGCGCCCGGTAACCGCTCATCGCCTTGTGTTTGTCAGGTAGTCCCCAAACCGCAGCAGAGAAACCGCCAACGCCGCCGCAATCCGCCGGATAGAGCCACGCAGCCTGACTCGTCGGTCGCTTTACAACTTATGTAGTAGTCATTCAAAAAGCACTACAAAATAATTGACGAACACTTTTGGCAAAGGCATCATGGCCCCGCTCCCGCTAATCAGAGGTCTGAAAAGCCCTCCGAATCGCGCTCCAACTTACCGTCAGAGCCGATTTGCGTTGTAAAGCCCACAAGGCCGTTCGATGAGATTGCGACTGGAACGAAGTTGTCCTGAGGGACGGGGAAGCGTTTAGCAACAGTGCGCATCACGCCACAGCAGGTTGAGTCGTCCAACGGCACTTTGAGCCGGTAAACGCCAAATGACCCGATCATTTGCAACCCCTGCAGCCGCGACCTGTTGAGCTCGTCACCCTCCTCCCGGATCAATTCCGTCTCAAGTCGACTTCTCGGCGTTCTGCAGTGAGCTACAACAACCTCCGGCAACACAGGTGTTCAGTGGGGAAGCCGGTGCTCAACCAAACACATACTTTGAAGGATTGACCATGTCAGCTTATCAAAACGACATCAAGGCAGTCGCCGCTCTGAAAGAGACTTACGGCAGCAGCTGGAGCGCTATCAACCCGGAATCCGTGGCTCGTATGCGCGCTCAGAACCGCTTCAAAACCGGTCTGGAAATCGCTCAGTACACCGCCGATATCATGCGTAAAGACATGGCCGAGTACGATGCTGACTCCTCCGTCTACACCCAGTCCCTGGGCTGCTGGCATGGTTTCATCGGGCAGCAGAAGCTGATCTCGATCAAGAAGCACCTGAAAACCACCAACAAGCGTTACCTCTACCTGTCCGGCTGGATGGTTGCTGCTCTGCGCTCCGACTTCGGCCCGCTGCCGGATCAGTCGATGCACGAGAAAACCGCCGTTTCTGGCCTGATCGAAGAGCTGTACACCTTCCTGCGCCAGGCCGACAGCCGCGAGCTGGATCTGCTGTTCACCGGCATTGACGCTGCCCGCGCCGCTGGCGACAAGGCCAAAGAAGCCGAGCTGCAAGCTCAGGTCGACAACTACGAAACTCACATCGTACCGATCATCGCCGACATCGACGCTGGCTTCGGTAACCCGGAAGCTACCTACCTGCTGGCCAAGCGCATGATCGAAGCAGGCGCTTGCTGCATCCAGATCGAAAACCAGGTTTCCGACGAGAAGCAGTGCGGCCACCAGGACGGTAAAGTGACCGTTCCTCACGCCGACTTCCTGGCCAAGATCAACGCTGTGCGTTACGCCTTCCTGGAACTGGGCATCGACAACGGCGTGATCGTTGCGCGTACCGACTCCCTGGGTGCCGGCCTGACCAAGCAAATCGCCGTTACCGCCAAAGAAGGCGATCTGGGCGACCTGTACAACTCCTTCCTGGATTGCGAAGAAGTTGCCGCCTCCGACCTGGGCAACGGCGACGTCGTGATCAACCGCGGCGGCAAACTGCTGCGTCCGAAGCGCCTGCCGTCCAACCTGTTCCAGTTCCGCGCTGGCACCGGCGAAGACCGCTGCGTACTGGACTGCATCACCAGCCTGCAGAATGGCGCTGACATGCTGTGGATCGAAACCGAGAAACCGCACGTTGGCCAGATCAAAGGCATGGTTGACCGCATCCGCGAAGTCATCCCGAACGCCAAGCTGGTTTACAACAACAGCCCATCGTTCAACTGGACCCTGAACTTCCGTCAGCAAGTGTTCGACGCGTTCGTTGCCGAAGGCAAAGACGTTTCCGCCTATGACCGCGCCAAACTGATGAGCGTCGAGTACGACGAAACCGAACTGGCTCAGGTTGCTGACGAGAAGATCCGCACCTTCCAACGCGACGGTTCTGCTCAGGCTGGTATCTTCCACCACCTGATCACCCTGCCGACCTACCACACCGCTGCTCTGTCGACCGACAACCTGGCCAAAGGTTACTTCGCAGACCAAGGCATGCTGGCTTACGTGAAAGGCGTTCAGCGCCAGGAACTGCGTCAGGGCATCGCCTGCGTCAAGCACCAGAACATGGCTGGCTCCGACATCGGTGACAACCATAAAGAGTACTTCGCTGGCGAAGCCGCTCTGAAAGCAAGCGGTAAAGACAACACCATGAACCAGTTCCACTAAGAACCGGCTCACTCGACCGAGGCCACGATCAAGGTCGAGGGTGTTGAGAAAACCCCAGCAGAGATGCTGGGGTTTTTTTATGCCTCCCCTTTATAACGGTCTTAGTCTCTAATCCACCGCCCTGCTCTGCCTAACGGAGATCGCCATGCCCAGTAACCGCTTAAGCCGCATCGTCGGCAAGATCCACGCGTTGCCCAACGCCTTGCAAAGCCCAGTCCTGTCACTGCTATTCGGCTCCCAGGTGAAATTTGCCGGCACCGCAAAAGTGCGCGTGCATACGCTGACCGAACAGCGCGCGGTGATGAGCATCGCCAACAAGCGCAAGGTGCAGAACCACATCAAAGGCGTGCATGCCGCCGCCATGGCATTGCTGGCCGAGTCTGCTACGGGCTTTCTGGTCGGAATGAACGTGCCGGACGACAAACTGCCGCTGATCAAAAGTCTCAAGGTCGACTACTTGAAGCGCGCCACCGGCAGCCTGCGTGCCGAAGCCAGTCTGACGCCCGAGCAGATAAACGCGATTCATACCCAGGACAAAGGCGAAGTGTTGGTCGCAGTGACGGTGACTGACGAAGCCGGCATTCAGCCGATCCAGTGCGAAATGCTCTGGGCCTGGGTCAGCAAAAAGCGCTAAGTGCAGACTGGACTAAGCTGAAAACGCCGCACGCTGCGGCGTCATTCAGGAGAAGCCGGTGCAGGGAAAACCTCTTTTAATTGGCGTCGGGCTCGTGCTGATTGCAGTGTTTGGCACGCTGTACTGGCGTCTACAGAACGAGCCGCAAATGATTGCGCCAACGAGTCAGGCCGATAGCACAGCAGACGTGGTTGCGGGTGATAGCCCCGTCACGTCGATCCCCACTGAGGCGCAGTTGCAAGCGCTGTTGCAAAATCCTGCGGTAAAAAATCAGGAGCAACGCCTGGCATTTCATCAGGCCTACCGCAGCTTTGTCAGCGGCGCCGCCGAGTTATCGCCCGCACAGCGTGAAAGCCAGGCGCAGGCCTTGCGTGAGCAGATCGAGACTTACGAACAACGCAGTGAACTGGCCATGAGCGAATCGCTGTTGCTACAGCTGGGGCTGATTCAGCTGACCACCGACGATGAACAGGCGCAGAAAGATCAGGCCACGGCCCTGGTCGCCCGCTACAAGGCGATAAGCGCCGAGCGCGAAGCCAAGGCTGCGAAACCCAGCGCCGAATTTCAGCGTTATAAAGTCGATGAAAAACGCATCGTCGAGGAGGTCCTGAGCATGGACAGCATCCCCGATGGCCTGAGCCGTGACGAATACCTGCGCCAACGTCTGCAACAGGCACGTGAGCAGCACTATCAATAGCCCGACCTGAGCTAGCTGCTCAGGTCGGGCTCGGCATTACAGCAGTTGGTCGAGCGCGTAGTACAGCAGGTTGAAGGGTTTGTTGCGGTCGGCGGTGTCGCTCAGCTCGGACGCATCAAGCACCGGGCCACTGCCATTCATCACGTTGTTAACGAAGTCATCCAGCTGCAGGTTCTGCTCCTGAATATCCGCGTTGGCAAACTCGATGATGCTGGTGCAGTGGCTTTCATTGACCGCACGGTACTGCGGGAAGTAGCCGCCCACATTTGGCAGATTGGCCAACTCATTGCGCAGCCGCCCGGTATCCACCGCCCACTTGGCCTGAATCAGCGCCTCCTTGGCGGCCTGGTTCGGTGCATTGATGATCTCCGGATAGAAGCGCTCGTAGGAATAGGACGAATAGTTGAGGTCCTTCCAGAAGTGCGTGTGGCCCATGCGGTCGCCCACCAGGTTGCTCGACAGCGCCGGGTAGAGACTCCCGAGGTTGTTCAGATTGAGCCCCGGCAGCCGCGCTTGCAGGTACGGCAATGGCCCGGCATCCAGGCCCCAGGCATTGCGGATAAAGCTCTGCAATGGCAAAGACGGATAGGCCTCATTGCCCGCACCACTGATGGCCGAGAAGACCGGGCCCGAGTCATTGATCAGGAAGCTGCGCGTCGGCGCGATGTCCTGACGCGTCGGGGCATAGTTGGTCAGGCTGCCGGCACCGCCAGCGCTGCATCCCGTGGTCAGCATCTGCGTAGGCCGCGGCAGGTTGTCTTTCAGCCAGCCAACCACCGCGCGCATGTTGCGCAGGCCATTGTGGTGCCAGATCAGCGGCGGCTGCTGGTTCTGCGGATCCTGATAGACCGCCACCTTGTCGCCGGAATAGATATCACCCGTGCAGTACGGCACATAGACCATGTTCCAGTTCTGGGTTTTCACCCGCGTCCAGGGATGCAGGCGCACTACGAACGGGCTGACAAGGCTGGCACCGGGATTGAGCAGGCTCATGTAATCGTTGGGAATCCCGCCCGGGTTACGTGCGCCACGGATACCACTCTGCCCGGTGCAACTGGCGTAATCCCAGCAGGCGCCGCCACCCTCCAGATAAATGATGGTGTTGCGGGTGTTGGGCACCCGGTTGACGAAAAACTTGTAAGGGGAGCCGTTGCCACATACCGCCCCGGTCTGCGGAGCCATCTGCACCGTTTGCCAGGCATAGTAATTGGCCGGTTTGAAGCCGCTGTTGAATCCAGACGGGTTGGCCAACAGTGGGTACGGGCCAACCCGCTGTGCTGGCGTCACCTTGTTGTCGGCCGCAGGTGCCGACACCAGATTGCTCAGGGTTTGCCAGAAGTTGTAATCACCCTCCTCGGCCTGCACAGGCATGACCAAGGCTGAAACCAGCAACGGCGCGACACAGCGCCGAAATGCTATCGCTACAGACATGTTGAATCCCTCATCTTGTTGTTATCGATGGGGCCGCATACCCGAGCCGCTGTACGAATTACCTCCAGTTGTACCCTGAAACCTTCCACCACCCACTGGAGACTGCTCATACACACCGCCGTAGCAGCAGTAACTGCGCGTACCCAAAGCTGTCGCCTTGGCAGCAGCAACAGGCTGGCCTGGCGATTCATGCACGCTAGTACAAGAAACTCCCAGCAACCACAGCACTAAATACTTATTGGATATAGCGCAGTAGGTTTTAAGTTGTTGCCGTTATCTGCAGCACAGCGTTAACCCACAGCTGCGGGCATACCTGCGCAACGCTTGTCGTGCGCCGCACGAACAATGTTTGGGCAATAAAAAAGGGAAGCCAGGCTTCCCTTTCGATGTTGCAGCGGCAAGTGTTAGATGCGGAACTGACGCACCAGAGCGCCCAGGCGTTCGCCAAGCCCGGCCAGGTTGCGCGCGGTCTGCGCACCCTGCTGGGTTTCATCGGCCACGCTGTCCACCGCCACAGCAATCTTGTGCACGCTGCGGTTGATCTCTTCGGCCACGGCGGTCTGCTCTTCTGCCGCGCTGGCGATCTGCGCGTTCATCGCGTTGATGGTGCCGATCAGCTGGGCAATCGCATCCAGCGACGTACCTGCGCGGTTGGCCTGCTCACTGGTGACATCGCCGGCATCGCTGGAGCGGCGCATCGAGGTCACGGCATCCTGAGTACCTTTCTGCAGACGGTCGATCATGCCCTGAATTTCCTGGGTGCTCTGTTGCGTACGGCTGGCCAACGCCCGCACCTCATCGGCCACTACGGCAAAGCCGCGCCCTGCTTCACCGGCCCGCGCTGCCTCGATGGCCGCGTTGAGGGCCAGCAGGTTGGTCTGTTCGGCGATGGAGCGAATCACGTCGAGCACGCTGACAATCGACGATACGTCCTTTTGCAGGGTGTCGAGGGACAGGCCGCTGTCGCGGATGTCCTGCACCAGGGTGTGAATGCGCTCGATGCTGCCATCAACCACCTGCTTCGCGGCCTGGCCTTCAGTGTCGGTCTTCTGCGCGGCCTCTGCTGCGCCCTGAGCACTTTGCGCAACTTCATGGGCAGCGGCGGACATTTCGTTGATGGCGGTCGCCACCTGATCGGTCTCATGACGCTGACGCTCCATGGCCTGTTCCGAACGCTGCGCCTGCGCCGATACCTGATTGACCAGTTCGGTCAGCTGGCCGGTCATGTCGGCGATCTGCCGTACCAGGCTGTGGATCTTCTCGACAAAGCGGTTGAACGAGCCGGCCAGCTGGCCCAGTTCATCATCGCCATTAATCGGCAGACGGCGTGTCAGGTCACCTTCACCCGCGGCGATGTCATCGAGGTTGTCCTTGATCTGCTGCAATGGGCGAAGGAAAGTATTGCTCAACACCACGCCAACAATACCGAAAGCCACCAGCAGCACGGCGGCAATCACCATGATGCTGGTAATGATGGTGCTGATGCGCTCGTCGATTTCAACCTGTACCTGGGCGATCTGCGCCTCAACGCCGTCCAGATTGATCGCCGTGCCCAAGGCCATATCCCATTTCGGCAGGTAATAGCTGTAGGCCATTTTCGGCACCAGTACCGAATCATCGGTCGGTAGCGGCGAGCTGTAGTTCACGTAATAGCTGTTGTTCTTGGCCACATTCACCAGTTCACGATTTATGTACACACCGTTCGGGTCGCGGCGATCAGCCAGGCTCTTGCCGACATCCACCGGACTGTCGCCACGAAACAGACGCACCACATTGGAATCGTGGCCAAAGAAGTAACCGTCCTTGCCGAATTTGATCTTCGACAGAATGGCAATGGCCTGCTCACGGCTGGCCATATCGCCTTGCTCGGCAGCGTCATACAAGGCCTGCACCGAACCAAGAGCGATCTGTACGTAATGCTGCAGCTCGTTACGACTTTCCTGCAGCAGCCGCGCGCGGGTTTCCTCAACCTCCTGGGCCGCCAGGTTCTGCAGCACTCTGGCGGCGGCACCGCTGAGCACCAGGGCAAACAGCACCACCGGTATCAGTGCCAACAGCACTACTTTTGATTTCAAGGTAAGGCGCATTGGGCAGATCCTTGCTTGGCAGTAGAGCGAAATGAAAACGGGGCTACCGATTGATCGGTAGCCCCGCTTAAAAGTTGAGCGCCTGAGTGAACTCAGTCGTCAGGCTCTCTGATCCGGTCAAATCACCATAGCTGCTGCCCAGCCGAATACCAGCAACGGCAGGTTGTAGTGCAGAAAGGTCGGTACCACGCTGTCCCAGATGTGGTTGTGCTGGCCGTCGACGTTCAGCCCGGCGGTTGGGCCGAGGGTCGAGTCGGAGGCTGGCGAGCCGGCATCGCCCAGCGCACCTGCAGTGCCGACGATGCACAGGATGGCCAGCGGGCTGAAGCCCAGTTGCAGGCCCAACGGCACGAAGATCGCCGCAATGATTGGCACCGTGGAGAACGACGAGCCAATGCCCATGGTCACCAGCAAACCAACCAGCAGCATCAGCAGAGCACCCAGCGCCTTGTCGTGGCCAATCAGTTCAGCAGAGCTGTCGACCAGGCTTTTCACCTCACCAGTGGCCTTCATCACTTCGGCAAAACCGGCGGCGGCGATCATGATAAAGCCGATCATCGCCATCATTTTCATGCCCTCAGTGAACAGGCCGTCTGCCTCTTTCCAGCGCACCACGCCAGACACCGAGAAGATGATAAAGCCGACCAAGGCGCCGATGATCATCGAGTCCAGCCACAGCTGCACGACAAATGCCGCGACAATCGCCACGCCCGCCACCAGCAAACTCAACGGGTTGTAGGCGACATCCACGCGCTCGGCCTGCTCGATCTTGCTCAGGTCATACACGCGTTTTTTGCGGTAGCTGAACAGCACCGCCACCAGCAGGCCGAACAGCATGCCCAGCGCCGGAATCGCCATGGCCTTGGTCACGTCCAGGTTGCTGGTATCGACGCCGCCGCTGGCCACATTGGCCAGCAGAATGTCATTGAGGAAGATCCCACCAAAGCCCACCGGCAGAAACATATAAGGAGTAATCAGGCCGAAAGTCAGCACGCAGGCGATCAAACGGCGGTCGAGCTGCAGCTTGCTCAGTACATACAGCAGCGGCGGCACCAATAGCGGGATAAAGGCAATGTGGATCGGCAGGATGTTCTGCGAAGAAATCGCCACCACCAGCAGCAGCGCAATCAGCAGCCACTTGAGTAGACCGGCGCCTTTGGCATCCTGTTTGCCCACCATGGCCAAGGCTTTGTCAGCCAAGGCATGGGCCAGACCGGATTTGGCAATCGCCACGGCAAAAGCACCCAGCAAGGCATAGGACAACGCCACTGTCGCGCCGCCGCCCAGGCCTTTGTTGAAAGCCGCCAGCGAACCCTCAACACCCAGGCCGCCCAGCAGGCCACCGGCCAGTGCGCCAACAATCAGGGCCACCACCACATGTACACGGCACAAGCTGAGGATCAACATGATCCCCACTGCCGCAACGACTGCGTTCATCGATTTACTCCCGCTATTAAAAGAGGTCCGCGAAGGTTTTGACCTTCTCTGGAGACTGCGCCGGCTCGGCGAAGGGCGCGTACTCTGCACAATGCTGACCGACCTGTCAAAACACCGTAAATTATTTTGTACAAAGCGTTAATAATTTCGTATAGGCTGCGAAATATCGGGGCGTAATGGCCTGCAATTTGCTGCTATGACTGTACGTAATGCTTCAAGTAATACGCATAACCGCCGATAGGCGCTCTAAGCCTCTGTAATAAAGAAGGTCCTGAAAATGCTGTTCAGCCGACTGTCCATCCAACTGAAAATCACCCTGCTGGCCGGTTTGTGCCTGCTGGCCATTGTCGCGGTGCTGGTATCGGCCTCGATGATCCAGGCCTCGCGCAGTGCCAGCCTGGTCAAACAGGCCAGTTCGAAAATGCTGGAGGAATCAGCACAGCTGCGCATGGAGGCGCGTGGCGAAGCCCAGGCGCTGCAGATGCAGCGCTATTTTATGGACGCCTATCAATACGGACGCGGCGCCGCTACCCAGGTTCTGTTTATTCGCGAGCAGGCGGAGAAACGTTTTCTTGACGCCTTCGACCTGCGCGAAGACCTGACTCGTCAAATACGCAGCGCACTCGAAGCCAACCGCAGTCTGCTGGGCATTTACGCGGTTTTCGAACCTAACGCCCTAGATGGCAAGGATGAACTCTTCGTTGACCAGGACAACCTCGGCAGCAACGACAAGGGTCGCTTCTCGATCTACTGGTCCCAGGATGACAACGGTGAGCTGAGCGCCGAGGCGATGAAGGAAGAAAGCCTCAACGACTCCACCCCAGGTATCAGCGGGGCACCTTATAACGCCTGGTATACCTGCCCGCGCGACAGCAAGCGGGTGTGCCTGCTTGATCCCTATATCGATGATACCGATGGTGTGAAGACCCTGATGACCAGCATCGCCTTCCCGCTGGTTCAAGGCGACAAGGTGATTGGCGTACTGGGTGTGGACATCAGCCTGGCCAGCCTGCAGGAACTCAGCACCAGCGCGCACAAGAGCCTGTTTGATGGCGCCGGGCATGTCAGCATTATCAGCCCTGCGGGCCTGCTTGCCGGACACAGCCGTGATAGCAGCCTGCTGGGTGGAAAACTGGCCGCCGCCTTCAGTGAACAGCACAGCGAGATGATCAGCCTGCTGGCCGGCAACCGTCCCGAAGTCATGCACCACAATAGCGCACTGCAAGTGCTGCAACCGCTGTTACCGATCCCGGATGCCAAGCCTTGGGGCGTTTTGCTGGAAGTCCCGGAGAAAGTGCTACTCGAGCCGGCCACCCGCCTGGAAGCACAGATGGATGAAGTGGGTACGCGCAATACCGCCATCTCACTCGGCCTGGGGCTGACTGCCGGCGTTGTGGGCATCCTGCTGATCTGGCTGACCGCCCTGGGCGTGACCCGGCCAATTCTGGGCGTCGCGGCGATGCTGAAGAATATCGCCAGCGGCGAAGGTGACCTGACCCGTCGCCTGGAATATGCCAAGCAGGATGAGCTGGGCGAACTGGCCAGCTGGTTCAATCGCTTCCTCGACAAGCTGCAACCGATCATCGCTGACGTCAAACGCAGCGTACAGGACGCGCGCAGCACCGCCGATCAATCGGCACTGATCGCCAGCCAGACCAGCGACGGCATGCAGCAGCAATACCGTGAAGTCGACCAGGTGGCCACCGCCTTCCAGGAAATGAGCGCCACAGCACAGGATGTTGCGCATAACGCCGCACAAGCCGCCGAAGCCGCACGTACGGCCGATCAGGCCAGCCGTGAAGGCATGAGCGTAATCGGCAAAACCACTTCGACCATCGAACTGCTGGCCAATGAAATGAACGTGGCCATGCAGGAAGTCGAAGGTCTGGCCAACAGCAGCGAGAAGATCGGCTCGGTACTCGAAGTGATCCGCTCAATTGCCGAACAGACCAACCTGCTGGCGCTTAACGCCGCTATTGAGGCCGCGCGTGCCGGGGAAGCCGGCCGCGGCTTTGCCGTAGTAGCCGATGAAGTGCGCAACCTGGCCAAACGCACGCAGGACTCGGTGGAAGAAATCCGCCAGGTGATCGAAGGCCTGCAAAGCGGCACCAAGGAAGTGGTCAGTACCATGCACAGCAGCCATCGCCAGGCCCAGGGCAGTGTCGAGCAGGTGGAACAGGCGGTGGCCGTGCTGCAACGCATCAGCCAGGCCGTCAGCGTGATTACCGATATGAACCTGCAGATCGCCAGCGCCGCCGAAGAGCAAAGCTCGGTAGCCGAGGAGATCAACCGCAATGTGGCCTCGATCCGTGATGTCACCGAGTCGATTTCCGCTCAGGCCGACGAATCGGCGAAGATCAGCCAGGGACTGAACAAGCTAGCCAATCACCAGCAAGGGCTGATGGACCAGTTCCGCGCCTGAATTGCCGCTTGGCACCATTTGCCTGCCAGGCTGGCGGCTGTTTCCTTGAAGCGCAGACTAGCGATCGCTAGTCTGCGTTTTTTCTTAATATGAGGTGCATGATGCTCAATATCGCCCTGGTGGCTGGCTCCAGCCGCAATAACAGCCAATCGGGCAAGGTCGCCCGTTTCTTGCGTCAACGCCTGATTCAGCTGGGCCATACCGATAACGCCCAGAGTAACGTGATCGATCTGGGCCTGGCTCCCCTGCCCCTATGGCCTGCCGAAGACACCGGCCCCTGGGGGCTTTACAGCAAGCAACTGGCCGCCGCCGACGCCGTGGTGATCATTTCCCCAGAGTGGAACGGCATGGCCTGCCCGGCCATCAAGAACTTCTTTATCTACGCCAGCAAAGCCGAGCTGGCGCATAAACCGGGCCTGTTGGTTGGGGTTTCTTCAGGCGTGGGCGGGGCTTATCCGATCAGCGAGTTGCGTGCGTCCAGCTACAAGAACTGCCGCCTGTGCTATCTGCCTGAGCATCTGATCGTGCGCAGCGTCGAGAAAGTGCTGAACACACCAGAGCCAAGCAGCGAAGACGATCAGCGTCTGCATGCCCGCATCGATTACGAACTGGATATTCTGGTCAAGTACGCCGAGGCACTACGTCCGGTGCGGGCCAGCATCGACATGAGCAACCCGGCATTTGCCAACGGCATGTAAGTGCGCCACACGGCGTGCCTGAGCGTTTCAGGCACGCTTGACGGGCAGCGTCACGCTAACGCGCAAGCCACCTAGACCACTGTCACCCAGCTGCAGCTGCCCGCCCCAGGCATCGACGATGTCGCGCACAATGCCCAGGCCCAAGCCATGGCCGGCCACCTGTTCATCCAAGCGACTGCCGCGGCTGAGGACCTCCTCGCGCTGCGCCGCATCGATACCCGGCCCGTCATCCTCAATGCACAGCTGATACACCTCGCCCTCACGGCTAACGTGCAGGTACACCTGGCTGTCAGCCCATTTGCAGGCGTTATCCAGCAGATTGCCCAACAGTTCCAGCAGGTCCTCGCGGTCCCAGGGCAAACGCAGACCAGGCGCCGCCTGCCAGTCCAGTTGCAGGTGATTACCGTGAATCATCGTCAAGGTGGAAAACAGCTCCGGCAGCTCGCTGGCACAATCGAAATGCGCCCCCGGCAGCGCTTCACCGGCCAGACGTGCACGACCCAGTTCACGGGCAATGCGTTGTTCGATCTGTTGCAGTTGGCTATTGAGGCTTTCACGCAACTCGGGCAACTGCTTGAGCTCTTCCCGACCGGCCAGGCTGACCAGCACCGCCAGTGGAGTTTTCAGTGCATGCCCCAGATTACCCAACGCATTGCGTGAACGTTTCAGGGTGTCTTCGGTATGGCTCAGCAGGTGGTTGATCTGTGCCACCAACGGTTCCAGCTCCAACGGTACCTGCTGGTCCAGCTGGCTACGCTGGCCTTGCTGCAATTGCATGATCTGCTGCCGTGTCCGCTCCAACGGGCGTAAGGCGCGGTCGACAATCAGGCGTTGCAGCAACAGAATCAGAATCAGCGCGCTGATGCCCAGGCCAAGAATGATTTTCTGCACCTGGCTGAAGCTCTTGAGGATCGGCGTGTAATCGCGCGCCACCTGAATCACGATCTGCTGGCCAAAGCGCTGATAGTCGGCGCGGTAGATCAACCACAACTGGCCCTGCGGCCCGTCACCTAGCTCAGCCTGGAGACCCGGTTGTTCGGCACGCTGCAGGTCGCGATCCCACAGTGAACGCGAGCGCCAGGTCTGTTCGGCAAAGTCGATGCGAAAATACAAGCCCGAGTAGGGACGTTTGTAGGCGGCGCTAAGACGCCGGTCATCCAGTTGCAGGCCGTTGGGGCCGCGCACAAAAGCGCCCAATAGCGTTTGCGCCTCATCCTGCAGGGTGGTCTGGATATAGCTGCGCAGGCTGCGATCAAACAGCCAGAGGCTGCTCTGCGCCAGCAACAAACCGATGATCAGCAGCACGCTGACCAGGCCCAGGCTCAGGCGCCGCTGGATCGATTTCAAACAGCATCCCCGCTGAAACGGTAGCCTTGGCCACGGCGGGTCTCGATAATCTCGCGCCCCAGCTTGCGGCGCAGGTGGTTGACGTGCACTTCGATGACGTTCGAATCGCGTTCGCTTTCACCGTCATACAGGTGCTCAGCCAAATGACTTTTCGACAGCAATTGCCCGGCATGCAGCATGAAATAGCGCAGCAGGCGGAACTCGGCAGCGGTCAGCTGCACTTCCTGATCGTTGCGGCTCACCGTCTGCCGGCTTTCGTCCAGCTGCAGGCCTGCAGCTTCCAGTTGCGGCTGATTGGCCAGGCCCCTGGCACGGCGCAGCAGCGACTGAATGCGCAGTTGCAGTTCTTCCGGGTGAAACGGCTTGCTCAGGTAATCATCCGCACCGGCCTTGAGGCCTTCAATGCGCTCAGCCCAGGAGCCACGCGCAGTGAGGATCAGCACCGGTGTGCTGAGGCCGCCCGCACGCCACTCCTGCAGCACCTCAAGCCCCGGTTTGCCAGGCAAGCCGAGGTCGAGAATGATCAGGTCATAGGGTTCTGTCGCCCCCTGGTAGGCGGCATCACGACCGTCGGCCAGCCAGTCAACGGCATAACCTTGACGGGTCAGACCGGCCAGCAGCTCATCGGCCAGGGGGACATGGTCTTCCACCAGCAGCAGGCGCATCAGTCTTCCACCTCATCCTTGAGCACTTCGCCAGTGCTGGCGTGCAATTCCAGTTCGCGCACGACGCCTTGCTCAGTCACCAGTTCCACTTCGTAGACCAGCACGCCGTCCTCTTCTTCCAGCTCGACTTCCAGCAAAACTGCACCGGGATGACGCTGCAAGGCCATCTGCAGCAACTGCTCGAGGGGCATGATCAGCCCCTCGCGGCGCAGGCGTAATGCTTCATCCTGATCCAGGTCGCGTGCGCTGCTGCTGAACGTCAGCGTCAGCAGCATGCAGGTCAGGAGTGCGCGGGCAAGCCAAGCAGTGTTGTTCATCAATCGTCTCGTTGGTTCTTCAGCACTTGGGCGTTGGTGGCATCCAGTTCAACGTCCCACTGCACGCCCTGGGTGTCGCGCACCTCAACCTGGTAGATGTAGCGGCCGTATTCTTCTTCCAGTTCGGTGTCTTCAGTCACACCGCCCGGGTGCAACGCCAGGGCTGCAGCATTGAGTTTTTCGAAGGACTGGATGGTGCCGGCGTCACGCAGTTTCAGCGCTTCATCCGGGCCCAGGTCACGGGCTTGGGCCAGGCCGGCAGTCAGGGTAAGGGCAGCAGCGGCAAATACAGCAGTCAGGGTTTTCATGTTCAAGTTCCTTATGGAGTTGGCTTTCGACGGAGCCCAAGTTACTGCACACGACTTAACTCAAGCTGAATTTGCTTAAGGCATTGCTTAAAGGCTGATTTATTCCGAGCCATGCACCCATCATTCACGCGCTGAAGTCGCTTGGCCTGCCCACGCTGGGCTCTATAATCGCTGCCTTGCGCGATGGAGGCCAGCATGAGTGCGATATTAATCAAGTCCCCTGCTTTGACAATCAAGGCCGGTAAACGCGCCTTTGCGCGTATTCGTGAGCACGGCCTGCAACCGGCGGATGTCGGCATTCTGCCCGGCGCTGCAGGCGGCCCCAAGGCTCTGGGGATTCAGGGGCTGGATCTGGCGCTGTTTGGCGACTGGCTGCAGCGCGCACCGCGCGAGCGTTCCCTGATCGGCGCATCCATCGGTTCCTGGCGTTTCGCCAGCGCCTGTTTGCCGGATGCCGCAGCCGGCCTGCGCCGCCTCGGCGAGCTGTATACCTCGCAGCGTTTTGCCAAAGGCGTAAGCATGGCGCAGGTGTCGAACAGCTGCAGCCTGATGCTCGATCAATTGCTCGGCAATGACGACGCCAACATCCTCAGCAACCCGCATTACCGCTTGAATATCGTCGTGGTGAAAAGCCATGGCTTGCTGCAGCACGACCATCGCGGCGCGCTCGGTTTGGGGCTTTCGTCAGTGATTGGCAGCAACCTGCTGGGTCGCCCGCGCCTGGCCAAACACTTCGAACGGGTGATTCTGCACGATGCCCGCCTGGCGCCGCCGCTGGGTACGCTCAGTGATTTCCCCTCACGCTATCTGCAGCTCGACAGCGGCAATCTGCGTCATGCTTTGCTGGCCTCGGGCTCCATCCCGATGATCATGCAAGGGGTGCGCGATATTCCTGGCGCAGGGCCTGGCACCTACCGCGATGGCGGCCTGCTCGACTACCACCTCGACCTGCCGTACAGCGGCAGCGATATCGTGCTCTACCCGCACTTCACCGATAAGGTCATCCCCGGCTGGTTCGACAAGGGCATGCCCTGGCGTCGCGGCGACGGCGGGCGTTTGCAGGATGTTCTGCTGCTCGCCCCCTCACGCGACTACCTGGCGCGCCTGCCCCATGGCAAACTCCCCGACCGCAAGGACTTCAGCCGTTATCTGGGCGATGATGCCGGCCGCGAACGCTATTGGCGCACCGCCATGAGCGAAAGCCAGCGGCTCGGCGACGAGTTTCTCGAACTGGTGGACAGCGGCCACCTGCACGAGCGCATGCAAGCACTTTGAACAGGACGGGGCAGAAGGTAGTGGCCGCAGCGTAATAACCAGGGATCGGCAGAATGAAACTTGCAGTCGCCATTATCCACGGCATCGGCACGCAACCCGACTTGCGTGACGGCGAAGGTCAACACGCCTTCGCCCAGAGCCTGATCGCGGGTTTACGCCAACGCCTTGGTGCAGATGCTGACCAGGTCGCCTTTCAGACCCTGTACTGGGCCAGCGTGCTGGACAAAAGGCAACTGGCTTTTCTCGACAAGCTACGTGACCAACCCGTGCGCTGGCGTTGGTTGCGGCGCATCGTCACGCTGTTTCTCGGTGATGCCAGTGGCTACCGCAAGGTCAGCCAGGCTTACGACACCACCTACGAAGAAGTGCATCAATGCCTGCGCAGCGGTCTCAACGCCCTGCGCGCCAGGGTCGATGCCGATACCCCGCTGGTGGTGCTGGCCCATTCGCTGGGCGGGCATATCTTTTCCAACTTCGTCTGGGATCAGCAGCGCATCAATAATGTTGAAAGTTGCCCGCTCGACCCCTTTCTGGCGCTGGAAACCCTCAGTGGTCTGATTACCTTTGGCTGCAACATCCCGCTATTCACCTTCGCCTATGATCCTGTGGTGCCCATCCGTTTTCCAGGCCAGTGCCTGCCCCAGGCCGTGACCGAGCAGGCGCGTTGGCTCAACCTGTATGCCCCCGCCGACCCGCTCGGTTACCCGTTACGGCCGCTGCCCAATTACGCCGCGGTGGTGGCTGAGGATCGCGCCATGCCCGTTGGCCCCTGGTACAAGCGGCATACGCCGTTAAGTCACCTGAGTTACTGGGATGATCGCGGTTTCCAACGCTATGTCGCCGCTTACCTGCGGCAGTTGCTGAGCGTCTGCAAAGGACGTGAGCGGGGCTGATGGCCCTCCACTTCGCCTTCCTTCTCTACTCTCATCAATAAAACAGTGATTTAACGGACATTTTTTTACATTTTTCGGCCTTCGTGTGACTTGGTGGTCAGCTTCGCTCATCAACAGCTATGACTGGCAAGCGTGAATCTACCGTTTGCCCTTGTGTATTTGGGATCACCTCGGAGAAACCGACCCCATGAACGCACCGCTGCGTTTTAACGAAGCCCTGCTGATTGCCGACCGCGCCTTTCAACCTTTTCAATGCGTCGCCTGGGCCCCGCAAGATGGCACTGGCAACCTCAGCCTCAGTGTGATCGACCGTACCAGCACCCGCCTGCTCGGCCGCACGCAACTGTCCAGCAGCATCTACAGCGACCCGGTGCAATTTGCCGATGTGCTCAAGCAATCCCGTGAGCAGCTCAGTCAGCAAGGTTTCACCCTGGAGCCATGGAGCATGCCCGAGTAATCGGCTGCTGCTAAAAGGGCTCTGAGCTGCCATTCGGCCCCCTCTTGTCAGAGCCCTGCTCCCCTCGCCACGCCGGCGACGCTGTGTTGGCAATATCTGTGGGTTTATTGTCCTTGTTGCCAATTACTCGTTAAGCGCAGACTGCATCCATCGCTTACCGAGACGCCGCCATGGATGCTCCCCGAACCATTGCCTGCCTGCTTTATCCGCACGTCATGAGCCTGGATCTGACCGGCCCATTGCAGGTGTTTGCCTCCGCCAATGACGAACGCCAACGCCAGGGCTTGCCCGCGGCTTATCGCCTACTGGTGCTCGGCCAGCAAGCAGGTGCCATGCCCACCTCCGCCGGTTTCCAATTGGTTGCCGAACAGGCCTGGAGCGCCGAAGACCCTGCGCATATCGATACATTGCTGATCCCCGGCGGCCAGGGTGACAAGGCGCAGTGCCACAATCCTGAATTGCTGGCCTGGCTACGCAGCGCAGCGCCGCAGATCCGGCGCGTTGGCTCAGTCTGTTCCGGCGCGCTGATTCTCGCCGCCGCTGGCCTGCTCGATGGCCGCCGCGCCACCACTCACTGGGCGGACCTCGACTGCTTGCGTCTGGAACATCCACAGGTGGCGATCAGCGCTGATTGCCTGCACACCTACGATGCGCAAGACCCAGACGGCGATGGCCATATTTTTACCTCGGCCGGGGTAACTGCCGGGATCGACCTGGCACTGGCTCTGGTCGAGGCTGATCTGGGGCGCCCGCTGGCCTTGGCCGTAGCCAAGCGTCTGGTGCTATTTCTGCGCCGCCCCGGCGGGCAAGCGCAGTTCAGCGCACTGCTGACTCCGGAGCCGAGTCGAGTACCGCGCCTGGCCAGTCTGCTGGAATGGATACCCCTGCACCTGCATGAGGACCTTTCGCTGGCAGTACTGGCGGCGCAAGCCAATATGACGCCGCGCACGTTATCGAGAGCCTTCAATCAGGAACTGGGCATGGGGCCAGGACGCTTTGTCGAGCTTGTACGCCTGCAAGCGGCACGCAGCCTGCTACAGACCGCCCAGGCCTCGATCAGCACGGTGGCGCGGTTGAGCGGTTTCAATCACCCGGAAAATCTGCGCCGCAGCTTTCACAAGCACCTCGGTATCAGCCCTCAGGAATATGCCGAGCGCTTTGCTTAATCACCTAGCCCAGGAGACAGTCATGCTGGAGTTACGCGCCGAATGTGAATGCTGTAAGCGAGATCTTGCGGCCGACAGCCAAGACGCATTTATCTGCTCATACGAGTGCACCTTTTGCCGCGACTGCGCCGACAACACATTGCATGGACGTTGCCCGAACTGCAGCGGAGAGCTATTGCAGCGGCCACGACGTGTCATCGTCAGCGCCACCACTAGCTCCCAAACAGATAACCTTTAGAGGGAATTAGCCCAGCCCCGGGCAAATATGAGGTCGCTCGCAGGGTTTCAGCAGGCCTCGTATCTCCGCAAACAACCGCGTCCTGCTTGAGCTTTACTAAACACAGCGCTGGCTGTGGATGCCGGAACAGGAGAGCCCGATGGACGATGAAGAAAACAAGCCGCTGACGTTCTGGGAAATGCTGCAAAGCGTGCTGAGCGCGGCACTGGGCGTGCAGAGTGGAAAAAACCGGGCACGCGATTTTTCGCGGGGCAAGCCCAGCCACTTCATCATGCTCGGCGTGCTGTTTACGGTGGTTTTTGTGCTGACGATCTTTGGCGTGGTCAAACTGGTGCTGCATCTGGCCGGTGTCTGACTCACTGCAGCAGGGGCGCTACTGAGAAGCCATAGTCGCGTATCTCCGGGTGATAGACGGCGCTGAACTGGCGGAAATCCAGGCCGAAGCCCTTAACCCTGAGGCGTTTCTGCAAGCGCGCAGCCTGGCTGGCATCCAGTGGGGTGAACAGCTTGTCGATACGGTCCTTGCCGCCGCGTTCGGCAAAATCCAGCCCGGCATGGTAGTCATGCAACATCACCATGGCCCAGCCGCCCAAGGTGAAATGCCCGCCAACCAATACCCACAGCTGATTGTCGATACGGGCCTGCAGCACCTCCTCGGAGTTGTTCAGGGCCGACAGGAAAATGTCCTTGTTCGGCTGCCGGCCCAATTCCAGCGCAGCCTGCATCACGCCAAAGGCCATTTCATCATTGGCCGACCAGATCAGTTGAGTCTCGGGATGGCGGGGTAACAGCAACTGCGCCTGCTCGTAGGCGCGCTGACGCTTCCACTCTCCATACACCAGGCTTTGCAGCTTGACTTGCGGGTATTCAGCCAAGGCCCGTCGCAGCCCTTCTTCTCGCAGCGATGATGACGGTGTGTTGCGCAGGCCGGCAAACGCCAGCAGAGTGCCCGGCTCGCCCTCCAGACGCGCAATCAGCCCTTGTGCCATCCAGTAGCCGGCTTGCTCATCGTTGGGGATCAGGCTGCCGATCCAGTTGCGGTATTGCTCACGCGAACGACCGACAATCTGCTGTTGCTCGGGTGTCAGGGTACTGTGCAGGGAGAACAGCTTGACCGGGCTATTGGCGTACATCCTCAGCAATTCCGGTGCGGTGTACATCTCGTTGACGAACAGCAGATAGTCCGGCAACGGCCCCTTATCCAGCAGCTCACGGGCACGCTGCAACAGTAAACGGTGATCGCGTTCACCATTGATCACCGTGAGCTGCATGCCCAGATCAGCTGCAGCAGCCTGCATGAATTCGGTGTAGCCCACCCAGAAAGGCTCGTCGGTATAACCCGGATTGAGGAACACCACCGAAGCCGGCGAGCGCGCAGGCGTTGGCCCGGCCCAAGCAGCCGCGGTTAATACGCTCAGCGTCAACAAACAGGCAGCGCTGATCCAGTGCAAAACCGACTTCAACACGCGTTGATCTCCTGAAGGGATGTCGAGTATATCGGCAATGCCATAGCCAATGGCCATCGGCCTCGCCAAGACGAACGTTAGGCGAATGGTTACAATCGCCTCCCCTCCGCCTCCCTCCTCTGTTGGTGTTCTATGTCACCTCTGGAAACCCTCGCTTCAGCCCTTGGTATATGGGCAGTCTGGCTGACCGTACGGCAAAATCGCTGGTGCTGGCCGCTCGGCTTGGTGATGGTGCTGATGTACGCGTGGATTTTCTATGACGGCAGGCTGTATTCGAACATGCTGCTGCAAGGTGTGTACGCCGTGCTGCAGGGTTATGGCTGGTGGCAGTGGACACGAGGCGGTAGCAGCCATAGCGGCGTGCAGGTCAATCGGCTGAGCACACAAGGTCTGCTGTTCAGCCTAGCGGCGGGCAGCCTGGGCGCCATCGCACTGGGTTACCTGATGGCCACCTTCACCGATGCAGCAGCCCCCTGGCAGGATGCCGCCCTGAGTGCCTTCAGTCTGGTCGCCCAGGTATGGATGGCGCAGAAGCGGCTGGAGTGCTGGCCGCTGTGGGTCGCGTTGGATCTGCTCTTTGTTGCGCTCTTTCTGCAGCAGGGCTTGTACCCAACAGCCGCGCTGTATGGGGTATTTACCCTGTTGGCGCTTCACGGCTGGTTGACCTGGCGGCGCGACCGCGCGCTGGTCAGCGCATGAAAGTACTGGTGCTGACCGGACCGGAATCCAGCGGTAAAAGCTGGCTGGCCGACGCCATTAAAAGCACTTTTGGTGGCGTACTGGTAGGCGAGTACGTACGGCACTTTATCGATCAGCAACAGCGCGACACCTGCTATGCCGATATCAGCCGCATCGCCCAAGGGCAGCTGGACTGGGAAGATCAGGCCCGAGCAGCAGCCCCTGAACTGCTGATTCTCGACACCCATCTACTCAGCAACATGCTTTGGAGTCAGACGCTGTTTGGGGATTGCCCGGTCTGGATCGAACAGGCGCTCTTGGCACGTGACTACCACCTGCACCTGCTGCTTGATCCCCGCGGCGTGCCCTGGGTCGATGATGGCCAGCGTTGCCAACCGGAGCTGGCTCAGCGTGTGGCGTTCTTTGAACAGTGCGCTGACTGGCTACAGCAACATCAACAACCCGTGCAGTGCATTACGGGCAGTTGGACTGCAAGGCGTCAGCAGACACTTGCCATAGTCGCGCAGTGGCTGGGCTCAACGCACCACAACAGTGGCCCAGGCCAGTAATAGGCTTAGACACACCGCAATCGTCAGTGGGCGCCGTAAGCGCGGGTACCACTGCGGTGCCAACCCCAGCTTGACCGCTCGCAAATCCGCGCCATACAGACCGGCAAAAGCGATAAGGCACAGGGGCAAAGCTAGGCTGGTGGGCATGCCACTGCTGATCGCCAGCCAACCCAGTAGTGGCGGTACAACCGATAATCCCAACTGCAGCTGCGCTGCTTCCCCCGCCTCTTGCGCACGCATGGCCAGGCCCCAGTGGATTGCCCCCATAAAGGCCAGAATAACCGCGGCATAATCCAGCAGTGCTGCCAGCACCAATGGCCGCCAGCCCTCCGGCACCACCCAGATACCCAAGGCGCCGCTGACAAAAGGTACGAGTCCGGCATAACCGAGCAGCAAGGCCAGCTTGGGTGGCTGAGGTGCGTCAAATGGGTGCATAAGCTCACTCCTGAGGGGTAATCCTGAATAAACCGCAGTTTACGGCGCAGTAAAAGGAAAATTCGCGCAATTGTTCAGTAATGGCTGCTTGCCATAAGCAACGGCAGTTGGCATAAAACGGACAAATAATAAACGTCACAAGGATGTATCGATGCGCATTCTCCGCCGGGCCCTGTACGGGGTTCTTTTGTTGCTGATCGTGGGGCTGCTGGTTGCCCTGTATTTCATCGCCTACCCCAACCTTCCGCTCTATAAACAGCCCGAAAAGCTGCATTACCTCGATCAATGGTCGGCCGAAGAGCGCCAGACCTATTACTACACGCCTCAGGGCACCCAGGTGAAAGGCCTGCGCTATGAGTGGTTCAGCGCCCTGGAACTGCCGTTCAGCAGTCGTAAGTTCGCCACCCCGGATTACCTTGCGCGCTTTGGTTTCCTCGTCGATCCCGCCCAACAACCCACACCGCTGAATCCCGGCAACCTGCCAGTCGGTTTTGCCCGCCACGCCGATGCCGAGAGCGGCGAGCACTATCTGGATATCAGCTGCGCCGCCTGCCACACCGGCGAGCTGCGCTATAAGGGCCAAGCCGTGCGCATCGATGGCGGCGCGGCGCTGCATTCGCTAGCGTCCACCGTACCCACCGTGCGTGGCGGCAGCTTTGGCCAGGCGCTGGGCATGAGCATGGCCTTCACCTACTACAACCCACTTAAATTCCGCCGCTTCGCCCAACAGGTACTGGGCGATGAATACGCCAGCCACAAGGCCCAGCTGCGTCGCGACTTCAAGGTAGTGCTCGATCGCCTGCTCGGCACGGCATTCAATGACTGGCATCGCGGTCTCTACCCAACCGAAGAAGGCTTTGGCCGCACCGATGCCTTCGGCCGCATCGCCAACAGCGTCTTTGGTGATGCTATAGACCCAAGCAACTACCGCGTCGCCAATGCCCCGGTGAGCTATCCGCAGGTCTGGGATATCTGGAAATTCGACTGGGTGCAATGGAACGGCTCAGCCATGCAGCCGATGGCCCGCAACGTTGGCGAAGCCCTGGGCGTTGGCGCCACGCTGCGCCTGCTGAATACCGACGGTCACCCTGTGGCCGAAGCCGAACGCTATGCCTCCAGCGTGCGCCTGCGTGACCTGTTCACCCTGGAAGAAACCCTCAAGCGACTGCAACCGCCCACCTGGCCGGAAGACGTGTTCGGCAAGGTCGATCTGCCGTTGGCCAGCCGTGGCCGCGCGCTGTTTACCGAGAACTGCGCCTACTGCCATGCTCCTGACCCGAAAACGCCCCAGGACAGCTTTGCCCCGACTCGCGATCCAGAGTGGCGGATGCGTGTGGTGCCTACCTCGATCGTCGGCACTGACCCCACCACCGCAGACAATATTGCCGACCATCGTTTCGATATCAGCAAGCTGGGCTGGACCAAAGCCGAACTGAGCAAACTCGATGTGCGTTTATTTGGCGCGAAGCTGGACGACATCGACATGCGCAGCATCTCCAGTGCCAAAGCCCTGGCCTACGTTACCGCCTACGTGGAAAACCGCGCGTATCAGGATGCTGGCATCACCCAACCGGAACGCGGCCGCATGGATGGCTTTGATCTGCCGATTGGCGTGCAGGAAAAGCGCGGCTACAAGGCGCGCCCGCTGGATGGTATCTGGGCTACCCCGCCGTTCCTGCATAACGGTTCGGTGCCGACCCTGTTCCAGCTGCTGTCGCCGGTGTCGGAGCGGCAAACCCAGTTCTGGGTGGGCAATTTCGAGTTCAACCCCAAACAGATTGGCTACCAGAGCGAAAAATTCACCGGCGGCTTCCTGTTTGACACCCAGGTCACCGGCAACAGCAATCGCGGCCATGAATTCCGCGCAGGCTGCCGTGAAGACGGCGTGATCGGTCGCGCCCTGCAACCGGAAGAACGCTGGGCACTGATCGAGTACCTCAAGGTTCTCGGTAATCCCGCACTGGAGCAACAGCTACAGCCTGTTGCCGGCAAAGAGTGGACGCCCGGCCCGTCCTGCCAGAACTGAAGTACCCAGCGCCTGTAACCGCACACTGAGAATAATTAAAAGGAATTGACTGCATGTTTAAACGATTCTGGCTCTGGCTCGGCCGCGTACTGGGCAAACTGCTGGTGCTGGTACTGGCCATCGGTATCGGCGGCTGGGCCATCGGCGCAGCCTACTACGGCTGGAAATTCTCCGGCCCGGTGTCCACTGAAGAACAGATTCCGGCCGATGAAGCCGCACTGACTCAAGGCATCATCGAAGACGCCATCCGCGTGGTTGAACAACACCGCGACAACACCCGCGTGCTGCGTGACGCTCATGCCAAGGCCCATGGCTGCGTGAAGGCCGAAGTAACCGTCAACGCCGATCTGGATAGCAGCCTGCAGCGCGGCGTACTCAGTGAGCCAGGCAAGACCTGGCAAGCCTGGATGCGCCTGTCCAACGGCAATGCCTACCCGCAGTTCGACCGTGCCCGCGACGCCCGCGGCATGGCGATCAAACTGCTGGATGTACCTGGTGAAAAACTCACGCAAAGCCCGCAGCACGCCACGGAGCAGGACTTCGTGATGTTCAACCACCCGGCCTTTTTCGTGCGTGATGTGGCCGAGTACAAAAGCAACTTCGCTGCTCAGGCCGACGGTAAAAAGGCCATGGCGTTCTTTACCAGCTGGAACCCCAATAGCTGGGAAATCCGCCACCTGATCATCGCCCTGAAAACCCTGTCCCCTGCGCCGGAAACCCCGCTGGCGACCACCTACAACTCCATCGCCCCATTCAAGCTAGGTGAGCACAACATCAAGTACCGGGTCATTCCTCAACCCGAAGCCTGCCCCGAGTATCAGGTGCCGGAACAGAACCGTGACCTGCCAAATTTCCTGCGCAATGCCCTGTATCAGCAGTTGTCGCTGGACCGTGTGCCCGCCTGCTTTGCCCTGCAAGTGCAGCGGCAGAACGCCGACTACTACATGCCAATCGAAGACCCCAGCGTTGAGTGGAGCGAAGCCATCTCACCATTCGAAACCGTCGCTACTATCAAAGTGCCAGCACAGGATTTTGATAGCCGCGAGCAGAACCTGTTCTGTGACAACCTGTCGTTCAACCCCTGGCATGCGCTGCCCGAGCATCGTCCGATTGGCGGCATCAACCGTCTGCGCAAAGCAGTCTATGAGGCTGTCAGCATCTATCGGTTGGAGCGCAATCAGCCATAAAACTGTATCCAATTCTCCGTGCTACTCGGTTAACAGCTGCTGAGCTGGTAATATCCGCGTCTTGCTAAACACGCTGTTAGCCGCGTACCACCTGAGAGAAAGACCGTGGAATTGTTCAAAGAGTTTATGTTCGAGGCCGCGCATCGCCTGCCTCACGTCCCCGCAGGGCACAAATGCGGACGCCTGCACGGCCACTCCTTCAAGGTTGCGGTGTATATCGAAGGTGAAGTCGATCCTTATACCGGTTGGATTCGCGACTTCTCCGAGATCAAGGCAATCTTCAAGCCACTCTACGAGCAACTCGACCACAACTACCTGAACGATATTCCTGGCCTGGAAAACCCCACCAGCGAAGTGCTGGCCAAATGGATCTGGCAGCAACTCAAGCCGCTGCTGCCAGAACTGTCACGTATCCGTATCCACGAAACCTGCACCAGTGGTTGCGAATACCGCGGCGACTGATTGCGCCCACCTAGCGCCTGATCGAAGCCTGCCCCTCAGCATTTCCACGCGGCGGCCAAATCCATTGCGCTGAGCGCAGAACGGCGGCGGCCAAAAAATCCACCGGAAAATTTCATAAATTTGAAACCGGTTTGAAAACAAGCACGCGAACTTGTCATTGCCCAGCCCCTGTTTTAGGGTGCCGGGCACTTTACCTGGATGGGTAAAGTTTCTTATGGATAAGCGAAAAGGAATCACAACATGTTGAAGAAAATTGCTCTGACTGCCGGCCTGGTTACTCTGCTCAGCGGTTGCGCCTCTGGCCTGTCGCCAGTCAGCGTTGGCCTGATCACCGACGTTAAAGGTCCGATCACTGCCACTACCGCTTCCGGCAACAAAACCGGCACAGCTTGCGCCACCACCATCATCGGCCTGATCAACAAAGGCGACGCCTCCATTGCTGCCGCCAAGGCCAATGGCAACATCGGCACCATCGCTACCGCTGATTACCACACCAAAGGCTTCTACCCGTTCTTCGGCGAAACCTGCGTGAACGTAACCGGTAACTAAGTTGCCTGACGGCCCCCAAGCAACGCTCGGGGGCCGTTTGAAGTCAAAGGCCGAAGCCCGCCAGGGCTGACAGAAACTGCGCCTCGTCAATCACCCGCACGCCCAGCTCAGTGGCTTTCGCCAACTTCGAGCCTGCCCCCGGCCCCGCAACTACGCAGCTGGTCTTGGCTGATACCGAACCGGCCACCTTGGCCCCCAGGCTTTCCAGCTTTTCCTTGGCCACATCACGGCTCATCACTTCCAGCGTACCGGTCAGCACCCAGGTCTGCCCTGCCAGTGGCAAACCCTCGATGACCTTCTTCTCGCAGTGCCAGTGCATACCGAAGTCACGCAGCTGCGCTTCGATGGCTCGGGCACGTTCAGCATTGGCCGTGACCGCAAAAAACTCACGCACAGCGTTGGCCTGTTTCTCGGGCAAGGTCTGGCGCATATCCAGCCAATCTGCCGCCAATAGCGCATCCAGCGTGACAAACTTGTCGGCCAGTTTCTGTGCCCCACCCGGCCCTACCGAGGGGATATTCAACTTGTCGAGCATCCCGGCCAAGGTGGCGCTGGCACTGAACTCGGCACTCAGCTCGCCTTGCTCCTGCAACTCAAGGCCACACTCGCCCAACAAGGCACTGATCACCTGCTGGTTATGCTCATCGGCGAAGAAGCTGTGAATCTCATGAGCCACTTCCAGGCCAATATCCGGCAGGTAGGTGAGCACCTCCGGCAGCGCCTGCTGTACACGCGCCAAAGACGCCAGTGCACGGGCCAGTACCTTGGCGGTTTCCTCCCCTACGTCGGGAATGCCCAGAGCGTAGATAAAGCGTGCCAAGGTCGGCCGCTTGCTGTCCTCGATGGCCTGCAGCAGCTTGTTGCTGGAAACCTCGGCAAAGCCTTCCAGATTGATGATCTGGTCATATTTAAGTTTGTACAGATCGGCCGGTGAGGCGATCAGTTGCTCATCGACAAGCTGCTCGATGGTCTTGTCGCCCAGACCTTCGATATCCATGGCACGGCGTGAGACGAAGTGAATGATCGCCTGCTTGAGCTGGGCGCCACAGGCCAGGCGACCGACGCAGCGGTACACCGAACCTTCACTGAAGGTTTCCTTGCCCTTGCTGCGTTTGACCAACTGGGTGCGCTCGACATGAGAGCCGCACACCGGGCAGTTTTCAGGAATCTGCACGTCACGGGCATCGGCAGGACGGCGCTCGGGCACCACAGCCATGACCTGCGGGATCACATCACCGGCGCGGCGAATGATCACCGTATCGCCGATCATTACGCCTAGGCGCGCCACTTCATCCATATTGTGCAACGTGGCATTGGCTACCATCACGCCGGCCACCTTGACGGGCTTGAGTCGCGCCACTGGCGTGACCGCGCCAGTACGGCCAACCTGAAATTCGACATCCAGCAGTTCGGTCAGCTCTTCTTGGGCCGGAAACTTGTGGGCGATCGCCCAGTGTGGCGTGCGTGCGCGAAAACCCAGCTGCTGCTGGTCCTCGATGGTGTTGACCTTGAACACCACGCCGTCAATGTCATAGGGCAGGCCCATACGGCGCTCGCCAATATCGCGGTAATAGTCGAGGCAGGCCTGCACGCCTTTAGCCAGCTTCAGTTCACGGCTGATGGGAATGCCCCAGGCCTTGAGCTGCTCCAGCATGCCCACCTGAGTCGCCGGCAACTCGCCACTAACCTGGCCAACACCGTAGCAGCAGAACTCCAGCGGACGGCTGGCGGTGATTTTCGGGTCGAGCTGGCGCAGGCTGCCGGCTGCCGCATTGCGCGGGTTGGCGAAGGTCTTGCCGCCGCTCTCGGCCTGACGGACATTGAGCTCCTCAAAACCGGACTTGGGCATGAACACTTCGCCACGCACTTCCAGCACCTGCGGCCAACCCTCGCCCTGCAGCTTCAGCGGCACGTTGCGAATGGTGCGCACATTGCTGCTGATGTCCTCACCGGTGCTACCGTCGCCGCGAGTCGCACCGCGCACCAGCTGGCCGTTCTCGTAACGCAGACTGACTGCCAGGCCGTCGAGCTTGGGTTCGCAGCTGTATTCAACCTCAACACCGCCACCAAACAGGTCACCTGCAAGCCCGAGACCACTCTGCACACTGCGGTCGAAGGCCAGCAGGTCCTCCTCCTCGAAGGCGTTGCCCAGGCTGAGCATGGGCACTTCGTGGCGCACTTCACCAAAGGCCGCCAGCGCCTCACCACCCACACGCTGGGTCGGCGATTCGGGGGTAACCAATTGCGGGTGTTCAGCTTCCAGCGCCTGCAATTCACGAAACAGACGGTCGTACTCGGCATCGGGAACACTCGGCTCATCGAGTACGTAATAGCGATAGTTGTGGCCATCCAGTTCGGCGCGCAGTTGCTCTATGCGCTGGGCAGCAATCGAGGCTTCGGTCATTGCGGTGTGCTCTCAAACGAAAAGAGCAGCCTTGGCTGCTCTTGGTATTTCATGGGTTAACTCAGCGCTTATTGGTCAGTTGCTTGCGCTCGTATTCCACAATGCGCTGGCGATAGTGCTCAATCGTTTGTGCCGTCATCACGCTGCGCTGGTCATCTTTCAACTCACCATTGAGTTCATGGGCCAGTTTGCGCGCTGCCGCCACCATCACATCAAACGCCTGCTTAGGATGGCGCGGGCCTGGCAGACCAAGGAAGAAACTCACTGCACGGGTGCTAAAACCCTCAATGTCGTCGAGGTCAAAGGTGCCGGGCTTCAATGCGTTGGCCATGGAGAACAGCACTTCACCATTACCCGCCATGCTTTCGTGACGGTGGAAGATATCCATTTCACCAAAACGCAGGCCACTCTCCAGAATGTTCTGCAACAGTGCCGGGCCTTTGAAGCCTTCTTCACTGCGCGCAATCACATTGATCACCAGTACCTCTTCAACCGGTGGCAATTCCTTCTGGTTGTCCTTGCTCTGGCTAACGGGTTTGCTGGCGGGTTCATCGTCCACCGGATTGAGCAAGGTCGGTACCGGCTCTTCCAGCCCCAGATTGAGGTCGCCTTGCTGCGGCTCCCCAGCACGACGGCGATTGAGTTCGCGGGCGCTCAGCGAAGGCAGATCTTCTTCATCAAAAACCGGCTCATGATTGCGCTCAACAACACGTGGCGGGCTGAGTAGGTCTGGATCACTGTCGTCATCCGGCAAGTTGGCAAAACTGCGGTCAAGTTTGAACTTGAGTTTGCCCTTGCCACCACGCATCCGCCGCCAGCCATCAAACAGGATGCCGGCAATCACAATAATGCCGATGACAATCAGCCACTCGCGCAGACCGAATTCCATGAAATACCTTAACCCCTAATAAAAATGTGATGAAAAAGGCCTTCCCGGCCATTTTGCTAATTCTTTTACGCGACGCCAAGCCTATGTTCTGCCAGGCCTTTCCCTGATTTATAGCGGCACGCCTAATAACAATGCGCATTAAGCTAGCACGACGAAAGATAACTTTACACCGCCTCGCGCATCAGGATTCAACCAAGGCCAGCGCTTCTTCCACATCAACTGCAACCAATCGGGAACATCCCGGCTCATGCATGGTCACGCCCATCAATTGATCGGCCATTTCCATGGCGATTTTATTGTGGGTGATATAGATGAATTGCACAGTTTCCGACATTTCTTTTACCAGTCGGGCATAGCGCCCAACGTTGGCATCATCCAGCGGTGCATCCACCTCATCGAGCATGCAGAACGGTGCCGGATTGAGTTTGAAAATGGCAAAGACCAGAGCCAATGCAGTCAGTGCCTTTTCGCCACCGGAGAGCAAATGGATGGTGCTGTTCTTCTTGCCGGGCGGGCGCGCCATGATGGTTACGCCGGTATCCAGCAGGTCTTCGCCGGTCAGCTCCAGATAGGCGTTACCGCCGCCGAAGACTTTCGGGAAGAGCGCCTGCAAGCCGCCGTTGATCTGGTCGAAGGTTTCCTTGAAGCGGTTGCGAGTTTCCTTGTCGATCTTACGGATGACGTTTTCCAGGGTTTCCAGCGCTTCGACCAGATCAGCGTTCTGCGCATCCAGGTAACGCTTACGTTCGGATTGCTGCTGATACTCATCAATTGCCGCCAGGTTGATCGGGCCCAAACGCTGAATGCGTGCAGCCAGACGTTCCAACTCTTCTTCCCAGGCTTTCTCGCTGGCCTCGGTCGGCAAGGTCGCCAGTACGCCATGCAGGTCGTAATTGTCTTCCAGCAGCTGATCCTGCAGGGCCTTACGCCGTACGGTCAGCGATTGCCAGTCCATGCGCTGCTGTTCCAGCTGGCCACGCAGCAACTGTGCTTGTTGCTCGGCCTGGGTGCGACGTTTTTCTGCATCACGCAGTTCGCGGTCGGCATCTTCCAGGGCCAGACGCGCCAACTTCAATTCATCCTCAACAGCCATGCGCTTGTCGAGCTGCTCTTCGAGCTTCATGCGCAGTTCTTCCAGCGGTGCCTCACCCTCCTCCAGATTGAGGTTGAGCTGCTCACGCTTCTCGTGCAGGCGTTCGGCCTGTAGTTCCAGGCGCTCCAGAGCCTGGCGGGTGGAGTCATGCTGGGCCTTCAGCGAGCCCAGACGCACAGCCAGTTGATGAGCGTGATCCTTATGCTGCCGGGCTTCCTGGCGCACGCGATCAAGCCGTTCGCGCAGGCTGTCGCGGCGAGCCAGCAGGTTTTCACGCTGCTCATTATCGGTCGCCATGGCATCCAGGGCGTCCTGCAGTTGCAGGCGTGACTCACCCAGTTGCTCGTGCTCTATTTCGCGCTGCTCGCCCAGCTCCAACAGTTCGCTGTCCAAGCGGGTACGGCGTAACACCAGCTGCTCGACCTTGGCTTGCCCGGCCGACAGCTGAGCCTTCAGCTCGCCGAGGCGACGGGCCAGGTCCTGAGCTTGGCGGCGTTGCTGCTCGCGCTGTTCTTCCTGAGCGCGCTGGTTTTCGCGCAGATGAGTCAAGTGCTCATCCAGTACAGCCAACGCCGCTTCACGCTCATCGCGCTCCAGCGTAAGCCGTTCGATCTCCTGGCCACGGGCCAGTACGCCGCTTTCCGCTTCACTGGCGCGGCGCACCCGCAAAAAGTGCCGACCGACCCAGTAACCATCACGGCTGATCAGGCTTTCGCCTTCGCCCAGACTCAAGCGTGCGGCCAGCGCTTCATCCAGACTCTGCACCGGTTTAACCTTGGCCAGCCAAGGCGCCAGATCGACGTTGGCTTCGACCTTATCCAGCAAACTACCCGCCATCCGCAAGCCGCCCTTGCTTCGGCTGGCCAGGCGCAGATCGCCCTGGGTTAAGCCGGAAAAATCCAAGCCTTGGAAATCATCCAGCAACACGGCCTGCAAGTCGGCACCCAGCACGGTTTCCACCGCCAGTTCCCAGCCGGCTTCAACCCGCAGGCCTTCAGCCAGACGCGGGCATTCGCTCAGTTGCTGCTCGCGTAGCCAGTCGCCAGCACCTTTGCCGGGATCAAGCGCCGCTTGCTGCAGCGCTTCCAACGATGCCAAACGGCCATTCAGACGTTGCAATTCACCTTGCGCCTGCTGCTGGACCTGACCGCTGTGCTGCAGATCATTGCGCAGTTGCTGCAGACGCTCGGCCTGCTGCTCTTCTTCCAGTTGCAGGTCTTCCAGGCTGATTTCGCCGGCAGCGATCTGCTCGCTCAGCTCGATAATTGCCGCATCTTCCGGGTCAGCCGCCAGTTGCTGCAGTTCATCGGTCAGACGGCGCTGGCGCTCGGCCAGACGCTCCAGGCTCTGCTCCAGCTGGGCAATCCGCGATTGCTGAACCTCGGCCTGGCGCCGCGGTTCGGCGCTGCGCTGGTTGAAGCTGTCCCACTGTTCCTGCCAGCCATGCATGGCGGTTTCGGATTCTTCCAGCCCGGCCGCCGATTCTTCGGCCGCCGCTGCAGTCAGCTCCTGCTCGGGTTCGAGCATGGCCAGCTCTTCGCCGAGGGTCACCAGCAACGTGCGGTCGTGGCCCAGGTGCGATTCGGTTTCTAGACGCGCGCGTTCGGCCTCGTTGAGGTCATCCTGTAACTGACGCAGACGTTGCTGGCCGTGCTGGATGCTCTGCTCGATGCGGGCAATATCGCCACCCACTGAGTAGAAACGCCCCTGCACCAGGTTAAAGCGCTCGCTCAGCTCGTGATGACCATCGCGCAGGCGCTCGATGCTTGCATCGGCATTGCGTTGCTCGGCCACCAGCGCTTCGAAGCTGATTTCCTGGTTACTGATCACCGCCTCGCGGCTACCCACCTGCTCGTTCAGCGCCTGCCAACGCAGTGCCATGAGCTGGGCTTTTAGCTGACGCTCTTCAGCCTTGTATTCCTGATATTTTTCTGCCGACTGGGCCTGACGGTGCAGGCGGTCGAGCTGACGTTCCAGCTCTTCACGCAGATCGGTCAGGCGCGCCAGGTTCTCATGGGTGCGGCGGATACGGTTCTCGGTCTCGCGGCGGCGCTCCTTGTATTTGGAGATGCCGGCGGCTTCTTCGATAAAGTTGCGCAGGTCTTCCGGCTTGGCTTCGATCAGTTTGCTGATCATGCCCTGCTCGATAATCGAGTAGCTGCGCGGACCCAGGCCGGTGCCGAGGAAGATGTCGGTGATGTCGCGGCGACGGCACTTGGTGCCGTTGAGGAAATAGGTGTTCTGGCTGTCGCGGGTGACCCGGCGGCGAATCGAGATTTCGTTATAGCCCGCGTATTCGCCCGTCAGGGTGCCATCGGAGTTGTCGAAGATCAGCTCGATGGAGGCCTGGGTCACCGGTTTGCGGGTATTGGAGCCATTGAAGATGACGTCGGTCATCGACTCGCCGCGCAGGTTCTTCGCCGAACTTTCGCCCATCACCCAGCGCACGGCGTCGATGATGTTCGACTTACCGCAGCCGTTGGGCCCAACCACCGCCGCCATATTACTGGGGAAGGTTACCGTGGTCGGGTCGACGAAGGACTTGAAACCGGCCAGTTTGATGCACTTGAGCCGCATAGACAGCCTTCCTTAAGCGTCGGCCAGTGCAGCCAGCACCAGCTGGCAATTGTGCTCACCGTAACCCAGCAATACCTCACGAATGGCCTGATGGTCACGGGCGATAATCGCCTGCAGCAAGGCAGCAAAGGTATTGAGAAACTGACCCATCTCACCTTTGCGCCGTTCCAGCGCCAGGTGATAGGTGCGGCTGATGGCAGGCAGCAGGTTCTCCACAGTTTCCTGCAGGTAGGGATTATTGGAGAACGGGAACGCGGCACGCATGATGTCAAAGCTGCTTTCGACAAAGCCGTCGATGTCTTCGCGCTTCAGGCTGTCCTGCAAACGTTGCTGAATAGCCAAGAACGGGCCGAGATCGGCCTCGGTCTGCCAGCTATCCGCTACCGCCTTGCCCAACAGGATGTACAGCTCCATGACCAGGGCATAAAGGCTCTTGACGTTATGCGGGGTCAGTTCAGCCACCTGCGCGCCGCGGCGCGGCGGGATCACGATTAGGTGGCGGCGCTCAAGAATCAGCAATGCTTCACGCACCGACCCTCGGCTGACATTCAGCGCCTGAGTGACTTTCTGTTCCTGAATCCGCTCACGCGCTTTCAACTCACCACGAATGATGCGTTCGGCAAGATGATGGGCGATCTGCTCAGCGAGGCTATCCGGTGCCTTGAACGTCATGATGATCCTTAGGCTCTATCTGACCTATTGGGGGCAAACAAGGGTCTCAACCCCACGCCAGGCTTGGCTTGGGCGGTACAGCGCAGGGCGCGAGTGTAACACAGGGTGTTACCGGGCCAAGGCCGCCCGTGCCCTGCATTCAAACCAAAAGGTGGGCTACTGAGGGATGGTCATAAAAATGGATTGTCCTACAATCCTACCAACACCCTATTCCAACAATAACAAGTACGGAGCCACCATGTTCGAACGCCTGCCCTCAAACTGGATGCTTGCCATTAAAAGCATCGGCTACTGGTTCTGGTTGATCCCGGTATTGGGTATCCCATTGAGCTATTACTGGTCATTAAACAGCCAATACGCTAACGCCTGGCCCTGGCTGGTCATCGTGGTGGTCTTTGGGCTTATCCCGCTGCTGGACTTCATCATTGGCCGCGACCCGGCTAACCCGGATGAAACCGTGCAGGTTCCGCAGATGGAGCAGCAGGGCTACTACCGGCTCTTAAGCCTGGCCACTGTACCGGCACTGCTGGGCATGCTCGGCTGGGCCGGCTGGGTCTTTGTCAACCATGAGGCCTGGAGCTGGGTGGGCCAGCTGGGCTGGGTGCTGTCGGTTGGCACTGTAACCGGAGCGATAGGTATTACCGTGGCCCATGAGTTCATCCACAAGGACCCACAGCTGGAGCAGAACGCTGGCGGTTTGCTGCTCGCTGCCGTGTGCTATGGCGGCTTCAAGATCGAACATGTGCGCGGTCACCACGTGCATGTGTCGACCCCGGAAGATGCCAGCTCCTCACGCTACGGCCAGAGCCTGTATGCCTTTCTGCCGCATGCCTACAAGCACAACTTTCTCAATGCCTGGAAACTCGAAGCCGAACGCTTGAAACGCAAGAACCTGCCCGCCCTGCACTGGCGCAATGAGCTGATTGCCTGGTATGCCATCAGCGGACTGTTCCTGCTCGGCTTCAGTTTGGCTTTCGGCTGGCTCGGCGCACTGTTCTTTGTCGCGCAGTCGGTGGTTGCCTTTACCCTGCTGGAAATCGTCAACTACGTGGAACACTACGGTTTGCATCGGCGCAAGCTGGACAACGGCCGCTATGAGCGCACCAATCCGACGCATTCCTGGAACAGCAATTTCCTGCTGACCAACCTGTTCCTCTTCCACCTGCAGCGCCATTCCGACCACCACGCTTACGCCAAACGTCGCTACCAGGTACTGCGCCACTTCGAGGACAGCCCGCAGCTGCCCAATGGCTATGCCGGGATGATCGTTCTGGCGCTGTTCCCGCCGCTGTGGCGCGCGGTGATGGACCCGCGGGTACGCGCCTACTACGCCGGTGAAGAACATCAATTGACTGATTCGCAGCTGACCCACTCTTAAGTCCAGACACCGCAACAAAAAAACGCCAAGGGCCCGCACCCTTGGCGTTTTTTTTGTTTGCTGGACGCCATGTTTTCGCAACGCCTGCTTGGCACAAAAGCAGCTAGCGTTTAGCGGAGCCGCGGAGCTTTTCGCGCTCATAACTGAATCGTATGACAATCGCCTGACCAAAGAGTCAAATATTTGTTGACCCTAAAGTCAGAAAACTCTAGATTCGCCTCATGCCAAGCCGTGTGGAAACGCTGTGCTGCCCAACACAGTCGTTTCAGCAGAGCCTGATACGAGAACAATAAAGTGCCTGGAGGTCGTCCTTGATCCAGTTTTTACTCAACCGGGAGCTGCGTACTGAGCATGCCCTCGACCCAAACGTCACCGTGCTCAATTACCTGCGTGAGCATGTCGGCAAATCCGGAACCAAAGAAGGCTGCGCCTCTGGCGACTGTGGTGCTTGCACCGTGGTGGTCGGAGAGCTGGATGGCGAGCGCGTGCGTTATCGCACCCTCAACTCCTGCCTGACCTTCGTTTCCAGCCTGCACGGCAAACAGCTGATCACGGTTGAAGACCTCAAGCACCAAGGCGAACTGCACAGCGTGCAACAGGCCATGGTCGACTGCCATGGCTCGCAATGCGGTTTCTGCACCCCGGGTTTTGTCATGTCGCTGTTTGCCCTGCAGAAGAACAGCAGTGGCTTCGACAAAGCTGACACTATGGAAGCCCTGGCCGGTAACCTGTGCCGCTGCACCGGTTACCGTCCGATTATCGATGCCGCTGAACAGGCCTGCTGCCAGAAGCAGCCAGACCAGTTCGACGCTGCCGAAGCGCAAACCGTTGCGCAACTGAAAGCCATCGCCCCGCAGGATACTGCCGAGCTCAACAGCGGCGACAAACGCTGCCTGTTGCCGCTGACCGTGGCTGATCTGGCCGATATCTACGCCGCCAACCCGGAAGCCCGCCTGCTGGCAGGAGGCACCGACCTGGCGCTGGAGGTCACCCAGTTCCACCGCGAACTGCCGGTGATGATCTACGTTGGTCATATCGAAGCGATGAAGCGCGTCGAAGTGACCGCCGAGAGCATCGAAATCGGTGCTGCAACCGCCCTTTCCGATTGCTACTCCGCTCTGGCTCAGGACTACCCGGACTTTGGCGAGCTGCTGCACCGTTTCGCCTCCCTGCAAATCCGCAACCAGGGCACCCTCGGCGGCAATATCGGCAACGCCTCGCCGATTGGCGACGCCCCGCCGCTGCTGATCGCCCTCGGCGCGCAGATCGTGCTGCGCAAAGGCAACAGCAGCCGCACTCTGCCGCTTGAAGATTACTTCCTCGATTACAAGGTGACCGCCCGTCAGGAAGCCGAATTTATCGAGAAGATCATCGTGCCGCGCCATCAGGCCAATCAGGCGTTCCGCGCCTACAAGGTGTCCAAACGTCTGGACGACGACATCTCCGCCGTCTGCGCCGCCTTTAACCTGGTGGTCGAAGATGGCGTGGTGCAAAGCGCACGCATCGCCTTCGGTGGCATGGCCGCTATCCCGAAACGCGCTGCTGCCTGTGAAGCCGCACTGCAAGGCGCGGCCTGGTATCCGGGCGTGATCGAACGCGCCTGCGCTGCATTGGCCGAGGATTTCACCCCGCTCAGTGACTTCCGCGCCAGCAAGGAATACCGCCTGCTCACTGCACAGAATCTGCTGCGTAAATTCTTCCTCGAGCTGCAAGCTCCCGAAGTCGAAACCCGGGTGACCGCGTATGTCTAATCATCATGTAATTAAAAGCCAGGCCGAACTGGCCGAACTGTTCCGCGCCGACATCACCACGGGCGTCGGCAAGAGCGTCAAACATGAAAGCGCGGACAAGCACGTCTCCGGCGAAGCCATCTACGTCGACGACCGCCTGGAGTTCCCCAATCAGCTGCATGTCTATGCCCGCATGAGCGACCGCGCTCACGCGCGCATCGTCAGCATCGACACCAGCCCCTGCTACGCCATTCCGGGCGTGGCGATTGCCATCACCAAGGATGACGTACCTGGCCAGCTAGATATTGGCCCGGTTGTGGCCGGTGACCCGCTGCTGGCGGACGGCAAGGTTGAATACGTTGGTCAGGTGGTATTGGCCGTCGGTGCCGACAGCCTGGAAACCGCCCGCAAGGCGGCCATGGCCGCGATCATTGAGTACGAAGACCTCGAGCCGGTGCTGGATGTGGTCGATGCGCTGCGCAAGAAGCATTTCGTCCTCGACAGCCACCAGCACAAGATCGGCAACTCCAGCGCCGAACTGGCCACTGCGCCACGTCGCCTGCAAGGCAGCCTGCATATCGGCGGCCAGGAACACTTCTACCTGGAAACCCAGATTTCCTCGGTTATGCCCACCGAGGACGGCGGCATGATCATCTACACCTCGACGCAGAACGCCACCGAAGTACAGAAGCTGGTGGCTGAAGTGCTCGGCGTGCCGATGCACAAGATCGTCATCGACATGCGCCGCATGGGTGGCGGTTTCGGCGGCAAGGAAACCCAGGCCGCAGGCCCGGCGTGCCTGTGCGCAGTGATAGCCCACCTCACCGGCCGGCCGACCAAGATGCGCCTGCCGCGCGTCGAAGACATGCAGATCACCGGCAAACGTCACCCGTTCTACGTCGAGTACGACGTCGGCTTTGACGATAACGGCCTGCTGCACGGTATCGAGATTGAATTGGCCGGCAACTGCGGTTATTCGCCGGATCTGTCCGGCTCGATTGTTGACCGCGCGATGTTCCATTCCGACAACGCCTACTTCCTCGGCAACGCCACCATCAATGGCCACCGCTGCAAGACCAACACCGCGTCGAACACCGCCTACCGCGGTTTCGGCGGCCCACAGGGCATGGTCGCCATCGAAGAGATCATGGATGCGGTCGCGCGCAGTCTGGGCAAAGACCCGCTGGAAGTACGCAAGCTCAACTACTACGGCAAGACCGAGCGCAACGTCACCCACTACCACCAGACCGTCGAGCACAACGTTATCCACGAGATGACCGCCGAGCTGGAAGCCAGCAGTGACTACGCCAAGCGCCGCGAAGAAATCCGCGCGTTCAACGCCAAGAGCCCAGTATTGAAGAAAGGCCTGGCGCTGACCCCGGTGAAATTCGGCATCAGCTTTACCGCCACCTTCCTCAACCAGGCTGGCGCGCTGATCCACATCTACACCGACGGTTCGATCCACCTGAACCACGGCGGCACCGAGATGGGGCAGGGTCTCAACACCAAGGTCGCGCAGATCGTTGCTGAAGTGCTGCAGGTGGACATCTCGCGCATCCAGATCACCGCCACCAATACCGACAAGGTGCCAAACACCTCGCCGACTGCCGCCTCCTCGGGTGCCGACCTGAACGGCAAGGCTGCGCAGAACGCCGCCGAAACCCTCAAGCAGCGTCTGGTTGATTTCCTGGTGCGCGAGTACAAGGTCACCCCGGAAGATGTGGAGTTCCGCAACAGCCAGGTGCGCGTACGCGACCTGTTCCTGAGCTTCGAGGAAGTAATCCAGAAGGCCTACTTCGGCCAGGTATCGCTTTCCAGCACCGGTTTCTATCGCACGCCGAAGATCTACTACGACCGTGACAAGGCCGCCGGCCGCCCGTTCTACTACTTCGCCTACGGCGCCGCCTGCTCCGAGGTGATCGTCGACACTCTGACGGGCGAGTACAAGATGCTGCGCACCGACATCCTGCATGACGTCGGCGCATCGCTGAACCCGGCCATCGATATCGGTCAGATCGAAGGTGCCTTCGTGCAGGGCATGGGTTGGCTGACCATGGAAGAGCTGGTGTGGAACGGCAAGGGCAAGCTGATGACCAATGGTCCGGCCAGCTACAAGATCCCGGCCATCGCCGACATGCCACTGGACCTGCGTGTCAACCTGGTGGAAAACCGCAAGAACCCGGAAGACACCGTGTTCCACTCCAAAGCCGTTGGTGAACCACCCTTCATGCTCGGCATCGCCGTGTGGTGTGCGATCAAGGACGCCGTGGCCAGCCTGGCGGACTACCGCGTACAGCCGCAGATCGACGCGCCGGCCACGCCTGAGCGCGTGCTCTGGGGTGTGGAGCAAATGAAGAAACTGCAGCAGACCGCCAAGTCGGCCGCCGCTGCAGAGGTTGAACCGGCGTAATGCCAAACCGCCTGGGTGGTCACCCACCCAGGCACTGCACACACAGGTGTACAACAATGACAAAACACACCGAGCCAAAAAACCAGACACCCCGACCGATACCCGTACCCATACTGGATCCGTCCCCTAGCAACTGGCGCTTGCCGCGCCCCGGACAGACCACGCCTTCCTGGAGGCTGAGCAAATGAGCTGGATCAGCGCCCTCGCCGACCTGCAGCAACGCGGTGAACCCTGCGTGCTGGTGACCATCATCGAAGAACGCGGCTCAACCCCGCGCAATGCAGGCTCGAAAATGGTGGTCACCGCTGACCGCATCTTCGAGACCATCGGTGGTGGCCATCTGGAATTCAAGGCGATGGAGCTGGCCCGCGAAATGCTCAGCAGCCGCAGCCAGGACACCCGCCTGGAGCGCTTCAGCCTCGGCGCCAGCCTTGGCCAGTGCTGCGGCGGTGCCACTGTGCTGCTGTTCGAACCCATGGGCCAGCCCCAGGCACAGATCGCCGTGTTCGGCGCCGGCCACGTTGGCCGCGCCCTGGTGCCACTGCTCGCCAGCCTGCCATGCAAGGTGCGCTGGATCGACTCGCGGGAAAACGAGTTTCCCGAGCAGATCCCTGCAGGCGTGGACAAGGTGGTCAATGAAGAGGTGATCGACGAGATCGAACGCATGCCCGCCGGCAGCTACTTTATCGTCATGACCCACAACCATCAGCTCGACCTGGAGCTGACCGCCGCAATCCTCAAGCGCAACGACTTTGCCTACTACGGCCTGATCGGCTCGCAGACCAAACGCGCCAAATTCGAACATCGTCTGCGTGATCGCGGCTTCGAGCCAACAGTGGTAGCGCGCATGCGCTGCCCCATGGGCATTGCCGAGGTGAAAGGCAAATTACCGGTGGAAATTGCCGTATCCATCGCCGGCGAAGTAATCGCCACCTACAACGCGGCCTTTGGCCAAGAGAGCAAAAAGGGCCAGCCCAGCGTGGCCAAGCTGCTGCCCGCCTCTCGCCGCAGCCAGGCCTGACTATCTGCCTAGGTGCCCGCGCGCCTGAGCGACCAACTCCATAGATTGAGATCAGCGTTACATGACTAGCCCAGTGAAAGCCTACCGCGCCGCCATCCTGCACAGCATTGCCGACCCTGCCGTGGTGGGCGTTGAGCAATCCTATGAGTATTTTGAAGACGGTGTGCTGGTCGTCGACAACGGTCAGGTGGCCAAAGTCGGCCACGCCGTAGACCTGCTGCCTACCCTCAAGGGCGTGGAAATCACCGAATACCGCGACGCGCTGATCACCCCCGGTTTTATCGACACCCATATCCACTACCCGCAAACCGGGATGATCGCCTCCTACGGCGAGCAGCTGCTGGATTGGCTGAACACCTACACCTTCCCCACCGAACAGCAGTTTGCCGACAAGGCCCATGCCGCGGACGTGGCCGGTATCTTCCTGAAAGAGCTGCTGCGCAACGGCACCACCACCGCCCTGGTGTTCGGCACGGTGCACAAGCAATCGGTAGACGCCTTCTTCGAAGCTGCCGAAGCGCTCAACTTGCGCATGATCGCCGGTAAGGTGCTGATGGACCGCAACGCCCCGGACTACCTGACCGACACCCCGGAATCCGGCTACGCCGACAGCAAGGAGCTGATCGAACGCTGGCACGGCAAGGGCCGCCTGCATTACGCCGTGACCCCACGCTTCGCCCCGACCAGCACCCCGGAGCAACTGACCCTGGCTGGCCAGCTGCTGGGCGAGTACCCGGATCTGTATATGCACACCCACCTGTCCGAGAACCGCAAGGAAATCGAATGGGTCAAGGCGCTCTTCCCCGAGCGCAAGGGCTACCTGGATGTGTACGACCACTACAAGCTGATCGGCGCCCGCTCGGTATTCGCCCACGGCGTGCACCTGTGCGACGACGAGTGCAAACGCCTGGCCGAAACCGGCTCGGCCGTAGCCTTCTGCCCGACCTCCAACCTGTTCCTCGGCAGCGGCCTGTTCGACCTCAACAAGCTGGAAGAGCACGGCGTGCGTGTCGGCCTGGGCACCGATGTCGGCGCGGGCACCAGCTTCAGCCAGCTGCAATCGCTGAACGAGGCCTACAAGGTCATGCAACTGCAGGGCAAGAAGCTCGACCCGTTCAAGTCGCTGTACCTGGCGACCCTCGGCGGCGCCAATGCGCTGTACCTGGACGACAAGATTGGTAACTTCGCAAGCGGCAAAGACGCTGACTTCGTGGTGCTCGACTACAACGCCACACCGCTGATCAGCTACCGCATGCAGCAGGCCAAGACCCTGGACGAAAAACTCTTCGCCCTGACCATGCTCGGCGACGACCGCGCGGTGAAGGAAACCTTTGCTGCAGGCCAGTCAGTGTATCGCCGCGACTAAGCCTGGTTGATAAACCACCGCCACAAAAAAGCCCGCTGATTAAGCGGGCTTTTTTATTTCGGCCGGTATCGCCAATCAGCGGCTTGCGGCTTTCTTCTTACTGCCTGGCAGCAGGTGCGAAAACACCGCGTGCAGGTCATCGGAGGCGGTTTCGCCGTCCAGATTGAGCTTGGCGTCAACGCTGTCCATGTGGCGCATCATCAGATCCACGGCCACTTCCACATTGCCGGCCTCGATGGCGTCGATCACCTGATCATGTTCGGCATCCGAGCAATGGGTGCGGCTGTTGCTTTCATACAGGGCGATGATCAGCGAGGTCTGCGAAATCAGGCTACGCAGAAAGCCCAGCAGGGTCAGGTTACCGGCCGCTTCCGCGAGTTTCAGGTGGAACTCACCCGACAGGCGAATGCCCATACCACGATCGCCACGAGCAAAACAGTCGCGCTCATCGATCACCATCTGGCGCAGTGCGGCAATCTGTTCAGGTTTGGCGTTCTTGCAGGCCAGTTCGGTAATCGCCCGTTCGATCATCCGGCGCACATAGAATATCTGCCGGGCTTCTTCCGCCCCCGGGCTGGCGACCACCGCGCCACGGTTCGGGCGCAGCAGTACCACGCCTTCATGGGCCAGGCGTGACAAGGCACGGCGGATGATAGTGCGACTGACGCCGAAGATTTCACCGAGCGCCTCTTCACTGAGTTTGGTGCCAGGAGCCAGACGCTGCTCGAGAATGGCATCAAAGATATGGGCGTAAACGACATCGTCCTGAGTCCCGCTGCGAGTGCTCTTGCCTTCGCGCGTCTGCTTCTTAAGGGGCTGCAATTGTTCGTTCATTGTGGCTCGCGTGATCTGGATTCGGCGGTTGCTGATGCAACTCTACTGCGTGTTACCCACTGGTTGGCAAGGTAAGTCAGTGAAAAGTCACAAATAAAAAGCCCCTGCATTGTACACAATGTGATCAACGCGTACACCGCCATCGCGCCATCACCCCCCCTGCCAATGCGCATTGGTGGGGCTTTATCTGCTCTTGCTACTCAGCGTTGCACATGCAGGAGGAAAAACTTGGCACAGGGTATACATCTTTTTCACACAAACCCACCTGCACACCCCTCTTCAGATCTCCCTGCTACACCTTGCGTAGCTGCAGCCAGCGCGGTGCCAGGCCAGCCAAATGGGCGCTTGACAGGCTATGCCGGTCGCTTTCTTAAGCAGGCCATGGTGATCTCGGTAAATCCCCTGTTTCGCATAGATAAAAAAACCGAGTACACCCAGAAATTTAACCAGAAACATTATTTGCTTTTTTTGTATACAACATCATAATCGGCCTCAGTGTGATTTCTTGACCGATAGGTCAGCTAACACGCCAGCAAGCCCAAACGCACCACCTACCTCAAGAGTCGAGCAGCGCGCAGCACAGGCTCTGGGTGGCACACAACAAAAGATGAGGAGTACCCCTGTGGAAAGCGCTAAACAAGAACAACAGGCGACACAGATGCAAGACTTGATAAAGCCCTCCGGCCTACTCGATCGTTTCTTCAAGCTGACCGAGCATCGCACCACCATCAAAACTGAGCTGCTGGCGGGCCTGACGACTTTCGTCACCATGGCCTACATCATCTTCGTCAACCCCAACATCATGGCATCTGCAGGTGTCGACCATGGCGCAGCCTTTGTTGCCACGTGCATTGGTGCAGCCCTGGGCTGCTTCCTGATGGGGCTGTATGCCAACTGGCCTGTTGGTCTGGCACCCGGCATGGGCTTGAACGCCTTCTTCACCTACACCGTGGTCGGCGAAATGGGCTACAGCTGGCAGATTGCCCTGGGCGCGGTGTTTATCTCCGGCGTGCTGTTCATGATCATGAGCCTGTCGAAGATCCGCGAATGGCTGCTTAACAGCATTCCCATGAGCCTGCGTTTTGCCATGGGTGCGGGGGTGGGTCTGTTCCTTGGCCTGATCGGCCTGAAGACCGCCGGTATTGTCGTCGACAGCCCGGCAACGCTGCTGACCATGGGTTCGTTCGGTGAGCCAAGCGCGATCCTGGCTGCCGTTTGCTTTCTGCTGATTGCCGTACTGAGCCACCGCAACGTGTTTGGCGCCATCCTGTTCAGCATGCTCGGCGTCACCGCCCTGGGCTGGGCACTGGGCCTGGTTGAATACAACGGTCTGGTTTCCATGCCGCCGAGCCTGGCCCCGACCTTTATGGCCATGGACATCGCCGGCGCCTTCAACGTTGCCATGGTCAGCGTGATTCTGGCCTTCCTCTTCGTCAACATGTTCGACACCGCTGGCACCCTGATGGGCGTTGCCCATCGCGCCAACCTGGTGGATGAAGACGGCAAGATCCAGAACCTGTCAAAAGCCCTCAAGGCCGACAGTACTTCCAGCGTGGTCGGTGCCATGGTCGGTTGCCCACCGGTAACCAGCTATGTGGAAAGTGCTGCGGGCGTTGCTGCAGGTGGTCGTACGGGTCTGACTGCTGTTGCTGTCGGCGTGCTGTTTCTCTGCGCGATGTTCTTTGCCCCGCTGGCCGGCATGATCCCCGCCTACGCGACTGCTGGCGCACTGATTTATGTGGCGATGCTGATGATGAGCGGCATGGCGCATATCGACTGGAAAGACCACACCGACACCATCCCGGCGATCGTTACCGTGGTCATGATGCCGCTGACGTTCTCCATCGCCAACGGTATCGCACTGGGCTTCCTGACCTATGCCACGCTGAAGCTGCTGACCGGCCAACGCGACAAGGTATCGGTAAGCCTGTACGTTCTATGTATCATTTTTATCGCCAAGTTCGCCTTCCTGTAAGGTTGGCCAGCTAGCCCCAAGCCCCGGCGTGTTGCGTCGGGGCTTTCGTACATCTGGAGAATCGGTAATGAGTCTGGAAACCTGGCTGTTGTTCGCAAGCGCTGCACTGGTGGTGATTCTGATCCCCGGCCCGCTGTCACTGCTGATGGTCAGCAACAGCCTCAACTACGGCCTGCGCCGCTCGGCTCCGGCCTTTATCGGCGGGGTGTCAGCTTCGATCTGCCTATTGAGCGCTTCCGCCCTGGGACTGGGCGCCCTGCTGCTGGCCTCCGAACAGTTGTTCAGCTTGCTCAAGCTGGTCGGCGCGCTGTACCTGTTCTACCTCGCCTGGCAGAGCTGGCAGGAATCACGCAAGGCCGCCAAACCGGTGGCAGCCGAAGAGCAGCCAGTTAATCCAAGTTTTCGCGGCATGTTCTGGAAAGCCTTCGGTCTGGGCGCCAGCAACCCCAAGGACATCCTGTTCTTCGCCGCCTTCCTGCCGCAATTCATTAGCGCCGAACGCCCCATGCTGGGCCAATTGCTGGTGATGATCGCCACCTGGGCGGTGCTCGACCTGTGCTGCAAGCTGTTTTACGGCCTGAGCGCCCAAGGCGCGGCGCGCTACCTGCGTTCGGGCAAGGGCCAGGTGTGGTTCAACCGTATCAGTGCTGCGCTGTTTGGCGGTGCCGGCGCTGCCTCACTGCTTAGTCGCTAACGCTATAACTGAACTTGCGAAGCCCACAGCCCTGGGCTTCGCGTTCCACCCCATTCAGCCACTCAGATTACAGGCAAAAAAAAGCCCGCAGTGTGTACGGGCTAAGGACTCTTAAATTGAGTCAGAGGGTGACAAGCATTCGGTTTCAGCTACCGCGGTAGGTGGAGTAGCTGTAAGGGGAAATCAGCAGGGGCACATGGTAATGCTCTTGATCGGCATCGATGCCAAAGCGCAGCACCACCACATCCAGGAAGGCCTGCTCAGGCAGTTTGACACCGCGCGCGCGGTAATAATCGCCAGCGTGGAAGTGCAGCTGGTACACACCTGTGCGGTATTGCTCACCTTGCAACACCGGGGCATCACAGCGGCCATCGTGATTGGTGAGAACGCTGGTAAGCAGCTCAAGCTGAGCCCCTTCAACGCGATACAGCTCGATCTTCAGCTCGCTGCCAGGGCAACCGTGGGCAGCATCCAGTACGTGTGTAGTCAATCGTCCCATTGCGTATGGGCATCTGCGTGAACCCGCCAGCACAGACGCCGCACCTCCTCTACTTTTATTGAAATTCGCCAGAGCAGTCAGAGCAGCCGACATAACGACTGCCCAGCAGAGCACCTGAGCCAGAGAATAAGACATTTACACCAATAATTGTACACAATAATTCGCTATTTTTTGCTTTAAGCGCTGATAAAAAGAAAACCATAATTATGGATAAGTGCTTGCCATACCTGGCCTTAGCCCAAAACTCCTGACGCCATGGACAAATTTGCTGATAACGCACTTTTTCGCAAAATAAGTGAATTTTCGATTTACAAGATGCAAAGCACTTTGTATACAATTAGCCCATCACGGTCGTGCAGCGCACCCATGCCTGCCCAATGACCGCCATAAACAGCAAGAAGGAAGACTGCAGTGAGCGCTGACTATCCACGCGACCTGATCGGTTACGCCAACAACCCGCCCCACCCGCACTGGCCGAATGATGCGCGCATCGCCCTGTCGTTTGTGCTCAATTACGAAGAAGGCGGCGAACGCAACATCCTCCATGGCGACAAGGAGTCCGAGGCGTTTCTCTCCGAAATGGTCGCTGCACAGCCGCTGCAGGGCCAGCGTAACCTGTGCATGGAATCGCTCTACGAGTATGGCAGCCGCGCCGGTGTCTGGCGTTTGCTCAACCTGTTCCAGAAACACAACATCCCGCTGACCATCTTTGCCGTGGCCATGGCCGCGCAGCGTCATCCGGATGCGATCAAGGCGATGGCCGCCGCAGGTCACGAGATCTGCAGCCACGGCTACCGCTGGATCGACTACCAGAACATGAGCGAAGCCGAAGAGCGCGAGCATATGCTCGAAGCCATTCGCATCCTCACCGAACTGACCGGCGAACGCCCAGTGGGCTGGTACACCGGCCGCCTCGGCCCGAACACCCGCCGCCTGGTGCGTGAAGAAGGTGGCTTCCTGTATGACAGCGACACCTACGACGACGACCTGCCCTACTGGGACCCAGCCAGCACCGCAGCCAAGCCGCACCTGGTGATCCCCTACACCCTGGACACCAATGACATGCGCTTCACTCAGGTGCAGGGCTTCAACAAGGGCGATGACTTCTTCGAGTACCTGAAAGACGCCTTCGATGTGCTCTATGCCGAAGGCGTGGCCGGCGCACCGAAGATGCTCTCGATCGGCATGCACTGCCGCCTGCTCGGTCGCCCGGCGCGCCTGGCCTCGCTGGCAAAATTTCTCGAATACGTGCAAAGCCACGAAAAAGTCTGGTGCGCCCGCCGCGTCGACATCGCCAAACACTGGCACGCGACCCATCCGCTGCAAGAGTCATCCAAGGAGAGCTCGAAATGAGCCGTTTTCAAACCCTGACCCCGTCCCGCCTAAGCCGCGAAGACTTCGTAAAAGTCTTCGCCGACATTTACGAACACTCGCCCTGGGTCGCCGAGAAGGCTTTTGACCTGGGCCAGGACGACAGCATCAACGAAATCAACGGCCTGCATCAGCGCATGGCCGACTTGTTGCTCAGTGCCAGCCACGCTGCACAGCTGGCGCTGATCAATGCTCACCCGGATCTGGCCGGCAAGGCAGCCGTTCGTGGTGAGTTAACCGCCTCTTCGACGTCGGAGCAGGCTGGTGCGGGCATTCATGAATGCACCGCAGAAGAGTTCGCCCGCTTTACCGAACTGAACGATGCCTACAAGGCCAAGTTCGGCTTCCCCTTCATCATGGCGGTGAAAGGCAGCAATCGGCACCAGATCCTGGCGGCCTTCGAGGATCGCATTCACAACTCCCCGGAGCAGGAATTCGCCTGTGCCCTGGCCGAGATCAACAAGATCGCGCTGTTCCGCTTGCAGCAGCTGTAAGGCTCAAGCCCACCGCCCTCCCCAACGCCACCATCTAAGGCAGACATTTCATGAAAGCTTACGCCGTACCCTTTGAGAAATACGTCAACCTCGCCGACGCACGCCTGGGCACTAAGGCCATCTCGGTCACCGACGACTGGTTCGCCGACGTTAATCGTCTGTTCCAGCCGACCCCGGCCGTATGGAAGGAGGGCGTGTTCGATGATAACGGCAAGTGGATGGATGGCTGGGAGTCGCGCCGCAAGCGCTTCGAAGGTTACGACAGCGCGGTAATCCGCCTGGGCGTACCGGGCTCGATCAAAGGCGTGGACATCGACACCAGTTTCTTCACCGGTAACTTCCCGCCGTCGGCGTCCCTGGAAGGCTGCTTCGTCGCCGAAGGTGACCCAACCGACGCCACCCAGTGGACCGAGGTGCTGGGCGCAGTCGAACTGCAAGGCAACAGCCACCACTACCACGAAATCAATAACGCCCAGGCCTTCACCCACCTGCGCTTCAACATCTATCCAGACGGCGGCGTCGCTCGTCTGCGCGTTTACGGCGTACCGTTCCGTGACTGGAGCAACGTTGGCGACAACGAGCAGATCGACCTGGCAGCCGCACTGAATGGCGGCCGCGCCCTGGCCTGCTCGGACGAACACTTCGGCCGCATGAGCAACATCCTCAACCCGGGCCGTGGCATCAACATGGGCGACGGCTGGGAAACCGCACGTCGTCGTACCCCGGGTAACGACTGGGTAATCGTCGCTCTCGGCCATCCGGGCGAGATCGAACGCATTGTCGTCGACACCCTGCACTTCAAAGGCAACTATCCGGACAGCTGCTCGATCCAGGGCGCATTCGTCAAAGGTGGCACCGACAGCCAGATCGAAACCCAGAGCCTGTTCTGGCGCGACCTGCTGCCGAGCCAGAAGCTGCAGATGCACGCCGAACACGAGTTCAGCGAGCAGATCAACGCACTGGGGCCGATCACCCACGTACGGGTGAACGTATTCCCGGACGGCGGTATCAGCCGCCTGCGTCTGTTCGGCAAAGTCGCCAAGTAAGCCAATTAAACCCCTCTCCCATTGGGAGAGGGGCATAAACGAACGAACAAGAAGACCAACATGCGCACATTGATCATCGAGCCGCTGAGCAAAGAAGCATTCGCCCCCTTTGGTGACGTTATCGAAACCGACGGCAGCGAGTACTTCATGATCAACAATGGCTCCACTCGCCGTTATCACAAACTGGCCACGGTCGAGACCGCACAGCCAGAGGATAAGGCGATCATCAGCATCTTCAGTGCCGAGGCGCTGGATATGCCGCTGACCATTCGCATGCTGGAGCGCCATCCGCAGGGCAGTCAGGCGTTTATTCCACTGCTCGGCAACCCCTTTCTGATCGTGGTCGCGCCAGTTGGCGATGCACCTGAATCAGAGTTGGTCCGCGCCTTCCGCAGCAATGGCAGGCAGGGCATTAATTACCATCGCGGCGTCTGGCACCACCCGGTGCTGACGATCGAAAAGCGGGATGACTTCCTGGTGGTTGATCGCAGCGGTTCTGGCAACAACTGCGATGAGCATTTCTTTACCGACGACGAGCTGCTGCTCCTCGCCCCCCACCAATAAGAGAAGCCCAGAGGACCGGCGTGCCGGCACTGGGAAAGAGGTACTGATTGTGGAAGCGCATTTTACTGAATGGCTGAACCTGGGTATCCGCTGGATCCATATGATCACCGGCATTGCCTGGATCGGCGCATCCTTCTATTTCGTCTGGCTGGAAAACAACCTCAACCGCAGCAATCCCCGCGAAGGTCTGTCGGGTGATCTCTGGGCGATTCACGGTGGCGGTATCTACCACCTGGAAAAATACAAACTGGCCCCGCCGAAGATGCCGGAGAACCTGCACTGGTTCAAATGGGAAGCCTATGCCACCTGGCTGTCGGGCGTAGCGCTGATGCTGGTGGTCTACTACCTCAACCCGAGCCTGTACCTGGTCAAGCCTGGCGTTGATCTGGCCCCGGAAATGGCCATTGCCATCGGCTTTGGTTCGATGATTGCCGGTTATATCGCCTATCACTTCCTCTGCGACTCGCCTCTGGGCAAGCAGCCTGCTCTGCTCGGTGCTGTGCTGTTCGTGCTGATCATCGCTGCCGCCTACGGCTTCAGCCAGATCTTCAGCGGCCGCGCGGCTTATATCCATGTCGGCGCGATCATCGGCACCATCATGGTCGGCAACGTGTTCTTCACCATCATGCCCGCGCAGCGAGCACTGGTTAAGGCCATCGAAACCAACACCACGCCCGACCCGACCCTGCCGGCCAAGGGCTTGCTGCGTTCGCGTCACAACAACTACTTCACCCTGCCAGTGCTGTTCATCATGATCAGCAACCACTTCCCGAGCACCTACGGCAGCCAGTACAACTGGTTGATCCTGGCGGGTATCGCGATGCTGGCCGTGCTGGTACGCCACTACTTCAACACCCGTCATGACAGCAGCAAGTACGTCTGGACTCTGCCAGCCGCAGCACTGGGCATGATCTGCCTGGCCTTTGTCACCGGCCCGAGCATGAAGGCTGCAGCACCGCAGGAGTCGCAAGCCGCAGTCATCAAGTACGCTCCAGTACCAGCCACTGGCATCAGTGGCCATCCGGAAGTTGCTGCCAAGGCGGCCGAAGCCGCAGCGGCACCTGAGGCCAGTGCTCCAGCCAAAGAAACCACAGGTGCTGGCGACTTTGCCCAGGTCAACAGTGTGATTCAGGAACGCTGCAGCGTGTGCCACTCGGCTACGCCCAGCAGCCCGATGTTCAGCGCCCCGCCGGCCGGCTTTATCCTCGACACACCAGAGCAGATCAAGGCGCAAGCCGCGAAGATCCACGCGCAAAGCGTTGCTTCGCAGATCATGCCGCTGGGCAACATCACTCAGATGACCCAGGAAGAACGCGAGCTGATCGGCTCGTGGATCGACCAGGGCGCACAGCTCAACTGATCCACCCAAATGCCGCGCCATGGGCGCGGCATTTTCCTATTCCCCGCCAATACTCCGCGCTTCAACTCGCTCCACCTGATTGCCATCCGCAGCTCGCTACACGCGACTGTCAGTGCTGCAACCCATCCAGTCACCTGGGTTTCAGCCTCATAAACCAACCCGATACATCCTCCGAAAGCGGCAGGTTCAGCTACCTGACTGGCGGTCCACTTTTTGTGCACAATTTTAAAATAAATTGTTTTTATAGATGTAAACAAGTTGCTATAGTCGAATCATTCTGACCAGCTGGACAACTTCTTGCGAGGTACAGAACAGAGGCGCCGTGAAGCCTCGCCAAGCCCATGACCGTATAAAAACAACTGGCAGGCTCTGATATGACCACGACTCGCAGCACAGAGACCACGGCTCCGCCTGTGGCAAACAACGACCTGATCTACCAACTGCATGACACCCCGGCCTTTGCTCCGGCGATCTTCGCCGCGTTGCAGCACGTACTGGCCAGCTTTGTCGGCATCATCACCCCTACCCTGATTGTCGGTGGCGTCCTCGGCCTCGGCGCCCATGTGCCGTATCTGGTCAGCATGGCGTTGTTCGTCTCCGGCCTCGGCACCTTTATCCAGGCCAAGCGCATCGGCCCGATCGGCTCCGGCCTGCTGTGCCTGCAGGGCACCAGCTTCGGCTTTCTCAGCGTGATTCTCAGCGCCGGGTTTATCGTCAAGGGCCGTGGCGGCAGCGAGGAAGAGATACTCTCGACGATCTTTGGCGTGTGCTTCTGCGCAGCCTTTGTCGAGATCGCCTTCAGCCAGTTCATCAACAAGCTGCGCCGCATCATCACCCCAGTCGTCACTGGCACCATTATCTGTCTGATGGGCTTGTCGCTGATCAAGGTGGCCATGACCGATATCGCCGGCGGCTACGGCGCAGCAGACCTCGGCGCCCTGCACCACCTGGGCCTCGGCGGCCTGGTGCTGGTCACCATCGTGATTCTCAACCGCTTCCCGTCGCAGGTCGTACGCCTGTCGGCCGTGATCATCGGCCTGGTGCTGGGCTTCAGCGTGGCCTGGTTCACCGGCAAGGTGGACTTCGCCAACATGGCCCAGGTGCCGCTGATCAGCGTGCCGGTGCCGTTCAAATACGGCTTCAATTTTGACTGGGTGGCGTTTGTACCGATTGCGGTGATCTTCCTGATCACCCCGCTGGAAACTGCAGGCGATCTGACGGCCAACTCGATCATCTCCAAGCAGCCGGTCAAAGGGCCGCTGTATATGCGCCGGATCAAATCCGGGGTTCTCGCCGACGGTTGCAACTCAGCCATGGCGGCGATGTTCAACAGCCTGCCGATGACCACCTTCAGCCAGAACAATGGCGTGATCCAGCTGACCGGCGTGGCCAGCCGTCACGTAGCCTTCTATATCGCTGGCATCCTGGTGCTGCTGGGCCTGTTCCCGGCGGTGGGTGCGGTGCTGCAGCTGATGCCAAAACCGGTTCTCGGCGGCGCCACCCTGATCATGTTCGGCACTGTGGCCGTCGCCGGCATCAAGATTCTCACCGAGGCGGGCCTGCATCGGCGTAACGTGCTGATCGTGGCCATCTCTCTGGGTCTGGGCCTGGGTGTTGCAGCCGTGCCGGAGGTGCTCTCGCAGATGCCTGATACGCTGAAGAACATCTTCGGCTCGCCCATCACCATCGGTGCCTTCAGTGCCATTCTGTTGAACATCTTCCTGCCGGAAGAGCATCTGCAGCTGGAAGAAAACGACTACGACCCCGAAGCCCATCTGCACACCGTGCTGCAAAACCCGCAGGACGACAGTGCCGAAGAGGCGTCCAACAGCAGCCGCAACGAACTCAACGTGGCACCGCGTACCAGCTAAACACCACCTTTTGCCTCACTGAGCCTGCGGTTCGCCGCAGGCTCAAGAAACCTTGTAAGTCCAATAATAAGGAAACCATGATGAAACTGAAGCACCTGCCCTATAGCATCGCCCTCGCGACCGGACTGTTTTCCGCTCAGCAAGCCCTGGCCAGCGATGCCTTCCTCTGGCAAGACACCAGCCTGTCCTACCTCTACGGGAGCAACTTCCAGCGCCTGAACAACAACGCCGAAGAGCAACGCTCGCAGAGCACCTTCACCCTGGAAAACGCCAGTGGCTGGACCTGGGGCGACACCTTCTTCTTCCTCGACTACATCGACGCCGACAACAGCCAGGCGCGCGGCAGCAACTTTGGCAACCTCAAGGTCAAAGAGAAAAGCAGCTTCTATTACATGGAATTCTCGCCACGCGTCAGCCTCAGCTGGCTGACCGGCCAGGACCTCTCGGTAGGCCCGCTGAAGGATGTCTACGCAGCCTTTACCTATGAAAAAGGCAACGGCGGCCCTGGCACCGAGAACTACCTGTATGGCATCGGCACTGCCTGGAACGCTCCGGGCTTCGCCTACCTGAACGCCAACCTGTATGCGGTGAAGATCAATAACCACATCTTCTTCGACCATGATTTCAAGGCATCGGACAAGGGCAACGGCCACACGTACCAGCTGACCGTAAGCGGCGCCTATCCGTTTGCCATTGGCGAACAGGACTTTGTGGTCGACGGCTATATCGACTGGCGCGCCCCGTCCAGCGATGCCGGCACCCAAACGTCGGTCGGTTCCTCGATCCAGATCAAATGGGATGCTGGCAAGGCGCTGTTCGGTGAAGGTCGCAAGTTGTATGTCGGTACCGAGCTGAACATGTGGCACAACAAGTACGGCATCAAGCCAATTGACGGCTCCACCAATGGCTTCGATCAGACCGCCGTGCAAGCGCTGGTCAAGTACCACTTCTAAGCCGCTGCGCTTGATGCGGATCGCCGGGTAGGCGGCCTCCGCAACCAAAGGGGATGGCAGTGCTGCCATCCCCTTTTTATTACCTGTAGAGCGGCTTATGGCTGCGATCAGCTTTTTCGCGGACGTGGCCAACGCCTATACCCACGGCACGGTTACGCGCAGAAAAAAACCGCTCAATGGAGCGGTTTTTGTTGGTTCATCACATCACTGCGATTGCGCTTCCTTGAGCTTTTTCCGCTCCAGGAAATCCAGCTTCCATTGCTCCAGACCGATGCGCTCGGGGTCCAGATTAGCTTCGACCTTGTACTGGTTTTTCAGCGCGGCAATCTCACTTTTCTGCTCGACCAGGAAACGGTCAAAACGCTGCATCAAGGCCGTGTGCTTGAGGGTTGAAAGCTTGAAGCTGCCACGGTTGTGCGGCAGCGTTGGATCAAATACCAAAGCGCCAGGCCGGGCGCGAATGTTGTCCAGGTAATGAGTGGCCACCACCACGTTGAAATAGGCACCGTCAGTGTCCTTCTTCAACGCCTGGCGAATCATCTGGCGCAGATCATCGCTGTAGGTCAGTTCGATCTGCCCGGCATCGATCCGCTCCTGATAGCCCCAAGGCGTCCAGCCATTGACCATGGCCAGCCGCTTGACCTGCTCAAGCGGCTGGCTCAGGCGCTGCGGCGCCACCAGTACGCCATCAACATAGTCGACCACTGCCTGGCTGTAGATCAGTGGCTTACCAGCCTTCTGCGTCTGCGCCCAGGTGTCGCTGTCCGGGTACTTCAGGTCTACCTGACCATTGAGCAGCGCCGGCAACAACTGCTCGACCGGCAGCACTTTGTAGCTCAGCTCCACCCCGCTTTTCTGAGCAAACAGGTCAAACAGATCACGGGCAAACCCCTGGTACTGGCCTTGCGCGTCGATGCTGTAATGCGGGGCGAAGGCCAGTTTCTCGACACCGATCACATAGCTTTCAGCCTGGACGGTGGTGCAACAGACTACGGCGAACAAACTGCAGACGTGCAAAGGCTTCACAGCAAACCTCCTGTTAAGTGTGATGTGGATTGGGAGTGAAGAAAGGCAGCGCTAGCCGCCGGTCATGCTCATAAAGCGCACCACCTGCACCTGGCTATCGCTCTCGAAGTGATGGCGTTCAGGTTTCAACTGCAAAGCCTGCATCAGGGCATCCCGCAAACGTTGGCTGTCGCCGGGGTGGGCACGCATCAGGCCTTTCAGGTCCAGGGCATTCTCATGCCCCAGGCAAAGCACCAACTTGCCCTCGGCGGTGACCCGTACGCGGTTGCAGTCGCCGCAGAAGTTGTGGCTGTGCGGCGAGATAAAACCGACCTGGGTATCGCTGCCAACCACCTGCCAATAGCGCGACGGCCCGCCAGTCAGCTTGCTGCTGCGCACCAGGGCATAACGCTGCTCGATTCGCTCACGCACCTCGTCGCTGGAGCAGAAGGTCTGCTCGCGCTGGTGGCTGGAAATACTGCCCAGCGGCATTTCCTCGATAAAACTGATGTCCAGGCCACGCGCCATGGCGAACTCGACCAGATCGAGCACTTCGTCATCGTTGCGGTCTTTCTGCACCACGGCGTTGAGTTTGATTTTGCGAAAACCCGCTGTACGTGCCGCCTCGATGCCTTCGAGCACCTGATCGAGTTTGTCGCGTCGGGTAAAGGCGGCAAAGCGCTCACGCTGCAGTGAATCCAGGCTGACATTCAGACGCTTGACCCCGGCCGCGCGCAGTTGCGGCGCCAGCTCGGCCAGTTGCGAGCCATTGGTGGTGATGGCCAGGTCTTCCAGCTCGGGACGCTGACCCAGGCGAGTCAGCAGGCTCAGCAGGTTCTTGCGCACCAGCGGCTCACCACCGGTGATGCGGATGCGCTTGACCCCCAGGCCGATAAAGGCGTCCGCCACGCTATAGAGTTCTTCCAGGCTGAGAATCTGCTCGCGCGGGGCGAACACCATGTCCTCACTCATGCAATACGTGCAGCGGAAGTCGCAGCGATCGGTAACCGATAACCGCAGGTAGGTGATACGCCGACCGAAGGGGTCAACCAGCTGATTGTTCACTACGTGTCTCCTGGAGCTCTACGAGCCGAGACTTTTTGTTATGAATGCATATGGCGAGATAAAAACAGAAAAATTAAATTTTGTATACAACAACCTGACCTGCAAGTCAGATAGCCCGCCAGAGCCCAGGCCACAAGCCTTGAGCGCCGCGCAAAGCCGGTGCTACCATCCCGGCGCTGCCCAGCGACGGGCGTTCGACAGAAGCAAAGAGGCTTATGACCAGTATTCGCGAGCGTAACAGAGAGCTGATTTTACGCGCAGCCAGTGAGGAGTTCGCCGACAAAGGCTTTGCTGCCAGCAAAACCAGCGATATCGCCGCCAAGGCCGGGGTGCCCAAGCCCAACGTCTACTACTACTTCAAGTCGAAAGAAAACCTCTACCGCGAAGTGCTGGAAAGCATCATCGAACCGCTGCTGGAAGCCTCCGCGCCGTTCAATCAGCCAGGTAAACCCGCCGACGTGCTGCGCGCCTATATCCGCTCGAAGATCCGCATCTCCCGCGAACTGCCGTTTGCCTCCAAGGTATTCGCCAGCGAGATCATGCACGGCGCGCCGCACCTATCCGCCGACCAGACCGAACAGCTCAACGCCCAGGCCAAACACAATATTTCCTGCATCCAGGGCTGGATCGACCAGGGCCTGATGGCCAAGGTTGACCCGCATCATCTGCTATTCAGCATCTGGGCTGCGACCCAGACCTATGCCGACTTCGACTGGCAGATTTCCACCGTCACCGGCAAGGCCAGCCTCGATGAAGCCGATTACGAGGCCGCTGCGCAGACCATCATCCGCCTGGTGATCAAGGGCTGCGATATCGACGAAACCCAACCCAGCCCGTCCGAACAGGTAACCAGCGCCTAAGCTGGGTCATCTGCCCCGCCCTTGGCTAAACGCAACGGCCCGAAGGATGGCAGCCAGGGATGGCACGCCATAAAAAAACGGTGAATGCCGCAAAGCATTCACCGTTTTTTATTAGCTGCGAAACCTGTGGGAGGCGTGCTGTTAATCGCAGTTATCGCGGCTACGACTGCATGGATGCAGGAGGTAGAGCGAAGCAGGATGCCCGAGCCGAAAGCCCCTCCCACAAATCGCGCATTATCAGGCAGCGATACCCGCATCCGGTTTCAGCCCGACCGACTCCACCGCGCTCACCGCACACTGCTCATCGATATCCGAGGTATCACCAGTGATGCCCACTGCGCCGATCACCTCGCCACGCTCATCACGGATCAGCACACCACCCGGTGCCGGCACCAGTTGACCGTCTGCCAGGTTGTTTACCGCGCCGATAAATGCCGGGCGCTGCTGCGCGTCGGCAGCAATAAGGCGCGAGCCCTTGCCCAGCGCCAACGCGCCCCAGGCCTTGCCGATGGCGATTTGCGGGCGTAGCAGGCTGGCGCCGTCTTCACGCTGCAGGCTGATCAGGTGACCGCCGGCATCCAGCACAGCAACAGTCAGCGGCGCAGCAGAGATTTCCCGAGCGACCGCCAGGGCGCGGTTACTGATGGTGGTGGCGATTTGCAGATTCAACGTACTCATCTTGGGTTTTCCTCAAGGCTAATAAATCCAACGAAACACCCAGCGCTGCGCCGCCTACAGGGCGATTGACAGCAGCCGGGCAATCCAAAGCTCGCCACCACTATCCCACCAGAAACAAAAAACTCAATAGTCGAATACAATACAAATAGTCTTTGTATACAGTTATGCGTATCGCTTTCCGCATCAGATCAAGCACCCCAGCTAAAACGCTTGTTTTAAAAGATTTTTTGCCAGACGGCGGCTTGGCGACAAAACGTGTTGACCAGAAGGTCAGGCCATGAATAGAATCCAAGCCAGCTGTTTTGTATACAATCTGATAACAAACGAGGCACAAGACAATGGCCAAAATGAGAGCAATCGAGGCCGCCGTACTGGTGATGCGCCGCGAAGGCGTTGACACTGCGTTCGGCATTCCCGGCGCCGCCATCAACCCCCTGTACGCTGCACTGAAAAAAGTCGGCGGTATCGACCACGTCCTGGCTCGCCACGTCGAAGGTGCCTCGCATATGGCTGAGGGTTACACCCGCACCAATGCCGGCAACATCGGTGTGTGCATCGGCACTTCCGGCCCTGCAGGCACTGACATGGTCACCGGGCTGTACTCGGCATCGGCCGACTCCATTCCAATTCTGTGCATCACCGGCCAAGCGCCGCGCGCCCGCATGCACAAGGAAGACTTCCAGGCCGTCGACATCACCAGCATCGTCAAGCCGGTTACCAAGTGGGCGACTACCGTGATGGAGCCAGGCCAAGTGCCGCGCGCCTTCCAGAAAGCCTTCTATGAAATGCGCAGCGGTCGTCCTGGCCCGGTGCTGATCGACCTGCCGTTCGACGTGCAGATGGCCGAGATTGAATTCGACATCGACGCCTACGAGCCGCTGCCGCTGGCCAAACCGGCCACCAACCGCGTGCAGGCAGAAAAAGCCATCGCCATGCTCAACGACGCCGAGCGTCCGTTGCTGGTTGCCGGTGGCGGTATCTTCAATGCCGACGCCGCCGACAAACTGGTGGAATTCGCCGAACTGACCGGCGTGCCGGTTGTACCAACCCTGATGGGCTGGGGCGTGATCCCGGATGACCACAAGCTGATGGTCGGCATGGTCGGTCTGCAGACTTCACACCGTTACGGCAACGCCACCCTGCTGGCTTCCGACCTGGTGTTCGGTATCGGTAACCGCTGGGCCAACCGCCACACCGGTTCGGTTGATGTCTACACCGAAGGCCGCAAGTTCATCCACGTCGACATCGAACCGACGCAGATTGGCCGTGTATTCAACCCGGACCTGGGCATCGTTTCCGATGCTGGTTCGGCGCTGGACGCCTTCCTGGAAGTGGCTCGCGAGTGGAAAGCCGCTGGCAAGCTGAAAGATCGCAGCGCCTGGCTGGACAGCTGCCGCGAGCGTAAGCGCACCCTGCAACGCAAGACCCACTTCGACAACGTGCCGGCCAAGCCGCAGCGCGTGTACGAAGAGATGAACGAAGCGTTCGGCAAGGACACCTGCTACGTCACCACCATCGGTCTGTCGCAGATCGCCGGCGCGCAGTTCCTCCACGTCTACAAGCCGCGTCACTGGATCAACTGTGGTCAGGCAGGTCCGCTGGGCTGGACCATTCCGGCAGCGCTGGGTGTGGTCAAGGCCGACCCCTCGCGCTCCGTTGTAGCGCTGTCCGGCGACTACGACTTCCAGTTCATGATCGAAGAGCTGGCGGTAGGCGCGCAGTTCAACCTGCCGTACATCCACGTGCTGGTGAACAACTCCTACCTGGGTCTGATCCGTCAGGCGCAGCGCGGCTTCGAGATCGACTACTGCGTACAGCTGGCGTTCGAGAACATCAACGCGCCGGAAATCAACGGTTACGGTGTTGACCACGTTGCCGTGGTTGAAGGCCTGGGCTGTAAGGCCATCCGCGTGTTCGACCCGAACGAGCTGCAAAACGCCTTCGCCGAAGCCAAGCGCCTGATGGCCGAGCACCGCGTACCGGTGGTGGTGGAAATTATCCTGGAGCGTGTCACCAACATCTCCATGGGTACCGAAATCAACGCCGTCAACGAGTTCGAAGAACTGGCCGAACGCGGCGTCGACGCCCCGACTGCCATTTCGCTGCTCGACTAAATCGCTTTCTGAACCAGTAGCCCGGATAGGTTATCCGGGCTGCGCAAGACAAGGAGCACACCATGCCCCGTTTTGCCGCCAACCTGTCGATGCTGTTCACCGAAGTGGACTTCATGGACCGTTTCGCCGCTGCCGCCGATGCTGGCTTTAGCGGTGTTGAATACCTGTTCCCCTACGATTTCAGCGCCGAAGAAATCAAAGCGCGCCTGGATGCCAACAAACTCGAGCAGGTGCTGTTCAACCTGCCGGCTGGCGATTGGGCCAAAGGTGAGCGTGGTATCGCCTGCCACCCTGACCGCGTTGAAGAATTCCGCGCTGGCGTGGACAAAGCCATCGCCTACGCCAAGGTATTGGGCAACACGCAGATCAACTGCCTGGCCGGTATCCGCCCGCAAGGTCTGGATTGCGCCACCGTCGAACAGACCTTTGTCGACAACCTCAAGTTTGCCGCTGAAAAACTGCACGCTGCGGGCATCAAGCTGGTCATGGAAATGATCAACACCCGCGACATCCCGGGCTTCTACCTGAACACCACGAAGCAGGCTCTGGCGATTCGCGACAAGGTCGCAAGCAGCAACCTGTTCCTGCAATACGACATCTACCACATGCAAATCATGGAAGGTGACCTGGCGCGTACCGTCGAGGCCAACCTGCCTGTGATCAACCATGTGCAGTTGGCTGACAACCCAGGCCGCAACGAGCCGGGCACTGGTGAGATCAACTACCGCTTCCTCTTCGAGCACCTGAACCGCATTGGCTACCAGGGCTGGATCGGCTGTGAATACAAGCCGGCAACCACCACCGCTGCCGGCCTCGGCTGGATGAAGGCACATAACGCAATCTGAATCAGAGGATATTTCTCATGGCAAAAATCGGATTTATCGGCACCGGCATCATGGGCAAGCCTATGGCGCAGAACCTGCAAAATGCCGGGCACACCCTGTTCTTCTCCGAGCACTTCGACAAGGCTCCGGCCGACCTGCTGGGCAACAACGGCATCGGCCTGGCCAACCCGCGCGAAGTGGCGCAGGAGGCTGAATTCATCATCATCATGGTGCCGGACACCCCCCAGGTTGAAGACGTGCTGTTCCGCGCTGACGGCGTAGCCGCAGGCGTGGGCGCTGGCAAAGTAGTGATCGACATGAGCTCGATCTCGCCGACCGCCACCAAACAGTTCGCCGAGAAAATCAAAGCCACTGGCGCGGCCTACCTGGATGCTCCGGTATCCGGCGGTGAAGTCGGTGCCAAAGCGGCCACCCTGTCGATCATGGTCGGCGGTTGCCCAAATGCCTTCGAACGCGCCCTGCCGCTGTTCCAGGCCATGGGCAAGAACATCACCCGCGTTGGCGGTAACGGTGACGGTCAGACCGCCAAGGTCGCCAACCAGATCATCGTCGCCCTGAACATCCAGGCAGTGGCCGAAGCCCTGCTGTTCGCCGCCAAGAATGGCGCCGATCCAGCCAAGGTACGTGAAGCACTGATGGGCGGCTTCGCCGGCTCGAAGATCCTTGAAGTGCACGGCGAGCGCATGATCAAGGGCACCTTCGACCCAGGCTTCCGTATCAGCCTGCACCAGAAGGACCTCAACCTGGCCCTGGCCGGCGCGCGCGAGCTGGGTCTCAACCTGCCCAACACCGCCAACGCCCAGCAAGTGTTCAGCACCTGTGCAGCCATCGGTGGCAGCAACTGGGACCACTCGGCGTTGATCAAAGGCCTGGAACACATGGCCAACTTCAACATCCGCGGCGAGTAAGCAACAGGTTTCAGAGCGGGGTCAGCCGCCCTGAAACAACCCTTTCGATCTGTCCGGCAGGCGGTGTCACGGCCTGCCTGCCGGGTGGGTCGATTCTAGTGCGCAGCGCCTTGGCCCAGGGCGCTGCGCACTAGAATCGAACGTGCTTCAGTAATAAAAAGTGGCTCCGGCCCTATCAAGAGAGATCGCCATGTCCATCGATCCGTCTTTCAATCCAACGTCCCTGCTGCGCGAGCTGTTCGCCAGCGCCATCGACGCCGCTCACCCGCGCCAGGTGCTGGCTGATTACCTGCCGGAAGACCGCAGCGGCCGCGTTATCGTGATCGGCGCAGGTAAAGCCGCCGCAGCCATGGCCGAAGTGATCGAGCAGGAATGGCAAGGCGAAGTCTCTGGCCTGGTGGTCACCCGCTATGAACACGGCGCCAACTGCCGGAAGATCGAAGTGGTGGAAGCCGCCCACCCGGTTCCGGATGATGCCGGCGAGCGTGTGGCGCGCCGCGTACTGGAACTGGTCAGCAACCTCAGCGAAGCCGACAAGGTGATCTTTCTGCTGTCCGGTGGCGGCTCTTCCCTGCTCGCCCTGCCCGCTGCAGGCATCAGCCTGAAAGACAAACAAGCGGTCAACAAGGCGCTGCTGAAATCCGGCGCCTCGATTGGCGAAATGAACTGCGTGCGCAAGCACCTTTCCGCCATCAAGGGCGGCCGCCTGGCCAAGGCCAGCTGGCCGGCCAGCGTCTACACCTATGCGATTTCCGATGTACCGGGCGATGAAGCCACGGTGATCGCCTCCGGCCCGACCGTGGCCGACCCGACCACTTCGGCCGAGGCACTGGCAATCCTCGCCCGCTACAGCATCGAGATCCCGGCCAACGTGCGCGCCTGGCTGCAGAACCCGGCCTCGGAAACCGTCAAACCAGGCGACCCGTGCCTGGCCCGCAGCCACTTCCAGCTGATCGCCCGCCCGCAGCAATCCCTCGACGCCGCGGCGGCCAAAGCCCGCGCAGCAGGCCTCCCGGTGCTCATCCTCGGTGATCTGGAGGGCGAATCGCGGGAAGTGGCCAAGGTGCATGCCGGCATTGCCAAACAGGTGCGCCTGCATGGCCAGCCGATCAAGGCACCCTGCGTGATTCTCTCCGGCGGTGAAACCACCGTGACCGTGCGCGGCAATGGCCGTGGCGGACGCAACGCCGAATTTCTCCTGAGCCTGACTGACAGCCTCAAGGGCCTGCCTGGCGTCTACGCCCTGGCTGGCGACACCGATGGCATTGACGGTTCGGAAGACAACGCCGGGGCCATCATGACCCCCGACAGCTATGCACGTGCCCATGATCTGGGCCTGAGCAGCAGCGATGAGCTGGATAACAACAACGGCTACGGCTACTTCGCCGCCCTCGATCAACTGATCGTCACCGGGCCGACGCGTACCAACGTCAACGATTTTCGCGCCATCCTCATTCTTGAGAACCCTGCCCAATGAACGCCGACAAGAAAGTAAAAATCCTCGCCACCCTTGGCCCAGCGATCAGAACCATCGACGACATCCGCCAGCTGGTCGAAAACGGGGTCAACCTGTTCCGCCTCAACTTCAGCCACGGCGAACACGCCGACCACGCCCAGCGTTACAACTGGGTGCGTGAAGTCGAACAGCAACTGAAGACCCCGATCGGCATCCTCATGGACCTGCAAGGACCGAAGCTGCGCGTTGGCCGCTTTGCCGAGGGCAAGGTCAACCTGCAACGCGGCCAGACCCTGCGCCTGGATCTGGACAGCACGCCGGGTGACATCAACCGGGTCAACCTGCCGCACCCGGAAATCATCGAAGCGCTGCAGCCGGGCATGAGCCTGCTGCTCGACGATGGCCGCCTGCGCCTGCAAGTTACTGCCAAGCACAGCGATGCAGTGATCACCGAAGTGATCGCCGGTGGCGAGCTGTCCGACCGCAAGGGCGTCAACGTGCCAGAAGCGGTGCTGCAACTCAGCCCGCTGACCGAGAAAGATCGCCGCGACCTGAGCTTCGGCCTGGAACTGGGTGTGGACTGGGTGGCGCTGTCGTTCGTGCAGCGCCCGGAAGACATCATCGAAGCCCGCGAATTGATTCAGGGCAAAGCCGCGCTGATGGCCAAGATCGAGAAGCCCTCGGCGGTGATTCACCTGGAAGAAATCGCCAAGCTGTGCGACGCGATCATGGTCGCCCGTGGTGACCTGGGCGTGGAAGTGCCGGCTGAAAACGTACCGCGCATTCAGAAAGACATCATCCGTACCTGCCGCCAGCTCGGCCGTCCGGTGGTGGTAGCCACGCAGATGCTCGAATCCATGCGCTTCTCCCCTGCGCCGACCCGCGCCGAGGTCACTGACGTGGCCAACGCCGTGGCCGAAGGCGCCGATGCGGTCATGCTCTCGGCGGAAACCGCTTCCGGTGATTACCCGCAGGAAGCCGTGCAGATGATGAGCAAGATCATCCGCCAGGTGGAGAACGGCCCGGACTTCCAGGCTCAGCTGGATGTCAGCCGCCCGCAGGCCGAAGCCACCGCGTCGGATGCAATCAGCTGCGCCATCCGCCGCATCAGCAGCATCCTGCCGGTCGCCACGCTGGTGAACTACACCGAGTCGGGCAACTCCAGCCTGCGCGCCTCACGCGAGCGGCCGAAAGCACCGATCCTCAGCCTGACCCCGAACCTCGATACCGCTCGCCGCCTGAGTGTGGCCTGGGGTGTGTATTCGGTGGTCAATGCACGCCTGAGCAAGGTCGAGGAAGTCACCCGCACGGCCCTGGAAACCGCCCGCTTGGCTGGGTTGGCCAACACTGGTGACACCGTGGTGATTACCGCTGGCGAGCCATTCGGTCAGCCTGGCAGCACCAACAGCCTGCGGATTGAAATCCTGCATTGATCAAAAGCGCTGCGACAGACCCCAGCACCGCCGCAGCGCACCACTCCCACGCTGGCTTTGCCAGTTTGAAGGCACTCACTGTTCCCGCGGTGGGTGCCTCTTTTTATTCCCGGCCCCGGTGATTGTTTATTCAGGTTCATCTGTATGTCGCCATTACCGCTCCCCACCCACGCCTTGCAGGGCTTTCGCACCCTGCTCAACGGCTTCAGTCAGATTTTTCTGCAGGCCCACCCTGGCTGCGGCCTGCTGGTGCTCCTGGCGATTGCTATCGGTGCTCCGCAGTTGCTTGGCGGCGCCCTGCTCGGTTGCCTGAGCAGCACCCTGACGGCGCAGCGTCGCGGTTATGCCAAAGCCGACATCGAACTCGGCTTGTACGGCTACAACGGCGTGCTGCTGGGTATGCTGATCAGCCTGCAATTTGCCTGGTCAGCGCTGTTACCGCTGTTGATCATCGTCAGTGCCGGAGCCTCCAGCCTGCTGCTGAGCGTATGGATGCGCTTTATGCGCGAACGTCAGTGGCTGCCGGCCTTCACCTTTCCCTTTGTCGGCCTGAGCTGGCTGCTGCTGTGGCTGGCCCCGGTTCTGCAGCTTGAGCTGACGCAGCCCGTACCCAGTGCTGCACAACCACTGGACTGGTGGGCCAGCCTGATTGCCATGGCGCGCGGTTTGGGCCAGGTTATTTTTCTCGATCAGCCGCTGGCCGGCGTCTGCCTGCTGCTGGGGCTGTTTCTGGCGGATCGACGCGCCGCCTGCTGGGCGCTGCTCGGCTCAACGGGCGGCTTGGCGCTGGCACTGTATCAAGGGCTACCGCAGCACAGCGCCCTCACCGGCCTGTATGGCTATAACGCCGCGCTGGCGGCTATCGCCCTCAGTCAGGTGCATCGCCGCATTTGGCTACCAGCCCTGGGTATCGCCCTGGCGCTGGTGCTGCAACCCGGCTTCAGCGCCCTGGGTCTACCAGCGCTGACCATGCCGTTTATCCTCACCTGCTGGCTGGTCAGCGCCACGCAACGCCTGCTGCGCAAAGCCGCTGCCGACTGCACGCCACTGCCGCCGGCCAGCCAAGACAAGGTACGTCGAGAAAAGATGCCCTGAGGGAAAAATCAGCCGCGCTCGATGGGCGTCGACGTCAGCTCGAATGGGCTGTTGCTGCGGCGCTGGTTACGGTCTTCACGCGGCGTGGCACCGAAGAAGTTGCGGTAGGCGCTGGAGAAATGCGGGCCGGAGGAGAAGCCGCAGGACAGGCCGATCTGGATGATCGATTTGCTGGTTTGCATCAGCAATTGGCGCGCCTTGTTCAGGCGTAGTTCCAGGTAGTACTGGCTGGGTACGCGGTTGAGGTACTGCTTGAAGATGCGTTCCAGCTGACGCCGCGACACGCACACGTGCTGGGCAATTTCGTCGGTGGTCAGCGGCTCTTCGATATTGGCTTCCATCAGCAGCACGGCCTGAGTCAGCTTGGGGTGGCTGGAACCCAGACGGTTCTGCAGCGGAATGCGTTGGCGCTCGCCGCCTTCACGGATGCGCTCGACCACCAACTCTTCGGAAACCGCACCGGCCAACTCGGCGCCGTGATCGCGGGCCAGCAAAGCCAGCAGCAGATCAAGCACAGCCAAACCGCCACAGGCGGTGAGGCGATCACGGTCCCAGTCGAACAGATGACTGGTGGCAATCACCTTGGGGAATCGCTCGCTGAAATCATCCTGCCAGCGCCAGTGCACCGAGGCGCGGTAGCCATCGAGCAGGCCGAGTTGCGCCAGCGGGTAGACCCCGGCGGCAATCGCGCCGATCACACAACCGCTGCGCACCAGTTGCTTGAGCGCGGCGGAGAGCGCAGCAGGCATCGGCCCCGGTGGCTCATCGGCGAGCAAAAAGAGCTTCTGGCAACCTTCCAGCTTGCCCACCCAGGATTCCCCCGGCAGCCGCCATGCACCTTCAAGCGGTGCTTCAGCCTGCAGAAACAGCAGCTCGTAGACCACCTCGGGGTGCACACGCTGGGCAACGCGCAGCGCTTCTTCCGCCAAGGCCAGGGTCAGGGGCTTGGTGTTGGGCCAAAGCAGGAAGCCAATTCGGTGGGCATTCATGGGGGGCAGTTTAGGCTCTGTTGGCGATTATGGGCATAGCTCGGATGCGTGCAGATGTTGCCGCGGGTTATTTGAGACTGCCAGAAAGGAACTGCTGCAGACGTTCGGATTGTGGATTGGCCAGCACTTCTTTCGGGCAACCACGCTCTTCCACCACGCCTTTGTGGAGGAACACCAACTGGTTGGAAACCTCACGGGCAAAGCCCATTTCGTGGGTCACCACAACCATGGTGCGGCCTTCCTGCGCCAGATCCTGCATAACCTTCAACACTTCACCCACCAGTTCTGGGTCCAGCGCCGAAGTCGGCTCGTCGAACAGCATCACCTCAGGCTCCATGGCCAGGGCACGGGCAATCGCCACACGCTGCTGCTCGCCGCCACTCATATGTGCCGGGTAGGCATCTTTACGATGGGCCACGCCCACCTTGTTCAGGTAGTACTCGGCTTTTTCCAGGGCGTCCTTCTTGCTCATACCGAGCACGTGCACCGGAGCTTCCATGACGTTTTCCAACACGTTCATGTGCGACCACAGGTTGAAGTGCTGAAACACCATCGACAGACGCGAGCGCATGCGCTGCAGCTGTTTGGGATCAGCGGCTTTCAGGCCACCGTCCTTGTTGGCCACCAGTTTCAGCTCTTCGTTGTTGAGCAGAATCTTGCCGCCGTGCGGTTGCTCCAGCAGGTTGATGCAACGCAGGAAGGTACTTTTACCGGAACCACTGGAGCCGATAATGCTGATCACATCGCCGGCCTTGGCTGCCAGTGACACGCCTTTCAATACTTCGTGGCTGCCGTAGCGCTTGTGCAGATCCTGAACTTCAAGTTTGTACATGGTTTCCACTCTCTTGAATCAGTCGCTGAGCAAGCGACCCTGGCGAATAGGGGTACGACCGGCCACCTTGGCCAGCCACAAACCGGGCTGGGCAAAACGCAACCGTTCGCGCGCATAGAGCACACCGTCTGTGGCAGCGCAGACAGTGGTGTGGCGATCGTCCAACGGATCGATCACCTCAAACAGGGGATCACCGGCCTTAACCCGCGCGCCCACCGGTTGCAGAAAACTCACCACTCCGGCATGCGGCGCATACACATACTGTGCGCCGGCAAAGGGCGTGGCCTCACAGCTTTCAGCGGGCGCGGCCGGCCAGTCACCGGCAATCAGGCCTTGTTCGGCAAGGAACGCCAGAATGCTTTCGGCGCTGGCCTCGGCCTGCGGTTTACCGGTATCGGCCATGCCGCCCAGCTCGACGGTCACCGCCAGGCAGGCCATTGGCACCACTGCCTGAGGAAACTGCCGCGCCAGATTGACCCAGGGCAAGGCACAGGCCTCATCAAAGGAATTGCCGCCGGAATCCTCGACGGTCAGCGCCGCACCGGCCTGCAAACGGGCGGCCAGGGTGCGCAGCTGTGGCCATTGCTGCGGCAGCAGGTACAGATGCACCGCAGCATCGAAATCACAGTGCAGGTCGAGCACCACATCGGCATCGCAGGCATGTTTCAGCAATAGGCGCTGCATGCCTTGCAGCTCTGAGCCTGCGGGAGGCAAGGCGTCCAGCGCAGCGAGCATGGCCGTACGGATCATCCGTACATTGCTCGGCCCGTCCTGTCCCAGACAACCGTGCAATGCCGGTGCAATGGCAGCCGCCAGGTCAGGGAAGTCGCGGTTGAAGTTCTTCCCGCTGCCCAGTTCGAAGCGGCCCTGATGGCTGGCCTGGAACATCTGCCCCAGACCAATCGGGTTGGCCACCGGCACCAGTTCGATCACCCCGGTCAACCGCCCCTGGGCTTCCAGCTCACGCAAACGGCGCTTGAGCTCCACCGCCACGCGCATGCCCGGCAGCTCATCGGCATGCAGCGAGGCCTGGATATAGGCCTTGCACGGGCCGTGGCCGAAACGGAACACGCTCAAGCGGCGTTCAGTGCCAGGGCAGCCCCAGGGCAATGGATGATCAATACGCTGCATGCTCTGTTCCTCAGGCCTTGCGCGGGGCCAGGTAGGCCAGCCAGCGGCGTTCGGCCAGCTTGAACAGGCGCACGAGGATAAAGGTCAGGCACAGGTAGAACAGGCCGGCCGTGATAAACGCCTCGAACGGCAAGTAGTACTGCGAACTGACGGTGCGAGCCGCGCCGGTGATGTCGATCAGGGTGACGATCGAGGCCAGCGAGGTGGTGTGCAGCATCATGATCACTTCGTTGCTGTACTGCGGCAGTGCGCGGCGCAGGGCCGACGGCAGGAGGATGCGGCGGTACAGCTTGAAGCGCGACATGCCCATGGCCTTGGCGGCTTCGATCTCACCATGGGGTGTGGCTTTGAGGCTGCCGGCGAGAATTTCCGCGCTGTAGGCGCTGGTGTTGATGGCAAACGCCAGGCAGGCACAGAAGGTGGCACTGGAGAAGTACGGCCACAGCGCACTCTCACGCACGACCTCGAACTGCGCCAGACCGTAATAGATGAGAAACAGCTGCACCAGCATCGGCGTGCCGCGAATCACATAGGTGTAGAGCCAGGCCGGGAAGTTGACCAGCGCCGATTTGGACACGCGCATCAGGCCCAGGGGAATGGCCAGGGCCAGGCCGCAGGCCAGGGATATCAGCAGAATTTTCAGGGTCACCAGCACGCCGCCAAAGTACAGCGGCAGGTTTTCCAGAATTACGTTGTAGTCAAAGATCATCGCTGCGCTCCCCGCTTACAGATCAGCGGCTTTGATGCCGACCGAGTAACGTTTTTCCAGGTAACGCAAAGCCAGCAGCGACACGCTGGTCAGCACCAGGTACAGGGCCGCCACGGCCAGGTAGAAGGTGAACGGCTCGCGGGTGGCATCAGCGGCGCTTTTCGCCTTGAACATCATGTCCTGCAGCCCCACCACGGAAATCAGCGCAGTGGCTTTGGTCAGCACCAACCAGTTGTTGGTGAAGCCGGGAATGGCGAAGCGAATCATCTGCGGCACCAGAATGCGGAAGAACACCTGCATGCCACTCATGCCGTATGCCGCACCGGCTTCGGCCTGACCTTTAGGGATGGCCATAAAGGCGCCGCGGAAGGTCTCCGACAGGTAAGCACCAAAGATAAAACCCATGGTGAACACGCCGGCAATAAAGGGGTTGATATCGATGTAGTCGTCGTAGCCGAGCAGCGGCGCGATACGGTTCACCATGTCCTGGCCGCCGTAGAAGATCAGCAGGATCAGCACCAGATCGGGAATGCCGCGGATTACCGTAGCGTAGGTTTCACCCAGCAGCGCCAGCCACTTGATCGGCGACAGGCGAAACGCCGCACCCAGCAGACCCAAGACGATGGCCACGGCCATCGAGGTCAGCGCCAGAATCAGGGTGAGCCAGGCACCCTCCAGAATGGTCGAGCCGTAGCCGTTGAGCATGCTCTGCTTACCTCATGCAAACGCCGCGAGGCGCCTGGGAGTACAACAAAAATAGTACCGGGAGCAATTTTCACGTCGCTCCGCGACGGCCTGAAGGGTCACCAGCACGGGCTGCTGGTCACAAAAAAATGGCGCAAACATTCAGTTGAAGCCAGTTTGCGCCACTTTCAGTGCAAGCGATCAAGCGAACTCAATCACTCGCCGTAGACGTTGAAATCAAAGTACTTGTCCTGCACTTCCTTGTACTTGCCGTTGGCACGGATGGCCAGGATGGCAGCACTGATCTTGTCAGCCAGGGCCTTGTCGCCTTTACGCACAGCGATGCCGGCGCCCATACCGATATATTTCTCGTCGGCGAAGTCCGGGCCTACCAGGGCGAAGCCTTTACCCGCGTCAGTCTTGATAAAGCCGTCGTCGATATTCACGACGTCAGCAAAGGTGGCGTCCAGACGACCGGAAGCCAGGTCGAGGAAGGCTTCGTTCTGCGAGCTGTAACGCACGATCTCGACACCGGCAGGAGCAAAGATATCGGTGGCGTAACGGTCGTAGGTGGAGGCGCGCTGTACGCCAACTTTTTTGCCTTTCAGATCCACCAGCGGGTCGTTGATCACGGTGCCGGCCTTCATCGCCAGCTTGCCCGGGGTCTGGTAGTACTTGCCGCTGAAGTCAACCGACTTCAGGCGATCTTCGGTAATGCTCATCGACGACAGTACGGCGTCGAACTTGCGCACTTTCAGCGCGGGGATCAGGCCATCGAATTCCTGCTCGATCCATTTGCATTCCACTTTCATCTCTTCGCACAAGGCGACGCCGATGTCGTAGTCAAAACCGCTGATGGCACCTTCAGGAGTTTTGAAGGCAAACGGTGGGTAAGCTGCTTCGATACCGATACGCAGAGGCTTGGCATCGTCGGCCATGGCCAGCGGCGACAGCATGGACAGCGCCAGTGCGCCGAGAAGTGCAATCTTCTTCATCTTGTGACTCCTTCGAATGGGTATGGCCCAACGTGAATTGGACAATGGCAGCGAGAGTTGCAGCGCATCCAGCCGTTTATGAATTGTAGTGAGTCACCGCCAAGCTGCGCACTGCGCAGACACCGGACGGCCCCAGCCGGGTGAGCGGCATTCTAGCGACAGCTCGAAAGTCGATATTTCTTCAATGCGACAAGTAATTACAAAAGACCCGGACGGGTATAGCGAGGATATTGACAGCCCCTGAAAAATATGCAGAGACAGAAAAGACAGTAAACCAGTAGATAAAGCAATTAACGCGCCGAAAATATACAAGCCCACTGTTTTAGGGGATTGGGCGACGATTCTATTTTCAGGCCCAGAAAAATCGCCGCGCTATTTTGGCGCAAAACGTTCCCACACACCCCATAAAAGTGCGCACTGTTACACCCGAGTGGCGAGTAAATACCCAGATGAAAATCTGGTAACGCCCCACAAAGCACAACGCCCTGCCCGGCTTGTGGCCGAAACAGGGCGTTGTCTACAGGCGTTTCAACCGAAGTCAGGCAGCCTGCATGTCGCGGTGAGTGTCGATAAGGTGCTGCACCACGCCAGGATCGGCCAGCGTGGAGATATCGCCGAGTGCATCGTACTCGGCGGTTGCGATCTTGCGCAGGATACGGCGCATGATCTTGCCCGAGCGGGTTTTCGGCAGGCCTGGGGCCCACTGAATCACGTCCGGCGAGGCAATTGGGCCGATCTCCTTGCGCACCCAGTTTTTCAACTCCTGGCGCAATTGCTCGGATGGCTGCTCGCCGCCATTCAAGGTGACGTAAACATAAATGCCCTGCCCTTTGATGTCGTGCGGCACACCAACCACGGCAGCCTCGGCGACTCTCGGATGAGCGACCATGGCGCTTTCGATTTCCGCGGTGCCCATGCGGTGGCCGGATACGTTGAGCACGTCATCGACACGACCCGTGATCCAGTAATAACCGTCTTCGTCGCGGCGCGCACCGTCACCGGTGAAATACATGCCCTTGAAGGTCTTGAAGTAGGTATCAACGAAACGGTCGTGATCGCCGTACAGAGTACGCGCCTGGCCCGGCCAGGAATCGATGATCACCAGGTTGCCTTCGGCAGCCCCCTCGATCAGGTTGCCCAGGTTGTCCACCAGCGCTGGCTGCACACCGAAAAACGGACGAGTCGCCGAACCTGGCTTGAGCGCCGTCGCGCCAGGCAGCGGGCTGATCAGAATGCCGCCGGTTTCGGTCTGCCACCAGGTATCAACAATCGGGCAACGTTCTTTACCGACAGTCTTGTAGTACCAGCTCCAGGCTTCCGGGTTGATCGGCTCACCGACCGAGCCGAGCAAGCGCAGGCTGGAACCATCGGCACCGGCCACCGCCGCATCGCCCTGGGCCATCATGGCGCGGATCGCGGTCGGTGCGGTGTAGAGAATGTTGACCTTGTGCTTGTCGACGATCTTCGACACACGGGTGATATCCGGGTAATTCGGAATACCCTCGAACAGCAGCGTAGTCGCGCCATTGGCCAGCGGGCCGTAGACGATATAGCTGTGGCCAGTGACCCAACCCACGTCGGCGGTGCACCAATAAACATCGCCCGGTTTGTAGTCAAACACCCGCTCATGGGTCAGTGCGGCATACACTAGGTAACCACCAGTGGTGTGCTGCACGCCTTTCGGCTTACCGGTGGAGCCCGAGGTGTAGAGGATAAACAGCGCTTCCTCGGCGCCCATTTCCTTCGGCGCACAGTGGCTGGAGGCCACCGCCATCAGGTCTTCGTACCAGATGTCGCGGTGCTGGTTCCACTTGATCGGGCTGGCAGTGCGCTTGCAGACGATGACCTTCTGCACGCTGCTGGTTTCCGGGTTGGTCAGCGCGTCATCAACGTTGGCTTTCAGCGGAGTTTTCTTGCCGCCGCGCAGGCCTTCGTCAGCGGTGATCACCACCTTGGATTGGCAGTCGATGATGCGCCCGGCCAGGGCCTCAGGAGAGAAGCCGCCGAACACCACCGAATGGATCGCGCCGATACGGGTACAGGCCAGCATCGCCACCACCGCCTGCGGGATCATCGGCATATAGATGGTCACCACATCGCCACGGTGCACGTCCTGCCCGCGCAGGGCGTTGGCGAACTTGCACACCTGCTCGTGCAGCTGGCGGTAGGTGATTTCCTCATGTTCGGACGGGTCGTCACCTTCCCAGATGATTGCCACCTGATCGCCACGCTCTGCCAGGTGACGGTCAAGGCAGTTATAGGAGACGTTCAGGGTGCCATCGGCGAACCACTTGATATCCACGTGGTGATCATCGAAGGACGTCTGTTTGACCTTGGTGAACGGCTTGATCCAGTCGATACGCTTGGCCTGCTCACGCCAGAACCCGTCGGGGTTGATCACCGACTGCTGGTACATGGCTTTATAGGTAGCCTCATCAGTCAGCGACTGGGCCGCCACCTCAGGGCGCACGGGATACAAGGACGCAGCACTCATCAGAAACACCTCGGTGGGTAGTTGTTGTTCTATGTGCCATTTTGTAGCCAGCCCCCTACCGCAGGGCCATTCGACCATGGTCTTAACGCTCTACGACCATGGTTGCAGACGTTTTTTTCAGGCAAAAAAATTGCCGGGAGCAATTTTTAACGTCGCGAAGCGGCGGCCCGCAGGGTGGCGGCCAGGGATGGCACGCCATAAAAAAAGGCGACCCGAGAGGTCGCCACCCAAATCATTCCAGGGAGAGGAATGGAGAAACGCTTGCATCCAAACCACGCAGGATTGGAACACCTGCAGTCTCCCCCGCCCGCGCCCCGCGAGCTATTGCACCTTGGTCGTAGGTAGCCCCTGCTCGCGTGCTGCCAGCTCGACAAACCAGGGCTCCAGACGCCGGCCAAAGGCCAGTTCGGCGTTAAAGCGTTTGGCATGCCCCTGATCCGTTTGCTCGTCGTATTCTTTCAGGTTGGCAAAGGTCGCATGCCAGCGCTGTGGCACATTGAGACTCTGTAGGCCCGGGGTTTCGGCCGAGCCGCCGAACTGCCAGACCCAGCGCTGCGCTTGCGGACGCGGGTCGTCGCCCTCGCCCGTCCATGGCATGACCGTGCTGCTGGCCTGCGCCTCGACAATCGCGCGCACGATGGCATAGCGCTGACGATCCGGATAACGCGCGCGCAGCGCCTGCTGATCGAGCCCGACATCCGCCACCAGCAAACGACTGGCGCGCAGCTGTTCCTGCTCAAGCATCTTGCCGGCATACTCCGCTGCCTCGCGCAGCTCCTGGCTGTCAGGGACGGATCTGGCCAGGCGCAATGCTTCAGCATGAGCCGCCTGGGCCAGGGCCACCTCGCGCTGATAGGCCGGGCCATCGAGTTCCAGCACCAGCAATGCATCGCGGTCCAGTTGTCGGCGATAACGGCGCGCCCCTTCATCGTTCAGCTCACCGGGCAAGACAAACCCCAGCTCAGCCATTTTCTCGGCACTGATCGACAGATAGGCATGCTCGTTGTCACGACTGGGCCAGCGGTAATCCAGGCGCAGCGTCAGGCTGCTGTTGTCCTTGCGCCAATAGGCGTAGGTATTGCCCAGCTCGCGCTCGCTCAACTGCAGGCTGCTATCCGCCGGTTCCTCGCGGTTCCAAGCCGCGCCGAGCAACACAATGGCATTGACCAGGCCAATCAGCAGCAGGCCGGCAATCAGGTAACGTGCACGCTTCATTGCCCACCTCCCAGCAGCCCATGGCGACTGCGCAAGCGCCGCAGCACCAGCAAAATCAGCACCGCACTCAGGCCCAGCACCAGGAAGAACAGGTACTTGGGCATGCTGTCCCACCACCAGTCGAACAGCTTGGTGTAGAGGAAGATCACAAAAAAGCTCAGCCCGGTGTTCACCACCTCCGCCCAGTCACGACGCACGCCCAGCCAGATCACCAGCGCCGCCAGGATAAAGCCGGCCGACTGGTAAACCGTTTCGATCATTTCCACCGGCCAGTTCAGGTAACTGGCCTCGCCCCAATACGCCAGCACCAGTACCGGCAGAAATACCCCGAGCAAGCCAAATACCCGGTAGATCACGGCAAAGCCATCAAAACGACGCTGATCAAACAGCAGCGGTAGCACGAAAATCAGCAGCGCCGCCGGAATGAAGTTCTCAGGCCGCTGCGCAAACCCCAGCCAGTAGATACCATCCCAGCTGCCGATGCGCGCCGCCACAAAGGCCAGCAAACAACTGAGCCCCGCAGCCAGCAGCAGGCGTGCGCCGCAGGCATAAGCCAGCAGCAGCGCGTAGAGCGCCCAGGGCAGCAAGGCGTTGTTCGATGGGGTGATATTGAATATCTGCCCGAGCATGACGATGTTCAGCACAAAGCAGGTAAAAGCCACCAGCGCCGCCAGTTTGCTGAAGTAACCCGAGCTGTCGAGGCGCTGCACCCATAACGTCAAACCGAACGAGGCGAGGCTCGCGGTCAGCAGAATCATCACCTGGCTCCGGGTGCCGAACAGCCCCCAGAACTGATAGAACAGAAAAAACACACTGGCCGCCAACGCCAGCGCCCCCAGAAACGAGGCAATGCGCATCCCCAGCGACAATTGCCGAGCCTGAATATCGTGATCAATATCGAAGGCCGCCAGATAGCGGTTGAGCAATTGCTGCTGATAGCCATGCAGACTGGCGCGCTGGCTGTCACTCAGGCTCAGCACCTGCTCGGCCTCAAGGCGCGCCAATTCGCGGTTGAAAACGCCGATGTCATCGGCACGTTGCTGGGCATCGCTGCGGTTTATGTTGGGCATGGCAATCCTTGCTGCTAGGCCATCAGATCATGGGCTGATTCAGCACACTCTAGCGCTAAAGTTATATCCGTGAGCAAGGCGCGTAGAGCGTTTGTAGGGCTCGCCCTCCCCCCTGAAACCACGCCTCGCTGGTGCTTGTCACTGAAAAGCCCTGGGCAACAAGAGAAACGTGCCCACCGCGTCCATATGATTGGTACCTAATTCCATACCAATCACTGCGACATCCAGCTCTGCTGATTTATCGAACGGCATAAAAACCTGGGCACGCGCCCAGTAGCGTTTGCGCAGAGACCACTTATCCTTCTGCGCAATTCCCCAGAACGGCAGTACCTCACCTTTGTAATGCAAGTGATATTTAGCCAGACCAAAGGTCGATGTCGGTAACGAAGAAAGCGGCCCCAGGTACGGCGTCAAGTCAGTTGCCGAGCCCGCCTTGCGGTACTCAACGATATTCAGAAGGCTGCCCTTGCGGGTCCAGTAATCGCTGTAATAGACCACATCATCGCGCTTGAGCGCATCGCGTAGCAGCACCGACTTGGAGAAGTTGTCCGTGAGCGCAGCAAGGTAGCGCCGGGCCGGCTCGGGCGCTGCATCGAGCCGCTCCTTGAATGACCGCAAGTCGATCACCAGGCTGTCATGCTCTCGATCCCAGCGCCCCGGAGGCGGCATCGATTGAGAAATCTTGATCAGTTGGTAACGTTCGGACTTCATCTCAAGCTCACTCGCCCCTGCGCTACCCTCAGCCCGTGCGAGACTGGAAAACGACAGCATTGCCAGCAACGCACTGAGCAGTATCGCCCCGACTTTCGCCACCCGATCCTGTCGCATAATCAACCTCGCAGATTGCACTGGTGATAGCAGACCATTTCATCCATGGCCTGATTGCTCGGACGTAGAAAGTCTAGCGTTAAACGCGCTACTCCTTACCCAAGCCGTGCTGACGCAGCTTATTGGCGATGGTGGTGTGCGACACACCGAGGCGTTTGCCCAGCTGACGACTGCTGGGGTGATCATGAAACAGCCGCTCCAGCACGGCCTTCTCGAAACGCCCGAGGATTTCATCCAGACCGCCCTCTACCGAGAACTCGCCTAGCGGCTGTGGCGCGCCGTAGTCCGGCAGGCGGATATGTTCGCCTTTGACCACCCCGCCATCGCACAGCGAAACGGCCTGAAACAGCACGTTTTCCAACTGGCGCACGTTGCCCGGCCAGTGGTAGTGGCCGAGCTTATCCAGCACCAGCGGCGCCAGCTTGGGCAGCGGGCAGCCGATCTGCCGGCTGGCCTGGTCAAGAAAGTGCTCCACCAGGGGAGGCAGGCCATCCAGGCACTCGCGCAGCGGCGGGATATGCAGGCTGAGCACGTTGAGGCGGTGATACAGATCCTGACGAAACTCGCCCTTGGCGCAGAGCTCGGACAGATCCACCTGGGTGGCGCAGATCACCCGCACATCCAGATAAACCTCCTCGTCACTGCCCACCCGGCGGAAGCAGCCGTCCTGCAGAAAACGCAACAGCTTGGCCTGTAAGCGCGGGCTCATCTCGCCGACGCCATCGAGAAACAGCGTGCCACCAGCGGTCAGCTCCAGCAGGCCGAGTTTGCCTTCCGGTCGCGCGCCTTCGAAGGCACCGGGGCCGTAACCGAACAGCTCGGTTTCGGCCATGGATTCCGGCAAGCCGGCGCAGTTCAGCGCCATAAACGGCGATTGTCCGCGCGGGCTGGCCAGGTGGCAGGCGCGGGCCAGCAGCTCCTTGCCGGTGCCGGTCTCGCCCTCGATCAGCAACGGTGCATCCAACGGCGCCATACGCCGCGCTTCGCGCACCACAGCAGCCATCACCTTGGAGCTCTGGAAAATCGAATCGAAACCGCGCAGCTCTTGTTTGCGCACGTTGTAGATGCGCTCACCCACGCGATCCGCGCGGTGCAGGGTCAACACCGCGCCGGCCATGGCATCACTCTCGTCATGCTCGGTTTGCAGCGGCGCGATATCGGCGAGAAATACATCGCCCTTCACTTTCACCCGCAGGCCGTTGATCCGCGACTTGTTGCTGCGCACCAGCTCCGGCAGGTCGAAATCCTCGGCATAGCGCGACAGCGGAATCCCCGGCACCTCATCCACCCGCACGCCTAACAGCTGTGCGGCGCTGCGGTTAGCCGCAACGATGCTGCCACCCATATCAATCGATAACACCGGAAAATCCAGCGCACCGAGCAGCGCATTCAACTCCAGATGGCGGCGCTCACTGGGCATCAGACCGACGCGCTTGACGCCGAACACTCCGGAAATCGCCTCGAACTTGGGCCGCAGCGATTGGAACTGCAGGTTGATCAGATTTGGGCAGTGCAAATAGATGGCATTGCCCTGCTCGCCACCGACTTCGCCACGGGCGACGTTGATGCCGTATTCGACCAGCAGGTTGAGGATGTCGCGCAGGATGCCAATTCGGTTCTGGCAATGGACTTTGATACGCATGGCAGGGCTCTTGTGGGTCTTGTTATGGCCGCCAACGGCGAGAAATCGACGAAGACGGCGGATTATTCGTCAAGAATATGTGACAGATTAGCGCAGCAGCAAGACGATGGTTCGCCATACCGCCGCGCACGTAACCAATTCTTTACGAAATATCCCCACTTTCCTCTCGCCCCACACTCCACCAAGGGCTGCATAACTGCAGAGGCTGGCGTATTCCTGAATCCAATAAAACAACAAAGCCCCAGCAGGAGGCAGCGATGAAGAGCACGCAATACCTGGCGCGCGAACCGGATGACAGTGGCTTTATCCATTACCCGGAGGCCGAGCATCAGGTGTGGAATACCCTGATCACCCGCCAGCTCAAGGTGATCGAAGGCCGCGCCTGCCAGGAATACCTGGACGGCATCGAGCAGCTTGGTCTGCCCCACGAGCGCATTCCGCAGCTCGGCGAGATCAACCAGGTGCTGCAAGCCACCACCGGCTGGCGCGTGGCGCGGGTGCCGGCGCTGATTCCGTTTCAGACCTTCTTCGAACTGCTGGCCAGCAAGCAATTCCCGGTCGCGACCTTTATTCGCACGCCCGAGGAGCTGGACTATCTGCAGGAGCCGGACATCTTCCACGAGATCTTTGGCCACTGCCCGCTGCTGACCAACCCCTGGTTCGCCGAATTCACCCACACCTACGGCAAGCTCGGCTTGGCTGCGAGCAAGGAAGAGCGCGTGTACCTGGCGCGACTGTACTGGCTGACCATCGAGTTCGGCCTGGTTGAAACCAGTCAGGGCCAGCGCATCTACGGCGGCGGCATCCTCTCCTCGCCGAAAGAAACCCTCTACTGCCTGTCCGATACACCGCAGCACCTGGCCTTCGACCCGATCGAGGCAATGCGCACGCCCTATCGCATCGATATCCTGCAGCCGCTGTATTTCGTCCTGCCCGAACTCAAGCGCCTGTTTGAACTGGCCCATGAAGACATCATGGCCATGGTGCGCCAGGCCATACAGCTGGGCTTGCATGCCCCGAAGTTTCCGCCGAAAGCGGCATAACCTTTGTAGGATGGCCCGACACCCATCCTACGGCTCACTTTTGACCCTTGGAGAATCCCCATGTCCCTTGCCCAAGCCCAATGCGAAGCCTGCCGCGCCGATGCGCCGAAAGTCAGTGATGACGAGCTGGCCGAACTGATCCGCGAGATTCCGGACTGGAATATCGAAGTGCGCGGCGACCATATGGAGCTGGAGCGGGTTTACCTGTTCCGCAACTTCCGCCATGCCCTGGCCTTTACCAACGCAGTCGGCGCGATTGCCGAGGAAGTTGGCCACCATCCGGCGCTGCTTACAGAATGGGGCAAGGTTACCGTGACCTGGTGGAGCCATGAGATGCGCGGCCTGCACCGCAATGACTTCATCATGGCGGCGCGCACCGATGTACTGGCCGCCAGTGCCGAGGGCCGCAAGTGAGCCATTTCCAGAGCATCAACCGCGTACCCGGCGACCCGATTCTCGGCTTGATGGACGCCTACCGCGCCGACCGCAACCCAGCCAAGCTCGACCTGGGCGTGGGTGTGTACAAGGACGCTCAGGGCCTGACGCCGATACCGCGCGCGGTAAAGCTTGCCGAACAGCGCCTGCTGGAAAGCGAAACCACCAAGAGCTATATCGGCGGCCATGGCGACCCGCTATTCGGTAGCCTGCTCAGCCAGCTTGTACTGGGCGCCGACAACCCGCTGCTGGCTGAACGTGCCGGTGCCACCCAGACCCCTGGCGGCACCGGTGCGCTGCGCCTGTGCGCGGACTTTATCGCCCACTGCCTGCCAGGCCGTGGTATCTGGCTAAGTGACCCGACCTGGCCAATCCACGAAAGCATCTTTGCGGCCGCCGGCCTGCGCGTCGGTCATTACCCCTACGTTGGCGCGGACAACCAACTGAATGTAGAGGCGATGATTGCCGCCCTCACCCACGTGCCCAAAGGCGATGTGGTGCTGCTGCACGCCTGCTGCCACAACCCCACCGGCTTCGACCTCACCCCGCGTGACTGGAAGCGCGTGCTGGAGGTGGTGAAAGCGCGAGAGCTGCTGCCACTGATCGACTTCGCCTACCAGGGTTTTGGTGATGGCCTGGAGCAGGACGCCTTTGCCGTGCGCCTGTTTGCCGCCGAGTTGCCTGAGCTGCTGATCACCAGCTCCTGCTCGAAGAATTTCGGCCTGTACCGCGAGCGCACCGGCGCGTTGATCGTCTGCGCCGAGACGGCGACAAAGCTGCAGGACGTGCGCAGCCAGCTGGCCTTTATCGCGCGTAATCTGTGGTCCACCCCGCCAGCCCACGGCGCGGCAGTGGTCGCCAGCATCCTGGCTGACACTGAATTGCACAACCTGTGGGTCAGCGAACTGGACACCATGCGCCAGCGCGTTGCCAGCCTGCGCGGCGGCCTGGTCGAAGCCCTGCAACCGTATGGTCTGAGCGAGCGTTTTGCGCATATCGCGCTGCAGCGCGGCATGTTCTCTTACACCGGCCTGTCGCCGGTCCAAGTGCAACGCCTGCGTGATGAGTTCAGCGTGTATATGGTCGGCAGTGGCCGCGCGAATATGGCCGGGCTCGATGCTGAGCGACTGGATCAGTTGGCCAGCGCGATTGCGCGCGTCTGTAGCTGAGCGAACCACAAAGCATCGCGGCTAAAGCCCCTCCCACAGGATCTGCGACCGCCTGTGGGAGGGGCTTTAGCCGCGAAAGAGGCTGCGCCAAAACAACGACCTACACACATCCCGCAGTTAAAGCTGCCAGCAGCTCTGCGCCACTACCCCACCCTACAAAAGCGGTCTGTTAGCCCATCTGCGCATCCACATCGCAGTTGATCATCCAGCTCACGCCGAAGCGGTCAGTGAACATGGCAAAGCGCGTGGCCCAGAAGGTCTGCTGCAACTCCATTTGCACCGTGCCACCCGCCGACAGCGCTTTGTACAGGCGCTCAGCCTCTGGCACGTTGTCTACCTGCAGGGAAATCGAACAACCCTTGATGCCCTCATACGGCATGCCAGGCATGTTGTCAGACGCCATCAACAGCTGATCGCCCACCGTCAGGCACGCGTGCATCACCTGGTTGTGATACTGCTGCGGCACATTGCCGGCTTCCGGGCTGTCGCCAAAACGCATCAGCTCCAGGCAACCGCCCAGGCATTCGGTGTAATAGTTAAAGGCCGCTTCGCACTGACCATCGAAAATCAAATAGGCGTGAATCTTCATCTGCACTCTCCTTAGTACGGTTTTTGGGGGTTTACGACTCAAGCCGCGCGCGCAGGCGCTCTTCCTGCTCGCGCAGCTCGGGGGTAAAGGCTTCGCCGAAGTCTTCGGCCGTGTAGATTTGACGGATCTCAATCTCGGAGTCACCCGGCATCGGGTTCGGGCAGCGTTTGACCCATTCAATGCACTCGGCCAGCGACGCTACTTCCCATAGCCAGAAGCCCGCGACCAGCTCCTTGGTTTCGATAAAAGGGCCATCCGTGACGCTACGCTGGCTACCAGAGAACTTCACCCGCACGCCCTTGCTGCTTGGGTGCAGGCCCTCACCAGCGAGCATCACCCCGGCTTCAACCAGCTCTTCGTTGAAACGTCCCATTGCCGCCATCAGCTCTTCACTGGGCATGATGCCGGCTTCGGAATCTGCAGTTGCCTTGACCATCACCATAAAACGCATGCTGCTGTCCTCGCGTAATTGACTGATCAGCCTGCCGTCAGGAGGTTATCCGGGTATGTAATGGCAGACCGCAAACCCAAGGCTGGGTTCTATAAAGTAGTCGAACGGCAATTACAGGTATCGACAGGCCCGCAAGAAATCTTTGCAAGGGCCGGCACAGCGCTAAGCCAGCTGTGCACTCAAATAGTCGAGAAAACAGGTAATGCGCGACGCCAGCGCAGTGTTGCGGTAATACACCGCATGAATCGGCTGACGCACCTCGACGGTGTCGCGTGCCAACAGTTGCACCAACTCACCCCGCTCGCGATCGGCAGCGGTCATAAAGTCCGCCAGACAGACGATCCCGGCGCCGCTCAACGCCAGCTGTCGTAAGGTTTCACCGCTGGAGGCGCTGAGGCTTGGGCTGATGCTGTAGCTGTCGCCCTGAGCATGACGCAACGGCCACTGGTTAAGGCTGTCGGGCTGGGTAAAACCAAGCAGGCTATGCCCGCTCAGTTGCTCCACGTTTTTCGGCGTGCCGTGGGTACTGAGATAAGTCGGGCTGGCGAGAATACGCAGGCGATTGCTGCCCAGTGGCCGCGCATGCAAGGTGGAGTCGCGCAGCGGGCCGATGCGGATGGCCACATCGGTGCGTTGCTCCAGCAAGTCGATAATCTGGTCGCTGCTATGCAACTCCAGCTGAATATCCGGGTACTGCGCGCGAAAGCCTGCCACCAGCGGCACCACCACATGCAGCATAAAAGGCGCAGCAGCATTTACCCGCAAACGCCCGGCAGGCTTCTGCCGGCGCACCTTCATCTGCTCTTCGGCGCTTTCCACCGCATCGAGAATCTTGCGCGCCTGAACCAGGAAGACCTGGCCCTCCTCGGTCAGCTCCAGGCGCCGTGTGGTGCGACGCAGCAAGGTGATATCGAGCTTTTCTTCCAGCCGGCTAAGCGCGCGGCTGACACCGGAAGCCGTCTGCGTCAGTTGTTCGGCAGCAGCGCTGATCGAGCCACTGTCCACCACGCTGACAAAGGCCAGCAGTTCATCGAGGGTCGTTTTCATTTGTGCATAGTAGTCAAATATGCCGCTCAGCAAACGCCATCTACCTCATGAATAACCAAGCCCCAGAACTGCCATGCTGCAGTTGCTAGTAATCGACCTTGCCACGCCCCGCCTTGATCGTGCCGCGGATGCTCTTGCCTTCCAGGCGGCGCTTCTTCGAGCCCAGGGTCGGCTTGGTCGGGCGGCGGGCTTTCTCGGTTTTCGCGGCGCTGCGAATCAACTCGGCCAGGCGCTCCAGAGCATCGGCGCGGTTCTGCTCCTGGGTGCGGTACTGCTGAGCTTTGATAACCACCACCCCTTCGGCGGTGATGCGGCTGTCGCGCAGTGCCAGCAGGCGCTCCTTGTAGAACGGCGGCAAGCTGGATGCCTGAATATCGAAGCGCAGATGGATCGCGCTGGACACCTTGTTGACGTTCTGCCCGCCCGCACCCTGGGCGCGGATGGCGGTCAGTTCGACCTCATCGTCAGGCAGGTGAACGCTGTTGGAGATAACCAGCATGGGCAGGCTTCAGCACAGAAAAGGACGCTCAGGATAACGCGAACGCTGCGCAGCTGCTGAATTCGAGCGGAAGCCCCAGGCCGTGGGCTGCCACGGCCTGGGGCCATGCCCGTTAAACGCGGAAGCGGCTGACCAGTGTTTGCAGCTGATTGCCCAGGCGCGCCAGCTCGGCGCTGGAGGCTGCGGTTTCATCACTGGCTGTGGCGGTCTGCTCGGACACATCGCGCACGCTGAGGATGCTACGGCTGATTTCCTCGGCCACCGCACTCTGCTCCTCGGCGGCTGCGGCAATCTGCTGGTTCATCGACTGGATATTGGACACCGCATGGGTGATGTTGCCCAGTGAGTCGCCGGCCTTGCGCGTCAACTCGACGCTGCTGTCGGTGAGGCTGCAGCTGTTGCGCATCGCCGTAGCCACTTGCTTGGTGCCGTTCTGCAGGCCGGCGATCAGCGCTTCGATTTCCTCGGTGGATTTCTGCGTGCGCTGGGCCAGGCCGCGTACTTCGTCGGCGACCACGGCAAAACCGCGACCGGCTTCGCCTGCACGTGCGGCCTCGATGGCGGCATTGAGGGCGAGCAGGTTGGTCTGCTCGGCCACCGCCTTGATCACGTCCATCACGCTGCCGATCTTGTTGCTCTCCTGCTGCAAGCCATTCATGGCCTCGCTGGAGCGGCTGACCTCGGCGGCCAGGCGTTCAATCTGGGCAATCACTTCGCCTACCACCTGATCACCCAAACGCGCCTGACCGTCCGCCTCGTTGGCGGCCTGCGAAGCCTGTTCGGCGTTGCGCGCCACCTCCTGCACAGTGGCCGACATTTCATGCATGGCGGTGGCCACCTGATCGGTTTCGCTCTTCTGGCTATTGGCACCGGCACTGGTTTGCTCGGTTACCGCAGACAGCTCCTCGGCAGCGCTGGCGATCTGTGCCACGCCATCGCGGATGCCGCCGATCAACTCACGCAGGGTCGCGGCCATATGCTGGATGCCTTGTTGCAGCCGGCCCATCTCATCACGGCGGTCAACCTGCACTGTGGCGGTCAGGTCGCCATCGGCAATACGCTGCACCGCGCTCAGGGTGTCCTGCAGCGGACGAGTGATCTGCCGGGTAATCACCCAGGCAGCCAGCACGCCGAACAGCATTGCCAGCAACGTGGCGCCGATCTGCAGGCTACGCGCCTGGGCGCTCTCAACGGCCAGACGGTCCGTCTGGAACTGGTACAGGGTTTCGCTGATACGCACGATTTCGCCCTGCTGCGCGGTCATTTCCTGACGGGTGCGGGCAATGTCGCCAGTGGCCAGCTTGAACGCCTGCAACGTCGCCTCATACTGGCCCAAGGTCGTCGCGATACGACGTAGCGCATCCTGATGGGCAGCGCCGAAGGCCTGCTCCAACGGACCGAGGCTGCTACGGGCGGCGGCAATGCGCTCGACCAGCGCCTGCTCGGTTTGCGCATCAGGGGCGCTGTCATAGCGCTCCAGCAGGTAGCGCAGACTCAGCAACTCGCCTTGGGTGCGGGTCAGCGCCTGCAACTGGGCAAAACGGCCGCCGTCGTATTCCGGCAGCACCTCAACGCTGCGCTGCATGGCACCCAGCAATTCGCCGAGCTGTTGAGTCTCGCCGGCCACCTGGCGCCGCGCGGTGTCGGCTGCCGCGTAGGCAGCGCGCATGCCACTCAGCGAGCGCTGGTAATCCTGGTTATAGCGATCCTGCTCCTGCAGCAGTTTGACGTTGACCGGATTGGTAAAGCTGCCGAGCAGCTTCTTCTGCTGCTGCAAATAGATATCCAGATTGCTCAGCACGCGCTCACTGCTCACTGCATCGCCCTTGGCCAGCATGAACTGCAGGCGAGCAATACGCAGATTGGTCAGGGTGGTGTTGAGCTGGGTGATATCACTCATCCAGGTGCTGCGCTGGATCACGCTACCCAGGCCGGTCCAGGCGACCCAGGCCAGGGCGAGAGTCAGGGTCAGCACCAGGCCGAAGCCGAGGGCCAGCTTGCGGGTGACGCTAAGGTTGGCAAACCAGGTGTTCATAAGAATTCTCCAACTGTCGTTCTGACAGGCTGTTCAGGTTTCGCTGGAGAATTGTTTTTGTTGAAGCCAGCACAAGGCCTGTGCTGACGCTCTACGACGGGGTTGCGGCACATATCGCAGCACGCTCGGCGCAATTTGCCGGCAGCGCCCTGACGTAGCGTGATAACCAGGCAGTAACAGGCCACGCGGCGGCCCATAGCCTATCGGCGCCCAACCATCTGATCCGCTTTTTATTGCAAAACCTGAGTCTGTTATCCAAACAGCTGCGCTCGCATCATGCGCCTCGCCTGATAAAGCCCGACGAGGCCCGTAATGAGCGAACGAATTCCCGCGCAGATCATCGATACCATCGACCCGCGCCAGCCTATCCGCCTGACGCCGTCCCAAGCCGGCGGGCCGATCCATACCCGCAGTTTCAGCGGCCGCTTTCGCAATCTGCGCTTATACGGTGCGGGTCTGCTGTTTCTGATCTTCTTCGGCACCGCCTGGCTGGATTGGGACGGCCGCCAGGCGGTGCTGTGGAACCTGGCCGAGCACCGCTATTACATCTTCGGTGCAACCTTCTGGCCGCAGGATTTCACCCTGCTCTCGGCGCTGCTGATCATTGCCGCCTTTGGCCTGTTCACCATCACCGTGATGGCCGGGCGGGTGTGGTGCGGCTATACCTGCCCGCAGAGCGTGTGGACCTGGGTGTTTATGTGGGCTGAGAAAGTCACCGAAGGCGAGCGTAATCAGCGCATCAAGCTCGATGCTGCGCCCTGGTCACTGAACAAGCTGGCGCGGCGCAGTGCCAAGCATGCGATCTGGCTGGGCGTCAGCTTGCTCACCGCGCTGACCTTTATTGGTTATTTCACGCCGATCCGCCCATTGGCCAGCGACCTGTTACGCCTGCAACTGGATGCCGGCACGCTGGTATGGGTGTTGTTCTTTATGGCCGCCACCTACCTTAACGCTGGCTGGCTGCGCGAGAAGGTCTGCGTACACATGTGCCCGTATTCGCGCTTCCAGAGCGCCATGTTCGATGACGACACCCTGCTGGTGGCCTACGACGCCAAACGCGGTGAAGGCCGTGGCCCGCGCAGTAAAGACAGCGACCACAAGGCTGACGGCCTGGGCGATTGCATCGACTGTTACATGTGTGTGCAGGTCTGCCCGACCGGAATCGATATCCGTGACGGTCTGCAAATCGACTGCATCAGTTGCGGCGCCTGTATCGACGCCTGCGATTCGGTCATGGACAAGATGGGCTATGCCCGAGGCCTGGTCGGCTATCACTCCGAGCGTGAACTGCAAGGTGGTAGAACCCACTGGCTACGGCCACGGCTGATCGGCTATGGGATTGCCCTGGTGTTGATGCTCGCCGCCTTTGTCTGGGCCTTGAGCGCGCGCTCGATGCTGTCCATCGACTCGGCCAAGGACCGCAGCATGTTCCGCGAAAACCAGCTGGGGCAGATCGAGAACACCTACCTGCTTAAGGTGATCAACAAGACCCAGCAGCCGCAGCGTTATGCCTTGAGCTTGCTCGACAGCCCCGGCCTGCGCCTGGACGCGCCGCAGCAGTTGCAGCTCAACCCCGGAGAAATTCTCGATGTGCCGGTGACCGTGGTCCTGGAAAATCAACAGGCCGCCACCAGCACCCTGCCCGTGCGCTTTGCGATCCATAACCTGGCCGATAGTCGCGAGCAGGCGCAAACCCAGAGCGTTTTTCTCTCCCCAAGCGGGCGCTGACAGTCGCATGGCCAGGCAACTCCCCGTAGAGTGCGCGGATCTGCAGCATGCACCGACGGACACGATGAAACGCTACGAGAAATTCGCCGACCAGATTGCCGAACTGATCCGCAGCGGCATGCTCGCCCCTGGCGAAAAAGTGCCCTCGGTGCGCCACGCCAGCCGGACCTACGGGGTCAGCCCGTCCACTGTGTTCCAGGCCTATTACCTGCTGGAAGACCGTGGCCTGATCCAGGCCCGCGCCCGCTCGGGTTACTTCGTGCGCGAACTGGCGCGGCATTCTCTGGCCGAGCCGCAAACCTGCCCGCAGCCAACGCAAACCACCGAAGTGGATGTCAGCGAGTTGGTGTTCTCGGTGCTCGCTTCATTGAAAGATCCAAGCACCGTGCCATTCGGCTCGGCCTTTCCCAGCCCGCAGTTGTTTCCCCTGCCGCGCCTGGCCCGCTCCATGGCGCAGAGCGTGCGCGATATGCAGCCGCAGGCGGTGATTGCCGATATGACCGAAGGCAACCCCAATCTGCGCCGGCAGATTGCCCTGCGCTATATGGTCAGCGGAGTGATGCTGCCCGTAGAGGAGCTGGTGATCACCAGCGGGGCCATGGAAGCCCTCAATCTGTGCCTGCAAACAGTGACCCAACCTGGTGATCTGGTGGCCATCGAAGCCCCGGCCTTTTACGCAACCCTGCAGGTGCTGGAGCGGTTAAAACTCAAGGCGGTGGAAATACCGGTCAACCCGCGTGACGGCATCGATCTGGATGTATTGAGCGAGCGCCTGGCCAGCCTGCCAATCAAGGCCTGTTGGTTTATGAGCAGCCTGCAGAACCCGCTGGGCGCGAGCATGACTGATAACAAGAAGCGCGCACTGTATGAATTGCTGCAGCGCCATCAGGTGCCGCTGATCGAGGATGACGTGTACGCCGAGCTGTACTTCGGCAGCCAGCCGCCCAAACCGGTGAAGAGCTTTGACACGGAGGGCCTGGTGATGCACTGCGGCTCGTTCTCCAAGTGCCTGGCGCCCGGTTACCGGGTTGGTTGGGTGGCCGGCGGGCGCTATGCCGAGCAGATCAGCCGGCTCAAGCTGATGACCACCATCTCACCTTCGGTACCGGCACAAGCCGCCTTGGCTGATTACCTGCAACACGGCGGCTTTGACCGCCATCTGCGCAAGCTGCGCCACGCCCTGGAGGCACAACAAGCGTCGATGCTCGCCTCGGCGGCGCGGCACTTCCCGCCGGGCACCAAGGTCACCCGCCCCAGCGGTGGTTATTTCCTCTGGTTCGAGTTCCCCGAACAGGTCGATGCCTTGCGCCTGTTCCAACTGGCGCTGGCTCAGGGCATCAGCCTGGCACCGGGGCCGATCTTCTCCGCCACCCGACGTTTCGGTAATTGCGCACGGCTTAACTACGGCCACCCTTGGGATGCCCAGAGTGAACAGGCCATGGCCGTACTGGGGCGGATTATCGAATCCTTTTAGGTCTCGCTCACCGCGCCACAAACAGACCCTATAGGCAATCCTGCTCGCTACGCCTGCCAACACCACAGTCAATAGTCTTATCTACAATCACTTTCTGGCACGCTAGATTGGTACTGCGGAAAGTTAAGTGGCCCGCAACCACCATAGAAGACCCACCAGGGTCAGATTAGGTTTTTCAATTCTCGCAAAAGATGGCACAGTGCCACTATCGTTCTATTGAACAATTACATCCACTTTGCCCCTTATGGAGCCAAGCGATGAACTCACCTGCCGCTCGCCTGTACCTGACCCTCACTGCATTGTTACTCAGTACGCCCCTGCTGGCTGAGCAGGATTGGCAAAGCATGCCCGCAAATCCGCTGTTACTGACCGTCAGCGGCGAGTTAGCCTGCTGCCCAGGAGGCAGTGCTTATCTTGATCTGCAGCGCCTGGATTCATTGCCGCAAACCGAAGTAAAAACCCAAACGCCCTGGACTGACACAACCGACAGTTATAGCGGCGTACGTCTCAGTGAGTTGCTTAAAGTCCTGGGTGCAGCAGGTAAAACCCTGACAGCAACAGCCATGAACGACTACAGCACCGAATTCGGAACCGATACTGCATTGCAATATCCGGTCATTCTGGCTACCCGGCGCAACCAGCAACAAATGCGCATACGCGATAAAGGTCCAATCTGGATAATCTACCCACTGAACGACTACCCGCAGTTGCGCAAGGAAGAACACCATCACGCCATGGTATGGCAACTCAAATCTCTGCAGATCAGCGACTAAAAACTGATGCGGCGGCTGCGCTATCTATTCCTGCTGCTGGTGACACTGGGATTTGCGGTGGGCATTGTCGCATCGCTGATCAACAATCAGCGCAGCGCCGAATTACTCGCCACCCGCATTCAACTGTCGGCCTGGTCGCTGGCGCAGTTAGAGCAGGAATACCTCAAATTTCACGCGAGCCTGCGCCTGTTTCAAGCCGGAACGCTGTCGACGCAACAGTTGCAACTCGACTATGACCTGCTGTGGAACCGCCTCGATGTGTTTTTGAATGGCGAAGAAAACCGCGCCATCCGCGAGCGTTTTGATGCACAGGAATTGGCAACACAGTTGCTTGATCAGTTAAAACGGGACGAAGCGCTGATTTTTGCCCAGGACCTGAAACCAGGGCACTCAGTCGCCGAGTTGGTTACGCAATACAGCCACTATCAACAGCCCATTCGCCGACTCATTGTGCGCAACTTCACTGGCCCGGAAGCAGCCAGCATCATTGACGAGGTATATGCCAAACGTTTTCTGACCCAGGCATTACTGCTGGGATTGCTGTTCTGCGGTGGCGCATTATTGTTGATGCTTTTTTTCGAAAGCCGCCGCAACAACTTCCTCGCCCGTAACGACTCACTCACTCAACTACCCAATCGCCAAAGCCTGCAGGCCTTGCAAGCCGGTGAGAAGGCTGCAGGGCTCTGCAGTGCGGTAGCGGTGATCGAAATGAACAATTTCCGTGCAGTCAACGAGACCATCAGCCACGAGGCCGGTGACCGCCTACTGGAGCAAATCGGCCGCACCTTGAACCAGCTGAAACCCGCCGGCAGTTTTATTGCGCGCGTGGGCGGCGATGAATTTCTCATGACATTTGACCAGCGTTTTCCCGCAGACCTGGTTACCGAGACGCTCAAGGCCCTGAGCAAAGCCCTCAGCTTCGATTTCCAGAGCGACAAACAACTGTTTCAGGTCAATGCACGCATCGGGGTCGTGTTCAACAGAGACCTGGCGCACAGCATTGAGAAGCTCTACTACTACGCCACCCTCGCCGCTCGTGAATTGCGCTTGCGCCATGAGCGCGGCTTAAAAGTATTTGATGAAGACCTGAACAATCGGTATCTGCGCAGTCGGCAATTGCTCAGTGATCTGCGCCGAGCGATCAAAGGGAACTTCCCAGGGCTGGCTTTGCACTATCAACCCATTCTCGGGCTTAAACAGCATGTCATGGGTGTTGAAGTGCTCCTGCGCTGGAATCACCCCAGCCTGGGCTATATCTCACCCCTTGAAGTGGTCGAACTTGCAGAAAACAACCAGCTTGGTCTGGCGTTCGGACGTTGGTTGCTCCAGCGCTTGAAGTCTGATTTGCATCAGCTGCCCAACGACATGCGTGAGCAACTCTATTTTTCAATCAACGTGTCACCCTCTCAATTCACTGCTCGACTGCCAGACAGCATGGCACGCTGGCTAGCAGACGCCCCCATCAAGGCCAACCAGCTCCTGCTGGAAATGACCGAATCCATCTCTGTAGCCAACTTCAACGAGTGCCAGAACATCCTGCAACAGCTCAACTCACTGGGCATAGACATCGCACTGGATGATTTCGGTACTGGATATTCGTCACTCTCCTACCTCAGTAGCCTCAAGGTGCAGCGGATCAAGATTGATAAATCTTTTATCCAGGGCATCAATCAGGACCTGCAATTGCAGCGCGTGGTGCGCAGCATTATCGAGCTCTGCCACATCTTCAACTTCACAGTCATCTGCGAAGGAATCGAAGACAGTGCCGATGACCAACAAGTGCGCCGCCTGGGAAGCGACTATGCCCAAGGCTATTACTATGGCAAACCCATGCCCCTGCCGGCGCTGATTGCCTGGTACCGGGAAAACCGCTCCCAACCGCTACCCATCGCATTCCAACAACCCAACAGCCACACCCACCACTGAAATCTTTACTTGAACAATTGCGCAGCCAAAATCGAGGTGTTCAGCTAATTTAGCCGCCTGTTCAATTCAGAGATCAGTCATGGACTCGATAACCCAGGCGGTACTTGGTGCCAGTATCCAGGGCGCACTGCTCGGCCGTTGGCAAGGACGTAAGGCACTGTTGTATGGCGCGATGCTCGGCACCCTGCCTGACCTGGATGTAGTCATCGATTACGGCGATGCCGTGGCCGATATGACCTACCACCGCGGCTTTAGCCATTCGCTGTTTGTTCTCACCGGGCTGGCGCTGTTTCTGACCTGGCTGACCCGACGCTTCCGGCATAACCCTGGCTATAGCGCCCAGCGCCTGTTCCTGACGGTGTGGCTGGTGCTGATTACCCATCCGCTGCTCGACAGTTTCACCAGCTATGGCACCCAGCTGTTCTGGCCACTGACGCCGATACCCACGGCCTGGTCGAGCATCTTTATCATCGACCCGCTGTATACCGTACCGCTGTGCATTGCCGTGGCCCTGGGCCTGCTCTACGGCCTGCGCGACCATGGGCAGCAGAACAAAGTGGCCAAGGCGCCGGCCCTGGCATTGCTGGTCTCCTCGCTATACCTGGGCTTTACCCTCGGCGGCAAATACATGGCCGAACAGCGCGTAGAAGCCGAACTGGCCAAGCAAGGCATCCAAGCGCAGCAACTCTTCAGCACGCCCACCCCCTTCAACAGCCTGCTCTGGCGGGTAATCGTGCTGGATGGCGAGGATTACCATGAGGCACTGGTCAGCTGGTTTGACGACGCCCCGCCGCAACTGGCACGCATTCCCCGTGGCACTCAGCTGGCCACAGCGCTGGCTGACTCTGCGGCACATGCGCGGCTGGCCTGGTTTACCAATGGTGTGCTGCGTTATGACCAACTGGGCGAACACCTGGTGGTCACCGATATCCGCCTGGGCATGACCGGTTTCCACCCGTTCCGCTTTGCCTTTGCCACATGGCGTGATGGCCAATGGCAGCCCATTGAGCAGATTGAACGCCTACCAGTGGAGCGCGGCGACCTATCGCGCCTGCAACTGCTGTGGTCACGCATCTGGCAGCCGGAGGTTCAGGTGCCGTTGCTGGCCTGGGCCGACGAACTGCGCAAAACGCCGCAGGCCAGCAGCAGCGCGCAATAGCGCCGTCTGGCGGCGGATCACAGACGTGCGCAGCATGAGCTAGGCTGAACTCCAACCTTGCTTCATTGGAGTGTTGCCCATGAATATCCGCCAGAAAATGATCGCCTGCGGCGCCATCAGTGTATTGGCTGCCACCCTGCTGGGCAGCATCGGCTTCTGGGGGCAAACGCGCCTGGCCAGCGCGCTGAATGAAAACCAGCTGAGCGTCAGCGCCCTGCGCAACCACCTGGAAGGCGACATGATGCACGACGCCCTACGCGCCGATGTGCTCGCCGCCTTCTATATCGACCCAGCCGACAGCAGTGCAGCCGCCCAGGTACGCAATGACCTGCGTGAGCACAGCGAGTGGTTTACCCGCACCCTCAATGACAACGCCAAACTGCCGCTCAGCGCGGATATCCGCCAGGCCATCAGCCAGTCGCAGCCGGCCCTGGCCGCCTACATTCAGCAGGCTGAAGGCATCGTCAATCTGGCCCTGAAAGACCCGCAGGCAGCGCGGCAGCAGATGGCCGCTTTCGACGCCAGCTTCGCCGAACTGGAAGAAAAGAATGAAGCCCTTAGCGGTCTGATCGAGGCTCATTCAGCGAATACCCGTAGTGACAGCGAGGCCGCGGTCAGCCAGGCCGCCTGGCTGTTGATTGGCGGAATTTTCGTGGTCTGCTGCCTGCTTTGTCTGCTCACTACCCAATTGATGAAGGCTGTGTTGCGTCCCTTGGAAACCATCATCGGCGTGGCCCGTGCCATTGCCCAAGGCAACCTGCGCAACACCATCACTATCGACAGCAACGATGAAGCCGGGCAATTGCAAAAAGCCCTGGCGGATATGCAGGGCAACCTGCGACAGATGATCGAGGGTATCCGCGCCGAAGGTGAGCACCTGCAACAGACTGCGCGCAACCTCAGCGGCGCCTCGCAGAGCATCGTGCACAGCACCCAAGAAGAATCGCAGAGCGCCACCAGCATGGCCTGCGCCATGGAGCAGATGATCCAGAACATCAGCCAGATCGCAGGTCACGCGCGCAATGCCCAGGAAATCTCCTCACACTCCGAAGAACTGGCCAGCAGCGGCGGCCAGGTGATCATGGGCGTGGTCGACGGCATGAGCCGTATCGCCGAGGCAGTCAATGAATCCAGTGCCACCATCACGGCCCTGGGCGAGTCGTCCGAGGAAATCCATTCGATCATTCAGGTGATCAAGAGCATCGCCGAACAGACCAATCTGCTGGCCCTGAATGCCGCCATCGAAGCGGCGCGCGCTGGCGAAGCTGGCCGCGGCTTTGCTGTGGTGGCTGATGAGGTGCGTAACCTGGCGGCGCGCACGGCGCAATCAACCCAGGAAATCACCGGAATGATCGAACGCATTCGCAACAGCACGGTGCAGGCGGTCAACAGCATGCAAACCGGGGTTACCCGGGTGAACGATGGTGTATCACTGGCCCGTCAGGCCGGTGAGTCGATCAATGAGATCCGTGGCGGTGCGCATCGCGCGGCCGAAGTGGTGGAAGAAATTTCCCAGACCATCGACGAGCAGAGCCGCGCCAGCACTGAAGTGGCGCAGCGCGTCGAGAACATTGCACAGATGTCGCAGCAGAACAGCCGCACGGTCAACGAACTGGCGACTGCCGCGCAAACCCTCGACCGCGTAGCGCGCAGCATGCAGAACGCAGTGCTGCAATTTCAAACCTGAGCCGTTCGCTGCAACTCAGCTGCGGAACTGCGCCACCAGCCCCTGCAATTCCACCCCCAGGCGCGCCAGCTCAGCACTGGATGTCGCCGTCTGCTGGCTGGCGCTGGCGCTTTGCTCGCCGATATCACGCACCCGCGTCACGCTTTCGCTGATGGTTTCCGCCACTGCGCTCTGCTCTTCAGCGGCAGCGGCAATCTGCTGGTTCATCTGCTCAATGGTGCTCACCGCCTGGGTGATGCGCCCCAGAGCGCTACCGGCTTCGCCGGCCAGGGTCACGGTACGCTGGGTCAGGTTACGGCTGCTGTCCATCTTGTCTACCGCACCCTTGGCCAGACGCTGCAGACTGGCAATCAGCCCTTCGATTTCTTCGGTTGAGTCCTGCGCGCGCTTGGCCAGGGCACGCACTTCATCGGCCACTACGGCAAAACCACGCCCCTGCTCACCCGCCCGCGCTGCTTCGATGGCAGCGTTCAACGCAAGCAGGTTGGTCTGTTCGGCGACGTTGCGAATCACCTCCAGCACGCCGCCAATCCGCGCGCTTTCCTGATTCAGCGCGGCGATGGCTGCGGCGGATTCTTCCACCTCGGTGGCCAAATGACTGATCTGGCTCACCGCCTGTTGCACCACCTGATTGCCCTGCTGCGCTTCCTGATCGGCGGCGCGGGCGGCCAGGGACGCCTCCTCGGCGTTCTGCGCCACTTCCTGCACGGTGGCGGCCATTTCATGCATGGCGGTGGCGGTCTGTTCGGTCTCCATCTTCTGGTTTTGCACGCCCGCGCTGGTTTGCGCGGTGATCGCCGACAGCTGTTCGGCAGCGGCGGCAATCTGGCTGACGCCAGCACCAATGCGCCCGACCAAGGTGCGCAAGCTGATGCTCATGCGCTGCATGGCGGCCATCAACTGGCCCGGCTCGTCACGGCGGTCCTGCGGCAGGTCGTGGGTCAGGTCACCAGCGGCGATGCGCTGAGCAAACAGCACGGTCTGCTGCAGCGGCGCGACAATGGAGCGGGAAATCAACAACGCCGCAAGCAAGCCAAGAATTACGGCAGCCAGCCCCATGGCGCCGAGCATCAGCACAGCTTTACGGCTGTCAGCGGCCATCGCCTGCTCTTCCTCGACTTTGGCTTGCTCCACCAGTTCCAGCACTGCACGAGCCTGCACCAGCATGCTGGCTTCGCTTTGCTGGCTCTGTTCACGCATCTGCCGGTAATTGCCGAAAGCCTGCTGATACAGGGTCAGGGCTTGCAAGGCCGTCTCAATCGAGGCTTTCTGCTCATCATTCAACCAGACCATCAAGCTGCGAGCGACGGTCTGCAGGTCATCGCTGATGTAGGTCCACTCTTCCAGCGCATCGCTCGAGCCGTCGATGATGAACTGGCTTTCATGGCCTCGCAGGTCAAGCATACGTTTACTCAGACCCGAAGCGGTTTCCGCCAATGTCAGCGGGTCGCTGCCGCGCAACTTGTCGCCTTGCAGACGCAACTCGCGTACCGCGTCATACATGTCCAGTTCAATCACATCAAACTGATCACGCGCCTCACCTGCGGCTTCGCGCATCTGTGCGCGGGCGGCGCGGGCCTTGCCTTGCTGCTCGACGTAGGCATCGAACTGCCGGCGGTAATCAGCTATCGCCTGCTGCATGGGTTGCAGACGTGCCTGATCGGCTCTGGCTACGCCAGCCAGTTGCTGTACACCCTTGCTAACCGCATCCAGTTGTTCATGCACCTGCTCGGCCGCCTCACTGTTCTGGCGCAAGGCGAAGTCGCGCTCGGCGCGGCGCGCCTGCAACACCTGGGCGTCGATCTGCGACAGCGTGGTGCTGCGCGCATGCCCGGCCAGAACGGCCTGTACCGCCAGAAAACCACTGCCAGTAACAGCCAGGGTCAGCAATAACACCAAACCGAAACCAAATATGAGCTTTTTTCCGACCGCGAGGTCGGTAAACAGGCGAGCGGCAGAAGAGGACATGACAAACTCCATTCTTATTATCGAGCGCGATCTGGCCGCCGCATGGCATATCGGGCAACTAGGCCCACGGACAACACTGTCAGCAGTTTAGTCAGGGCTTATTGCAACCCCTGCGCCAGCCAGTGCGGGACATACCGGGAAACCTCGGCAGTGGCCGCCAACCCCTATTGCAGAGGCCTTGGGATTGATCGCCGAAATGTAAGCAGGTGGTCACCAAGTGTTTCAGCCGCGAAATTTCGGCAAATTCTTGCCGATGGCTGAATGCAGATGGCGAATTGCCGCCAAAATTCTCACGCCAGGGTGCTGACGGTATATCCGCGACGCGACACCCCCCACTAACGCCCATAAAAAAAGCGCACAGCCGATGACCGTGCGCCTTTGTTGAGGCATGTCTGCGCCGCAGGTTTACCGCCCGGCGAGTACCGGCACCACCCGTGGTCGCAGCACTTCACCCAGGACTGCGAGCAGGCCAATCGCGCCGGCAATCCAGTACCACTGGGCAATCGGGTCAAACATCAACCAGCCCAAAGCGTGCAGGAACACCACCATGATCAGCACCGGGCTGACGTAGCGCACCATAAACAGCCACAGGGCATAGCCCAGCGGCGGCAGGCCCAGCTCATCCCGCATGATCTCGCTGCGCAGCGCATAACCGGCCAACAGCACCATAAAGATCCCGCCCAGCGGCATCATCCAGCGCGAAGTCAGGTAATCCAGCCAGTCGAAGAAGTTCTTGCCCAGCGGCGTCCAACCGGCCAGCAGGTTGAACGAGAGCATCGCCAGCAGGCTGATCACTAGCAGCACCGCACCGGAAGTGGCTGCGGCCTTGAAGCGGCTGATGGCGTACTTCTCATTGAGGTAGGCCACCGTGGCTTCGATCATGGAAATCGCCGAAGTCAGCGCGGCAATCGACACCATGGCAAAGAACAGCACGCCGAACGCAGTACCGAACGGCATCTGCTGGAAGGCCAGCGGCAGGCTCATAAAAATCAACCCCGGCCCTGCGCTCGGGCTCATGCCGTTGGCGAAGATGATCGGGAAAATCGCCAGCCCCGCCAGCAGCGCCACGCAGGTGTCGCAGATGGCCACAACAAAGGTGGTACGCGCCACCGACTGGCCGTCCGGCAGGTAAGAGCCGTAGGTGAGAATCGCCCCGGAGGCCAGACTCAGGGTAAAGAACGCATGGCCCAACGCAGCCAGCAGAGCTTCACCAGTGATTTTCGAGGCATCGAAGCTAAACAGGAAATCGAAGCCAGCGCTGAAACCGCCACTGGTAAAGGCGTAGCCCACCAGAATCAGCAGCATCAAGGCCAGGCCCGGCATCATCCAGCGTACGGCATTCTCGATGCCCTTCTGCACGCCCTTGGCGACGATCCACAGGGTCAGCAGCGCCACCAGCACGCTCCAGCCACCGAGTTGCCAGGGATTGGCGTTATGCGCCTCAAACACCCCGCCGAGCGCCTCCACACTGGTGGCAGCGAGCGAGCCGTCGAGCATTTTCACCGTGTAGGCAAAGGCCCAACCGGCCACCACCACGTAGAAACACAGAATCATAAAGCCGGCCAGCATGGCCATGCCGCCGACCGCCTTCCACAGCGGGTTGCCGTTGTTTTCCTTGACCACCCGACCGATCGCATCGATGGGGCTGCCACGGCCGCGTCGGCCAATGGCGATCTCGGTCATCATCACCGGAATACCAATGGCCAGGATGCAGGCCAGGTACATCAGCACAAACGCGCCGCCGCCGTATTCGCCGGTGATGTAGGGGAATTTCCAGATATTGCCCAGGCCCACAGCGGAGCCGGTTGCAGCAAGAATAAAGCCCCAGCGCGAGAGCCAGAGGTTCTTCGGTTTTTCACGGGTCATGCGTCACCTGTTTGTTTTTATCTGTGACGAAATAGAACCCGCAGCGCTTGTGGCGCGGCGGAGTGGCAAGGCACACAGAGTGTGAAGGCAGCCGATCTGGCCACCTGGCTCGCTCTGCAAAACCGGATTCGCCTGTGCCTGACGGCGGCGAAGCCGGCAGGATCACTGGGCGTCGGGTTGCACCTCCGGCGCAGCCTGTTTAAAGGCCTCCAGGGATTCACAACGCGCCGCCATGGCGAGGATGCGCGGGTACGCATCAAGGTCACAGTTAAAACGGCGCGCATTATACAGCTGTGGAACCAGACAGGCTTCCAGATATCCCGGCCGTACGCCGAGCGACAGGCGACCATCGAACACCGCCAGGCCCGCCTCGACCGCCGCCAGGCCTTTGTGCAGCCAATGGCGATACCAAAGGTCCTTGGCATTCTCGCCAACGCCCAGCTCACCGGTCAGGTACTGCAGCACCCGCAGGTTGTTCAGCGGGTGCAGATCGCAGGCGATATGCAGGGCCAGGGCACGCACCTGGGCGCGCTGCGCCGCATCACTGGGCAGCAGCGCCGGCGTCGGGAACATCTCATCCAGGTATTCAAGAATCGCCAGCGACTGGGCAATACGAACCCCGCCGTTGCCCTGGTCAACCAGCAACGGCAGCAGCTCCTGCGGATTTAGCGCCTGGTACTCGGCCGAATGCTGCTGGCCGCCATCCTTGACTAGGTGCACTGGCACTTGCTGGTAGGCCAGGCCCTTGAGGTTCAACGCGATGCGCACCCGGTAGGCGGCGCTGGAGCGCCAGTAACCGTAGAGCGTCAACTCAGTGTTCATAACGCTCTACCGCCTGGTCGATAGCGCCGAACAGGCTATGGCCGGCGGCATCGAACATCTCGATGCGCACGCGGTCACCGAACTTGAGGAACGGGGTTTTCGCCTCGCCGCTCTCGATGACTTCCAGCATGCGTTTCTCGGCCAGGCAGGACGAACCCGCGCTGCGGTCGTAGTTCGACACGGTGCCGGAACCGATGATGGTGCCGCAGCCCAGCGGGCGGGTTTTGGCGGCGTGAGCCACCAAGGTCGGGAAGTTGAAGGTCATGTCCACGCCGGCATCCGGCTGACCGAACAGCGCGCCATTGATATGCGACACCAGCGGCCGATGCACCTTGCCATCGCGCCAGGTATCGCCCAGCTCATCCGGGGTAATCGCCACCGGCGAGAAGCTCGATGACGGCTTGCTCTGATAAAAGCCAAAACCCTTGGCCAGCTCGCCGGGAATCAGGTTACGCAGCGACACATCGTTGACCAGCATCAGCAGCTGGATATGCCCGGCGGCCTCGGCAGCGGTCGCGCCCATCGGCACGTCATCGGTGATCACCGCGATCTCGGCTTCCAGATCGATGCCCCAGGCCTCGTCCGCCATCTGAATCGGGCTGTGCGGCGGGATAAAGCAGTCGGCGCCACCCTGGTACATCAGCGGGTCATGCCAGAAGCTTTCCGGAATCTCGGCGCCACGCGCCTTGCGCACCAATTCCACATGGTTGACGTAAGCGCTGCCATCGGCCCAGTGATAGGCGCGCGGCAACGGGCTGTGACAAGCCGCCTGATCGAAGGCAAACGCGCCCTCTTCCAGGCCATCGTTGAGACGCTGATACACCGACTCCAGCTTGGGCTTGGCCGCCGCCCAGTTATCCAGCGCAGCCTGCAGGGTAACGGCAATCGCCGGGACTTCGGTGGCGCGGCTGAGGTCGCGCGACACCACGACGAGCACACCGTCGCGGCCTTGTTTCAGTGATGCGAGTTTCATCAGGATTCCTTGCCCGGCGCACGCCAGGAATTTACATATTCGGGAACATCCACTCCGGCGGCGGCTTCGCCAACCTCCAGGGCGCGGCGGGTGTCGATCATCACCGCCACTTCATCGATAAAGGTTGCCGGATCGGTCTGCGCCTTTTTCAGCGCTTTGGGGTGCGGCCCGTGGGGGAAGCCACAGGGGTGCAGGGTGACCATGCCCTGCTCGATATTGTCGCGACTGAAGAAGTTGCCACGGTGGTAGAACAGCACTTCGTCGTAGTCGTCGTTGTTGTGATAGAACGGCACCTTCAGCGCGCCCGGGTCGCTTTCCACCGGGCGCGGAGTAAAGGTGCAGATCACAAAACCATTGGCCACGAAGGTGGTGTGCGCCGACGGCGGCAGGTGATAACGGTGGCTCATCAGTGGGCGGATATCGCGCCAGTTCAGCCGCACCACGGTGTTGTCACCATGCCAACCGACCACATCCAGCGGGTTGTACGGATAAGTCACAGTGCTGATCTGGTTACGCCGTTTGATGCGAATCTGCCAGGTGTTCTCGTCCTGCTGGGCCTTGAAGGCGTCATCGATACGCGGATGATCGAGCACCGCCGGGTCGAAGATCGCCTGCGGGCCAAGCAGGCCCTTGTCCGGCAGCTGGTAGGCACCATCAGTGCTTTCGATCAGCAGCATAAAGGTCGGCTCGCTGGCCTCGATACGCCAGGCGGTGCCGCGCGGGATCAGCAAATAGTCACCATCGCGATAGCTCAGGTGGCCGAAATCGCAGTAGAACTCCCCTGCTCCCTCATGAATAAACAGCAGGTCATCGCCATCGGCGTTGCGCACCAGATGGCGCATGGCGCCATGGGTTTTCCACACGCGCAGCTTTATATCGCTGTTGTGCAGGGTCAGCGGTGCGGCCAGCGGGCAATCACGCTCGCTGGAAATATCATTGAAGTTAAACGCGTGCGGGCGCAGCGGCCCCTGCCAGTCGATCCAGCCGGTCGGCGGATGCTTGTGGTGCAGGTGCGCCGTGGGGCCGAAAAAGCCCTCGCGGCCCATCTCGCGCTCATAGGTGCCTTCAGGAAAGTCGCAATGTGCCTGACGCGAGCATTCACCTTCACGCAGGGGAAAACTGATCCAGTTACGGCTCATGGCATCACTCCTCGGAGATCACGCCGCGCTTGATCTGGTCTTCTTCAATCGACTCGAACAGTGCCTTGAAGTTGCCCTCGCCAAAGCCCTGATTGCCCTTGCGCTGGATGATCTCGAAGAAGATCGGGCCAATCACAGTATTTGTGAAAATCTGCAGCAGGATGCCGTCATCACCCGGCGCGCCGTCGATCAGGATGCTCAATTCACGCAGTACATCAGTCGGTTCGCCATGCCCGGCAACACGGGTGTCGACCTTGTCGTAATAGGTGCCGGGGGTGACCATAAATTGCACACCATTGGCGCGCAGCTGGCGCACGGTGGCGTAGATGTCCTCGGTGCTCAGGGCGATATGCTGGATACCTTCACCTTGGTACTCGCGGATAAATTCCTCGATCTGCGACTTGTCGTCGGCCGACTCGTTGATCGGGATGCGGATCTTGCCGCACGGCGCAGTCATGGCGCGCGACAGCAGGCCAGTGAGCTTGCCTTCGATATCGAAGTAGCGGATTTCGCGGAAGTTGGCGATGCGCTCGTAGAACCCCGACCACACATCCATCTGCCCGCGTTTTACGTTGTGAGTCAGGTGGTCCAGCTCTTTCAGGCCAACCGCGTTGTCGTTCGGCGTGCGGCCTTCGATGTACTCGAAGTCGACGTCGTAGATGGTCTTGTCGCCATAGCGATCCACCAGGTACAGCAGCGAACCACCGATGCCTTCCACACAGGGAATATTCAGCTCGCCGAAGTTGGCGTGGCTACCGACCAGTTTGGCGCCCTGAGACTCCACGTAGGCCGCAGCCTGAGCGGCGTTCTGCACACGGAAGGCCATGGCGCAAGCACTTGGGCCGTGCTTCAGACCGAACTCACGCACATGCCCGGTCGGGCTGCCGTTGAGTACGAAATTGATATCGTTCTGCTGGAACAGCCAGACCTCTTTCGAGCGGTGCTTGGCGGTCTCGGTAAAGCCCATGGCGGTGAACAGCTCACGCAGCTGCTGGATGCCTTCGGGGGTCGGTGCGGTGTATTCGACGAACTCGAAGCCGTCGGTACCGATGGGGTTGTGCTGCTCGATCTTGTTCACGGCGTTCATTGCGCCTCCTCGTTGTTGTTTTGATCAACCGCTGCGCGATGCAACGGCGCGGATTGACCTCATAACAACCGAGCGACGGCCCACTCACAAGCCAGCCCAGAACGCCCTTGTGAGCTTACTCCCCAGGCTTTCGGCAAGTTTTCAATACACCCAGAAAAACAGCCTGTTTGCTGACTGCAACCACATACACCGCGTAACGAAAGATTTACAAAGCGGTCGATTTAACTGCCAGGTGCGAGGCCACGGGGGTTCAGGCCCGATTGAAACCCACCACAAATCGCGGGCATGGCCCGCTCCTACAGGCAACACCGACCGTAGGAGCGGCGGGGACGCCTAGTTCATGCCAGCGAGAAATGTTGTGACCAGAAGGAACCGTAGGGTGCCAAGCGCCGCTATAAGGCACCGTAGGGTGGATGAAAAAAGCGCCATCCACCCTACTGCCGCTATCAGTGCTGCAAATGCCCATACAGCTTGGCGTAGAGGCCGCCTTCAGCGATCAGCTGCTGGTGGCCGCCGTCTTCGGCGATGCTGCCGCCGTCGAATACCAACACCCGATCTGCCTGCTTAACCGCACTCAGGCGGTGGGCGATGATCAGCGTGGTGCGGCCATGGAGGAATTGATTGAGCGCCTGGTGCAGGGCGTATTCGGTGGCAGCGTCTAGGGCCGAGGTGGCCTCATCCAAAATCACCACTTTCGGCTCGGCCAACACCATACGAGCAATGGCCAGACGCTGACGCTGACCGCCCGACAAACGCACGCCTGAGCGGCCGACGATGCTGTCCAGGCCTTGCGGCAGGGCCTGGATTGTGTCGGCCAGTTGGGCGATCTGCAGGGCTTGCCAGCAGGCTTCGTCACTGCGCTCACGCCCCATGCACAGGTTGGCGCGCACTGTGTCGTTGAACAGCGCCGGATGCTGCAGCACCACCGCGACGTGTTCACGCACGGCTTCCAGACCGATTTCTTCCTGGCTGCTGCCACCAAAACGGATGGTTCCCGCCTGCGGCGTGTACAAGCCGAGCAGCAGCTGCACCAGGGTGCTCTTGCCACCGCCACTGGCACCAACGATGGCGACCTTCTCACCCGGTGCGATGCTCAGGTTGAGGTGATCCAGCACCGGTTCATCGTTATAGGCAAAGGTCAGCCCGCTGACTTCGATGCCCACTGTGTCGCGCCCCTTAAAGGGGTCGACGCGGCCGGGATACTGCGGCTCGTCCTTGCGCGCCAGCAACTCGTTGATCCGGCTCAAAGCGCCGCCGGCGGCGTAGAAGGCGTACTGCAAGCTGAGCAGTTGCTCGACCGGGCCGATCATAAACCAGAGGTAACTAAACACCGCGAGCATCTGGCCGATCGACAGATCAGAGAACAGCACGGTTAGCATGGCTGCGGCGCGGAACACATCGATACCAAACTGAAACAGCAGGCCGCTGGCGCGATTCGAAGCATCGGTCTTCCACTGCGAGGCCACAGCGTAGTCGCGCACTTCCTTGGCGCGGCCACCGAGGCGCCCGAGGAAAAAGCCCTGGCGGTTGCCGGCACGGATTTCCTGAATCGCTTCGAGGGTTTCGGTCAGCGCCTGGGTAAAGCGCGAAGTGCTGTCGTTCTCCAGCTTCTTCAGGTGTTTGACCCGTTTGCCCAGCTGCACCGTGGCGTAGATCACCAGCGGGTTGAACAGCAGGATCAGCAGCGCCAGCTGCCAATGCATCCAGATCAGAATCGCCGAGGTGCCCGCCAGAGTGAGCATGGCCACCAGAAAGCGGCTGAGGGTTTCACCGACAAACTTGTCCAGGGTGTCGAGGTCGGTGACCAGGTGCGTGGTTACGGTGCCGCCACCAAGGCTTTCGTACTCGCCAAGGGAAATCCGCTTGAGCCGCTCGATCAGGCGAATGCGGATGCGGTAGACGATGTCTTTCGACAAGCGGGCAAACAACCGCGCCTGCAGCACGTTGAAGATCAGCGCACCACCGCGCAGGAACAGGGTCAGCACCAGCATCAGGCCGATATAGCCGGCGGCAGTTTCCCAGTGCGCCGGCAGGAAGTTGTCCATCACCTTGAGCGCGGCGTCACCGTCGTTAAGCAGCACTTCGTCGACCAGCAGCGGCAGCAGCAGCGGGATCGGCACGCTGCACAGCGTGGCAAACACCGCCACCAGATTGGCCAGGATCAGGGCTTTTTTATGCTGCAAGGCCAGTCGACGAACTTCCTCCCAGCTTAAACGATCAGGCATGGGCAACCCGCTCCAGCCAGCGCGTCAGCAAGGGTTGTAACGCTTCCAGAGGCTGATAGCCGTTGGTCAGCAAGGCCAGCTGGCCGTCGCGTTCAGCGAGCAGCGTGGGAAAACCGGCAATGCCCAGATCCTGGGTCCAGCTGAAGTCGGCGGCAGTGGCAGCGCGCTGTGCGGCGCTGTCGAAGGCTTCGGCAAACTCGATGCGCGGAATACCAGCGCGCTCAGCCAACTCCACCAGTACACTGGCGCGGGTGACATCAACGCCCTCGGTATAGAACGCCCGTTGAATCAACTGAGCCAGCGGCCAGACCAGTTCGGGGGCCAGGTTGCGCGCCGTGACCAGTGCACGGCAGGCCGGCTCGGTGTCATAAACCAGCCCTTCCGGCAGGCCGGCATTGAAGTTGAACAGCTGCCCGGTGCTAGCATTCACCGCCTGCCAATAGCCCAGGTAGCGCACACGGGCGGCGGCATCAATGGCCACACCATCACGGCGCAAGCCGCCCAATACCAACTCCAGCCCCACACCTGCGGCAGCGGCCTGCTCGGCGAGGGACTCCAGCACCGGGGCAAAGCCCCAGCACCATGAACACATCGGGTCCATCACATAGAGCAGGCGTGCGTGCATGCTTAAGCCTCGCGGTTTTGTCGGGGGTTGTAGCCCAGCGGGTGCGGCTGGTTGCGCTGTTTAGCCAGTTCGATCTGGCGCTGACGCTCACGGGCGCCAGCGCGGGTTTTCTCCGGCAACGAATCCCAGCAATGCGGGCAGCTAACGCCAGGGGTGTAGAACTCGGACTGACGATCTGCCACCGAAACCGGGGTGCGGCAGGCGTGGCACTGGTCGTAGTCACCTTCGCTGAGGTCATGGCGCACGGTCACCCGGTTGTCGAAGACGAAGCAGTCGCCCTGCCATTTGCTCTGTTCCTGCGGCACTTCTTCGAGGTACTTGAGGATGCCGCCCTTGAGGTGAAACACCTCCTCAAAACCCTCGCCGAGCATATAGCTGGAAGCCTTCTCACAACGGATGCCGCCGGTGCAGAACATCGCCACTTTCTTGTGCTTGGCCGGGTCGAAATGCGCCTTGATGTACTCGGGAAACTCGCGGAACGACTTGGTTTTCGGGTCTACCGCACCTTCAAAGGTGCCAATCGACACTTCGTAATCGTTGCGGGTATCGATCAGCAGCACCTCAGGATCACTGATCAGCGCGTTCCAGTCCTTGGGCTCAACATAGGTGCCGACCTTCTGGTTTGGGTCGACGCCGGGCACACCCAGGGTGACGATTTCCTTCTTCAGCTTGACCTTGGTGCGGTAGAACGGCTGCTCGTCGCAGTAGGATTCCTTGTGGTCGATATCGGCCAGACGCGGGTCCAGGCCAAACCAGGCCATCAGGCCATCGATACCGGCACGCGAGCCGGAGACGGTGCCATTGATGCCCTCTTCGGCCAGCAGCAAGGTGCCTTTCACGCCGTTATCCAGCATGCATTGCAGCAGCGGCTCACGCAGCTCATGGAAGTCAGGCAGGGAAACGAATTTATACAGCGCGGCGACAACGATCTTGTCTGTCATATGCATGTCCTTCAGTAGTCGCCCACGTAAAGGGCGGACCGGGATACAAACGTGACCAGCAGCGGCTTTGCCAGGCTGGAGGACCACAAAAATTGCCGGGAGCAATTTTTGACGTCGCTCGCGACGGCACCACAGGGGTGGCCGCCATGGATGGCTGGTCACAAACAAAACCGCCGGCGCTAGGCCGGCGGGGTGCGCAGTTTACTGTCCTTGAGGGGAACCGTGTAGAGGCGAATTGCCTCAGCACCTGTTTACGATCTGCTGCGCGTCGGCCCTGCTGCGTTAAAAGCAGGCTCGGATGCTCATGTACAACTCGTACACTGCGCGTCCTCGCCTGCTTTTGCCTTACGGGGCTCTAGCTCGCGAGATCGTAAGCAGGTTCTCAGTGGCCGCCCTTGCAGGTCGGCGAAGCCGGAGCCACGCCCTGTTGCGCCCATTCATCCGGGGTGTAGGTGTGCAGCGCCAGGGCGTGGATCTGCCCCATCAACTCGCCTACGGCGGCATAGGCCTTCTGGTGGCGCTTGACCGCATTCAGGCCGGCGAACTGTTCGCTGACGATCACCGCTTTATAGTGGGTTTCCAGCCCTCGGCTGTGCATGTGGCTTTCATCCAGCACATCGAGGTGCTGGGTTTGCAGACTCGCCAGGGCGGTCCGCAACAGATCGATCTTGGCCATCGCGTCTGTCACTCAGGGCTTTTTCGGGGTCAGCTTGGCAGTCATCTCTGCCAGCAACTGGTTGACCTTGGGCACTGCCGCTTCCAGCTTGCCCTGAGTCAGTTGCGCCGATTGCGCGGTGAGCGTCGGCATCTTTTCGAGAACCTTCTTACCCAGCGGCGACTCGTAGAAACGGATCAGCTCTTTCATTTCCTGTTCGTTGAAGTTGCTGGTGTAGAGCTTGACCATGTCCGGCTTGAGCTTGTCCCAACCCACAGCCTGCTCCAGGGCCGTGTTGGCCTGGGCCTGATAGGTTTCCAGCACCGCCTTCTCGCTTTGCGGCGCATTACTCTCGGCAAAACGCTGGGCAAACATCTGCTGCACCTGGGCATACACCGGCACAGCGAGCTTGTCGGCACGAGCCAGTATCAGGAAACGCTCGGCGTCAGCGGCGTGGCTCTTGGCATCGGCGAGCACCTGAGCACTACCGCACGTCAGTATTAGGGCAGCGCAAAAGGCAGGTAAACGTGACATGTACTACTCCTGAACAGAGAAAGAGTCGTGTTTGACTCAGTTGGCGGCATTTTGTGCCCAAGCACGGTTGCGACTCAAGCGTGCACAGCGCGCTCGCTAAATCACGCTACAACTGTGCACTGGCGCACAGCCTGCTTAAAGGTCAAAATGCCAGCAATTGCCGAGCAGAAGCGTGCCTGTGCATGCTCATGGCATTACACATTTCTGTTTAAGTGTGCCGACGCACGAACTGCGCGGCCCTCGCACACACATGGACGTGCTAATGAACAGTTTCACCCATCCTGAGCCTTTTGCTGCTGTCGCACTGTGCGACAGTCATGGGCAGCTCAACCCGCAGGCCGTCGGCTGGTCGCCCAGACCCATGGTCGATTGCGCCATCCCCGGTCACTTCGGTCGACGCAAGCGCTGGAACCACTGGTGCATCACCACCCCGCAATGGATGCTCTCCTTCACCCAGGCCGATCTCGACTACCTGGGCTACGCCGCCGCCTACTTCCTTGATCTGCAAAGCGGCCAAGCCGTCGCCTACAACCAGTACCGCCTGTTCGCTCGCGGCTGCAACCTGCCAGATCAGCCACAGGCCAGTCACGAATTCAATCACCCGCGCCTGCAACTGCGCGTGGCTGAACACACCGGTCGCACCCGCATCACCATTCATGCCCCAGATATTGGTGGGCAACCGCTGCAGGTTGCACTGGATATTCAACGCCCAGCGCACCTGGACTCAGTCAACCTGGTCGCGCCGCTCGGCCCACAGAGTTTCCATGCCACCAGCCGCCAATTGGGCCTGCCCTGCAGCGGCAGCGTGCAACTGGGCAAACAACAATACAGCTGCGTGGCCGGGCAAAGCTTTGCCTCGCTGGATTTCGGCCGAGGCGTCTGGCCGCTCAACAGCCACTGGACCCGAGCGGCTTTTGCCGCACCGGGTGGGATTGCCGGCAACTTCGGCGCCGGCTGGACCGACTGCAGCGGCCTCTCCGAAAACACCCTGTGGTTTGGCGGTGAGTTGCAACACCTGGACAGCCCCATCACCATCACCCAGGCACCGCATAATCCGCTGGCGCCCTGGCAACTGCGCAGCCCGGATGATGCCGTGCAATTGACCTTCACCCCACGCCAGCGCCACCAGGCCTACCGCCGACTGGGGCCGTTCTATGCAGATACGCAGCAGTGGTTCGGGCATTTCGATGGGGTTTTGCGTGGCCCGGAAGGTGAACGCGTACCGGTCAACAACGCCCTAGGCTGGCTCGGTGAAACCCACGCGCGTTGGTAGTTACGCCCCAAGTTGAACCTCTGCCGCCCTATCGCGACCTAAGCTCACATACGCCCAGGTGAGTTACTGCTTGCCTGGTATGCCATCTGCTGCGCCCGCAGCTATCAGGAGAGCCGCCATGAGCCGCATTGAGACCGACAGCCTGGGCCCGATCGACGTCCCTGATGACGCTTACTGGGGCGCCCAGACCCAGCGCTCGCTGATCAACTTCGCCATCGGCCAGGAACGCATGCCTTTGGCGGTGGTGCATGCCCTGGCGCTGATCAAGAAAGCCGCCGCACGGGTCAACCAGCGTATTGGTGAGTTGCCCGCCGATCTGGCCCGGCTGATCGAGCAGGCCTCCAACGAGGTGCTGGCTGGTCAGCATGACGAGCAGTTTCCGTTGGTGGTATGGCAGACCGGCAGCGGCACGCAAAGCAACATGAACGTCAACGAAGTGATTGCCGGACGGGCCAATGAATTGGCAGGCAATGGCCGTGGCGGCAAGACGCCGGTGCACCCCAACGACCATGTCAATCGCGCGCAAAGCTCCAACGACAGCTTCCCCACGGCCATGCACATCGCCACCGCGCAGGCCGTATACCAGCAGCTGCTGCCTGCCCTGCGCGAGCTACGTGAGGGACTGCTGGAACAGGCCGAACGGCATGCGCGACTGGTCAAGACCGGACGCACCCATATGATGGACGCCACACCGATGACCTTCGGCCAGGAGCTGTCGGCCTTTGTCGCCCAACTGGGTTATGCCGAACGCGCCATCCAGGCTGCACTGCCAGCCGTCTGCGAACTGGCACAAGGCGGTACAGCGGTAGGCACCGGGCTGAATTCACCGCTGGGCTTCGCCGAAGCCATGGCCGCCGAACTGGCTGCTCTGAGTGGCCTGCCGCTGGTCAGCGCACCGAACAAGTTTGCCGCACTGGCCGGCCACGAACCCTTGGTGGCACTGTCCGGCGCCTTGAAAACCCTGGCAGTGGCCCTTATGAAACTGGCTAACGATCTGCGTTTACTGGGCTCCGGCCCGCGCGCAGGCTTTGCCGAAGTGCGTTTGCCGGCCAATGAGCCAGGCAGCTCGATCATGCCGGGCAAGGTCAACCCCACTCAATGCGAGGCGCTGTCGATGCTGGCCTGCCAGGTGCTGGGTAACGACAGCACGATTGCCTTTGCCGCGAGCCAGGGCCACTTGCAGCTCAACGTGTTCAAGCCGGTGATCATTCACAACCTGTTGCAGTCGATACGCTTGCTCGCCGACGGCTGCCATAACTTCCAGCAGCACTGCGTCGCGGGCCTGCAGCCCGACGCAGGAAAAATGTCCGAACACCTGGAGCGGGGCTTGATGCTGGTGACTGCGCTAAACCCGCATATCGGTTACGACAAGGCCGCGCAGATCGCCAAGCAGGCCTATCAGGATGGCACCACCCTACGCGAAGCGGCGCTGCAGCTGGGCTACCTGAGCAATGAACAATTCGACGCCTGGGTGCGTCCTGAAAATATGCTGGAGGCAGGTCAACATGAGTGAAGCGGCAAAAAGCGGGGCGACGCCTTTGGAGGTTAACGGCAAACGCATCCTGATGATCCTCGGCACCCCGAAAGGCAACAGCTTCTGCCATGCCCTCGGTGAAGCCTATGCACAAGGGGCCCGCAGTAAGGGCCACGTCGTACGCCAGTTGAAACTGGGGGAAATGAGCTTTGATCCGGTGCTGCGTGATGGCTACGAGCAGAGCCAGCAACTTGAACCTGATCTGCTGGAGGCGCAGCGACAGATTCACTGGGCCGAGCATCTAGTATTCGTCTATCCAGTCTGGTGGGGTGGTATTCCTGCCCTGCTCAAGGGCTTCTTCGACCGCACCTTCCTGCCCGGCTTCGCCTTCAAATACCGCAATCGCTCGCAACTCTGGGACAAGCTGCTGAACGGACGCACGGCAGACCTGCTGGTGACCATGGACACCCCGCCCTGGTACTTCCGCTGGATCTACGGCGCGCCCGGGCACCGGCAGATGACTCGCACGATCCTCGGTTTCAGCGGCATCAAGACCCGCCGCCTGGCCGAATTCGCCCCCGTGCGTCCCTCTTCCGAAGAGCAGCGCCAGAGCTGGCTAAAGCGTGCCGAAACGCTGGGCCTACGCGCCTGATGCTTGCTCAGTCGTCATGACTTAAACCTGTACGATCAAGCGCGGCTTGCGGGCGCGCCAGCCAGCCAACAGCGACGGACCCAGTGCCGTCAGGGCCGAGCCCAATACCACCAGCACCGCGCCGCCATAGGCCAGCCAGTTGATCTGCTCGGGCTGCACATGATCCGGCCACCAGGTGGCGGCCAAGGCCACCGAAGCAAAGGTCACCAACGGCGTAATCGCCAACGCAGCACTGACCCTTGATGCCTCCCAATGAGCCAACGCCTCGGCAAATGCGCCATACGCCACAAGGGTATTCAGGCAGCAGGCAAACAGCAGCCAGCCTTGCAGCGGGCTCAGCTCAAACGCCTGCTGCGGGTGTGCCCAGGGCGTCAGCAATACAGCGCAGGCCAGGTAGATCACCATCATCACCTGCAACGAATTCCACACCGTCAACAGCTGTTTCTGCGCCAAGCCATAAAAGGCCCAGACAAATGCAGCCAGCAGCACGATCAACACCCCAGTGGTGTAGGCCGTCAGCGAGGTCAGCAGTTCATCCAGACGTTGGTTGAAGAACAAGACAAAACCGATCAGCAGCACCAGCAAACCCAGCCCCTGGCCGAGGCTGAAACGCTCGCGAAAAATAAAGATGCTGCTGATCAACAGCAGAATCGGCGCCACCTGAATCACCAGTTGCGTCGTGCCGGGGCTGAGCAGATTGAGCCCGGCCAGGTACAGCACGTAGTTGGCGGTCAATCCGGCTATTGCCAGCAGCAACAGCCAGGCGCCCTTCTTGCCCAATGGACGGAATGCCGGCAGACGCTTACTGGCCGCCAGGTAGGCCAGCAGGATGGAGCCGGAAACCAGCAGGCGATACCAGGTCACCGTGACCGGATCCATCACCTGCAGCACTTCCTTGAGTTTGATCGGCAGCACGCCCCATAACACCGCCGTCAACAGTGCCAGGAACAACCCATACAGCCAGCGACCTGAAGAAATATGCATAAACGCCTCACAACAGCACCGCAACCTTCGCCCTATGCAGGTTGGGGCAGCAACACAGCATTCTAGGTCGCCACTACAAACCGGCACAGCCACAGCCAGACGCAGCTATTCACGGTAACTGTACTGATGGCCGCACAGCATAAAGTCAGCCTTATGGCGTCAAAAAATATGAAAACCGGAGAAACCACGCCGAATTTCGCTAAAAACGACCATTTGTCGTTAAATTCAGCAGCCAGAAAAACGCCGTTTAGACTGACTCTCAGCAGCTCATTTTGCGGGAGGTTCAACTATGTTCGGCCAACGCACTATCGATCACAGCCCTGGCACCCATTACCGCAGTGAACGCGTCAGCGCGGTCAACGGCCAGTACTTCTTCTCCACCCGTGAGGGTACGCTGGAAGGCCCCTACTTCAACCGAACGGATGCCGAACGCGAGATCGCCTTCTACATCCGCCGAATGATCCAGGCCAACGAGATCATCGAAAGCCGCGCCTTCTGAACACAAAGACCAGCCAATAAAAAACCGCGACATGTCGCGGTTTTTTAATTTAGCGCGGGACGATCAGCGCACCGCTTCAAACAGTCCGGTTGCGCCCATGCCACCCCCCACACACATGGTGACGATGCCATAACGCAACTTGCGCCGTTGCAGCTCACGCACCAAGTGGCCGACCTGGCGCGAGCCGGTCATGCCGAACGGGTGGCCGATGGAAATCGAACCGCCGTTGACGTTGTACTTTTCGTTGTCGATTTCCAAGCGGTCGCGGGCATACAGGCACTGTGAAGCAAAGGCTTCGTTCAACTCCCACAGGTCGATATCGGCAACGCTCAGGCCTTTGGCTTTGAGCAGTTTGGGCACCGAGAACACCGGGCCAATACCCATTTCATCCGGCTCACAGCCAGCGGCAACAAAACCACGGAAGAAGGCGAGCGGCTTGAGGCCCAGCTCGATGGCTTTTTCCAGGCTCATCACCAGGGTCATCGAGGCCCCGTCAGACAGCTGCGAAGCATTGCCAGCGGTGACCGAACCGTCGTCGGCAAACACCGGCTTGAGCGCGGCCAGGCTTTCCAGGGTGGTGTCGGCACGGTTGCAGTCGTCATGGGCGACCACGCCGTCAACGATGCGCTTCTCGCCCGTGGCCTTGTCTTCAACCTGATACTTGACGTTCATCGGCACGATTTCATCGTCAAACAAGCCTTCGGCCTGGGCCCGCGCGGTGCGCTGCTGGCTCTGCAGGGCATAAGCATCCTGGGCTTCGCGGCTGACGTTGTAACGACGCGCAACGATCTCTGCGGTCTGGCCCATGGGGTAGTAGATACCCGGCAGGTCTTTCTGCAGCACCGGGTTGAACAGGTTCTGCGTGTTCATGCTTTTCAGGGTCATGGTGATCGACTCGACGCCGCCCGCCACGATTACATCGCTGCAGCCCGACGCCACCTGGTTGGCGGCAATCGCAATGGCCTGCAGGCCCGAGGAGCAGAAACGGTTGAGGGTCATGCCTGCGACGTTGGTGCCCAGACCGGATAGCACGGCCACGTTGCGGCCAATGTTCATGCCCTGGGCGCCTTCGTTGGAGCCAGCGCCAACGATGCAGTCATCCACCAGAGCCGGGTCGATACCGGTGCGTGCCAGCAGGGCATTGACGCAATGGGCCGCCATGTCGTCTGGACGGGTCAGATTGAACTTGCCACGGAAGGACTTGGCCAAACCAGTCCGTACGCTGTCAACGATCACCACTTCACGCATGCCGCACCTCATTGCTATTGGGGTTGAAGATAGGCCGAGAATAAAGCCAGATAATCTCTATCGGCGACGATCATTCATCAGCCGTATGCGCGACCATCCCGCGGCCCGTATTCAGTTTTTGGCAAATGCGGCCTCAAGCGCCTCATTGATAGTGCGCAAGACCTTGATCCGGGCAAAGCGCTTGTCATTGGCCTCCACCAACGTCCAAGGGGCGATCTCGGTGCTGGTGCGGTCGACCATATCGCCCACCGCATCGCGGTACAGCGGCCACTTATCACGGTTACGCCAGTCTTCTTCGGTGATCTTGAAGCGTTTGAAGGGAATCTGCTCACGGGCCTTGAAGCGCTCCAACTGGGTCTGCGGATCAATTGCCAGCCAGAACTTCACCAGCACCACGCCGGCCTCGCTGAGTTGCTCTTCGAAGTCGTTGATCTCGCCATAGGCACGTAGCCAGTCGCCGGTGCTGCAAAAAACCTCGACCCGCTCCACCAGCACCCGGCCATACCAGGAGCGGTCGAACACAGTGAACTTGCCGCGCGGTGGAATATGCCGCCAGAAGCGCCACAGGTAAGGCTGTGCGCGCTCTTCCTCGGTCGGCGCAGCAACCGGGACAATGCGGTACTGCCGAGGATCGAGCGCGCCGATCACCCGACGAATCGCCCCGCCCTTGCCTGCCGCGTCATTGCCTTCGAACACTGCAATCAACGAGTGGCGGCGCATGCGCTTGTCACGCATCAGACTGGACAAGCGTGCCTGCTCGATCACCAGTTGCTCGTTGTAGCTGTCCTTGTCCAATGCCTGGGTCATATCCAGGCTGTCGATCAGCCCACGTTCATCCAGGCTGGAAGTCAGCGGTGCAGCATGCGGATGGGGCACGGGGCGGGTCTTGGCCTTCAGCGCCGCCTGCAGGCCATCGAGCAGGATGCGACCGACCGTCAGGCTGCGGTAATACTCATCTACGCCTTCCACCACGTACCAAGGCGCGTAATCGCGGCTGGTGCGGCGCAGTACGCGCTCACCGACGCGCACAAACTTGTCGTAGGTCTTCGACTGCTGCCAGTCCAGCGGGCTGATCCGCCAGCTGTGCAACGGATCGTCCTGCAAGGCCTTGAGGCGCGCCTTCATCTGTTGCTTGGACAGGTGAAACCAGAACTTGAAGATCAGCGTGCCTTCATCGCAGAGCATGCGCTCCAGCCCCAACGTAGTGTCGATGGCCTGATCGAGCACGGCATTCTTGATCCGGCCATGCACCCGCCCCTGCAACATCTGGCTGTACCAGTTACCGAAGAAGATGCCGATGCGCCCCTTGGGTGGCAATTGCCGCCAGTAGCGCCAGGCCGGCGGCCGCGCCAGCTCTTCATCGGTCTGCTGATCAAAGGTGTTGACCTGAATCAGCCGCGCATCCATCCACTCATTGAGCAGCTTGACCGTCTCGCCCTTGCCGGCCCCTTCAATGCCATTGATCAGCACAAGTACGGCAAAACGCCCTTGCTGCTGCAATTCGTACTGTGCCTCCAGCAGCGCTTCACGCAGTGCTGGGGCCTCGGCCTCGTAGGTTTCTTTATCGATGCAGCGACCGATCTCGGCGGATTCGAACATGGGCCCACTCCCTGACAGTATGCGTGGAGCCTAGCGGATCAACAGGGGCTTTGGCCAAGCATTACAGGGCTCACTCAGCGCCGGGTGATCAGCCCTTGCCTGGCCACCCGCGTCAGCTGACGCACGGTTTCATCCAGTTGCGCAGCCGTTGGTGCCTGGATCACCGCCATATCGAAGTGGTTGCTGGCAAACCGCGCCAGCGACTCACCATCGTGCACGAAGTTGATCAGAAAGGTTCGTGGCCCCGCCCAGCGTTTGGGCCAGCCATCGAGGTAGCGCAGCAGGGTCGGCTGGTGGTTGCCGCCAAGCAGGATTTTTGGGTTGCGCAGAGTCAGCCCGGATGTGATCGGGGCCAGGCGAATAAGCGGTTGGGGACAGTGCATCGATATGTCTCCGCCTCATTGAGTCCGCTGGGCAGCGGTGAGAGGCGACACCGAACCAGCGCTTTAGCGGAATTTCAAAGCCTCCGAAGAGTGCTTCTCAGGGCGCTGCAATCAGCAGGTAACCCGGCGCCCCGCAAGTAGCTGTTTAAATCGGCGCATGGGTCGGCATCCTAGAGAAGCACGCGTAAAACTTCAAGGCAGCGACGCGCCCAACCGCCACCCCAACCTTTGATTGGCCATGTAGGTAAACCGCCGGCCAGACTCTTAATCAACCGGCGCTCGCTAGCGTCTCGACCCAACATTTGAGGCCTGCCAGCAAGGCGTTGCCGTTTCAGCCCGTAACAACCGCCCAGCAGATTGCTGACGGCAGGCGCGCAACCGATCAGGCGCAAGGCCCGTGGCAGAGCCTTGGCCGTGCTTTGTGCGAGCCTGGCATGCTTTCTGCCATTGCCTTGGGGCTGAAGTACGCGCCACGGGATGGGCGTTTTGGCTGCATGGACTGCCTTGAACTGCCCGATAAACCCTAGCGAGAGCACCAATGAACAACAATAAAACCCTGCTCGCCCTCTGCCTGGGCGCCGGCTTGCTGGCCTCTGGCAACACCCACGCCTTCTGGTTCGGCTCCTCTGGCTACACCCAAACCAAGTACCCAGTGGTACTGGCCCACGGTATGCTCGGCTTCGACAGCATCCTGGGCGTCGACTACTGGTACGGCATCCCTGCTGCACTGCGCCGCGACGGCGCCAGTGTGTATGTCACCGAAGTCAGCCAACTGAACACCTCGGAAGCCCGCGGCGAAGAACTGCTGGAGCAGGTGGAAGAAATCGTCGCCATCAGCGGCAAGCCCAAGGTCAACCTGATCGGCCACAGCCATGGTGGCCCGACCATCCGTTACGTTGCGGCCGTCAAACCGAGCCTGATTGCCTCGGCCACCAGCGTCGGTGCACCGCACAAGGGCTCGGCCACCGCCGACTTTATCCGTCAGGTGCCACCAGGCTCGGCCGGTGAAACCCTGCTGGCCGGCATCGTCAACGGCCTCGGCACGCTGATCAACTTCCTCTCCGGCAGCTCCAGCACCAGCCCGCAGAACGCTCTGGGCTCGCTGGAATCGCTCAACAGCCAGGGCGCGGCGCGGTTCAATGCCAAGTTCCCGCAGGGCATTCCCACCACCGCTTGCGGTGAAGGGGCCTACAGCGTGAATGGCGTGCGCTACTACTCCTGGAGTGGCACCAGCCCGGTGACCAACATCATCGACCCCAGTGACCTGCTCCTCGGTGCCACTGCCCTGACCTTCAAGGGTGAAGCCAACGATGGCCTGGTCGGCCGCTGCAGCTCACGCATGGGCAAAGTGATCCGCGATAACTACCGGATGAACCACCTTGATGAAGTCAACCAGACCCTTGGGCTGACCAGCCTGTTCGAAACCGACCCGGTCACGGTCTATCGCCAGCACGCCAACCGCCTGAAAAACGACGGTTTGTAATGAAATAACCAGGGGCTGCTTGCAGCCCCTGGTTCATCTGCGCAACACCCCGCTTGCCATTACCTGAAGACTGCCCGTGAAAAAACTTTTGTTGCTGTCCCCACTGCTGTTCGCCGGCGGCCTGGTTCTGGCGCTGTACCTGCAACCTACGGATATCGCCACGCCACTCAACGACAATCCCAGCGTCGTCACACAACCGCTGCAAACACCCAGCACTGCAATTCAGGCCACTGCAAGCAAGGCCATTGAACCGCTCAAAAGCCTGCCCGCCTCCTTCAGTGGCACCAGCGTAGACGGCATTTTTCGTCTGGATGCTGACGGCAACCTGCTGATCAGCGAAGACATCCGCCGGATCTTCGATTACTTCCTCGCCGCCGTGGGCGAAGAACCGCTGCGCGCCAGCGTGGAGCGGCTGCGTGCCTACATCGCCGCACAACTGCCGGCCAATGCCCGCGAACAGGCGCTGGCCCTGCTCAATCAATACCTCGATTACAAACGCGAGCTGGTCCTGCTCGAACGTGACCTGCCGCAGATGGCCAACCTGGATGCCCTGCGTCAACGCGAGGCGGCGGTACAGGCCCTGCGCGCGCGGATCTTCGACAGGGAAACACAACAGGCGTTTTTCGCCCGCGAAGAGGCCTATAACCAGTTCACCCTACAACGCCTGGCTATCCTGCACGACAGCAAGCTGGATGATGCCGGCAAGGCTGCCGCCGTCGACCAGCTGCGCAACAGTCTGCCCGCCGAGATGCAGGATGCCGTGTTGCCGCAACTGCAGAACGAGCTGCGTCAGCAGACCGCGCAACTGCAGGCGTCCGGCGCCAAACCGGAGCAAATCCGCCAACTGCGCCAGCAACTGGTCGGTGCTGAAGCCACCCAACGCCTCGAAGTGCTGGATCAACAGCGGCAGACCTGGAAGAAACGTATCGCCCAGTACCGCATCGACAAAGCTGCAATCGAGAACAACACCGGCATGAGCGCGAGTGACAAGCGCGTGGCGATTACCCAGCTGGCCACGGAAAACTTCGATGAACGCGAACGCCTGCGCCTGGAAGCCGCCGAGCAGTTGGCGGCGCAGGAAAAACCGCGATCCTGAGATGCAAAAAAGCCCACCGAAGTGGGCTTTTTGCTGACTGCACCGTGGCTATATCAGCCGGCGATACGCTTATCCAGCGACAGCTTGCCAGCGCCTTCAATCAGGATCGCTACGCTGATCGCCAAGAGTGCCAGGGCAAACTCATAACCGTTGTTGCTCATAAAGAAGCCGTTGGCCAGGTGCACCGTGACAATTGCCACCACCATGGTCACCGCCAGTACTGCCGCCGCCGGACGTGCCAGCAGGCCGATGATCAGGGCAATACCGCCAAAGAACTCGGCACTACCGGCCATCAGCGCCAGCAGATAACCCGGTGCCAGGCCGATGCTTTCCATCCACTGGCCAACGCCTTCCAGGCCGTAACCACCAAACCAGCCGAACAGCTTTTGTGCACCATGAGCGGCAAAGGTGATGCCGGCGATGATGCGCAGGACGGTCAGGCCGTAGCCTGCTTGAGTTGCAACAACAGATTTGATCAGAGCGTTCATGTGCAGCAGTCCTTGTTGTGGGGAGTTGATGGCGTGAAGATTAAACCAATTAACCAATATTAAAAGCCGATAAAATCGCTATAAAATATCGAATAGATTAATAGATTAGCACTCTCAACCTGCGCGCTAAGGCTCCAACAGATAGCGCTCACGGTCATAAGCAAGGTAGTACTTATTCACGCTATTCACATAGCTGACTACACCCATGCCCATCTGCTCCATCGCCACCCGCTCCACCTGAAAGAACCACTGATTGGGGTTCAGGCCACGCCGGCGCGCTTCCGCTCGCAAGCCCTGTACCCGTTGCGGGCCCAGGTTATAGCCGGCCAGGATAAAGGCCATGCGCTCACGCTCATTGAGCTGCGGGCTGTTGAAGTAGTTGCGGCGAATCATCGCCAGGTACTTGGCGCTGGCCTGCACGTTGTTATCCAGCACGCTGATATTGCTTACGCCCACACTGCGCGCCGCCGCCGGGGTGATCTGCATCAGCCCCGTGGCGCCACTGGCACCGCGGGCCGCCGGATTGAGGGTGGATTCCTTGAAGGCCAATGCAGCCAGTGCCAACCAATCAAAATCATGTTGGGAGGCGTAGCGCTGCAAGACTGGGCGGACTTTCTCCAGGCGCTGGCGCTCGGTGCGCCCAAGCGGGTAATGCACCTTGTACAGGCGCCGATACACCCGCTGGAACACCGCATCCAGATCCGCCGGGTCGTTATAGCCCTTGAGGAAGCGGTCGATGCTGGCGCCAAGCATCGGCGTATCACGCCGCACATACCAACGCATGTCGCCGTCCTTGGACAATTGCAGATGGCGATCCAGGCGCAGCTTGGGCATCACCTTGGCCCAGCGCTCGGCAATCGGCTGCTCGACGGCCGTTACACTGAAGATCCCGGCCTGGACCATCTCCAGCACATCTTCAACGGCCAGGGTTGGATCGACCCATTCGATGATGATCGGCGAGCGCTTGCTGTCGATCAGTTTCTGATTAAGCTGGCGAATCGCCTCGCCAGCCACGCTGCCGGCGGGCAGTGCCAGGCTGCGCCCGGAAAGTTGCTCAAGGTTCTGGTAACGTCGATTACCCTGACGGGCAACGATGATCAGCGGCACATCCTGGCGAATTGCCGCACTGGCGCTGAGCTTGCTGCCACGCGGCATATTAAGGAGTTCACCGGGCGCGACCAGATCCCCTTCACCACGCTGCAAAGCGGCCAGTAACTGGTCCTTGGCTCGTGGAATCAGTTTCAGCTTGAGGTTGCGTCCATCGCGCGCGTTGCGATTGAGGTACTGCTCGAAAGCTCGCAGGCGGTGGTATTCGACGCCGATACTCTGGCCTTTGACTTCACCCGAGCTGTTACGGCTCTGATTGACCAGCACACGCAACTCACCGCTGCTGCGGATGCTTGCCAGATCACGGGCGGCCTTGGGTTGCTCGACTTCCAGCGGGCCAGCCACACGCGCCACCGCTGTGCACGACAGCAGCAATAGGCAGCAGGTGAGCAGCACTCGCAGCATCAAGGCTCCAGGACATAAATGGCCAACAGATCAATCCAGCAAACCCAGACAAATCTGCCGGGCGGCATACAACTGACCGCTCGCGCGGGGCGCGGAGGTTCGCACAGCCCGCCCAGGGACGCCAGCCAGTTATTACACACAACATCACAAATACGATCTAACTCTATGTATTAGTTCGCTTTTTAAATCGATAAAAAAGCTCTGCTATGCTGCCCGGTCAATCCAGCAGGTAGCACCATGCAACTCATCGACATCGGCGTCAATCTGACCCACCCAAGCTTTGCCGAACAACGCGAAGCACTCCTCACCCGTGCCTATGCGGCAGGCGTGCAGCAGATGCTGCTGACCGGCACCAGCCTCGACGAAAGCCGTCATGCCCTGGCGCTGTGCCGGCAGTTGGATGACGGCGGCACCCATTTGTTCAGTACCGCCGGCATCCACCCTCACGACGCCAGCAGCTGGAACAGTGACAGTTATGCCGAACTCAAGGCCCTGCTGGGTGACGCCCGAGTCCGCGCCGTGGGTGAATGTGGCCTGGACTTCAACCGTGACTTTTCCCCCAGACCACAGCAGGAACAAGTACTGGAGCAGCAACTGGCCTTGGCCGTGGAGTTGCAACTGCCGGTATTCCTGCATGAACGCGATGCTGACGAGCGCCTGCTGGCAATCCTGCGCCATTACCGGGATCAGCTGCCAGCTGCCGTGGTGCACTGTTTTACCGGGGAGAAGCGTGCGCTGTTCAGCTACCTGGATCTGGACCTGCATATCGGCATCACCGGCTGGATCTGCGATGAGCGGCGCGGCAGTCACCTGCATCCGCTGGTCAGGGAAATTCCGCGCGGCCGCCTGATGCTGGAAAGTGATGCGCCCTTCCTGCTGCCACGCAGCCTGCGGCCGAAACCGAAGAACGGCCGCAACGAGCCGGCCTTTCTCCTGGAAGTGCTGCGCGAGGTGGCCCTGCACCGTGGGGAAACCGAGCAGATACTGGCAGCCCACACCAGCGCTGCGGCCCAGGCCTTCTTCAACCTGCCACACTTGGAGAGTGCGGCGTCACTCACCTGACTCAGTGCCCATTGATAAGGATCAATGGCCAGGGGTTGGCGTTGCTGGATACTGCTGGCACTTTGCCTAAGGGTTTGCCGTTTTGCGCCTAAACCCAAAGAGTTTCGCGCCGATAACAGGTTTATCGACACGCCTCGATAAGCCCAAGCCAACCTGCAATGGCCACTAACCTCCACAAGGAAGAGATGTGCATGAGTCACTGGATTAGCGATCTTTCCCTGAAGTACAAATTCTGGGCCGTCAACGCCGTAGCCTTCTTCACCACCCTGCTGCTGGTGTTGTATGCCCTCCATCTGGAACATCAAACGCACCTGGACGCAGCCAAACAGGCTGCCCAGCAGCAAGCCCGCCTGCTCAGCCAATGGCCGGCAGAGCAGGCCTTGCCCAGTGGCGACAACCTGCTGAGTTTTGCCAACGGGCAGACCCCACGCCTGCCGGATAACCAGGGCAGCGTCTTGGCCAATGCCCGTGGCTGGGTCGAGCTCAATGGCAGCGGCGGGCTGATCGGCGCAGAGGTGATCACCCGCCAGGATGGTCAGCGCCTGGCCGTCACAGCCCAGGCGCCCAGTCAGATGGACGTATTCTTTGAGCGTGCGCCCAGCTATGCGCTGGTGGTCGCCCTGTTGATGCTGCTGCTTCTGGCCGCCTCGCAGTTGCTGATCCGTTTCCTGTTAAGCCACCTCAACACCCTCAAGGATGTGATGCTGCAGGTGGAGAAAAGCGGCGATCTCAGCGCTCGCGTCCCCCTCGACAGCCGCGATGAAGTGGGCCAGATGGCCAGCGCCTTCAATGCCATGCAGGCCGGTTACCAGCGTATCGTCAGCATCGTCGCGCAATCGGCCGCGCAGCTGGATGAAGGTGCCGAGCGCATGGCCAGCAGCATGCGTGAGGTTCGTGAGGGCATGCTCGATCAGCAGAGTGAAACCGAACAAGCGGCCACCGCGATCAACGAGATGTCCGCCACGGTGCACCATATTGCCGAACACACTGCCGATACCCGCGACCAGTCGAAGAACGCCGAGCAACTGGCTCGCAGCGGCCAGCAGGTGGTCAACCGCGTAGCGCTGTCGATTTCCGGACTGTCCAGTGGCGTACAGCAGACCGCGCAGATGATCGAACAACTGGCCGCCGACAGCCAGAAAATCGGCGGTGTGGTCAGCGAGATTCACGGGATTGCCGAACAGACCAACCTGCTCGCCCTCAACGCGGCGATTGAAGCCGCCCGCGCCGGTGAAATGGGCCGCGGCTTTGCCGTAGTGGCTGACGAAGTGCGCAACCTGGCCAAGCGCGTGCAGGACTCAACCGACCTCATCACCCAGATGATCAATACCCTGCAAAGTGGCACCCGTGATGCCGTGGACTTTATGCAGGACAGTTCGATCAAGGCGGATGAATGCGTCAAGCAGGCCGATGAAGCCGGTCAGGCGCTGGTCGCCATCACCGAATCCGTGGCGCATATGCGCGAAAGCAACACCCAGATTGCCGTAGCGGCCGAACAGCAAAGCCAAGTGGCTGAAGAAATGAATCGCGCCGTGATCCGCATCCGCGATGTCACCGAGCAGACCGTCGGGCAAACCGGCGAATCGGCGCTGACCAGCGCCAACCTGGCCAGCCTGGCCGGCGAACTGAACAAGGCCATCCGCCAGCTCAAGCTTTAGCGGGCCAAAGGGTTATGCCGTTGCCCACGGCAACGGCAGCAACCGGCGTTTAACCAAACACGGCTACCGTCTGCCGACTGATCGCCAGCAGCTCACCGCTGGCTGTCCACATCGCCGCGGCCACATGGCCATAGCCATCACGCGCATGCTCGATGTGCGCGCGATACAGGCACCAGTCCTGCGTCGTCAGTGCAGTCATGGGCTGGACGAACTCGATGGTCCAGGTCAGCGTGCTGCCCGGTGCCGGTGCATTCAGGTGCGGCAATACGGCAGGCGGCCAGGCATCAACCAGGGCCAGTAGATGGGCCTCATTGACCGCTTCGACCGTATCCTGATCACGCAAACGCACCCAACCGCCCATGTCCCGCGATGGATTGCCGCTGAACGGCATGCCACCGAAGGCCCAGCGCATGGCCAGGTAACGGGTGAACTCAGGGGTGACATTGGGGATATACGGCAATTCCTGGCAGGCTTCCACCGCCGTGGCCTGCGGGGCTGGCTCCGCCGCAACCGCGATGCGCGACTCACGCCCGGCACCGAAACTGCCCTGGACAATGGTCACCACCTGGCCATCCTGCACCGCACGGCCAAGCACCTGACTGACCGCCTTGCCCTCACGCAGCACTTCCACCTCAAAGCGCACCGGCACATCCGGCGCCGCCGGCCCCACAAACGTGATGGCCAGGGAACGCGGCGGTCGCCCACTCGCTACCTGGGCACGCATCGCTTCATACACCAGCGCGGCCACCAGCCCACCAAAACTGGCGCGGCCCTGCCCCCACTGCGCCGGGATCGACACGGCCAGTGGGTTGTCACGCACAGCCTGAAGCAATTCAGAAAAACCCATAACCACCTCACACACCCAAGATGTCGGTGATCTTAGGGCAAAGCCTGCAACCAATGGAACGACATTTCTGCCAAACTAACGACCTTTCTGCCAAATCATCTCGAAGAAGACACAAACTCCATGGCCAGCACCTGCAAGGCCTGATCAGCCTGCTGTTCTGCCTGCTGCATGGCCGCCCGCCAGGCGGGCACACAGGGCTGCAGATCGCTCTCGGCCTCAGCCCGCAACAGCCACTGCCAGTGATCATGCCAATCACCCAAGGCCGACTGCGCCTGCTTGAGTGCAGCAGCAGACGACCCAGGCAGGCCGCTTAACTGCGGATACGCCTCGGTGGCGTAGCGCAGCCGCTTGACCAACAAACGCAGACGGTGACGGTCATGGGCGGGATCCAGCAGGGCCTGGCTCAGCCGCTGACGGTCCTTGCGCAGGCGCTTGCTGATCAGCTTCTGCAGACTGCACTGCTGCTCGTTGTCAGCCTCTTCCCGCCACTGCTGCGGCCAGAGGTCAAGAGCGCTGAGCAACTGTTGCAGCGCCGCACTCTCCAGCAGCTTCGCATAGCCCTGCTGCAATAATGGCTGACGGGCCTGGGCGACACTGCCAAGCCCTTGCTGGCGCAAATGGCCCTGCAGCACCTCGAGGTCACGCAGCGGGCCACTCAGGCGGCCCAGCTCTGCCGCCCGCTGCTGCAGGTCGGCACAGGCAGGAATCGCGGTGAGCGGCCTTAACAGGCTGCGCAGCTGGCGCAAGACAATGCGCAGATCATGCAGGGCCTCATCGTCAGTACCTGCCAGCAAGCGCTCACGGCAGGCAAACAGACGCACCTGGATGCGCAGCACATGCTCCTGGATCTTTTCGCTCAAGCCATCCACATCACATCACTCCTGTGAAATTGTTCCCCAGCTTATGCGCAACCCCACCGCCTACAAGTGGCCAATGGTCGCGTGTATTGCCGCAGCAGACACGCGACCACCAAACAAGCCGGCACTAGGGCTCCAGACGGGTAAAACGCCAAGGCAGGGCCTTGCGCAGCATATTCAGGTGCATGCGCAATTGAGCCGGCGCCAGCGCCTGCCCGGCATAGCGCTGCGCCTCGAACGCGGCGGCAAACGCAGTAATTGCCTGGGCTTGCTCGGGTAACTGCTGCGCAGCCCGCGCGGCATAATCGCGCGGCCCTTCGCCGGGCTTGCGCGGCACACCATGACGCGCCAGCAAGGTTTCGAAACGGCGGAACAGCCGTTGCTGCACATCACGCTCGCGCTGCCAGGGTTTGAACAGCCACAGCGCCAGCAGCCCCAGCAACAGACCACCTCCGCCCACCAGGCCGAGCACCAGCGACTGAGCATCCACCCGCCCTAGCCAGCGCTGGAGAAACTCCAGCTGCTGCTGGCTCTGATAGCCCAGCACCCAGCGTTGCCAGCCGTAGTTGAGGTTGTCCCAAGCCAGGCGCAGTTCATTCAACCAGCTGAGGTTGCGATAACGCAGTGGCGAAAAAGGCGAGTCCTCAAGAAAGCTCTGTTCCCCGGCCAAAGCTTCCTCCAGGCCCATTTCCACCCGTTCAGGGGCCACCTGGAAGGTCGGATCAACACTGACCCAGCCTTGCCCCGCCTGCCAGTATTCGACCCAGGCATGGGCATCGAACTGGCGCACCTGCACATAGTTGCCCGCTGGGTTGTACTCGCCGCCCTGATAACCGGCCACCACCCGCGCCGGGATACCCGCCGCGCGCAGCACATAGGTCATGGCCCCGGCATAGTGGGCGCAAAAGCCGCTACGGGTCTCGAACAGAAAATCATCGATATTGTTCACCCCCAAGGTTGGCGGGGTCAGGGTGTAGGCAAAGGGTTCACGATTGAAGTGGCGGAGCAGCGCCTGCACCAGCTGTTCGGGTTGTGCATGTTCACGTTTGAGCTGAGCGGCCCAGGCACGGCTACGCGGTTCGCCCTGATCAGGCAACTGCAAGGCGCGGCGCAGGGCCTCCTGGGGCGGCTGCAACTCACGCTGCGCCTGCGGCCAGGAGGTGACCTGATAGATCAGCGAGCGATCCACTGGCTGACGGCGTTGCAGGCGAAAATCACTCATCTGCCGGGTCTGCTCCAGCGAGGTTTGCGCCACATCCAGGGCAAACAACCAACGCTGTGAACTGGGCTGCATGACGATGCTGTAGCTCAGCGCCTCACCTTGCTTGAGCCACTGCGCGCCCGGAGCGAACTCGGCGTAGTCAGACTGTGACCAGCGCCGTCCATCGAAGCGATCCAGAGTCAACGCACGCCAATACAGCTCACTGCGCGGCGGCGTTTGCCCCTCGAAACTGGCGCGAAAAGCCAGCGCTGCAGAGCGACTCAAATCGGCGATATCCGCCGGGGCCATGCTGTCCGACAGCCCAGTCGTGGCCTTGTCATTCGGCACCGGCAAGGACCACAGCGGCCCCATACGCGGAAAGAACACAAACAACAGCAACATCACCGGTAGCGCCTGCAGGAGCATCCCACCGGCCAGGCGTGCGGTCGGCCAGGGTTGCTCGGCCAGGCTGCTCTGCTGCAAGCCGATCAGTGCGGCCAACAATGCCGTCACCGGCAACAGGCTGTAAAAAGCCATCAGCATGCTGTCATCGAACAGGTAGGCGGTGACCACCACAAAGAAACCCAGAAACACCAGCACCAGCGCATCACGCCGCGTACGCATCTCCAGCAGTTTCAATACAAAAGCCGCAACCAACAGCACCACCCCGGCATCCAGGCCAATCAGGCTGCCGCGGGAGAGAAACACCCCAACAGCTGCAGCCAGCATCAACCCGCCCTTGGCCCAGGCATTCGGGTAGCGCGCTCGCATGCGGAAAATCTGGATGCGCCAGGCGGCGCTGCCCAGCCACAGGCCGATAATCCACAGCGGTAAATGCGTCAGATGGGGAATGATCACCAGCACCTGCGCCACCAACAGCCACGTCAGACTGATGCGCGGAATCGTGGTAAGCCGACTCATGGCGCACGCCCGAACAGCGCCAGGGCGCGCAGGCAGGCATCGCGGTGCAGCTCACCACTGTCGGCGCCCAGCACCTGACCCGGCAAGCTCAGGGCAAACGGCTGCTGCCGCTCGGATAACTGCAATACCCAGTGGCAGAGCAGCGACAGGCGCGTTTCCACATCACCGGTCAAGGCATCGAAATCCAGGTACAGATCACGCCCACTGATCGTGGCAAAATCCTTGACCAGCAGCCCCTGCCCACGGGAATAGGCCTTCCAGTGCAAGCGGCGTTTGGAGTCGCCCGGCTGATAGGTCTTCAGCCCCTGATAGTCATCTACACCCTGGCCATGGGGCCGGCTGCCCTCCTCGTCCTGATCCTCACTGGCACCGGCGGACAGCGGCAGATCACCCGGCAAAGGCCGTGGGTAGACCAGCACCTGCTGATCCAGATCGACCCAGCTCCAGGCCACCAGAATCCCCAGCGGGAAACGGCTCTCGACTCGCAGACGACCCGGCCGTAGCCAGCCGCGCTGCAGCGCCGGCAGGTTTAGCTGAGATTCGCTCACACCCTGCGCCGGCACATCCAGGGTCTGTAAATCGGCCGGTGGCCAGCCCAGACTGACGGCCTGATGGGGTCGCTGGCTACTTTCCAGACGCACACGAAAACTGGCGGGCTCACCGACAAATACCGCCGGCGCAGTACCGGCCTTGAGGATCAGCCCGGCCAGGTTACGGTAGGTGTGCAGAATGGCCACGATAAACACCGAGCCGAGGAGGAAGGTCAGGCCATAGGCCAGGCTGTTCTGGTAGTTGATCGCCGCCAGCAGCATCAACAGCAGCGCCAGCATAAAAGCCGCACCGACCCGACTGGGGATGATAAAAATCCGCCGCTGATTCAGCCGCACACTGGCCGCAGCCGGAATGCGCCGCGCCAGCCAGCGGTTCCAGCGTGGTCGGAGCTGGGCGATCAAAGCGCCGGCACCTCACGCAGCAACCATTGCACCAGGCTACCGGCACCATGCCCGGCCGGGTCGGCGCGTTCACGCAGGCGATGGCCAACCACTGAGGGCAGTACGGCCTGCACATCTTCCGGAATCACATAATCACGCCCGGCGAGGAAGGCCCAGGCACGCGCCGCCGCCAACAACGCCAGACTGGCCCGTGGTGACAAGCCCCAGGCGAACTGCGGCTGGGTACGGGTGGCATCGACCAGGCGCAGCACGTAGTCGATAAGGGCATCGCTCGCACGCACCTTGGGGATTTCCGCCTGCACCAGAGCCAGTTCGCGGTGATCCAACAGCGCGGGCAGGGTCGGCAACAGCGAACGCCGCGAATCGCCGAGCAGCAGGGATTTTTCCGCTGTCTTGCCGGGATAGCCCAAGGACAGGCGCATCAGAAAACGGTCAAGCTGCGACTCGGGCAAAGCAAAGGTACCGCCTTGGCTCACCGGGTTCTGCGTGGCAATCACGAAGAAGGGTTCGGGCAGTGGCCGGGTCGCGCCCTCGATGGTCACCTGGCCCTCCTCCATGGCTTCGAGCAGCGCACTCTGGCTTTTCGGCGTAGCACGATTGATCTCATCGGCCAGCACCAACTCGGCGAAGATCGGCCCCGGATGGAAGATGAACTGCCCGGTGTCCTTGTCGAACACCGAGGTGCCGAGGATGTCGCCGGGAAGCAGGTCGGAGGTGAACTGGATACGCTGAAAACTCAGGCCCAATACCTTGGCCAGGGCGTGGCTGAGGGTGGTTTTCCCCATGCCAGGCAAGTCCTCGATCAGCAGGTGACCACGCGCCAACAGGCAAGTCATTGCCAGGCGAACCTGCGCTTCCTTGCCCAGAACCACCTGATTGATCGAGTCCAGGCAGGCATCTAATTTCGTGCGCATCGCTCACTCCTTATGCAAGTGGATCGATGCTACTGGGCCGAGATGGGGTCGGCAAAGAGCAAAGTTACCTTTGCTCACGAATCTGTGCCGATAACCTGCACTTTCACACCGAGGACGATTATTTTCGCCTTTGCTTGAAGCGCTGGCGTCCGAACACCTCAGCTCGGGCGCTGCATCTCGAAGGTGTCGCGGGTGCGGGTATAAGCCATGCCACCCAGACGCCCGACCAGATCGAGCTTGTGCGCATCGATACGACCCTGCTCATTGAGCACCGCATCGTCGATATGCGCCAACAGCACTTCGGCGAAGATCAGATGGCAGTTGGGTTTATCTGCCGGATAAGCTTGAATCTGCGCCACCCGGCACTCAAAGGCCACCGCCGCACCAGCTACCCGAGGCGGCGTTACCTGCTGCGATGGCAGGCTGACAATGCCGCACTGTTCAAACTCGCTGATGCCATAAGGCAACACCGCCGCACTGGCATTCATAGCCTCGGCCTGGGCAAAGGACACCAGTTGAATCACCAACTCGCCGTTGGCCTGCACATTCAGCAGGGTGTCCTTCAGACTGCCATCGGCGCGGTGATTGACGTTGACCAGCAAGGTTGGCGGGTCATCGCTGATCACCTGGAAGAAGCTGAACGGCGCCAGGTTGCTGATGCCCTCAGCCGATTGCGTGGAAACCCAGGCAATCGGCCGCGGGGTAATGGTCGACGCCAACCAGCGGTAGCGTTCAAGCGGCGCGAGGGCCTTGAAATCCAGTTGCATCAGCGACCTGCTCGCGACTCACGGATATAGAAACGGGCGCGCTCGGACTTCGCCGTACAGCCCTTGTAAGCCTCGAACTGCTGCTGGGTTTTCGCCGCGGTGAGCAGCGACAGCGCCTTGGAGTAACTCACCGTACCGGCGAAACCCTCGGCCTTGGCCAGGTCCAGCTCGCGCCAGGCGGCGTCCAGCTGATTGGCGCAGCTGTTGCGATAAGCCGTTTTCCCCGCACAACCGCTGAGCACCAACAGCAGCATGGGCAACACGATCCACAGTTTCATCAGGTAACTCCTGCAAATAGACAGACGATTGACTCGGCAGCACAACGCATCGCCGTCAATGATTGCGATGCATCAATACAGCCACTAAGACGCGTAGAACAGGCAAAAGTGCCAACCCCTTGCAACCGCTCTAGCCAGACACAGCGGGTAAACTGATCGCGCTGGATACTAGCAAATCGCGCCTTGGCGGCGTGCAACACGGCGCGTATGTTCGCTAGATAAATAGTGATGGGGGACATCAGGATGAGTAAGCGCATTGCGCTGGTATTGGGCTCCGGTGGTGCGCGCGGTTATGCGCACATCGGCGTAATCGAGGAGCTGGAAGCCCGTGGCTATGAAATCGCCTGCATTGCCGGCTGCTCCATGGGCGCGGTAGTCGGCGGCATCTACGCCGCCGGCAAACTCAATGAATACCGCGAATGGACGCAGAGCCTGGATTATCTGGATGTGCTGCGCCTGCTCGATGTGAGCTTTCGCCTGGGGGCGATTCGCGGTGAAAAGGTCTTCGGCAAGATTCGCGAAATAGTCGGCGAGATCAACATCGAAGAACTGCCGATTCCTTTCACCGCCGTGGCCACCGACCTGACCAACCAGCAGGAAATCTGGTTCCAGGAAGGCTGCCTGCACCAGGCCATGCGCGCTTCAGCGGCAATTCCCAGCCTGTTCACCCCGGTGGTGCAAGGCAAACGCATGTTGGTCGATGGTGGCCTGCTCAACCCGCTGCCCATTGTCCCGGTGGTCTCCAGCCACTGCGACCTGATTATCGCGGTCAACCTCAACTCGACCAACCAGCAGCACTACGAGCTGCCGGTGATCGAACGCGCCCCCGCGCTCAAGGGCCGCTTCGATCTGCTGATGAGTTCCCTCGGCTCGCGCCTGCCCTCGTTCAAACGCAAACAGGGCGAGGACGACGAACTGCTTCTGCTGGAAGACCAGAGCCACGCCGTGCTGCCTGAAGCCATCAACCCCTGGCAACAGAACGTCCGTGGCAACCTGGACAAAGCGGCAGCACCTAAGTCTGCCAGCGGCTCACGAGTCGCCGACCTCAGCGGCCCCGCCTCGCTGTTGGAGCTGATCAACCAGAGCTTCGAGGTAATGCAGACCTCATTGGCACAGTACAAGATTGCCGGCTATCCACCAGACATCCTGATCAATGTGCCCAAGCGCGTGTGCCGCTTCTTCGAGTTCTACAAGGCGCCGGAGCTGATCATGCTCGGCCGACAGATCGCCCGCGATACGCTGGATAAGTACGAACGCGGGGATCACTGAGGTCCAGGGTCAGAAGCGATAGGACAGGCTCAACGAGGTGCTCTCGTTGTTCTTGTCCTTGCCGACCTGGTTGGAGTTCTTTTCCTTGCGCTCATAACTGACGGCAAGCAGCAGGTCCTTGGTCAGTTTATGGCCCAATGTAAGGGCGTACTTGTCTTCGTCCTCTTCTTTACCCTTGGGGTCATTGCCATAGTCGGTATGCCGACGGGTATAGGCGATGCCGGCAAAACTGTCCCAGGGTAATTTGCGTGCATACGCCACTTTCCAGCCGCCCTGATCCTTGTCTTTTTTGCGCTGATCATTGTCCTCAACCTTGGGGGAATAACTCAGGTCGAAGCTGTCATGGCTTGTGGGTTTGAACTTGACGGAAAACTTGAGCGTATCGACTTCAACGTCTGGCGTGTTCTCGCTGTTGAGGTCACGGTTTTCGTAGTTGTAGCGCACCCCTAGCTCCAGCACGCGATTGAGCTTGTGGCTGACGCCCAATGACCAGATGGTACTGGAAACGTCATAGCGGTGATCTTTGTACAGCTGCAGGTAAGTAACCGATGGATTGACCTTCAAACGCCAGTCTGGCACCAGAAAAACGGGGCCAGTGGAAAGCGCAATCGTCTCTCGGTTCAGGGTGTCCTGGTCGTCCTGGCGGGCATGACTGAAATTGCCAGCCAGATTCCAGCGATCGCCGCGCTCATTCAGGCCATAGGAGTAACGTAACGCAGCAGACGCTTGACGACGATTGTCATGCACAGAAGGCTTAGGTTTGGCAGTTACATCAGTATCACCTGCGTCGTCATCCTCGTCGTCCAGATCCTCATCATCGTCGAGGTCGTCTTCGTCCAGATCCACGTCTTCGAGCAGATCATCGTCAAAATCGGCATCAGCGAAGTCGTCATCTTCGTCAAAATCGTCGTCGAGGTCTTCATCGTCATCATCATTAAATGACGGTTCACTGACCGGGCTGCCAGCAGAAGCATTGGCCGTGTCGGTGTCATGAATCAGGGCAAACTGGACTTTGCCACCGTAGCTGTGTGCTTTGGTCTTGCTCGCTGCTTTGCGCTGCAGCTTGCGCGCCTGCTTGGCCTCTTCACTGTCAGGCGCGTTTGCGATCAGCTGCGCCAGTTCACTGCGGGCCGCCGGGTAATCAAAGCTGTCGAGATGCAGGCGCGCCAGGCGCAGGCGGGCCTGATTATGTGATGCCTGTAGATCAGGGTTGGCCAGTACCTGGCGATACGCAGAGATGGCTGCACCCAGCGAGCCCCAACGCGCTTGTTGCTCAGCCTGCCGACTGATTTCGGCATACTCGGACGCCTGTCCATACAGCGGTAAGCCCAAGGTTCCCAACAATGCGGCAACAGCGACACCCTTGCGATTCATGACAGCTCCTGAGACGCGTGCAGATCAATTTGCGGCGCAGTCTATGCAGGCTCCTGAAGGCCGTCTAGCGCGACGCCAGAATGCGAATAGCCGTTCACAATGCCTCGCTCAGGCGATAACCAAGACCAGTTTCGATGACGATAAAAAGCGGGGCGATGAGGTTTTCACCGAGCTCCTGTCGCAGGTGGCCACCCACAACACGTAAATAGAGGTTTTCTTCGCAGTAGGTCTGATTCCAAATGTTATGGGGCAGTTGCTGCTGGATCACCACCCGGCCGATATTCGTGGCCAGTTGCGCCAGTGCGGCATTTTCCTTACAAGTCAGGCTAATCGAAATCCGCCAGAAGCGGCCCGCTGCTGCGCCCCCCCACTAGCCTTTTCCACATCGTCGCTAGACGCAGCAACATGACCGCGGGGTTTTGGCTCACAGTGCCAAGACAAGGCAGAAAGACAGCAAGCCACAGAACGTGGAGCGAGCCAGATGGGCCCCGCGGATGGAAAGTCCAAAGCCCAGCGACACCCCGTCGAGAATGCTCATGTGTTTGCTCCTTGTTACGGTGGCTAACGCGTGGCAACCAAGGCGTAAAGGAACGAGTGCGGGCGATGCTGCCCGGCATAAAGAAAGCGTAAAGATCGCGAGCCATGGACAAACAAAAACGGCCAGGCGCCCTGCTTTACAGGTCGTCTGGCCGTATGTGTCGCTCGCTACGCCTAGAACGTAGCGCTGAAGGCGTTACTGAATGGGGCTTTCAACCTCGCTTTCTTCCAGCAGCATTTCCTCGGCCGGGGCTTCAGGGGCCATGCCCGCCAAACCACCGCCACTGCTCATGGCCAGCGCGACGAACTGCTCCACGGTCATCTGCTTGCCATTGAAGGTCACCTGATCGTTGGCGTAATGCAGGCTGGAGCTGATGTCCTCGCCCTGCAGCACGGCCAACTCGCTGGCTACCGCCATACCGCTGGCCATTTCACCGACCATCGCAGCCTGCTGGGCAATCGCTTCCTTGTCGGTTTCCCCAGCAATCGCCGCCTGCACGCCAATCACATCAGTAATCATCGCCTTGGACACCCGCAACTTGGCATCCAGTTGGGCGATCAGTTGCTTGACCAGCTCAGGCGCCGGCAAGTCGAAGGACGCCGGCTTGTCCAGGTCCAAGCCAAAGCTGAAGCTGCTTTCGCCGTTGGCGGTCTTGAAGGCCAGTTTTTCCAGGGCCAGGCCCGGTTTACCAGCCAGCAGTTTTTCCAGATCAGCCTTGAACTGCTCGGTTTGCGCGTCGGTCAGCTGTGGCATGCCACTTTCGCTGTCGACCTTGCCGTCCTTGAGCAGCGTGCCGTACAGCTCGACCATCGATTGCAGGGCGGCGGCATCGAGGTTTTTCACGCTCCAGTGCATCTGCGAGGAACCGATATCGGTGCCCTGGTAGCTGATCATGCCGATGTCATAGCTGTAACGCGCCGAGAGCTGCTGATTGGCTTCGCTGGTTTCATCACGCTGGACGAAATCCTTGAACAGGATGGGGGCGTTCTCGCCAACCTGCAGTTCAATCTGCTGCAAGCGCACCTCGTTCTGCCCCAGGTAGAAATCACTGACGCCCTTGCGGGTGTTGCTGCTGAGGTTCATGCCCTTGAATTCAAGACGCATGCTTTCATCGCTGGCCAATTTGGCGCTGACCTTGAAACTGTCCATCACCCCGCTGGCGGCGATCTGCTCTGCATCGGCCGTGGTGTCAAAGTCGATGTTCAGGCCACTGAAATCGATGCGTGTCTGCTCATCCAGATCCATCTGCAGCGGCTGCAAGCGCATGTCACCTTGCATCGAGCGGTCATAACCGAGGCTGACATGACCTTGCAGCGGCGCACCGTCCTGGCTGGCGGCGAACCACTTCTCCAGCTCGGGGCTGCGCTCCAGGGCGTAATTGCTGGTGGCCATTACGGGCAGCAACTTGAGTGCCTTGAGCCGCGACAGCGGGAAAGGGCCGTGCTCGATATGATCCGTCACCGTCCATTCGAAGTTGGCCGGGGCCTCGCCATCCAGACTGCCGACCAGTTTGATGCGGTAACGCGCATCGCTGCTGAACAGCTGCTGCTGCAGTGAAAGCAGCTCGACCGTGGCGCTGAAGCCGACGGCTGGCAGGGTCTTGGCCATGTCCTCGTTGGCCTTCTTGATCGAGGTATCCAGCACTTCGGGCAGCTGCTGGCCGGTGTACCAGGCGCCAGCCGTGCTCAATGCGCCAAGGGCGACAATAACGCCGATGGCGCTGCCTAGAATTTTCTTCATGGGGGTATGTCCGTTGCTTGGTTAAGGGTCTTCCCTGTTGCCACAGAAAGCGCCAGGAGCGCCGCATATGACTTGAGGTGCAGCCGCCAATGGCCGCTGCAAAGCGCGGCAAGGCTACCACCCGACTTGGCGGCAACCAAGCGGGCGTCGCAGGAAACCCACTGAAAATGCCAACCCGCTCGAACAACTCGGCGGGTTGGCAGCAAGTGCTATCAGCTGTGCGCTGTGTCGCGGCACTCGGACTGTTGCGTTACCGGCTGACCAAGCGGTGCGCCGACCCAGTCACTCAGCAGGCTATAGGCCACGGCCAACAAGGTTGGACCGAGGAACAGGCCCATAAAGCCAAATGCCAGGATGCCGCCGAAGACCCCGAGCAACACCACGATCAGCGGCAGGTTGCCGCCACGGCTGATCAAATAAGGTTTGAGGATGTTGTCCACGCCGCTGATCACGAAAAAGCCCCAGACCAGCAGGAAGATGCCCATGCCGACTTCGCCCTGCCAGAACAACCAGGCCACGGCGGGCCCCCAGATCAGCGGTGGCACCATGATCAGGCTGAAACCGAAGGTCAGAATGCCCAGTATCAAAGCGCCCGGTACCCCGGCGATGGTAAAGCCGATCCAGGCCAGAATGGCTTGCGCCGCTGCGGTTCCGATTACCCCGTTGACCACCCGTTGCACGGTGCCGGCAACCAGCTCCAGGTAATGCTCGGCGCGATCACCAATCAGCCGCTCCAGCAGGCTCTCGGCAAAGGCCGCCAGGCGCGGGCCATCACGGTAGAAGAAGAACACCAGCACCAGGCTCAACGCCAACTCGACCATGCCGCCACCAATCCGCGCACTGCGTGCCAGCAACCAGTTGCCCACCTGCCCCAGGTACGGCTGCACCGTGGCGAACAGTGCGGCGCCCTGCTGGTCGATGGTTTGCCAGAAGCCCAACAGATTGGTTCCGATCAGCGGCACCTCGACCAACCAGGTCGGCGCCGGCGGTAGGCCATCGACCTGAAAATCCTTGAGCAGGCCGGTCAAATCCTTGATGTGATCAGCCAGATTCAGCCCAAGCATGATCAGCGGCACGGCCACCAACAGGGTCCACACCAGGGTCAGCACACCGGCGGCCGTGGCCTGGCGGCCACCGAGCAAACGGGTCAGCACACGCATTACCGGCCAGCTGGCGAACGACAGCACCGCAGCCCAGAACAGTGCCGACCAGAACGGTGCCAACACCCACAAGCTGGCGCCCAGCAAGGCCAACAGCAGGATCTGCACCAGCAGGCGATCGTTATTGGCCATTCAAATAGCTCCCGGCAAAACGCAAAAAGGCTCTGCCACAGGGGCAGAGCCGAAAGAGTGAAGTACGGCAAGGTTACCGGCAAATAGGCGTTTAACGCAGCACGTTGAGTTGCACGCCACTGGCATCAGGCTCACCCAACTCCAGACGACTGGCGCGCACCCGCTGTTCGATCAGGGCTTCGCGCCAGGCCTCGGCCTGAGCGCCACTGATGCTGATACGCAGTGTGCTGTCGAGTTTGAGCGTGCGTGCCAGCAGTTCAACCCAGACCGTGCTGGGTTCGACCTGCTGGCTGATGCGCAGTTCACCGCTGCCCTTGAGCTGACGCTGCAGGGTGGCCGGGGTCGGCAAAAGCTCGGGCAACGGCGCGTTGGCCGCCAGCAGTTCGCTATGCAGATAGGCGCGCTTGTTGCCACGGGTAATGCTGTACAGCGCCAGCAGGCTGTCCTGGCGTGGCGCGGCCAATCGCAGCAAGGCGTAGCTTTGCTGATCATCGGAACCGGTCAGGGTGGCATTGCCGAATACCGCATTGGCCCACAGGCTGCTGGAACCACATTCACGGCCCACACACCAGTAGAGCAACTGCGCATCCTGCGCCTGCAGGGCCTCACGGGCGTGAGCAAAGGCTTCATTGGCCGAGTGGGTACGTGGCAGCTCATAGGTCACGGCGGTCAGTGGACCCTGCGCCGTCACCTCACGCTCATAGCGCAAGGTGCCACTGATACGGCGAATCGCACCCTGCGGGTAAATACGCTCCTGCTCGGCGAGGTTTTTGAACGTGACAATCTTGCTGTTGGCAAAACGTGGCAGGACATCGAGGTCCTGGCTGCCTGGAACATCAGCGCAGGCCATGGCGCTGACCAGCAGCAGGCTCAAACCAAGGCTGTAACGATTAGCGCGGCTCATTTGATCAACATCGCTTGGGCGGCTTTAACAACTTTTTCACCATCAGCTTCGCGCTGTGGCACCAGCAAACCGCGTTGCACCGCAGGACGCGCAGCCACTTCAGCCATCCAGCGCTGCAGATGCTCAAGACCGTCGACGGACACACCAGCCCAGTCGTGGATACGCACCCAAGGGTAGGTGGCAATGTCCGCAATGCTGTAGTCATCGGCCAGGTACTGCGACTCGCTCAAGCGACTGTCGAGCACCTCATAGAGACGGCGGGTTTCGTGCTGATAACGGTCGATCGGGCCTTGCAGCTTCTCCGGGAAATAGCGGAAGAACACATTGGCCTGGCCCTGCATCGGGCCGACCCCACCCATCTGGAACATCAACCACTGAATCACCCGCGAGCGGCCCTTGGCATCGCTGGGCAGCAACTGGCCGGTTTTCTCGGCGAGGTACAGCAGAATGGCGCCGGACTCGAACACCGCGAAGTCATCGTTAGCGCGGTCGACAATTGCCGGAATACGGCCATTGGGGTTGATCTTGAGAAAGGCCGCGGCCTTCTGTTCCTGCTTGTCGAAATTCAAAGCCTGCACGGTGTACGGCAGCTGTAACTCTTCCAGTGCGATGGACGCTTTATGGCCGTTGGGGGTGGCGGCGGTATACAGGTCGATCATGCGAATCTCCGTGGCTATCGCCCACACCTTTCCCCAGTTGCCTTTAGCAAGTCAAGGCGCAGCCAGGAATGCTTTGAAACAGTCTGCTACCAAGCCTGCACCCTCGTCGTCATCCAGATGCAGATGATGACCGCCAGGCAACTGCGCCACCTCGATAGGCAGGCCCTCGACCAGCTGAGTCATGCTCGGCTGCGCGAGCAGCATGCCTTGCTGCGCCATCACCAGTTTGGCCGGGCATTGCAGACTGCGCACAAACGCCAGTGCATGGGCCTGGGTCAGGCGCAGCGGTGATGGCAGGGTCAGGCGGCTGTCGGTGCGCCAGGTATAACCACCGGGCACCGGCATCAGGCCACGCTGAGCCAGTAGTTCTGCAGCTTCACGGCTGACAGCCCCTACCCCACGCATACGCGCTTGCACCGCCCGGTCGAACTCGGCGTACACCGGTTTGCTCTTGCCGGCCAGTGCCAACTGCGCCTTGAGCGCTTCGCCGAGTTTCTGCGGCGCCGTGTCAGCTTCACCGGTGTAGGGAATCAGCCCATCAATCAGCGCCAATCGCGCAATTCGCTCCGGCATCGCGCCGGCCAACAGCACCGACACAATCGCGCCCATGGAGTGCCCGAGCAGGGAAAACCGCTGCCAGCCGAACTGTTCGGCAACCTGTAGCACATCGTGGGCATAGTCCCAGATGGCGTAGCTACCACCTGGTGGACGGTGATCAGAATGGCCGTGGCCGGCGAAATCCAAGGCCACGATACGCAGCCCCGGCAACAACGGCGCCAGACGGGAAAAGCTGGCGGCATTGTCCAGCCAGCCATGCAGGGCGATCACCGGCACGCCGTCTTCCGGGCCATACAGATGGGCAGCCAGTTCGATATGCGGCAGACGCAGGCGCACTTCTTCGAATGCCAGGCTCATGCGCGTTGCTCACTTGCCGGTTGTCCGGCCCAGCGCTGGAACAGCTTTTTCAAGAGCTCGGCAGTGTCCTGCGGGCGTTCCAAGGGAAACATATGGCCGCCGGGTAGTGTCAGGTACTCACCCTTCGGCACGCGGCGCACCAGATGGGCGTGATGCGGCAGTACCACCCGACTGTGCCGGCCACGCACCATGGCCAGCGGCACTTTCAATTGTTGCGGCCGCCCCGGGCTGGTGTGCGGCACGCTGCGGTAGATGCTGATTTCCGTGGCCGGATCAAAACGCAGGCGCAGGTTATTGCCCGTTGCTTGGAGACCGTGTTGTACATAGGCGTCCAGACAGTCCGGATCAAAGCGGCGGAACAGCCCCTTGCCGGCGAAATAGCCGCGCGCCTCGGCCAGGTCGACAAACTCTTCACGTCGGCCCAGGGTGCGCCCGGCCGGGGTAATGCGGTCGATAAAGCCAAAGCGTTTGGCCGCGCGAATCACCATTTTGTCCGCCAGGGTCAGCACCGGCGAATCCAGCATCACCACCCCACGGTAAAGCTCGGGGCGCAGCAACGCGGCGTGGTAATGCAGTACGCCACCCAGGGAATGGCCAACGCCCCATACAGGCTGCGGGTTGGATTCGAGGTGGTGAATCAGCTCATCGACCAGGTTGCTCCAGTTATCGTTGACCGGGAAACGCGGGTCATGGCCATGCTGTTCCAGATGCTGCACTAAATAGTCAGGCGCCAGAGCGGCAAATAGCTTGCCGTAGGTGGCCGAGGGAAAGCCGTTGGCATGGGCAAAGAATACGGATTGGGTCATGGCGACGGGCTTATCTGGGAAGTTGCCAATGATTGTCCGGCAGCCCCGCCGATGCAGCAATGACAAAACGGCCAGTGAATGACGGCACTGTAGCCAAAGCTGATGGGAGGCCAGCCGGAACGGCAGTGGCGGGTTCTACGGATTAACGCAGCGCTGGACCACTCTCCCCCAACGGCACAATGGCCATGGTCAGCCGGGAGATGCAGCTGGCCTTGCCATCCTCGCCACTCAGACGGATATCCCAGACGTGGGTGGTGCGCCCCAGGTGCACCGGTCGCGCCACCGCAGTGACCCTGCCACTGCGCAGACCGCGCAGGTGGTTGGCGTTCACTTCCAGGCCAACGCAGTAGAACTTGCTGCTGTCGATACACAGGTGGCTGGCGGTGGAGCCAAGGGTTTCCGCCAGCACCACGGAGGCGCCGCCATGCAGCAGGCCGTAGGGTTGATGGGTGCGTGCATCGACCACCATGCTGGCGGTCAGCGACTCGTCATCAAAAGCATCGAAACTAATATCCAGTTGCTCACCAATGGTGTTCTTCAGAAAGCCATTGAGCTGAGCCAAGTTCGGGGTTTGCTGCCAGACGGCCATAGTCAGTCCTTTAGGGTCGATTCAGCCAGAACGTGGCCGGCATGCTGCATGCCGGCCACACACCTGATCACTCGTGCCAGAGCACCGTTTCACTGCGCTCGGTCCACTCGCCGAAGCGTTCGCCATAAGTGCCTTCAACCACCGCACGCTTGATCTTCAAGGTCGGGGTAAGGAAACCGTTGTCCACCGCCCAGACTTCCTTGACCAGCACCAGGCGTTGCAGGCGCTCATGCTTGTCGAGGCTCTGATTGACCTCTTCCAGCAGTTTTTTCAGACTGCTTTCCAGCTCGCCACGACCGCTGCTGGCTTCGCTGCGCCCCACATCGGACAGCACGCAAAGCGCCATGGGCTGCGGCATGCCATCGCCGACCACACACACCTGTTCAATACGCGAGTGCTCGCCGAGCAGGTTCTCGATCGGTGCTGGGGCGACGTACTTGCCCTTGCTGGTCTTGAAGATTTCCTTGATTCGTCCGGTCAGGCGCAGATTGCCTTCGCTGTCCTGCTCGCCTTTGTCACCGGTGCGCAGGAAGCCATCGGGGGTGATGGTTTCTGCGGTTTTTTCCGGGTCCTTGTAATAGCCCTGCATGGTCGCGCCGCTGCGCACCTGCACTTCGCCATCCTCGGCGATGCGCACTTCGACGCCTGGGCTGTTCTGGCCGATCCAGCCCTGCTTGAACTTGCCCGGCCGGCACACATGGGAGTAACCGCAGTTCTCAGTCATGCCATAGACCTCAAGCACATCCAGGCCCAGGCGCTTGTACCAGTTGAGCAGCGCTTCAGGCACCGGCGCCGCGCCAGACAGGGCGTAGCGCACGGCATCCAGGCCCAGACCGACCAATACCTTCTTGCCGATGATGCGGCCAATGATCGGCAGCTTGAGCAGAAAATCCAGCTTCTCGGCCGGCATCTTGCTGTAGACGCCCATCTGGAACTTGGTCCAGATCCGTGGCACGCCAAACATCACCGTTGGCCGCGCGCGTTTGAGGTCTTCCAGGAAGGTGTCCAGGCTCTCGGCAAAGAAGATCGTCTGCCCGGCGTAGATCGACGCCAACTCGACAAACATGCGCTCGGCCACGTGACACAGCGGCAGGTAGGACAGCACTCGGTCATTCTCGCCGACACCAAACAGTTCAGTGGCATGACTGGCGGCAAAGCCGAAATTGCTGAAATGATGCATCACACCTTTCGGCGTGCCGGTGGTGCCTGAGGTATAGATGATGGTGGCGAGCTGATCGGCCGCTGGCTTGGGGTTGTCCTGAATCGGCGTACAGGCCTGCAAATCATCCCAGGTAAAGCTGAATTCACCCTGCGGACGCAGCGGCAGACCGACGGTGGGCACGCCCTCGGGCACCCCGGCCAGCATGGATGGCCAATCATCCAGCTTGCCAACAAACACCAGCGCCGCCTCGGAATGGCGTAGCACCTGGCCGACTGACTCGGCGGTGAGATTGGGATACAGCGGCACCGAGACATGCCCGGCCATCCAGATCGCCAGGTCGGTGACGATCCAGTGCGCGCAGTTTTTGGAAATAATTGCAATGCGGCTGCCCTGCGGCAGTTCGCGGCTGCGCAGCCAGTTGGCCGCACGGCGCGCCTGCTCGCCGACGTCAGCCCAGCTCAGTTCCTGCAGCTGACCGCCCGGCAGCGGCTGCACCATGTAGCGTTTATTCGGGTGCCGAGCTTCACGCTCATAAAACACCTCAAGCGGCAAACGGATTGCATCAGCCACAGGGCTTCCTCCTTTGTTGTTTTTGTGGAGCCAACCAAGCAATTGCTTGGTCGGACTATTCCACGCACAAAGGCCGCCCGCAAGAGGAGAAATGTTTCGGTGTGTAGTAAGGCGTCAGCGCTGCGCCGGGTGCTTGTGGAGCGACAATTTCATTAACCCGGCTAGCAATTCATCGCCTTCCAGCAACGCCAGACTGGCGGTATTCATGGGCAGTGGTTGCTGGCGGTGGCCATGAATCAGCAAGCCCGCCAAAGCACCAACCAACGGCTGATGGGTGACCAACAACAGCTCGTCGAAGGCATAGCCATCCAGTTCGCGCAGCGTCTGGCGTAGATCACTATCTGGTGTCAGCCAGGGCACGGTCTGCCGGGCACCGGCAAATGCCAGCACCTCGCAGACCAGCTCCGCAGTCTGCTGAGCGCGCACATAGGGGCTGACCAGCACGGCCTTTAACGGCCTGCCCTGCAGCTGAACCGCCGCCTCGCGCACCTGCTGCCGACCATAAGCGGTCAAGTTGCGTTCGGCATCGCTGCGCGCCGTCGGCTCGGCTTCACCGTGGCGCAGTAACCAGAGTTTCACAGGCTTAGCCCAATACGCCGACGACTCAAAGCTTCGGCTCTTCGTCACGCACTGGGTGGGCCGCCGGCGGAATGCTGTGCGGGGTCTCACCTTGTGGCGCTTGCGGGGTTGGCCAGTCGGCGAACGGCCATGGTTTGTCGTCGGTATTGAAGGTGCCGAAGCGGCCGATCTGCGCCAGGTACTGGCTCAAGCTGTCGCCAAAGCCCAGCAGGCCGGCATTCGGTGCGCCGTAGAACAGGCGATAGCCCAGCTGCAACAGCACCACGACGCCCAATAGGATTTCTGCCAGCTGCCAAACGATGGCGAAAATCACCATCCACAGAATGCGCAGCAGAATCGACTCACGCTCAATGCTTTGATTGTCTTCGCTCATGCTCATCTCCTTAAAGATCTTGAATGTTGCAACTCAGAAACCGCTGATGGGAATAAAGTCGACGTCGGTCTTCGGCTCTCCACGCATCAAAGCGCCGATCACCTGATCCAGGGTGCGGCCTTCGAACAGAATGGCATGCAGACCCGCCACCAGCGGCATATAGACCTGCAACTCCTCGGCTTTGGACTTCAGCACCTTGATGGTGTTCACCCCTTCCGCCACTTCACCCAGACGCGCTACCGCCTCTTCGAGGCTCAATCCCTCGCCCAGGGCAAAACCGACCTGGTAGTTACGGCTTTTCGACGAAGAGCAAGTGACGATCAGGTCACCGACCCCCGCCAGCCCGAGGAAGGTCATGGGGTTGGCGCCCAGCCTGACGGCAAAACGGGTCATTTCCGCCAGCGCGCGGGTAATCAGCATGCTCTTGGTGTTTTCACCCATCCCCATGGCCGCTGCCATACCGGCGATGATCGCGTAAACGTTCTTCAGCGCACCGCCCAATTCAACGCCAAAACGGTCACCACTGGCATACACGCGGAAGGTGCGGCCGTGCAATGCCGACTGCACCTGCTGACACAGGTCTTCGTCCTCACTGGCAATCACCGAGGCGGTCAGCGCATGCTCGGCCACCTCCCGTGCCAGGTTCGGCCCGGAGAGCACACCGATGCGCGCCTGCGGAGCAATATCTTCGAGAATTTGACTCATCAGCAGAAAGCTCTGCGCCTCAATGCCCTTGGTGGTGCTCACCAGCAACTTGCCACTGAGCAACTCAGCCACCGGCTGCAAGGCCTGGCGCAAGGCGCTGGAGGGCAAGGCGACAAAAATCAGCTGACAGGCGCTCAGGGTGGCATTCAGGTCAGTCACCGGCTCAACGCTGGGATGAATCTTGATGCCTTTCAGGTAACGCGGGTTCTCCCGGGTCAAGCGAATCGCCTGTGCCTGTTGCGGGTCGCGCATCCAGTGCAGGACATGCCGGCCATTCTCGGCGAGCAAATTGGCAATCGCCGTGCCGAAGCTGCCGCCGCCAAGAACGGCAATGGGGTGCTGATCAGTCATAACGCATCCGTGGTAAACCATTGAAAGTGGCGAATCGCTCGCATTATACGGCGACGTCTGTATGCGGCCAGCTTTTAGCAGGTTGACTGGCACTGGCAAAGCCGAGCAGCTCAGTTAACATGCAGGCTTTCAAACGCAAACAAGGTTGTGGCGTGATTCACTGCCCCCAAACCAGGCCTTACCCCAAGCTCGTGAAAATTCGACCAGCGCTTCAATGCTCGCCAGGTCTGCACTGCAGCGGTGTAGCCCGATGATCCTGCGCCGTGGCTGGAATATCCATACCCGCACGCAGTTGATCAGTGTCGGCCCCGCGCTGTTGCTGACCCTGCTGCTCACTGGCTTTTTCACCTTTGCCCGGCTGCAGGACCTGCGCCAGGAGCTCAACCACTACGGCCAATTGATTGCCAACCAGCTGGCCCCGGCCAGTACCTATGGGGTGATTTCCGGCAATGTCGGCGTACTCGACGCCTTGTTGCAGGCAACGCTGGAAACACCGCATGTACGTTTTCTCGAAGTACGCGACCGCACCGGCAAAATCCTCGTATATGTCGAGCAGACTCCTGGCAGTGGCCATGCCAGCAGCCAGGTTGAAATCTTCCAGGCGCCCATCCAGCGCCCGAGCATTGCCCTCGGCAACCCTGCCGAACAGCCCAGCGCAGATGCCTACCTGGGTTATGTCGTGGTCGGCATGTCCAACGATGCATTCAACACCCGCCAACAGGAAATCCTCTTCAAGGCCACCCTGCTCGCCCTGTTTGCCCTGGCCCTGACCTTTATTCTCGCCCGCCGCCTGGCCCGCCACCTGTCCCAGCCGCTTAGCGCCATGGGCCAGGCGGTCAGCGCCATTCAAGCAGGCAACTACCAAACCACCCTGCCCGAGGTCGGCGAAGGCGAACTGCAAGCCCTGGCACGGCACATCAATAACCTGGCCCACGGCCTGGCCAGCGCCAGCGAAGAACAGCAGCGAGCCATGGCCCTGCTGATTCAGGCTCGCGAGCAGTCAGAGCTGGCCAACCGCGCCAAATCCGATTTCCTGGCGATGATGAGTCATGAACTGCGCACACCGATGAATGGCGTGCTGGGCATGCTGCAGCTGCTGGAAACCACGGAAATGACCGAGGAGCAGGCGGAATACGCCGCGCTGGCCACCGAATCCACCGAGCACCTGCTCAAGGTGATCAACGATATTCTCGATTTCTCGCGCATAGAACGCGGCGCGCTGGAACTGGAGCGCATCCCGTTCAGCCTGCTGGATCTGCTGCACAATTCGATTCAGGTGTTCCAGCACAGCGCCCAGCAACGCGGCCTGCAACTGCAGCTAAACGTGCAAAGCGGTCTGGAACAGCTGCAGGTACAGGGCGATCCAACCCGCATCCGACAGATTCTGGTCAACCTGATCGGCAACGCCCTGAAATTCACGGAGAACGGCAGCATCTGCGTAAACGCCAACTGGCAGGCACTGGATAAGCAGGTGCTGTGGTTCAGCTGCGCAGTACACGACAGCGGCATCGGGATTCCCCCCGAACGACTGGAACATATGTTCGATGCCTTCCAGCAAGCCGACACTTCTATTTCAAGACGTTACGGCGGCACCGGGCTGGGTTTGCCGATCGCGCGCACCCTCGCCGAACGCATGGGCGGCACCCTGCGTGCCGTCAGCCAGGAAGGTCAGGGCTCAGTATTTACCCTGGAGATCCCCTTACCGTTCTCCCAGCAGGCCGCCATGGCGCCCCCTGAACACTTGCCAGCTGCTCAGAGTGGCCAGGGTCAACCGGTATTGCTGGTCGAAGACAATCCGGTCAACCAGACCGTGATCGAAGCCATGCTGCGCAGCCTGGGCTATCAGGTCAGCCTGGTCGGCGATGGCGCCCAGGCCGTGCATCAGGTTACCCAGCAGGATTACGCTGCGATTCTGATGGACTGCCGCCTGCCAATCATGGATGGCTACGAAGCCACCCGACAGATCCGCCGCCTGAGCGATTGCGCCGAGCTGCCGATCATCGCCTTGACCGCCAACGCCCTGCAGGGTGATCGCGAAGCCTGCCTGCAGGCAGGAATGAACGATTACCTGGCAAAACCGTTCAAACGTGCCGATCTGCAGCAAATTCTGCAACGCTGGCTACCCCCTCGACCTTCGACGGGTAGTCAAGAAGGCCCAACTGCTGCAGGCTAGAGCCATGGATCCATGACAGCCCAGCAAGAGCGGAGTACAACTGTACTCACAAGGCTGTGACTTTCACCACAACGCAACAGTCTATGACTAGGCTGTTGGCAGGCGCAGAGGCTGCGTCGCCAGCCAGGACGATTCGCCCAGCCTTGGCGCATGGGACATATTGAGGAGCTCGCATGACCAAACAAAACGCCTTCACCCGGGAAGAACTGCTCGCTTGCAGTCGCGGCGAACTATTCGGCCCAGGTAATGCGCAACTGCCCGCGCCGAACATGCTGATGATCGATCGCATCACCCACATCAGCGACACCGGCGGCAAGTACGGCAAGGGCGAAATAGTCGCCGAGCTCGATATCACTCCTGATCTGTGGTTTTTCGCCTGCCACTTCGAAGGCGACCCGGTGATGCCAGGCTGCCTGGGCCTGGATGCCATGTGGCAACTGGTGGGTTTCCACCTCGGCTGGCAGGGCAACCCCGGCCGTGGCCGCGCCCTCGGTTCGGGTGAGGTGAAGTTCTTCGGCCAGGTCCTGCCGACCGCCAAGAAAGTCACCTACAACATCCAGATCAAACGCACCATCGCCCGCTCCCTGGTCCTGGCTATCGCCGACGGCACCGTCAGCGTTGATGGCCGCGAAATCTATAGCGCCGAAGGCCTGCGAGTTGGCCTGTTCACCTCTACCGACAATTTCTAAAGGACTCATCGCATGCGTCGCGTCGTGATTACCGGCCTGGGCATCGTCTCCTGCCTGGGCAATGACAAGGCCACCGTCTCTGCCAACCTGCGCGCTGGCCGCCCCGGTATCCGCTTCAACCCGCAGTACGCTGAAATGGGTCTGCGCAGCCAGGTATCCGGCTCGATCGACCTCAATCTGGAAGAGCTGATCGATCGCAAAGTCTATCGCTTCATGGGCGACGCGGCGGCCTTCGCCTACCTGTCCATGGAACAGGCGATCAAGGACGCCGGGCTCAGCGCCGAAGAAATCTCCAGCCCGCGCATCGGCCTGATTGCAGGCAGCGGCGGTGCATCCACCTTCAACCAGATGGAAGCCATGGACATCCTGCGCGAGAAAGGCGTCAAGCGCGTTGGCCCTTACCGCGTACCGCGCACCATGGGCAGCACGGTTTCCGCCTGCCTGGCCACGCCGTTCAAGATCAAGGGCGTGAACTATTCGATCTCTTCGGCCTGCGCCACCAGCGCCCATTGCATCGGTAACGCCGTCGAGCAGATCCAGCTGGGCAAACAGGACATCGTGTTTGCCGGTGGTGGTGAGGAAGAACATTGGAGCCAGAGCTTCCTGTTCGACGCCATGGGCGCCCTCTCCACCCAGTACAACGAAACCCCGGAGAACGCCTCGCGCGCCTACGACGCCAGGCGTGACGGTTTCGTCATTGCCGGTGGTGGTGGCATGGTGGTGGTCGAAGAACTCGAGCACGCCCTCAAGCGCGGCGCGAAAATCTACGCAGAAATCGTTGGCTACGGCGCAACCTCCGACGGCTACGACATGGTCGCACCAAGCGGCGAAGGCGCCGTGCGTTGCATGCAGCAGGCCTTGGCCACCGTCGATACCCCTATCGATTACCTCAACACTCACGGTACCTCGACACCGGTCGGCGACGTTGCAGAAAGCCGCGCAGTACGTGAAGTGTTTGGCGACAAGGCACCTGCCATCAGCTCGACCAAGAGCCTGTCCGGCCACAGCCTGGGCGCCGCCGGTGTGCAAGAAGCGATCTACTGCATGCTGATGATGGAAGGCAATTTCATTGCCGGCTCGGTCAACATCGACGAGGTCGATCCGGAAATCGCCGACCTGCCTATCCAGCGCAGCACTGTCGAGAACGCCAAGATCGACACTGTGATGAGCAACAGTTTCGGCTTTGGCGGAACCAACGCCACCCTGGTGCTCAAGCGCTGGGCAGGCAAGTAACAGCGCTGCTCTTTGCCGTACAAAAAAGGCCACCGTCACGGTGGCCTTTTTTATTGCAGCGAGTCTACTGCCAGTCTTTCAGGGCCTGCTTGGCTGCCTGATTCATCGGTTCAGCCAGCAGACCGGCGGGCGTAAGATTGATGCTGTAGACCGCCTCGTCGGCCAGCGGCAGATAATTCACCCGACGGGCCTGTGGGTCGAAAATAAACAGGTCATGCTGGCCCAGCCGCAACCAACGCCACAGGTCGATGCCGTAGGGGCTGCGTGCCAGTTCGACACGGGTATGCTGCGCCAGGCTCTGCTGCTCAATGGAGAGAAAACGCCCGGAGAGTTTTTCCAGGCGATAGCCCGGCTGCAAGCCAATCAACGCAGCCAGCCCCTTCCACTGCAGAAAACGGGCATCCAGCTGCCAGAGATCGCCCTCCATGGTCAGCGTGCGCTCCTGAGCCCCCTCCAGCACACTCACCCGATACAACGGGCCATCTGCCTTGAAGCTAAGAGTCGCCAGTGGCTTGCCTTCAGCAACCGGTGCATAACTGTGCAGGTCGTAGGCAAGCACAGCGACCAACGCTGCCAGCGCGACAAAGGCCAGGCCGCAAGTGCCGCGCAACCAACCGAGAAACCACTGCCGATTGAACAGAATGCGCGCCGCCACAAAAGCCGCCAGTAACGCCAGCAATGCCATTGCCCAAGCCAGTCCGCCGTATTGCATCGCCCTGCATTCCTTATGCCGTGAATAGTCGGCATTATGCTCAGCTACCTGACTGGCGAACAGCCGAAGTCACGCACAATTAGACACAGCGCGTATTTTGCAGCTTTCTCTGGCACCTGCCGGCGATAAACCGACACTACGCCTCAGCCAGACCTCTTCCGGTAACTGCTCATGACTTTCCCATTTGATTTCGGCATGGAGTTGTCGACCCTGGCGATTCTCGCCCTGGTGGCCTTTACCGCGGGTTTTATCGATGCAATTGCCGGCGGCGGCGGCTTGCTGACCATCCCGGCGCTGCTCACTGCGGGTCTGCCACCTCATCTGGCCCTGGGCACCAATAAACTCTGCGCCACCTTTGGTTCTGCAACGGCCAGCTACACCTTCTACCGACGCAAACTGTTCAACCCCAGCCAATGGCGTAACGCCCTGATCGCCACAGCCGTGGGCGCCCTGTTGGGGGCGATACTGGCGCACTGGCTGCCATCGGACTGGCTCAACCAGTTCTTGCCCGTGGTGGTGTTCGCCTGCGGCCTGTACCTGCTGTTTAGCAAGACACCCGCAGCGCCGCCGACAACCGCTGCCGCAATTGCCCGCGGCCGTCAGTGGCCGCAGGGGCTGACGCTGGGTTTTTATGATGGTGTGGTCGGCCCCGGTACCGGAGCCTTCTGGACGGTCAGCAGCCTGCTGCTTTACCCGCTTGATCTGGTCAGGGCCAGCGGCGTGGCGCGCAGCATGAACTTTGTCAGCAACGCCTGCGCCCTGAGCATCTTTATCATCAGCGGCCAGGTTGCCTGGCTGCTGGGTATCTGCATGGGCCTGGCATTGATGGTGGGGGCGTTTCTTGGCGCGCGCACAGCGATCAAGGGCGGTGCGAAGTTTATCCGTCCAGTGTTTATTCTGATGGTGCTGGCGCTGACAGCGCGCCTAGCCTGGCAGCACTGGTTCGGGCAGGCCTAGACGGCGCGCGACATAGACGTCGATCAGGTAACGGGCAATCGAGCGTGACGCCGGCAGCGGCGGCAAATCATGGACACTGAACCAACGCGCATCCTCGATTTCGTCCGCTTGCATGACGATATCGCCCGACGCGTATTCGGCATGAAAACCCAGCATCAGCGAATGCGGAAACGGCCAACCTTGACTGCCCAGGTACTGCAGGTTGCAGATCTCCAGCCCAACCTCTTCACGCACCTCACGCGCCACGCAATGCTCCACCGATTCACTCGGTTCAACGAAGCCCGCCAGCGTGCTGTACACCCCAGTGACAAAGCGTGGCGAACGGGCCAGAAGAATCTCGTCACCCCGAGTCACCAGCACAATCATGCTCGGCGACAGGCGTGGGTAATGTTGCTGTTCGCAACCGTCACAACGCATGGCCCGCTCACCGTGTACCTGCTGCATGGCAGCGCCACAGCGACCACAGAAGCGGTGATCGGCAGCCCATGTAGATATCTGCGCGGCATAACTGAGCACGCGGAAGATCTCATCATCATCGCCTTGCAGCATGAACTGGCGCAGTCCTTGCCAGAAACAACCGGGCATATCCTGCGGCTGATCCAACTCAAGCAAGTAAACGGCATCGCCTTTGAAGTGCCCCAGGCCATGCTCGGCAACCACCGGCAAGTCCTGTTTTTTCAGCCATTCACGCGGAAACAGCACGCCGTTGCTGTCCGTAAGGAAGTGCTGCCGACAATGCACCAGCGCCCAACCCCCAGGCTGCTGACAGTCGAGTACCCGCGGTTGCCAAACAGACATGCTCAAGCCTCCAGTGGCATGCCCAGCGCCCGCACGCTTTCGGCAGCAAGGTCGAGCACGCTCGGCTGGGTTTCCGGACGCATCACAGCGCCGGCTTCCAGGTAATACTCAAGGCTGCTGAGGGCATCGGCCAGGGTTTCCAGCATCTGCTCGGACGGCATCTGCGGCGCATCGAACATCTGCTGCTGAATATAGTCCGCACAGGCCCCCACCAGCATGGCTGCGCGCTCCTGACCGAGGAACCACAAACCACCGCGAACGGCCTGCAGGCTGAACGGCACGTTGGACAGGTGCATACGCTCACCACCCGATTCCAGGTACGCGGTGATGGCCCGCTTGGCCAAGGCCAGGCCTGCCTGGGCCTCATCGACCACAACAATGCGCGCTTCATTGAGCTGATGCAGGGCGAAGGACTCCGCCTCATCTCCTGGCTGCGCCTGGGCTGGCCGGGCATCGCGGCGCTCACCGCGTTCCAGGCTGGCGACCATGCCTTCGACATACAGCACGGCATCCGCCAGCTTGTGCAGCTCCTGCGGCTGTGGCGCGCTGTCCTCGCTCCAGCTGGCAACGGTTTGCAGCTGAGCATTGAGGGAGTTACCAGCAGAACTCAGACCCACCATGCCCAAGGTCTTGCTCAACTTGCCGAGCAAGGCATGCAGGCTGTTGAGGCTGTCGGTCTGCAGAGTGCCGCGCTCGATCAGGTCGAGCATGTCCTTGACGCTAGCCAGCTCTTCGCGAATCGCCGAACTCAGCGAACGCATGACTGCCTGACCAGGCCCCGCCAGACGCTGGTATTCCTCTTCGAGCAGGTGATCGGTGAACGGCAACGGCATCAGCCCAAACACTTCACTCAGCGCCGCCGCCTGCGGGCCACGGGTATCCGCCAAGGCCACCAGATAGAGCAGTTCCTTGAGCAGGTTGCGCGGCGCTTCGTATTGGCCATTGACCAGCATCTGCTTGAGTTCACGGTCAATGCGCGAAAACAGCTGTTTGCGCGACTTGCGTGGCAGCAGTTGGCCATCCACCTGCGCTTCAACCGCTGCGGCGCCCACCCAGCACAGTCGACCGCGTGGTTCATTGGCGAACAGGCTGTCGAGGCGGGTCAAGGCCCGCCCCATCAACTTGAGACTGGCTTGCGGATTCTGCTCACGGATAAAACCAAGCAGGCCAACCTGATACATGTGGCGCAAGCGCCGCCCTTCACTCTCGCGCGCAGCACCATCAACCGAAGCAGGAGCGCTGCGTGGCCGGGCATGGTCGAGGCGTACGCTGAAGAAAAAGCTTTCTGGCAAGGCAGGCTGACCACCAGCCTGGCGCAAATCATTGATGGCCGGCAGCAGCAGCTCCGGCATTTCCTGACGATGCGCCTCGACGTTTTCCAGGTAACGACGCAGCACGTGCAAGGCATTGCTCAAGGCTGACAACTGAACGTCGCGCTCTTCACCTGCACCAGCGGGAATATCGGTGGCCTGATCCAACACTTCCTGCGCCAGCAGTTCGGCACCCGCCAGTTCGATCAGATTCAGCGTGCCGCGCACCTGATGCAGGCTTTCCACCGCCTGTTGCAGCAGGCTGCCGTTGTTGCGATCGGCAATGAATTGCTCAAGGCTCAACTCAGCCTCTTCCATGGTGGTGAACAATTCATCGCGCACCAGATTAAGCGACGTGGCTCCAGATACCATGAGCTATTGCGCCTCCCGCGTCAGTGATGAAAACAGGTGGAAGGACAGCATCAGTCAGCGAACTCCGGTTTCTGCTTGCTCATGTGCGCCGTCATGGCCACACGCAGGTCAGCAGATTGCAACATGGCGGCGTTCCAAGTGGCGATGTATTCGAGGCCATCATCAACGCGGTGGTCGCGCATGTAGCGAATCATTTCCTTGGTACCGCGGATGGCCACTGGCGACTTGCTGGCGATCTCGCGGGCGATACCCATCACACCATCCAGCAAGGCATCAGCGTCAGCATAGGTGCGGTTGACCAGGCCGATGTTGCGCGCCTCTTCGCCGTTAATGGTGCGCCCGGTAAAAGCCAGTTCGCGCATCATGCCGTCGCCGATGATGCGGGGCAGGCGTTGCAGGGTGCCCACGTCAGCGGCCATACCGATGTCGATTTCTTTGATGGAAAACTGCGCATCGACCGTCGAATAACGCATGTCGCAGGCCGAGACCAGATCGATCGCACCGCCCAGGCAATAACCCTGAATGGCCGCCAGCACTGGCTTACTGCAATTGTCCACGGCGTTGAAGGAGGCTTGCAGCTCGAGAATCTTGCGCCGCAGCTTTTGCGCGTTGCGCCCAACATCCGGCCCCAGCTGGCTGCCGACCGAAGCCAGCATCATCAGGTCGATGCCCGAGGAAAAGTGCTTGCCAGCACCGGAGATCACCACTGCACGCACTTCATCGGTGTCATCGATCCAGCGGAAAATATCGATGATCTCGCGCCAGAAGTCGGCGTTCATTGCATTGACCTTTTCCGGGCGGTTGATTACCACATGGGCAACCTTATCTGCCAACACGACATTAAAGGCTTTGTAGTCGGACACGGCAGTCATCCTCAGCAGGGGCGCAAGCGCAAGATGGAAATATTCTTATGCTAAAAATCGAGCAACTATAACAACCAACCGACAAATGTCGATGCTGGCCACTGTGACGTAGGGCACGCCATTAAAGTTAAGCTCAATTTTTACCTATCGGCGATAAGCGCTTGATCTACTGAGGTAAGCAGCACAGCACGGCCAGCTCGCCAGGCATCAGGCCTTGATGCAGTCCACGGTGTAGACACCATCCTCACGCTGCAGGCCGTGCACATCGGCATCGAAACCGGGGAAACTGCGGTCGAAGGTGCGGGCAAACGCCAGGTAATCGATGATCGAGCGAGTCTGCGCGGTAAACCGCTCGCCCGGCATGATCAGCGGGATTCCTGGCGGATAAGGCACCAGCATCACGGCCGCGATGCGCCCTTCCAACTGCTCGATCGGCACCGCCTCGACTTCGCCACGCACCAGTTGGTTGTAAGCATCGGCTGGCTTGATCGCCACCTCCGGCAGCACCGTGTACATGCGCTTGAGCGCCTTGGCCGTAGCATTTTCGCGGTAGCAGGCATGCAGTGCATCGCACAGGTCGCGCAGCCCCATGTCCTGATAGAAAGCCTTCCCAGCCTGAGCAATTGACGGCAGCACATCGCTCAAGGGCAGGTTGGCGTCGTAGCTGCGTTTGAACTCCAGCAACTCGGTCAGCAGCGTGCTCCACTTGCCCTTGGTGATGCCCATGGAGAACAGCACCAGGAAGGAATACAGGCCGGTTTTCTCCACCACCAGGCCACGCTCCCAGAGAAACTTGCTGACCACGGCCGCCGGAATGCCGCGCTCGTCCAGCTTGCCGTCAGCAGTCAATCCCGGCGTCACCAGGGTGACCTTGATCGGGTCGAGCAGCACGTAATCTTCGGCAACATCGCCAAAGCCGTGCCAATCGGCTTGCGGTTGCAGCAGCCAATCCTCGGTGACCACATCATCGGTGCCTTCGGCCTTGGCCGGTTGCCAGATGCTGAACCACCAGTCGTCGCTGTTGAGGTTCTGCCGCAGGTTGGCCAGGGCGCGGCGGAAGCTCAAGGCCTCATCGAAGGTTTCCTGAATCAGTGAGCGCCCGGCCGGGCCTTCCATCATCGCCGACGCCACATCCAGCGAGGCGATGATGCCGTACTGCGGCGAGGTGGAGATGTGCATCATGAACGCTTCGTTGAAGCGATCCCGATCCAGCTGACGCTTGCCGCCATCCTGCACATGAATCATGGACGCCTGACTGAATGCGGCCAGCAGTTTGTGCGTGGAATGGGTGGTGAATACCAGCGGCGTGTCTGCGCTGCGCACCGTGCCCATGCCATAACGCCCGGCATAGAACTCGTGGAACGCCGCGTAGGCGTACCAGGCCTCGTCGAAATGCAGCACCTCGACGCTATTGCCCAGGGTCTGCTTGATCAACTCGGCGTTGTAGCACAGGCCGTCGTAGGTCGAGTTGGTCACCACCACCAGCTTGACCATCGCCCCGCTGCTGTTCGGCACGCGCCCGCGGGCCAGCGGGCTGGCATCGATCTTCGCCTGTATCGACTCACGACTGAACTCGCTCAGCGGAATCGGCCCGATAATGCCCAGCTCGTTGCGCTCCGGACACAGGTACAGCGGAATCGCGCCGGTCATGATGATCGAATGCAAGATCGACTTGTGGCAGTTACGGTCCACCAGCACCAGATCATCGCGGCCAACCATGCTGTGCCAAACGATCTTGTTGGCCGTCGAGGTGCCGTTGATCACGAAGTAGGTGTGGTCGGCGCCGAAGTTGCGCGCCGCGCGTGCCTCAGCCTCGGCCAGCGGGCCGGTGTGGTCGAGCAACGAACCCAGCTCCGGCACCGACACCGAGAGGTCAGAACGCAGGGTGTTCTCACCGAAAAACTGGTGAAACGCCTGCCCCACCGGGCTTTTGCGATAAGCCACGCCGCCACCATGGCCCGGTGTATGCCAGGAATAGTTGGACTGCGCCGTGTGCTGCACCAGCGCCTTGAAGAATGGCGGCAGCAGGCAATCCAGGTAATTGCGCGCAGCACGCGCGACCTGCCGGGCGAGGAACGGCACGGTGTCTTCGAACAGGTAAAGAATGCCGCGCAACTGGTTGAGATCGACCATGGCCTCGGCTGGTGCGTTCTCGATCGTCACCTGCTCGCCCAAAGCGAAAATCGGCAACTGCGGTGCACGACGACGAGCGATGCGAATCAGCTCGACCATGTCCTGCAGCAGGGTCTTGTTCTCTCCTGCACCTTCGGCGGCGACCAGAATGCAGGCCAGGCCGTGGTGGGTGGAAGCCACGATGCGCCCTTCGGCGGAGCTGGCGGTGGAGAGAATGCTGAAGCCGTCCTGCTCCAGCTCTTGGGCGATGGCGCGCACCCGATCACCAGCCACGGTATCGGCCTTGATGTCGCGGTGCACGATCAGGACGGGGAACTTTAGGTCTTTATACATTGTGGCGTCCCTGAAGAATGGCAGGTCATAGCCTGCCTATCACCTCAGGGTAGAGGCTGACCCCGCTGGGCGGAACCCCCTCTGCGTGACGCTGTACGAAAAGGTCGCGAGTGGATAACTCAGCGGTCGCGGTTGCCGTTCACCGATTAGCCAGCGGCAACCGCCAGACTCCGATCAGACCTCGGCCTTGGGCTGTTCCAGCTGCACCCAAAGCGGCGGCGCACCTGCCGACTTCTCGATAATCGCCAGGCGTGCCAGATGGGCATCCAGCTCTTCACCACTGGCCCGAATTACCCGAGTAAGGGCCCGGTCAGCGGGCAGGCGGCGAATCGCGCTGGGTTGCTGACGACCATTGCTGTCGCCTTCCGAGCCGTCACCGGCCAGAGAGAGGTTGGTCTGCCCGCCGGTCATGGTCAGGTAGACGTCGGCGAGAATCTCGGCATCGAGCAAGGCGCCGTGCAGGTCACGGCCGGAGTTGTCGACACCATAGCGTTTGCACAGCGCATCGAGGTTGTTGCGCTGCCCTGGGTGGCGCTCGCGGGCCATCATCAGGGTGTCGAGAATCGAGCAGTGCTCGCTGATGTCGGCGCGTTCATCCTGCTTGATCAGGGCGAATTCGTTGTTGATAAAGCCAACGTCGAACGCCGCGTTGTGGATGATCAGCTGTGCACCCTTGATGAACTCGAAGAACTCATCGGCCACATCCTTGAAACGCGGCCTGTCCTTGACGAACTCGTTGGTGATGCCGTGGACCGCAATCGCGCCTTCGTCGATCTCACGGTCCGGTTGCAGGTAGACGTGAAAGTGCCGCCCGGTCAGGCGTCGCCCCATCAGCTCAACACAACCGATCTCGATGATCCGGTGACCATCGGTCACCGGCATACCGGTGGTTTCAGTATCCAGCACCACACTACGCATGCTTCTGTCCTCTCACTTCCTCAACACCACGATTGGCCAACTGGTCGGCGCGCTCATTACCCGGATGACCGGTATGGCCGCGCACCCACTGCCAGGTGACATCATGGCGATTGACCTGTTCGTCCAGCGCCTGCCACAAGTCGGCATTTTTAACCGGTTCCTTGGAGGCAGTCTTCCAACCGCGTTTTTTCCAGTTCGGCATCCATTCCTGGATGCCTTTCATTACATATTGCGAGTCGGTGATCAAACGCACCGAACAGGGACGAGTCAGGGCAATCAGGGCACAGATTGCCGCCATCAGCTCCATGCGGTTATTGGTCGTGTTGGGCTCGCCACCCCACAGCTCCTTTTCTACGCCTCGGCAAACCAGCAAGGCACCCCAGCCACCCACGCCAGGATTGCCCTTGCAGGCACCGTCGGTGTAGATCTCGACCTGTTCACTCATGTATCTGCAATCTCTCGCTCAATTATCAGCCAATGCTATTTCTGCGGTGTTTCACGCCGACTGACCTTGGCCACCGGCATCGGCAGTAACTTGCCCACCGGTTGCCGGCTGGGCGGGCGCAATGGCCGTAAACCCACCAGCAATTTACGCGCCACCAGCACATAGAAACCGCCACCGGGTGGCTGCCAGCTCGCCCCAATACGCTCCAGCGCAGCCAGGCGCGCCTGCCAGGCCGGCGCAGAAAGCGGCGGACGATAGCACCCGAAGCGGCGTTTCTCCAGCGCGAAACCCAGTAGGTGCAACCAGTCGCAAACCCGACTGGGCGCAATACAACGCGCCTGGCGCAAGGCATCGCGAGCGAACAGATGACGCATACCCCAGGTGCTGAGCGGATTGATCCCGACAATCAGCAGATGACCGCCCGGGCGTACGCTACGCGCCGCCTCACGCAGCAACCCGTGGGGCGACAGGCTGAAATCCAGGCCGTGCTGCAACACCACCACATCGGCGGCATGTTCGGTGAGCGGCCAGGACTGCTCTTCACAGACGATTTCCACGCCTTTGAATGGCGCCCCCAGACGCACACTGCGCTGGATCTGCCGGGCATCCGGCGGCGAATCGGCGGCGGGCCCGTAATGCACCAGGTAACCGCCAAAGAAACGCGCCAACTCCTCCTCAAGCAACTGCCGTTCCTGCTCCAGCAGCAACTGCCCGAGCGGCCCGGCCAGCCAGGTGCGGGCCGTGCCAATCAGGTCGAGCCATTCACTGTCGGCATGGGCAAAAGGGTGATCGGACATAAGCATTACCTACGTAGCCAGCACCGTTAATGCCCCCTAAGATGCACCTTTGTGCCCTGCTTAGCGACCGAACGATGATAAAAATCGACGCACTGCCTGCATTCTCCGACAACTATATATGGCTGCTGCAAGACCCTGAGCGGCGCCACTGCGCGGTTGTCGACCCCGGTGATGCCGCCCCGGTCGAAGCCTGGCTGGCGGCCAACCCCGGCTGGCAGTTGAGCGACATTCTGATCACCCACCACCACTTCGACCATGTGGGCGGGATCGAGCGTCTCAAGGCCACCACCGGCGCACGGGTGCTGGGCCCAGCCAACGAGAAGGTCCCAGGTCGTGATCTGGCGCTGCACGACGGCGACCAGGCCGACGTACTAGGCCAGCGATTCGATATATATGAAGTTCCCGGGCATACCCTGGGGCATATCGCCTATATCCAGCCCGAGCAGCATTGGCTGTTTTGTGGCGACACGCTGTTTGCTGGCGGTTGTGGTCGCCTGTTCGAGGGCAGCCCCGAGCAGATGCATCACTCGCTCAGCCGCCTGGCAGCGCTTCCCGAACAGACTCAGGTGTTCTGCACCCATGAGTACACCCTGAGCAACCTGCGCTTTGCCGCCGCTGTTGAACCGGAAAACCAGCAGATCAAGCAGCGCCTGGAACAAGTTGGCCAATGGCGCGAGGCTGGACAGATCAGCCTGCCGTCCTCTATTGCTCTGGAGCGTGCCACCAACCCGTTCCTGCGCAGTAGCGAACCGGCAGTCAGTGCCATGATTGCCGAACGCGATGGCCCGGCCAGCCGTTCGCCGGCGCAGGTGTTCGCCGCATTGCGCGCCTGGAAGGACCATTTCTAAACCACGACAACCACACAAAAGACTGGTTAAAACTTGACCAGGGGCAGGCTGGTTCCTAGAATCGCCCGACCTTTTCGCCGGGACGTACACCGCCGCCAATGCCTCTATCACCACGCAAGACCTTGAATTTAAAGGCATTGGCACAAAGCGCTCAGACGCTTGTGGTGATCATGTGCGTAACCCTGGCCGGTTGCCAGACCAGCAACCAATACCGCCCTGACAGCGGCCGCGACACCGACCGCGCGGTCGGTCTTGAGCAAGAGCCGGAATGGCTCAGCAGCAACGCGGCGCCTGCCCCTGAAGAGCCTAAAGATATTTGGGAGCGAGTGCGCAACGGCTACCAGTTGCAGGACAGCATCACCCTCAATCCGCGCATCGAACAGCAACGCCTGTGGTTCGTCGGCAACCCCTCGTTTATCGAGAAAGCCGGCGAACGCAGCAGCCCCTACATTCACTTCATCGTCGAGCGCCTGGAACAGCGCAATATGCCAATGGAGCTGGCCCTGCTGCCGATGATCGAAAGCTCGTACAACCCGCTGGCTTACTCCCACGCCCACGCCGTCGGGCTGTGGCAGTTCATTCCGTCCACCGGACGCAACTTCAACCTGCGTCAGACCAACTGGTACGACGGCCGCCGCGATGTGATGGCCTCCACCGATGCCGCCATCAACTACCTGACCCGCCTCAAGGAAATGTTCAACGGTGACTGGCTGCTCGCCCTGGCCGCCTACAACGCCGGCGAAGGCCGGGTCAGCCGGGCGATTGAGCGCAACCAGAAACTCGGCCTGCCAACCGACTACTGGAACCTTTCACTGCCGACCGAAACCCAGAACTACGTGCCCAAGCTGCTAGCTCTGTCTCAGGTGATCATGACCCCGCAGGCCTATGGCGTCAGCCTCGCGCCGATCGCCAACGAACCGTATTTCGAGAAAGTTGCGTTCACCCAGCGCATGGATCTTTCGCGTGTCGCCGCGATGGCCGATCTGGATGAAGACGAGCTGTACCTGCTCAACCCCGCCTTCAAGAAAGGCATCACGCTGGACGGCCCGCAGCACCTGCTGGTACCAACCGACAAGGCTGATCTGCTAACCGCCAACCTGTCACTGATGAAACCTCAGGAGTTGGTGAACTGGCAGCAATACCGCGTGCGCTCAGGCGACAGCCTGCACAGCATCGCCAACCGCCATCAGTTGACGGTGAACACCCTACGCGACATCAACAAGCTCTCCAGCAACAACCTGCGCATCGGCCAGGTGCTGAGCATCCCCACTCAGCCCGGCGTAACAGCGCGTGAACCACTGTTTCAGCGCAGCGTGGCACAGAGTCAGCCGGCACGGACCTACCGGGTGAAAAACGGCGACAACCTCTGGCAGATCGCCAAGAACCACAAGGTTGCAGTCAAGGATGTGCAGCGCTGGAATAAGCTGTCAGGCAGCAGCCTGCGCGTCGGTCAGGTGCTGACCATGCAAGCCGGCCAAACGGTTTCAGGCGGCAGCGGCGGTGCCCCCCGCAAAGGGGCCACCTACTACAAGGTGCGCCAGGGCGACTCACTGTATCTGATCGCCAAGCGCTTCAAGGTACCGATGAAAAGCCTGCAACGCTGGAACCCGAAAGCCGGCAAGGCGCTAAAACCCGGGCAGACACTGACTCTGTACAGCGGCAACTGATCAGGCCTTCTTGCTCATCGCTTCCAGGCAACGTCCGGTGAGCTGGGTAAAGCGCTGAAAGGCAACAAACTGCTCATGCTTTAACGCTCGCCCGGACACCCGGCTGTCGGCATACAGCAAGCCGATTTCCCGGGTTCCCGCCAACAACGGTGCAATAAAGAACATGCCCTGCCCCAGGCGCTGACGAATCGGCTGGGTGACCAGTTCATTGAGGTTGTAGCTGGCTGGCACGCCCATCCATAGCGCTTCTTTATTACGCAGTGCATAACTGAAGATATGTGGCTGTGCGGTTTGCTCAACCGGCAGGATAAAGTCATGCGCCCACCCGGCGGTGCCCTCGCCGATCACCCGTTTGCAGCGAAAACAGCTCTGCCCATCGGCCAACACCACCAGCATGATGCGCTCCAGCCCGGCGCCCTGATGCAAACCCTTGAACAGCGTATCGAGTACCAACCCCAGGTCGGCACGCTTTGAAACCATCAACCCAAGGTCCTGCAAGGCTTGCTGCAGGATCAGCAGATTGGGTTGCAAGAGCCGCGCCTTGCGCTGCTCCTGCTGCAGACGAATCTGCTCTGGATCGGTATTGGGAATCAGCTTGCACAACTGGCTGGCGCCAAACGTGGCGGCCATCTTCACGGTTTCTTCGGCACTGGCCAGAACCTGCTGCATGGCTTCCTGCGGCGTCACCCCGATAAAGCTGGCCAGTTGCCCGACCAGGCTCTCCATGGCGGCTGAATCCCAGCCTTCAAGCGCCGCCTGGCTGATCTTGGTGCCGAGCGTCACGGCCTTGACGGCTGGATCATTCTGGCTGCTCGATTGCAGGGCCAGACTCACGGTATCACCGAGGTTCCAGCCTTTTACCAGGGCCAGGCTCATCTGCCGAAAACTGGTGCCGAGCAGGTGCATCACCACCTCGTCGGCATCGACCCCCGGCCGCGCCAGGGCAGCGGCCAGCTCATCCGCCACCTCACCGGCACAACCCCAGAACGCCAGTTCACCGACGTTATGCAGCAAGGCGGCGATAAACACCTCTTCATCACTTCGCGAGAGCACATAGCCGGCAATGTTGCGTGCCTGTACGGCAGCGTGAAAGGACTGCGCCAGCAATTCAGCCAGCTGTTCGCGGGAGCTACGGGCCAACAGACCGTCGATCAGGCTGACCGACAGGCCGATCTGCCGTACGTTGTCGAAGCCGATCAGCACAATGGCCCGGGAGATGGTACGGATGGGCTCCTGGGAAGGGTTGTAATACACGCTGTTACCAATGCGGAGTACCTTGGTGGTCAGGGCAGCATCCCGCAGTAGCACATCGGCCAGTTGCTGGACCGACGACTTGTGCCCCAGGGTCAAACGATGCAGATCCTGCACCACCGCGGCCAGGGCGGGTAATTCGGCTTGGTTGAAGCGATCAATCCATGACTGCAAACCATGGCAGGCTGTAACCAAAGTGATGCCCTCGCAGTGGATAGCTTGAGTGTAGTCAAAGTGCCGCCATCGGCAGCCGTCGAAACGACCCTTTTTCCAGCCGATACAAGCTGTTAATGTGCCTGACCAGCAGCCCACAAGACGCCACGGATCGGATATTTCACTTGATACGTCCCCTCCTCTCGCTGTTCCTCTGCCTGGCCATCAGTTCATCTGCCTGGGCGACCCTGTATAAAAGTCACGGCTACGCCCAGTTTGGCGAGCTGAAGTACCCCGCTAGCTTTACTCATTTCGCCTGGGTCAACCCGGAAGCGCCCAAAGGCGGCACGCTGCGGATGATGGCCAATGGCACCTTCGACACGCTCAACCCCTATACCTTCAAGGGCAGCAGCCCGATCAGTACCGCCAACTTTCTGCAGTACGGGGTCAACGAGCTGAATGCACCGCTGATGGTCGGCACCGGTGCCTATGACCCCTCCGGTGACGAACCGGCTTCCAGCTATGGCCTGATCGCCGAGTCCGTGGAATACAGCGATGACCGCAGCTGGGTGGTTTACAACCTTCGTCCCGAAGCCCGCTTCCACGATGGCAAACCGATCACCGCCTATGACGTAGCCTTTTCCTACCGCCTGCTGCTCAAGGAAGGCCATCCGCAGTACCGCACCAACCTGCAGGAAGTAAAACGCGTCGATATCCTCAATCGCCACAGCATCCGTTTTGTGCTCAAGCGCTCTGGCAATTCGCTGCTGATTCTGCGCCTGGGCGAACTGCCGGTGCTGCCGCAGCATTACTGGAAGGACCGCGATTTCAAGGCCACCACCTATGAGCCACCGCTGGGCAGCGGGCCCTATCGCATCACCCAGGTCAGCCCAGGACGCAGCCTGCGCTTTGAGCGGGTCAAGAACTGGTGGGGCGCCAAACTGCCGGTCAACCGTGGCAAATACAATTTCGACCGGGTTGATGTGGAGTTCTACCGCGACAGCCATGTGGCTTTCGAGGCCTTCAAGGCGGGTGAGTTCGATATCTACATCGAGCAACAGGCAAAGAACTGGGCCAACGGCTATCGCTTCCCGGCGCTCAGCCGTGGTGAAGTGATCCGTGCCGAAATCCCGCACAAGATTCCTACCCAGACCCAGGCGCTGTTTATGAACACCCGGCGCGAAGTGTTTGCCGACCGCCAACTGCGTGAAGCCCTGGGCCTGATGTTCGACTTCGAATGGGCCAACCGCGCACTGTTCAACAGCTCCTACACCCGCGCCCAGAGTTACTACCCCAACAGTGAATTCGCCGCCAGCGGCAAACCGGAAGGTGCCGAATGGCTGCTGTTGTCGCCCTACCGTAAGCAATTGCAGGCACGCCTGTTCAGTGAGCCCTTCAGCGTGCCGCAGACCGATGGCCGCGGCATCCCACGGGAAACCTTGCGCCGCGCCCTGGGTCTACTCGCCGATGCTGGCTGGAAGCCATCCGGCCAACGCCTGTTGAACAGTCAGGGCAAGCCCCTGACATTCGAGATCCTGCTGGTCAACCCGAACCTTGAGCGCATTCTCCAGCCCTTTACCGAAAATTTGGCCAGTATCGGCATCCAGGCCCGACTGCGCACTGTCGACCGCGCCCAGTACAAACAGCGCCTCGATCAATACGATTTCGACATGATTCTGGTCACCCTGCCGCAGACCCTGAGCCCAGGTCTGGAACAGTCGCTGTATTTCCATTCTTCGCAAGCCAAGGTCAAAGGCGGCAGGAACTATGCCGGGGTTACCCACCCGGTGGTCGACGCACTGATTGAAAAGCTGCTATCGGCACAGAGCCGCGACGAGCAAGTCGCCGCCACCCGCGCCCTTGACCGGGTACTGTTGTGGCAGCACTACAGCATCCCGAACTGGTATATCGACTACCACCGCCTGGCTTACCGCAACCGATTTGCCTTCGTCACCACGCCGCCCTACACCCTGGGCCTGCGCACCTGGTGGCTGAAATCCATGGAGAACGCTGAATGACCCATGCATTGCGCGCCCTGTTTATCCACGTCAGCAGCCTTGCTCTGCTTGGTGTTGCCAGCCTGGCCCTGGCCGGCCCCAAGCACGCACAGACCCTGTATGACGAGCCGCCGAAATACCCTGCGAACTTCAAACACTTCGAGTACGTCAACCCGGATGCCCCCAAAGGTGGCACCCTGCGCCAGGCAGCATTTGGCAGCTTCGACAGCCTCAACCCTTTTATCAACAAGGGCGTAGCCGCCGATGATATCGGCATGATCTACGACACCCTGACCCGCCACGGCCTGGATGAGCCCTTTACCGAATACGGCCTGCTCGCGGAAAAAATCGAGAAAGCCCCGGACAACGCCTGGGTACGCTTCTATCTGCGCCCCGAAGCGCGCTTTCATGATGGCCAGCCGGTGACAGCCGAAGACGTAAAATTCACCTTCGACACCCTGATGAGCAAAGGCGCACCGATGTACCGCGGCTACTACGCCGATGTCGACAAGGTTGAGATCGAAAGCCCGCAGCGCGTGCGTTTTATCTTCAAGCATGCTGGTAACCGTGAACTGCCGCTGATCGTTGGGCAACTGCCAGTGCTGCCCAAACACTGGTGGGCTGAACGCGACTTCAGCAAAGGTAACCTCGATGTGCCGTTGGGCAGCGGCCCTTACAAAGTGGCGAATGTGCAGGCCGGCCGTTCGATCCGCTATGAGCGGGTCAAGGACTGGTGGGGCAAGGACCTGCCGGTCAATCGCGGTTTTTACAACTTCGACACCCTGCAAATCGACTACTACCGCGACAACACCGTCGCCCTGGAAGCGCTCAAAGCCGGGCAGTTCGATTACTGGCTGGAAATCAGCGCCAAGAACTGGGCCACCGCCTACAACGTACCGGCCGTGGCCAATGGCCAACTGATCAAGGAAGAGATCGCCAACCACAACCCTACCGGCATGCAGGGCTTTATCTTCAACACCCGCCGCGCGCTGTTCAGCGACCGCCGTGTGCGTGAGGCTCTGGGCCTGCTGTTCGATTTCGAATGGGCCAATCGCCAGCTGTTCAACGGCGCCTACACCCGTACCCACAGCTACTTCGACAACTCCGAACTGGCTGCAAGCGGCCTGCCCTCCGCAGACGAACTGAAACTGCTGGAGCCCTTGCGCGCGCAGATTCCGCCGCAGGTATTTACCGATGAGTATCAGCCCTCCGTCACCGACGGCAGCGGCATCATTCGCGAGCAGCAGCGCCGTGCCTATCAGCTACTGCAGGAAGCAGGCTGGCGGATCGACGGCGACAAGATGCTCGACAGTACAGGCAAGCCGGTAAGCTTCGAATTCCTCCTGGCGCAGACCGAGTTCGAACGCATTCTCTTGCCGTTCAAGCGCAACCTGGCCGATCTGGGCATTGAGTTAGTGATCCGCCGTGTCGATGTATCCCAATACGTCAACCGCCTGCGCTCACGTGACTTCGACCTGATCGTCGGAGGCTTCGGCCAATCCAACTCCCCTGGTAACGAGCAACGCGAATACTGGCATTCCAGCAGTGCCGACAATCCCGGCAGCCGTAACTTTATCGGCCTGAAAGACCCGGCCGTGGATAAGCTGGTCGAAGGCCTGATCAATGCCGACTCACGCCAGAGCCTGATCACCCATACCCGCGCTCTGGATCGTGTACTGCTATGGGGCCATTACGTGGTGCCCAACTGGCATATCAAAACCTGGCGCGTGGCTTACTGGAACCGCTTCGAGCACCCCAAGGTCAGCCCGAAATATGACATAGGCCTGCACACCTGGTGGGCGCGAAGCAAATCACCTGAAGCCGCTGCCGACGCAGCCGCCGCTCAGCCCACCGTAGACGCGGAGCCATAACATGCTGGCGTATATCTTTCGTCGGCTGCTGCTGATCATCCCCACGCTATTCGGCATTCTGCTGATCAACTTCATCATCATCCAGGCCGCTCCCGGCGGCCCGGTCGAACAGATGATCGCCAAACTGGAAGGCTTTGATGGCGCCACCAGCCGGATTGCCGGCGGCGGTGCCGAAGTTTCCGTGGCCGGTTCCAACTACCGCGGCGCCCAGGGCCTGGACCCAGAGCTGGTGGCGGAAATCGAGCGCATGTATGGCTTCGACAAATCCGCTCCGGAACGCTTCTGGCTGATGCTCAAGAGCTACGCGCAACTGGACTTCGGTTCGAGCTTCTTTCGCGATGCCGAGGTCATCGACCTGATCATCGAGAAGATGCCGGTATCGATCTCCCTGGGGCTGTGGAGCACGCTGATCATGTACCTGGTGTCGATTCCGCTGGGCATCGCCAAGGCCACCCGCCACGGCAGCGCCTTCGACGTCTGGACCAGCTCGGCAATCATCATTGGTTATGCCATCCCCGCCTTCCTCTTCGCCATCCTGCTGATCGTGCTGTTTGCTGGCGGCAGCTACTGGGACTGGTTCCCGCTGCGCGGGCTGACCTCGAACAACTTCGACGAGCTGAGCTTTACCGGCAAGCTGCTCGACTATTTCTGGCACCTGGCGCTGCCCGTCACCGCCCTGGTAATCGGCAACTTCGCCACCCTGACCCTGCTAACCAAGAACAGCTTTCTCGATGAGATCAACAAGCAGTATGTGATCACTGCCAGGGCCAAGGGCCTGAGCAATAACCGTGTGCTCTACGGTCATGTGTTCCGTAACGCCATGCTGATCATCATCGCCGGCTTCCCGGCAGCCTTTATCGGCATCTTTTTTACCGGTTCCTTGCTGATCGAGGTGATTTTCTCCCTCGACGGCCTCGGTCTGATGAGTTTCGAGGCCGCGATCAACCGCGATTACCCGGTGGTGTTCGGCACCCTGTTCATCTTTACCTTACTGGGCCTGGTGGTGAAATTGATCGGTGACATTACCTACACCCTGGTCGATCCGCGTATCGACTTCGAAAGCCGGGAGGGTTGAGATGAAACTGTCGCCAATCAATCAACGCCGCTTCCAGCTGTTCAAGGCACACAAACGCGGCTGGTGGTCGCTGTGGGTGTTCCTCGCCCTGTTCTTCGTCACCCTCGGCGCCGAGCTGATCGCCAATGACAAACCATTGGTGGTGGGCTACGACAACCAGCTGTATTTCCCGGTATTCAAGCGCTACCCGGAAACCACCTTCGGCGGCGAATTCCCGCTGCAGGCCAACTACAAGAGCCCGTATATCCAGGAGCTGATCAAGGAAAAGGACGGCTGGATGATCTGGCCGCCGATCCGCTACAGCTACTCCAGCATCAACTACGACCTGCAGGTGCCGGCACCGGCGCCACCCTCGGCGGAAAACCTGCTGGGCACCGATGACCAGGGCCGCGATGTATTGGCGCGGGTGATCTACGGCTTTCGCATCTCGGTGCTATTTGCCCTGACCCTGACCCTGGCCAGCTCGGTAATCGGTGTGTTTGCCGGCGCCCTGCAAGGCTTCTATGGCGGCTGGGTTGACCTGGCCGGGCAGCGTTTTCTGGAGATCTGGTCGGGTCTTCCGGTGCTTTATTTGCTGATCATCCTCGCCAGCTTCGTGCAGCCGAACTTCTGGTGGCTGCTGGGCATCATGCTGCTGTTCTCCTGGATGAGCCTGGTGGATGTGGTGCGCGCCGAGTTCCTGCGTGGGCGCAACCTGGAATACGTGCGCGCAGCCCGCGCACTGGGCATGCAGAACGGTTCGATCATGTTCCGCCATATCCTGCCAAACGCGATGATTTCCACCATGACCTTTATGCCGTTCATCCTCACCGGCGCGATCGGCACCCTCACTGCACTGGATTTCCTCGGCTTTGGCCTGCCGCCGGGCGCGCCGTCACTCGGTGAACTGGTGGCCCAGGGCAAATCCAATCTGCAAGCGCCCTGGCTAGGTATCAGCGCCTTTGCCGTGCTCGCCCTGATGCTCAGCCTGCTGGTGTTTATCGGCGAAGCGGCACGCGATGCCTTCGACCCGAGGAAATAAGATGACCGACTCCAACACTCTCATCGAAGTCCGCGACCTGGCGGTCGAGTTCGTCACCGGCAGCCTCAAGCAGCGCGTGCTGGAAAGCGTCAGTTTCGATATCAAGCGCGGCGAAACCCTCGCCCTGGTAGGCGAAAGCGGCTCTGGCAAATCAGTCACCGCGCACTCCATCCTGCGTCTGCTGCCCTACCCGCTGGCCCAACACCCCAGCGGCAGCATTCACTACGCCGGGCAAGACCTGCTCAAACTGAACGAGAACAAACTGCGCGGCATTCGCGGCAACCGCATCGCCATGGTCTTTCAGGAGCCCATGACCTCGCTGAACCCGCTGCACAGCATCGAGAAGCAGATCAACGAGGTGCTGGCCCTGCATAAAGGCCTGCGCGGCAAGGCGGCTACGGCACGCACTCTGGAGCTGCTGGAGCTGGTCGGCATTCCTGAGCCGCACAAGCGCCTCAAGGCCTATCCGCATGAGCTTTCAGGCGGGCAACGCCAACGCGTGGTGATCGCCATGGCCCTGGCCAACGAGCCAGAACTGCTGATTGCTGACGAGCCCACCACCGCGCTGGACGTTACCGTGCAGCTGAAGATCCTTGAACTGCTCAAGGACCTGCAGGCGCGCCTGGGCATGTCGATCCTGCTGATCAGCCACGACCTCAACCTGGTGCGACGCATTGCCCACCGGGTGTGCGTGATGCAGCGCGGGCATATCGTCGAACAGGCGGAATGCGAAACCCTGTTTAAACACCCAGAGCACCCTTATACCCGCGAGCTGCTGGGCGCTGAACCCACGGGCGGCCCGGTCGATCAGCCACCTGGCAAACCCATGCTTGAAATCGACAACCTGCGCGTCTGGTTCCCGATCAAGAAGGGCCTGCTGCGCCGCACGGTCGATCACGTCAAAGCCGTGGACGGTATCAACTTCAACCTGCCACAAGGGCATACCCTGGGCATCGTCGGTGAAAGTGGCTCAGGCAAATCCACCCTCGGCCTGGCGATTCTGCGTCTGCTTGGCAGTCAAGGCAGCATCCGCTTTCAGGGCCAGGCCATCGACCAGCTCTCGCAGCATGACGTGCGCCCACTGCGCCGACAGATGCAGGTGGTGTTTCAGGACCCGTTCGGCAGCCTCAGCCCACGCATGTCGGTGGGTCAGATTGTCGGCGAAGGTCTGCAGATCCACCGCTTGGGCAGCGAAACAGAACAGGAACAGGCGATTATCGACGCCTTGGTGGAAGTGGGTCTGGATCCGGAAACCCGGCATCGCTACCCACACGAGTTTTCCGGTGGTCAGCGTCAACGCATCGCCATCGCCCGCGCCCTGGTGCTCAAGCCCGCACTGATCCTGCTGGATGAGCCGACCTCGGCCCTCGACCGTACCGTGCAGCGCCAGGTGGTCGAACTGCTGCGCTCACTACAGGCCAAGTACAACCTGACCTACCTGTTTATCAGCCACGATCTGGCCGTGGTCAGGGCGTTGAGCCATCAAGTGATGGTGGTCAAGCAAGGCAAGGTGGTCGAACAGGGACCGGCGGCACGTGTCTTTGCCGCGCCACAGGACATCTATACACAGCAGTTGCTGGAAGCAGCCTTTATGGCCCCAGCTGGCTAATTCTTGTAGACAGGAAGAGGAACTACACCCATGGGTTTTCTAAGCGGCAAGCGCGTACTGATCGTTGGCGTCGCCAGCAAACTGTCCATCGCCTCCGGTATCGCAGCAGCCATGCACCGTGAAGGTGCCGAACTGGCCTTCACCTATCAGAACGAAAAGCTCAAGGGTCGCGTCGAAGAGTTCGCCGCAGGCTGGGGCTCGAATGCAGACCTGTGCTTCCCCTGCGATGTGGCCAACGATGCGGAAATCGCCTCGGTATTCGAAGCCCTGAGCAAGAAGTGGGACGGCCTGGATTGCATCGTTCACTCCGTAGGTTTCGCTCCGGGTGACCAGCTGGATGGCGACTTCACCGACGTCACCACCCGTGAAGGCTTCCGCATCGCTCATGACATCAGCGCCTACAGCTTCGTCGCCCTGGCCAAAGCGGGCCGCGAGATGATGAAAGGCCGCAATGGCAGCTTGCTGACCCTCTCCTACCTGGGTGCCGAGCGCACCATGCCCAACTACAACGTCATGGGCATGGCCAAGGCCAGCCTGGAAGCCGGTGTACGCTACCTGGCAGGCAGCCTCGGCCCGGAAGGCACCCGCGTCAACGCCATCTCCGCTGGCCCGATCCGCACCCTGGCGGCATCCGGCATCAAGAGCTTCCGCAAGATGCTCGCGGCCAACGAGAAACAGACCCCGCTGCGTCGCAACGTGACCATCGAAGAAGTCGGCAACGCCGGCGCCTTCCTCTGCTCGGACCTGGCTTCGGGCGTTAGCGGCGAGATCATGTACGTCGACGGCGGCTTCAACACCACCGCCATGGGCGCCATGGAAGAGTGAGTGTGACTGCGCGGGGAGATCAGTTCTTCCTGCGCCATGTAGCGTTGCTGCCACGGATGGCAGACATAAAAAAGGCCGCTTGAATAAGCGGCCTTTTTATATTCAGCAGTATCGATCAGAAGCGCTCGATATCTGCCTTCTCTTCCAGCTGCTTACGGAACGCAGCAAAGTCCTGCTGACCGGCCCGCGAAGCCAGGAAGCGGCCATACATGGCCTTGTCTTCTTCCGACAGCGCCTGCTCGGGTTGGCTCACGCCATTGAGGCGGATGATCACAAAATCACCGTTACTCAGGCTGATACCCGCAAAGCTCGGCTTGTCGGCTGCTTCAGGCTTGGGCATGCGGAACAGCGCCTGCAGCACAGCCGGCTCAACGCCTTCCTGGCTGCGAGTGGCCGCTTCAACAACTGTCCAGCCCTGCTTGGCATCGGCCTGGCTAACCGGTGTCTGGCCATCACGCAGAGCAGCCAGCTGCTCCTCGCCTTTGGCCTTGACCGCCTCGCTTGCACGCACCTTAGTCAGCTGGGCACGAATGCTGTCAGCAACCTGCTCCAGGGGCAGTTGCTCCGGCTTGTTGTGCTCTTTGACGCGCACCACCACCGCAGTATTTGGATCCAGTTCGATCACACTGCTGTTGCTGCCGTCTTCCAGCACTTCATCACTGAAGGCGGCCTGAATCACCTGACGGTTGGCAGATACACCTTCGCTGCCACCCTGACGGCCAAACGGCTCAGTGGTCTTGACCTGCAAACCCAGCTCCTGCGCCGGCTGGCTCAAATCAGACGCTTCAAATGCCGCATCTTCCAGGTCCTTGGAGACCTCAACAAAGCGCTGCTCAACCTGACGTGCCTTGAGATCGCGCTGCAGTTTCTCTTCCAGGCTGGCGAAGCTCGGCACTTCCGGCGCCTGCACGCCCAACAGCTTGATCAGGTGCCAGCCGAATTCGCTGCGCACCGGCGCCGATACCGCATTTTCGCTCAGTGCATAGAGCGCTTCTTCGAAGGCCGGGTCATATACACCTGGGCCGGCAAAGCCCAGGTCACCACCGTCAACAGCAGAACCGGAGTCATCAGAGAACTCCTTGGCCAGGTCGGCGAAATCTTCACCTTGCTCCAAGCGTTTCTGCACTTCGACCAGCTTGGCTTTGGCCTGCTCATCATTCAGTGTGTCGTTCACTTCAATCAGGATATGGGCTGCACGACGCTGTTCGGCAAGGTTGGCGATTTCACTCTGATAAGCGCTTTGCAGCGCCTCATCGGTCACTTCCACCTGGTCGAAGAAGGCGTCCTTCTTCAGCTCGACATATTCCAGCACAACCTGCTCAGGGCTCATGAACTCGCTAGCTTGAGCATCGTAATAGGCTTTGATGTCGTCATCGCTGAGCGTGACGGCATCCAGATCAGCCTTGAGCGTCAGCGTGGCGAAATCGCGGGTCTGCTTTTCCAGCGCGGCAAAAGCCTGCACCTGGGCATCAGTGACGAAACCACTGTTGGCCAAACCAGCACGCAGCTGACCGATGAGCATTTCCTGCTCAAGCATCTGGCGAAACTGCAAGCGGCTGTAGCCGAGCTGACGAATCACCTGATCGAAACGCTCAGCATTGAACTGACCGTCGACAAGAAACTCCGGCGTTCTCAGAATCACCTGGTCCAAGGCCTGCTGCGAGAAGGCAAACTTGGCATCCTTGGCACTATCAAGCAGCAAGGTACGCTCGATCAGGCCGTTCAGGGCCGCCTCGCGCAGCAGTTTCTCGTCCAGCAGGGAAGCATCGAAGTCACGCCCCAACTGCTGCAGCAACTGCCGACGCTGCATTTCCACAGCCTGGCTAAGCTCGACGGAAGTAATCTTCTCGCCATTTACCTCAGCAGCATTCTGGCTGTTACTGGTGCCAGTAAAAATCGCATCGACACCGGTCAGCGCGAGCAACGCAACGATGATGCCGATAATGGTTTTGGCAATCCAACCCTGTGAATTGTCCCTGATGTTCTGCAGCATGCTTCCCCCAGAACGGCTGTACAAAAAAAGCAGCCGCGCAGCGTGGGTAAAATCCGGATAGAAGAAAGGCGCATCAGTGGATGCGCCTTCTCGTAACTAGCGAAGCGGATCGAACTCAAGCAACTGCTTAGTCGTGTTCAGTCACAGCGTATCGGCTGAACATTCCGCCCGCCTCAGGCCAGCCATTTAGCCGGTCTGTCAGGCAAAACCGAAAGAGGCTTAGTTGACAGCGTCTTTCAGAGCTTTACCGGCTTTGAAGCCTGGAATCTTGGCAGCAGCGATGCTGATCGGGTTACCAGTTTGTGGGTTACGGCCAGTGCGCGCAGCACGCTCTTTAACAGCGAAAGTGCCGAAGCCAACCAGTACTACGGAGTCACCAGCCTTCAGAGCGCCAGTAACGGATTCAATAACTGCGTCCAGCGCACGGCCGGCAACAGCTTTTGGGATATCAGCAGATGCGGCGATGGCATCGATCAGTTCCGACTTGTTCACTCTTAAGTCCCCTTAATTTCTGTTGAGTTTATTTCTTGCTTTTAAATGTAAGCGAAGCTGGTGCTGGAGAGCCTGCTGACACGATAAGAGCCGCTTTATAACAAGGGCTCTAAAAATGTGTCAAGAAAGCCCTCTGGCTAATGCGTGCTAATTCGCTCCTTGGAATCAGTCTCGCGTTTTTCATCCTTTGCAACCATGGGAGCCGCATCAGGCAAGGGCTCCGGGGCGTATTGCAGCGCAATTTGCAGGACCTCGTCAATCCATTTAACCGGTTTAATCTGCAGGTCTTGCTTAATATTCTCCGGAATCTCTTTCAAGTCGCGCACATTCTCTTCCGGAATGATCACGGTCTTGATTCCACCACGGTGAGCGGCCAACAGTTTTTCTTTCAGACCACCGATAGCCAGCACTTGACCACGCAGGGTGATTTCACCGGTCATCGCCACATCGGCACGCACCGGAATCTGCGTCAGCGCAGAAACCAGCGCCGTGCACATGCCAACGCCTGCGCTGGGGCCATCTTTGGGTGTTGCCCCTTCGGGCATATGAATATGGATGTCCTGCTTCTCGTAGAAGTCCACAGGCACGCCCAGGCTCTTGGCCCGGCTGCGCACAACTGTCTGCGCTGCCGTGATCGACTCCAGCATTACATCGCCCAGTGAGCCGGTTTTGATCAACTGACCTTTGCCCGGCACCACCACCGCTTCGATGGTCAGCAGCTCACCACCAACCTGGGTCCAGGCCAGACCGGTTACCTGACCAATCTGATCCTGCTGCTCGGCCAAACCATAGCGGTGCTTGCGCACACCCAGGAAATGCTCGAGCGAATCAGCTGTGACCGTAACCTGGAAACGCTTCTCCGCGGCATGCTCCTTGACGGCCTTGCGGCACACCTTGGCAATTTGTCGCTCCAGACCACGCACCCCAGCCTCACGGGTGTAATAACGAATGATGTCGCGGACGGCAGTCTCTTCGAAGGCCAGCTCGCTCTTCTTCAGGCCGTTGGCCTGCACTTGCTTGGGTACCAGGTACTTGATCGCGATGTTGATTTTCTCCGCCTCGGTGTAACCCGGCAGGCGAATCACTTCCATCCGGTCCAGCAAAGGCCCCGGAATATTCATCGAGTTGGCAGTGCAGAGGAACATCACGTCAGATAAGTCGTAATCAACTTCCAGATAGTGATCGTTGAAATTGTGGTTCTGCTCCGGGTCCAGCACCTCGAGCAGAGCCGACGCAGGATCACCGCGCATGTCCTGGCCCATCTTGTCGATTTCGTCGAGCAGGAACAGTGGGTTGCGCACACCAACCTTGGTCATCTTCTGAATCAGGCGGCCCGGCATGGAGCCGATATAAGTACGGCGATGACCGCGAATTTCCGCCTCATCACGCACACCACCGAGCGCCATGCGTACGAATTTCCGATTAGTGGCGGTAGCAATCGACTCGGCCAGGGAGGTTTTACCCACACCCGGCGGACCGACCAGACACAGCACCGGCCCTTTGAGTTTTTTCACCCGTTTTTGCACGGCGAGGTATTCAAGGATGCGTTCCTTGACCTCTTCCAGGCCGTAGTGATCCGCGTCCAGAATGTTTTCCGCACGAGCCAAATCAAGGCGCACTTTGCTCTGTGCTTTCCACGGCACATTGACCAGCCAATCGATATAGGAACGCACCACCGTGGCCTCAGCCGACATCGGCGACATTTGCTTGAGCTTGTTCAACTCAGCATTGGCCTTGGTGTGCGCCTCGGCAGTCAGCCCTGCGTTCTCAATGCGCTTTTTCAGTTCATCGAGCTCGTTATGGCCTTCCTCACTATCGCCAAGCTCTTTCTGAATGGCCTTCATCTGCTCATTCAGGTAGTACTCGCGCTGACTGCGCTCCATCTGTTTCTTGACCCGCCCACGGATGCGCTTCTCGACCTGCAACAGATCAATCTCGGCATCCAACAGTGCCAGCACATGCTCAACCCGGGCAGCCAGGTCGGTAATTTCCAGAATTTCCTGTTTCTGCTCGATCTTCAGCACCATGTGCGCGGCCATGGTGTCGACCAAGCGACCGGGCTCATCGATGCCGTTGAGCGAAGCAAGCACCTCGGCCGGAACCTTCTTACCCAGCTGCACATACTGCTCGAACTGACTCAACAGACTGCGGGTAAACACTTCAGCCTCACGCTCGGCAGCATCCACCTCGTCAATCAGTTGCACTTCGGCGCGGCAATGGCCGTCAACTTCGATAAAGCGCTCGATCTCTCCGCGCTGCTCGCCCTCGACGAGCACCTTGACCGTGCCATCGGGCAGTTTCAGCAGCTGTAATACCGTGGCAACGGTGCCCACGCGGTAGAGACCATCCTCGCTCGGATCATCATCAGCGGGGTTCTTCTGGGCCAGCAACAGAATCTGCTTCTCGCCCGTCATTGCGGCCTCAAGGGCCTCAATGGATTTTTCACGCCCGACGAACAGCGGGATGACCATATGCGGATAGACCACAACATCGCGCAACGGCAGGAGAGGCAATTCGATGGTTGTCTTCATGATTTCGGCTCTACGGCGGCCTTACGGCCGTAAACAGATGGGATGACCCTTGGCCCTAAGATGGGGGCAGCCCCAACAAAAAACAAGCACTGCGACAGGAAAAGAAAAGGGGCCCGCAGGCCCCTTGCTTTCAACATGTTACAACGCAGTCAAGCGTCTGGCGCAGCCTTGGCAGGCAGCTCGTTGTTCTCATAGATAAGCAACGGCTTGGATGCACCATCGATCACACTTTCATCAATGACCACCTTGCTGACATCAGTCTGCGACGGAATCTCGTACATGGTATCGAGCAAGATACCTTCGAGAATCGAACGCAGGCCACGGGCGCCTGTCTTACGCTCGAGCGCCTTGTGCGCAACTGATCTCAATGCATCGGGACGGAATTCCAGCTCAACACCTTCCATCTCGAACAGCTTGCCATACTGTTTGGTCAGCGCATTCTTCGGCTCAGTCAGGATCTGCACCAGAGCAGCTTCATCAAGCTCATCCAGCGTGGCTATAACCGGCAAACGACCAACGAATTCAGGGATAAGACCAAACTTGACCAGATCGTCCGGCTCAACGGCACGCAGCGACTCGCCGACTTTTTTGCCTTCTTCCTTGCTGCGCACTTCGGCACTAAAACCAATGCCGCCCTTGCTCGAACGGCCCTGGATGACTTTCTCCAAGCCGGAAAACGCACCACCACAGATAAACAGGATGTTACGCGTATCGACCTGCAGGAATTCCTGCTGAGGGTGTTTGCGACCACCCTGCGGCGGAACCGAAGCCACAGTACCCTCAATAAGTTTCAACAATGCCTGCTGCACACCCTCGCCAGAAACATCGCGGGTGATCGATGGGTTATCCGACTTACGCGAGATCTTGTCGATTTCATCGATGTAGACGATGCCCATCTGGGCTTTTTCCACATCGTAATCGCACTTCTGCAGCAGCTTCTGAATAATGTTCTCGACGTCCTCACCGACATAACCAGCTTCGGTCAGGGTGGTGGCGTCGGCGATAGTGAACGGTACGTTAAGCAAGCGTGCCAGGGTTTCGGCCAGCAGGGTTTTACCCGAGCCAGTCGGTCCAATCAGCAGAATATTGCTCTTGCCCAGTTCGACATCATCTTTCTTGTCGCGCTGATTGAGGCGCTTGTAGTGGTTGTACACCGCTACCGCCAAAACCTTCTTGGCACGCTCCTGACCAATCACGTACTGATCGAGGATGGAGCTGATTTCCTTCGGAGCGGGCAATTTATGCGCGCTGCTCTCGGCCTGAGCTTCCTGCACCTCCTCGCGGATGATGTCGTTGCACAGGTCGACGCACTCGTCGCAGATAAAGACCGAGGGGCCGGCAATCAATTTGCGTACTTCATGCTGGCTTTTGCCGCAGAAGGAGCAATAAAGCAGCTTGCCGTTGTCCTCGCCGTTGCGGGTGTCAGTCATTCGTTCAATCCAATCCGATAGGCTTGAAACACAAGATGAGGGCAAATGCGGGCATTTTCAAGCCCGCCGGCGGCCGGAGACACCGGCCCGCCCTATTTTGAGCCGCTTATTTTAAGCGGGGCGCTTTTCAATTACTTCGTCGATCAACCCGTATTCACGAGCAGCCTCTGCGCTCATGAAATTATCACGATTGGTATCACGCTCGATTTCTTCCAGAGTGCGCCCACTGTGCTTGGCCATCAGCGTGTTCAGACGCTCGCGGATGAACAGGATTTCCTTGGCGTGGATTTCGATGTCCGACGCTTGCCCCTGGAAACCACCCAGAGGCTGGTGAATCATCACACGCGAGTTCGGCAGGCAGTAACGCTTGCCTTCAGCACCGGCGGTCAACAGGAATGCACCCATGCTGCATGCCTGGCCAATACAAGTGGTGGATACATTTGGCTTAATGAACTGCATGGTGTCGTAGATCGACATACCCGCCGTCACCGAGCCACCCGGGGAGTTGATATACAGGTGGATGTCCTTGTCCGGGTTTTCCGCTTCAAGAAACAGCAGTTGCGCACAGATCAGGTTGGCCATGTAGTCCTCTACAGGACCAACCAGAAAGATCACGCGCTCTTTGAGCAGGCGCGAATAGATGTCGTAGGCGCGCTCACCGCGAGCTGACTGTTCAACAACCATAGGTACCAGGCCGCCAGCGGCTTGGATATTAGGCATTTGCTGCATAAAAGGATTGCGGGACATGCTGCACTCGCTCCCTAAATAGTCATGTCACAAATACGCATAAGCCAGCGCGGAGGCTGGCTTATGGCGTGTTCGAACGAGGTAAAGAAATCAGGCGGCTTGTGGTGCTTCTACCGGCTTGACAGCTTCTTCGTACGAGACCGCTTTATCGGTCACGTTGGCCTTCTGCAAAACAGTATCTACAACTTGCTCTTCCAGTACAACCGAACGCACTTCGTTCATTTGCTGGTCGTTTTTGTAGTACCAGGCCACAACCTGCTCAGGCTCTTGGTAAGCCGAAGCCATTTCCTGAATCATTTCGCGAACGCGAGCGTCATCCGGCTTCAGTTCGCACTGTTTGACCACTTCAGCCACAACCAAACCCAGCACAACGCGGCGCTTGGCTTGCTCTTCGAACAGCTCAGCTGGCAACTGCTCAGGCTTGAGGTTGCCACCGAACTGCTGAACAGCCTGGACGCGCAGACGATTCACTTCGTTGCTGATCAGTGCTTTCGGCACCTCGATCGGGTTGGCAGCCAGCAGACCGTCCATCACCTGGTTTTTAACCTTGGATTTGATGGCTTGGCGCAGCTCGCGCTCCATGTTCTTGCGCACTTCAGCGCGAAAGCCTTCCAGGCCGCCTTCTTTCACGCCGAACAGGGCGAAGAAGTCATCATTCAGCTCAGGCAGCTGAGGAGCGGCAATGCTGTTGACGGTGACGGTGAATTCAGCCGTTTTACCAGCCAGGTCCAGATTCTGGTAATCAGCCGGGAAAGTCGGGTTGATTACGCGCTCTTCGCCAGCTTTAGCACCAACCAGAGCCTCTTCAAAGCCAGGAATCATACGGCCAGAGCCGAGAACCAGCTGAGTGCCTTTGGCCGAACCACCAGCAAAGACTTCGCCGTCGATCTTGCCAACGAAGTCGATGTTCAATTGGTCGCCATTCTCGGCAGCGCGCTCGGCAGCTTCGAAACGGGTGTTCTGCTTGCGCAGGATTTCCAGCATGTTGTCGACGTCAGCCTCAGCCACGTCAGCCTGCAGGCGCTCGATGGCGATGGACTCGAAGCCAGCAACGGTGAATTCCGGGAATACTTCGAAGGTCGCGACGTATTCCAGATCCTTGCCTTTCTCGAACGACTTCGGCTCAACAGCCGGAGCGCCAGCCGGATTGAGCTTCTGCTCAACAACGGCTTCGTAGAAAGTGGACTGAATCAGATCACCCAGCGCTTCCTGACGCGCAGCATCTTCATAACGCTGACGAATCACGCTCATTGGCACTTTGCCAGGACGGAAACCAGGAACCTTGGCACGACGGGCAGTCTGCTGCAGACGCTTGTTGACTTCAGTCTCGATGCGCTCAACAGAGACGCCTACGGTCATACGGCGCTCGAGCGCAGAAGTACTTTCAACAGAAACTTGCATGGATAATCCTCGTTGCACAGACATAAGCCGGCCGTTTACCGGCCCCGAATCAAGGGCATGCATTCTAGAGGGTCAATTTGCAGAAGTCACCCTAGATGCAGGCGGCAAACGGGAGGGAGTTCTAAAAGATGGTGCGGACGGAGAGACTCGAACTCTCACGCCTTGCGGCGCTGGAACCTAAATCCAGTGTGTCTACCAATTCCACCACGTCCGCGGGGTAAAACCTTCATACAAAAACGCCAGGAATTAACCTGGCGTTTTGGAATATGGGGTGGACGATGGGGATCGAACCCACGACAACAGGAGTCACAATCCTGTGCTCTACCAACTGAGCTACGCCCACCATATTGCATTTTGCTTGAGCCAAGACCGCCAAATGGCGCACCCGGCAGGACTCGAACCTGCGACCATCCGCTTAGAAGGCGGATGCTCTATCCAGCTGAGCTACGGGCGCTTATCCATCTGCTAGTGCAGACTTAAAGCTTTCGGCTCTGGAAAAAGCGCTTAACTTAAACCTTAGCCGTCTTACCCAGCGACTGGCTGTGCTCGACAAGCGGGGCGAATGTTATAGAGGTGACTTCAGGTCGTCAACAGGAAAAGTTAAAAAAATTCAGCCATTTAAAGGAGTTACGCGAAAACCCTGGCATCTGCCTTTGCCCGACAGCACGGTCATGCGAGAATGCGCGTCCTTTTTCCATCCTTTCTTTATGGTTAACCAAGCGCAATGACCGCACAACTGATCGATGGCAAAGCAATTGCCGCCAGCCTGCGCCAGCAGATTGCCCAACGTGTCGCCGAACGACGTCAGCAAGGCCTGCGCGCACCCGGACTGGCAGTGATTCTCGTCGGTAGCGACCCTGCGTCCCAGGTCTACGTTTCGCACAAGCGTAAAGACTGCGAAGAAGTCGGCTTTGTCTCGCAGGCCTATGACCTGCCAGCTACTACCAGCCAGGACGAGCTGATGGCATTGATCGACCGCCTGAATGATGAACCGAGCATCGACGGCATTCTGGTACAACTGCCACTGCCGGAACATCTCGACGCCTCTTTATTGCTGGAGCGCATTCGCCCAGATAAAGACGTTGATGGTTTTCACCCCTATAACATCGGCCGCCTGGCCCAGCGCATGCCATTGCTGCGCCCCTGCACCCCGAAAGGCATCATGACCCTGCTGCAAAGCACCGGCGCTGACCTGTACGGCATGCACGCAGTGGTGGTTGGCGCCTCGAATATCGTCGGTCGACCGATGGCCATGGAACTGCTGCTGGCCGGCTGCACCGTTACCGTAACCCACCGTTTCACCAAAGACCTGCCCACGCATGTCGGCCAGGCCGATATCGTCGTGGTGGCTGCCGGCAAACCTGGCCTGGTGCATGGCGAGTGGATCAAGCCTGGCGCTATCGTCATCGACGTTGGCATCAACCGTCAGACCGACGGCAAACTGGTTGGCGATGTGGTGTATGAAACTGCCCTGCCCCGCGCCGGCTGGATCACTCCGGTACCGGGCGGCGTTGGCCCGATGACCCGTGCCTGCCTGCTGGAAAACACCCTGCACGCCGCCGAGCATTTGCACGACTGAGTGCGGCGCGAGTAAAACTAAAAAACGGCACCTTAGGTGCCGTTTTTTATGTCGCTTACAAAACCCTGCCTCAGTCGCGGGCTTGCTCCCAGGATTTCAACAGCTCGTTGTAGCTGATGGTTTCCCCCTGAGGCTTCTCGTTGGCCAGCTTGGGCTTCGGTGCGCCCGGCTGGTCCAGCCAGTACTGCGGATCGCGCGGCTCGTTGAGTTTCGGCCCACACTCGCCCAGTACGCCGGAGCGCTCCAGACGACCCAACATGGTGTCCTGTGCTGCGGCCAAACCATCCAGCGCCTCTTGTGGCGACTTGTCGCCACTGGCTGCTTCGGCAATGAATTGCCACCACAGCTGAGCCAGACGTGGATAGTCCGGCACGTTGGTCCCGGTCGGGGTCCACTGCACGCGCGCCGGGCTGCGATAGAACTCCACCAGGCCGCCGAGTTTCGGCGCAGCGTCGGTCATGGCTTGCGAGTTGATATCCGACTCACGAATTGGCGTCAGGCCAACCAGGGTCTTCTTCAGTGATACGGTTTTCGAGGTAACGAACTGCGCATACAGCCAGGCGGCCAGGCGCTGCTTCTCAGGAGTGGACTTGAGGAAGGTCCAGGAGCCGGTGTCCTGATAGCCCAACTTCATGCCCTCTTCCCAATACGGGCCTTTGGGTGAAGGCGCCATCCGCCACTTCGGCGTGCCGTCTTCATTAACCACCGGCAGACCGGCTTTGGTCATATCAGCGGTAAAGGCGGTGTACCAGAAGATCTGCTGGGCGATGCTGCCCTGCGCCGGCACCGGGCCGGATTCGGAGAAGGTCATACCCTGCGCTTCCGGCGGCGCGTACTTGCGCATCCAGTCGACATATTTGCTGGTGGCATACACCGCCGCCGGGCCATTGGTATCGCCGCCACGGGCAACACTGGAACCCACCGGACGGCAACCGTCTACGCGAATGCCCCACTCGTCCACCGGCAAGCCGTTAGGCAGCCCCTTGTCGCCGCCACCGGCCATGGAGAACCAGGCATCGGTAAAGCGCCAGCCCAGGGATGGGTCTTTCTTGCCGTAATCCATATGGCCGTAGATGCGCTGGCCATCGATTTCCTTGACCTTCTCGGAGAAGAATTCAGCGATGTCTTCATAGGCCGACCAGTTGACCGGCACACCCAGCTCGTAGCCGTAGATTTCCTTGAACTTGGTCTTCAGCTCCGGACGCTCGAACCAGTCAGCGCGGAACCAGTAAAGGTTGGCGAACTGCTGGTCCGGCAGTTGATAGAGCTTGCCGTCGGGCCCGGTGGTGAAGGAAAGGCCGATAAAGTCCTGCAGATCCAGGGTCGGCGAGGTAACTGCCTTGCCTTCGCCTTCCATCATGTCGCTGATGGCCACCGCCTTGCCGTAGCGAAAGTGCGTGCCGATCAGGTCCGAGTCGTTGATATAGCCGTCGTAGATATTCTTGTCCGACTGCATCTGGGTTTGCAGCTTCTCGACGACATCGCCTTCCTGCATCAGGTCGTGCTTGAGCTGGATCCCGGTGATTTCGCTGAAGGCCTTGGCCAGCACCTTGGACTCATACTCGTGGGTGGCGATGGTTTCCGAGGCCACGCTGATGCTCATGCCGCGAAACGGCTCGGCGGCCTTGATAAACCACTTCAACTCTTCGAGTTGCTGCTCAGGCGTTAGGGTCGAGGGGCTGAACTCCTCGCCGATCCACTTCTTTGCCGCTTCTTCGTAGGCATCAGCCCAGGCTGCGCCGCTCAAGCCGGACAACGTCAGCAAGGCAGCCAGCGCCATGCTATGTCGAGTTTTGTTGTTATTGTCGAACATAGAGACCTCCATCTCAGGGTTTGGAATGAGGCAAGCGGGTCATGGTCACTCCCAACCGGCAGGCGTGGCCAAGGCAGCCCGGCTTAACCCCAACGCATCACTGCAAACAACCAGAACAGGGACAGCACCGAGGCTATCCAGACACTCCAATCGGTCGCGCCCACCACCAGCAGGTGCAGGTAGGCACTCCCAAGCAGACCGATAAACAGCCGATCACCACGGGTGGTACTGATCGGCAACAAGCCCTTGCGCTCGATACAGGGCGAACGCAGCTCCCAGATCGTCATGCCCACCAGCAGCATGCCGATAAAGCCGAAAAACAATGCCGTCGGCAGCGTCCAGGCCATCCAATCCATCGTTGCGACTCCTATACCCGGCCCAGGGCAAAGCCCTTGGCCACATGGTTACGGACAAACCAGATCACCAACATGCCTGGCAGAATGGTCAACACCCCCGCCGCCGCCAGCACGCCCCAATCAATCCCCGATGCCGATACCGTGCGCGTCATCACCGCAGCAATCGGCTTGGCATCCACCGAGGTCAAGGTGCGCGCCAGCAGCAGCTCGACCCAGGAAAACATAAAGCAGAAGAACGCGGTCACACCGATGCCCGAGCCGATCAGCGGAATAAAGATCTTCACGAAGAATTTCGGGAAGCTGTAGCCATCGATATAGGCGGTTTCATCGATTTCCTTCGGCACGCCGGACATAAAGCCTTCGAGAATCCACACCGCCAGCGGCACGTTGAACAGGCAGTGCGCCAGCGCGACGGCGATATGCGTATCGAACAAACCAATCGACGAATACAGCTGAAAGAACGGCAGTAGAAACACCGCCGGAGGCGCCATCCGGTTGGTCAGCAGCCAGAAGAACAGATGCTTGTCGCCGAGAAAACGGTAGCGCGAAAACGCATAGGCCGCCGGCAGCGCCACCGTCAGCGAGATCACCGTATTCAGGCACACGTAGTACAGCGAGTTGAGATAACCCTCGTACCAGCTCGGGTCAGTGAAAATCACCTTGTAGTTATCCAGGGTGAAGCCGTGCGGCCACAGCGTCAGGCCGCCGAGTATCTCGGTGTTGCTCTTGAACGACATGTTCAGCAGCCAGTAAATCGGCACCAGCAGGAACAGGATATACAGCCCCAGCACTACTTTTTTACGTAAGGTCATGGTCGGCCTCAGCGCGTCTTATCGTTGTGGGTCATGGCGGTGTAGAACAGCCACGACACCAACAGGATGATCAGGAAGTACACCAAGGAGAACGCCGCCGCCGGGCCCAGATCGAACTGACCGATGGCCATTTGCGTCAGGGTCTGACTAAGGAAGGTGGTGGCGTTACCCGGTCCGCCGCCAGTGAGCACAAAGGGCTCGGTGTAAATCATGAAGCTGTCCATAAAGCGCAACATCACCGCGATCAGCAGCACGCTCTTCAGCTTGGGCAGCTGGATATGGCGGAACACCGCCCAGGCGGAGGCTCGGTCGATACGTGCAGCCTGGTAGTACACATCGGGAATGGCGCGCAGGCCCGAATAGCAGAGCAGCGCCACCAGCGAGGTCCAGTGCCAGACGTCCATGATCAGCACCGTGACCCAGGCGTCGCTAGTGTTGGAGGCGTAGTTGTAGCTGATGCCCAGGCTGTTGAGGCTCCAGCCGAGCAAACCGATGTCGGCGCGGCCGAAGATCTGCCAGATGGTGCCGACCACGTTCCATGGAATCAGCAGCGGGATCGCCAGCACGATCAGCACCAGCGAAGCCATGCGCCCCTTGGTCGGCATGCACAGGGCGATGGCGATACCCAAGGGAATCTCGATCAGCAGCACGCAGGCGGAGAAGATGAACTGTCGCAGCAGCGAGTCATGCAGACGGGTGTCCTGCAGCACCTGCTTGTACCAGTCGACGCCAACGAAATAGCGCGTGGAGTGGTCAAAAATGTCCTGCACCGAGTAGTTGACCACCGTCATCATCGGCACGATGGCACTGAACGCCACCAGCAGAAACACCGGCAGTACCAGCCACCAGGCCTTGTTGTTTTGCACCTTCATGGCTGCACCTCCTGCGCTTGCGCCTCAACCAGAACGTCATCGGCGTAAAGCATCAGCCACTGCGCCGGAAAGCTCAGGTAGACCTGCTGCTGCGGCACGGGCTGATCTTCCTGCAGGCGCACCTTGAGCAACTGACCATCGAGTTTTAGGGTGAGAATCTTGTAGGTACCGAGGTCTTCGACATGCACCACCTCGCCACACAACGCGTCCTCATTCGGGCCATCCCAGACGTGCACAAACTCCGGGCGAATACCGATTTTCAGCTTGGCTCCAGGCCGCTCGGCCAGGCGCCGATTGAGCGCCGGTGACAACGGCAGCACGGTGTTGTTGAAGCGCACACCACCGGCATAAGGCAGCACATCGATCAGGTTCATTCCGGGGCTGCCGATGAAGTAGCCAACAAAGGTATGGCTGGGGCGTTCGAACAACTCACGCGGGGTGCCGAACTGGACGATCTGCCCGCCGTACATCACTGCAATCTTGTCGGCGAAGGTCGAGGCTTCGAGCTGGTCGTGGGTGACGTAAACCATGGTGATATTGAACTGCTCGTGAATCTGCTTGAGCTTGCGCCGCAGCTTCCACTTCAGGTGCGGGTCGATCACCGTCAGCGGCTCATCGAAGAGGATCGCCGACACGTCATCACGCACCAGACCACGGCCCATGGAGACCTTCTGTTTCTCGTCGGCAGTCAGGTTACGGGCGCGCTTGTGCAGCAACGGGTGCAATTCCAGCACCTCGGCAATTTCATTGACCTTGGTGAGGATCTTCGCCTCGTTCATGCCCTGATTGCGCAGCGGGAAGGCCAGGTTGTCGAACACCGTCATGGTGTCGTAGACCACCGGAAACTGGAAAACCTGAGCGATATTGCGCTGCTCCGGCGGCAGTGCGTTGACCACTTTGCCATCGAACTGCACCTCGCCATGGGACGGGCTAAGCAGCCCGGAAATGATATTCAGCAGGGTCGACTTGCCGCAGCCGGACGGCCCCAGCAAGGCATAGGCGCCGCCCTGCTCCCACACATGATTCATCTCGCGGATGGCGTAATCGGCTGCTTCAGTCGGCGCGCGGCTGTAACTGTGGGCCAGGTTATGCAAACGGATTTCGGCCATCAGGCAACCCTCCCCAGACGGCGGCTGGGCGCCTGAATCAACTTCCCATCAGCGGCGAAGACAAACAGTTTGTGGGTGGGGATATAGATGAGGATCGGCGTGTCCACGTCGTACTCATGAACCCCAGGTAGATGCAGCACCAGCACGAACTGCTCGTTGCGCACATGCAGAAAGGTTTCCGAACCGCTGATCTCGGCCAGTTCGACCGTTACCGCCAGCTCCAGATCATCATCGTTGGACGGTACCAGGCCGATATGGCTGGGGCGTACACCAAAGCGGTATTCACCCTCGGCAATGCCTTGCAGATCCGGGTTGAGCGGGAAATGCACGGTATCGGCAAAGCTTACTTCGGTGCCGCTGACGCGCCCCGGCATCAGGTTGATCGCCGGCTCCGAGAACAGCTCGGCGGCCAGCACCTGCTGCGGACGGTGATAAACCTCGGCAGTCTTGCCGCTTTGCACCACCCGCCCTTCATGCAGGATGGTGGTGGTGCCGCCCAGGGCCAGCGCCTCATTGGGCTCGGTGGTGGCATAGATGGCAATGGTGTGGCGGGCCTGAAACAGCTCGCGCATTTCCTGACGCAGCTCTTCACGCAGCTTGTAGTCAAGGTTGACCAGCGGCTCATCGAACAGAATCAGCGAGGCATCCTTGACCAGTGCCCGCGCCATCGCCGTGCGCTGCTGCTGGCCGCCGGACAGCTCCAGCGGGTAGCGCTTGAGCAAGCCCTCGATACGCAGCATCTGTGCTGTGGCGTGGACTTTTTCCAGAATCTCGGCCTTGCTCACGCCGGCCTGACGCAGCGGCGAGGCGATGTTCTCGAACACCGTCAGGGTCGGGTAATTGATGAACTGCTGATAGACCATCGACACATTGCGCTGGCGCACCGGCACCTGGGTCATATCGGCACCATTCATCAGGATGCGTCCGCTGCTGGGCTTGTCCAGCCCCGCCATCAGGCGCATCAGGCTGGTCTTGCCAGACAGCGTGCGCCCCAGCAGCACATTGAAGGAGCCGGGTTCGAAGCTCAGGCAGGCATCGTCGATATACAGCTGGTGATCAACGATCCGCGTGACATGCTCCAGGGTAAGTGACATGGGCCGTCCTTTTTCTTGTTATCTGCTCAGTCACAAGGCGAGTTCCGTGCCAACCCTTCAAAGCAAAAATAAGCCATTGATTTAAAACAACTACCACCAAAGATAGACAACACACGGAGACAGCACTGAACAGTTTTGAACAGTGCACAGTGAACAACTGAACAGTCACAGCGTTGACATTGAACAGCCTTCGGCGACACTGCACAGACCCGGCGCAGACCGAGGCCCATAACAACAAGAACCCGCGCGAGAGACCTGTCATGGCTGACGCTGTCACTGCCCTGCCCCACGAGACCATCATCCAGGACTCCTGGACCCGCTGCCGTGATTACGGTCTGACCCACCAGAGCACCCCGATCTTCAACCAGCCCGAGCGCGGCGAAGTCAGCGCCCTGCTGGAAAGCCAGCACGCCCTGGTGCACACCACCCATAAAGAAGTGCTGCCCTACTACGGCACCATCCTGGCCAACTCCAATTGCCTGATCATGCTGGCCGACCATCAGGGCCAGGTGCTGCAGTCCTGGGGCGATCAACGCTTTATCGAACCCAGCCGCGCCGCCGGTTTTGTCGCCGGAGCCACTTGGCTGGAGCGTTACACCGGCACCAATGCGATCGGCACTGCTCTAAGCTGCGCCCAGGCCGTCCATATTCAGCACGATGAGCACTTTCTCAAAGCCAACCGTTTTATGACCGGCTCGGCTTCGCCGATTTTTGATGAGCAGCGGCAGATGATCGCGGTGCTGGATGTGTCGAGCGACAGCTACCTGCCGCCCTCGCACACCCTGGGTATGGTCAAGATGATGAGCCAGTCGGTGGAAAACCGCCTGATCCTCAACCTGTTTCAGCAGCGCTATTTCCAGCTGAGCTTCAACACCAGCCTGGATAACCTGAGCAGCCCCTGGGCTGGGCTGCTGATTTTTGATGAGCAGGGCCAGGTGGTTTCCGCCAATCGGCGTGCCGACAGCTTATTGGGCGTGGGCCTGACCCAGGTGAATATCGAAAGCCTGTTCGACGTACCGCTGCAGCAATTGCTCAACCAACCCGAAGCGCTGCCGTTCAACCTGCGCGCCAGCGGGCGCTTTCGCTTTCACGCGCAGATCAAACGCCCACAACAACCCTCGCCGATCCAGGCCCGCGACTTTCGCCAAACCCAGCAGCCGCCTGCCAGCGTCACTCGCACCCCATTCACCCTCGCCTCGCTCAAGCTTGGCGACCCGCGTGTCGATAAAGCCGTGCGTCAGGCCGAACGCCTGCTGGAAAAGAACATCCCGATCCTGGTGCATGGCGAAACCGGCGTCGGCAAGGAAGTCTTCGTCAAAGCCCTGCACCACGCCAGCTCGCGCGCCAGCCAGGCCTTTATCGCAGTCAATTGCGCGGCCATTCCTGCCGAGTTGGTGGAGTCCGAGCTGTTTGGGTATGAAAAAGGCGCGTTTACCGGGGCCAACCAGAAAGGCAGCATCGGCCTGATTCGCAAGGCCGACAAAGGCACGTTGTTTCTCGACGAAGTTGGCGATATGCCGCTACGGGTGCAGGCCCGCCTGCTGCGGGTATTGCAGGAGCGCTGCGTACAACCGCTGGGTAGCAGCGAGCTGTACCCGGTGGATATCCGCCTGATTTCGGCCACCAACCGTCCGTTGCGCCAGGATGTGGAAAGCGGGCTGTTTCGCCAGGACCTCTACTACCGCATCAGCGGTCTCAACCTCGAACTGCCGCCGCTGCGCGAACGAACCGACAAGGCCGCCATGGTCCAGCGCATCTGGGACTACCACCGCGAACCGCAGCAATGGGCTGGGCTAAGCCAGGAAGTGCTGAGCCTGTTTGAACGCCACCCCTGGCCTGGCAACCTGCGCCAGCTGAGCAGCGTGCTGCAGATCGCCCTGGCCATGGCCGAAGACCAGCAGATCCGCGCCGAACACCTGCCGGATGATTTCTTTGCCGATTTGCAGCCAGCACCTGCGCCAACAGCCGCCATCCACCCGCAACCGCTGGCCAGCACCAGCGCGGATGATCTGGCCGGCCAGTACCAGGCCTGCGGAGGCAATATCTCGCACCTGGCGCGCAGCCTCGGGGTTAGCCGTAATACGCTGTACAAACGGCTACGGAAAGTGGGCCTGGCGGCGCGCTAAAGCGCCTTGCAGCAGCACGAATCAATGAACGGCTGCATGACGCTGCTCATTCAGCACGGCGCTAGTCAGCCAGACGCCAGGTCGTACCACCCTTGCTGTCTTCCAACACCACGCCCATGGCGGTGAGCTGATCGCGAATACGGTCAGACTCGCCCCAGTTCTTCTCGGCGCGAGCCTGCAGACGCGCGGCGATCAAGGCTTCGACCTCGACCGCATCGACCTTACCGGCAGCACCAGCCTGGAGGAAAGCTTCTGGCTCCAACTGCAATACACCGAGCACACCAGCCAATTCCTTCAAACGTGCAGCCAGGCCGGCAGCAGCATGTACATCGCTTTCGCGCAGACGGTTGATCTCGCGAGCCAGCTCGAACAGCACGGCGCAGGCTTCCGGCGAGTTGAAGTCATCATCCATCGCCGCCGCAAAGCGCTCAACAAAGGCCTCACCACCAGCGAGTGCAGCATCAGGCAAGCCCTTGAGCGCATTGTAGAAACGCTCCAGCGCCCCCTTGGCTTCACGCAGGCTGTCTTCGGAATAGTTGATCGGACTGCGGTAATGGCTGGACACCAACAGGTAGCGCACCACTTCCGGGTGATACTTCTCCAGTACTTCGCGGATGGTGAAGAAGTTGCCCAGGGATTTGGACATCTTTTCGCCATCCACACGCACCGCACCGGCGTGCATCCAGGCATTGGCGTAGAGTTTGCCGGTGGCCGCCTCGCTCTGCGCGATCTCGTTTTCGTGGTGCGGGAAAACCAGATCAGGGCCACCGCCGTGGATATCGAAGGTTTCACCCAGGCAGCAAGTGGACATCACCGAGCACTCGATATGCCAGCCCGGACGGCCCGCGCCCCACGGCGACGCCCAGCTCGGCTCGCCCGGCTTGACGCCTTTCCACAGGACGAAATCCAGCGGATCTTCTTTGATTTCGTCCACTTCAATACGTGCACCGATCTTCAACTCATCGATCTTGCGACGCGACAGCTTGCCGTAGGTTTCAAATTTGGTGACGCGGTAGTACACATCGCCATTGCCCGGTGCATAGGCAAAACCCTTGTCGATCAGGGTCTGAATCATCTGATGCATGCCGGCGATATGATCAGTGGCACGCGGTTCCTGATCCGGACGCAGCACATTCAGACGTGCCTCGTCTTCGTGCATCGCCGCGATCATGCGCTCGACCAGCGCTTCGAACGGCTCGCCGTTGTCATTGGCACGCTTGATGATCTTGTCGTCGATGTCGGTGATATTGCGCACGTAGGTCACGTCATAGCCACGATGGCGCAGCCAGCGCGTGACCACATCGAACGCCACCATCACCCGCGCATGACCGATATGACAGAAGTCGTAAACCGTCATGCCGCACACGTACATGCGCACCTGGTTACCCACCAGCGGTTTGAAGACGTCTTTGCTTTTGGTCAGCGTGTTGTAGATCGAGAGCATCGGGGTTCCTTGGAAAACCACGGGCCGGCGTACCGGCCCGGTTCTAATCAGAGCATCTGAGCAATAGAGCCTGTTTCGGATCTCGCGAGCTAGAGCGCGACAAGGCAAAAGTGGCCGAGGAAGCGGAGTTTACTAGCTGTAAATGAGCATTCCGAGGCCATTTTTAACGCAGTATCGCCGACGCGCAGCAGATCCGAGACTGGCTCTTAAGCCCAGGAATCGCGCAGCGTTACAGTCCGGTTGAAGACGGGTGCACCTAGCTTGCTGTCCTTGATGTCGGCGCAGAAGTAGCCTTCGCGCTCAAACTGGAAGCGCTCTTCCGGCGCGGCCTCGGCCAGGGATGGCTCGGCGCGACAACCCTTGAGCACCACCAGCGAATCCGGGTTGATGTTGTCGAGGAAGCTGCCGCCTTCTTCGTCTTTCTCCGGGTTGGCGGAACGGAACAGGCGGTCATACAGGCGCACTTCGCATTCAACGCTTTCAGCCGCCGGCACCCAGTGGATCACGCCTTTGACCTTACGGCCTTCGGGGTTCTTGCCCAGGGTGTTTTCGTCGTAGCTGCAGCGCAGTTCAACGATAGTGCCGTCGGCATCCTTGATCGCCTCATCGGCGCGAATCACGTAGCTGCCACGCAGTCGCACTTCGCCGCCTGGAATCAGGCGTTTGAAGCCGGCCGGCGGGACTTCTTCGAAGTCGCTGGCATCGATATAGATTTCACGGCTGAACGGCAGCACGCGCACGCCCATGTCCTGCTTGGGATGGCGCGGCAGCTCGAGATTCTCGGTCTGGCCTTCCGGGTAGTTGGTTATCACCACCTTCAACGGCTTGAGCACGCACATGGCACGCGCAGCATTGGCGTCGAGGTCATCACGAATGGCGAATTCCAACATGCCAATGTCCACCACGCCGCCAGCACGGTTGACGCCAATCATGTCGCAGAAGGCGCGGATCGACGCCGGGGTGTAACCACGGCGGCGGAAGCCCGACAGGGTCGACATACGCGGGTCGTCCCAGCCATTGACGTGCTTCTCGTCCACCAGCTGCTTGAGCTTTCGCTTGCTGGTGATGGTGTAGTTCAGGTTCAGACGAGCGAACTCATACTGACGCGGCTGCGCCGGCACCGGCAGCTGCGCGAGGAACCATTCATATAGCGGACGATGGTCTTCGAACTCCAGGGTGCAGATCGAATGAGTGATGCCTTCGATGGCATCCGACTGACCGTGGGTGAAGTCATAGCTCGGGTAGATACACCACTTGTCACCGGTCTGGTGGTGATGAGCATGACGAATGCGATAGAGGATCGGGTCGCGCAAGTTGATGTTCGGCGAGGTCATGTCGATCTTCGCACGCAGCGAACGGGCGCCATCAGCGAATTCGCCGGCTTTCATACGGGCGAACAGGTCAAGGTTTTCCTCGACGCTGCGCTCACGGAACGGGCTGTTCTTGCCCGGTTCAGTGAGATTGCCACGGTAGGCACGCATTTCTTCGGCATTGAGGTCGCATACAAAAGCCTTGCCTGCCTTGATCAGCTCGATGGCCCAGGCATGCAGCTGGTCGAAATAGTTGGAGGCATAACGCTCCTCGCCCGCCCACTGAAAACCCAGCCACTGCACGTCGCTCTTGATTGCGTCGATGTATTCCTGATCTTCCTTGGCCGGGTTGGTGTCATCAAAGCGCAGGTTGCACTCGCCACCAAACTCCTTGGCCAGGCCGAAGTTCAGGCAAATCGACTTGGCATGGCCAATGTGCAGGTAGCCATTGGGCTCCGGCGGAAAACGGGTAATGATCTTCGCGTGCTTGCCGGCATCCAGATCGGCCTGGACGATGGGACGAAGAAAGTTAGCGGCGGCGACGGTTTCTGGCTTGCTCATGGGGTCCTTGGCGAGTGCGGGGCACGATTCAGAGCCTGTTCACAACCTTGCGAGCTAGAGCTAAAACGGTGGCGAAAATAGCCGAGGAAGCGGAGTTTACGACTGTAAATGAGCATTCCGAGGTGGTTTTCAACGCCGTTTTGCCAACGCGCAGCAGGTTGTGGACAGGCTCTCAGGGTAGGCCGACTTATACAAAGCGCTTATCATAGCCGAAGCTGTCAACCCCCTGACAGGCCCAAGAACCGCTGCAATGCCCTTTGCTGGAAATTCAGCGGCTCACGGATTTATCGACAGAGCGATTACCTCCATGATCAAGCTGCACACCAACCACGGCGTTATCACCCTCAACCTGTTCGAAGACAAAGCCCCGGAAACCGTGGCCAACTTCAAGCAGTACGTTAAAGAAGGTCACTACGACAACACCGTTTTCCACCGCGTGATCAGCAACTTCATGATCCAGGGCGGCGGTTTCGAGCCGGGCATGAAGCAGAAAACCACCCGCGCCCCGATCAAGAACGAAGCCAACAATGGCGTCGCCAACAAGATCGGCACCGTGGCCATGGCTCGCACCATGGAGCCGCATTCGGCCTCCGCGCAGTTCTTTATCAACGTTTCCGACAACAGCTTCCTCAACCACAGCGCACCGACCGTGCAGGGCTGGGGCTATGCGGTGTTCGGTGAAGTGGTTGAAGGCATGGACGTGGTCAACGCCATCAAAGGTGTCGCAACCACCAGCAAATCCGGCCACCAGGATGTACCGGTTGATGACGTGATCATCGAGCGCGCCGAGATCGTTGAGTGATACTACTGATCTCCGATCTGCATCTTGAACAGGAGCGCCCGGATATCAGCCGGGCGTTTCTGCATTTTCTGGAAACCCGCGCGGTTCAGGCCCAGGCGCTATACATCCTCGGCGACTTCTTTGAAGTATGGATCGGCGACGATGCCATCAGCCCCTTTCAACGTTCGATTGCCCAGGCTTTGCGCAGACTCAGCGAGCACGGCACGCGCATCTACCTGATGCACGGCAATCGCGACTTTCTGCTCGGCAAGGCCTTCTGCCGCGAAGCGGGCTGCACCTTGCTGCCCGACCCCAGCGTGATCGAACTCAATGGTCAGCGCGTGCTGTTGATGCACGGCGACAGCCTGTGCACCCAGGACATTGGCTATATGAAGCTGCGCCGCTGGCTGCGCAACCCGATTTCACTGTTTGTTTTGCGTAACCTGCCGCTGCGCACCCGGCAAAAACTGGCGCGCAAACTGCGCAATGAAAGCCGCACGCAAACGCGGATGAAAGCCAGCGCGATTGTCGACGTCACCACCGATGAAGTGCCGCGGATCATGGCCGCTTACGGCGTGCAAACGCTGATCCATGGCCACACCCATCGCCCAGCCACCCATGACCTGCAGGTCAACGGTCAGACGGCGCAACGCATCGTACTCGGCGACTGGGATAAGCAGGGGTGGGCACTGCAGGCAGACCATCAAGGCTTGCAGCAAAGCGCCTTCGATCTTCAACCTGCGTGAAACTTTGACGGCGCGCACAAAGCACTGAGCAGCCCTTGACGGACGATTCGCCGATCATCAGCATCGGCGACCTCAAAACGCCATCAGGGACCGATCATGCTGATCAGCAAGGAACACATCCTCAAATACGCCATTGCCCCCGCCGCGCTGGTCGCCGTGGGCTTCGTCACCTTCAACAGCGTGTTCTTCTACAACGAAGCCGGTTTCGCCACCCATGTGCGCACCATCTTCGGTGAAGAAAAAGTCGTCGACGATGTGGGCTACGCCACCAAATGGTTCGGCCGCGCCACCGCCTGGAAAAAGGCCCTCAGCGTGCAATCGGTCCTGACCGAGGCCCTGGCCATCAACGACAACAGCGACAACGACTCACTCGGCGCCACCATCGAAGCCTTCCCCATTGTGTTTCTCGGCAACGTCGACGCCAAGGTCGAGTCCTCGGCACGTTTTCGCCTGCCCACCGGCGATCAGTTCCTGACCATTGCCCAGGAATACCGCAACCCGGAAAACTTCATCACCACCGCTCTCGTACCGGCCATCAAGGAAACTCTGCAGGCCACGGCCTCACTGATGAGCGCCGACGATTTCTATGCCGGCGCACGCAGCGAATTCGCCGCCGAGTTCGAAAACCAGCTCAATGACGGCCTGTACCTGATCAAACGCAAGGAAGTGCGCGGCCCGCGCGGCCACCAGCCCACTCAAACCGCAATCCTGCAGGCCGGCACTGAACAAGGCGCGTTCGGTGACAACAACGTCAGCCAGTTCATCACCGAAAAGGTCATGGACAGCAAAGGCATCCCCGTACGCAAGCAGCAACAGTTCCGCAAATATGGCGTGGAAGTGGTGGAAGCACGCATCACCAACGTCGACCCCAACCCGCAGTACAAGCAGCGCATGGTTAAAGTCCAGCAGGCCCTGGCTGAACTGGCCGTAGCGCGGCAGAACCGCCTGAAGGAAGAAGAAGAGAAGCTGCTGGTCACCGCCCGCGGTGAAAAAGAAGTGGAAGCGCGCCGCCAGGAAACCCTGCGCGACCAGATCGAACGCACCACCCAGGCGGAAACCGAGAAGCAACTGGCGCGTATCAACGCCGAACGGGAAAAAGGCCGCGCTGAAATCGAGAAACAAACCGCCGAACTGTTGCGCGACAAGGCCGCCATCACCGCCGATGCCACGAAAATCACCGCAGATGCCGAGGCCTATGCCCGTGAAGCGGTGATCAAGGCCGACGGTGCGCTGCAGCCCAAGCTCGATGCGTTGATCGAGATTAACAAGGTATGGGCACAGGCGGCCTCGCAGGCTCCGGTGCCCAGTGTGATGATGGGTGCAGGCAAGGATGGCAGCAGCAGCCGCCAGGACGAAATTGGCCAGCTGATGGGCGTGTTGGCGACCAAGGCAGCGCGCGATCTGGCACTGGACTTGAGTGTCAAGCAGTAACCCCGAAAAGCCATAAACAACAAAGCGCCCACTGGGCGCTTTGTTGTTTTAGAGCATTGGCACACCGCTATGGAAGCGGAACTCGGTATCAGGCGACTCGATCAGCTCGCGCTCCGCCGCCCTCACCCGCTCGATGGCCTGATCGACATCACGGGCATCGCCGTACTGATAAGCCAGCTTCAGATAATTCTGGAAATGCCGCGCTTCGCTTTTCAGCAATCCGAAATAGAACTTGCCCAATTCTTCATCCAGATGCGGCACCAAGGCCTCGAAACGCTCGCAGCTGCGCGCCTCGATAAATGCACCGACCACCAGGGTATCCACCAGTTTGTACGGCTCGTGGGTACGCACCACCTTGCGTAGGCCCGAGGCGTAGCGCGCCGCCGACACCGGGCGCAGGCCGATCTTGCGGCGTTTCATGATGCGCAGCACCTGTTCATGGTGCACCAGCTCCTCACGGGCCAGGCGCGACATGGCGTTGAGCAAGTCAACATAGGTGCTGTACTTGGCCATCAGGCTCAGCGCCGTGCTGGCGGCTTTGAACTCGCAGTTCTTGTGGTCAATCAGCAGCGTCTGCTGATCAGCCAGGGCGGCGGTGATCCAGGCATCCGGCGTGCGGCAACCGAGGAACTCGTGGATTTCCGGCAGGTTCATGACGGCAGCCCCATTACCGGGCAAAACCGGGACGGAGTAGCAAAACAGCGTGGCAATACGTCGACTTGAGCTAACAGATACATAAATTCACAAAAATGGGCGGGCTTGAGTGGCGCAGCTAACAGGCGGCCATTATACGAATGAGCGCGCCAACAGCCACTCGATTGACACTGGTCAAGCACAGAGCAACTGGCTGCGATCTATAGTGATAAACAGTTCAACTGATTGCACATGGAGATGATCATGCAAGCTATACGCAGCATTCTGGTGGTAATGGAGCCCAATCACAGCGAAGACTTGGCACTCAAACGCGCCAAGCTGATTGCCGGAGTAACCCAGTCACATCTACACCTGTTGGTGTGCGACAAGAAAAGTGATCACACCAGTTACCTGCGCGACCTTACCGGCTTGCTCAACAGCGAAGGCTTCAATACCTCCAGTCAACAGGCCTGGGATGAGAACCCGCACCAGACCATCATCAATGTGCAACAAGCCGAAGGCTGCGGCCTGGTGATCAAGCAGCACTTTCCCGACAACCCGTTGAAAAAAGCCCTGCTCACCCCCGACGACTGGAAATTGCTGCGCTACTGTCCGGCACCGGTGTTAATGGTAAAAACTGAAAAGTCCTGGGCTGGCACCGCAATTCTGGCCGCAGTCGATGTGGGCAATGCCGATAGCGAACACCGCACCCTGCACACCAGCATCGTCAGCCATGGTTTTGATATTGCAGCCCTGGCCAAGGCCGAACTGCACGTGATCAGCGCTCACCCGGCGCCCATGCTCTCGGCGGCCGACCCGACCTTCCAGCTGCGCGAGACCATTGAGGCGCGCTACCGCGAACAATGCAAAGCCTTCCAGGCTGAATACGAAATCAGCGACGAGCGCCTGCATATCGCCGAAGGCCCAGCCGATGTGCTGATCCCGCAGGCTGCGCACCGCCTCAATGCCGGCGTCACGGTGATTGGCACCGTGGCGCGCACTGGCATTTCCGGCGCATTGATTGGCAATACCGCCGAGGTGATTCTCGACTCGTTGGAAAGCGACATCCTGGTGCTCAAACCGGACGACATCATTGCCCACCTGGAAGATTTGGTCGCCCAACGCTAGGGCCGCCCAGCAACGAAAAAGCCGCCCGTTGGCGGCTTTTTCGTCTTATCCACGGTTCATATCCGCGCTTGCAAACCCTCACTGAGAAAGCGTGGCGCGATATAGCGCTCGTAATGCGCCTCGGAAAGCAGAAAGAACTCGCGGTCAATGGCATCGCGTAATTCCGGCAATGCCCAGTCACGAAACTCCGGCAAGAGCACCATGCCGTAAGCTTCCAGCTGGCTGATCACCCGTGCGCCGCGGGCAATCAGCTGATAGGCCCAGCAATACGGCGATTGCTGCGCCACAAAGCGAATCTGCCGCTGCTCCAGTTGAGCGCGCAAACGCTGTGGGTCAAAAACCTCGACCTTGGCGGCCATGACCTGCACCAGCAAGACTTCCAAACGCATCCAGACCGCATGCTTTTCGTCGTCGTTATAACCGTTCCAGTGCGTAACCTCATGGTGAAAGCGCTTGCAGCCACGGCAGACCAAATCGCCGTAAACAGTGGAGCACAGACCGACACAAGGGGTTTTGATACGCTGATTGGACATAACGAAAGGCATGGGGGCAGCAGAACAGGCTGGCATCTTAGCCCTTTGTCTAAGGCAGATCACCCCCAGATAAGCAGGGCCTTTGGCTTAACTTTATAAAAGCTTTCCAGTAGAATCGGCCGGCCTTTTAGAGGCAGCAACGTCCGTTGGAAGCTGTTTTCAAAGCGTCACGAGCACAGTCAATCCTGCAGGTTCGATGTTGGTGCCGACCCTTGAGCCACCCTTCAAGTGTCTGCACCAGCCCTCATCAAGCCCGTCCTGCCGGCGTAAAACTTTGAAAACAGCTTCTGCAAGAAAACAGCGAAACCTCGGCTGAGCGGCCCATAAAGCCATGAAGCGCCTGGTTCGGTGTTTTCTGGATCGCGTCCCGGCCAACCTCGGGACCACTGATGAGGGTAATAACTGTGCTTGAAGCCTATCGCAACCACGTAGCAGAGCGTGCCGCTCAGGGTATCGTGCCCCAGCCGCTGAACGCCGAACAAACCGCAGGCCTGGTCGAGCTGCTGAAGAACCCGCCAGCTGGCGAAGAAGCCTTTCTGGTTGATCTGATCACCAACCGTGTACCGCCAGGTGTGGACGAAGCGGCTTATGTCAAAGCAGGCTTCCTGTCTGCCATTGCCAAAGGCGAAGCCAGCTCCCCACTGATCAGCAAAACCCGCGCAGTTGAATTGCTGGGCACCATGCAAGGTGGCTACAACATCGCCACCCTGGTTGAGCTGCTGGACAGCGCTGAGCTGGCCGAAGTGGCTGCCGCTCAGCTCAAGCACACCCTGCTGATGTTCGACGCCTTCCACGACGTCGCTGAGAAAGCCAAAGCAGGCAATGCCAACGCCAAAGCCGTGATGAATGCCTGGGCTGAAGGCGAATGGTTCACCAACCGCCCAGCGGTTCCGGAAAAAGTTACCCTGACCGTTTTCAAGGTCACCGGCGAAACCAACACCGACGACCTGTCGCCGGCCCCGGATGCCTGGTCCCGCCCGGACATCCCGCTGCACGCCCTGGCCATGCTGAAAATGGCCCGCGACGGCATCAACCCGGATCAACCTGGCTCGGTTGGCCCGATCAAGCAGATGGAAGCGCTGAAAGCCAAAGGCTTCCCGGTTGCCTACGTCGGTGACGTTGTAGGTACCGGTTCCTCGCGTAAATCCGCCACCAACTCGGTGCTGTGGTTCTTCGGTGATGACATTCCGTTTGTTCCGAACAAGCGCGCCGGTGGTTTCTGCTTCGGCACCAAGATCGCCCCGATCTTCTACAACACCATGGAAGACGCCGGCGCCCTGCCGATCGAATTCGACTGCACCAACCTGGCCATGGGCGACGTCATCGACGTCTACCCGATCAAGGGCGAAGTGCGCCGTCATGGCAGCGACGAGCTGGTCACCAGCTTCCAGCTGAAAACCGACGTGCTGCTCGACGAAGTCCGCGCTGGCGGCCGTATCCCGCTGATCGTCGGCCGTGGCCTGACTGAGAAAGCGCGTGCCGAACTGGGCCTGGCTCCGTCCACCCTGTTCAAGAAGCCGGAATCTCCGGCCGACAGCGGCAAGGGCTTCACCCTCGCGCAGAAGATGGTTGGCCGCGCTTGTGGTCTGGCAGAAGGTCAAGGCGTACGCCCGGGCACCTACTGCGAACCGAAGATGACCACCGTGGGCTCGCAAGACACCACTGGCCCGATGACCCGCGACGAGCTGAAAGACCTGGCTTGCCTGGGCTTCTCCGCGGACCTGGTGATGCAGTCGTTCTGCCACACTGCGGCCTATCCGAAGCCGATCGACGTCAATACCCACCACACCCTGCCGGATTTCATCCGTACCCGTGGCGGCGTATCCCTGCGTCCAGGCGACGGCATCATCCACAGCTGGCTGAACCGCATGCTGCTGCCGGACACCGTCGGTACCGGTGGTGACTCGCACACCCGCTTCCCGATGGGTATCAGCTTCCCGGCAGGTTCCGGTCTGGTCGCCTTCGCCGCTGCCACTGGCGTTATGCCGCTGGACATGCCGGAGTCGGTGCTGGTGCGTTTCAAAGGCAAGCTGCAACCGGGCATCACCCTGCGTGACCTGGTCCACGCCATTCCTTATTACGCTATCAAGCAAGGCCTGCTGACCGTTGAGAAGAAAGGCAAGATCAACGCCTTCTCTGGTCGCATCCTGGAAATCGAAGGTCTCGACGAGCTGACCGTTGAACAGGCATTCGAGCTGTCCGACGCCTCGGCTGAGCGCTCTGCTGCCGGTTGCACCATCAAGCTGCCGGAAAAGGCCATCGCCGAATACCTGCAGTCCAACATCACCATGCTGCGCTGGATGATCGCTGAAGGTTACGGCGATGCCCGTACCCTGGAGCGTCGCGCCAAAGCCATGGAAGCCTGGCTGGCCAACCCGCAACTGCTGGAAGCCGACAAGGACGCCGAGTACGCCGAGATCATCGAAATCGATCTGGCCGACGTCAAAGAGCCTGTGCTCTGCGCGCCGAACGACCCGGATGACGCTCGTCTGCTGTCCACCGTGGCCGGCGAGAAGATCGATGAAGTGTTTATCGGCTCGTGCATGACCAACATCGGTCACTTCCGCGCTGCCGGTAAGCTGCTGGACAAGGTCAAAGGTGGTATTCCGACCCGCCTGTGGCTGGCTCCGCCGACCAAGATGGACGCTCACCAGCTGACCGAAGAAGGCTACTACGGCATCTACGGCAAGGCTGGCGCGCGCATGGAAATGCCGGGCTGCTCGCTGTGCATGGGTAACCAGGCCCGCGTACAGACCGGTTCGACCGTGGTTTCCACCTCGACCCGTAACTTCCCGAACCGTCTGGGCGACGCTACCAACGTGTACCTGGCCTCTGCCGAACTGGCAGCAGTAGCCTCGATCATTGGCAAGCTGCCGACTGTTGAAGAGTACATGCAGTATGCGCAGAACATCGACAGCATGGCTGCCGATATCTATCGCTACCTGAGCTTCGATCAGATTGCCGAGTTCCGCGAAGCAGCAGCCAACGCCAAGATCCCGACTGTTCAGATCTAAGCATCCGCTGTGAAATAAAAAACCCCGCCTAGTGCGGGGTTTTTTATGTGTGCTTGGCTTGCACGATAGAGGCCAGAAGCTACCTTCTGAGATGGGGGTGTAATAACGCACCACGGACCATCAGGAGTTGTTTATGAAGCACGGGATCATTGTTGCGCTCTGCCTGCTCAGCCTGGCTGGCTGCAGCAGCGAATACATCATCAGCACCACTGACGGACAAATGCTCACCAGCGACGGTAAACCGCGCCTGGATAAAGGGACCGGGATGCTCGAATTCACTGACAGCGAAGGCCGCAAGCAACAAATTCCGCAAAGCTCGGTCAAGCAGATGCTGGAACGCTGAGTTACCGCACATACAACAAACCCCGCTACGGCGGGGTTTGTTGTATGTGGACGACTGGCATATGCATTGCTAGGCATCAACCAGGCCTTTCCAACGGCGGAAACGCTTCAACCAGACAACGGTGTCGTATCACTCCAGGCGAAGGCTGCGAGTGGCACGGCACCTTTTTGTGTGTGCATAGGAAAGAACCATGAGTGAGCAGCAAATCAGCGGCAGCGATGCACCGGAAAAGCCAGTACTGAATATCGGTTTTATGGCCCTAAGTGATGCGGCGTCAGTCATCGTCGCCGCCACCCAGGGCTTTGCCGAGAAGCATGGCCTGACTCTCAACCTGCAACGGCAGAGCTCCTGGGCTGGGCTGCGCGACAAGCTGTTGAGCGGTGAGCTGGATGCGGCGCACAGCCTCTACGGCCTGATCTATGGTGTACAACTGGGCCTGGGCGGTGCCCCCGCTACCGATATGGCCGTACTCATGGGGCTGAACCAGAATGGCCAGAGCATCAACCTGTCACAGCCTCTGCAAGCCAGCGGCGTGACCAGCGGCGAGGCACTCAGCCAGCATGTGCACCAACATGCAGCACGCCTGACCTTCGCCCAGACGTTCCCCACCGGCACCCATGCCATGTGGCTGTATTACTGGCTGGCCAGCCAGGGCATTCATCCACTGCGCGACGTCGACAGCGTGGTGGTGCCACCGCCGCAGATGATCGAACACCTCAAGGCCCAGCGTATCGACGGTTTCTGCGTCGGCGAACCCTGGACCGCCAAGGCCGTGGAAGAAAATCTCGGCTGCACCCTGACCACTATTCAGGCGATCTGGCCCGACCACCCGGAAAAAGTGCTGGGCTGTACCCGTGCCTTTGTCCGCCAGCACCCCAACAGCGCCCGCGCGCTGGTGATGGCGGTGCTTGAAGCCAGCCGTTTTATTGATGAAAGCGAGGAAAACCGCCGCAGCACCGCCCAGCTGCTCAGCGGTCATGACTATGTCGACGCCCCGCTGTCGGCCATTCAACCGCGCTTTCTTGGCCAGTATCAGGACGGTCTCGGCCATGCCTGGCTGGACGCTCACCCCCTGCGCTTCCACGGCCAGGGCGCGGTGAACATGCCTTACCTGTCAGATGCCATGTGGTTTATGACCCAGTTCCGCCGCTGGGGCCTGCTACGTGAAGACCCGGACTATTTGGCCATCGCCCGCCAGGTGCAGCAGCTTGAACTCTATCAGCAGGCCGCCAACGCCCTCGGCATTGCCGTACCAGCACCCATGCGCAGCAGCCAGTTGCTCGACGGCCCGACCTGGGACGGCAGCGACCCGGCCGGCTATGCCCGCAGCTTTGCCCTGCATGCCCGGGTTGACGCACCGGCTGGCGCACTGCAGGAGAACTGCTGAGATGCTGCGCATACTGCTGATCAACGACACGGCGAAGAAAGTCGGCCGTCTGAAAACGGCATTGACCGAAGCAGGCTTCGAGGTTATCGATGAGTCCGGCCTGACCATCGACCTGCCTGAACGCGTCGAAGCGGTGCGCCCCGACGTGATTCTGATCGACACCGAATCGCCCAGCCGCGACGTGATGGAACAGGTGGTGCTGGTCAGCCGCGACCAACCGCGGCCCATCGTCATGTTCACCGACGAGCACGACCCCGGTGTGATGCGCCAGGCGATCCAGAGCGGCGTCAGCGCCTATATCGTCGAAGGCATTCACGCCCAGCGCCTGCAACCGATTCTGGATGTGGCCATGGCCCGCTTCGAGAGCGACCAGGCCCTGCGCGCGCAGTTGCAGGCACGCGATGCACAACTGGCCGAGCGCAAGCGCATCGAACTGGCCAAGGGCTTGCTGATGAAGATGAAAAGCTGTGACGAGGAGCAGGCCTACACCCTGATGCGGCGCCAGGCCATGAGCCGTCAGCAGAAGCTGGCGCAAGTGGCCGAACAGATCATCGCCATGCACGACATGCTCGGCAGCTGAATCCGGCCACTGTTATGCCGTGCTGAGGCCTGACTGTGCTGGACAGCCAGGCAGCGCGGCGCTTATCTTCGCGCCTGGCCAGCGCACTGGCCAACGTCGCTCGGACGGTTCCGGGCGCTTACGTCTCCGAGGAAAGCATGGCTGACCAAGCTTCGCGCCGCTTTGCGCGCATTGATCGACTCCCCCCCTACGTTTTCAACATCACCGCTGAACTGAAGATGGCCGCGCGTCGCCGTGGCGAAGACATCATCGACTTCAGCATGGGCAATCCGGACGGTGCCACGCCGCCGCATATCGTCGAAAAACTGGTGCAGGTTGCCCAGCGTGAAGACACCCATGGCTACTCCACCTCACGCGGCATTCCACGCCTGCGCCGCGCCATCTCGCGCTGGTACAAGGACCGCTACGAGGTCGAGATCGACCCGGAAAGCGAAGCTATCGTCACCATCGGCTCCAAGGAAGGCCTGGCGCACCTGATGCTGGCCACCCTGGACCACGGCGACACCGTTCTGGTGCCCAACCCCAGCTACCCGATTCATATCTACGGCGCGGTGATCGCCGGCGCCCAGGTGCGCTCCGTGCCGCTGGTGCCTGGCGTGGACTTCTTCGCCGAGCTGGAGCGGGCGATTCGCGAGTCGATCCCCAAGCCAAAGATGATGATTCTCGGCTTCCCTTCCAACCCCACCGCGCAGTGTGTGGAGCTGGACTTCTTCGAGCGCGTGGTGGCCCTGGCCAAGCAATATGACGTGCTGGTAATTCACGACCTGGCCTACGCCGATATCGTCTACGACGGCTGGAAAGCGCCGTCGATCATGCAGGTACCGGGCGCCAAGGACATTGCCGTGGAGTTCTTCACCTTATCGAAGAGCTACAACATGGCCGGCTGGCGCATCGGCTTTATGGTCGGCAACCCGGAGCTGGTCAGCGCCCTGGCGCGGATCAAGAGCTACCACGACTACGGCACCTTTACCCCGCTGCAGGTAGCCGCGATTGCCGCGCTGGAAGGTGATCAGCAATGCGTGCGCGATATCGCCGAGCAATACCGCCAGCGCCGCAACGTTATCGTCAAAGGCCTGCATGAAATTGGCTGGATGGTCGAGAACCCCAAGGCCTCGATGTACATCTGGGCAAAGATCCCCGAGCCTTACGCCCACTTAGGCTCGTTGGAGTTTGCCAAGAAGCTGCTACTGGAGGCCAAGGTCTGCGTCTCTCCCGGCATCGGTTTTGGTGATTACGGCGATGACCATGTGCGCTTTGCCCTGATCGAAAACCAGGACCGCACCCGTCAGGCCATTCGCGGGATCAAGGCCATGTTCCGTGCCGATGGTTTGCTCGATGCGCCGGCAGCCAGTAAACCTGCCAAGCCCACGCCTTAAGCGAGGCCAAGGTGGGTTAGCCGTACTGGCTAGCCCACCGCTGTTGATGCTTGATCTGTATCAACTCGAATAGTCCAGCACCGTCCATACCCGACTAAGCCCTTCAGCGATTACACAGCCACTTTGTCCCAACTGCTGATTGTTGCTGTGCAATGACATCAGCGTGGTCATGCCGTCGGCGGCATCCGAGCGTTCGCTCAACCACTGCACGCGGCCACAGTTGGCCGTTTCAATCACGTAACTGGCAGCCACGGCGGAATCCTCGCTGGGCAGCTTGATCACATCCACCACCGTACCCTGCTCTTCCACGCGCTTGCCGTCAGACACCAGCACGGCCCAGGCCTGGCTGTTCTCGATCACCAGGTAAGTACCATTGGCCCTGGGTTGATCCAGCTGCGGTTGTGCGCAACCGGTTAAAAGACTCAACAGCACAATTGTCATCAGCATCTGTTGCATTGTCAGTGACTCCTCTGCAGTGCCTGTGGCCATTGGCTTTATGGGCAGATGGCGCGATTGATTGGTGAAGGCTTGGGCTTACTATTATCGAATACTGTTTATTTGTACAGTATTTTTCGATTACCCTTGGTCTTGCCATCCAGCCAACCGTTCAGCCCGGCTAACGGGCTCATAACAAGGCGTTAACAGGAGTATCCCGATGCTCGACGTACTGCAGTTGAAACACAGCGTAAACCGCATGCCCCTGGATAAAGTCCGGGCCACCGTCAATGAATTGCAGCTCGAAGGCATCGTCACCGAGGGCAAGACACCGTTTTCACGGGTGCACTTCAATACCTGCTTTGCCGAGATCGAAGCCCTGTTGCAGCGCGCCGGCTATCACCGCCAGCTGGATGTGGTCAGCTATCAGGGTCTGGCTTACGCCATGTTCGACCCCTCGCGCTGGGAGGCGGTTGAAGTGCTGCGCTGGCTCAGGGAATTTGTCGAAGAAACCCAGGGCAAATCGCTGTCACGTTGAAGCGCTGAGCTGTTATCGCGCCTGGGTGCGTACAGCACCAAGTCGAAGCAAAAGCACCCGGCAGCCGCTCAGCCATGCACAGCATTGGCCCAACAAGCCTGGGCAACGCGTTACTCAGTCGCGGTACAAATCGCCGCCACGGCGACTATTTGCTGTTCTATCCCGCATTCAATTTCATGCATAAACCCATGATTTATAAACCTTAGGCCGCCCAAGCTGAGACTCATTCGAGCCGGTTCCAAAGCAGCCAGGCGCTTGCTCATCCGCGCCCTTCGGTAAATCTGGCAAGCCCCTTGCAAATATCCCCGCAAGATTCCTGCGCAGCCCACCAACGGCGGTGAGCCGCGGATCACGGACAACGGCGTCCGTCAGGTCACTTCAATCGAGGTGGCCTGGCGTGCGCCGTTTTTTGTTTCAGCCGTTTTATTGGCCAGAAAGGACAGACCTATGACTGATCGTGATTCGAAGCACCCAAGCCTGCACAGCCGCCGCAATTTCCTGAAAACCTCAATTGCCGTCGCCGGCACCGTCGGTGGTGTTGCCGCTCTGGGCCTGAGCGCACCGGCAAGTCTGCGCAGCGCAGCCTGGGCCGCAGGTTCCGATGCACCGGAGAAAGCCGCGCTGAAAGTCGGTTTTATCCCACTCACCGATTGCGCATCGGTGGTGGTCGCCGCCACCCAGGGCTTTGGCGAGAAATACGGTCTGAGCATCACCCCAAGCAAGGAAGCCTCCTGGGCCGGAGTGCGCGACAAACTCAACACCGGCGAGCTGGATGCCGCCCACGTGTTGTACGGCATGATGTACGGCGCGCAGTTGGGTATCGCCGGGCCGCAGAAGGACATGGCGGTGCTGATGGAGCTGAACCACAACGGCCAGGCCATCACCCTCTCCAAACAGCTCAAAGAGGCCGGCGTGACCAATGGTGCGCAACTGGCCGAGCATGTGAAAAAAGGCGGCAACCCGCTGACCTTCGCCCAGACCTTCCCCACCGGCACCCACGCCATGTGGCTGTATTACTGGCTGGCCAGCCTGGGCATCAACCCGATGAGCGACGTGAAAACCATCGTCGTGCCACCGCCGCAGATGGTCGCCAATATGCGTGTCGGCAATATGGATGGTTTCTGCGTCGGCGAACCCTGGGGGGCGCGGGCGATTGCCGACAAGATCGGTTTCACCGCCGTAACCACCCAGCAGATCTGGCCGGACCATCCGGAAAAGGTCCTCGGCACCAGCCGCGCCTTTGTCGAGCAATACCCCAATACGGCCCGCGCGCTGGTCATGGCGGTACTGGATGCCAGCCGGTTTATCGAAGCCAGCGAAGAAAACCGCAAGAGCACCGCCAAGCTGATTGCCGGCAAGGCCTACGTCAACGCACCGGTAAAGGTGATCGAGCCACGCTTCCTCAGCCACTACGAGGACGGCCTGGGCAACAGCTGGAAGGACGACCATGCCATGGCTTTCCATAAGGACGGCGCGGTCAACTTCCCCTACCACTCCGACGGCATGTGGTTTATGACCCAGTTCAAGCGCTGGGGCCTGATCAAGCAAGACCCGAACTACGCCGCCGTCGCCGCCGGGGTCAATCAGGTGGCGCTGTACAAGGAAGCCGCCAGCGCGCTGAACATCCCCGTGCCGGCCAGTTCGCTGCGCAGCAGCACGCTGATTGATGGCAGCGTGTGGAATGGTGCGGACCCGGCGGCCTATGCCAATTCATTCGCGATCAAAGCCTGACAGAGAGCATCATGATGAATGCACCATTGAAAACCCCGCTTCCCCAGGCGCTTCCCAGCACAACAGCCACACGCCTGAGCCTACCCGGCACAGCGGCTCTGCAAAATGCGCTCAAAGCGCTTATTCCGCCAGTGCTGGGCATCATGCTGTTTATCGGCCTGTGGGCACTGATTGCGAGCAAGAGCGAGGGCCTGCCCGGCCCGCTGAGCACCTGGCTATCGGCCCTGGAGCTGTTCGCTGACCCGTTCTATGACAACGGCCCCAACGATATGGGCATCGGCTGGAACATCCTGCATTCGCTGGGCCGCGTCGGCATCGGCTTTGGCTTGGCCGCGCTGATCGGCATTCCACTGGGCTTTGCCATCGGCCGCTTTGCCTTTCTCGCCGGCATGCTCTCGCCGATCATCAGCCTGCTGCGCCCGGTGTCGCCGCTGGCCTGGCTGCCGATTGGTCTGCTGGTGTTCGAAGCGGCTGGCCCGGCGTCGATCTGGGTGATCTTTATCAGCTCGATCTGGCCAATCATCCTCAACACCGCCGCCGGCGTGGCCAGCGTGCCGCAGGACTATTTGAACGTGGCCCGCGTGCTCAAGCTGTCGGAGTTCAAAGTGCTCACGCGCATCCTGTTTCCCGCCGTATTGCCGCACCTGATGACCGGCATCCGTCTGGCCATTGGCGTGGCCTGGTTGGTGATTGTCGCTGCGGAAATGCTCACCGGAGGCACTGGCCTGGGCTTCTGGGTGTGGGATGAGTGGAACAACCTCAACGTCGAACACATCCTCATCGCCATCATCATCGTCGGTCTGGTTGGCCTGGCCCTGGAGCAAGCCCTGCTCCTGCTGGCCAAGCGCTTTGACTACGCCAACTAAGGAGTTCGCCATGGACAAGTTCGTCGAGCTGACCAACGTCAGCAAACACTTCGACACCAAGAAAGGCCGCTTTCAGGCGCTCAGCGACGTCAACCTGAGCATCGCCAAGGGCGAGTTCGTCACCCTGATCGGCCACTCGGGTTGCGGTAAATCCACCGTGCTCAACCTGATCGCCGGCCTGCTGGAAGCCAGCGAGGGCGGGCTGATCTGCAACGGCCGTGAGATCGACGGCCCGGGGCCTGAGCGCGGCGTGGTGTTCCAGAACCATAGCCTGCTGCCCTGGATGACCTGCTACGGCAATGTCTACCTGGCGGTGGAAAAAGTCTTCGCCGGCAAGGAAAGCAAGGCCCAGCTCAAAGAGCGCACCGCAGCGGCGCTGGCCATGGTCGGCCTGAGCCACGCCACCTACAAGCACCCCAATGAAATCTCCGGCGGCATGAAGCAGCGTGTCGGCATCGCCCGCGCCCTGGCCATGCAACCCAAGGTGCTGCTGATGGACGAACCTTTCGGCGCGCTGGATGCCCTGACCCGCGCGCATCTGCAGGACGAGTTGCTGCGCATCGTCGGCGAAACCCACAGCACGGTGGTGATGGTCACCCATGATGTGGACGAAGCCGTGCTGCTCTCAGATCGCATCGTGATGATGACCAACGGCCCGGCGGCGACCGTGGGCGATATCGTCAAGGTCGAGCTGGCGCGCCCACGTGATCGCCTGGCCCTGGCCAACGACCCGCAGTATCACGCCTACCGCACCGCCGTGCTGGAGTTTCTCTACCAGCGTCAGCAGCGCCCGGCAGCTTAAGGTTTTGCTGTGGCACCGATGCGGTTGAAGAAGGATTCAACCGCATCGGTATATGCACCTGGCTCGCCCAGTTGCCCATTGATCTCGCCATGCGAAAGCGCCAGCGGCAAAACCTCGACCTGCCGCCCCATACTGTGACCGCGTTCGGCAAAGCCTTCAGCCTGACGGCATGCTTCCTCACGCCTGCTTGAACACACCGCCAGCAGCGGCACACCGACCGGCTGTAAACGCCAATACGGCGAGGCAATGCGCCAGTACTTGGGCTCCGCGCCAAACGCCTGGTCGTACAGGCGGTAATGTTTGCCACGCATGATGCTGTCGACATCAAAGGCCGCGCTGTCCAGCGCCACCGTACCGAGCCAGGGCTGCGCGGCATACCGCTTGGCAATGGCGTCATCGGCACTCAGCAAACTGACCAGATGCGCACCCGCCGAATGCCCCAGCAATACAACCCGCTGCGGATCCCCTCCCCACTGCCGCGCGTGCTGCTGCACATAGCTCAGCGCCTGGGCTATGTCCTCAGCCTGCTGAATGGGCATCGCATCCGGAATCAGGCGGTAGTTCACCGAAACAAACAGATAGCCCTGGGGTAGCCAGCGCGCCAGCTTGTTCTCCACCACCCGGCCCATGCGTTTGTCGCCCTTGCTCCAGGCGCCGCCGTGTACCATCAGCAGAATCGGTGCCGACTTGGCCTGCAGTGGACGGTAGACATCCAGGCGCTGACGCGCGTGCGTGCCATACGGTAGATCAGCCAGCAGCTCGGCGCCGAGCTGCGCGGCGCTCCTGGCACTGCGCCGGTCACTCAGGGCATCGCGCAACCCCTGCGCCTGCACATCCACCACCCACAACAGCATCAGCAGCGCGCCGCTGCTCAATCGTCCGAGTTTCATGCCTGACCTCTGCCCCATGCCATCTGGATGATTGGCAGATCATCGCCGTTTTGCCCGTGACCTGCATCAGCGTCTGCCCGGCAGGTGCGAACAGGGTTAACATTCGCCACCTTTGACTGACGACCGGATGCTGGCATGGCCCGCCTGACCCTTGAATTTCCCGAAGACCAATTCTGCTACAGCACCCACCTGACCGTGCGGGTGACCGACATCAATGCCGCCAATCACCTGGGCAATGACTCGATGATCTCGATGATCTCCGAGGCGCGGGCGCGCTTTCTGTTCGAGTTCGGCATCGTCGAAACCCAGGAAGATGGCACCGGGATCATCGTTACCGACCTGGCCACCACCTACCGCGCCGAAGCCCACGCCCGCGACCAGCTGCTGTTCGAGGTCGGCGTGATGGATTTCAACAAGTACGGCGGCGATATCACCTTCCGCATCACCCGCCCGGCCGACGGCAGCCTGGTGGCCATGGCCAAGTCGGGCTTTGTCTTCTTCAACTACAAACTGGGCAAGGTGGTGCCGATGCCGGCAGCTTTCAGCGCCACCTTCAGCAAGGTCAACTGGCTGGATCAGCCGTAAGGCTGATCAACAATTAACCAGCCCCAACGTGACAGCTGGCACATCCTCTGCTACGCCTTAGGCAGAACAACAAAAGCAGGGGAATCGCTATGCCAACCACGCGCAGCCATGTCCGCCACGCCGGGCTGTTGAGCAACCTACTCGCTCTGGCCCTTCTGACCCTTCCACTACCCACACAAGCGTTGAGTGCTGCCGCACTGGATGCCACCTGCAAAGCCGTACGCAGTCACCACTGATACAGCGACGGCTGACCAAGGCCTCTCGGCCTGCCTCCTCGACACCTGGTGCCGCACCGGGCACAGGCTCTGCGCCCCATTCGGGAGCGTTCCCATCACATTACGCCTCATTTTGCAGCGCACCCCACCCACAACAGCCAGGTAAATCGGCATCTGCAGCCTTGGCGCAGCTCTTGCTAAGACAACCTCACAAGTAGCCAATGGCGGCCGCTTAACAAACGACAAAGACGTCGCATCCACCACGCCCAAGGGCCTTCGGTGTATGCGGCGTTTTGCGTTTTACGCCCCAGCGTTTGGGGCTGGCACCTGCCCTGCGATCCAGGGTTGGCGCTGGTAACTCTCTCAACCCGACTGAGGCTTCGGCCCCAGGGTGGCGCACCACAAGTGCATCACCTCCCCGGCGGGTTGCAGCCGCCATGCCCACGATCATGGCGAACTGCACCCGGCGGGACCCTTATCTGCTGAACGAGGTTTGCGATGAATACGAGTTTCTGGAAAGCCGGCCACACCCCAACGCTGTTTGCCGCCTTCCTCTATTTCGATCTGAGTTTTATGGTCTGGTACGTGCTCGGCCCATTGGCTGTGCAAATTGCCACCGATCTCGACCTGACCGCCCAGCAACGCGGTCTGATGGTCGCCACACCGATTCTCGCCGGTGCCGTGCTGCGTTTGCTGATGGGTTTCCTGGCTGATCGCCTATCGCCCAAGAGCGCGGGCCTGATTGGCCAGGTGATCGTCATCGTGGCGCTGTTCTGTGCCTGGCAGATCGGCATCAGCAGCTATGAGCAGGCCCTGCTGCTCGGCCTGTTCCTTGGTTTTGCCGGCGCAGCCTTTGCCGTGGCCCTGCCGCTGGCTTCGCAGTGGTATCCGCCGCAGCATCAGGGCAAGGCCATGGGCATTGCCGGTGCCGGCAACTCCGGTACTGTGCTGGCTGCGCTATTCGCCCCCGGGCTGGCCGCGCTGTTTGGCTGGCAGAACGTCTTCGGCTGGGCGCTGATCCCACTGCTGGCAACCCTGCTGATCTTCGCTCTGGTGGCCAAGAATGCCCCCGAGCGGCCCAAACCCAAAGCCCTGGCCGACTACCTGAAAGCCCTGGGTGACCGCGACAGCTGGTGGTTTATGTTTTTCTACAGCGTGACCTTCGGCGGCTTTATCGGCCTGGCCAGCGCCCTGCCCGGTTACTTCAACGACCAGTACGGCCTTAACCCGGTGACTGCCGGCTACTACACCGCCGCCTGCGTCTGCGCCGGCAGCCTGATGCGCCCATTGGGCGGCGCACTGGCCGACCGTATCGGCGGCATTCGCTCGCTGCTGATGATGTACACCCTGGCCTCGCTGAGCATCGCCGCAGTGGGCTTCAACCTGGACAGCTCGGCCGCCGCGCTGACGCTGTTCGTCACCGCCATGCTTGGCCTCGGCGCCGGTAACGGCGCGGTGTTCCAACTGGTACCGCAGCGCTTTCGCAAGGAAATCGGCGTAATGACCGGGCTGATCGGCATGGCCGGTGGCATCGGCGGTTTTCTTCTGGCCGCCGGTTTGGGCACCATCAAGCAGCAGACCGGTGATTACCAGCTCGGCCTGTGGCTGTTCGCCAGCCTCGGGGTACTGGCCTGGTTCGGCCTGCTCAGCGTAAAAAGCCGCTGGCGCACCACCTGGGGCAGCGCGGCCGTCACGGCCGCACGGGTATAAAGCCGATGTCCGAGCCAACAGCGTCGGCCCTGCAGCTGAGCTTCGGCGAAGCCAGTGCCACCGGGCCACGCACTGAGAATCAGGATGCCCTGCGCATCGTGACGCCGGCCCCGGCGTTGGCGGCCAGCAAGGGCTACCTGTTCGCCCTGGCCGATGGTGTCAGCCAGTGCGCCGATGGTGGCCTGGCCGCCCGCGCCACCTTGCAGGCGCTGGCCCTGGACTATTACTCGACCCCGGAAACCTGGGCCGTTACCCAGTCGCTGGAACGCATCCTGGTAGCACATAACCGCTGGCTGCAAGCCAATGGCGGCGGCCAGCCGCTGCTCACTACCCTCAGCGCGCTGATCCTGCGCGGCAGACGCTTTACCCTCGCGCATATTGGCGATTGCCGTGCCTACCGCTGGTTTGCCGGGCGCCTTGAACGGCTCAGTGAAGACCATGTGTGGGAACAGCCAGGCATGCAGCATGTGCTCAAACGCGCCCTGGGCCTGGATCAGCATCTGGTGATGGATTACCTCGACGGCGAACTGCGCCAGGGCGAGTGCTTTGCCCTGGTCAGCGACGGGGTCTGGGCCAGCCTCGGTGATACCGGCATTCAGGCGATTCTGCGTGACGAGCCGGACCTCCCGGCCGCCAGCCGCGCCCTGGTCCGCGCCGCACACCTGGCCGGCAGCCAGGACAACGCCAGCGCCCTGCTGCTGCGGGTCGAGGCACTGCCGCAGAGCGACCTGGCCGATACCCTGGCGCAACTGCAGCACTGGCCCCTGCCGCCCAGGCTGCGCGAAGGCCAGGCCTTTGAAGGCTGGCAGGTCGAGCGCCTGCTGAGTGAATCGCGTCAGTCCCTGCTCTACCGCGTGCGTGACACCCAGGGCCGGCGCTGGCTGCTGAAAACCCTGCCCAGTAGCCGAGCGGATGAAACCCAGGCTGGCCCCGCGCTCCTGCTAGAAGAATGGTTTCTGCGCCGCGTGGCCGGGCGCTGCTTCGCCGAGGTGCATGCCCTGCCGCAACGTCAGCACCTGTACTACGTGCAACGTGAATACCCCGGCCAGACACTCGCCGAACACCTGCGTCTGAACGGCCCGCTCGGTCTGGCGCAATGGCTGGATATCGCCCCACGCCTGCTCAAGGCGCTGGGCATGCTGCACCGGCGCAATATCCTGCACCGCGACATCAAGCCGGAGAACCTGCTGTGGGGTGATGATGGCGAGTTGCGCATCGTGGATTTCGGCCTGGCCTACTGCCCCGGCCTGAGCCGTGATGAAGCCAACGAGCTGCCCGGCACACCCAGCTATATCGCCCCGGAAGCTTTTGCCGGGGCCGCGCCAGGGCCGCAGCAAGACCTCTACAGCGCCGGCGTGACGTTGTACCAACTGCTCACCGGGCACTACCCCTATGGGGAGATCGAAGCCTTTCAGCACCCGCGCTTCGGCCAGCCCACAGCGGCCAGTCGCTACCGCCCGGACCTGCCCGGCTGGCTCGATGACAACCTGGCGCGAGCGCTGAATGCCGATCCGCAGCAACGCTATGAAACAGCCGAAGAGTGGCTGCACAACCTTGAACAGGGCGAACGCCAGGCCATCAGCAGCCGCCCTCGGCCATTGCTTGAGCGTGAGCCATTGCGCGTCTGGCGTGGCCTGGCGCTGTTTTCCCTGGTGCTGAATCTGGTGCTGCTGATCAGCCTGATGCACTGAGACAAAGCACGCACCAATCCAGCGCAAGCTGCCTTGAAAGGGTGCGTAAATCGCTAAAACCCTCAGGCAAAACCGCTGTAAGGCCCAGTAAATCCATGCCCAGGCATGTTGGCACAGGCCCTGCATTGGCACTGACACAATTTAATAAAGCGCGACCTTCAACGAAGAAGGCCGCACTTCCCGAGAGAACGGGACTTGGACAAAGGCGTCCTCGCTAGGTGACTAGCGGGACGCCTTTTTTGTTTTTGCGCGTTTTTAATCAGGAGATGGCCGGCATGCAGAAGCTCAAGCTGGTGATGATCGGTAACGGCATGGCGGGTGTGCGCACCCTTGAAGAGCTGCTCAAGCTTGCCCCCGACCTCTACGACATTACGGTGTTCGGCGCCGAGCCACACCCGAACTACAACCGCATCCTGCTCTCGCCGGTGCTGGCCGGCGAGCAGACCTTCGAGGAAATCATCCTCAACGACCTCAACTGGTACGCCGACAACAACATCCAGCTGATGCTCAATCGCAAGGTGGTCAGCATCGACCGCAAGAAGCGCGTGGTGACTGCCGATGACGGCAGCAGCGCCGAATACGATCGCCTGCTCATCGCCACCGGTTCCAATCCGTTCGTGTTGCCGATTCCAGGCAACAAGCTGACCGGAGTGATCGGCTACCGCGACGTGGCCGACACCCAGACCATGATCGACACCGCCAAAACCCATAGCCACGCCGTGGTCATCGGCGGCGGCCTGCTCGGCCTGGAAGCGGCCAACGGCCTGAAGATGCGCGGCATGGACGTGACCGTGGTGCATTTGTCTGACTGGCTGCTGGAGCGTCAGCTGGACAAAACCGCCGGCGAGCTGCTGCAAACCGCACTGGAAGCGCGCGGCATCCACTTCCGCCTGAATGAGCAGACCGAAGAGCTGATGGACAACGGCGACGGCCGCGTCTGCGCCGTGCAGTTCAAGAGCGGCGACGTGATTCCCGCCGACCTGGTGGTAATGGCCGCCGGCATCCGCCCCAACACCGAACTGGCGGAAAAGGCTGGCATCCCGTGCAACCGCGGCATTCTGGTCAACGACACCATGCAGACCTTTGATCCGCGTATTTACTCGATCGGCGAATGCGCCAACCACCGTGGCATTGCCTACGGCCTGGTGGCACCGCTGTTCGAGCAGGCCAAGGTCTGCGCCAACCACCTGGCCCAGCTCGGCTTCGCCCGTTATCAGGGCTCGGTCACCTCGACCAAGCTGAAGGTCACCGGCATCGACCTGTTCTCCGCCGGCGATTTCATGGGCAGCGAAGGCACCGAGACCATCACCCTCTCCGACCCGATTGGTGGCGTGTACAAAAAGCTGGTGGTGAAGAACGATATCCTCGTCGGTGCCTGCCTGTATGGCGACACCGCCGACGGCGGCTGGTACTTCCGCCAGGTCAAGGAGCAGGCCAACATCAGCGAGATCCGCGATCACCTGATGTTCGGCGAAAACGCCCTGGGCGACGTCGGCCACCAGGGCCAGAGCAGCACCGCCAACATGCCCGACAACATGGAAGTGTGCGGTTGCAACGGCGTGTGCAAAGGCACCATCGTCAAGGCGATCCAGGAGAACGGCCTGTTCTCGGTGGATGAAGTGAAGAAGCACACCAAGGCTGCCAGCTCATGCGGTTCGTGCGCCGGCCTGGTCGAGCAGATCCTGATCAGCACCGTCGGCGGCGCCGCCGATGTGAAGCCGAAAAGCGAAAAAGCCATCTGCGGCTGCAGCGAGCTGAACCACGGGCAGATCCGCCAGGCGATTCGCGAACAGCACCTGACCAGCATGGCCGACACCATGGCGGCGCTGCACTGGAGCACGCCAAACGGCTGCGCCACCTGCCGCCCGGCGCTGAACTACTACCTGATCTCCACCTGGCCAGGCGAAGCCAAGGACGACCCGCAGTCGCGCCTGATCAACGAACGCGCCCACGCCAACATCCAGAAAGACGGCACCTACTCGGTGGTGCCGCGCATGTGGGGCGGCGTGACCAACCCGTCCGAGCTACGCCGCATCGCTGACGTCGCCGACAAGTACAAGGTGCCGATGGTCAAGGTCACCGGCGGTCAGCGTATCGACCTGCTGGGCATCAAGAAGGAAGACCTGCCGGCCGTATGGAAGGAACTGGACATGGCCTCGGGCCACGCCTACGGCAAGTCCATCCGCACCGTGAAGACCTGCGTGGGCAGCGAGTTCTGCCGCTTCGGCACACAGAACTCGACCCAGCTGGGCATCGACCTGGAACACGACCTGTTCAATATGTGGTCGCCGCACAAGGTCAAGCTGGCCGTCTCCGGCTGCCCGCGCAACTGCGCCGAGGCCGGCATCAAGGACGTCGGCATCATCGGCGTGGACTCCGGGTTCGAGATGTATATCGGTGGTAACGGCGGGATCAAGACCGAGGTCGCCGAGTTCTTCGTCAAGCTGAAAACCGCCGAAGAAGTGCGCGAATACAACGGCGCCTTCCTCCAGCTTTACCGCGAGGAAGCCTTCTACCTGGAGCGCACCGTGCACTACATGCAACGCGTCGGCATGGAGCACATCAAGAAGGCCGTGCTGGAAGACGAGGAAAATCGCAGGGCGTTGAATGCGCGCCTGCAGTTCGCCCTGTCGTTCGAGCAGGATCCGTGGAAAGAACGCATCGAAACCCCGCAACTGAAGAAAGAGTTCGACCGCATCAGCGTCGTGCAAGTCGAGGAGGCCACCGTATGAACTGGCTGGATATCTGCGCCCTGGAAGACATCAACGTGCTCGGCTCACGCATCATCAGCGGTCCGCGAGGCGATATCGCGATCTTCCGCACCAGTGACGACGAAGTGTTTGCCCTCGACGACCGCTGCCCGCACAAGGGCGGGCCATTGTCCCAGGGGCTGATCTACGGCAAGCGCGTGGCCTGCCCGCTGCACAACTGGCAGATCGAGCTGGAGTCGGGCGATGCCGTGGCACCGGATGTGGGCTGCGCCCATCGGCACCATGCCAAGGTGGAAAGTGGCCGGGTGTTGCTGGCATTCGCGCAACGCAACTAGCCCGCCTCGTGGGAGGCGCTTCAGCGGCGACGGTCGCGGCTGAAGCCCCTCCCACCAAAACTTCCCATCGCCCCAGGAGCTCCGAACATGGTCAGCCCCACTCAAATCACCGCTTCAACCTGCTGCTACTGCGGTGTCGGCTGCGGCGTGCTGATCGAACACGACGGCGAGAAGATTCTCGGCGTCGCCGGCGATCCCAGCCACCCGGCCAACCTCGGCAAACTCTGCAGCAAGGGCGCGAGCCTGCACCTGACCGGCGACCTCGACGCCCGCGCCCTCTACCCGGAGCTGCGTCTGGCCAAGGGCCTGGCGCGCACCCGCACGGATTGGGACAACGCCCTGGATCACGCCGCCAACGTGTTCGCCGAAACCATCCGCGAACACGGCCCGGACAGCGTGGCGTTCTATATCTCCGGCCAGCTGCTGACCGAGGATTACTACGCCTTTAACAAGCTGGCCCGCGCCCTGGTCGGCACCAACAATATCGACAGCAACTCGCGCCTGTGCATGTCCAGCGCCGTGGTGGGCTACAAGCGCAGCCTGGGGGCCGACGCGCCGCCGTGCAACTACGAGGACATCGAGCAAAGCGATTGTGTGCTGATCGCCGGCAGCAACATGGCCTACGCCCACCCGGTGCTGTTCCGCCGCCTGGAAGAAGCCAAAGCCAAGCGCCCGCAGATGAAGGTTATCGTCATCGACCCGCGGCGCACCGACACCTGCGACCTGGCCGACCTGCACCTGGCAATTCTGCCCGGCAGCGACGTGGCGCTGTTTCACGGCATCCTGCATATCCTGATGTGGGAAGGCTGGATCGACCGCCGCTATATCGATGCCCACACCGAGGGCTTCGACGCGCTGAAAAGCCTGGTGCACGCCTACAACCCACAGATGGTCAGCGAACTGTGCGGCATCAGCGTGGAGAGCCTGCAACAGTGCGCCCAGTTGATCGGCCAGGCACCGAGCTTTCTCTCGCTGTGGTGCATGGGTCTCAACCAGTCCACCGCCGGCAGCGCCAAGAACAGCGCGCTGATCAACCTGCACCTGGCCACCGGGCAGATCGGCAAAGTCGGCAGCGGCCCGTTCTCCCTCACCGGCCAACCCAATGCCATGGGCGGCCGCGAAACCGGTAGCCTGAGCAACCTGCTGCCGGGCCATCGCGAGGCTGGCAATGCCGAACATCGCGCCGAAGTCGCCCACTACTGGGGCGTCGACGGCCTGCCGGAAAGCACCGGCCTGACCGCCATTGAGCTGTTCGAAGCGGTGCGGGTCGGCCAGATCAAGGCGCTGTGGATTGCCTGTACCAACCCGGCGCAGTCGCTGCCGGACCAGAACAAGGTGCATGAAGCGCTGGCCGCCTGCCCCTTCGTCGTGGTGCAGGAAGCCTTCTTCACCACCGAGACCTGCCACTACGCCGACCTGCTGCTGCCCGCTGCCAGCTGGGGCGAGAAGGAAGGCACAGTGACCAACTCCGAGCGGCGCATCAGCCATGTGCGCCGCGCCGTGCCAGCACCCGCCGAGGCGCGGCCGGATTGGGCGATCACCACGGATTTCGCCCGCCGTTTAGAACCCCTGCTACGCCCCGGCCTGCCCAGCCTGTTCGCCTTCGACAGCCCTGACGCGCTGTTCGAGGAATACAAACACCTGACTGCCAAACGCGATCTCGACCTCTCCGGGCTGAGCTACGCGATTCTGGATCACCAAGGTCCCCAGCAATGGCCGTTCCCGGCCGGCGCGACTCAGGGAACTGCGCGCCTGTATGGCGATGGCCAGTTCCCAACGGCAAACGGCCGCGCGAAGTTTCAGGCCGAGCCGTTTCGCGCGGCCAAGGAAAAACGCGAGACGCGTTATTCCCTGACCCTCAACACCGGGCGTCTGCGTGATCAGTGGCACGGCATGAGCCGCACCGGCTCGGCCGCGCAGCTGTTCGGCCACGCCCCGGAAGCGCTGCTCAGCCTGCATCCGGACGAACTGCGCCGGCGTCGGCTGCAAAGCGGCGATCTGCTCAAGGTGCGCAGCCGCCGCGGCAGCCTGATCGTTCCGGTGGTGGCCGATGAGTCGATCCGCAGTGGCCAGGCGTATATGCCCATGCACTGGGGCAACCGCTTTCTCAAGGGCCTGGGCACCAACGTGCTGACCCAGCCGGCGTTCGATCCGCTGTCCAAGCAGCCGGAGCTGAAACATGCCGGCATTGAAGTGGAAAAAGTCGAGCTGCCCTGGAGCTTCTTTGCCCTGGTCGAAGGTGATGTGCAGTCGCGCTTCGAGGCATTGCGCCCGTTGTTCGAAGCGTTTGCCTACGCCAACCTGACCCTGACCGGCCGCGAGCGCCCCGCTCTGCTGATCCGCGCGGCGTGTGCGGTGGCGCCCGAGGCCGAGCTGCTGGCACAGATCGACCGCCTGCTCGGTCTGAACAAGGGCCCGGTGCTGGCCTATGACGACCCGCGCAAGGCCGTCGGCAAGCGCGTACGCATCGAGGACGGACGCATCACGGCGATCCGCCTGGCTGGTGAAACCGCCGCTCGCGACTGGCTGAAAACCCTGTGGAACGACGGCCAGGCCGATGCCGATCTGCGCCGCTGGCTGCTCGCCCCGGTGTCGACCCCACCGGGCAGTGCCAGTAGCAAAACCGCCAGCAAGACCTTGTGCAACTGCCTCAACGTCAGTGAAGCCGCAGTATGCGCGGGAATCGCTCGCGGTCTTGACCTGAACGGCCTCAAGCAGGAACTCAAATGCGGCACCAGCTGCGGTTCCTGCGTCCCCGAAATCAAGCGTCTGCTGGCCCAACAGCCGGTTGCCGTCAACGCCTAGAGGTATTCGATATGAGCGCAAAAGTCTGGCTGGTGGGCGCAGGACCGGGTGATCCGGAATTGCTGACCCTCAAGGCGGTCAAGGCCCTGAATCAGGCCGAGATCGTAATGATCGACGATCTGGTCAACCCAGCGGTGCTGGAGCACTGCCCCAACGCGCGGATCATGCCGGTAGGCAAGCGCGGCGGTTGCCGCTCCACGCCACAGGCCTTTATCCATCGGCTGATGCTGCGCTACGCGCGCCAAGGCAAGTGCGTGGTACGCCTGAAAGGTGGCGACCCGTGCATCTTCGGCCGGGGCAGCGAGGAAGCCGACTGGCTGAGCGAACACGGTATCGAAGTGGAAATGGTCAACGGCATTACCGCAGGTTTAGCTGGTGCGACCAATTGCGGCATTCCCCTGACCCTGCGCGGCGTCGCCCGTGGCGTAACCCTGGTCACCGCCCACACCCAGGACGACAGCAGCCTGAACTGGAGTGCTTTGGCGCAGAGCGGCACCACCCTGGTGGTGTATATGGGCGTGGCCAAGTTGCCGGAAATCCGCGAAAGCCTGCTGGCAGCAGGTATGCGAAGTGACATGCCGGTGGCCATGATCGAAAACGCCTCGCTGCCTGAACAGCGCGAATGCCGCAGCAACCTGGCAAACATGCAACAAGCCGCACACGACTTCCGCCTGAAAAGCCCCGCCATCCTAGTGATTGGCGACGTGGCCGCACAACCTGACATGCAGCTCGCTGCGATCAGTGCCTGACCACTTCGCGCTCCTGCGAAGTTCCCCTCGCCCGCTACCCGCGGGCTTTTTTATGGCCCACATTTAGATTTGGAGCAGAACATTTATCGCAGGCATAAAAAAACCCGGCCGAAGCCGGGTTTTCTATGCAGCCAGATCGATTACTGCTTGATCTGAGCTTCTACTTCAGCTTCTACGCGGCGGTTAACAGCACGGCCTGCGTCGGTAGCGTTGTCAGCAACCGGACGGGACTCACCGTAGCCAGCAGCGTTAACGCGGGAAGCTTCTACGCCGTACTGGTTGACCAGCACGTCACGAACAGCGCTGGCGCGACGCTCGGACAGTTTCTGGTTGTAGGCGTCGCTGCCTTTGGAGTCAGTGTGACCTTCAACCACGGTGGTGGTCTGCGGGTACTGCTTCATGAAGTCAGCCAGGTTTTTGATGTCGCCATAGCTTTCTGGCTTGACCTGAGCCTTGTCGAAGTCGAACTTCACGTCCAGCTCAACACGAACCAGTTCCAGCGGCTCTTCAGCAGCAGCAACTGGCTCTGGGATCGGCTCAGGAGCCGGTGCTACAACCGGAGCCGGCTTGCTGCCACCACCGAAGTTCATGCCGATACCGACGCTTGGAGCCCACTCGGTGTCGCCCTGGTCGATGTTGTACTGAGCTTCAACGCCAGCACGGGCATAGAAGTTGTCAGTGAAGTAATACTTGGCGCCGCCGCCAACGTTGGCGAAGGTGGAACCGTTGCGACCGTTACGACCGGACTGACCGATGCTCTGATCGGAGAAGCCAGCGGAAACGTAAGGACGCAGTGCGTCGCCAGCGTTGTTGAAGTGGTACAGAGCATCCAGAGCGGTGTTGGAGCCCTTGATGTTGCGGCCATCTTCACCACGTGCGTTGTGCACTTCGTCGTAGCTCAGGCGCAGTTCAACGTCGTCAGTCAGGTAGTAGCCGATGCTACCGCCGAACAGGTTGCCGTTGTTTTTGAAGTCACGGGCGCTATCGAAGATTTCCTTCTTGGCAAAACCCTCCACTTCTACAGCGCCTTGGCCTTGAGCGAGAGCGCTCAGGGAAGCGGTGGCCAGCAGCGAGCCAATAACAGCGCCTAGAGTGTTTTTCAATTTCATTACGAGAATCCCTATCTTGGTGGTCAGTAAGTTGTCTGACAGACACAAGACAACTCAGCCGGCAATTCTACCAGAATTAACCGCTTACTATGACGCCTTTATTCCAACTAAGTTTCGGGATTGTCAGAAAATTTATCACGCAGCCGATCGAGTGCCCGCTTATAACGCATTTTCGTTGCGCTCAGGCCCATGTGCATGATGTCGGCAATCTCCTGAAACTCCAGCTCTGCGACAAAACGTAGCACCAGAATTTCCCGATCAATCGGATTGACGTGCACCAGCCAACGGTCAAGTCCGCCCTTTTCCTCGGGCTTTGGCGCCTTTTCCTCGGAGGCTTCTTCAAGCGGATCCAAACTTAAGGCGTCAATAAGACGACGCTTACGTCGCTCTTTGCGATATTGGGTAATACATTCGTTATAGGTAATGCTGTACAGCCAGGTTTTGAACTTCGACTTACCTTCAAAGTTCTTCAGGCCATATAAGACCTTGAGCATTACTTCCTGACAGACATCATCGGCGTCACGCTCGTTGCCCAAGTAACGCGCGCACACATTGAACAAGGTGCGCTGATAACGACGCATCAGTTCTTCATAGGCACGGGTTATGTGGAATAACTCGTCATGCGCACGCGCCACCAACTCTTCATCCGAGAGCTCGCGGGGGTCGTAGCGTAGAGACGCAGAATGGGCTTTATTCAAAACGAGTCGGGCCGACAGTCAGGACAAAAGCCAGCGCAGCCCTGAATCAGGCTGCGGATTGGCCGCATACAATAGCAGGGATTGGCCTTAGCGGCTGCTTACCTGTTGCTCGAGCAAAGTACGGTTGGCCACTGAAACCAGCTCGCCTGCTTCCGTCAGCAGGGTGGTTTTGACCGTTCCGATCTCCTCGATCTGCCCTTCGACCGCACCGATCTGCACTTGTTGCCCAACCTCATACAACTCGCGCACATAAATACCCGCCAGAATCTGGCTGGCAATATCACGACTCCCCAGCCCCAGGGCAAGGGCCACTGCGAGGCCCACGGAAATCAGCACGATGGCGATCACGTTGTTGAGCAGGTCAGTCTTGACCTCCAGCTGACCGATGGCCACCGAGATGCTGATGATGATCACCAGGCCCTGGGCAATACGCCCCAGACCGTTGGCGTAATCCAGGCCGACACCTTCCGCAGCACCGCGTACCAGGCCACTGACCAGTTGCGCCAGCAATACACCAGCCAGCAGCACCAGGGCCGCACCGAAAACTTTCGGCAGATACAGGGCCAGCACATCAAGCGTTGCGGAAACCCGCTCCAAGCCCAGGGATTCAGCAGCGGTCACCAGGAAGATCAACAGTACGAACCAGTAGACGATCTTGCCGATCAGGGTCGATACCGGCACCTGAATGCCGGCGCGGCTCAGCAACTTGGTCAAGCCAGTGCCCGCCATCAGGCGATCCAGGCCGATCTTGCCAAGCAGTTTCGACAACAGGGTGTCGAGGAACTTGGCCACCACGAAACCCAGTAGCACCACCACCATGGCACCGAACAGGCGCGGGATAAAGGCCGCAATCGGGGTCCAAACGCTGGCCATCGCGTCAACCAGAACTTGAGTAAATTCCATGCTCAGTCAGCCTTTTCAGTCGAACAAATTGAGGGTTTGCGGCGTGAAACAGGCGCTACGTGCGCCGAGCCGTTATTCAAGGCGATCATCAGTGCGCTCAGCCAGTGGCCCATCAGAGCGAACAGATCACCTGCACCGACCTGACGATTGGCGGTCTTCAGCACGCGATGCAGACAGGCATCATCGTCGTGGCTTGCGGCAGGTGACTTGAGCAAATCACGCAGTGATTCTTCAAACGGATCGTGCATGGCGCACCTCACAGGATGTGACGGCTAGACGAGGCATGTGCAAGGCAAGTCACATCAGATCCAGCGCAAGCGGCGAAACAACAGCCACTGCCCCAGCGCGACGACTGCCATCAACGAGCAAGCCAACAGAAAACCGTGAGGGCTTTCCGAGCCGGGAATACCGCCGACGTTGATCCCCAGTAGCCCGGTGATAAAGCTCATCGGCAGGAAAATCCCGGTGATGATGCCGAACCGGTACATGGTGTGGTTCATCCTTTCATCCATGCGCCGGTTTTCGGCTTCAAGCAGCAGACTGACGCGCTCGCGGCTGAGTTCCAGCTCTTCCAGATAGCGGGTCAGGCGGTTATTCAGCTCATTCCAGTAGCTGCTGTCACCGCCGACAAACCATGCCTGAGCACTGGCTGTCAGTTGTCCGTAGATGTCGCGCTGCGGTGCCAGAAACCGTCGCAGGCTGGCCGCACGTCGGCGCATCTGCAGCAGCTCGGCGTGATCCAGAGTGCCGGTCTGCTCGGCATCGGCAAGTTCTTCCTGCTCATCAATCTGCTCGGCGAGGTCGCCAATCAGCAGTTCGATCTTGTCCGTCAGGTAATGCGCCAGGCGCAGAATCAGCTCCGCCGAGGTTTTCGGCCCGCGCCCGGCCAGCAGGTCCTCGATCAGAGCTTCGGTGGCACGCAAGGGTCGCAGACGCAGGGAGATCGCACGCTGCGCATCAGCGAAGATGCGCACAGACACCATGTCTTCCGGTTCGGCGCCAGGGTTGAGGTTCAAACCACGCAGAAACAGCAACAACTGTTGCTCAGGCAACGCCAGCAGCCGTGGCCGGGTGTTTTCCTCCAGCAGCAGGTTGCAGGCGAACTCGTTCAGCCCGCTTTCAGCACGCAGCCAGTTGTGCGTATGCGGATGCCCGCGATCCCAGTGCAGCCACAGACTTTCCTGCTCACGCAGTTCAAGCCCCTGCAGCTCCTGGCGGGTGATGCTGCGTGCTCCGCCCTGACCATTGAGGACAAAGGCATGCACCAGCCCCCACTGCGCGTTGTCTTCCTCACGCATGACGGTTTCCTGCAAACCCCTTACTCCGGCATTTGCAGAGCAGATGGCGAAATGATCACGCCATTGTTGTCGGCGTAGATGAATTCGCCCGGACGGAAGGTAACGCCGCCGAACGTGACCGCAACATTCAGGTCACCGATGCCACGCTTGTCGGTTTTCATCGGATGGCTGGCCAGGGCCTGAATGCCCAGATCAGTCTGCGCCAGCACGTCAACATCACGCACACAGCCGTACACCACAATGCCTTCCCAACCATTCTTCGCGGCCTTTTCGGCGAGCATGTCGCCCAGCAGTGCGCGGCGCATGGAGGCACCACCATCCACCACCATCACTTTGCCCTTGCCTGGCTGCTCGACCTGCTCCTTGACCAGCGAGTTGTCCTCGAAACACTTGATGGTCACGATCTCGCCACCAAAGGAATCACGACCGCCAAAGTTGCTGAACATCGGCTCAACGACCTGAACCAGCTCAGGGTAGGCGTCACACAGATCCGGGGTGATGTAATGCATGGCAAAACTCCTTGGATGGAAAAGCGCTGCTGCCGATCACTGACAGCGATTCAGAACTGACGCATGCCGCCGTCAGTTCGTTCAGATTTATGTTCCCGTCGCAACCGGCACACTGCCGCGATACTAGCCGCAAGCTCACTCTGCGCAAATGCCTTTATCGGCCTCTAGCCCCGCACGCTCAAGCTCGGCAGCCACTTGCGGACTCTTGCGCAGCCACTGTTCGACCAGGGGCCAGACCTCGCGTTGCGCCTCTTTGCTGACGAGCATTTCAACATGGCCAAAATCGCCACTGAAACCATGCTTCTTGCCCAGGCAGAGAAACTCGCTCAGCGGTGAACCGAACTGCTTCAGCAGTTTCTCGCAGGCCCAGGCCGGGTCCTGGTTATCCCCCAGCGCAGCCACTGCCATGACCGGTACCCGCACATCGGCCAGCCCCGCCCACCAGTCACGCTCAGCATCACCGAAACGACCAAACAAGCCATGCCAGCGCAGGCTTTCAACAGCCAGACCAATCGGCTCATCCTCGGGACCACGCTTGAGCCGCGACCCGGAAATGGCCGAAAACCGCTTGAGCAGAAAACGCCCACCCCATTCCACCGGCGGAATCTTCAACGGCCAGTAAATACGACTGATCTGGCTGCCAAACAACACGCTGGAAGCGACTTTCGCCTGATCCAGATAATGCCCGCCCAGACCGCCCGCAAGGATGATCCCGCCCAGCGAATGGCCCAACCAATGAGCCTTCTGCGGGTTCTGCTCATAGACAAAGTCGGCAATCGCCGGCAGGTCATAACGCACGTAATCGCTGACCGTGTTGCGCTGATAGTCACGGTTGCGCGGTGACAGGCCATGGCCACGCATTTCGGCAATCCACACATCGAAACCGGCGCGCGCCAGATACGGCCCAAGACCAATGCACTTGGGTGAATACCAGAAGCGTCGATTGGAAAAACTACCCGGAATCAGAATCACCGGGGCACCACGTTCCTGCTCATGCCCAGCCCGGCCGAGGCGCGTGAGAGCCAACTCGACGCTGCCATCCGGACTGTTGCCCGGCTTGAGGCGATAGACATCTTCGCTCAGGTCACCGCGAAACTCCGCGCTAATCAAGGCGACGGGAAAAAGCTCACTGCTGCTTTGCATCTTTGCTCTGGCAGAAAATTGTCGGGAGCACGGTTAACGTCGCTCACGACGGCCCGAAGGGTAACCACCAGGGATGGCAAGTCACAAAAACGCCAGGAGCGTTTTTGCGCGCCAGCCCCAGAGGGGTGAAGCACAAAGATGTGCTGAACACAAAAATGCCGGGAGCATTTTTGCGCACAAGCCCCGAAGGGGTGAAGCACAAGGATGTGCTGAACATAAAAAAGGGCAGGATCAACCCGCCCTTGAATCCAGATGTCAACGAGCGATCAGGTCGGCTGACCTTCGGCCAGGAAGAACCAGGTATCGAGCACCGAATCCGGGTTCAGCGACACGCTTTCGATGCCCTGCTCCATCAGCCAGCGCGCCAGATCCGGGTGATCCGAAGGACCCTGACCACAGATGCCGATGTACTTGCCCGCCTTGTTACAGGCCTGGATGGCATTGCTCAGCAGCTTCTTCACCGCCGGGTTACGCTCATCAAACAGGTGCGCAACGATGCCCGAGTCACGATCCAGACCCAGGGTCAGCTGAGTCAGGTCGTTGGAACCGATGGAGAAACCGTCGAAGAACTCCAGGAATTCCTCAGCCAGAATGGCGTTGGACGGCAGCTCACACATCATGATGACCTTGAGGCCATCCTGTCCGCGCGCCAGGCCATTCTTCGCCAGCAGCTCAACTACTTGCGCAGCTTCGCCGAGGGTACGCACGAACGGCACCATGATCTCGACGTTGGTCAGACCCATCTCGTTGCGCACTTTCTTCAGTGCACGGCACTCCAGCTCGAAGCAGTCGCGGAACGATTCGCTGATATAACGCGAAGCGCCACGGAAGCCGAGCATTGGGTTCTCTTCTTCCGGCTCGTAGAGCTTGCCGCCGATCAGGTTGGCGTATTCGTTGGACTTGAAGTCCGACAGACGCACGATGACCTTTTTCGGCCAGAACGCGGCGGCCAGGGTGCTGATGCCTTCAACCAGTTTCTCAACGTAGAAATTGACTGGGTCGTCGTAACCGGCGATGCGCTTCTCGACGCTGTCCTTGATCTCTGGCGGCAGGCCGGCAAAGTTCAGCAGCGCCTTGGGATGCACGCCGATCATGCGGTTGATGATGAATTCCAGACGGGCCAGGCCCACGCCTTCGTTCGGCAGTTGCGCGAAGTCGAACGCACGGTCCGGGTTGCCGACGTTCATCATGATCTTGAACGGCAGCTCCGGCATGGCGTCGACCGAGTTCTTGCGAATGTCGAAGCCCAGCTCGCCTTCGAAGATAAAACCGGTATCGCCTTCGGCGCAGGAAACCGTCACACCCATGCCGTCTTTCAGCACCTGGGTGGCGTTGCCGCAACCGACGACGGCAGGAATGCCCAGTTCGCGAGCAATGATCGCCGCGTGGCAGGTACGACCGCCACGGTTGGTGACGATGGCGCTGGCGCGCTTCATCACCGGCTCCCAGTCCGGGTCGGTCATGTCGGAGACCAGTACGTCGCCCGGCTGGACCTTGTCCATCTCGGATACGTCGTGAATCACCCGCACCTTGCCGGCGCCGATCTTCTGCCCGATGGCACGACCTTCCACCAGCACGGTGCCGGTTTCCTTGAGCAGGTAGCGTTCCATGACATTGACGCTGGCGCGGCTTTTCACGGTTTCCGGGCGAGCCTGGACGATGTACAGCTTGCCATCATCACCGTCTTTGGCCCACTCGATGTCCATCGGACGACCGTAGTGTTTCTCGATGATCATGGCCTGCTTGGCCAGCTCGCTGACTTCGGCATCGCTGAGGCAGAAGCGCGCACGCTCAGCGCGGTCCACATCGACAACCTTGACCGATTTTCCGGCCTTGGCCTCATCGCCATAGATCATCTTGATGGCTTTGCTGCCCAGGTTGCGGCGCAGAATCGCCGGGCGGCCGGCTTCCAGAGTCTGCTTGTGTACGTAGAACTCGTCAGGGTTGACCGCGCCCTGCACCACGGTTTCGCCGAGGCCGTAAGCGCCGGTGATAAACACCACGTCACGGAAGCCCGATTCGGTATCCAGGGTAAACATCACGCCGGCGGTGCCGGTTTCCGAACGCACCATGCGCTGCACACCTGCAGACAGGGCGACCAGTTTGTGGTCAAAGCCCTGGTGCACGCGGTAGGCAATGGCGCGGTCGTTGAACAGCGAGGCGAATACCTCTTTGGCAGCGCGGATCACGTTATCCACGCCACGAATGTTCAGGAAGGTTTCCTGCTGGCCGGCAAACGAGGCGTCTGGCAGGTCTTCAGCTGTGGCGGAGGAACGCACGGCCACGGCCATGTTGTCGTTAGCGCCGGCCATTTCGGCAAAGGCGATGCGGATCTGCTTGTCCAGCTCAGCCGGGAATGGCGCATCCATGACCCACTGGCGAATCTGCGCACCGGTCTTGGCCAGGGCATTGACGTCGTCTACATCGAGAGCATCGAGGGCAGCGTGAATCTGCGCGTTCAGGCCACTTTGCTCAAGAAAATCGCGGTAGGCCTGAGCCGTAGTGGCGAAACCACCGGGCACCGACACACCAGCACCAGCCAGGTTGCTGATCATCTCGCCCAGGGAGGCGTTCTTGCCCCCTACGTGCTCAACATCGTGATTGCCGAGCTTATCGAGGGAAACTACGTACTCTACCAAGGTGATCTCTCCACTAAGGTGTTGGAAAAGCTCAAGGGGCTGGGAAAGTTCGGCGGCAAACATGCCCGCACGATTGTGGCCTGGCCCTGGAAAATAAGTAACAATGCCGGCCAGATCGGCCCTGCAAAGGCGGGCCTATGATAGCCAAGATTCGTCCTCAGCTTAAGGCCCACGGCGCAAATGAAACGAACCGCTTTCTTCATCTCCGATGGCACCGGCATTACCGCCGAAACCCTGGGCCAAAGTCTGCTGGCACAGTTTGAAACCATCAACTTCACCAAACTCACACGGCCGTACATCGACAGTGTGGAAAAAGCGCGCGCAATGGTACAACAAATCAACAGCGCCGCCGAGAAAGACGGCTCTCGCCCGATCATCTTCGACACCATCGTCAACCAGAACATCCGCGACATCCTGGCCGAGTCCGAAGGTTTCATGATCGATATCTTCTCGACCTTTCTCGCCCCGCTCGAACAAGAGCTGACCTCACACTCTTCCTACTCGGTCGGCAAGTCGCACTCCATCGGCCACAACTCCAACTACATGGAGCGCATCGAAGCGGTCAACTTCGCCCTGGACAACGACGATGGCGCACGCACCCATTACTACGACAAGGCCGATCTGATCCTGGTCGGCGTATCGCGCTGCGGCAAAACCCCCACCTGCCTGTACATGGCCATGCAGTACGGCATCCGCGCGGCCAATTACCCGCTGACCGAAGACGACATGGAGCGCCTGCAATTGCCAGCCGCGCTGAAGACTTACAAGGACAAGCTGTTCGGCCTGACCATCGACCCCGATCGGCTTACCGCCATTCGCAACGAGCGCAAGCCCAACAGCCGTTACGCCAGCTATGCCCAGTGCGAGTTTGAAGTGCGCGAGGTGGAAAACCTGTTCCGCCGCGAGAACATCAACTTCATCAACTCCACACACTTCTCGGTGGAAGAAATCTCCGCGAAGATCCTGGTGGAAAAAGGTGTTGAGCGCCGTCTCAAGTAACCTGTACAACCCATTGAAGCGAAAAGAAAAGGCTCGAACTCTTCGAGCCTTTTCTCATTTATAAAGACTACAAAGCATCGCCCGGCACACGTACCCAGCCTTCCATCAGAATGCGCGCCGAACGCGACATGATCGCCTTGGTGACTGTCCATTGGCCATCGACCAGCCCAGCCTGTGCACCGACCCTCAAGGTGCCGGACGGGTGACCGAAACGCACCGCCTCACGCTCGCCGCCACCGGCCGCCAGATTGACCAGGGTCCCTGGAATCGCCGCTGCCGTGCCAATAGCCACCGCACAGGTGCCCATCATCGCGTGGTGCAGCTTACCCATGGACAGCGCACGCACCAGCAGGTCCACTTCGCCGGCCGCGATGGTCTTGCCGCTGGAGGCCTGGTAGTTTTTGGGCGGGCTGACAAAGGCGATCTTCGGCGTGTGCTGGCGGGTTTGCGCCTCTTCGGCACTCTTGATCAGGCCCATGCGCAGCGCGCCGGCCACGCGAATCTTCTCGAAACGCGTCAGTTGCTCAGGGTCACCGTTGATCTGCTCGCGCAGCTCAGTGCCGCTGTAGCCAATGTCTTCTGCATTGACAAATATGGTCGGGATACCGGCAGTGATCATGGTCGCCTTGAAGGTACCGACACCCGGCACTTCCAGGTCATCGACCAGGTTACCGGTGGGGAACATCGAGCCACCCTCCTCGCCATCGTCGGATGGATCAAGGAACTCCAGCACGATCTCGGCCGCCGGGAATGTCACCCCGTCCAGTTCGAAGTCACCAGTTTCCTGCACCTGACCATTACTGACCGGCACATGGGCGATGATGGTTTTCTGAATATTCGCCTGCCAGATGCGCACCACACACACGCCGTTTTCCGGGACGCGCGCTGGGTCAAGCAGACCAGCATGAATGGCAAAGGCCCCGGCACCAGTAGACAGGTTGCCGCAGTTGCCGCTCCAGTCGACAAAAGCCTTGTCGATGGACACCTGGCCATAGAGGTAATCCACATCGTGGTCCGGTTGACTGCTTTTCGACAGGATCACGCACTTGGAGGTCGAGGACGTCGCGCCGCCCATGCCGTCGATCTGCGCGGCATAAGGATCGGGACTGCCGATCACCCGCATAAACAACTTGTCGCGCGCAGCGCCCGGCACCTGGCAGCTTGGCGGCAGGTCCTGCAGGCGGAAGAACACGCCCTTGCTGGTGCCGCCACGCATATAGGTGGCGGGAATCTTGATCTGAGGTGCGTGGGGCATGGTTAAGAGCCACTCCAAATTATGTGAAAGCTGCGCATGTAGGAGGGGCTTTAGCCGCGAGCTCTTTAAAGCTAAATCGCGGCTGAAGCCCCTCCCACAACACGATGCTTAAACTGCCACCGTCGACTCGAGGAAGTCCTGGGCAAAGCGCTGCAGCACACCGCCCGCCTTGTACACATGCACTTCAGCGGCAGTGTCCAGACGGCAGGTCACCGGCACCTTGACCACTTCACCGTTGCGACGATTGACCACCAGGGTCAGTTCGCAGCGCGGCGACACATCGCCCTGGATGTCGTAAGTCTCAGTGCCATCGAGACCAAGGGTCAGACGGGTGGTGCCCGGTTTGAACTCGACCGGCAGCACGCCCATGCCCACCAGGTTGGTGCGGTGGATACGCTCGAAGCCCTCGGCGGCGATCACTTCCACGCCGGCCAGGCGTACGCCCTTGGCCGCCCAGTCACGGGACGAGCCCTGACCATAGTCGGCGCCAGCCACGATGATCAGGTTCTGCTTGCGGTTCATGTAGGTTTCGATGGCTTCCCACATGCGCATTACCTGCCCTTCCGGCTCCACACGGGCCAGCGAACCCTTCTTCACCGCACCATCAACCACGGCCATTTCGTTGACCAGCTGCGGGTTGGCGAAGGTGGCGCGTTGCGCGGTCAGATGGTCACCGCGGTGGGTGGCGTAGGAGTTGAAGTCCTCCTCCGGCAAGCCCATTTTGTGCAGGTACTCACCCGCAGCCGAATCCAGCAGGATGGCGTTGGACGGCGACAGGTGGTCAGTGGTGATGTTGTCCGGCAGGATCGCCAGCGGCAGCATGCCCTTGAGCGTGCGTTCGCCGGCCAACGCGCCTTCCCAGTAAGGCGGGCGACGGATGTAGGTGCTCATCGGGCGCCAGTCGTACAGCGGGCTTTCGGCCTCCTGCACGGTGCCCAGATCGAACATCGGGATGTAGATCTGCTTGAACTGCTCCGGCTTCACCGAGGCCGCAACGATGGCGTCGATCTCCTCGTCACTCGGCCACAGATCCTTCAGGGTGATCGGCTTGCCCTGGACATCATGACCGAGCACATCCTGCTCGATATCGAAGCGCACGGTACCGGCAATGGCGTAGGCCACCACCAGCGGCGGCGAAGCCAGGAACGCCTGCTTGGCATAGGGATGAATGCGCCCGTCGAAGTTGCGGTTACCGGAAAGTACCGCCGTGGCGTACAGGTCGCGGTCGATGATTTCCTGCTGGATCACCGGGTCCAGCGCACCGGACATGCCGTTACAGGTGGTGCAGGCGTAGGCGACGATGCCGAAGCCGAGCTGTTCCAGCTCGCTCAGCAGGCCGGCTTCTTCCAGATACAGCTTGGCAACCTTGGAACCCGGAGCGAACGAGGTCTTGACCCACGGCTTGCGCACCAGGCCCAGTGCATTGGCTTTTTTCGCCAGCAGGCCGGCCGCCACCACGTTGCGCGGATTGGACGTGTTGGTGCAGCTGGTGATGGCGGCGATGATCACCGCACCATCCGGCATCAGGCCCTCACCCTCTTCAAGCTTGCCGGCGGCCAACTTGGCCTCGTCAGCAATACCACGCTCGTGCAGCGCCGAGGTCGGCAGACGCTTGTGCGGGTTGCTCGGGCCGGCCATGTTGCGCACCACGGTCGACAGATCGAAACTCAGCACGCGTTCGTATTCGGCAGTGGCCAGGGCATCGGCCCACAGACCTGTGGTCTTGGCGTACTGCTCGACCAGCGCCACCTGCTCTGGCTCGCGACCAGTGAGCTTGAGGTAATCGATGGTCTGCTGATCGATATAGAACATCGCCGCCGTTGCGCCGTATTCCGGGCACATGTTGGAGATGGTGGCACGGTCGCCAATGGACAGGCTGTCCGCGCCCTCGCCGAAAAACTCGACCCAAGCCCCAACCACCCGCTCCTTGCGCAGAAACTCAGTCAGGGCCAGGACGATATCGGTGGCGGTAATGCCAGGCTGGCGTTTGCCAGTCAGCTTGACCCCGACGATATCGGGCAGCCGCATCATCGACGGCAAACCGAGCATCACGGTTTCCGCTTCCAGCCCGCCCACGCCGATGGCGATTACACCCAGAGCATCGACATGCGGGGTGTGCGAGTCGGTGCCGACGCAGGTATCCGGGAAAGCCACGCCGCCGCGCGCCTGGATCACCGGGCTCATTTTCTCCAGGTTGATCTGGTGCATGATGCCGTTGCCGGCCGGAATCACGTCGACGTTCTTGAATGCGGTCTTGGTCCACTCGATAAAGTGGAAGCGATCCTCGTTGCGGCGCTCTTCCACCGCACGGTTCTTCTCGAACGCATCCGGATCGAAACCACCGAATTCGACGGCCAGGGAGTGATCGACGATCAGTTGGGTCGGCACCACCGGGTTGACCTTGGCCGGATCACCGCCCTGTTCAGCGATGGCATCGCGCAGGCCAGCCAAGTCGACCAGCGCGGTCTGACCAAGAATGTCGTGGCAGACCACGCGCGCCGGATACCAGGGGAAATCCAGCTCCTGCTTGCGCTCGATCAGCTGCTTGAGCGCATCGCTTAGCAGCTCTGGCTCGCAGCGGCGTACCAGCTGCTCGGCCAGCACACGCGAGGTGTACGGCAGCTTGGCGTAAGCGCCCGACGCGATGGCATCGACCGCCTCACGGGTGTCGAAGTAGTCCAGCGCGGTGCCGGCCAGCGGCTTGCGGTATTGGCTGTTCATCGCGCTGCTCATTATTTGCGGTCCTTCAGCGGCACGAACTTAAGGTCCTCAGGACCGGTGTAGTTGGCGCTTGGACGGATGATCTTGCCGTCGATGCGTTGCTCGATAACGTGGCTGGACCAGCCGGAAGTACGCGCAATCACGAACAGCGGCGTGAACATGGCGGTGGGCACGCCCATCATGTGGTAGCTGACGGCGCTGAACCAATCGAGGTTGGGGAACATCTTTTTGATGTCCCACATGATGGTTTCCAGGCGCTCGGCGATGTCGTACATCTTGGTGTTGGACTGCTCGAGCGACAGCTCGCGCGCCACCTCCTTGATCACCTTGTTGCGCGGGTCCGCCACGGTGTAGACCGGGTGACCGAAGCCGATCACCACTTCCTTGCGCTCGACACGGGCGCGGATGTCGGCCTCGGCCTCGTCCGGGTTGTCGTAGCGTTTCTGGATCTCGAAGGCCACTTCGTTGGCGCCACCATGTTTCGGGCCACGTAATGCGCCGATGCCACCGGCGATGCAGCTGTACATATCCGAGCCGGTACCGGCGATCACCCGCGAGGTGAAAGTCGACGCATTGAACTCGTGCTCGGCGTACAGGTTGAGCGAGGTGTGCATGGCGCGCACCCAGGACTCGCGCGGCTTCTCGCCGTGCAGCAGATGGAGGAAATGCCCGCCGATGGAATCGTCATCGGTTTCCACCTCGATGCGCTTGCCGTTGTGGCTGAAGTGGTACCAGTACAGCAGCGCGGAACCCAGCGAAGCCATCAGCTTGTCGGCAATGTCACGAGCACCGGGGTGGTTGTGGTCGTCCTTTTCCGGCGACACGCAACCGAGCACCGACACAGCCGTGCGCATCACATCCATCGGATGGGCAGATGGCGGCAGTTGTTCGAGCGCGACCTTCAACGCTGCAGGCAACCCGCGCAGGGCCTTGAGCTTGGCCTTGTAGCCGGCCAGTTCGGCGACGTTGGGCAGCTTGCCATGGACCAGCAGGTGAGCGATTTCTTCGAACTCGCAGCGGTTGGCAAAATCCAGCACGTCATAGCCACGGTAGTGCAGATCATTGCCGGTGCGCCCCACGGTGCACAGGGCAGTGTTGCCGGCAGCAGTGCCAGAGAGGGCCACGGATTTCTTCGGCTTGAAGCCTGGGGTGGTTTCCGGGGTTGCGCTCATGCTTATCTCCTCAAATCCGGTTGGTGCGTTGTTATTTTTTTGCGGCAAACAAGGCGTCGAGTTTCTGCTCGAAAGCGTGGTAGCCGATGCGGTCATAGAGTTCGGCGCGGGTCTGCATCAACTCGATCACATCTTTCTGATGGCCGTTCTGGCGAATCGAGGTGTAAACACTTTCTGCAGCCTTGTTGGCGGCGCGGAAGGCCGACAGCGGGTAGAGCTGAATGGCTACGCCGACCGAGGCCAGTTCGTCACGGCTGAACAACGGCGTGGCACCGAATTCGGTGATGTTGGCCAGCACCGGCACATTCAGCGCATCGACGAAGCGCTTGTAGGTCGGCAGGTCATAGGCGGCCTCGGCGAAAATACCGTCGGCACCGGCTTCCACGTAGCGCTGGCAGCGCTCGATGGCGGCATCCACACCTTCGGCTTGAATCGCGTCAGTGCGGGCAATCAGGAAGAAGTCAGGATCGGTCTTGGCATCGGCGGCAGCGCGGACGCGGTCGACCATTTCCTCGCAGGAGACGATCTCCTTGCCCGGACGGTGGCCACAACGCTTGGCACCCACCTGATCTTCGATATGCGCGGCGGCTGCGCCGGCCTTGATCAGGTTCTTGATGGTGCGCTCGATATTAAAAGCCGAAGGGCCAAAGCCGGTATCGATGTCGACCAAGAGCGGCAGGTCGCACACGTCGGTGATGCGGCGTACATCAGTGAGCACGTCATCCAGGGTGTTGATGCCCAGATCAGGCAAACCGAGAGAACCGGCGGCCACACCGCCACCGGACAGGTAGATGGCCTTGAAACCCGCGCGCTTGGCCAGCAAGGCGTGGTTGGCATTGATCGCACCGATTACTTGCAAGGGCGACTCAATGGCAAGCGCCTGACGGAAACGCTGGCCTGGGGAAAGCTGATTCATGACTCACCTCGTGGTTTGGCTGTCTTGGTGTGTGCGCCCGTACCGCTGGAGAAATGGCGCTCGATATTGCGTTTGGAAGCACCGATATGACGGCGCATCAACAACTCGGCCAGTTCGCCGTCTCGGTCGGCGATGGCATCGAGAATACGGTGGTGTTCGGCAAAGGCCTGACGGGGCCGATTGGGCGTCGCGGAGAACTGCAGGCGGTACATGCGCACCAGTTGATAGAGCTCGCCACAAAGCATATGGGTCAGGGTCTTGTTACCACTGCCCTGGATGATGCGGTAATGAAAGTCGAAATCGCCTTCCTGCTGGTAGTAGCCGACACCCGCTTTAAAGGCCGCGTCCTGCTCATGCAGGTCCAGTAGCTGACGCAACTCATCGATCTCCGCCTGGGTCATGCGCTCGGCAGCCAGGCGGCACGCCATGCCTTCAAGCGACTCGCGAATTTCATAGAGCTCGATCAGCTCGGCATGATTGAGCGACACCACTCGCGCGCCAATGTGCGGCACGCGCACCAGCAGTTTCTGCCCTTCCAGACGATGGATCGCCTCACGCAGCGGACCACGACTGATGCCATAGGTGCGCGCCAGCTCCGGCTCGGAAATCTTGCTGCCTGGGGCAATTTCGCCCTTGACGATCGCCGCCTGGATACGCCGAAAAACCTGTTCGGAAAGCGTTTCAGAATCTTCCTGAAGCGTTTCAAGCGACTCGCTGACATCCAACATATTGTCGACACTATGCTGATTTAATGTCGAAAAATTACGCCTAGAGCGCAATCATGTCAAACAAACCAACTCAACTGTCGACAATATTTGAGATTACTTTAGTCGACTAACAACGCGACCTTACTTGCATAAACGCCCATAAGCGCCTGTCCGGACTGAAAAACCCCATGTTAGAATGCTGCCCGTTTAGCGCTCGCAGAGGAATTGCAGAGTGCCTGCTAGACTCCAGAAGCCGACCTGCCGGCCACCAGGCAGGCACACGGACGCTTTCTTCTTTATAAACTCCATGCCGCCAGGACTATGACACTAAAGCCCGCCCTCCTGCTGCTATGCCTGCTACTTTCCCCCGGCCTGAGCCTTGCCGCGGAAAAGACAGTCTATGGGCTTAATGAATACGTCCGCCTGTTCGACCTTGATCTGAAGCTGGCCGCCAAACTCGACACCGGTGCCAAGACCGCGTCGCTCAGCGCACGTGATATCAAGCGCTTCAAGCGTGACGGGGAAACCTGGGTGCGTTTCTACCTGGCCATCGACGAAGCCCACAGCAGCCCGATCGAACGCCCTCTGGCGCGGATCAGCAAGATCAAACGCCGCGCAGGCGACTATGATCCAGAGGAAGGGAAAACCTACACGGCGCGCCCAGTGATCGAAATGGATGTCTGCATGGGCAACAGCCTGCGCACAATTGAAGTGAACTTGACCGACCGCAGTGCATTCCAATACCCGTTGTTGATAGGCTCCGATGCACTCACGCGCTTTTCGGCACTGGTCGACCCGAGCCTTAAATACGCAGCAGGCAAGCCTGCTTGCACCCTTGACGCAAACCCTGGCGAGTAACTCCCATGCGCTCTCTTACCCTCCATCTGAAAGTCCTGGTCATACTCCTCGTGAGCCTGGGCGTTCTGATTACGGCTTATCAGATCTTTATCCTCGGCATCCCGATGACTGAGGATGAGACTGACGATCTTTGGAACATCGACGCCAAGGTCGAATTCCAGGCCAACCCACGCGAGCCGGTCAAACTGCAAATGTTTGTACCGCCGCTGGCCCAGGATTACGTCAGCCTCAACGAGAGCTTTATTTCCAACAACTACGGCGTGAGCATCAACCGCGCCGATGGCAACCGCAAAGTGACCTGGTCCGCCCGCCGCGCCAGCGGTAAGCAAACCCTGTACTACCGCCTGGTACTGACCAAGCGCTACAGCGGCGAACAAGCCAAGGCCAAGGGCCCGATCTTCCGTGACAGCATCCCGGTTGAAGGCGCCGAGAAAATTGCTGCCGAAGCGCTTCTGGCACCGATCCGTCAGCACTCGGCGGACGTCGAAACCTTCATCAGCGAAACCATCAAGCGCGTCAACAACAGCAATGACGACAACGTCAAACTGCTGCTGGGCGGCGATGCTTCCACGCCAAACAAAGCCAAGGTCATCGAGTTGCTGCTGTCCATCGCCCACGTGCCGATGGAACGCGTACACACCATTCGCTTGGCAGCCGACATCCAGCAGAGCCCGGAACTGTGGCTGCGCAGCTTCAACGGCGAAAAATGGCTGTACTTCAACCCGGAAAGCGGCGAGCAAGGCATGCCAGTTGATCGCCTGGTCTGGTGGATCGGCGATGACAGCCTGGTCACCCTGGAAGGTGGCAAGCAAGCACAGGTCAGTTTCAGCCTGAACAATAGCGAGATGAACGCCATTCGCCTGGCCAAGCTGACCGACGAGAACACCGACGCTGACTTCCTCGAATACAGCTTGTACGGTCTGCCGCTGCAAACTCAGCAGACTTTCATGATCATGGTGATGATCCCGATTGGCGTGCTGGTGATTCTGATCCTGCGTAACCTCGGCGGCCTGCAGACCCTGGGTACCTTCACCCCAGTCCTGATCGCCCTGGCCTTCCGCGAAACCCAACTGGGCTTCGGTATCGTGCTGTTTACCGTGATTACCGCGTTGGGCCTGTCGCTGCGCTCTTACCTCGAACACCTTAAGCTACAGATGCTGCCGCGCTTGTCGGTGGTGCTGACGTTCGTGGTGGTGCTGATTGCCGTGATCAGCCTGTTCAGTCACAAACTCGGTTTGGAGCGTGGCCTGTCGGTGGCGCTGTTCCCGATGGTGATTCTGACCATGACCATCGAGCGTCTGTCGATCACCTGGGAAGAGCGCGGCGGCGGCCATGCCTTCAAGGTCGCCATCGGCACCCTGTTCGCTGCCACCCTGGCGCACCTGCTTATGAGCGTGCCGGAACTGAACTACTTCGTGTTCACCTTCCCGGCCGTACTGATGATTCTGGTGGGCTTTATGCTGGCGATGGGTCGCTACCGCGGCTACCGCCTGACCGAACTGTTCCGCTTCAAAGCCTTCCTCAAGGACTAATGCCATGTTCGGTCTGATCAAGACGTGGAAAGCCCTCGAGGCCAAAGGCATCATGGGCATCAACCGGCGCAATGCGGACTACGTGCTGAAGTACAACAAACGGCATCTGTACCCGATTGTGGATGACAAGATCATCACCAAGATGCGCGCCATCGAAGCGGGTATCGATGTGCCGGAGATGTACGGCATCATCGACACCGAAAAAGGCATCGATAACCTGCGCACGATCATTGGCGATCGCCCGGACTTCGTGGTCAAGCCGGCGCAGGGCGCTGGCGGCGACGGCATTCTGGTGATTGCAGACCGTTTTGAAGACAAGTACAAGACCGTCTCGGGCAAGATCATCAGCCATGAGGAGATCGAGCATCAGATCTCCAGCATCCTCACCGGCCTCTACTCCCTCGGCGGCCACCGAGATCGTGCACTGATCGAATACCGCGTCACCCCGGACCAGATCTTCAAAAGCATCAGCTATGAAGGCGTACCGGACATCCGCATCATCGTACTGATGGGCTATCCAGTCATGGCCATGCTGCGTTTGCCGACCCGTCAATCCGGCGGCAAGGCCAACCTGCACCAAGGCGCCATCGGCGTGGGTGTGGACCTGGCCACCGGCGTAACCCTGCGCGGCACCTGGCTGAACAACAAGATCAGCAAACACCCAGACACCACCAACGCGGTGGACGGCGTGCAACTGCCGAACTGGGACGGTTTTATGAAGCTCGCCGCCGGCTGCTATGAGCTGTGTGGCTTGGGCTATATCGGTGTGGACATGGTGCTGGACCAGGACAAAGGCCCGTTGATTCTCGAACTCAACGCCCGCCCCGGCTTGAACATCCAGATCGCCAACGACTGCGGCCTGACGCATCGCGCCCATGCTGTCGAAGCCCGCCTGGCCGAATTGGCCAAGAAAGGCATCGTGGAAACTGCCGAGGAACGCGTGCGCTTCTCGCAAGAGCTATTCGGCCACGTATCAATCGCCCAGATATAGAATCTGACGCGCAATAAAAAGCCCGGAGTCATCCGGGCTTTTTATTGGCTACTGTTTGGCTCACTCAACGCACAATGGCCAGCTCAAACGCGCCCTCATCACTGTGAGCATGGCTCTGCATACCCGCCTCATTCAATGCCAAGGCCTGCAAAGGACGCTTGAACGGTTTGTTATCCAGGGTTTGCAGGCTGCGATCCTCATCCGTGGTCAACACTAATACATAGTGCTCACCCGCTGCCGCCCTCACCGGTACCGTGCCCTCGATAAAGGCGTAGCGGTACCAGGTTTCAGCATGCAACTGATAAACCGCATCACTGACCAGCCGGGTCGGCTGCTTGGCCTGATCAAGGAATAATAAGGAAGGATAGGCCACCTTCTTGTTGGCAAAGCTGCGAATGCGCAAGCCAAAGTCATACTGCGAGCGTGGCAATTTCAGGGCGGCGTAGTAGCTCTTGCCCATGGGGAAATCCAGGCTGGGGGAAAAGCGATTTAGCTCTTCATAACGTGGTTCATCGGCGCTGAGCGGGGTGAAATCACCCTCGTTCAACTGCCCACAGCAGCGTTCAAGCAGTGCCTGATAACGCCCTTCGCTTTTGGCCTCGGCGCCTGCCAGCAGAGCCTGCATGGCCGCCGTAGGTTGCCCATCCAAACCCGGAAGGCTATGAGGTTTGGCATCAAAGGTCACCTCTCGCCCTTGGGTCAACGGTACATTGTGCAAGGTCGGCGTTGGCGCTTTGGCGCCCTTGGGCGGCACCTTGGAGTTGCGCATGCGGCCTTGTTCATCGACCCAGGTGAAGTAGCGGCCATCCTGCTCATCCCGAGCAAAATCGCGACCTTCAAGCACATCCGAACTGATATAGGCGCTGGAACGTTCACCCGTTCCCAGGAGCACTTCGTTACCCCCAGCCTGAACCTGCTGGCCAGCGTAAAAACTGTTTTGCAGGTTGCCACTAGCATCCACCCAGGTGAAATAACGCCGCTTGCTTTCGCCCGTGCCCTTACTGCCCGGCCAACTCCCAGCCGCCGCATCGTCACGCAAACGTGCCTGATCACTGCGCTGGATCGTACTGGCAGCCGCACGTTGATGGGCCGCATAACGGTCGCCCACAAAGGTGTTATGCACCCGCCCCTGATCATCAACCCAGGTCAGGTAGCGGCCGTTGGCAGCCGCAGACTGGCAGACTAATAACCCGAACAGAACCCAGAGCACACGCATAGCAGAAACCTAGAAAGTGGTGCGATAGGTCAAAGCCAGCACATAGGCCTTAACACTGGTTTTCACATCAAGATCGGCATAGGGGTTGTACACCATGCTGTCGATGGTCGAACAGTTGATGTTGCAACTGGAGCGCGCCGGGATGTCCTGCTTGCTGACCAGGTAATTGAAACCTAGATCAATCACCGTGTCCTTGTCCCACTGGTAACCCAGGCCCAGCCCATAGAGTTTGGCATCACCCAGCGGCGCCAGAACATCGGCCTTGTTCGCAGGAATCGCCGATGGCCGCGGTTCATAACCCATGCGCAGGCTCAGACGGTCATTGACCTGATACTCCACACCTATCGCCCAGCTCCATACCGACTCATAGCCGCGGTCGAGAATGATGGTGGTCGAGGTTGCATTTTTCGGCGAAAACAAACTGGCAATGGTCAAGATATCCAGCTGTCGATCAAACTCCAGCTCAAACTGATCCCAAGCCTCGTAGTCTGTCCACTTCACATCCAGATTGATCTGCCAGCGGTCATGCGGCTTGAACTTGATGCCAGAGGCGAAATGGGCTGGATACGTCATATTGAGCGAAACATTACCGCGCTCTTTATCGAAAAGTCCGTCCGGAGTGATCGTGCTAAAAACTGCACCGATAAACGAACTGTCCAGCCCCTGCCAGAACCCCTGCCAGTTCTGCGAGTAGTCAACCACATACTGCCCTTTCAGTCGCATCCGAGCCTCGCTTTGATACACCGCGCCGAGAGCAAACCAGTCGTTCGGCTCCCAGAGGAAACCAACGTTCCAGGTTGGCGAAAGGGTCTGTTGCATGTCGATGTCGATATTGGCGATATCAGTAAACGGTCCCAGTTCGCCACCGCAGATATTCAGGAAAATTTCGAATGGATTGCCGCTCACAGCGCATAGCGCATCTTGGGCCACCCCGACAAACCCAGTGAGGATGCCCGGCGCACGAAAGTCCTGATTGAGAGCCATAGCCTGGTGCGAAAAGCCGATGGACAAACCAACAGATAGCTCATCGTTGACCTGATAGGCCAGCGAGGGCGAGAAATAGGTCAACCTCTGGAGCACCAGCTCCTTGCCCTGATAGCGACCCGGGTCATCGTCATCACGAGCAAAGCCGAGCGCCTGCGGGGTATACATATTGGTTGCAAAGGTGAGTTTCGACCCCGGCGGGTTGATCGACAACCCTGCCAGCGGAGCAAAAAGCATGGGCAACTCGGTAGCACCACCCACACCAGGCAGGTACATCATGGCAGCGCCTGCACGGCTGGACGAGTTGGCTACAGGATCATCATTCAAACCAAGAAAGTTGCTGCCATAACCGGCCGGCGCATCGAATTCGGCGCGAATATCCATCATCCCGGTGATGAACTTGACCGTTGTCTGCCGCCCCTTGAGCTTGCTCAAGGCAGCCGGGTTGTAGTGCACAGAGTCAATACCGGTAAAGTCGGCCGTTACCGCATTACCAAGTGCCATGGCCTTGGGACTGCCAATGGTCAGGTTCTGAGCCAGTTGTGCCTGTGCCGTACCCGCATAAAGCGCAGCGGCCCAAGTAATCGTCTGCGCAAGCAGCGAAATTCGCATGTTCATGAAATGCTCGCTCGCGTCTATTGGGCCTTCAGGCCTTTGATATCCAAAGGCATGGAGATGCCCAACAGCACATCCGGCGAGTCCTCGGTCATCCCGAAGCCTGCGTTGACGTTGACGATACGCTCCGGCGAAGTACGCAACCCCAGCGAGAAGTTCATTACCGCACTGGTCTGGCCTTTGCCTTCAGCTTCACCGTCAGCGAAGGTGAAGGTCGGTTTCAGCGAATGCGACATCTGGTAGGAGGTCGCCAATGACACGTCATAGGACAAGGCATAGGCAAAGCCCATGCTCAGCGAGAAAGACGAGCCTGGGTCAACTTCCTCAAGCAAACGGCCACCACGCACCTGACCAATGCCCGTAATGGGCATGTTGTAGGTATAACCAAGCGAACCGAACAGCACCACGGGGTCAATCACATAAGACAGGTTCGCCCCGACACCCAGGCTATAGGTGCCGCTGCCCGTAGACAGGTCACTTTGTGAGTTAATGTCATAAGGGCTGTTACCGGTCGGCAGCCCGAGGGTTGCGTAAAGAGTGGTGACCGGCTTACCGCGCAAGGAAGTCCATGGCTGCCAGCGCAGACTGGCGGAGATATCGCCCAGGCTGTAGGCATTCAGATCACGTTCGGTGTCGTACTTGGCGACCATAGGCAAACGTACGCTGAAGGTTAGGTTGTCCCACACGCCATAATCGAAGGTGAACGAATTGGTGAAAGTGTGCTGCGCCTCGCTCTGGCCAATAACACTGAATACGTTGTTACCGGTGCGTACAGTCTCGATAACCGTATCGCGCAGCAGCGAGTAATCGAAGCCATAGGTCAGGGTCCGCTCGCCCTTTTTCAGCAAGGTGTAGCTTTTTTCCGCAGCCTGAAACACCTCTTCCAGTGCCTTGGCGCTGTCGGCGTCATCTTCCTGCTTGCTCAATGCCTCGCGCGCCTGATCAACAGACGCCGGATCGGCATACACCGCTGAACTGGCAGCACCTGCCAGTATGGCCAGCCATACACAACGCAAAACTCTCATGGCACAGCCCCCAAATATTATTGTTATGCCGGGCGTTATTACTTACGTCGGATATACCGAATGTCGCCCCCCGACCCCAGTTCTGTAGCCTGGTTGTCGATGAACTTGGTCATTTGCGGGAACTCACGAAATGCCAGCAAGCTGACAGTGCGATCATCAATGATGCGCAAGTCCTGCTCGCTCAAGGCAAGGGCATTAGGTGGCTCATTACCATTGGGGAAAATCACGAAGACTACGTTCTGATCCCAGATTTCCTCGAACCGTGTCCGGGTAAAACTGATATTGCCCAATGCCGGGTCGGCAACAAACACATGGTCGTTGTATACATCGCGCACCACTACAAAGTGCTTAAAGCCGGCATATTCGATAGGCACAATGGCCGGATGCTCAAGCTCATCAAGATCGGAAAAAGCCGCGCGAAAACCGCCACTTTTGTAACCCAACGCCGTGACAAAACGCTTCATGTCGAGCAGGGAAAAACCGCGTCGTTCAACGATCTTGTCCGCCTCGCCAAACTGCAGCAGGCCTTCCATCACCTGGCGCTCCTGCAGGTTACGGCCAAGGAAATAATCCAGCAATGAAGTCAAGGCGGCCGAACCGCAGCTGTAGTCATAGGCCTGCCGAATCACATTGCGAAACTGCAACTGGCTCAACGGTTCGAGTGTCACCGTCTCGCGCAAAGGGCCATTCGGCAGCAAATGCTGATTGATATGCACGGTACCTGGTGTCGGCGGTTTGGTATCCACCGCTTCGGTAAAGCCCCATACACCGATCAGGCTACCCAGCAGAATCTCGATCATCAGCCAACCGCACTCCTCTCCAGCAAGAGAAAAGTCCTACCGGCCAAAACCGGTAAGACTTTTCATCACACGCAACAACTAAGCGAACTTAGTGGCCCCAAACTTTTACAGTGGTGCCAGCCATGTTCATGTCGCTGATCGCCAAACCGCCAATGCTGGCACCAGTGCCAAGACGGATAGCACCGACGCTCAGGTCGCCATCGATGGTTGGCAGGCTGATCTGCAACTGTTGAGTTTGCGTGCCGCCAATGTCAGTGCTCACTACATCGACCATGACCGGCGCAGTATCAGAAATATTGAAACCAGTGAAGCCAACAGTTTCCAGATTCAGGCTATTACCGTCATCGATGTAGCTGATCTTGCCAATGGTGCCGTTGAAGTTACCAGAAATGCTGATACCAGCCTGACCAGTTACGGAGGAAAGGGAGCTATCGTCCATGGCCTTGAGCTCAGCCTGAGCCATGAAAGGAACAGCCAGAACAGCGGTAGCCAGAGCCAGTTGTTTGAGGGTTTTCATTGTTATTGTCTCCACAGTTCACTAATGGGTTGTCCCCGGCAGGCTGCTCTGGACTCCTGTCCTTCTCAGCTCCAGCGGCTCACGCCACTTACCAGGTCTGACACTGCTTCCTTATTCGCGTCAGGCTTGGAATCGTGAAGCAACATGCTTCTCGTCCTGACACTAAAGCTACTGGTGCCTGCCCTGGCTGCCAGCCCATCCAAGGGATGGAGCGCCGATTACCGCCACCAACCCCGACATTTCTCAAGCCTCGCTCAATAACCCCAGGCTTTTACCCTTCAAAACAGCTTGAGTACGGCTACGCACCCCAAGCTTGGCGAACAGGTTATGCAGGTGCCATTTGATGGTTGCCTCGGACAGATGTACCGCCTGGGCAATATCGCGATTCGACAATCCGGCGGCGACAAACCGCAGAATTTCCCGCTCCCTGTGGCTAACATCTTGATTTTCATCGAAAGTCTCAAGATCGATGGATAACCGACGGCATTGTTCACGCAGCTGTTCAGCCAGCCCCTGCCAGACACCCGCGCGCTTGGGCTCAGCCACGTGCCAGGCGTCCCAGAGCGGTAGCAACCACAGCGCGTCATCCAGGAAGATGCGCCGATAACCACTGCCCCAGGCATCCTCCAGGGTCTGTTTGAACAGGGCGAAGGCTTTGTCGCTGTTACCTTTGCGCCAATACGCCACAGAAAGTAACAGAGCCAGACGTAGGCGCCGATCGCGCTGATGTTCAGCCGTCTGTTTGGCCAGGCTGGCCTCAAGCACCGTTTGCGCCTTGTCAGCGCGCCGCTCGGTCAGCGCCAGACGCGCTTCGGAGAGTGCCTGTACGGTTTCCGCATCGGCATAGCGCCCTGCAGGCAATACCGCCAGATGGCGCTGCAGCTGCAGACAAGTGCGTTCAGCCTCATTCGGCCGACGTAACCAGAGCAGGAACTGCACCTTGCAGCTCATGCCCAGGGCGTAGACGCGTTCGTAACCAGGACCGTGCAAGCCGGCCAGCCACTCATCCAGCTCCGCCAGCGCCGACTCGCCCTCACCGGCAAAGAACCGCGCCTTGGCCATTACCAGCTTGCCACGGCTGATCAGCTCAACCGGGGTCGCCACATCACGCCAGGTCGTGGCCAATGGCAACTCGGCAAGAATCGCCGCATGCCGATCCTGTTCATAAAGCAGATCGGCATAGGCCAGCGCCAACGGCCCGCCCACCCGGCTGCGCCGACCAAACACCTGCTCGACCCGCGCCCGTGCACTTTCGGCCAGTACCCGGCCGCGCTCAGGCTGGCCCATTTCCTTGCAAATCAGTGACTCGATCAGACTGACCACCGCATGCAGGTATTCACTGTCGGCCTGCTGCAGGTTGTCACGTGCTACGGCAATCGATTTGGCCGCATCACCAAACTCGCCAAGCAAAGCGTACGCAGCAGCCTGGATGCACGACAGGCTGGCGCGAAAGATTGGCTGATTATCTGGCACCAAGGCCAGCCAATGACGGGCAACCTTAAGCGCAGCCTCCAGCTTGTCCTGATACAGCAGCACCAGCGCCTTGAGCACCTGAGCCACCGCCAACAACACTGCCAGCCCGAAGTGCATCGGTTTGCCACGCCCTTGCATCAACCGTGTACTGACCTCCTCGATCAGCGCCTCAGCCTCGGCATATTTCTGCTCGAAAGCCAGCTGCCAGGCATAGAAAATCTGGAATACCGGGTGTTCACAAATCACCTCTGCTGGCACATCCTTGAGCACCGCCAAAATGCCGTACACCTGATTGCTGGCAATCAGGCTCGCGCCCTGCCGCTCCAGCAATTCGGCGGCAAAACTGTAATCACGCGCGCGCAGGGCGTATTTGACCGACTTGTCTGCCAGCTCATGGCTCTCGCACCAGCGCGCAGCGGCATGCAACAAATGCGTGGGGTCGCCATTGCGGCTAAGCCTGCCCTGAAGAAACTCGGCAAACAGGTGGTGGTAGCGAAACCACTCACCCTGCTCATCCAGGGCAATGATGAACAGCTGTGCGGCCTGCAACCGACGCAACATCTGCGCGCCATCGCTACGACCCGTCAGGGCATTGCACAGCTCGGCATTGAATTCATCCAGCACCGAGGTCTGGTCAAGAAACAGCTGCTGCTCCTGCGGCAGGTGATCCAGCACGTCCTCGGCCAGGTAATCGGCGATATTGCGCTCGGTACCCGATAGCTTCGTGAGGAAAGCACTGCGTTCAGGCTGCCGGGCCAGCGCCAACGCCACCAGATGCAGCGCCGTGACCCAGCCTTCGGTGCGCCTATGCAACAGGTCCAGTTCGGCACTGCCCAGCTCTATCTGCTTCAACTCACGAAAATACGCCTCGGTCTCCGTCCGGGTCAGGCGCAATTCATCCGCCTTGACCCACAGCGCCCAAGGCACATTGGCCGGCACCTCTCCCAGAAAGCGCGGTTGATGGCGAGTGCTGCCGATCATCCGCACATTGGCCGGCACCTGCTTGACGAAGTAATTGACCAACGGCCCCAGATCAACATGCCGCACGCGGTGGAAGTCATCGAAGATCAGGTACAGATCGCCCTGCACCTTCTTCAGATCAGCAATAAAGGAATCCAGCAGCACCTCGTTGGGCACGCTCAAATCATCGCGCAGCAACCGCGCAGTACTGGCCCCAAAGCCTGGCAACTGTGCCTCGATGGCCGCGATAAGATAATGCAGCAGGCGTTGCGGCTCACTGTCAGCCTCATCGCAGGACAGCCAGGCAACACGCGCGCCGCTCTCCAGCAAGCGCAAACGAAACTGGCTGAGCACCGTGCTTTTGCCAAAACCCGCTGGCGCGCTGAGCAGAATCAGCCGCTGCTGACGGGCCTCGAATAACCGATCAAGCAACGCCGAGCGGGCCAGCATGGGGCGCCCGGCTGACTCGGCGGGAAACAGTTTGGTGCGCAGTAAAGGCAACGAGCCCTGACGGGGCGATGATTGGCTGTTCATAGGTCCAGAAGACTCAGTTCACGGGCGCGGCGGATGGCTTGTGTGCGGTTACGCACCTTGAGCTTTTCGTAGATGTTGTGCAGGTGCCATTTGACCGTACCGAGGGCTAATGACAGTTGCTGACCGATCTCGTCATTGGACATGCCCTGAGCCGCCAGGCAGACCACTTCGCGCTCGCGTTCGGTCAGCCCTTCCTCAAGCACTTCCAGCGATTGTCGTGCGCTATTGCCTGGCCAGATGGCCAGCAGGCTGCGGATAAACCCTTGCAGTGCCGGCTGGCGTTCGGCGGCCTCCAGCTGCTGCAGCAACAGGCGAATGGCTTCGCCTTCCTCGACAAACAGGCTGCGCACACCTTCGCGCTCGGCACCGATCAGGCATTGCACCAACAGGCTTTGCGCACGCTCCTGATAACCCAGGCGCTGGTAACTCAGCGCCGCCAGAAGGTCGAGGCGCAAGCGCTGTAGGCCATGCCAGTTATCCAGCAGCATGCCGCGCAGCTGGGTGATTTCATGCAGCGCTTCGCTGTAATGGCCACGCGCCTGTTGCAGACGAATACGGGTCAGGCCGCGCACCCACAACACCGGGTTGAAGCGCATATGCTGGTAATGCTCGGCCAGCTTGTGCCAGTCCACCGTCTTAAGTCGTTGTTCGGCGCGTTTGAGACGGTCCGCCGCCGGTTCCTGCAGAATCTGCACCACCTCATCGGCCACCGCCTGGGCGTAAAAGCGCCAGGACTGATTACGCGCGGCGAGGTTTTGCATCAGCACCAGGCTGGCGTAGGCATCCTTGGGGTTGTCCTGCATGCGTTGTACGTGGGCCATGCACAACATGCCCTGAGCATAGAGATCGATCGGGTTGATCACGTCGACCGTAGCCAGCGCCCAGCGCAGGCGCTCTTCAATGCCCTCCAGGCGCCCCTGGTTGTAGGCAATCAGGGCCTCGGTAATGGTCGGCAGCGCCAGTGCACGGGAGCGGTCGGCGAACCAGGGGATAACCCGCGCACGCAATTGCGCGAAAAGCAGTTCGGCCTGACGGATTTGCCCCTGCTCCAGACTCAGTAGCACCTCGACGTTGGCCAGCTGCATATCCAGATAACGCCCTTCGAGAAAGTGGTTGCGCTGTTGCGCCAGGGCCAGCAAGCGCTTGGCCTGATCCGGTTGACCAATCATCACATTGGCCAATGCACCGACAATCAGCATCGCCACCTCAAGAAAGGCTGTGTGCTGGCCCAGCTGCACTTCGACGCGCCGCGCCAGGGCAATGCAGGTCTGCAAGTCATCTTTCTGCAAGGCGATAACCGACTTGATCGCCAGGGTCGCCAGCAGCTTGTCGCTCAGCGGCCCGCTGACCTTGGCCTCCCCCCAGCGCTCAAGCAGCTCATCAAGCATGCGGTTGGCTTCGACCAGACCCAGTTCAGCCGCACGGGTCCAGACATCCGCCAGCACTAGCACCGGAAAGCGCTCGGCAATCTCATCCGGCACATGCTGACGCCATTTGTAAATCAGGTTGAGCTGCCCACGGTTGATAAGCTCCAGGCCGCAACCATCGACCAGTGCCGCGAGCATTTCCGGGTCTTCCGCCAAGCAGGCATGTTCGATGGCCAGGTTCTGCATATGGTGATTGGTGAACCACAGGCTGGCGTTGAAATGAAGTTGTTTGAAGCGTTCCGGGTCGCGCTCTTTCAGGCGACCGCGCAGAAACTCGGCAAATAGATTGTGGAAGCGGTACCACTGACGTTCGCGGTCCAGCGGCAGAAGGAACAGCTGCATGGCCTCCAGCTCTTCCAGCAGATGCTGGCCGTCATGCCGCCCAGTCAGCGCATTGGCCAGGTCGCCACTGAGTTGCTGCGCCACCCCGAGGGCCAGCAACAGCTCCTGCTTATCGGCGGGCAACTGTTCGAACACACTGCGCAGCAGGTACGCGCCCACCGCTGCCTGATCGGTGCCCATATCGGCAATCTGTGCTGCGGCCTGAGGCTGATGACGCAACCAGAGACTGGCCAGGTGCACGCCCACCATCCAGCCTTCGGTCTGGCTGTACAGCGCAGAAAACGCCACCGCGTCCAGTTGCAAGCCACAGCGCTGCAGGTAATCGCGGGTTTCCGCCTTGCTCAGGCGCAACTCCTGCTCGCCGATCTCCACCAGCAGGTCCTTGGCGCGCAAGGTGGCCAGGTTAAGCGCCGGTTGCGAGCGGGTGCCGATGGCCAGGGTAAAGCCTTCGGGGGCGAATTTGATCAGGCGGTTGAGGGCACCAAGCAGCTCGGCATCCTGAATCAGATGCAGGTCATCGAGCACCAGCAACAGCGGAGTGTCCAGCTGCGCCAGGTCCACCAGCAGGCTTTCCATGACCGCGGAAACCGGCACCCGCATGGTGTTCTGCAGATAGGCCAGGGCTTCACTGCCAAAACCCGGCAGCAGGCTCGCCAGCGCTTCGATCAGTTGCAGCAGAAAACGCGACGGCTCATCGTCGCCTGGGCCAAGCGAAAGCCAGGCCACGGCCTGACCGCTCTGCGCCCGCGCCTGGGCCAGCGCAACCAGGGCGCTGGTTTTGCCAAAGCCTGCCGGAGCGGCCAGCAGCAATACCCGCGCATGGGGGTTGGCACACAGGGCCGACTCCAGCTGTGGTCTGAGCAGATAATCAGCTGACGCCTGAGGGGGCATCAGCTTGGCACGCAAGAGGCTCCCAGCGGCAGGATCCATTACTTCATCCATGGCCTTGATCCCGTAGTAATTATTGTTTTATGAGTCACATCGAACATCCGGGGACCTATCCATACTAATGAGCCCAAGCATCCCGAGTAAACCCACGCGCAAGCTCTAGGATGAATGTTGGCGACGATCTACAATCGGCGTCCGCGCACCGTGAACCTGTCATATGCCTACTTGCCTTGTACAGGCTCTGCCTTACCACGCAGACCCTTCGCATTACTTCAACAGCGTCATGCAAGCACCCGGCGCGGTGCTGCTGGATGCCGGGCGCCCGACCGCGCAGCGTGGACGCTATGACCTTATCAGCGCCTGGCCATTGGCAGAGCTGGCACCGACGCCTGACGAAACGGCCAACGCTTTCCTGCAACGCCTGCGCCAGAGCCTTGCCAGCCTCGGCGCATGCCACCCCCCAGCAGATAATCCGCTTCCGTTCGTCGGCGGCTTGATTGGCTACCTGAGTTACGACTTCGGGCGGCGCCTGGAACAGCTTCCGGCCCAGGCCGTCGATGACCTTGGTCTGGCAGATGCGCGCTTTGGCCTGTACGCCTGGGCCCTGATTACTGACCACCAGCAACAGCGCAGCCAGTTGATGTTCCACCCCAGCCTGGCTGTGAACGAGCGGCAACGCCTGAGCGAGCTGTTCAACACACCGACCGCCCCCTCACCCCAGGCCTTCCAATTGCTTGAACCGTTCCGGTCAGACATCAGTGAAGCCGAGTACCAGCAGTGCTTCGCGCGCATCCAGGTTTATATCCAGGCCGGCGACTGCTATCAGGTGAATTTCGCCCAACGGTTTCGGGCACCCTATCAAGGCTCGCCCTGGACGGCCTACCAGGCCTTGCGCCAGGCCTGCCCAACGCCCTTTTCTGGCTATCAGGCACTGCCGCAAGGCGGTGCCATTATCAGTCTGTCACCCGAGCGTTTTCTGCGCATCAGCGAAGGCCAGGTGGAAACCCGGCCGATCAAGGGTACCCGCCCAAGGCATGCCGACCCGCAGCAGGATCAGGCCCAGGCAGACGCGCTGCTGGGCAGCCGCAAGGATCGCGCAGAGAACCTGATGATTGTTGACCTGCTGCGCAATGACTTGGGCCGCAGTTGCACCGTCGGTTCAGTACGAGTGCCTGAGCTGTTCGCGCTTGAAAGCTACCCCAACGTGCATCACCTGGTCAGCGCCGTCACCGGAGAACTGGCCGCGGATAAAGATGCCCTGGATCTGATCGCTGGCAGCTTCCCCGGCGGTTCAATTACCGGCGCACCGAAAATCCGCGCCATGCAGATCATCGACGAACTGGAGCCGACCCGCCGCGCCTTGTATTGCGGATCGCTGCTGTACCTGGATGTGCGCGGCGAAATGGACAGCTCGATCGCCATCCGCAGCCTGCTGGCCAAGGATGGGCAGATCAGTTGCTGGGGCGGCGGTGGCATCGTCGCCGACTCCAATGGCCAGGCTGAATACCAGGAATCCATCACCAAAGTTAGGGTGCTGCTGGAGACACTGGAACAGTTCTGCGACTAAAAACACCCACGCACAAAAAAGCCCGCAAAAGCGGGCTTTTCAATACCGGGCCTATTACAGGCTAAGTGGGCGGTTGGACGCCTTGAGGAACTCGCGCTTGAGGTCTTCATAGGTGTGTACCGCTGGGAATTGCGGGAATTCGCGAATCACATTGTCCGGCGCATGGAACAGGATGCCGGCGTGGGCTTCGCTGAGCATGGTGGTGTCGTTGTATGAGTCGCCCGCCGCAATCACGCGGTAGTAAAGACTCTTGAAAGCAATCACCGACTGACGCTTGGGGTCCTTCTGGCGCAGCTGGTAATCCACTACACGATCGGTTTCATCGGTGATCAGCTTGTGGCACAGCAACGTGGGGAAACCCAACTGACGCATCAGCGGCTGGGAGAACTCATAGAAGGTGTCGGAAAGAATCACCACCTGAAAACGCTCGCGCAGCCAGTCAACAAACTCCACCGCCCCGTCCAGTGGCTTGAGCGTGGCAATCACTTCCTGAATATCGGACAGCTTCAAACCGTGCTCATCCAAGATGCGCAGGCGCTGTTTCATCAGCACGTCATAGTCCGGAATATCCCGGGTGGTCGCTTTCAGCGATTCGATGCCAGTTTTTTCCGCGAAGGCGATCCAGATTTCCGGGACCAACACGCCTTCCAGGTCGAGACACGCGATTTCCACAGGACACTCCTAGCTTGGATTTATTTGAGAAGGCGGCACTCTAGCGACTCGATTCAGGGTCTGCAACGCGAAGCCTTATACCTGAATCATAGGTAGACTGCTGGCTTGGTTATTTAGACGCATAAGCAGCTTTTGCTACCATCGCCGCACAAGACGCATGACGTCACCATAACTAGGAATTCAGCCGATGAGCCACCCCTTCGACGCAGCCGAACTGGCGGCGAGCTACGCCAACAAATCGCCCCAGGACATTCTCAAACTCGCCTTCGAGCACTTTGGCGATGAGCTATGGCTGTCCTTCAGCGGCGCCGAGGACGTGGTATTGGTCGACATGGCCTGGAAGATCAACAAGAACGTCAAGGTCTTCAGCCTAGACACCGGCCGCCTGCATCCGGAGACTTACTGCTTTATCGATCAAGTGCGCGAGCACTACAGCATCAGCATCGACATACTCTCGCCGGATGCCGCCGCGCTGGAGCCCTTCGTCAAGGAAAAGGGCCTATTCAGCTTCTACAAGGATGGCCACGGCGAATGCTGCGGCATCCGCAAGACCGCCCCACTACGCCGCAAACTGGCCACAGTAAAAGCCTGGGCCACCGGCCAACGTCGCGACCAGAGCCCCGGCACACGCAGCCAGGTGGCGGTGGTTGAGATCGACAGCGCCTTTTCTACTGCCGACAACACCCTGTACAAGTTCAACCCGCTGGCGCAGATGAGCAGCGAAGATATCTGGGCCTATATCCGCATGCTGGAACTGCCCTATAACAGCCTGCATGAACGCGGTTTTATCAGCATCGGTTGCGAACCCTGCACTCGTCCGGTTCTGCCAAACCAGCACGAACGTGAAGGCCGCTGGTGGTGGGAGGAAGCCACACAGAAAGAATGCGGGCTGCACGCTGGCAACCTGATCACCAAGAACTGACAAAAGTAATTTGGTACATCAGCGCCATAAAAGCCCGCCGATTGGCGGGCTTTTTCTATCCGGCAGGCTAGCGCCGTTCACCACGCAAGGCGCTTACCTGAGCCTGCAACAACTCGCACTTGACCGTTTCTGCCGCCACCGGCTCGCCCGCCACCAGGGTGATACGCGACCATAGGCGCTTGAAGAACCCCTTGTGCGGGTCACGGCTGAAAAAGCTGCCCCAGAGCCCCTGCAATGCCATGGGAATCACCGGCACCGGGTTTTCCGCGACGATACGTTCGATGCCATTCTTGAACTCATTGAGCTCGCCATCGGTGGTCAACTTGCCTTCCGGGAAGATGCACACCACCTCTCCGTTACGCAGGTATTCGGCGATTTTCTTGAACGCGGCGTCGTAGATCAGCAGGTCTTCACTGCGCCCGGCAATCGGCACAGTGCCGGCGGTGCGGAAGATAAAGTTGAGCACCGGCAGATTGTAGATCTTGTAATACATGACAAAGCGCACCGGCCGGCGCACCGCACCGCCAATCAGCAGCGCATCAACAAACGACACGTGGTTGCACACCAGCACCGCTGCGCCTTCATCCGGGATCGCCTCCAGCCCCTTGTGCTCAACCCGGTACATCGAGTGGCTGAGCAGCCAGATCATAAAACGCATGCTGAATTCGGGGACGATCTTGAAGATGTAGCTGTTGACCGCGATGTTCATCAGCGAAATGGTCAGGAACAGCTGCGGGATCGACAGATCGGCGACACTGAGAAACAGGATCGAGACAATCGCCGAGATCACCATAAACAGCGCATTGAGGATGTTGTTGGCGGCGATCACCCGCGCCCGCTCATGCTCAGCGGTACGCGACTGGATCAACGCATACAGCGGCACGATGTAGAAGCCGCCAAACAAACCGATGCCGAGGATCGAGCCAAGAATCCACCAGGCCTGACCAATGCTCAGCACCGCCAGCCAGTCATGCGCCTCTGCCGCCTCGGGGAAGCCACCGGAGAACCACCAGAGCAGAATGCCGAACAGGGTCAGGCCGATTGAGCCGAACGGCACCAGGCCGATTTCCACCTTGTGCCCGCTCATGCGCTCGCAGAGCATCGAGCCCAGTGCGATGCCGACCGAAAACACCGTGAGAATCAGCGTCACCACACTTTCATCGCCGTACAGCCACTCTTTGGCATAGGCCGGAATCTGCGTCAGGTACACCGCACCGAGAAACCAGAACCAGGAGTTGCCCACCAGCGAACGAGATACCGCCGGGCGTTGGCCCAGACCGAGTTTCATGATCAGCCAGGACTGACGCAGGATGTTCCAATCCAGCTTGAGCTGCGGCATTGCCGCCGATGCTGCAGGAATGCCGCGACTGGCCAGGTAGCCAAACACCGCCACCAGCACCACACAGGCCGCGACGATATGCGCGTAGCCGCTGCTGGCCATGATGATACCCGCACCGATGGTGCCGGCGAGGATGGCCAAAAACGTGCCCATTTCCACCAGCGCGTTGCCGCCCACCAGCTCTTGCTCTTCAAGGTGCTGCGGCAAAATCGAATACTTCACCGGGCCGAACAGCGCCGACTGCGTGCCCATGGCAAACAGCACCGCGAGCATCATGGGCAGGTTGCCGAGCAGCACACCGACAGCGCCGAGCAGCATGATCACGATTTCGGCGAACTTGATCTTGCGGATCAGCGAATCCTTGGCGAATTTCTCACCGAATTGGCCGCCGAGGGCCGAGAACAGAAAGAACGGCAGGATAAACAGCAGCGCGCAGAGGTTGATCAGCAAGGCCTTGTCGGCCCCGGAGCTGATCTTGAACAGAATGGCGAGAATCAGTGATTGCTTGAAGATGTTGTCGTTGAAAGCACCCAACAGCTGAGTGATGAAAAACGGCAAAAAGCGCTTTTTACCCAGCAATGCGAATTGTGATTGTTCGGTCATCGTCCGTGTACCTGTCTGCAGTGGCCAAGCGGGTTGTCAGGCATTTGACTGCAAGAACACCCGACAAAGCCACAGCAAAACCTGCCTTTTGCTGCATTTTCTACAAATCCAGCCGGCAAATAACCCTGCTTACAGGGGCAACTGCCCCAACAACCAACGCACGATAAAGAACACCAGCAAACCGCCGCCGATGGTTGCCAGCAGATGCCGGGTCAGCGCGGCGATGGCAATGGTCGCCAGCCCCGCCAGCAAATAGGCATTGTCCAGGCTGAACGCCCACTGCTGGCCATCGGGAATCAGCATGCCCGGCAGCACGATGGCACTCAGCACGGCGGTCGGCACGTAATGCAGGCCCTGGCGCACCAGCGGCGGGAAACGCAGATCGGGAAAGGCAAACAGGCTGTAGCGAATCGCAAAGGTGATCAGCGCCATACCGACAATCAGCAACCAGGTTTCCATCACGCGCCCTCCCCGACAGTCACCAGCGTTTTGCGTTGTTCCAGCCATACACCGACCACGATGCCACTCAGCGCAGCCGCCATCAGCCCCAGCTTGTAAGGCCAGGCGTGGCACAGCAGCGCCACCGCACCGGCTACCAGAGCCGCAGCAATCTGCGGTTGATTGCGCAGCGCCGGCACCACAATGCCGATAAAGGTCGCCAGCATGGCGAAGTCCAGCCCCCAGCCCGCCAGGTTCGGCACGCTTTGCCCAAACAACGCCCCCACCAGCGAGCTGGACACCCAGGACAGGTACAACGCCAACGCCACGCCGGCGTGATACCACTGACCGTGCTCGGTCATGCCACGCGAGAGGTAACGGCGCTGCACCACGGCAAAGGTTTCATCGGTTAAACCAAACGCCAGCGGCACCCGCCAGCGCTGCGACAGTTTGCCGACATAGGGCTGCAGCGCCGCGCTGTAGAGCACATGGCGTAGATTGACCACCAGCGTGGTGAGCAGGATCACCACCGCACCGCTACCCAGGGTCAGCAGGCTGATGGCAATAAACTGCGCCGAGCCGGCATATACCAGCAAGGACATACCCAGCGCCTGCCCCAGGCTCAGCCCGGCCAGGCTGGCCAACGCGCCATAGATCAGACCGAACGGCAGAATGCCGACAATCATCGGGATACTGTCGCGCCCCCCATAGAGAAACTGCTGCAAACGGCTCATGCGCCCTCCTTTGCTGCATAGCCTGGCGCATCGCGGCCGCGGCGTCTTGAACAATCTTGCGCAGCTATAACGCCGCTGGCTGACCTGCCGCAATACAGCTCAACACGCACTGGCTAGACTGCCCACATCGCCTACCCAGGATCTGCCCATGCCGGAAGCCCTCGACACCCTGCTGAACTTCGCCAGCGCCTTGGCCGCTGGCCTGCTGATTGGTGCCGAACGCGGCTGGCAGGGGCGCAATACCGAGGACACGCAGCTGGTCGCGGGGATTCGCACCTTCGCCCTGAGCAGCTTGCTCGGGGCCTTTGCCATGCTGCTCGGCGAGCACTTCGGGGTCATCGCCTGGGCGGTGATCTTCAGCGGTTTTGCCTTGCTGGTGGTGGCGTCCTACTTTGGCGAACTGCAACGCTTGGGTGATATGGGCCTGACCAGCGAGGTGGCGCTGCTGATCACCTTTCTGCTCGGCAGCCTGGCCATGGCCGGTTATGCCGGGCTGGCGGCGGCCGGCGCGGTGGCCGTGGCGCTGCTGCTGAGCCTCAAGCAATCGCTGCATGGCGCCTTGCAACGCCTCAGTGAAACGGAACTGTCCGGTGCGCTGAAACTGCTGTTCATCTCCCTGGTGTTGCTGCCGGCGCTGCCCAACCAGGGCTACGGCCCCTGGCAGGCCTTCAACCCCTACGCCATCTGGTGGATGGTGGTGCTGATCGCCAGCATCGGCTTTGCTGCCTATGTGGCCATTCGCCTGATCGGCATGCGTCATGGTCTGCTGATCACCGCATTGCTCGGCGGCATGGTCTCATCCACGGCGATGACCGTAACCCTGGCGCGTCTGGCGCCGGGGCGCAGCCTGCAGGCGATTCTGGCCTGCGGCCTGCTCGCCACCTCGGCGTTGATGTTTCCACGGGTATTGCTGGAGGTCGGCCTGGTCAACGCCAGCCTGTTACCGCAACTGGTCTGGCCGCTGGGCATCGCCACCCTGGTGTATGCCGCCGGCGCGTTGCTGTACTTCCGTCGCGCCGGCACGGAGAGCGAAGAACAGGCCGAACCGCCGCTGAAAAACCCCTTTGAGTTGGGCCCGGCGCTGCGCTTTGCCGCGTTACTGGCGTTGATTCTATTGATGGTCGAAGCCGCACAACACTGGCTTGGCGATGTCGGCGTTTATCTGGTGGCGCTGCTTTCTGGGCTGGCCGATGTGGATGCCATCACCCTGTCGCTGGCGCGCAGCGCCAAGGGTGAACTGGATGCGCAGGTCGCCGTGCAGGGGATCTTTCTCGCCGCGCTGAGCAACAGTCTGGTCAAGGGCTTTCTCGTGGCATTGATCGGCGGCCGCAAGCTGGCACTGATGACATTGCCGGTGATGGCAGCCGGCCTGCTGGCGGGTGCGGCGGTCTTACTGCTGCTTTGAAGGATCAGTGCGCAAAAAGCCTTCCAGCAACTTATGCACCCGCTCGCTCAATTCACGATTGGCCGCCTCGGGCAGACTGCGCGCCAGTTCGGCGACGACGACCTGCTCCACCAGGGGCCGCAGTTGCAACAACTGCACACTAAGCCGTTCAAGGTCAGCAGCATGCGGCAGCTCACTGTGCAGCAGTGGGTTGACCAGCTGCTGGGTAATCATCGTGACAATGCCCGTGGCCACCTGTTGCACATGCCCGCGAATGGCTGCCAGCTCATCGAGTAACGCCGGCAAAGGAATACCGGCGCGGTACAACTCAAGCCCGGCCGCAAACAGCTTGGGGCTGGGCACACGCAGATGGTCGCCGGCGAACTCCAGCAAGCCGAGAGCCAGGGCCCGCTCGATCACCTGATCATCCAGCACCTCGCCAAACAGCGCCTGCAGCTGGGCAAAGGAAAGCTGCTCGGCCTGCTCCGGTTGCCCCGGCCCTAGAATGGCCTGCTCCAAACCCAGCACATGGGCCAGATCACGCCCCTGCGCCCAGGCTTCGAACAGCTCACGAATGCTGGCGATGCTGTAACCACGCTCCAGCAACTGGCCGATCAGCTTCAGCCGCGCCAGGTGCTCACCGTTGTAGATCCCCAGCCGACCACGCCGCTCAGGCGGCGGCAATAGCCCCTGATCCTGATAGGCACGCACATTGCGCACGCTGGTCTGCGCGGCCTGGGCCAGATCATCGACCCGATACTCGACAGACACCGCCTCCACCACGGGGGCGGCGCTGCCTAATAAACGCTGGAGAAAAGTGGAGGCTGTTTGCATGGCGGCGATCATAGCCGCACGAGCAACCGGCCAACAACCGCCCCAACCAAGGGCTGGACTTGCCCAGCCCTTGGTCGCGCGCAACCCTGCCGACCCCAGGCAAAGCCCCATGTTACAAGGCGTGCAGCCATATCAGTAACACCGTAACAGAGGCTGGATTGAGTCTGCGCAATGGCTAGGCAGACGCCTGCGGAGCGTCCAACAATAACCATGACATCAAATGATGTAACAGTCATAACCCATGGAGACGCCGCATGCCCCTCGACCTCGCCCTCCTCACTCGGCCGGTTCGCCCTGCAAACGTACAGCAGGTGCGCGCATGAACGCGCCTGTCGTGTTGCCACACGAGCCCTTGCAGGGCGAACACCTGCGCATCCAGGGCGATGGGGTGGAACTGGCCGCTTACCGCTGGGGCAAAACAGATGGCCCGACCCTGCTGCTGGTGCATGGCTACCCGGACAGCCACGAAGTCTGGCTGCCGCTGGTACGTGAACTGGCCGCCGACTACCAGATCATTGCCTACGACGTACGCGGCTTCGGTGCCTCGGATATTCCACGCAAGCGCCTGGACTACCACCTGGCAAAGCTGGCCAACGATCTGGAAGCGGTGATCAAGGCTCTCAGCCCCGACCAACCCGTGCACCTGGTAGCCCACGACTGGGGGTCGATCCAGGCCTGGGAAGCGGTGACCGAACCGCGTATTCAACCCCTGCTGGCCTCTTACACCAGTATCTCCGGCCCCTGCCTGGACCATGTCGGACACTGGATGCGCGACAAGCTCAAACAGAAACGCCCGCGCGCACTGCTACAAGTGCTCGGCCAACTGCTCAGTTCCTGGTACATCGCCCTGTTTCACACGCCATGGCTGCCCGAGCTGACCTGGCGCCTGGGCCTGGATCGCGCCTGGCCTGGCCTGCTGCGCAAAGTCGAAGGCCTGCGCAATGTCGCGGTCAGCAGCAGCCAGCGCTCCGACGGTGTACACGGGGTCAAGCTGTACCGCGCCAACTTTATCCGCAGTCTGTTCAAACCCCGCCTGCGCCATACCGACGTACCGGTGCAGCTGATCGTGCCAACTGAAGACCGCTTCGTGCGCCCACAACTGTTTGACCGGTTGCAGCACTGGGCCCCCAAGTTATGGCGTCGCGAAGTGCGCGCCGGTCACTGGCAGCTGCTGGCCGAACCCCAGCAACTGGCCCTGTGGCTGCGTGAATTTATCCAGCACCTGCAAGGCGATGGCAGCAGCCGCGCGCTACAGCAAGCGCAGGTCAAAGCCAATACCGGGAACTACAGCGGCAAACTGGTGATCGTCACCGGCGCCGGTTCCGGAATCGGCCGCGCCACCTTGCTGGAGTTCGCCAGGCAGGGCGCCAACGTGCTGGCTGCCGACATCAACCTGGCAGCAGCCGAAGCCAGCGCCGCACAGTCGAGAAGCCTGGGCAGCGAAGCCTTTGTCTATCAACTGGATGTGGGTGACAGCAACGCCATGGCGGCGTTCGCCAGCTGGGTGGAAAGCGAGTTCGGCAGCCCCGATATCGTCATCAACAATGCCGGAATCGGCATGGCCGGCAGTATGCTCGACACCAGCAACGCCGACTGGGAGCGCCTGCTGCGCATCAACCTGTGGAGCGTGATCGACGGCAGCCGGCTGTTTGCCCAGCAGATGATCAAGGCCGGCAAACGCGGGCATATCGTCAATACCGCCTCGGCAGCGGCCTTTGTGCCGTCGCGCAACTATCCGGCCTACGCCACCAGCAAGGCTGCGGTACTGATGCTCAGTGAATGCCTGCGCGCAGAAATGGCAGCTCACGGCATCGGCGTTACCGCGCTGTGCCCGGGCCTGGTCAACACCGCCATCATCCAGGCCACCCGCTTCAACGGCCTCAGTGTCGAGGCCGAAGCTAAACAGCAAGCCAAAACCCAGCGCCTGTACAGCAAACGCAACCTCAGCGCGGAAACCGTAGCCAGCCGCCTGCTGCGCGGCATTGAACGCAACCAGGCAGTAGTCGCCGTGGGTGCCGAAGCGCACCTGAGCATCGCCCAATGGCGCTTCGCGCCCTGGCTGTCACGGGCCCTCGCCCGCCTGAACCTGGCCGGTTGACAAGGAGAATCAGAATGACCGAACAGCACCGCCTGGAACAACGCAAAGTGCGCTTCGATTTCGCCGATACCCCGCTGCACTGGGTGCCGAACGAGCCGGAAGCCTCGCATATCATGAACAGCCTGCACCTGATCCTGCCGGCCGGCGAGTTCTGGTTCTGCCGGGTCTACAACAAGGCCCTGCCGCTGGTCACCGATCCGCAGTTGCGCGACGACGTGCAGGGCTTCGTCAAACAGGAAGCGCAGCATGCCCGCGCCCACGACAGCGCGCTCACGCCCTACCTGCTGCGCCACGGTATCGACCCAACGCCTTTTACCGGGCCGATCCACTGGCTGTTCGACCGCGTGCTGTGCGACTTTCCCCTGGGCGACAACGCCATCAGCCGCTGGCTGCAGCCCTGGTGGCTGCGTCAGCGAGTCGGCCTGATCGCCGCAGTGGAGCATTTCACCTGCGTGCTGGGTGACTGGATCATCACCACCCGCAGCCTCGATCACGCCGACCCGGTGATGCTCGACCTACTGCGTTGGCACGGCGCCGAAGAAGTCGAACACCGCAGCGTAGCTCACGACCTGCACGTGCATATCGGCGGCAGTGTGCTGATGCGCTGGGTGTATATGTTGATTGCCACGCCCGCGCTGATCTTCCTATTCAGCATGGGGATGAGAACCATGATGCGCCAGGACCCGGTAACCCGTTACCGTCCCGGTTTCCTCTACCTCTGGTATCAACTGGGTAAGCGCGGCTTGCTGCCGCGTATGGGCAGCATCGGCCGCTCGGTATTGCGCTACTTCAACCCCGGTTATCACCCGCGCACCGAAGGTGATATTCGCGTGGCGCTGGATTACCTGGCCAACTCCCCGGCGGCACAACGGGCGGCCGCCGAAAAGGCGGCCATCAGCGTCTAATCCGCTGGAGCGGCCTCGTCCAGCACCATCACCCCGGCCGCCTGTTCGAGCAGCTCGACAGGCAGGCTCTTGCTGGCGCGAGCGCCGAGCAGTTTGAGGTTTTCCACCCGGCTGATGATATTGCCGCGGCCCTCGCAGAGCTTGTTGCGCGCGCCGGCATAGACCTTGTCCAGCTGCTGCAGGCGTGCGCCTATTTCATCCAGCTCCTGAATAAAGGCGACGAACTTGTCGTACAGCGCCCCGGCGCGCTCGGCTATCTCGCGGGCATTCTGGCTTTGGCGCTCCTGCCGCCACAGGCTGTCGATCACCCGCAGGGTAGCGAGCAGCGTGGTCGGGCTGACGATGACGATATGCTGATCGAAGGCCTCCTGAAACAGCCCCGGATCGGCCTGCAACGCCGCAGCAAAGGCCGCTTCGATTGGCACGAACAGCAACACGAAATCCAGGCTGTGTAGGCCTTCCAGGCGCTGGTAATCCTTGAGCGACAGGCCCTTCAAATGGCTGCGCAGCGACAGCACATGCTGCTTGAGCGCCTGCTGCCGGCTGGCCTCATCTTCGGCGGCCACAAGCTGCTGGTAGGCGGTCAGGCTGACTTTGGCATCCACCACCACCTGCTTGTCACCGGGCAGCTGGATCAGCACATCGGGCTGGAAGCGTTCGCCATCGGCGCTCTTCAGGCTGACCTGGGTCTGATACTCGCGGCCCTTCTCAAGCCCGGCATGCTCCAGCACCCGCTCCAATACCAGCTCACCCCAGTTACCCTGGGTCTTCTGCCCCTTGAGGGCGCGAGTCAGATTGGTCGCCTCATCGCCAAGACGCTGGTTGAGCTGCTGCAAACGTTCCAGTTCCTTACCCAGGGAAAAGCGTTCACGGGCTTCCTGCTGATAGCTTTCTTCCACGCGCTTTTCGAAGGACTGGATGCGCTCCTTGAGCGGATCAAGCAACTGGCCAAGCTGTTGCTGGCTGGTTTCGGCAAAGCGCTGCTCGCGCTCATCAAAGATTTTCCCGGCCAACTCGGCGAACTGCGCACGCAGCTCATCGCGCGAGCCTTGCAGGTCATTCAGGCGTTGTTGGTGGCTGTCTTGCTGTTCTTTAAGTTCAGCGCTGAGGGCAGCGCGCTGGGCATCCAGACGGCGGATTTCAGCTTCCTGCTGTTCACGCTGGCTGGCCCAGCCCTGAGCGGCTTCGCGGGCGATCTGCCGCTCTTGTTGCAGCAAGTCGGCCTCACGGCGCAGTGCGGCCAGTTCAGCCTGCTGATCAGCCTTGATCTCGCTGATCGCGGCGGCTTCCTCGCGGCAATCATCCAGCTGCGCCGCCAGGCCGGTCTGCGCTAGCTGGGCATTATTCAGGCGTTCCTGCAGCAGGCTGAATTCCAGTTGCTGGCTGGCCAAGCGGCGCTGCAGCGACCAAACCATGTATAGAAGAGGAAGTGCTGCGGCGGCAAAACCGAGCAGCGCAGGTGCCAACGCGGTGGACAGATCGATGGGCATAAGCGGCTCCGCAGAAAAGTACTGGCAGTATAACCAGTATTCTTGCAGAGCGGCCCCCTGCGTCAGAGCTGTTTAAGCAGTTGCTGCGCCTCTAGCGAACCCTGCCCCGCGGCCAGCTCCAGCCAGTGCCGGGCCTGTTGCGGTTTATTGTGGCGCGACTGGCTATACAGCTGGCCGAGTTCAAGCTGAGCACTCACATCGCCGGCACGCGCAGCCTGACGCAGCAGCTCGAAGCCCATGCGCCGATCACGTGGGTTGCCGCAATCACGGCAGAGTAATTGCCCGAGGCGAGTCTGCGCCGGCACCACCCCCTGCAAAGCGGGTTGCTTAAGCAGTCGACCGGCAAAACGTTTGATGCTGGGGGCATCACCGAGGCGGGGGCTGTCCAGTAGCCAGAGCGCAACACGGGTTGGCAGGCGTGGAGCATTAGCAGGTACAGCAGGCAGACGAGTGATTGCGCGAGGCATAAAAAGCAGCGGTAGCCGGAAAGGCGCGCAACTCTACTCCTTTTTTCGCCAAGGTAAAGCCTTGCAAAAAAGCCGCAGATGGCGGCCTAGAGCAAGCGCTCGGGTTAATCCACAGAAGCTGTGGATAACTTCGTGGATAACATGGGAGCAAGCGCCTTGAGCGCCTATGGCATGGGCCTCAGAGTCAAACTGGTGGTTTTTTCACCAGTGCAAAAAATCTATATTTTTCATTGACTTATAGAATCAACAAAAAGAATCAAGGGTTTACGTCAAGCACTGCATCTTGCTTGACAAGGCGCATCGCAATTGTGCACAAGTCGCTGCGTCATGCCGTCGCACTGCCCTTTTTCAGGGCAGATTGCGCGCCTCTCTAGGCCGGGCGTGGCAGGCGACCGTCAAGCTGATAGGCGGCCAGACTGAAGACTCTGGGGGTATCGGGCACCTGGGCATTCTTGAACGCCACATATTCCGCCGTGGTTTCGCACAACCAGCTCAGCAGATTGCGCGGGCGCTTTTCTGCCAACGCGCTCGGGACGAACAACGCCACGTTATTACCCTTCTGCGGGCAGCGCGCTGAACGGTACTCAAACGCTTCCACCCCTGCCCCACGCATGGCTGCACCCAATACCTGGCAAGGTTGATAAGCGCTGGCGTGACAGAGTTCGGCCTGGAAATCGCTAAACGGCGGATGCTGCAACTGAATGCCGCGGGCAACCTGATAGCGCGCCTCGAAGGTGCAATGCTCGGAAAGGATGCGCCCACTGGGCGGCGCGATGCTCATGCCATCCCACAGCAGAAAGCGGTAATACGCGGCCTCGGCCATGGCGGTGTCGATGCGCAGCGCGCCGTAGAACAGGCTCGGCTCATGCACCGAACCAAAGCGCGAGCCCCAGCGCAACGGTGGATAACGGAACGGGGTTTTCAGCAGGTAATGCAGCGGCTCGGCACTCTGCGGCAGCGGCGGTTTGCTAGTTTCCAGAAGCTCTTCTAACAGCGCCTGCTCAGCGAGGGTATCGACCAGTTGCAGGGTCGCGACCTGAGCCTGACTCTCGACCAGACGCACCAGGCGGCCGCGCAATGGTTTGATCTGCTGCGGGCCTTGGCAGTGTTGCCAGATATCCATAATGGCGTTGTCCTTAACTTTTATTATTGTTGGGCGCTGCGCGCTCTAGCCTTTGCCACGAATCGCATCGAGATATTCCACCACCCGCACCAACCCCTGTACCTGCAGCATCAGGGATAAGGGCGGTGCATCCAGATGGCGGTTATCGGTGCGCAGAAAATGCTGCATATCCGCCAGGTTGCCGCCAAACAGGGCAAACAGTGAGCGGTATACCCGAATCAGCAGCAAGGCCAGTTCGCCGGTTTTGCTCTGTACCCGCAGGCCGCCCTCCGCCCAGCGCGAAATGGCTGTGCGGTGCACGCCGACGATGTCTGCCAGTTCCTGCTGGGTCAGCCCCAGTTGCTCACGGGTATTAAGCAGTGCCTTGGCCAGTACCGCATCTGCATCGGCGACCGGTCGAATCAATGCACTCATCACGATCTCCCATCTGCCAGTAAATGTCTGTTTACAGCAAAAATATCATCAAATGCTGTATTTACACAGCGCCATTTAAGCACTCATTGGCAGCCTGGCAGACATGGGTTAACGTCCAGCCACGCCACTCACCACTCTGGATCAGTGCTTATGCCCAGCCGGCGCACCTGGCTGCGACTTTTTGCTTACCTGTTTTTGCTGCTCCTGATGCTTGGCGCAGCAGGCTACCTGAGCTTGCACCGAGTGCTCGAACGTGAACAGGTCGCAAACCTCAACTGGCAGGGGCTGGGCATCTCCGCCCAAGGCATCCGGCTTGAACAGCTCAGTCTGGAACACCCGACCGCCACCGTGCAGCTGCACTATTTACAGCTGCCCTGGCGCGGCTTCAGCCTGGTCCCGCCCTTCTGGCAGCAGATTGCACTTGCACGCCTGCAACTACAGCTGCCCACACGCAGTGAAACCACGCCCACTGAGGCCGCTGCCCCAACGCTGCACCCCGAACAACTGACCAAGCTGATCGGCCTGCTGCCGCAACAACTAGAGATCGCCACCCTGCAGATCGAGCTGCCCTGTGCCGAAACGCGCTGCCAGCTGCTGGGCGATCTGCAGCTGCGTAAACAGGCACGCACAGCCACACAACAACTTGACCTACAGCTCAATCTGCAGCACCAGCAGGATCAACTGCGCTGGCACGCCCAGCTGCAAGGCGAAGCCACAAGTGCAGCCCTGCAGTTGAGTCTGGCCATCAACCAGCAACCGCAATTGCGGCTCAGCAGTCGCTTACAGCACACGGCCAGTGGTCAGCTCTGGCAGGGAGAACTCGACGGCGAATTGGCCCAGGGCCATATGTTGCACAGCTGGCTCCACCAGTGGCTGCCTGACAGCAGCCAGTTAGCTGAGGCGTCAGCAGCGGCGCAACTGCAGGCCAGTTGGCAACTGCAACTGCCCCCGGGACCACTTAACCTGAAACAGCTGCAACAGGCCAGCGGCCAATTGCAAGCCAGTGCCAACCTGCCAGCACCCTGGCCAATTCCAAACATCGGCCTGGTGCAAGGCCAACTCGGCCTCTCCGCCCACACGCTGCATGGGCAATGGCTGGCCGATAGCCTGATTGCCGACCTCAACCTCACGCAGATCCCCGGCGAGCTGACCAGTGACCTGCCGGTAGCACTCAGACCGGACGCCTTGCAGCTGACAATTCAGCCCACACAGATGCCGGACAACCTGGCCGGACAGTTGCGCGGACGCGCCCTGCCCTTGCAGCTGCAATTGCGTGGGCAAGGACGCAGCCCATTCAACCTAGAAGGCACATTGGCACTGGCCAACGGCCTGCCCTGGGGCCTGCAAGTACTGGAAGGCAAGCTGACGGCCAGTAGCCCGGCGCTGCAGCTGGAACAGGTGAAACTTGGCGCCGGCCAGGCACAACTGCTGATCAGCGCATACCTCGATCCGGAACAATTGATGCTCAAGCTGGAAAAAGGCACGCAACTCAGCCTGCAGCGCCTCGGCAATACCGAGCTGCAGGCTGAGCAACTCAAGCTCAGCAGCAGCGGGTTGCAACTGCAGGGCCGGCTAACCGATGGCACGCTGCATGATTGGCAATTGCAAGGCCCAATCGAGCTCAGTGCACAGCTGCAGCATGCTCAACTGCGCCCGCAGCGTTGGTATTGGCAGGGCCCGCTGGTGGCTTCTCAGGAACAGGTGCAGCTGGATGGCACACTGCGTAACGATGCCGCCTTGCAACTCAAACTGCAGCTGCAACACAGCCAAGCCAAGGGGCTGAATCTGCACGCCCAGCTGGCAGAGCTGTTTTTGCGCAGCGGCAACCCGCTGCAAGGCAGCCTCAGCGCCTGGCCAGCCTTGCTGGAGTTGAACAATGGCCGACTGAATGCCGACGCGACGCTGAACCTGGCCAGCGACCAGCAACAGCCCACAGTCAGCGCCACACTCACGGGCAAAGGCCTTGGCGGAATTTATGACCGCACGGCACTGGAGGGCCTGGACAGTCAAATGGCGCTGCGTCTTGACCCGCGCCGGCTCGAACTGAATGTCAGTGAATTGCGCCTGGAACAGGCCAACCCAGGTATTCCACTGGGTCCGCTGCAGCTCAAAGGCCGCTACAACGCCGACCTGCATGCCCCCAACAAAGGCCAATTGCAGCTTGAGCACGCGCAAACGGCATTGATGGGCGGTCGGCTACGACTGACCGCCGGACGCTGGGACCTGGCAGCAGAATCGCTGCAGTTTCCCATCGAGGTGCAAGGCCTGGAACTTGAGCAGCTGTTTATCCTCTATCCCACAGAAGGTTTATCCGGCACGGGCACCCTGGACGGCAACTTACCGCTGCAGATCAGCAGCCAGGGCGTGACCATCACACAGGGGCAGCTGAGCGCCCGCGCACCGGGCGGGCAATTGCAGTTTCACTCCGAGCGCATTCGCGCCCTGGGCCGCAGCAACCCGGCCATGCAACTGGTCACCCAATCACTCGAGGACTTTCGCTTCACCACCCTGAGCAGTCAGGTCGACTACAACCAGCAAGGCAAGCTGGCCCTGGCCATGCGCCTGGAGGGACAGAATCCGGCCATCGAACAGGGCCGACCGATCCACTTCAATATCAACCTGGAAGAAGACATACCGACCCTGCTGGCCAGCCTGCAACTGACCGACAAAGTCAGCGACATCATCAAGCAACGCGTGCAACAGCGTATGCTGGAACGTAATGCCAACACGGCCCCGACAGAGCCATGATCAAGGAGAAGCGCCATGCGCTTGCGTAGTTATTTCGCCGCCCTGCTGCTAGGCCTGCTCAGCACGGCCTGCACCCCAACTGTACAGCTGGCGATGCCCAATGAACCGATCAACATCAACCTCAATGTGAAGATCGAGCACGAAATCTATATCAAGGTGGATAAAGCCCTGGACAGCATGTTCAGCGAATCCAGCGGATTGTTCTAAGGAGCCCGAGCATGAATATCTATAAACGCCTTGCCAGCCTGTTACTGCTGCTCAGCTTGAGCCTGCCGGCCGTAGCCCTGAACCTCAATGAAGCCATGTCGGCCTTGGGCGATGCCAAAGCCAGTGGCCAGTTGGGCGAGATGCCCAACGGCTACCTCGGGGTTGTCAGTGCGGGCGGCCAGGCCGCGGAAATCGCCAAGCTGATCAACCAGGCACGCCGTGCCGAATACCAGAAGCTGGCCGCGCAAAACGGTATTCAGCTGAGCGATGTGGAAGCCATCGCCGGGCAGAAGGCCATCGACAAGACTCCGGCCGGGCAATACATCCAGCTGCAGGGCAAGTGGCAACGCAAATAGTCTGAACCGCAAAAAACAAGGAGCGCATTGCGCTCCTTGTTGGTTTTACCCAGAGCCTACTTACGATCTCGCGAGCTAGAGTCCTGCAAGGCGCTACGTTAGTAACAGCCTCCGGCTGGTCAAAAGAGGCGAGGAAGCGGAGTGTACTTTTGTACATGAGCATTCCGAGCCTGTTTTTAACGCCGCAGGGCCGACGCGCAGCAGATCGTATGCAGGCGTTCAGCGCTGCTGAATCACCGGCTGCCCTGCCTTGGGCTTGAAGTACAGGGTTTCACCGCGAGTGAGGTTGGCCAGGCTAAGGTGATCCTTGGCCACTTCCGCTTCGATCGGCTCGCTCTGCCCGGCAACCTTGAGGGTCACCCGGGTGATCGCGCCAAGCGGGCGAATATCGCGCACTTCACCGGCCTGGTGGCCTTCTTCAGCCTGACGCGAGAGGTGAATCTCGTGCGGGCGGAACAGCACATGGTGGTCATCACCGACATACAGGCGGTTGGCATCACCAAGGAAGTGGTAGACGAAATCACTGGCAGGGTTCTCATACACCTCGCCCGGCGAGCCGATCTGCTCGACCACACCCTTGTTCATCACCACGATGCGATCCGCCACTTCCATGGCCTCTTCCTGGTCATGGGTCACGAACACCGAGGTCAGATGCACTTCTTCGTGCAGGCGTGCCAGCCAACGGCGCAGCTCCTTGCGCACCTTGGCGTCGAGGGCGCCGAAGGGTTCGTCGAGCAGCAGCACTTTCGGTTCCACCGCCAGGGCGCGGGCCAGGGCAATACGCTGACGCTGGCCACCGGAAAGCTGTTCCGGATAACGATCCGCCAGCCAGTCAAGCTGCACCAGATCAAGCAGGTCGTGGACCTTCTTCTTGATCACGTTTTCGTTCGGGCGCTGATTCTTGGGCTTCATGCGCAGGCCGAAGGCGACGTTATCAAACACGGTCATATGGCGGAACAACGCGTAATGCTGAAACACGAAACCGACGTTACGGTCGCGCACGTCATGGTTGGAGACGTCTTCGCCGTGGAACTCGATGCTGCCGCTGTCCGGGGTTTCCAGGCCAGCAATGATGCGCAGCAAAGTGGTCTTGCCGCAGCCGGACGGGCCGAGCAAAGCGACCAGTTCACCACTCTGGATATTCAGGTTGATGTCGTTCAGCGCTTTGAACGCATTGAAATTCTTGCTGACGTTAGAGATTGCAATCGACATGACTTATTCCTCGCCAGCACTGGCTTTCAGGCGGTTGATACGGGACTCGCTCCACTGCTTGAGCAGCAGGATAAACACCGCCATCAGCAACAGCAGACTGGCGACGCTAAAGGCGGCGACGTGATTGTATTCGTTGTAGAGAATCTCGACATGCAGCGGCAGCGTGTTGGTGTAACCGCGAATGTGCCCGGATACCACCGACACCGCGCCAAACTCGCCCATGGCCCGCGCGGTACAGAGCACCACGCCGTAGATCAGGCCCCATTTGATATTCGGCAAGGTCACGTGCCAGAACATCTGCCAGCCATTGGCGCCAAGCAGGCGCGCGGCCTCCTCTTCCTGAGTGCCCTGCTCCTGCATCAGCGGGATCAGCTCACGGGCGACAAAGGGCACGGTGACAAACACCGTGGCCAGGACGATGCCCGGCAAGGCGAAGATGATCTGAATATCGTGCTCACGCAGCCACGGGCCGAAGAAGCCCTGGGCGCCGAACAGCAGCACATAGATCAGACCGGCGATCACCGGTGACACCGAGAACGGCAGGTCGATCAGGGTGACCAGCAGGCTCTTGCCGCGAAACTCATACTTGCTTACGCACCAGGCGGCGGCCACGCCGAACACCAGGTTGAGCGGCACCGAAATGCCCACCGCGAGCAGGGTCAGCTTCAGCGCACTGATCGCGTCGGGCTCGAAGATCGCACCAAAGAAGGTGCCAAAGCCGTGCTTTAACGCCTCACTCAGTACGATAAACAGCGGCAACACGAGGAACAGCACAAACACCAGCCAGGCGCTGATGATCAGCAGCCGGCGTCCGAGCACATTGCCGCGTCGTGCGGCGTTGGCCGAGGCTGACGCGCTTAGGGTTACAGATGACATGGCGACCTCCTCAGGACTTGGCGATCTGGCGCTGCAGCAGGTTGATCAGCAGCAGCAGAATGAAGGAGACCACCAGCATCAACACGCCAATAGCCGTGGCACCGGTGTAGTCGTACTGGTCAAGCTTGACCATGATCAGCAACGGCAGAATCTCGGTCTTCATCGGCATATTGCCCGCGATAAAGATCACCGAACCGTACTCACCGACACCACGGGCAAAGGCCAGCGAAAAGCCGGTAAGCCAAGCTGGCAGCAACGCCGGCAGCAGCACATGGCGAAACACCTGCAGCGGTTTGGCACCGAGGCAAGCCGCAGCCTCTTCCACCTCACGGGGGATATCCGCCAGCACCGGCTGAATGGTGCGCACCACAAACGGCAGGGTGACAAAGGTCAGCGCCAGAGTGATGCCGATGGGTGTGTAGGCAATCTTGAAGCCCAGGTCGGTGGCGAACTGGCCTACCAGGCCGCTCGGGGCATACAAGGCGGTCAGAGCGATACCGGCAACGGCGGTGGGCAAGGCAAAAGGCAGGTCGATCATCGCCTCTATCACCTTGCGGCCTGGGAAGGTGTATCGCACCAATGCCCAAGCCAGCAATGTGCCGATAACGCCGTTGATCACGGCGGCCGCGAAGGCAGTGGCAAAGCTCAGCTTGAGCGCGGCCAGCACCCGCGGTGCGGAAATAATCGCCCAGAATTCAGCCCAGGTGAGCTGAGCGGCGTGAACGAACATGGCACCCAGAGGAATCAGCACCAACAGGCTGAGATACACCAGGGTGTAGCCCAGCGTCAGCCCGAAGCCGGGTATGACGGGGGAAGTACGACGAGACATTGTCTGTCCTTATCTGCTTCTGCGTTGGAACGCTCAAATCAGCCCTGCTGCCGGCATCACCTTTTCCGGCTGGCCTGCAACTGGACCGACGCTTACACAACAAGGGGTGGGCAGCGCACGGCTAACCCACCCCAGGCACATCAGACTTACTGCGCCTGATAGATCTGATCGAACACACCACCGTCGTTGAAGAACTTCGGCTGCGCGGTTTTCCAACCGTTGAAGTCTTTGTCGATAGTCACCAGCTTCAGCGCCGGGAATTGCTTGGCGAACTCGGCGGCAATCGCTTCGTTGCGCGGGCGGTAGAAGTGCTTGGCCGCCAGACGCTGACCTTCGTCGCTGTACAGGTAGTTGAGGTAGGCCTCAGCCACTTTGCGTGTGCCCTTCTTATCGACGTTCTGATCAACCACAGCTACCGGCGGCTCGGCCAGAATCGACAGCGACGGTGCGACGATTTCGAAGTTGTCGCCGCCCTCTTCTTTCAATGCCAGGAAGGCTTCGTTTTCCCAGGCCAGCAGCACGTCGCCGATCTGGTTGTTGACGAAGGTGATGGTCGAACCACGGGCACCGGTGTCGAGTACTGGCACGTTCTTGTAGAGCTTCTCGACGAACTCCTGAGCCTTGGCTTCGCTGCCGTATTTCTGCTGGGCATAGGCCCAGGCGGCGAGGAAGTTCCAGCGCGCACCGCCGGAGGTTTTCGGGTTCGGGGTGATCACTTCTACGCCCGGTTTGACCAGGTCATCCCAGTCCTTGATGCCTTCCGGGTTGCCTTTGCGCACCAGGAACACGATGGTCGAGGTATACGGCGTGCTCGATTGCGGCAGACGCTCCTGCCAGTTTTCCGGGATCAGCTTGCCGAGCTTGTACAGCTCGTCGATGTCACCGGCCAGGGCCAGGGTCACCACGTCGGCACGCAGGCCGTCGATTACCGCACGGGCCTGTTTGCCCGAGCCACCGTGGGATTGCTGAATGGTCACAGCTTCATTGCCCTGGGCTTGCCAGTGCTTGTTGAACGCGGCGTTGAATTCACTGTACAGCTCGCGAGTCGGGTCGTAAGACACGTTGAGCAGGGTTTCTGCAGCGGCCACCGGGCCTGCAAGAATGGCGCTGGCCAGGGCAGCGAGGGCAAAACGGCGAATGGACATGGTGCAGCTCCTAAGATTTCGAGTGTTTGTTGGTTTTTCTTTAGGGGTTGGCGGTCAACAACGCATTCGCGGCTGACAGTTGCAGTACCGGTGTGTGTTCATGGTTTCTGCTCGGTTCATGCTCACACCCTCCGGTTGTCCAGTCGGGTTTTGAGGCTCGGTGTTGATTTAACGGGTCAGGCGTTCTTGCCGGCCGGAGCCTGCAAGCGGAATTTTTCCTTGCGCTCGATCTGCACGACCTGGCCGTTGTGCACGGTGATTTCCACCGAGCCAAACTTCAGGCCATTCAGTGCAGCCTGGATCTCGCGCAGGATGCTGGCGTCGTCCTGACCTTCAAGGTTTCGTAGGGTTGCGGTCATGGTAGTGCTCCTTGAAATAGCCCCATGCGACTGGCGAAAACTGGCCGTAGTCAGTGGGTGTGGAGCGGATAGTAGAGAGCATCTATTATTCTTAAAAATATTATTTAAGAACATTTATATACTTTTTTTGCATATACCAATCCATGACCTTCTCCCCTAGAGAAATGAGATTTAAGGCATAAGCAAATAAGTTCTTATTCTTTTTGATATTCATCAGCCCTCCCTACACTGCAGCCATTCACATCTGCAGGAGGGCGCACGATGCGCAACCAAACTATCCGTTACCTGATAGTGCCGGGCTGGCAAGGATCGGCCGACGAGCATTGGCAGAGCCACTGGCAGCGCAGCCTGCCGAACAGCGCCCGGGTGGAGCAGGTCGACTGGCTAAACCCCAAGCGTGAAGACTGGGTCGCCGAACTGCAGCGCAGCATCGCCAGCGATCCGCGCCCGACCATCCTGATTGCCCATAGCCTGGGCTGCATCACGGTGGCGCATTGGGCAGTTCAGGCCCCGGTAGAATCGCTGCGCCGGGTAAGGGCCGCGCTCCTGGTCGCGCCAGCCGATGTGGAACGGGCCAACTGCCCACCCGCGCTGCAGAACTTTGCACCGATACCCCAGCACTCACTGCCCTTCCCCAGCCAGTTGGTGGGCTCGGATAACGACACCGCTGCCAGCGCCGCGCGGGCTATCGAAATGGCCCGAGACTGGGGCAGTGATGTGGCGATTCTTAGCGGTGCTGGGCATATCAATGTGAAATCCGGGCATCAGCGTTGGGAGCACGGTTTTGCCTACCTGTATCGCCTGCAAAGCCGCATCGAACAAGCCGACCGCCGCCGCGCCTGAAGGCCAATCGCCTGAACGGCCGCAGGCCCTGTAAAGATCATGCAACCTGCCTGCTCGCAGCCCGAGCCGGGCTGGAGACTCATTGATGAACCAGAACACTTTCAGTGACCAACCGCTGCTGACCTTCCCCGATGCAGAGAAAAGCCCGCTAAGCATCCGCGCCAAAGCGCTGGTGTTTATCGACCCACGCTCCAAGCAGCTGCGCGATCAGGTCGAGCTGCTCGCCACGCAGCCATTGCCGCTACTAATAGAAGGCGAAACCGGCACCGGTAAAGAGTTGTTGGCACGGCATATCCACCGCGCCAGCGAACGGCCGGGGCTGTTTGTCGCGCTCAGCTGCAGCGGCCTCAGCAGCAAGCATGCCCAGGCCGAGCTGTTCGGCTATGCCGCCGGCGCCTATCAAGGCAGCGCCAGCAGCCGCGCAGGCTGGTTTGGCTCGGCCAACAACGGCACCCTGTATCTGGATGAAATCGGCGATCTGTCGCTGCCGCTGCAAGCTGAACTGCTTAGCGCCCTGGAAACCGGTGAAGTGCTGCGGGTCGGCGCCAGCCAGCCGAGCCCGGCAGATGTGCGGCTGCTGGCCGCAACCAGCATCGACCTGGCTCAAGCCGTGGCCGCTGGCAAATTCAATGAGCGGCTATACGGTTATCTCAGCGACGGCCGCCTTGACCTGCCGCCATTGCGTGAACGCACCGGCGATATCCTGCCCATGGCGGAATATTTCCTCGGCATCTACGCCCAGCGCCTGAGTCTGCCGCTGCCAGTCATAAGCGATGCCGCGCAACAACGCCTGGAAGCGCACAGCTGGCCAGGCAATACCCGCGAGCTGGAGGACGTCATCCACTTCGCCCTGCTGGTCAGCAGCGGTGATGAGATTCTCAGCCAGCACCTCAACCTGGTAGGCAGCGTGACACCCTTGAAGGCCATTCAGAACAGCCTTGAACAGCTACTCAACGATGCTCAGCCTGAGCAGTTACAAGCCCTGCAGCAGCTGCTCGAGCACAGCAGTGCACGCCTGCAAAGGCTCAAATAGCGGCCGAGCGATGGCGAAAACAAAACATTTAGTTATATTAATAGCGTTAAAAATTACTTTTTATGAATAAAAAACCTGTGCAGTATCGCGCTCAGCAACCTGGCCAATGAAGGTCAGGCATTCAAGAAAACGCCTGCAAGACGGGCTCAATGACGAGGAAAGTCTGCATCATGCTAAAGAAACTTCTGCTGGCCAGCGCCATTACCTCAAGCCTGTTGAGCAGCGCCGCTGCCCTGGCTCAAGACAAGCCAATCCTGAATGCCTCCTACGACATCGCTCGTGAACTGTTTGCCGAGATCAACCCAAAATTCGTTGCCCACTGGAAAGCCCAGACTGGCAAAGAGTTGGTGATCGACCAATCGTTCGCCGGTTCCTCGCGCCAGGCGCAGGACATCATCCAGGGCAAGAAAGTTGACACCGTGACCTTCAACCAGGTGACCGACGTGGACATCCTGGCCAAGCGCGGCCTGGTCCGTGAAGACTGGGCTCAGCAGTTCCCCAACAACAGCTCGCCTTACTACAGCACCACGGTGTTTCTGGTGCGTAAAGGCAACCCGAAAAACATCACTGGCTGGGATGACTTGGCCCGTGACGACGTGAAGCTGGTTTTCCCTAACCCGAAAACCTCCGGCAACGCGCGCTACAGCTACCTGGGCGCCTGGCTGCATGCCAAGGATAAATTCCAGGGCGACGAAACCAAGATCAAAGGCTTTGTCAGCAAAGTGCTGCACAACGTCGAGAACTACCCGACCGGTGGCCGCGCAGCGACCGTAGCCTTTGCCCAGAATGGCCAGGGTGATGTGCTGCTGACCTTCGAATCGGAAGCGGTGAACATTGCCAAGGGTGAAGAGTTCAAATCCGGCGAATACGAAGTTGTAGTTCCACCAGTCAGCGTGCTGGCTGAGTTCCCGGTGGCGCTGGTCGACAAAGTGGTCGATGAAAAAGGCACCCGTGACGTGTCCAAAGCCTACCTGGACTTCCAGTACAGCAAAGAGATTCAGCAACTGCTGACCACCTATAGCTACCGCGTACACAACCCGGAAGTGGTGGCCGCAACCGCCAACCAATTCCCTAAAATCAGCCTGATCAACCCGACCGAAGTACTCGGCACCTGGGATGAGATCACTGCCAAGCACTTCGATGCCGATGGTATTCTTGACCAGTTGCTAGCTGAAGGCCGCTAGGCCCGGCTGGTTTAAGGAACAACACAAGCCGCCGTACTTACGGCGGCTTGTGCATTTAGAGATCCGTACGTGCCTAAGACACCCCGCTTCTTTTTGCAGAATCCGTTGCTGCCGGGCTTTGGCCTGAGCTTCGGCTTCAGTACTTTTTATATATCGCTGATCATCCTGTTCCCGCTATCGGCCTTGTTGCTGTATGTCAGCGATATGAGCTGGGCACAGTACTGGCGGGCGATCAGCGATCCGCGTGTGGTGCAGAGTTACAAGGTGACTTTAAGTGGCGCCTTCTACGCCACCCTCGCCACCGTGCTGATCGGCCTGTTGCTGGCCTGGATCATCACCCGCTATGACTTTCCCGGTCGCCGACTGGTGGATGCGCTGATCGACCTGCCCTTTGCCCTGCCCACTTCGGTGGCTGGTCTGACCCTGGCCACCCTGCTCGCCCCCGGTGGCTGGTTGGGGCAATGGCTCGCGCCCATGGGCATCAAACTGGCGTACGCCTACCCCGGTATTTTGATCGCCATGATCTTCACCAGCCTGCCCTTCGTAGTGCGCACGGTACAGCCGGTGCTGCAGGATCTGGGGCGCGACTACGAAGAAGCCGCCAGCACCCTGGGAGCCAACCGCCTGCAGACATTCTTCTATGTGGTGCTGCCGACCCTGACCCCGGCCCTGGTCACCGGTGCCTCGCAATCCTTTATCCGCAGCCTCGGCGAGTTCGGTGCAGTGATCATGATCGCCGGCAATATCCCGTTTAAAACCGAAGTCTCCTCGCTGATGATTTTTGTAAGGCTGCAGGAGTTCAACCACAACGCGGCTGCGGCAATTGCCTCGGTCATTCTGCTGGCCTCACTGGTGCTGCTGTTCAGTCTGCAAGTGCTGCAAGGCCGCTTGTTCAAATGGCAACGGCAAGGCAAATGAGAAAACCACAACACTGGCATCAATGGCTGCTAATCGGCCTGGGCCTGAGCCTGGTCACCCTGATTCTGCTGATCCCGCTGGCGCTGATCTTCAGCAAGGCGTTCTCCGGTGGCCTGGCGCTGCTGTGGAGTAACCTCAATGAAGGCTACATGCTGCATGCCATCAGCCTGACTCTGCTGGTCGCCGCACTGACGGTGCCGATCAACCTGTGCTTCGGCATCATGCTGGCCTGGTGCGTGACCCATTACGATTTTCGCGGGCGCAAGCTGCTGACCACCGTGATCGATATTCCCTATGCGGTGTCGCCCGTGGTGGCAGGCCTCTGCTACCTGGTGGTGTACGGTCTGGAGCACGCCCTGGGGCGCTGGTTCTACGATAACGGCATGCAGCTGATGTTTGCCTGGCCGGGGATCGTCATGGTCACCATCTTCGTCACAGCGCCCTATGTGGCGCGCATCCTGATTCCAGTGATGCAGGCCCAGGGCCAGGACGAGGAAACCGCCGCCCTGTGCCTGGGCGCCAACGGCTGGCAAATCTTCCGCCATATCACCCTGCCGAAAATCAAGTGGGCACTGCTGTATGGCGTGGTCGTGACCAATGCCCGCGCCGTCGGTGAATTTGGCGCGGTGGCGGTGGTATCCGGGACCATCATCAACCAAACCCTGACCCTGCCCTTGCTGGTCGATCAGCTGAACAACGACTACAAGCCCGCCGCCGCCTTTACCGCAGCGGCGCTGCTGGCCTGCATGGCGCTGCTGACCCTGCTGCTGAAAACCTTTATGGAGTGGCGTCAACGCATGCTGATGCAGCGCGCTGAAGCCTAGGCCCCGGCGGGTTACGCGTCTGTAGGAGCACGCCATGCGTGCGAAGTGCATTCGCGGGCATGGCCCGCTCCTACACGCGCCAGCACTTACGGCCAATAACGTCGCAGACGCAGCCCCAGCAGCACACCCAACAGACAGAACAGCGCAAACACCCAGCCGGACAACGCACCGGCCATGATCCCTGAGAGCAGCGTGCCCACGGTGCAACCCAGCGCCAGCATGCTGCCCCAGCCCAGCAAAATGCCGCCGAGCAGATTACGCAGCAGTTCACTGACGCGCGGACGCTTGGGCTGGAAATCCCCTGCCAGCAAAGCGCTGGCCCAAGACGCAACAACGAGGCCGAGAATAAACAGACCGTTGTTCGACAGCAGCGCCTCTTTGACTACCGTGGCGCAGCCGGAAAAACTGTCCAGGCCTTCCAGCCGCTCCGGTAGCCAGCCCAGCCCGTCTGCCGCGGTGCGCGCCACACTGCCCAATTCCGCCGTAACGCCCAGTGGGCCAACACGCAGATAACTCAGGGGGGCGAGAAAGCCGATCAGCACACCGCCCACCCAAGTCGGCCAGCGTTGGCCAAACAGCAGCTGCCGCAGGTTGCGCGCAACCACGCGCGGTTCAGTGCTCGCTTGTACATGCAACAACAGCCAGCAGGCCAGCCCACCGAGCAAAGCGATCTGCAACAGAAACGACACGCCATAACCCTGCCAGGCCGGCAACCAGACCACCGGAGCCTGCTGGATGCTCAGCAGATACAGCGGGTTCCAGCAGAGAAAACCCAAAAAGAAACCTATCAAGGCGCCGAACAGCGCAAACAGCGAAGCAAACGCCCCCTCGCCCAGGCGGTAGAGATGGGCACTGATGCACGAACCGGACAGCGCCATACCGATGCCAAACACCGTTGCGCTCAACCCCAGCACCCAACTCAGCGGTCCGACATGCGCATTCGGCGGCAAGCGCCCACTGCTCGGGTCTGGCACAAAGGCGCCAAACACCAGGTGATAACCCAGGGTGCCCACCGCCAATGCGGCGATGATGCCGAGCAACCCATCCGGTTTGCGCTGCTCGATAAAGTCGCGGGTCACGCAGAAAAAGCAGAAGCGCGAACGCTGCAACAACAGGCCGAACAACGCCCCGCCGAGCAAGGACAGGCTCAACGCCTGACTGTCACTGTCCGCGCCGCCCAACTGCCAGGCAGCAAACACCAGACCCAGGCTCAATACCGCCGCCAATGCACTGGCCCAGCGTCCCGGCGCCTGCAATGCAGTCGTTGCCATAGTGGCTCCTCAGATAAAAGAAGAGTGAGCGCCCTGCCTGAACGCTCACCCTAAAAAGGGGCATGGGGCTGGCCCATGCCATGATTTCTTCACGCAAGTAGAGGCTTATTTGCCGCCCCACACGGTGCCGGCCACATTGACTACCGGCACACCGACAGCGTTGCCGTATTCGGTCCAGGAGCCGTCGTAGTTACGCACGTCGTAACCGAGGATTTTCTTCAGGGCGAACCAGGTGTGGCTGGAGCGCTCGCCGATGCGGCAGTAAGTGATGATCGGCTTGCTGCCATCGATGCCCACCGCGCCGTAGACCTTCTTCAACTCTTCAGCCGATTTGAAGGTGCCATCAGCAGCTACTGCCTGGCCCCAGGGCACATTGACGGCACCCGGTACGTGGCCGGCGCGCACTGCCAGCTCCTGCACACCCTGCGGGGCAAAGACCTTGCCGTTGTATTCATCGGCGGAACGAATATCCACCAGTTGTACGTCGCTGCGTTTCTCTGCGGCAGCGATCACATCCGGGAGGAAGGCGCGTAGCTGTTTATTCGCCGCCTTGACCGTGACATTGCCGGCTACCGGGGTTTTCGCGCGGTTATCCAGGGCGCGTTTTTCCGCTTCCCACTTCACCCGGCCGCCATCGAGCAGTTTGACGTTATTCACACCATACACATCGAATACCCAGGCCCCCCAGGCGGCGAACCAGTTGTTGTTGTCGCCGTAGAGCACCGTGGTGGTATCAGCAGAGATGCCGGATTTACGCAGCAGCGCCTGGAAGTTTTCCTGGCTGGCGATATCACGGCGTACCGGGTCGACCAGATCGCGGTGCCAGGCGAAATTCACCGCACCCGGAATATGCCCACGCTCGTAGACGCCCGGCGTGACGCTCACCTCGATGATCCGCACCTTGGGATTGTTCAGGTTTTTTTCCAGCCACTCGGTGGTCACCAGCACATCACTGGCGGCCAGTGCCTGGGCACTTTGCAACAGGCTGGCGGCGGCCAGCAGGCCGGCACCAAACAGGGTTTTCAGGTTCATTCGCACTGCCTCAAAAGGTTGTCAAACAAGGCCAGCAGGCCTATCCGTGGTTGGTGAGTTATCGATGTACGGCATGTCTTTTCTGCTCTGCCCTCCCTGTCATATCAGCCATACAGCGAAGGCGTAGGTGCCTTGCCGTTGAGTAACCAGTGCCCGATATCGCGCACCTTGTAATCCAGTGGATCGTGCAGGCTGTGCACCCGTACGTTGCGCCAGAACCGGTCAAAGCCGTATTTCGAACTGGTGGAGCTGGCGCCCATGTTTTCAAAGATGCGCGCGGTGATTTCCAATGCAGCGCGAGCCGATACCACCTTGGCTTCACTGATGGCCAAAGCCACCTCGGCGCGCTCAGCGGCGCTCAGTGCGGGTTTTTCCCAGGCGCTCTGCAGGCGTTGCGCGGCGTTATCGGCTAGCAACTGGGCACTGCGAAACAGCAGCCACAGTTCGCCATAACGCTGTTGAATAAAGGGATCATCACTGGCCAGGGCCACTCCGGAAGCCGGCCAGGCACGGCTGTGTTCACGGGTGTAGCGCAGTGCTGCATCCAGCGCACCCTGGGCATTGCCCAGGTACAACTGGGTCAGAATCAATTGCGACAGGCAGGCGCGCAGCGTGGTGCGCGGGCTGATGCCAGTCGGGCCAAGCAGCTCACTGCTGTCGACAAATACATTCTCGAACTGCACCGTGCCGCTGTCGGTCTGGCGCTGGCCAAAACCATCCCAGTCATCATTCACCGCCAGCCCTTCGCGCTGCGTGGGCAGCACGATAAACACCCGGTCTTCGGGGTTATGGCTACGCGGCGCACTGATCACCAGCGCATCGGCGCCCAAGGCGCCGGAGCAGAACGACTTGCTGCCATTGAGCTCGTAATGCTCCTCACGGCGGCTGAGTTTCAAACGGGTATCGCGACCGTTGGTGGCATTGCCCCAGAACCAGCGCTCATGCACCGTGCGGCTCAACCAGTGGCGCTGCTGATCGGGGCTGCCAAACAGCAAAATGGTCGCCACTTGCAGGTGCTGAAAGGCAAACAGATGGGCCAGCGAGCTGTCCACGGCGGCCAGGTAACGAATGATTCGGTAGATCTCCGGCCACACCAGCCCCTGACCACCAAACTGCTGTGGAATGGCCAGGGTCAGCAGGCCGCTGTCACGCAACAGCTGGCGCTCGGCCTGGGCGCTGCCGCCCTGCCGATCACGCTGCACAGCAGTGGCCGCCAGCTTGCGCGCCAGGCGTTCAACCTTGCCGCTGCGATTGGCAAAATCACTAGGAAACAAGCGCACATCAAACAATGGAGCTGCGTTGTCGAAAGACTGCTGACTGGTACGAAGCTCGACGGCCATGTTTATTGCGCCTTCCAGATAGCCGCATCAGGACCGTTGCCGGTTGTACGCAGGCCGCCATCGGTAACTGCGACGTGAGCAATTTTGGCGTGTTGATTGCGACCTTGCCGCGGAAGCAAACGCACCTGATAAAGGCGCGGCGCAGAGGTCTGCTCGACAATGGCGGGATCTAACTGGCCCCACAGCTGGCTACTCAACGGGGCAGCCTGTAGATGGCTGCTGCGCAGGTAGGTTGCCGCCTCGGCAGGCAACACAGTAACCAGGCTCAGCGCCAGGCCCAGACTCAACAGAGGATGACGTTTAAATATGCAGCGATTGGGCATGGCAGACCTCATCAAGGATGTGCCGGCCTTTTATATGGGCCGGGTCACAACAAACTTCAGGATTGAACTGGAAGTCCGGTGATCCGGTGGAGACAAGCTAAATGATCTAAAAAAGATGAGGCCAATAATTTTTAGGAATTAGCTTATGGGCATCACGCCTAAGCAAGGCTTATTCTTTTTAGTTACTACAAAGTGAAAATAAATTCTTTTTAGGGATTAACAATAATCCCTACAGTGCGCTCAAGCCGACAGCGGACCACCGCATCGGGCCCATAACAGGGGCTCCTTGTTTTCGCTGAGACCGGCGCAACGCACGCCATCCCGCCTGAGCCCCTCTGCAGCGCCACACACAACAGCACAGACCTGCATTTGGAGCTTTGAACATGAAGAAATCCTCACTGGCCCTGGCCATCACCCTGGCTGCCATCGCCAACCAGGCCACCGCCGCCGGCTTTATCGAAGACAGCAAGGCCACCCTCGGCCTGCGTAATTTCTACTTCGACCGTAACGACAAGAACACCGCCAACAGCAACAACGAAGCCAGTGAATGGGGCCAGGGCTTTATCTTCAACTACCAGTCCGGCTACACCGAAGGCACCGTCGGTTTCGGCCTGGACGCCATCGGCCTGGTCGGTATCAAGCTCGACTCCGGCGGCGATAGCAGCACGCCACGTAGCCGCGCCCCTGGCGCATTGTTCCCTCTGGAGAGCGACGGCAGCGCGGTAGACAGCTACGGCAAGGCCGGCGTGACTGCCAAAGCGCGCCTCTCCAAGACCGAACTGCGTGTCGGCACCCTGCAGCCCAAGCTGCCGGTGATCAACTTCAACGACGGCCGCCTGCTGCCGCAAACCTTCGAAGGCGCGCAGATCACCTCCGCCGAGATCGATGGCCTGACCCTCACCGCCGGCCAGCTGGAAAGCACCAAAACCCGCAGCTCCACTGATGACATCGCCCTGCGTATCGGTGGCGCCGGTAGCTTCCAAGGCAAAGCCGCCGACTCCAACGAATTCATCTACGCCGGTGGCGACTACAAGGTCACCAAGGACCTCACCGCGCAGTACTACTACGGCAGCCTGGAAGACTTCTACAAACAGCACTTCCTCGGCCTGACCCATAACCTGGCCCTGCCGGTGGGCGCACTGAAAACCGACTTGCGTTATTTCAACAGCGGCTCCGACGGCAAGAACGGCAGCCTGGCTGGCCGTACCGAAGGCTACAAAAGCAGCGGGTTCTGGCGCGCAGGCGACAGCAAAAACGGTGAAGTGGATAACAACACCTGGAGCGCCCTGTTCACCTACAGCCTGAGCGGCCACGCCCTCAGCGCCGGTTATCAACAGGTGTCCGGCAACAGCGCCTTCCCGTTTGTCAGCCAGGGCGACGGTGCAAGTTCCTACCTGATCACCGACCGGCAGATCGGCAAGTTCGCCAGCGCCGGTGAGCGCACCTGGCTGGCTGAATACGGTTATGACTTTGCCAGCGCCGGCATTCCCGGCCTGAAAGCCACCGTGACCTACCTGTCGGGTAGCAACATCGACGCCGCCGACAGCGACCGCAAGGAATGGGAACGCGACTTCCGCGTGGATTACACCTTGCAGGAAGGTGCCCTGAAAGGCCTGGGTGTGTCCTGGCGTAACGCCACCTTCCGTGGCAATACCAGCGCTGCAGATCAGGACGAGAACCGCCTGATCGTCAGCTACAGCCTGCCGTTGCTCTAAGTACAAACAACACGCCCAGTGTGTACCGGCCTGACCACAGGCCGGTTTTATCTTCGCTTTACGCTGACCTGAAGTGCCCGTCCACGGGTCGACAGGCGACAACCCTAACCAGAGGAAACGACCATGGGTCTGTTCAATCTGCGTCGGGGGCTGACCGCCCTGTTTGTGGCGATTCTGCCTGCCGGCGCCTATGCCGAAACACCAAAAGAAGTCCGCCTGGACTACGCCTATTACGCCCCCACCAGCCTGGTACTGAAACAACAGGGACTGCTGGAAAAAGCCCTCGCGCCGCAAGGCATCAGTGTCAAATGGGTATTCAGTCAGGGCAGTAACCGCTCGCTGGAATACCTCAATGGCGGTAGCACCGATTTTGCCTCCACCGCCGGTCTGGCCGCCGTACTCAGCCGCGCCAACGGCAGCCCGATCAACACCGTCTACGTCGCCAGCCGCCCGGAGTGGACCGCGCTGGTGGTGCCCAACAACTCTCCGATCAACAGCCTGGCCGATCTGAAAGGCAAGAAAATCGCCGCCACCAAAGGCACCGATCCCTTCCTGTTCCTCCTGCAAAGCCTGCAGAAAGCCGGGCTGGACAAAAACGCCGTGGAAATCGTCCACCTGCAACACCCCGATGGTCGTGTCGCCCTCGAACGTGGCGATGTCGACGCCTGGGCCGGGCTTGATCCACTGATGGCCTCCAGCCAACTGCAAGCCGGTTCGCGCCAGCTGTACCGCAACCTCGACTTCAACAGCTATGGCGTACTCAGCGTCACCGAGAAATTCGCCGCCACTCAGCCTGAGCTGATCAAGCAGGTGATCGCTGCCTATGAACAGGCCCGCGAGTGGGCAATTGCCAACCCGGACGCCCTGGCCCAGCTGCTCGCCGACGAAGCCAAACTGCCGCTGGAAGTGGCCAAGCTGCAACTGTCGCGTACCGACTTCAGCAACTCGCAGCCCGGCGCCGAGCATATCGCCGCGCTGAAAGCTGCCGCGCCGATCCTGCTGGATGAACAACTGGTGCGCCCAGGCACTGACGTGGCCAAGGTGGTGGATCAACTGATCAGCCCGCAACTGGCTGCCAGCGTGATCAAGCAATCCGTAGCCAAGGCGAGCAACTAAACGATGGGCACCCTCAACCTCACACTCAGCCGCTGGGCCGAACGCCTGCCACGCTGGCGGCCGAGCCTGGCCAATCTGCGCGGTTGGGCGGTGCCCCTGGCACTGCTGCTGGGCCTGGAAGCCCTGGTGCGTTTCGCGGTGCTGCCCGCGCACCAGATGCCTGCGCCGACCCAAGTGGCGCAGACCCTGCTCAACCTGGCGGTCAGTGGCGAGTTGCTGCGGCATATCAACGCCAGCCTGCTGCGGGTTGCTGCCGGCTTTCTGATCGGTGCTGGCCTGGCCATCGTGATCGGTACCTGGGTCGGCCTTAGCCGGCGTGCCGAGGCCTATCTGGAGCCGACCTTTCAGGCCCTGCGGGCGATTCCCAGCCTGGCCTGGGTACCTTTGCTGCTGCTCTGGCTGGGCATTGATGAAACGCCCAAGGTGGTGCTGATCGCTCTTGGCGCATTCTTTCCGGTGTACCTGGCGCTGCTGGCCGGCATTCGCAATATCGACCGCAAGCTGGTCGAAGTCGGCCAGCTGTATCAACTCAGCCGCTTCGCCCTGGTGCGGCGGATTCTCCTGCCGGCCGCCCTGCCCAATCTGTTTACCGGGCTACGCGGCGCGCTGAGCCTGAGCTGGATGTTCCTCGTGGCGGCCGAGCTGATTGCCGCCACGCGCGGGCTTGGCTACCTGCTCAGCGATGGCCGGGAAACTTCACGGCCGGACCTGGTAATTGCCGCCATTCTGCTGCTGGCGGTGCTCGGCAAACTCAGCGACAGCCTGCTCAAATACTGGGAAACCCGCGCACTCAAATGGCGTGACAGCTACCAGGGCGGGGAGAACTGAACATGAGCGCACTGCTGCAACTGCAGAATATTCACAAAGCCTACGACGGCCTGAGCGTGCTCGATGATGTCAGCCTGAGCCTGGCCCCTGGCGAGATCGTCAGCCTGCTCGGCCCCAGCGGCTGTGGCAAAAGCACCCTACTGCGCATCGCCGCCGGGCTCGATCAGGATTTCAGCGGCGGGCTGGAATTCAACCCACTGCTGCAATTTGGCCGTGGCACCGGCATCGGTGTGGTGTTTCAAGAACCGCGCCTGATGCCCTGGTTGAATGTCGCGCAGAATGTCAGTTTTGCCGATGGCTGGATCGCCGATGACAAATGGGTGCAGCAACTGCTGCGCGATGTCGGCCTCAGCGGGCATGCCGATGCCCTGCCCAAGCAATTATCCGGTGGCCAGGCGCAGCGCGCGGCAATTGCCCGCGGCCTGTATGGCAAACCCCATGTGCTGCTGCTCGACGAGCCCTTCAGCGCAGTGGATGCGTTTACCCGCATGAAGCTGCAGGACCTGCTCAGCGAGCTGGCCGAGCGCTATGAAATCGCCGTACTGCTGGTCACTCACGATCTGGACGAGGCGTTCTACCTGAGCGACCGCGTGCTGATCCTCGGTGGCAGCCCCAGCCGCCTGCAACGCGAACTGGCGGTGCCGCTGGCGCGTCCTCGCGACCGTCGCTCGGCCGAACTGGCTTACCTGCGTGGCGAGGCCCTGACTGAGCTGTACCAGTCCCACGCGATCTAAATGAATTCCTCAAGGTGGAATCTTTACCGGGCGCATGGCCCGGTTTTTTTTGGCTATTTACCCATTAGGTGTTGCGCACAATACGAGCGCAGGGCGCATGGGTAGGTACGAAGCCCAACCAGACATGCCGCAGCCTGCTGGGCTTCGCTGCGCTCAACGCCAACCTACGGTTTATCGCCTCACAACACGCAATGGTGCATGGCCTCTTGGCCTTCAGTGGCGAGCTCGTAACCTTTGTTGTTGCGACTATGACTGCATGGATGCAGGAGGTAGGACGAAGCAGGATGCCCGAGCCGAAAGCCCCTCCCACAACACCCTCGGCCCTTCTTCAATCGCCAGTCTCATATGCATTTAAGTGCTAAATAAATGGTTATTTATTCTTTTTAAAATCTAACAAGCCTAAGCATAGTGAGCACCACGTAACGACCTACCCAAGGAGAACCCCCATGACCATCCGCCTCGGCGACATCGCCCCCGACTTCGAACAGGACTCCAGTGAAGGCCGCATTCGCTTCCACGAATGGCTGGGTACTAGCTGGGGCGTGCTGTTCTCTCACCCAGCCGATTTCACCCCGGTGTGCACCACGGAGCTGGGTTTTACCGCCAAGCTGAAAGAGCAATTCGCCGAGCGTGGCGTCAAGGCCATCGCCCTGTCGGTTGACCCGGTGGACTCGCACATCAAATGGATCGACGACATCAACGAAACGCAGAACACCAAGGTCAATTTCCCGATCCTGGCTGACGCTGACCGCAAGGTCTCCGACCTCTACGACCTGATCCACCCGAACGCCAACGACACCCTGACCGTGCGTTCGCTGTTCATCATCGACCCGAACAAAAAAGTACGCCTGATCATCACCTACCCGGCCAGCACCGGGCGCAACTTCCACGAGATCCTGCGGGTGATTGATTCGCTGCAACTGACCGACAACCACAAGGTCGCCACCCCGGCCAACTGGGTAGATGGTGAAGAGGTGGTGATCGTGCCATCGCTCAAGGATGAGGACGAAATCAAGCAGCGCTTCCCCAAGGGTTACCGCGCCGTAAAACCCTACCTGCGCCTGACCCCGCAACCGAACCGCTAAGCATTTGTTTTAAGGAGCCAGCATGCTGGTCGTATCCCTGGGCGGCAGCCCGAGCCTGAAATCACGCAGCAATATCCTGCTTGATCGCGCCAAACACTGGCTGCAACTGCGCGGTGTTGAAGTGATCAGCTATCAGGTGCGTGATTTCGATGCGCAAGACCTGCTGTTTGCCGATTTCGGCAGCCCGGCCGTGCGGCAACTGATTGAGCAGGTGGAGCGCGCCGACGGCGTGATCATCGCCACGCCGGTCTACAAGGCGTCGTTCTCCGGCGCGTTGAAGACGCTGCTCGACGTACTGCCCGAACGGGCCCTGAACCACAAAGTGGTGCTGCCCATCGCCACCGGCGGCAGCAGCGCCCACATGCTCGCCGTGGACTACGCGCTCAAGCCGGTATTGGCGGCGCTGAAAGCCCAGGAAATGCTGCACGCGATCTTTGCTGACGACAGCCAGATTGCCTACGGCGAAAACGGCGCGGCGGCGCAACTGGCCCCAGCCCTGGAGCAGCGTCTGGATGATGCCTTGCAGCACTTCCAGCAGGCTCTGGCACGCAGGCCGGCACCGATTGATCCGGGTGTTTTGAATGATCGGTTGATCAACGCCCGCTGGAGTATCTGACACCCCGCAACACGCTTTACCCCGCCTTACTCGCCCGCCAACGGGCAAGCAGGTCGCAAGCCAATAACCCCAACAGCAAAGGAGAGCGCTATGCGCACTATCACTTTGCGTCGGAGTCTGGTCGCCCTGTTTGCCGCGGCCATTTCCTTCGGCGCCATTACTCAAGCTCAAGCCGAAACACTGCGTATCGGCTATCAGAAATACGGCACCCTGGTGCTGCTCAAAGCCAAGGGCACCCTGGAAAAACGCCTGGCCGATAAAGGTATCGACGTTAAATGGACCGAGTTCCCCGGCGGCCCGCAGCTGCTCGAAGGGCTGAACGTGGGCTCAGTGGACTTCGGTACCACCGGCGAAACCCCACCGGTGTTTGCCCAGGCCGCTGGAGCGGACTTGCTGTATGTCGCCTATGAGCCACCAGCGCCGACCAGCGAAGCCATTCTGGTGCCGAAAGATTCGCCGCTGAAATCGGTCGCTGATCTCAAGGGCAAGAAAATCGCCCTGAACAAAGGCTCCAACGTGCACTACCTGCTGGTACGCGCCCTAGAAGATGCCGGCCTGAAATACAGCGACATCCAACCGGTATACCTGCCGCCTGCCGATGCCCGCGCCGCCTTCGAGCGTGGCAGCGTCGACGCCTGGGTGATCTGGGACCCCTTCCAGGCAGCCGCCGAAAACCAGCTGCAAGCACGCACCCTGCGTGATGGCCAAGGCTTGGTGAACAACCACCAGTTCTACCTGGCGACCAAGCCCTACGCCGAGAAAAACCCGCAAGTGGTTGAAGTGCTGATCGACGAAATTCGCGGCATTGGCGAATGGACCAAACACAACAGCGCCGAGGCTACCGCCCAAGTCGCTCCACTGCTGGGTCTGTCGGCCGAAATCACCCGCGTTGCCGTCGAGCGCCAGAGCTATGGCGCCCAGCTGATCAGCCCAGAAGTGGTCGAGGCGCAGCAGAAGATCGCCGACACCTTTACCGACCTGAAACTGATCCCCAAGCGCCTGGTAATCAAGGACGTGATCTGGACGCCACCAGCCAAAGTCGCCGCTGCCCAGTAACGCTCGCCACACCAACGTAGCCCGGATGCAGTCCGGGCTACGCCAACGACTTCGTAAGAGGAGACAACTCCATGAGCTTGAATATTTTCTGGTTCCTGCCTACCCATGGCGACGGCAAGTACCTGGGCACCGCCGAGGGCGCACGCGCCGTCGATCACGGTTACCTGCAGCAGATTGCCCAAGCCGCCGACCGCCTGGGTTTTGGCGGCGTATTGATTCCCACCGGACGTTCCTGCGAGGACTCCTGGCTGGTGGCAGCGTCCCTGATTCCCGTCACCCAGCGCCTGAAATTCCTTGTGGCACTGCGTCCCGGGATCATTTCGCCGACGGTCGCCGCGCGTCAGGCAGCAACCCTTGATCGCCTGTCCAATGGCCGCGCGCTGTTCAACCTGGTGACCGGTGGCGACCCGGATGAGCTGGCCGGCGATGGTCTCAACCTGTCCCACGCCGAACGCTACGAAGCCTCGGTGGAATTCACCCGCATCTGGCGGCGTGTACTGGAAGGTGAAGTGGTCGACTACGACGGCAAACATATTCAAGTCAAAGGCGCTAAGCTGCTCTACCCACCTATTCAACAGCCGCGTCCACCACTGTATTTCGGCGGTTCCTCGGACGCGGCGCAGGATCTTGCCGCCGAGCAGGTCGAGCTGTACCTGACCTGGGGCGAGCCACCGGCTGCGGTGGCCGAGAAGATTGCTCAGGTGCGCGAGAAAGCCGCTGCTCAAGGCCGTGAAGTGCGCTTCGGCATCCGCCTGCATGTGATCGTGCGTGAAACCAACGCCGAAGCCTGGGCTGCCGCCGACAAGCTGATCAGCCATGTCGACGACGAGACCATCGCCCGCGCCCAGGCTTCCTTGGCGCGCTTTGACTCGGTTGGCCAGCAACGCATGGCCGCCCTGCACGGCGGTAGCAAGGACAATCTGGAAGTGTCCCCCAACCTCTGGGCCGGGGTTGGTCTGGTGCGTGGCGGTGCCGGTACGGCGCTGGTCGGCGATGGCCCGACCGTGGCCGCACGGGTCAAGGAATACGCCGAGCTGGGTATCGACACCTTTATTTTCTCCGGCTATCCGCACCTGGAAGAGTCGTACCGGGTTGCCGAATTGCTGTTCCCGCATCTGGACGTCAACCGCCCAGAGGTACCCAGTGGGGCCAGCTATGTCAGCCCGTTCGGCGAGATGGTCGCCAACGACATCCTGCCCAAGGCGGCTTCGGCCAGTTGAAAGGCACCCTCTCCCCCAACCCCGCTCCCATAAATGGATGAGGGGAGCCAATCCGTGCCATCGGGCTGACCGACAGCACCGATCAGCCCCCTCGCCCATTGGAGAGAGGGTTGGGGAGCGGGGAAGGCGAACAAGGATTCTTTCGAGGTAAACGATGAGCAACACAACCTTGAACAAACTGGCTCTGCGCCTGGCCCCCTGGGCCTTGCCGGTGGCACTGCTGACGGCCTGGCAACTGGCGGTGGTCAGTGGCCTGCTGTCCACGCGTATTCTGCCGGCCCCCAGCGCGGTGCTGAGCGCCGGCTGGGAGCTGCTGCGCAGTGGCGAAATATGGACCCACCTGGCCATCAGCGGCTGGCGCGCCGGCATCGGCTTTGCCATCGGTGGCGGCCTCGGTCTGCTGCTGGGCTTTATCACCGGGCTGTCGAAATGGGGCGAGCGCTTTCTCGACAGCTCCGTACAGATGATCCGCAACGTGCCGCATCTGGCGCTGATTCCGCTGGTGATCCTGTGGTTCGGCATCGACGAGAGCGCGAAGATCTTTCTGGTCGCGCTCGGCACTTTGTTCCCGATCTATCTGAATACCTACCACGGCATCCGCAACGTCGACCCAGCGCTGGTGGAAATGGCGCGCAGCTATGGCCTGGGAGGCGCGAGCCTGTTCCGTCAGGTGATCCTGCCCGGTGCCCTGCCCTCGATCCTGGTCGGTGTGCGCTTCGCCCTGGGTTTTATGTGGCTGACGCTGATCGTCGCGGAAACCATTTCTGCCAGCTCCGGCATCGGTTACCTGGCAATGAACGCCCGCGAATTTCTGCAAACCGACGTGGTGGTACTGGCCATCCTGCTTTACGCCGTACTCGGCAAGCTAGCGGATGTGGCCGCACGCACGCTTGAGCGAATCTGGCTGCGCTGGCACCCGGCCTATCAGGTCAAGGGAGGTGGACAATGACTGCGCTGCACACACTCAAACGTGGCCTGCCGCTGGCGATCAACGGCATTCACAAAGCCTTCGGCGAACGCGAAGTGCTGAAGAATGTTCAGCTGAATATCCCTGCCGGGCAGTTTGTCGCCGTGGTCGGCCGCAGTGGTTGCGGCAAGAGCACCCTGCTGCGCCTGCTGGCCGGTCTGGATGTGCCCACCCAGGGCGAACTGCAGGCCGGTAACGGCTCGCTGGCCGCCTCACGCGAAGATATTCGCCTGATGTTCCAGGACTCGCGTCTGCTGCCCTGGAAGCGGGTGATCGACAACGTCGGCTTGGGTCTTTCCGGCAACTGGCGGCCGCAAGCGCAACAGGCGCTGGAAGCCGTCGGTCTGGCGGATCGCGCCAATGAATGGCCTGCCGCTTTATCTGGCGGACAGAAACAGCGCGTGGCCCTGGCCCGTGCGCTGATCCACCAACCGCGCCTGCTGCTGCTCGACGAGCCGCTGGGCGCGCTGGATGCCCTGACCCGCATCGAGATGCAGCAACTGATCGAACGCCTGTGGCAACAGCATGGCTTCACCGTGCTGCTGGTGACTCACGATGTCAGCGAAGCGGTAGCGATTGCCGACCGGGTAATTCTGATCGAAAACGGCCACGTCGGCCTGGATATCAACGTCGACCTGCCCCGTCCGCGTCAACGCGCCTCGGCCCGCTTGGCTGCTGTTGAGGAACAGGTGCTTAACCGCGTGCTGTCGCTACCGGAACTGCCACCACAACCCGAACCCATTTCACCCCTGCCCACGCAATTGCGCTGGGCGCTTTAACCCGCATGACCACTCTTAAAACCAAGGAGCATCACCATGACCATTAAAGCCATCAACGTACGCAACCAGTTCAAAGGCACCATCAAGGAAATCGTCCTGGGCGACGTACTCTCGGAAATCGACGTGCAGACCGCCTCGGGTATCGTCACCTCAGTGATCACCACCCGCTCGGTCAAAGAGCTGGAACTGGGCGTGGGCAGCGAAGTGATTGCCTTCGTCAAATCCACCGAGGTGTCGATCGCCAAACTGTGAGCAACCATGAAGTGGGCGGGCTACCGCCCACACTCAAATAGCCGGGAAGTCTGAAGAACGGCGTCTGGGCATCAGCACCGGGAACAGAGCTTTGCTGACCTGTATCGGCTGCGGCCAGGCATCGGTTAAACCCCAGTCCCCTTGGCCAGTTCGGCTTGCAGCCAATCGACAAATACCTGGGTCAGGCGCTGACGGCGTTTGCGCTCAGGCAGCACCAGGTAGTAACCCATATCCGAATGCGCGACTTCATCACCCATGCGGCACAGCAGGTTCTGCGTCAGCAGTTCATCAACCAGATGCCGCCAGCCGATGGCCACGCCCTGCCCGGCAATCGCCGCCTGAATTAGCAGCGTGTAGTTATCGAAACGCAGGCTGCCGGGGCTTGGGGTTTGCTGCAGGCCAAAGGCGCGAAACAGCCCAGCCCAATCAAACCAACGCGAACGATTTTCCGGGCGCAGGTGCAGCAGCGGCAGGCTCGCCAGCGCAGTAGGCGGCAGCGGTAACTCACGACCCTTGAGCAGCTGCGGGCTGCACACCGGGAACACCTCTTCGCGAAACATCAGCTGCGCCTCGGCGTGCTTGAAGCGCCCGTCGCCGAAGTTGATCGCCACATCGATTTCCGCCGACAGCGTGCCCTGATCACGCTCGCTGGTGATCAGGCTGACATCCACCTCCGGGTGCAACTGATGGAAGCGCTGCAAGCGCGGCATCAACCAGTACGCGGCAAAGGCGAAGTCAGTGGCCACCTGCAGCACCTCATGCTGCTGTTGCGCGGTAACCGCCAGCAGCCCTGCATCCAGACTCTGCAGGCCATCCTGCACGTAACTCAGCAACAGCTCGCCGGCATCAGTCAGGGCAATGCCCCGGTACACCCGGTCGAACAGGCGGGTTGCCAGTTGCTGCTCCAGCCGTTTGATCTGCTGGCTGATCGCCGGCTGGCTAGTGCCCAGCTCGCTGGCGGCGGCGGTAAAGCTCAGCTGGCGGGCGGCGGACTCGAATACCCGCAGCACATCCAGCGACACCCCATCGATGCGCTCAAACATAAGCTCAGATTATCCAATGCATCTGCTGACAACAGGTTTACCCAGCTTTTGCTAAGCCGGATGATCAAGCCAGCACTGTCGCATAAATCTTTTATATGGAATACCGGCTGCCATGAAACGCCCGAACATCCTCTTTATCATGGCCGATCAGATGGCCGCGCCGATTCTGCCGCTGCACGATGCCGCCTCACCGATCCAGATGCCCAACCTGATGCGCCTGGCCGCCGAAGCCGTGGTGTTCGATGCCGCCTATTGCAACAGCCCGCTGTGCGCACCATCGCGCTTTACCCTGGTCAGCGGCCAACTGCCCTCGAAGATCGGCGCCTACGACAACGCTGCCGACTTCCCCGCTGATGTACCGACCTACGCCCATTACCTGCGCCGCCTGGGTTATCGCACCGCGCTATCGGGCAAGATGCATTTCTGCGGCCCGGATCAGCTGCATGGCTATGAAGAGCGCCTGACCAGCGACATCTACCCCGCCGACTACGGTTGGGCGGTGAACTGGGATGAGCCGGACGTGCGCGCCAGCTGGTACCACAACATGTCTTCGGTGCTGCAGGCCGGGCCGTGCGTACGCACCAACCAGCTGGATTTCGATGAAGAGGTGGTGTTCAAGGCCCAGCAGTATCTGTATGACCACGTGCGCCGCGACGGTGATCAGCCGTTCTGCCTCACCGTGTCGATGACCCACCCGCACGACCCCTACACCATCCCGAGCGAGTTCTGGGACCTCTACCGTGACGAGGACATCCCGCTGCCGCGCCAGCATATTGATCAGGCCGAGCAGGACCCGCACTCGCAACGCCTGATGAAAGTCATCGACCTGTGGGACAAGCCGCTGCCTGAACAGAAGATCAAGGACGCGCGCCGCGCCTACTTCGGCGCCTGCAGCTACATCGACAGCAACATCGGCAAGCTGCTGAAAACCCTCAAGGACTGCAACCTGAGCGACAACACCATCATCGTGTTCTCCGGTGACCACGGCGACATGCTGGGTGAGCGTGGCCTCTGGTACAAAATGCACTGGTTTGAAATGGCCGCCCGCGTGCCGTTGCTGGTGCACGCCCCCAAGCAGTTTGCTGCGCGGCGGGTAAGCCAGAATGTCTCGACCATGGACCTGCTGCCGACCCTAGTGGAACTGGCCGGAGGCACACTGCAAGCCGATCTACCGCTGGATGGCCGCTCGCTGCTGGCGCACCTCGAAGGTCGCCAGGGCCACGATGAAGTGATTGGCGAATATATGGCCGAAGGCAGCATCAGCCCGCTGATGATGATCCGCCAGGGCGAGTGGAAATTTATCTACTCCGAGATTGATCCCCTGCTGTTGTTCAACCTGCGCCACGACCCGCAAGAGCGCGAAAACCTGGCAGAGTCCGCCGAGCACCAGAGCCTGCTCGCCGACTTTATCAACCAGGCCCAGGCGCGCTGGGACATGCAGGCGATTCATCAGGCCACCCTGGCCAGTCAGCGCCGCCGACGCTTCGTTGCCAGCGCCCTGACTCAAGGTCAATTGACCAGCTGGGACCATCAACCGATGGTCGACGCCAGCCAGCAGTACATGCGCAACCACATTGACCTCGACGACCTGGAACGTCGCGCCCGTTTTCCGCAACCTTGATTGCAAGCCACTGCCGCGTTGATCCAATAACTAATAATTCAAGAGGACACATGCCATGCACACACTTCGCACAGCACTTATCGGCGGCCTGTTTCTGGCCGCCAGCAGCTACAGCTTCGCCGAAGACGCCAGTTGCGCCACAGTGAAACTCGGTGATCCGGGTTGGAGTGATATTGCCGTGACCAACGGCATCGCCAGCTTCCTGCTCGACGGCCTGGGCTACAAGGCGCAGCCGCAGACCCTGGCCGTGCCGATCATCTTCGCCGGGCTGCAGAAAGGTCAGGTGGATGTGTTCCTCGGCAACTGGATGCCGGCGCAGCAGAGCAACTACGACAAGTTCGTCAGCAGCGGTGAAGTCGAGCAACTGGTGGAAAACCTCAGCGGCACCGAGTACACCCTGGCCGTGCCCACCTACGCCTATGAAGCCGGGGTGAAGACCTTTGCCGACCTCAACCAGCATGCCGACAAGTTCAGCCGCAAGATCTACGGCATCGGTTCCGGCGCACCGGCCAACGAGTCGATCCAGAAGATGATTGCCGCCAACGAGTTCGACCTGAAGGACTGGAGCCTGGTTGAGTCCAGCGAACAGGCCATGCTGGTGCAGGTCGGCCGCGCGGTGAAGCGCGAGCAGTTTGTAGTATTCCTCGGCTGGACCCCACACCCGATGAACGTGCAATACGACATGCGCTACCTCAAAGGTGGCGAGAAGTACTTCGGCGCCAGCGGCAGCGTTAACACCCTGGCTCGCAAAGGCTATGCCGCGCAGTGCCCGAATGTCGGCAAGCTGCTGAGCAATCTGAGATTCACCCAGGAGATGGAGAACGCCATCATGGATCAGGTGCTTAGCAAACAGGCCAGCAACGACGAGGCGATCAAGGCCTGGCTCAAGGCCAACCCCGCGGTGGTGGCTGGCTGGCTTGAAGGCGTCACCAGCCGCACGGGCGGTGATGCGCTGGCCGCAGTTAACGCCAAGCTTTGAACCGGCCGGCTTGATTCCCTAAAGTAGGCGGGCCGCTGCTGTGCAGCGGCCGTGTCCATCGCCCGCACAAGAAGCCCACGCATGCCCTTGCTCCGCCTTCAGACCCTGCTGCCTTTTCTGCGCTGGCTGCCGCATTGCAGCAAACGCAGCCTCGGTAAAGACCTGCTGGTGGGGCTCAACGGCGCCATCCTGGCGCTACCGCAATCCATCGCCTACGCCCTGATCGCCGGGCTGCCGCCGCAATATGGTTTGTACGCAGCCATCGTGCCGGTGCTGATCGCCTGCCTGTGGGGTTCCTCCAGTTTTCTGATCTGCGGCCCCACCGCCGCGATTTCCATCGTGCTGTTCAGCAGTGTCAGCCCGATGGCCACACCGGGCAGCGAGCACTTTATTGCCCTGATTCTGCTGCTGACCCTGTTAGCCGGTGTATGCCAATGGCTGCTCGGCCTGCTGCGCTTCGGCGCGCTGGTGAATTTCGTCTCGCATTCGGTGGTACTGGGCTTCACGTTGGGCGCCGCCCTGGTGATCGGCATCGGTCAGTTGCCCAACCTGCTCGGCCTCACCGTCACCAGCCAGGCCACGGCGCTGACAAGCCTGCTCAGCCTTGGCGAGCACCTGGCCGAGAGTGACTGGCGCACCCTGGCCGTAGCACTGTTCACCCTGAGCATCAGCCTGATAAGCAGACGTTTATGGCCACGGGCGCCGGCGTTGCTTATCGGCATTGTGGCCGCCAGCCTGCTGGTTATGGCCTGGCCGGAGCAGCTTGGCCACGTCGCGCTGGTTAGCGGCTTTGCCGGCAGTCTGCCGCCCTTCGCCCTGCTGGAGTTCAACCTCAGCCACATCCTGCAACTGCTGCCTGCAGCCGTGGCCTGCGGTTTGCTCGGCCTGGTCACCAGCCTGTCGATTGCCCGCGCCCTGGCGGATAAATCCCAGCAACTGTTCGATGCCAATCAGGAAGTCCGCGCCCAGGGCCTGTCGAATATCATCGGCCCCTGGTTCGGCGGCTCGCTGTCAGCCGGCTCCTTCACCCGCTCGGCGCTCAACCAGCAAGCCGGCGCCTGCTCGCCCATGGCTGGAGTGTTTGCCGCCCTGTTGGTGGCACTGTTCGCCCTGTATGGCAGCCGCCTGTTCGCCTATGTGCCGATTCCCGCCATGGCGGCGAGCATTCTGCTGATCTGCTGGGGGCTGTTCGACCTCACCGCGGTCAAGGCCCTGAAACGCGTGAGCCGTAGCGAGTTTCTGGTGATGCTGCTGACCGTGCTGGCAACCCTGGTGCTGGAGCTGCAAAGCGCCATCTACGCCGGCGTGCTGGCCTCGCTGATCGTCTACCTCAAACGCACCTCACAACCGCGTGTGCGCCATTGGCAAGACGGTGAGCAGGAATGGTTACGCATCGAAGGCTCGATTTTCTTCGGCGCCTGCCACTACCTGCAGCAGATGCTGCAACGCAGCTCGGCACGCTGGGTAATGATCGATGCCCAGCACATCAATTTTATCGACTACGCCGGCATCGCCATGCTGCACCAGGAGGCCCGCCGCCTGCACAGCCAGCAGCGCCATCTGGTGCTGCACAACGCCCGGCCGCAGGTGATCGATGAAATCCACAAACTGGAAGGCGCAGAGTGCTGCCCGGTGCAGTTTGCCTGAGCCTGCCCAGCAGACTCGGGCAGCAGTGCCTGCCCCCTGTCATCCCACCATTCGCCCCATCATCAGGCGCAAGCTGAAAATACCGAGGCTGGCTGTGGGCAAAGACGAAGAGCCGACCTTGCATACCGCAGGGCTGGCGCAGCGCAACAGCCGGTAAATGTCGCCTGAGCTGTGCACGACCGCCGCTCAGTGCAAACCGTAACGCTTCAACTCGCTGGCATTGAGTACCCGCATGCGCTGCGGTGCGGTGCTGTTGATCGCCTCCAGCAAGTCGGCAGAGGCCTGCATATCCTTGAAATAGGCCATCTGGCTGGCGCGGCTGACGCTATTGGACGTCGAGTGCACTGAATCACTGCCGTTGTAATACGGCCGATGAATGCCGACATGACCGCGCACGGTCTTGTTGCGCCCCGCGGCCAGCAGGTACACGCAGCTGCCCTGACACACCCCGGTGGACGGTACCAGGCTGTCGAAAGCGGTTTCACGCAATAAGCGGCCCATGCGCATGGCCTCGCTGACGCTGCCGCCAATGCTGTCGAGCATGACGATTTTTCGGGAAAACTTGCCCGGATTGGCCTTGATGCCTTTAAGCAGCGCCTCATAATCGCCCGGCACAATTTCCTCGGAAACCTTGGCCACCAGAATCCGCCCCAGGCTCTTGTGCTGCCCGGCCTGTACCTCGACCTTGGCCAGCACCTGGGTTGAAACCAGCGCTACCGCGCAGGCGATTACAGCCTGAAACACACTACGTCTCATAAATTCGCTATTTCCTTAACCCACAGCGCTTGTGGATGGGCAAGATACCTTCCCGGCAGCGATCGCGCCTAACCTAATTCACCGCAGAGAGAGCCCCGTGGCCACGATGTTCGAAATCCAGCAACTCAACCCCGAAGACTACCGCCAGCAGACACGCCGCAGCAGCCTGATCATTGCTGTGACCTTCATCGTTCTGGCCCTGCTGCTGTCCACTGCTGCCGTCGCACTGTTCGGCCAGGCTGGCGGCGACAACTTTCGCTGGAACCTGGCAGGCGTGCTCGCCGCCCTGCTGCTGACCGTCGCCCTGGTGCGCGGCTTTATGTGGTCGCAGCCGTGGATGGCTGCGGCGGTCTACGGCTGGCGGCTCAAACGCAGCCTGATGCGCGTGACCAACGTTATGCACCACGTCAAAGCCGGGGTTAGCGCCCATGACCCCGACGCCATGCACCTGCTGCGTTTCTACCACCTGGGCCTGACCCAGATGCACCAACTGGATGGCAACTCCAGCGCCCTCAGCGAAGCTGTTGCAGAGATCAACCGGCACCTGGAACGCATGCAAAGCCTGGGCATGAGCACCGACCAGCCACGGCTGCAGGCGGACTGGCTGGCCGCCGTGAAAAAAATCCCGGCCCTACCCAGCTGACCCTAGCTATCGGCGGGTATGCACGGGGTCGATGGTGTTTGGTCGGCGCCAGGCCACTCTTGTAAACTCGCCACGCAAACCTTGGGCCGGGTTTAGCAACGCCACGTTTGCCTCTATCCACTCAGCGGTAGCTCACATGCACACCTCTCGCGCCCATCAGTGGCTGAGCACCTGGTTGCTGATCTGCCTGATCGGCCTGATCGGCCTGGCCGCCCCGGCCTGGGTCAGCGCGCAGGCGCTGGACGTCAGCGTGATGCCGAACGAGCCGCTGTCACTCACCCAGTATGTCGCCCTGCTGGAAGACCCCGAGCACAGCCTGAATCTGGCTGATGTGCAGTCCCCCGAGCAGGCTGCGCACTTTCATGGCGACTTGCCGGCCAGCAGCGCCCTGACCCTGGGGTTTACCCGCTCGGCCTACTGGCTGCGGCTGACCTTACGCAACAACAGCGAGCAGCCACTAACACGCATGCTGGTGGTGGAAAACCCACGTATCTCACACGTCCAGGCTTACCTGCCGGACGCTCAAGGCCTCTACCAGACCTACACCACGGGCTGTGACACCGCCGCACCACGGCTGTACCCCAACCGCAACTTCGTGTTCCCGCTGAGCCTGCCGCCTGACAGTGAGCAAGTGGTGTACCTGCGCATACACTCCAGCGTCGGCCTGCTGGTGCCGTTACGGCTGTGGTCCGAAGCCGCCTTCCACCTCTACGAGCGTGACGATTATCTGGTCCAGGCCTGGTACTTCGGCATAGCCAGCGCGATGATCCTGTTCAACCTGATGCTGTTTGTCGCCCTGCGCGAGCGCATCTACCTGCTGTATGTGGCTTTTGTCGCCTGCATGGTCTGCACACTGGCCATCAAGAACGGGCTGCTGGGCGAAATGCTGCCCGGTGGCACGCTGCTCGACTCCAACGTGGCTTACTACTCCGGAGCATCCCTGACGGTCAGTGCGCTGATGCTGTTTATGCGGCGCATGCTGCGCACCGATCAGCTGATGCCCAGAGTGGATCGCCTGCTAATCGGGCTGGTTGTGCTTTTTGCCCTCACCCCACTGGCCTATGCCCTGGCCTTGCCGATGCTCGCGCGCGGGGCAATCCTGCTGTACCTGAGCAACGTGCTGGTGATTCTTGCGGTGGTGGTGGCCTGCGCCATCAAGCGCCAGCGCAGCGCCTATTTCTTTCTCGCCGCCTTTGCCCTGCTGATGCTCGGGGGCGCAATGACCACCCTGCGGGCCATGGGCATCGTCCCCACCAATGCCTTTACCGTGGATGGTATTCAGCTCGGCTCGGCGCTGGAAATGCTCCTGCTGGCCTTCGCCCTGGCCGACCGCTTCAACGTCATGCGCCGCGACAAGGCCAGGGTGCAGGAACAGCTACTGCACGCGCAGCAACAACTGGTGGACACCTTGAAAAGCTCCGAACGCGAGCTGGAACAACGGGTAGCGCAGCGCACCGATGAATTGCAGCTGCTCAACAGCAAGCTGGAAACTCTGAGCCTTACCGACAGCCTGACCGGTATCGCCAACCGCCGTCATTTCGACAGCATCCTGCAACAGGAATGGCAGCGCGCCGTGCGTCAGGGGCAGCCCTTGGCCCTGGCCATACTCGATGTGGACTGGTTCAAACGCTACAACGACCACTACGGCCACCCGGCCGGTGACGCCTGCCTGCGGCAAATTGCACAAACCCTGGCCGCCACGGTCTGCCGCGCCAGTGACCGAGTGGCGCGCTACGGCGGTGAAGAGTTTGTGTTTATTGCCCCCATGACCGATGCCCAGAGCGCACTGGAGATTGCCGACCGAGTGATCCAGGCAATTGCCGCGCTGGCCTTGCCACACAGCGAGACACCCAGCGGCTACGTGAGCGTCAGCATGGGCGTAGCGGCCGTGATCCCCAGTGCCGAGCACACCGCCAGCATGCTCCTGCAACAGGCAGATGCTGCGCTCTACCAGGCCAAGACCCAGGGCCGTAACCGCGCAGTGCTGACAGAAGATGCCAGCAAGGCGCGGTCTAATATCCCGAGCCAGACGCCCGACTAGACAGCTCATGCACCTGGCAGTAGCTTCTCGCCAAAGGTCACTTTGAGAAACGCCCCCCTCTTCCGGCCACCCACATGCAGACTCGCAAAAACCTCCTAAGCCTCGTACTGCTGATAGCCCCGATTGCGGTGCTGGCAGCCGAGCCGATCCTCACCGCCAGCACCGAAACGCACAGCCCGGATGAGCGCATACCCGCCCAGGAAATCGTCGAGGCCATGCTGCAAGCAGCGCAACCGGACGACCTCGAAAGCCTGGCCAGCTGCGCCACCGAGCAGGGGCTGACAGCGACGCAGACCCGCTCACTGTTTAGCAGCGTGGCACTCCCCCGTCTGAACGCAACAGAGCGCGTTCACTTCCTGCGCCCGGCGTTACAGCCCTACTGCTTCACCTTCTATGGCGCTCACCTGTTCCGTTACTGGCTGATCGCCGAACACGAGCAGGCCGGCGCAAAGCACTACACCATACTCTGGAGCGGCATCGGTGACGCCTTCGAAGTCTTGCCAGCTATCACTTATGGCCAGTACGCCATCCGTGAAACGAACTGCACGGCAACGGCTTGCCGCACCCGCGAGTTGCACTTCAACGGCCAGGCCTACAGCGACGCCCACTGCACCCGCACAGTGTTTGATAAGAGCGGTAAGGAAATCACCCGTGACGAACCCTGCTTATGAAGCCCTCACCCACTCCTGGCAACGCACCTGGAGCCAGCTCGGCCTGCACGCACCGGATGGCCTGTTTGAACGACTGTTGGCTGCATATAACGAGCCGCACCGCCGCTACCACACGCAGCAACACCTGGCGGAATCCCTCGCACATTTAACCGCAACCTACAGCTTGGCCAACGAACCCGGCGAGGTCGAACTCGCCTTGTGGTTTCACGATGCAATCTACGCCCTGCGCGGCGCCGACAATGAACAACGCAGCGCCGACTGGGCGGTCAAAGAACTTGCAGCATGCGGCGCCACTGCCGCCACACAGGCGCGCGTTCACGCCCTGATCATGGCGACCTGCCATAACGCATTACCCAGCGACCCTGATCAACAACTGTTGGTGGATATCGACCTGGCCATATTGGGCGCCGCCCCCGCACGCTTCAGCGAATACGACCGACAAGTGCGCGAGGAATACAGCTGGGTACCCGGCCTGCTCTACCGCATCAAACGCAAAGCTGTGCTCAAACACTTTTTACGCCGTGAGCGTCTCTACAACACAGACCACTTTCAGGAACGCTACGAGGATCAGGCCAGAATCAATCTAAAGACCGCAATTGGATAAATACTGATGGGCCTAGCCAAATCCCGCCCCGCTCACCGCCTTTGATCCCAAGCATCTGAAAGTATGTGAAAAATTTCAAACCGGGGGTTCGCCAAACGCACTTCAGCTGTTATCATGCGCACCGCCACGGGAAGATGCCGGAGTGGCCGAACGGGACGGATTCGAAATCCGTTGTATCAGCGATGGTACCTAGGGTTCAAATCCCTATCTTCCCGCCATATAGCAGTACCTAAACCCCTGATTTCCCTAGCGAAGTCAGGGGTTTTTCGTTTCTGGCATTCGGCCACTGTCGAAAAAGTGTCGAAGCCACTCAACATTGCAAGGGGAAAGGGATGATCCTGAAGCTATTCAAACCCAGCTGGCGAAAAGTGCTGATCACCGTCTGCCTTTACGGGATGGTTGGCCTTAGCAGTGATTTAGATAAGGCTGCCCGCAAGGTTGCCCGTGATGAACTGGCAGCAACCGCTTTAGGCCAACGCTATTCAGAAGAAATTGAGCGCATCTATAAAAATGTGCGCTGCGAAGCACACGAACAGGTTGCGCTTGCAGGTCAGCGGGTTGTGGAGGAGATGCGAGATCAAAATCTAGCGGACACGCTTGAGTTTAAAGCCTCGTTTATCTCTGGGCTGATCACGACCACATTGCTTGTTTTCTGCTACCTGCTCGCCTGCATAGCCTGCACTGGCGCGGTGATTCGCCTGCGAGAGAAACCCGAATCCATTTAGGTCGTGTGCTACTAAGCGCTTGCAGCCATTGCTATCTCGACTCCCGTTACGGGCCCAAGTCTGACCGCATCCTGCAGGTGATCCGGTGACAGGTGTGCATAGCGCATTGTCATGGCCAGCGACGTGTGGCCGAGGATCTTCTGCAGCGTCAGGATGTTTCCGCCGTTCATGATGAAGTGCGATGCGAAGGTATGGCGCAGCACGTGGGATGACTGCCCGGCAGGCAGTACCAGGCCTGATGCCTTCAAGGTCTTATCGAAGCTGTTAAGGCAATTGGAAAACAGCCCGTGAGCGGTGAAATGCGCGTTTAGCTGGTGCTCCAGCTCTGCACTGATTGGGATGGACCGAGCACGCTTTGATTTGGTGTTCACAAAGGTCACTGCGCCATTGCGGACCCGCTGCGGCACCAAACCCTGAGCCTCGCTCCAGCGTGAACCGGTTGCCAGGCAGATCAGCGCCACCATATGCACATGCGGCGTTTTACAGCGCTTCCTGATGGCTTCAAACAGCGTGGTGATCTGCTCATCATTTAGATACGTCAGCTCACGCTCCTGCAGCTTGAGTGGCTTAACGCGGATTAGCGGATTTGGGTAGTCGATCTCGCCTTGCTGCAGCAGCTCGTTAAACACCGCACGCAGATAACCCAGGCGGTTATTCAACGTCTTGCCATTGGCACCACTGGCCAACTGCTGCGCCCGGTACTCGGTGTAATGATGGGCACTGAAAGCGATCGCCACCGGATCTCCGAGATCCGCCACCAGCTGCACTAACAGCTTTCTGCGGTTCTCACCGTCCGCCAACGCATACCCATGCAGCAATGCCCATCGCGCCACCAGCTCGCTAAGCCGGCGTTTATCTTTCGGCTTTAGGTTCCAGTCCGGGTTTTGCGCCAAGCGCTCCCGCACCATCGCCTCAAACCGCACGGCCTCCGCTTTGGTCTTAAACCGCCGCCGAAAGCGTTTGCCCTTCACAGGCTCTACATCCGCCAACCAACGACCGTCTTCTTGCTTTTCAATACTCATAAACCCTCCTCATAAAGAGGGTTTATCAAGCATAAGCTCTATAAAATCAAAATAAACACAACAAAGTGCACTAGTGTGCAGATAGAACTCTACTTATTGATTTTTATTAGTCGATGAAAAACGATAGCAAGGTTACTGTTGAGGTAATAAATTGTAAGACTAGAGCTACACAAAGAGAGATGACTAAACCACTCCGAGCATGCGGCGAGAAGAACGCATCCTGAATAGGTAGGAATACAAACTCCACAAGGTCGTCAACGAATCTAATTGTTTTTGAAGTTTCTATGGGCGCGGCTAACTCAGTGCCGCAGAGCCATTGCATGTCTCTGAGTTTTCTGTAAAGCGTCCGGTCGCTTAATTCATATTTCCCGGATTTATTAATTATCCAATATGTTATTTCTTTTATTATTTTTATAAGTATAGGGATTTGAAATATAAAAACAACAGCTATAAGCGTGCAGAGCATGAGTAGCTCTTGTGTGAAAGTTATAAATGTTTCCCAGATTTCTGAGAGGTTTAGAAATAGATAATTTTTATCTACTTCAATTGTTACTAATAGACTTGCGAGAATTGCGAGTGTAACTGCCATTAGTGCTACAAGGCGGTCGCTTTTAGGTACTTTGAAGAAAGTCTGTACTAGGTTCCAATCGCCATTGCCGGCTAGGTTCTGCACTTCCTTCCAATTTGCCCACTCGCGCTGGATGTCTTTGCTTAGCTGCGACAGATCACCCTGTGTACATTGATATTTTTCGGTTAGCCAAATTATTTTATGCCGTGATATTTCTGCTATAACGTTGTGTTCTGCTGATACAAAGTCTTCAGGAAGCGGAACTACTTTTTTTGCTTTTTCAATAGCGCTTTTAGTTGCTATGTGAATTCCCATGGGTACTAATAGTAATTGTGAAAATAGTAGGGTAAGTGATGCCTTGTTGTATTCGTATGTGTTTTGATCTAGATATCTAGTGATAAAAATTAAGCTGGTGAATGTTGTGATTATGTGGCCTATGATGTAATAAAAAAACCTGTCGCTACGGACTGATTTTAGGGAGGTGCTATAAAAAATATCTGTGTACTCTTTGGTTGTGGTTATTATTTTCTGTAGAGTAATTTGTTGGCTTTTGTAAGTCGCATGGATGTTCACCGATTTACCTCTAAAAGGACTGCGTGTAATCTAATGTGGGAATTTTGTGCTGTATGAATGCCACGGATTTAGTTTTTTACATTATCGCTTTTTGAGTTTTTTCGAACTATCGCCCGAATATACATGTTTTGAATCTGGAATCGGTACGTTCCACCGGCTTTTGATTCAACTCTAGCAAGTGTGTGGTCGCCCAGGCCCCATATAATGTGCGCGTCGGTTAGCTCGCATTTTTCGTTGATTTCAATTGGAAAGTTTTTGATTTCGCAAAAGTCTTTAGTGAGCATAAGGCTTGTCGCAGTGTAGTTGCCTAGGCTGAGCATGTTTATAAATTTACTCGGGAAGCTTGTTAATACGCCGCCGTAGAAAAGTATTACTGCGGAGAAAATAATGCATGCATAGAGCAGGTAACGAATGCCGCCAAGAACCGCAATGCATGAAACTGAAATTACTAGAGAGATTAATATTGTACCGATTAGGGTTACTGCTAGCTGAGCTACGTCACCATCTATATTAAGTATTACTTCTTTGGTGACTTGAAGTATGGTTATCATCGAAAAATTTGACATGAATACTGCGGTGAGCAATGTAAAAAATAAAGCCAATATACTGCTGGGCTGGAACTCTAAGCTATGGCTCGATATTGCGCAAAAAATTACACTTACAAATAAAGGTATGATGAAAAATAATTGTATGTACTGCTCGGTAAATTGAAATATTGCCAGCCAATTTAAAATAGCACCAAATAGTATTGGATAGAATATGAGAATTCTGTAAGCGAAAAACATCTGAGTTTTGTCTTCGCTTTCGTCAGGATTTATGAAGTGTATTCTTAGCTTCTTTTTACTCTTTTCATGAGAAAGCAAAATGGTCTTGTATATGAATCCTGGCGCTGCCAATGCTGAAGCTATTGAAAGAATTAAAAGCGCGCCGATTACAAATGCAAATATCAGTAGGGAGCTAAACTGCAAAATATCAAAGCTTGGATAAAATCCTTGCGTCACAAAATACGAAAGAAATATAGAAAGCCCTATGATTGGCGGAGCTATTGTTAAAATCTCTTTAAGATGTTTTAGGGCGAAGGCCTCGAATTTGGCAATTGCTTTATCAATCGCGTCTTCTTCGATATTTGTATTGTTGCTCAAGTTTTCTTCCTTGAAATTTATTCGCAGTATTTATGAATGCTTTCTTGTGATTTTTCCGTAGGCGCAGTGGTGTGTTGCTGCATCCAGAATCGGCATTGTGGGCTGGTTATTCGTTGTTCTTTTGCGGCTTGGGCCTGGGCTTCGGCTTGTTCGCGTTGGAGTTTGGCTTGGTTCTGTTTGAACTGCTCGAACATCTGCGCGCTCGCGTCAACCTGGGGTCGTGCGGGAGGGTTTTGGAAGGCTTCGCCCATCTGCCGGAGTGCAGAGTTAACCTGGCGGATCTGCTGCTCTTCGTAGACCTTGTAGATCAGGGCGCAGGTAATGAGGATTGCCATAAAGCCCAGCCATAACCCGACAGCAATGCTGCCTACCAGCATCCATGGGTTAACGGTGATGAAAAGTTCGCGGCGTCTGGTTCTGTATGGCATGGGGCTTCCTTGCTGCTTGCTGTCCTTGGCTTTACCGGAGCTTACCGCATCAGCTGCGGGGAATGTAGCCAAACGCCATTACGTTCTATTAAGGCTATTTTCATCCTGTTACCCTCGGCGTCCGTATTGAAGAATGGAGTCTGGTATGCCCGCGGTGATTGCAGAGAACGACGTTTCCCAATGGGCGGACCAGACAGGCGTTGTCTACCACTTCCCTAAGCGCTATCAAGCGATCCTCACACCTGGCACCCAGGTGATCTACTACAAAGGCAAGCTGCTGGATAAAGCCTTTGCTGACTCTCGGCTTAGCCCAAGCCCGCATTACTTTGGTGTAGCGACGATCGAGCAGGTGCACGCGGATGAAGCCAGCTCGAAGGGTGATCTGTATGCGTTTTTGAGCGACTACAGAGCCTTTGCAGAACCGGTGCTGGCTAAGGAAGGCGATGATTACCTAGAGGTGATACCCGACTCTAAGGCGAGCAACTACTGGCGCAGTGGTGTGCGGCCAATCGACGGTGCCACCTATCAACGGATTGTGAACAAGGCACGGCTTAAACCGTTTGAGGTCAGAGAGGCTGAGCCACTGCCTAGCCTGGATGAGTTTGAGTCCAGGGAAGAAGGCCACCCCTCCAAGGTCTACAGCACCCGCTATGAGCGCGACCCGAAGCTACGCCAGCAAGCGATCGCCATTCATGGGCTGACCTGCAAGGGCTGTGGCTTTAACTTTGAGAAAACCTATGGTGAATACGCCAAGGGGATTATTCATATTCACCATATTGTGCCGCTTTCCGAGTATCAGGGCAGTCGGGTAGTCGATCCGGAAAAGGATCTAGTGCCGCTTTGCCCTAACTGTCACTCTGTCGTTCATAGAAAAAAATCCACTACATTACCCATAGAAACTCTACGGTCAATGTTGCGTATGTTTATTTCGTAAACATTAGGTGTGTAAATAATTTACTGTTTTTTGTAGTCCTTATTCTGGATCCACTGCGTCGTGATTTTAGAATGATTTTACTTTTAACCGCGTTTAAATTTTAAGCATGCTGGACTTGAATCTGTCAGCGACTATAGATATTGATTTTAATACGTCGCTGTGTTGCTCCTGTTTTTCGCTGGGTATTATCTTGATTTGTTCGGATAGCGTTGTGTAATAGGAAGAAGCACTCTTACTCTCTTCTTGTGCTTTGGCAATTGGTTTGAGGTTTTGCAATATCGTATCTATTTCACTATTTTGTATTACTTCTAAAGCGACAAGATTGAGCGAATAAATTGCCAGAAGTTCCGCATTCAACTCTTCACTCCGCGCTTGCTTTAATGTGCTCAAGAGCAAAGATTTAATTTTCTTTCTTTGTTCTCCACTGGAAACTGCATATATATCAAACATAAAGCTTTGGATAGTGTTGATTTTTGTCGGCGTGCTTAGGTTTTTTATTTTTTCAATCAATTTAGTTATTAGGTCAATATTGATATTTATTTTGATTTTCTTGTTTTGAGTGTTAAGTATTTTGATCGTATTGGTTAGAAGTCGCGGATCGCTTACTAAAGCTTTATTTTGAGAATCAATTAAATTTGTTATTTGTTTTTCAAATAGCTGTAGTAGCTGGTCTTTTGTAAATGTGTCATTGTTTCTTATAAATTGATGAACGATGAAGTCGTTTATTCCGTGAGTGAGCCTTTGCCACGATTCAGAGTCTAGCGAAGCCAATAGTTGCTCGTAAAATGTAGGCAACCATGCTTTATCTAGCTTGGTGTAGGCTAGTAACAATATAGCGTTCAGCCATACATTGGTGCATTTAGAGTTGTACTCGGATTTATTTTTCCCTGTAAGGGTTTTCAATATGTTTGAATTTGTTGTTTGTATATATGAAATAACTTCGTCTGATAGCGTTATTTTTATATCTTTGTTTTCAAGTATTTCTGAGAGCAAAAGTTTTAATTTGCTGTTGTCAAACGAGCTAATTAGCGCATAAGTAGTTTCAATTGTTAGCGGTATTGTGTTATTTACGGCGGATCGTCTTAAGATTGCTTCCGAGGCTAGTCTAAGTGTCTTTTTGGAAATTGAACCTGTTAAAATTGCGACTTTATTGTGCAGAATAAACTTTATAAGATGCTCTAGCCTTGAATGTATTGCTTCAATGTTGTTTGAAAAAACTATTGATCCTTTTTTGATTGATCGTGTTTCTTGCATTAGTTCAAAATAAAGAGAGCTTATATTGTAGTGCTGCTCAAGCATTAGAGTGTTTTCTGCGTCTAACCCTTGATACAAAGCGCGCTGTTCGCTAATTATGCTGGTTGGGAATTTGGATATTAAGCTACTTATATCATCACTTTCCTCAAGGCGCTCACTGTTCGCTATTGTGTTGATTTTTTCGAAATTACCCCAGCCAATATCACCAAAACAAGAGTGTTTTTTGTTGTAGGCGGAAAGTGCTGACATGGGGAAATTGCTTTTTGAGAAATAACTTATTGTTGTATTTTGATATATCTCTCTAGCTATATCTGGACGCATTACAAAGTAATAGTCAAAAGCTTTTGCGAAAGCTTTATCTGTATCGCTATCACTATAATCACTTGCACTTGCTGCAAGGCGCTCTTCAATTTTTTCGTAATTATATGTTGAGTAGTCATTAATTATATTGAACGCGTATTTGTTGCGTATCCGAATGAAGCGCTCTCCTTTCGGAAGTATGTGTATTTCTGGTATTGATGTTGATCTGACAAGATTTAATATATTTCGTCTGATTTCCCTGTATTGCGCTCTATCGATGTCTTTTTCGTTTTCTCTTAGGCTGTATGCAATACAGTTTAATGCTGGGTCATATCTTAGGGTTTCTAGTGACTCTAAAGAAAGTTTTTTCCTTAGTAGGGAAACTAGCTTTTGTGGAAGAATAATGTTCCAACCGTCGATTTCTCCAGATACATCTTTAAGTATTGATGCTATAGACTGGGTCTCTCGTGTGGGCTTAACAATCTCTTCAAGTATTCGCGCTACTGAAGAAGTTGTCTTGGATAGATTGTCATATTTTTTTTCCTGTGGGGTTGAGAGTATTGGGAATACACCTTTACCTCTAAGGTAGTTATCTTCTGATAGCGTTAGCTTGTCGTCTGTCAATATAGTGAATGCAGGTGGGGCTTCGTTAGTTCTATTTCTTATCCATGTCAGTATTTGATTCAGGTTGTAGTCGCTTATGCTGTAGCCAATGAATAGGACGACATTTGTTGAGAATAGACTTTTTACGAAGTTTTCAATGAGTGGAAAATTATCGCTGTAAGACAGATAGTCAGATTCTTTGAATACAATGTTTCGATGTGTAAGGTCGCCATGCATTTTGACAAGTAAGTTTGATGATGGTGATGAGGCGAGTTGGTGGTCGGTGGCAGCAGGGAAGTAAAAGTCGCCTCTTTTACTTATCGCGCTTTCCAGTAAGTCGTCCCAGTTTGTAGTAATAATATGTTGTGGATTTAAATCTAGTATTAGTTCGTGTAATTTATTGTGTGTCGCGCTTTTTGGAAAAGACTCAGATATTTTTTCGAAATATGCGTTTCTACCATATTGTATATAGTAGTGCTCTGCTGTTCTTAAGAAACTCTCATTTCTTTTTATGTCTAGAGAATCTTTTAAACGTTCAATCAAATCGCTCCATGAAGGCATGTTTGAGTCGTAGGAGGCGGCTGAGCCAACAAATACTGAAAGCTTTTTCCTTTCTATCGCCTGCCTGATTATTCTCAAATATTCTTTATTCTTTGAGTCCATATCTCTTCCTTGTTATTTGAGCTTTACATTCAGTATTTACTGCTATTTATGTCGCCGTCCTTGGGTCCTTACGGGCGTGCCAGCGCCTAGCCACTTCCTTTGTGATCGCTATCCCGCGTGAGGTTTGCTCAAGTTTGAATGTGCTTCTTCGTAGTCGGGACTTGTCTGCCCACATTCAGGTGCGATTTTCCCGCTAACAATCCAAAGAGCGAATTGTGGATAGATCCCACAAATTGCCTCTATCTCTTCTTCTTTGATTTCTCGATTTTTTGCAGGGTTTTTCAGGTTATTCCAGGTATAGCGGCTTATACCTGTCATCTCTTCCAGCTTTGGAAGCTTGATGCCTGACCAGCGAATGATGGTTATTACCCGTTCTTTAATCATAACTAATCGATCTAATCCAGCACTATCCAATATGGATCTAGTCAAATATGATCATTTCAGCTTTATCCAAATCGGATAGCGCTGTTACTGATCGAATATGACTGAATAGTGCAGGAATGTGCATGGAAGTGGAAGAACTCAACGCCAGCCAGTTCGTGAACTGCCCACCGCTAATGCCGTGGCGTCAGTTCGCCAACTGGATACATATGGAAAGCGAACAAGAGACTGTTCGCGGGTGGATCGATAAAGGCTACCTGCCAACCGTGCGCATGGGCCGCCACCGCATGGTGAACGTGGCCTTGGTGGTGAAGAACCTCCTTGAACAGGAGGACTTCTGATGGAGCGCCTGCTCGACCTTATCTACCTGTGCCTTGGGCTGCTCGGCCTGGCCACTGTGGCGCTGTGGGGTGCAAACCACTGCAACGCCAACCCCGAAGCCAACACCTCATTCGCTGACAGCACGTACTGCGGTACGGCGGATCTGTTGGCGTCCATCACCGTTTGGGTGGTAAGCCATGTAGCGGAGGCCAGCCATGAATGACCCTCTGATTCTCGGCGGCACTGTTTACGCTGCGCTGGCCTTCCTCTACGGCCTGGCTTCGCCCTTTATGAGTGACAAGGGCTACTCACCGTTTGTGAGTACAGCCGTGGGCATGTTCTACGGCTCGGTGCTGTCGATCCCCGGTTGCGTTGTCGGTGTGCTGATGGGCGCATGGCTGCGGTTTTTGATGGAGGGCGTGTGATGTACGCACAAACCCTCCTGCCGCTCGCTGTGGTGGCTGCGTGCTTCGGCTTCTTCTATGCCGTGCTGGGCAACCAACAACCACGCCTGACGCTTGGCTATGTGGTGCAGTCGTTCTCTGTGTCCATCGTCGGCTTTGCACTGCCTGTGCTGCTGATCGGCCTGTCGGTGGATCTGCTCGGTTGGTTCGTCTTCGAGTTCCTGCCCACGTGGGCAGTGATCGTTGGGGAGGGCTGAGCATGGCCGGCTTGAATCTGCTGATCGCCTCGGGTTTGTTGCTGCTCATCTGCGCGCTGATCCCGCTTTCCCTTAAGCACGATTGTCCCAACGTGCCTGCATTGCCTGGCGATTGGTTGGATGAAAGCGTGCGCGCCTTCTGCACGGCCCAAGGTCAAGCCCACCGCATCGGCACCGCCGAGAAATACCAAGCGGAGGGCATGTGATGCGCCTGCCTGTCCCCCTGCCCTATTTGATCTTCCTGATCGAACAGCTTTTGAGCGGCCGCCACGTATGCGCCCAGCACAAAGCCGCCCCCGTGCTAGGCGGTTTCTTCGCGCTGTGCCTTGTGTCCGTCACCCCACTGTCGGGCGGCCGCTCCTTTTACACCTGCAGCAAACCTCACCGCCTGCGGAGGTACTTCTATGACACCTACTTACCGCGGCTTGAAAGTGCGCATCAAGCCGGGCTGCTCGCTGAAGGAACGTTTCCCCGAGCTGAGCCAGCCCGAACCACCCGTCAGAGGCCATGGCCCGAACTGCATACAGCCGCGGCTGTACCAGACAGCGGACGGCAAATGGCACGTCGAACCCGTCATTTGCCGCTGTGCCATGCGCCAGAGCAACAACCGGGATTACTGGCAGCTGGCCGAAACCCGCGGCAAGCCCACGCCCTTTGTGCCGTTGCACCGGCCTGGTGTGCTCGATGAACAAACCGAACTCTTTTGACCTGCACAGCAACACGCTGCACCGCATAGCCGAGGTAACCGCCATGACCACCGCCATACCGCCACGCCAGGCCGATTTGGAAGACAAAGACCGGCGCTTTTACGTCAGCGCTCCCGGCTCTGTGCACCTGGCCTTGCAGACCGAAGCCCATCAACGCGGAACGGACCTGTGGACGCTGGGTGGCGCCGTACTGAGCCAGTGGGTGCGCCTGGGCTGTCCTGACCAGCTGTCAGCCAACACCGGTTCCTTTGCCTCCACCCCGTCGCCGTCACCTTCGGTCGCGAACCAAAAGGAGCCTGCTGCAGCAGAGGGGCAAGGCTGAAAAGCGCCGAAGGCGCGTGCCTTGAGCCTCTGAGGCAGCGGGCTACGGTTCGCATCAAGACCGGAGGGGATGGCAGAGGGGTGGTGCAAAGCAGCCTCCACCCTTGAACCCGAACCCGAGGGAGCAACAGACCAGGCAACACCGAATTACCAGACCCGGCACTAACCGGCCGGACACAGCAAGGCAAAACGCCAAAACCACGAAAGGGGAAACACCATGCAATTCGAACTCACCGCCCTGTGCCTCAACGTTAAAAAAGTCACCGTCGAAGGCCGCACCTACTGCTCCGCGATCATCGCCCGCGAACCTCAAACCGAGGCCGAGCTGCAACAGAACCGCGGCTACCTGGTGCAGAAAGTCACCGCCGAAGTCGCCGTGTTTGACCAGACCAAAGACCTCGACAAACCCACCGTACGCAAATTCCTTTGCACCCTCGTCAGCGCTGCAGGCGGCAAAAGCCAACCGCATTTGCTGGGCGTGGTGCCGTCAGCCAACAACACCAAAGCGGCTTAAGGCTGACACATGAATTTCATTGCCTGTGATGGGGCTTGGTCGGCAGGTGCATCAGGTGAACTCCTGTGCACCGGCACCCTGGTTTCCATCCCAGGCGAGGAAATGCAGAACCTTTCCGGCTCTGCACTCACTTGGGATCAGGTCAGCGAACTGCAGGGCGAAGCCATCATTTTGTTCGCCACGGTGTTCGGCTTCCTGGTTCTGAAAAAAGCCCTGAAATAGAGAGGTAACACCCATGAAACGCAACCTGCAAAACCTGAAACGCTCCCTCGGTGTCGTCGCTGCTGCTGGCGTGCTGAGCATCCAACAGGCCTATGCCGCTGTACCGCCTGAAGCCACTGGCGCACTCACTACTGCCGGTACTGACGTTGGCACCATCGGCTGGGCGGTATTCGCCGTGATCATCGCAGCCATGGCCTTCAAGTACATGCGCCGCGCGCTGTAACCGCCCCTCTGCACCTACCAGTGCCGTAGCAACCAAACCCCGCTCCGGCGGGGTTTTCTCTTCTGGATAACGCCATGAGCCATGAACTTTACGTCCTGATCCTCACCACCCTGGCGTTTTATCTCGTGTTCTTTGGGCGGGTGTGATGATGGGTATTTCGCAGTTCGTATTACGGACCATGGTTGCACTTAGTTTGCTGGGCTGCTCGCAGTTTGTGTCCGCGTCGTATCTCTGGAGATTCCCAGGAAACACTGCTGAATACGCCTCACCGACTAGTGGCTGTCATACCGAATTCGGCTCTGACTCAAGGGCTTTCCGGGTGTCGGAAACTGAATTTAAGTGTCAGTCCTGGTGGGCTGCCGGTCCTTGGTGGTATGACCGTTCAACTATCTACAGAGTCGGGGGCGTGTGTGAGGGTGTCTATGATTCTCAAACGGGTGAATGCGAAGCTCCTGAGCCTGACAAATGCGAACCGACTATAGGTGTCGAAGTTGAACACCGTCACCGCGCTGGTGAGTTCACCGGGGCTGGTGTCATCGCTGGTCGTGTTGATCCCCCCGGCTCTGTATGCCGTGATGAGTGCCAATATGCCTTTTCCGGCTCTGCACCGTCTCGGGCATACCGTTTTGAAAACGGCGACCCGATTGGCGTCTTTCTAGCATTCAAATACAAGGGTAACGGTGTCTCTTGTACTGGCAATGAATCCGAATTTGCTCAGCCTTCGGACGGCACACCAGTTGTTGAAACACAGTCTGAATGCACCACCAAAATTACCGATGCTGAAGGTCGCCAGCGCTACGACTGCCAAGCCACTGAGCTGAATATCGACCCCGGCAACATGGATTGCAGCCTAGGCACCGTGGGCGGTGAGCTGCGATGCATCCCCAAGCCACCGTCGCCGAAAATGACCGATAAAAAGGTCAATCAAGAAATTGTAGAGAAGACCAATCCTGACGGTTCTAAAGACACCACCACAACTACGACCACCACCACGACTCAATGCACCGGTGCCAAATCCTGCACGACCACGACTACTACCAACGTCAGTAACAACCACACCAAAGCCGATGGCACCCCAGGAGGTGAAAGCAACACCTGCACCGGCCCAGGCTGCAAGGATGCCGACGGCAAGACCCAGGAAGAGCGCGAAGAGGAAGAAGAGAAAAGCGAAAGCAAGGTCACGGGTGGGCAAACCTGTGAAGCCGCCCCGACCTGTGAGGGCGATGCCGTGCAGTGCGCCATCCTCAAACAGCAATACGAAGCCCGCTGCGACTTCGAAGAGTCGGAAGACTTTGAAAGCAACAAAGCCGATATCGAAGGTTTGTTCGAAGGCCAGGGCGACAAATTCAAACTCGATGAAGGCAGTGGCCAGATCGATGTGCCGTCCTTCATCAACCAAGGCACGCGCTTTCTGCCGTCCACCTGTCCGGCTGATCAATCCTTCTCACTCACCACTGGGGGCGGTCGTTCCTTCGCACTCAGCTTTGAACCCCTGTGCCGCGCCGCCTCCGATCTGAGTGGCCTATTTGTCGCCATCACCGGGATTTTCTGCGCGCTCTATGTGGGCCGTTCGGTAGGGGGTCAATAAATGCATTACTTCTTCATTGTGCAGATGCTGATTATCGCCCTCGGACCTCTGGTCAAGATGGTCATGCGCGCTATTGGCTTTGGCTTTGTCACCTACATGGGTTTCAACCTCGTGATTGGTGAAGCGCAAAACTACGTGATCGGCCAGATGGGTGCATCCGGACCCATCATCCAAAACATCCTTGGCCTCGCCAAATTCGATGTGTGCGTGAACATGTACTTCGCCGCCATCGCCACGCGCTTCCTGCTCGCCGGGATAGACAAAGCCACCGACCGTAAACGCAACCAAGTCTGGCGCAAGCCAGGCGGCACCTCGATTGAGGCATAAGGAGACTTCCCATGCTCTACATCCGCACGGGTAAGCCCGGCCACGGCAAAACCCTCAACACCATCCGCGAAGTGGATCAGAAGGCCCATGCAGAGGGCCGCACGGTGTACTACCACAACATCAACGGCCTCAAACCTGAGCAGCTACAGGCCGCGTGGTTTTCCTTTGAAGATCCGGAGAAATGGTTCGAGCTACCCGCCGACTCCATCATCGTGGTGGATGAGGCCCAGGGCTGGTTTGGTGCGCGGGATCCGCGAGCACGGCCGCCGGAACACATCAGCCGTTTTGAAACCATGCGCCACAATGGCCACGAAGTGCATCTGGTCACACAGGACCCGCGCTATATCGACGTGCACCTACGCCGCCTATGTAATGGCCATATCCACTACTGGCGCGTCTTCAAATCCCAGCAGCTGCTGCGCTTTGAATCCGAAGCGGTGATTGAAAAGGTCGAAACTAAAACCAGCTTCAAGGATGCCGACAAAAAGTCGCTTCGCCTGGATAAGAAATACTTCGCCGTCTACACCAGCAGCAACGCCCAGCACCACTTTCAGACCAAGCTGCCAACCAAATTCATCTTGGCCATGCTTGTGATTGTCGTTGCCGGGGTAATGGTCTATCGCGTCTACGAACGCTACGCCGCCGAACAGCAGAAAGCTGCTCAGGCCGACAGCTCAGCCCCCAGCCCCGGCATGGTCGAACAGGTCAAATCCACCGTCGGGGCCTTTATCAAACCTACCGGCCAGCCCGGTGAGCAAAACAGCCAAATAAGCCCTGCGCAGTACCTCGATCAACGTGCACCGCGCATTCCGCAGATTCCCGCATCAGCGCCCATCTACGACCAGCTCACGCAGCCAGTGGCCCACCCGCGGCTCTACTGCATGTCCAGCACCGACCCCAACACCTACGCCCGCGAGTTCAGCCGCATGGCCAGTGCTGTGGTCAACGGTAAGCCCACGGTGTGCCAGTGCTACACGCAGCAAGGCACCCGTGTTAGCACCGATTTCGCCTTCTGCAGCAACGTGGTCGAGAACGGCTACTTCGACCCGAGTATTCCGGATCGATCACAGCAGCACACTCAACAGCAGCAACCTCCGCAACAACCCACCCAGCAGCCTCAACAGCCGCTTGGCACAACCGAGCCAAGGCCCACCGTCACCGTGGTGCAGTACGAGAAAGGCAGGTTCCTGTGGTGAGCATTCAACCAGCCTGGCGCTTTTGGGCGCATGCGCGAGGTACGAGCGCAGCGCCACAAGCGCCAGGCCAGACGACCCTGTAGCACGTCTTTAAACAATTCCTTTGGCAGCACATAACAGCACAGACGGACATAGAAGAATGAAACCAGCACGCGATCTGATCCGGATTCACTTCGACGAAACAGGTAACTTCAATGAATCACCGACCGGTCGCTATTTCTTGGACCAAGGCAACGGTGCTTTTATCGACATGACCCGAATTAACATCCTCGGTTGTCATGTCGATACGGTTCGTCAGCTCTACCGCGGTGTAATCCGTCCGGAGATCTTCGCCCTGTTCGAAGGCACGGAGCTGGTTAGCTTTGCTGGTAAGCAATGGGCACCAGGTAGGGTCGGACGTGATTCGGGTTATCAATACAAGCTGCAGAATGCGGATCTAGGCTTGATCCTGCTGATTAAGAACTACAACGTCAAAGCCGACTCACCAGGCCCACACCTCAAGATCGAAGTCAGTCCCCACCTGATCGAGCAGCATTCGCCGACACAGCTACAGCAGATCCTCGATGAACTTGCAGGCCAGGTACTGGCTGCCCTTGAAATCAGCCAGTGTGCTGTTCACTTGGCAGTCGATTTCCAAGGCTGGACACCACCTGCAGACCTTGTGCCTCGTATGCGCTGCAAGTCCCGTAACGTCCGCGAGTTCGACGGTATAGGCAGCATCATCTTCGATGAAATGGCCGCTACCTACAGCCGTGGCCAGTCCTTCCTGTTCGGCTCTGCAGCAGCCCTACAGTGCGCGATCTACAACAAAACCAAGCAAGCCAAAGCCGTTGATAAGCTCGACTATTGGGAAAACCGCTGGCGTGATGGCGACAACCCCTTCTAGGATGAACCCGGAAACTATGACCCGAAACTGGATGTGTACCGGGTCGAATTTCGCTTCCATCACTCGGTGGTCGAGCAGTTCGCCCAGGGATCCCACAGCAGCAGTGGCGAGATCCTCAACTCATGCTGCTACGCAGAGTTGGCCACTCACCTGCAGGGCCTTTTTGAGTACGGTCTAGATACCTTCAAGCTCCTGCACCGTGTTGCCTACACAGATCCGCTGTGGACCATCCTACGCAGCGAAACCCGCTTCCTAGCCCCTGTTGATCGCTTCGTTTACCGCCGCTACTACAAAACGGCCAGGGGATTCTCGGGAAAGAACATAGAGCTGATGCTAGGCAACGCCATCACGCTCTTTGCCCGTAATCGCATGGACTTCGCGTCCTGCTGGGCAGCCCTCAAGTCGTTGCCAGTGTTCCACCTGGTGGAGGAGTACTACCGCGAGAAAGGCAGGTCACAGACCTGGCTCAAGAAACACCTAGCGAAAAAGTTAGAGGAGCGCTATGTGCGTTACGGTTTAGGGGGATGAAGCTACTTGAGTATCGGTAGTCATTTTAAAAATACTCTCTATCTCAGGTTTTGCTCTTGCCCATTCTTTTTTATGTTTAATTAGGGATAAGAATTTAGCGGTGGCTTTCGTTGCGGCAGCTATAGCCATCTTATTATTAGATATTGCCGCATCGCTTTGGCAGTGCTCATTTTCTCCTAAATACTGATAGAATTTAACTATATTGCCGTCGCCACTTACTCTTTTTACATGGCTTGCTGAGTAACTATCTTGAATAATATGTGCAATTGAACCTGCGGCGATGTATTGGATGGCTTTTTCTCCATCTGGTAGGCTTCTGTACCTCCTTTTTAGGTCGAATACGTCTACTACTTTACAATCCTTTATTTTTGATTCTTTATTATTGGCGCCACATCCAACATTGCCGAAATGCGCGTCAAAAAATGTTTCTTTTCTTGTTGTGTTTATAGAGATTTCACCAATTGCTACTTTGTATGAGTTTTCGATCCATAGCATTAGTTGGTTGTGCGTTTCTTCGTCGCTACTTACTTTCCCATTTGATACAGGCCGCATTGCATGCAGGAAAGAAAGGTCTCCGTAATGACTGCGGTGAGTTAGACTGGATTTACTACCCGTGCCTTTTAATCTTGATACAAAGCGCGTGATGTCGGCATAATTCCCTCTTAGTAAATTTTCAGGGTCGTCATTCCACTGTACACCTAGAATTAATGGGTACTTTTCTGACTTGCCTCGCAATACCGTTCCGTCAATTTGAAAAGCATCACGAGTTATGACTTCATGGACAGGCTGATTGTGACCTTTACGGTAATAATTAAAATATTCTTTGCAGGATTCCTTTGCTGTCGAGTCATAATCCAAATACCAAATATTTGCGTTCTTAAATTCCTTATTAATAGGGATATCGAGAGGTTTTATTTCGAAAGAATTTGCACCAGTAGCGATTGCTGATAAAGCAATTATACAAATCTCCTTTTTCATCTTCATTCACTCTCAAGTGTTTTAATTGTATTGGATAATGATTTAAATCGCTCTTTCGTTTCAGTGCATATGAGGGAGGTTTGGCTCTCGTCGCACTGAACTTCAACTTCCGCTGATATTGATGTTAGGTTGCTTTTAAGTCTACTCAGTTTTCGGGCCGCGCTTTCTTGGCTACCCTCTTCAAGAGCTAGTCTCAGGCCATCCATAAATGAACATGAATAGTGGAATTTATAGAAGTCGTTTAACGCGCTATTCGTGGAATATTGATTTATGCTGTGACTTTCCAACCTTGTATTTATTTCTTCTGCTTTAGCCTCTCTAAGCTCTACAATCTTTTTATCAATAGAGCTAACTAATGCTTGCTTATATATGGTTTCGTTGCCTAATGAGCGTTCTGCGTTTGAAAATAATGCCAGAGCAGATAGTATACTTTTCCCGGTTTGCGCTGTTGCAACTGTGGCTGCGCCGGCAAAGATATTGGTAAGTGTTCCGGTTATTATATTGAAGCTTGCGTCATTCCCGTATATTGATCTACGGTGTTCTGTGCAAAGATTTTCAGATGCTAACGCGAGGGAGGATATAGCATTATTTCTTTCTTCAGTACACACGGCTTCGCTTTCTGCAGCTACTGGAGTTTTCATGCAGGCAGCGGTAATTATGTTTTCACTAATTAATGCTTTTTTTATTTCCGAGTATGGCTTTAATGTTTCCGAGGTTATTTCTTTGTTTGAGTAGCCCGAATAAAGATCTTTTTTGCTGAAGATTCCACAGCCAGAGATTAATGCGCAAATAAGTAGAATGGAGTTTCTTAGCATATTTAACTTCCCTGTATAGACAGTTCGCATGAGGCTTGCGCCATGATTGTGCTACTACAGGGGTCAGCATAGACTGTCGAAAAAATGTCGCAAATATTGTGTGATTAAGTGGATTTATGTGCAGCTCATGCGATGTAAGTGATTGATATTGTTAGGAGTGTGCTTTTGTGTGCAGTTCAGCGCAGGGTTCAAATCCCTATCTTCCCGCCACATTGCAGTACCTAAACCCCTGATTTTCCTAGAGAAGTCAGGTTTTTTTCGTTTCAGGCCGATCAATAAATGTCGCAAGCGCGGCCCAGGCCGAAAGCTACAAAAAAGGGGCGCTGTAGCGCCCCTCTGCGTCGCGCTTACGCGCGTAGTGCTGCGGTTTAGACGGTCAAACGCGTCAAAGCCTCGCGGTACTTGTCGGCAGTTTTCTGGGCGACGTCAGCTGGCACTGCCGGGGCTGGTGGTTCTTTGTTCCAGCCGGTGGATTCGAGCCAGTCACGGACGAATTGCTTGTCGAAGCTTGGCGGGTTCTTGCCTTCTTCGTAGCTGTCCGCCGGCCAGAAGCGGCTGGAATCCGGGGTCAGGGCTTCGTCCATCAGGGTCAGGGTGCCGTCTTCATCCAAGCCGAATTCGAACTTGGTGTCGGCGATGATGATGCCGCGGGTGGCTGCGTATTCGACCGCTGCGCTGTAGAGGGCAATGGCGGTGTCGCGCACCTTGGCGGCCAGTTCGGCGCCGATGATGGCTTCGCACTGCTCAAAGCTGATGTTCTCGTCGTGGTCGCCTACGGCGGCCTTGGTCGAGGGGGTGAAGATTGGCTGCGGCAGTTTGGCCGCCTCCTTGAGGCCCGCTGGCAGCCGAATACCGCAGACAGTGCCGCTCTTCTGGTACTCCTTCCAACCAGAGCCGACGATATAGCCACGTACGATGGCCTCTACCGCGACCGGCTTAAGGCGCTTGGCGACTACCGCACGGCCTTCAACCAGCGGCAGCTCGGCGGCCGGGACGATGTCTTCAACCTTGTCGCCGGTGAAGTGATTCGGCACCAGGTGCTCCAGCTTGGCAAACCAGAAGTTGGAGATGGCGGTGAGGATCTTGCCCTTGTCCGGGATCGGCTCGTTGAGGATCACGTCGAATGCCGAAAGGCGGTCGGTGGCGACCATCAGCATGCGTTTGTCGTCGATCTCGTATAGATCACGGACTTTGCCCGAATAGATTTTCTTCAGGCTAAGGGTGGTGGCTGTGCTCATGTCGGAATTTCCGCCTCTGGTAAACAAAACAGGCGAAACCCGCCGGGTTTCGCCTATTGGTAATGCCGGTGCAGCATTTGCCTGCTATCAGCCAAGGTTTTCCTGGATCAGGTCAAGCACCTTGCGCGCCACGTCGGCGGGGGCAATGGTGTTGAGGTCTTTTTCCACGGTGACCTGCACGCTGTCGCCAACGGCACTCAGGCGTACCTGATAGCGCTCGGCGCGGGCTTCGATTTCTTCCTTGCTTGGCTCGCTACCGAAGACCTTGCCAAAGAAGCCTGGTTTTTCGTCTGGCTTCTGCGCACGCTCGGCCAGGTTGATGTAGTACACACCGAGGCTGCGGTTGATGTCGTCAATACGTACATCTGCCATTTCCAGCGAGCGACCTACACCCGACCAGGCACGGTCAAAATCAGCACCCAGGCTCAGCACCGGGTTGCCGTTGCCATCTTCCGACAAGCTGACGCGGTTGGGCGCGTCAAAGTCGCGCGCAGCCAGCAGCGATACCGAACCGCCCTGCTCGGCGCTGCGTGCCAGAGTCACAAGCATTTCATCGAGCAGTGCAGCATCCAGGCTTGGGTTGCTACTGCGGTTGGTGAACGCGACATCGGCCGTGCTGCCTGCTGGACGCTCGGCGCTGACCACAAAGATTTCGCTGGTGTTGCGCTGCACGCCTGGCTCGATACGCACGCGCACGCGGGTTTCAGCATCTGGATTGACGCCGGATACACGGCTGCTCAGACGACGCGCCATGGATTCGGACAAAGCATCAAAACGCTGCCAGGCGGTGCTGAACTCACCGGTCTGCGGACGTTCTTCGGCAATTTGAAAACCATTATCCGCAAAGAACTGACGCGCCACCGGCCAGACTTCGGCCGGTACACGCTGCGCCACAACCCAGCGCGACTCGCCGCTCTTCTGCAGGCTGAATTCGCTGGCATTGCTGGCTACGGCCAGGGCTTGCGGGCGCGGCACGACAAACTCACCGGTATCGGTGGTGGTGGCGACCTGCTGTGGCACAGGCAACAGCGGGTCGATACGCTTGGCGTCAACATTTGCAGGAATTTGCATCGGAGCCGTCTGGCGCGCTTCGAGGTAGTCGCTGCCACGGTCACGGAAGTAGCCGTTTTCGCCATAGATCCAGCCACAACCGCTGGTGCCCGCAATAATCAGGGCCAGTGCAGAAAGTCCGGTGAGTCGCTTCATGCGTAGTAATTCCTCAATTAAACCAATACGCCGGACTGGCGCAGGGCCTGACGCAGCGGTTCATGACAACGCGGGCTGAGCCAGGTCAACGGCAGACGGATGCCGTCTGGCATCAAACCCATTTCGTGCAGAGCCCATTTCACCGGAATCGGATTGGATTCGATAAACAGCGCCTTGTGCAGCGGCATCAGACGGTCGTTGATGGCACGCGCGATGGCAGCTTCACCGCGCATGGCAGCGGCGCACAGATCGCTCATGGCGCGCGGGGCAACGTTGGCGGTTACCGAGATATTGCCCTTGCCGCCCATCAGCATCAGCTCGACGGCAGTGGCGTCATCACCGGAATAAACCAGGAAGTCCTTGCTGACGCGATCCAGTACTTCCTGGCCGCGCTGCAGGTCGCCGGTGGCTTCCTTGATACCGATGATGTTGTCGATCTTGGCCAGACGCTCGACAGTTTCCGGCAGCATGTCGCAGACCGTACGGCCCGGCACATTGTAGAGAATCTGCGGAATGGCAACCGACTCGGCAATATGACGGAAGTGCAGGTACAAGCCTTCCTGGGTCGGCTTGTTGTAATACGGGGTGACCAGCAGGCAGGCGTCAGCGCCAACCTCTTTGGCGGCGCGGGTCAGCTCGACCGATTCACGGGTGGAGTTGCCACCGGTGCCGGCGATAACCGGGATGCGCCCGGCAACCTGATCGACCACGCGGCGGATCACTTCTACGTGTTCACCCACGTCCAGCGTGGCGGACTCACCCGTGGTGCCGACCGCGACGATGGCGTTGGTGCCCTCTTGCAGGTGGAAATCCACCAGTTTGCTCAAGGCCTGCCAATCAAGACCACCTTGCGCATCCATGGGCGTAACCAGTGCCACCATACTGCCCGCAATCATGCAACCGCTCCTGCCGGAAAAAGAGAGCCGTAATGGTACTGGTGCCACCTGCCTTGCACAAGCGAAGTACCGCGGCAACGCGTATACAATCTTTATTCGATAAGCGCGGCACATCGCTTATCGACAAGCACTGCCGGCATTCCCCTGAGCGGTGCTTTTCGCTACCCTTCCGGCTTTGATCGGCGCTGTACAAACAGGTCGACCGCTTATCGTCTAGGAAGGCTGCATGTCCACCCCCCCAGTTCGCGAACAATTCCTGCTTATCAGCGCCCTTGGCCCTAACGCCATGGAGCTGACCAATGTGCTCTGCCGTACCAGCCATGAGAACCGTTGCGCCGTGGTCAGCACCCGCCTGAGCCGTCATGGCGAATACAGCGCGCTGATCTTGCAGATATCCGGCAGCTGGGACGCGCTGGCGCGCCTGGAATCGAGCCTGCCGGTACTGGCCAAGAAACACAGCTTTTCGGTCAATGTGATCCGCAGTTCGGCATCGGAAAGCCGCCCACAGGCCCTGCCCTATGTGGCCTATGTCAGCTCGGCCTACCGCCCGGACATTCTTAATGAGCTGTGCCAGTTCTTTCTCGACCACCATGTCGAACTGGAAAACCTTACCTGTGACACCTACCTGGCCCCACAGACCGGCGGCACCATGCTCAATGCCACGCTGACCGTGACCCTGCCCGCCGGCACGCAGATCAGCTGGTTGCGCGATCAGTTCCTCGATTTCGCCGATGCGCTGAACCTCGACGCGTTGATTGAACCCTGGCGTCCACAGAATCCATAAGGAGCATTTTATGGCCGTAGCACTCGACACCCCGGTTGCAGATTTTCAGGCAGAGGCCACCAGCGGTCAGACCGTCAAGCTGTCAGCACTCAAAGGCCAGCAAGTGGTGATCTACTTCTACCCGAAGGACAGCACCCCAGGCTGCACCACCGAAGGTCAGGGCTTTCGTGATCACTACCCGGCGTTTCAGGCAGCCAACACCCTGGTGTTTGGCGTATCCCGAGACGGCATGAAGTCCCACGAGAACTTCAAATGCAAACAGGCTTTTCCCTTTGAGCTGATCTCTGACAAGGACGAGGCCGTGTGCCAGCTGTTCGACGTGATCAAGCTGAAGAAGCTCTATGGCAAGGAGTACCTGGGCGTCGATCGCAGCACTTTCCTGATCGACAAAGACGGCGTATTGCGCCAGGAATGGCGCGGCGTGAAGGTACCCGGCCATGTAGAAGCGGTACTGGCCGCTGCTCAGACACTGCACAAGGTCTGACAGTCAGCAAATAAAAAGCCGGTCAATCGACCGGCTTTTTTCTGCCTGCAACTTACGCGGCTTCAAGTGGCTCGCTGCGCGGCCAGGCATCGATCACCGCCTTGAACAGGGTGGCCAAGGGAATGGCAAAGAACACCCCCCAGAATCCCCACATACCGCCAAACAGCAGCACGGCACAGATAATCGCCACCGGGTGCAGGTTGACCGCCTCGGAAAACAGCAACGGCACCAAGACGTTGCCATCCAGCGCCTGGATGATCCCGTAGACCACCATCAGGTAGATGAACTGGTCACCAAAACCCCATTGGAACAGCCCAATCAGCGCCACCGGCACTGTCACCACCACCGCACCGATGTAGGGCACGACCACCGACAAACCCACCAGCAAGGCGAGCAACGCCGCATAGTTGAGACCCAGGTAGGCAAAGGCGATGTAGGTGACCACTCCGCAAATGATGATTTCGATCACCTTGCCACGGATGTAGTTGGCGATCTGCTTGTTCATCTCTTCAGCTACCTGGGTGATCAGCGCCCGTTCGCTCGGCAGATAACCGCGAAACCACGCACCGATCAGCTCACGATCCTTGAGAAAGAAGAACACCAGAATCGGTACAAGCACCAGGTAGATCATGATGCTGACCAGCATCGGCAAGCTGGAAAGAGAGAACGACAGAGCCCACTGGCCAAACTTGCCCGCCTCACCGCGCACGCCCTCAATCAGCTGCAGCACTTGCGCATCAGTAATCAGTGTCGGGTAACGCTCCGGCAACAGCAGAAACAGTGACTGCCACTCACCCAGCATGCGCGGCAGCTCGTTGAACAGGGTACTCAACTGCTGCCAGAGCAGCGGCATCAACACCAGCAGAAACAGGCCGAGCAGGCTCATAAACAGGGTAAAGACCAACCACACGGCCAGCACCTGCGGCAAACGCAGACGCTCGAGAGCATTGACCAGTCCCTGCATCAGAAACGCCAGCACCAAACCCGTCAGCACCGGAGCCAGCATGCCGCCCAGGGTCAGGATCGCGGCAAAGCCCACCACCAGCAGCAAGCCCAGCACCACAGCCTGCTCATCTGAGAAGTAGCGATGCAACCAATTCTGTAACACTTTGAACATCGGTATTCCTCAACCAAGCACTCAGCTGAAACTACGCCTTGCGCAACCAATAGCGGTACACGCCGCCGTCAACCTCTTCACGCAACAGACTATGCCCCGCCAGGCTGGCAAAGGCACGAAAATCCCGCTGCGAGCCAGCATCAGTGGCTTCCACCTTGAGCACAGCGCCACTGGCCAAGCGATTAAGCTCCAGCTTGGCCTTGAGCAAAGGCAGTGGGCAGTTGAGGCCGCAGGTATCCAGGTGCGCATCGAAGTCTTCGGCACGCCATTGCGTATCAGTCATTTATCTACTCCAGGAAGGCGGCAAGGATAACCAAGGCCGCACAACCCTGGCCAGCACTGCTGCCTGGCAGCTACAGTAGCGCCTTTGTTCGACACGAGCTTTGTGCATGAGCCTTCTGCGCCCTACCCTGTTGACGCTAACCTGCCTGCTGGCAACCCCCGGCATGGCCAGTGACCTGCCGTCCCTTGGCGACGCCAGTTCCGCCATCGTATCGCCACAACAAGAACACCAACTCGGCCGCGCCTGGCTGAGCCTGGTCCGTGGCCAGGTCAGCCAGCTCGACGATCCGCAACTCAAGGATTTCGTCGAAACCAGCGTCTACCGCCTGAGTGAAACCAGTCAGCTGCAGGACCGGCGCCTGGAATTCGTGCTGCTCAACAGCCCGCAAATCAACGCCTTTGCCGCGCCAGGCGGGATTGTTGGGGTCAACGGCGGGTTGTTCCTGTATGCCCAGACAGAAGCCGAATACGCTTCAGTCATGGCCCACGAACTGGCGCACTTGTCGCAGCGCCACTTCGCCCGCGGCCTGGAAGCGCAGCAGCGCATGCAACTGCCGGTCATGGCCGGCCTGCTCGCCGGTATCGTGGCAGCGGCAGCTGGCGCCGGCGATTTGGGCATTGCGGCCATCGCCTCGACCCAGGCAGCGGCCATGCAAGAGCAGCGGCGCTTCTCCCGGCAGAACGAGCAGGAGGCCGACCGCATCGGCTTGGTCAACCTGGAAAAAGCCGGCTTTGACCCACGCGCCATGCCCAGCATGTTCGAGCGCCTGATGCGTCAGTACCGCTATGATCGCCGACCGCCTGAATTCCTCCTGACCCACCCGGTATCGGAATCGCGCATCGCCGACACCCGAAACCGTGCCGAGCAATACAAAGCCGCCGGCATCACCGACAGCGTGCGTTATCAACTGATGCGCGCGCGGGTGCAACTGATCTATGAAGAAACCCCGGGCGTCGCTGCCAAGCGCTTTCGCAACATGCTCGACGAAAACCCGAAGATGGAAGCCGCACGCTACGGTCTGGCGATTGCGCAGATCAAAAGCGGCCAGCACAAAGACGCCCGCGAAACCCTGCAACCACTGCTCGCCGGTGCCCCCAACGATGTCAGCTACAACCTCGCCCAGGTTGAACTGGATATGGCTGCCAACCGCCTGGGCGACGCTCAGAGCCGCATCACCCGCCTGCTATCGCTGTATCCAAGCAACTACCCGGTCAACCAGGCGCATATCGATCTGTTGATGAAACAGAGCCGCACCCAGGAAGCCGAACGGGCGCTCGATGGCCTACTGAAAACTCGCGGCAAGGACCCTGACATCTGGTATCAGGTGGCCGAAGTGCGTGGCCTGATCGGCAACACCATCGGCCTGCACCAGGCACGCGGCGAATTTTTCGCCCTGGTTGGCGACTACAACCAGGCCCTGGAGCAACTCGACTTCGCCAAACGCCGCGCCAGCAACAACTTCCAACTGGCCTCACGTATCGACGCCAGACAGCGCGAGCTGATGGAAGAAAAACGCATCATCGAGCAGATGCTGCGCTAGAAACGTCCGCGCTAAAAAAGAAAAAGCCAGGCAAATGCCTGGCTTTTTTATGCAGCTCGCTTAGGCGTTGCCGCTCAGTTTGAGCCGCGCGGCCTGAGTGAAATCCAGCATGCGTTTGAGCGGCTTGATCGCCTTGGGGATCAGTGCCGGATCGACGAATATCTCGTTACTGCCCTCACGCAGGCACTCCAGCGTGCGCTGCAGGGTGTTCATCGCCATCCACGGACAATGCGCACAACTGCGGCACGCGGCGCCGTTGCCGGCGGTCGGGGCAGCGACAAAATCCTTATCCGGACACAACTGCTGCATTTTGTAGAAAATGCCGGCATCGGTGGCGACGATGAAGGTCTTGTTCGGCAGACGCTGCGCTGCAGCAATCAGCTGACTGGTGGACCCTACCGCATCGGCCAGTTCGATCACCGCTGTTGGCGATTCAGGATGCACCAGTACCGCAGCCTCCGGGTACAGGGCTTTCATGTCCGCCAATTGCTTGGCCTTGAACTCTTCATGGACGATGCAGGCGCCGTCCCACAGCAGCATGTCGGCACCGGTCTTGTTCTGGATATACCGGCCCAGGTGCTGGTCCGGCGCCCAGATAATGCTCTCGCCGTTATCCATCAGGTGCTCGACGATCTCCACCGCGCAGCTGGACGTCACCACCCAGTCGGCACGCGCTTTAACCGCCGCCGAGGTATTGGCATACACCACCACGGTGCGCTGCGGATGCTGATCACAGAACGCCGAGAACTCCTCCACCGGGCAACCCAGATCCAGCGAGCAGGTCGCCTCAAGCGTCGGCATCAGCACGCGCTTTTCCGGATTGAGGATTTTTGCCGTTTCGCCCATAAATTTGACGCCCGCCACCAGCACCGTCTGCGCCGGATGCTGATTACCAAATCGGGCCATTTCCAGGGAGTCGGAGACGCAGCCGCCGGTCTCTTCCGCCAGCGCCTGCAACACCGGGTCGCAGTAATAGTGAGCCACCAGCACGGCGTTCTGCTTTTTCAGCTCGGCAGCGATCTCGGCACGGTAAAACGCCTCCTGCTCAGGTGTCAGCGGCTTGGGTTGCTTGGCATCAAGGTGGGCTTGTACCAGCAGGCGTTCGGAAATCTGGGTCATGTCATCAGGCTCTGAATATGCTCTCAGTGCGGCGAGTATACCCGCCTGGATGACGCCGCAGCAGGCAGCGTGCAACCCCGCGCAGGCGCTAAAAACTACAGACACAAAAAAGCCCGAAAATTCCGCAAAGCAGAACTTTCAGGCTTCTCATACCTTCAATGAAGGTCAATATGGTGGGTCGTGTAGGATTCGAACCTACGACCAATTGGTTAAAAGCCAACTGCTCTACCAACTGAGCTAACGACCCGATGCGGAGCGCATGATACTGATTTAATTCATAAATTCAACAGTTCATGGCGAATTTTTTAGAAATAGCGGGTTGGATCAGCCAGGCCAGCCGCACTGAAGCCCGCAGCCCGCAGACGACAGCTGTCACACTTGCCACAGGCACGCCCCTGCTCATCGGCCTGGTAACAGGATACGGTCAACGCATAATCAACCCCCTGCCGCACACCAGCCTGGACAATCTCGGCTTTGCTCATGTTCTGCAGTGGCGCCTGGATCCGAAAGCCCTGCCCCTCGACGCCCGCCTTGGTCGCCAGGTTGGCCATACGCTCGAAGGCTTCGATAAATTCAGGACGGCAATCCGGGTAACCGGAGTAGTCCACGGCATTGACCCCGATAAAAATATCGCGAGCGCCCAGCACCTCGGCCCAGCCCAAAGCCAGGGAGAGGAAGACCGTATTACGCGCCGGCACATAGGTCACCGGAATGCCTTCAGTGGGGCCTTCCGGCACTTCGATAGCCGCATCAGTCAGCGCAGAGCCACCCATGCCATTGAGATTCAGGCCGATCACCTTGTGCTCGACCACACCCAGTTGCCGTGCCACTTGCTCGGCCGCTTGCAACTCAGAGCGGTGACGCTGACCGTAATCGAAACTCATGGTGTAACAGCTGTAGCCCTCGGCTTTGGCCAGGGCCACCACAGTGGCCGAATCAAGGCCTCCTGAAAGAAGAATGACTGCTTTTTTCGTGCTCATTTCAGTGTCCCGGCTCATCGTTCCAGAGAATCTTGTGCAGCTGCATCTGCAGGCGTACGGGCAGGTTGTCGGCAATGATCCACTCGGCCAGCGAGCGCGCATCCAGCTCATGGTGACTGGGCGACATCAGCACTTCGCTGACACGCGCATCCAGGCGGTACTGGATCAGCTTGCTCACCGCCCAGTCATAGTCCTCACGCGAACAGATGACGAACTTGACCTGATCGTTCGGCGTCAGCAGCTCGATGTTCTCGTAGCGATTGCGCGCCACTTCAGCCGAACCCGGAGTCTTCAGGTCGAGCACCTTGCTCACCCGCGCGTCGACCGACGACACATCCAGAGCCCCGCTGGTTTCCAGCGACACCTCATAGCCGGCATCACACAGACGCTTGAGCAGGGCGATGCAATTGGGTTGCGCCAGTGGTTCGCCGCCCGTCACGCAGACATAGCGCGGCTTGTAGCCGGCCACCTGATCGACAATGGCATCCAGCGACATGATTTCGCCGCCGCTAAAGGCATAAGCGGTGTCGCAGTATTGGCAACGCAGAGGACAGCCGGTCAGGCGAACGAACACCGTCGGCAAGCCGGCGGTGCGCGTCTCGCCCTGCAGCGAGTAGAAAATCTCGGTAATGCGCAGGGTTTCTTGCATATCAGCCACGGGCGTGACAGCTAAACAGGCTGTCCGCCTCCGTTGCGGGAAAAGGGGCGCGGATTGTATACGAAAAAATTTCCGGGAGAAATTTTTAACGTTGCGCAGCAACGGCCCGAAGGGTGGCTGCCAAGGATGGCGAGCCATAAAAAACTGCCCGGAGCAGTTTTTAACGTCGCTCAACGACAAGCCAGAAGGAACCGCAGAAGCATCCAAGCACAAACTTAACGCTACGTCATACGACGCACACACAGGGCTGGCATAAGCCATAAAGCTCGCCAAATACTTCCCGAACAGAAATGACAGATACAAAAAACCCGCGCCAGGCGCGGGTTTCTTGACGGCAACTCAGCTTACGGCAAGCGCTGTAAATCGCGCTGCGCCAGTTGCGCAGCCGAACTGCCTGGGTACTGCGCAATAACCTGCTGCAGAATACCCTTGGCCTTGTCGCTATTGCCCAGTCGCTGCTCAACGTCCGCCAGCTTGAACAGCGAGTCCGGTACCTTGGCGTGGCTAGGATAGGTCTGGCTGACCCGTGCAAAAGCCTGGCCTGCACCCTGCAGATCGCCCTGCGCCAGATTCACCTCACCCAGCCAGTACTGCGCATTACCGGCGTACTGACTGTTGGGGTATTTACGCAGGAAGGCGGCAAAAGCCTGGCTGGCTTTATCGAAGTCCTTGGCCTTGATCAAATCAAAGGCAGCTTCGTAGAACAGCTTTTCCTTGGCCGGGTCGGCAGGCTCGCTGCTGGCCGGTGCTTGAGCCTGACCCGCTGCTGGTGGGGTCGGCGTACCGTTGGCGTTGATCGCGCCAGCGGTTGAAGAATTCGGGTTGACTGCAGCACCTGCTGCGCCACCACTCAGACGTTTATCAAGATCCTGGTAACGCTCCAGGCTTTCTTGTTTAAGACGCTGAATCTCGTTCTGTTGCTCTTCCAGCGTACCGCGCAGTTGCGCGATCTCTTCCTGCATCTGCTGCAGCTGGTTGAACAGCATGCCCTGCGCCGAGACAGGAGCCGCAGCCCCTGCCCCGGCGTAGGTGCCGGACGTACCATAACCAGCAGGCGGGTAACTGCTGCCGTAACCGGCATTGTTATCCACCACGGGAACCTCAGCCACAGCCGCAAGCGGCAGGCTGAGCGCCAAAACGGTTAAAGCACGACGGCACGTACGCATATCGAATTACTTACGCAGTTCGACGCGACGGTTTTGAGCCCAGGAAGACTCGTCGTTGCCAGTGGCAACCGGACGCTCTTCACCGTAGGAAACCAGTTCCAGTTGAGCTGGGGAAACGCCCTGCAGTACCAGGTAACGCTGTACAGCTTTGGCGCGACGCTCGCCCAGAGCCATGTTGTACTCACGGGTACCGCGCTCGTCAGCGTGGCCTTCCAGAACTACGCGAGCGCCATTGCCTTGCAGGTCTTTGGCGTGCACGTCCAGAGCGCGCATGGCTTCTGGCTTCAGGTCGGAGCTGTCGTATTCGAAGTAGAAAGTGGTGATAGCGCGCAGAGCAGCTTCTTCGCTCAGGCTGCCATCAACAGCGCCAGTGTTGGCACCGTAACCAGCGTTAGGATCAACAGCGCCTTCGCCAGCAGCGTCGCCGCCTTTCGAGGAGCAACCAACTGCAACGGCCAGAGCCAGGCTCAGGGCAGCAAACTTACCAAATTTCAGCATTTCCATCATGTAACTCCTAATGAACCCCAGTGTGTTAAGCAGTATTTCAAGCAACAAAGGTGTAGCGCCGCATCAGTTCAGGTAAGGGGACCAAGAAGGCTCTCGAACTTCGCCTTGAGCGGTAGGAAGAGGGAGCCTGACGCGACCATTGGTGGACGCTAATACCAGGACTCCCCGGCCCTGCTGGCGGGTGGCGTAGATTACCATGGTGCCGTTAGGCGCGACAGTGGGCGACTCGTCCAGACTGGTGTCTGAAAGTATCCGCAAATTACCGCGCTGCAGGTCTTGGGCCGCCACCTTGAACACGGTGTAACCATCCTGGCGATGGATCATGACCAGGGTCTTCTCATCGGCAGAGAGTTTAGGGTTGGCGTTGTAGTTACCAATAAAGGTCACACGCTCTGCCGAACCACCGTTGATGTTGGTTTTATAGATCTGCGGCTTACCGGAACGATCCGAGGTGAAGTACAGGGTCTGACCGTCCTTACCCCAGAACGGTTCGGTATCGATCGACGGCTGGTTGGTGACGCGGCGCAGCTGACGAGACCCCATATCCATCACATAGATTTCCGGGTTGCCGTCGCGCGACAGCACGAACGCCAGGCGATTGCCATCTGGCGACCAGGCGGGGGCACCATTGAGGCCTTCGAAGTTGGTGATCTGCTCACGGCGACCAGTATCGATGTGCTGCACGAAAATGCGCGGACGCTTCTGCTCGAACGAAACGTAGGCAATACGACGGCCATCGGGCGCGAAGGACGGCGACAGAATCGGCTCACGCGATTGCAGCAGGGTTACTGCGCGCGCGCCGTCATAGTCGGAGCGCTGCAAGGTGTAGCGCGTGTTGTTAACGCCGAAACGCTCAGCCGTCACATAGAGCATGCGCGTGGAAAACGCACCCTTGACGCCGGTGAGCTTCTCGAAGGACTGGTCAGCAATGTGGTGCGCCATATCACGCAGTTGATCAACGCCGCCGCCTACGCTGCCAGTCATGACCTGCTGCTGGGTGGTGACGTTGAACAGAGCGAACTGCACCTGCAGACGACCGGCGTTGGGCACGATGCTGCCCACTAGCACATATTGCGCGCCCAGAGCCTGCCAGTCGCGGTAGATCACTTCAGCCGCCTGAGTTGGCAGACTGATCATGTTCTGCCGGGGAATTGGCTCGAATACACCGGAGTTGCGCAGGTCGCTGCCGATAATTTCCGCCATATCTTCTGGCAGCACATTGCCGCCCTGCCAGCCAAACGGCACCACGGCGATGGGCGTGGCACGGTCGGTGCCACTGCTGATCACCAAGGGATCAGCAGCCTGAACGGTGCCGACCAGCATGGTCAGACCGAGCAGAACAATACGCATCAGGGTATTCACAGACCTAAATCCTCCGGTTTGAAGACAGCGCGACGCTGCCGGTAAAGGCGATCAAAAGTGGCGCGGTCCAGCTGTTGCATTTCAGCGATACGTCCAACGTTACGCACCGCTTGCACGGCCGAGTTATCAAATGGCGAGTCACCGCTGGAGCGCGTCACGCTGGCATTGGTAATGGTGCCATCGGGCAGCATTTCGATCAGCACTTCTACGCTCATGCCATTACGCGCTGATGGCGGTCGCCGCCACTGCTGGCTGACCAGCATAACAATCAGATCATCCAGGCTGCCGGCCACTTCGTCGCCGACGGTATCGGCGATGGCCTGCTGACGCCCGACATCTTCGGACAGCAACTCAGCCAACGCAGCAGCCTTCTTGTCTTCTACTGCCTTACGCTGGGCTGCCTCTGCCGCCTTTTTCTTGGCGTCATCGGCAGCCTTTTTCTTCGCCGCTTCGGCGGCAGCTTTCTTCTTCGCTTCTTCTGCAGCTTTTTTCTTGGCGTCTTCAGCGGCCTTTTTCTTTGCCGCCTCATCTGCCGCTTTCTTCTTGGCGACATCCGCGAGTTTTTTCTGCTCTGCGGCTTTCTTGTCAGCTTCCGCCTTTTTTGCAGCTTCTGCTTTCTGAGCTTCCTGGGCTTTCTTTTGTTCCGCTGCCTTGGCCGCTACTTTTTCCTGCTCGGCTTTTTTCTGTTCAAGCTGCTCGGTCTCATAAACCGGCGCAGTGGTCTTCTTGGTCTCACCGGCGATCTTCTGATTGGTCTGGGTGGTGGCCTGGCTCTGCGACTGCAGCTTGTACAGGGTCGCCTGCACCACCGGTTTGGCCGGCGGTAGCTCCGGAGCAAAGGCGAAACTGACGAACAGCATGGCAAACATGATGACGTGCAGACCCACAGCCCAGACCACAGGCCAGAACAGGCTTTCCGAGGGCGAACGCTCGCGCTGGTCGTGCATCAGGGGGCCTCGGTAATCAGCCCGACGTTACCGACGTCAGCCTGTTGCAGGCCGCCCATGGCCGCCATGATGGTGCCGTAGTCGACGGTCTTGTCGCCACGCACGAACACCTGCACCTGCTTACCGGTTGCCCGGCTCTGATTGATGATTGCAGTGACTGCGCGAGTCATTTCTTCCAGTGTCAGTGCCTTGTCCTGCACGGTGTCGACATCGACTTCAGTGCCCATATTCCAGAAATAGGTCTTGTCGGCCTTGATCGAGATGGTCAGTACCTGGGCGTTGTTGTCCTGCGGCAGGGCTTCACTGCTGACTTTCGGCAGGTCAACCTTGACACCCTGATTGAGCATCGGCGCGGTCACCATAAAGATCACCAGCAGTACCAACATCACGTCGATGTAGGGCACCACGTTCATCTCGGCGACGGGCTTGCGTCTGTTGCGAATTCTGGCCATGGCTTAAAACCTTTCGTAAAGAGTGCCCAAGGCTTAGTCGTCGCTGGTGTGGACTTTGCGGTGCAGGATCGCCTGGAACTCATCGGCAAAGGTGTAATAGCGACCGATCAGCATTTCCCCACGCGCCGAGAAACGGTTGTAGGCAATCACCGCAGGAATCGCAGCGAAAAGACCAATGGCGGTGGCAATCAGCGCCTCGGCAATACCCGGCGCAACAGTGGCCAGGGTCGCCTGCTGCACTTGGGCCAGGCCGCGGAAGGAGTTCATGATGCCCCACACGGTACCGAACAAGCCGATATACGGGCTGGTCGAGCCGACGGTGGCGAGGAACGGCAGGCTTTGCTCAAGCTTCTCTTCTTCACGGGAGATGGCCACGCGCATGGCACGCGATACAGCATCCATCACCGCATCCGGATCGACACCGGCCTGCTGGCGCAGACGGGAAAACTCCTTGAAGCCAGCACGGAAAATCTGCTCCAGACCGGAGTCCGGATCGGGGTTGCTGCCCGCCTGGCGATAGAGTTTGGACAGGTCGATTCCCGACCAGAAACGCTCTTCGAAGTTGTCCAGCGCGCGCTTGGCCGCCCGCAACAGCGCAGTACGCTGGAAGATCATGACCCACGACATGACCGATGCGGCCACCAGGGTCAGCATTACCAGTTGCACCACCAGGCTGGCGTTGCTGATCAGACTCCACATCGACATGTGGTCAACGGCGTTGGCTTCCACGCTTACTCTCCTGCTCTAGATGTACCCGCGCCGCCCTGCCCGGCAAAGGCCGCGTGCAGAGTTTGGGGAATGGCCCGGGGTTTCAAATTGTCGGCGCGCACACAGGCCACCATAAACTGCCCTTCACACAACAGCACATCATCCGCTGCCCGCCTGACCTGTTGACGAAAACGCAGGCTGGCGCGGTTTAACTCAATGACTTCAGCGCTTACCAGCAACTCGTCGTCAAGCTTGGCTGGCGCGTGGTAGCGCGCTTCAGCCGAATGCACAACGAACAACAGGCCCTCCTCGGCCAACGTCGACTGGAGAAAGCCCAGATTACGTAGGCGCTCGGTACGAGCCCGTTCCATAAATTTGAGGTAATTGACGTAGTAGACGATGCCGCCCGCATCGGTGTCTTCGAAATAAACCCGACAACGAAGGGTGAACGGCTGAACTCCGTTTTGCGCGCGCATACTCTAGTGCCAGCTCCTGGTCTTGCCAATCGTCTTGGCCAAGTATTTTTTCTCAATCATCGTCGCGGCCAAACAGATCTGCGGTAGGCAACTCGCCCATACGCTTGGGCACATTGAGACCGAAGTGCAGGTAGGCGTGCCGCGTGACCACGCGGCCACGCGGGGTGCGCATGATATAGCCCTGCTGAATCAGATAGGGCTCGAGCACATCCTCAATGGTGTGACGCTCTTCACTGATCGCCGCAGCCAGGTTGTCGATACCGACCGGGCCGCCGTCGAACTTCTCGATCATGGTCAGCAGTAGACGCCGGTCCTGGTGGTCGAAGCCACGCTCATCGACGTCCAGCAGATTCAGCGCCAGATCGGCAATTGGCCGGGTAATGTCGCCCTGCCCGCGCACCTCGGCAAAATCACGCACCCGACGCAGCAAGCGGTTGGCAATCCGCGGTGTACCACGCGCTCGACGGGCAATTTCGAAGGCGCCATGGGGCTCGATGGGCAGACCGAGAATCCCCGCTGAACGCATGACAATGGTCGCCAGATCGTCGGTGTTATAGAACTCCAAGCGCTGGACAATGCCGAAGCGATCACGCAGCGGGTTGGTCAGCATGCCTGCGCGAGTGGTGGCGCCGACCAGGGTAAAAGGCGGCAGATCCAACTTGATCGAGCGTGCGGCCGGGCCTTCACCGATCATGATGTCGAGCTGGAAGTCTTCCATGGCCGGGTACAGCACTTCTTCGACAATCGGCGACAGACGATGAATCTCATCGATAAACAGCACATCGCCCGGCTCAAGATTGGTCAGCAGCGCCGCCAGATCCCCCGGCCGCTCCAGCACGGGCCCCGAGGTGCTCTTGATCGAGACGTTCATTTCCTGAGCAATGATATTGGCCAGAGTGGTCTTGCCCAGGCCAGGTGGCCCGAAGATCAGGGTGTGATCAAGCGCTTCACTGCGGCCACGGGCAGCCTGGATAAACAGCTCCATCTGCTCGCGCACACTTGGCTGACCGATGTATTCGGCCAGTTTCAGCGGGCGAATGGCGCGGTCGACCTGTTCGTCACGGTCGCGACTGGTGGCGGTAATCAGGCGATCAGCTTCTAGCACTTAAACCATTCCCTTCAGGGCTCGACGAATCATATCTTCACTGCTCAAACCGTCTTCCTTAATAGCTGAGACGGCGCGACTGGCTTCCTGGGGTTTGTAGCCGAGCGAAATAAGTGCACTGACGGCATCATTCTCCGCGTTTGTGACTGCACTCGCACCGCGAGGTTCCACCACCAGGGTCGACATGCCCGGTACGGTTTCCCAGGCTTTGAAGCGGTCTTTCAGTTCAACCAGCAGGCGTTCGGCGGTTTTCTTGCCAACCCCGGGGATCTTCAACAGCACCGAGGTGTCCTGAGCTTGCACACAACGCACCAACTCATCGACCTCAAGGCCGGACATCAATGCCAGCGCCAGCTTTGGGCCTACGCCATTGAGCCTAATCAGCTCACGAAACAGCTCACGCTCGCGCTTCTCGAAGAAGCCATACAGCAGATGCGCATCCTCCCGCACAACCAAGTGGGTATGCAGGGTCAGCGGCTCACCCACTGCGGGCAAACGGTACAGGGTGGTCATGGGCACTTCCAGCTCATAACCCAAACCATTTATGTCAATAATCACATGGGGCGGCTGCTTTTCCGCCAGGGTGCCACGCAAACGTCCGATCACCGCTGCTTTCCTTAAAAGTCACGTTACAAACGAAGGCGACCGGCGCGCCGCTTGGCACCGACCAGACCATGGGGAATCAGGCTTTGCCGATGGTGGGCATGACACAAGGCAATCGCCAGGGCATCGGAGGCATCGATCTGTGGCTTCTGCACCAGTTTGAGCAGGTGCATGACCATCATCTGCACTTGTTCCTTATCCGCCCCGCCCGTGCCGGCAATCGCCTGCTTGACCTGAGTCGCGGTGTATTCGGCAATATCCAACCCCGCTTCGATACCCGCAACGATGGCCACACCACGCGCCTGCCCGAGCTTGAGCGCGGAGTCCGGGTTGCGCGCCATAAACACCTGCTCGATACCCATGGTCACCGGCCCGTAGGTTTCGATCACCTCGCGCACCCCGCGAAACACCACCTGCAATCGCTCGGGCATCGAACCGTTGCCCGTACGAATGCAGCCCGAGGCGACATATTCGCAGTTGCGCCCGGTGTCACGCACCACACCGTAACCGGTGATGCGCGAACCGGGGTCGATGCCGAGAATCAAGGTCATGCCTTCCGCCCATTCAAGGCACCAGCCACTTAGCCGGCACACTGTCTATTTATCCAGCTCGCGAGTATAGAGCCCGCCTGCGCCCACGTCATCCAGGCACAGGCTCTAAAAAGTGACCGCACATCATTCATACCGGATCAAGGCGACCTAATACTCAGCAACCTGGCAAGCCAGCCATAAAAAAAGCCGGAGCGCTCAGGCTAATGACCTGAATACCTCCGGCTCTGCTCTACCCGTAACCACTCAGCCAAGCTGTTCCATAATCTCGTCAGGAATCTCAGCGTTGTGATAAACCTCCTGCACATCATCGAGGTCTTCGAGCATGTCGATCAACTTGATGACTTTCTGCGCAGTTTCCAGGTCGGTAATCGGCGCACTGATCGACGGGATCATCGCGATTTCCGCCTCAGCAGCCTTGAAGCCAGCCGCACTGAGCGCCTCGTTGACCCCATGGAAATCAGCAAAGCTGGTGGACACCATCGCCGAGCCATCTTCAGCCATCTCGACATCGTCAGCACCGGATTCCAGCGCGGCTTCCATCAAGGCATCTTCGCTCACGCCTGAAGCAAAGCTGATCTGCCCCTTGCGGTCGAACATATAGGCCACCGAACCATCGGTACCCAGATTGCCGCCACACTTGCTGAAGGCGTGACGCACTTCGGCTGCAGTGCGATTGCGATTGTCGGTCATGGCCTCGACGATGATTGCCACACCACCCGGCGCATAGCCTTCGTAACTCAACTCGGCAACGTTGTCGGCTTCGTTATTACCAGCACCGCGGGCGATAGCGCGATCGATTACATCGCGCGACATATTGTTGGTCAGCGCCTTGTCGACAGCCAGGCGCAGACGCGGGTTATCAGCAGGGATCGGACCGCCATGCTTGGAGGCGACTGTCAGTTCACGAATCAGCTTGGTGAAGATCTTGCCACGCTTGGCGTCCTGACGCCCTTTGCGATGCTTGATGTTGGCCCACTTGGAATGACCAGCCATAACTCACTCCGGTTGTTTCACATTCGATTTCGAGGCCTGAGAGTTCGAGTCTCTCAGGCGCTATAAAGAAGAAGCCTGGTAAACCAGGCTTCTTGTGACGCTTTATTCCGCTTTCGGCTGCTCGCGCAGGCGAATGTGCAGTTCACGCAGCGACTTGTTATCCACCTCACCCGGCGCCTGAGTCATCACACAGGCCGCACTCTGGGTTTTCGGGAAGGCAATCACTTCGCGGATCGACTGCGCACCGGTCATCAGCATCACCAGGCGATCCAGGCCGAAGGCCAGGCCGCCATGGGGCGGTGCACCGAACTTGAGGGCGTCGAGGAGGAAGCCGAACTTCTCCTGCTGCTCGTCTTCGCTGATACCGAGCACACGGAATACGGTCTGCTGCATGGCCTTGTCGTGGATACGGATCGAACCGCCACCCAGCTCGGTGCCGTTGAGCACCATATCGTAGGCACGCGACAGCGCGGCCGCCGGATTGGCTTCCAACTCAGCCGGGGTGCACTTCGGCGCGGTGAACGGGTGGTGCATGGCGGTCAGGCTGCCGTCATCGTTCTCTTCGAACATCGGGAAGTCGACAACCCACAGCGGTGCCCACTCGCAGGTCAGCAGGTTGAGATCGTGACCCAGCTTGATGCGCAGCGCGCCCAGAGCTTCGCTGACGATCTTGGCTTTATCAGCACCGAAGAACACGATGTCTCCATCCACTGCACCGACGCGATCGAGGATCACATTGATGTTGTCCAACGGGATGTTCTTGACGATTGGCGACTGCAGGCCCTCGACGCCATTGGCGCGCTCGTTGACCTTGATGTAGGCCAGACCTTTGGCGCCGTAGATGCCGACGAACTTGGTGTACTCGTCGATCTTGCTGCGCGGCATGCTCGCCCCGCCCGGTACGCGCAGCGCGGTCACGCGGCATTTCGGGTCGTTGGCTGGGCCAGCGAAGACTTTGAAATCAACATCTTTGAGCTGATCGGCAACATCCACCAGCTCCAGTGGGTTGCGCAGGTCCGGCTTGTCCGAACCGAAACGACGCATGGCTTCAGCCAGGGTCATGTGCGGCAGCTCGCCAAACTCAACGTTGAGCACGTCCTTGAACAACTGGCGAATCATCTTCTCGGTGATGGCCATGATGTCGGCTTCATCGAGGAAGCTGGTTTCGATGTCGATCTGAGTGAATTCCGGCTGGCGGTCGGCACGCAGGTCTTCGTCACGGAAGCACTTGGCGATCTGGTAGTAGCGATCGAAGCCAGCGACCATCAGCAGCTGCTTGAACAGCTGCGGCGACTGCGGCAGCGCGAAGAAGCTGCCGGCGTGGGTACGGCTCGGCACCAGGTAATCACGCGCGCCCTCTGGGGTGGCACGGGTGAGGATCGGCGTTTCCACATCGAGGAAGCCGTTATCATCCAGGTAACGACGGATGCTGCTGGTGATGCTCGAACGCAACTTCAGCTTGGCCGCCATTTCCGGGCGACGCAGGTCGATAAAGCGGTAGCGCAGACGGGTTTCTTCGCCGACGTCGGTGTATTCGTTGAGCGGGAACGGCGGGGTTTCCGCTTCGTTGAGCACTTGCAGCTCGTAACCCAGTACTTCGATGGCGCCGGAAGCCATGTTGGCGTTGCCAGCACCGGCCGGACGCAGACGCACCTTACCGGTGATTTTCACCACATATTCGCTGCGCACCTTGTCGGCTGCGGCGAAAGTCTCGGCGCGATCCGGGTCGAATACCACCTGGGCCAGACCTTCACGGTCACGAATGTCGAGGAAAATCACCCCGCCATGGTCACGACGGCGATGTACCCAACCGCAAAGGGTGACTTCCTGGCCGTCCAGGCTCTCGTTCAGTTGGCCGCAATAATGGCTGCGCATCATGGTGGTGGTCGCTTCTCTTGAGTCTTGAATTCGTTGGGCCGCAGTGACTGCGACGCTCGTTGACCGGATAACCGGCTGGCGCAGGCGCCATTTTCCGCAATTGTGCTGCCTTTAAGGGGCGCTAAGCGATTCTGCGCTGCATACGCAGCCGACTGTTCGCCCGACAAAACGCGGCAAAGCGCGGGATTATATATGGTTAAGCCGCCACTTGCAGCCGCCGCCCCACGCGCTTTTGCCAGTGTTTTCTATACTCAGACATGCAGCACCCTGACCATCGAGATAGGAAAAGGCTTATGGCCACGCCGAATCTGGCAGAAATACCCAGCGACTTACTGGCCGATTTTCGCCTGGAATCCAGCGAACAGTTCCAGCGCTGTGAGCAATTGCTGATCGAACTGGAGCACACGCCCGGCGACAGCGAACGCCTGCGTGAGCTGTTTCGCCTGGTGCACACGCTCAAGGGCAACCTCGGTTATATCGGTCTGGACTCGCTCATGAAGGTGCCACAAGCCATGGAGGATGTGCTCGCACGCCTGCGCGAAGCGCAGCTCAATTTCGACAGTTTGCTCGGCGACATCCTGCTGCTGACCCTTGACCACCTCAAAGAGCAGATCCGCCACGCCCTTGGCGGCGCCGAACCGCAGCTCAGTCCAGCACAGAGCAAGGCCCTCACGCAGGCGCTCAGCGCCCTGGCGCTCGCCCCGAACGCCCAACAAACAGGTATTCGCAGCGCCCTGCTACAACAGCTCGACCCAAGCTCACGCCCACCCGCCCGCATAGCAACCGCCGAAACCGAAGCTACCGAACTACTCAGACGCCACGGCATTAAGCCAGACGCCGATTTACTGTTCTTTGTCGACCTGATGCAAGCCAGCGAGCGCCGCTCACATTTCTGGCAAGGTCGCGGCCTGCGCCAGTTAGACCTGGGCCTGGCGATCAATCAGTTAGGCGGCAGCCCCGAGCACCCCGCGCAGTTGGCCGCCGCCATCTGCTTGCACGATCTTGGCATGGCCTTTTTGCCACTGGACATGCTGCACAAGGAGGCGCACTTCAATCGCGAAGAACGCCGGCAGATGCAGTCACACCCGCGCCTGGCCTACGAACTGCTCAAACGCATGCCACGCTGGGACGCCGCCGCAGAAATCACCCTGCAGCATCAGGAGCATGCAGACGGCAGCGGCTATCCCAAAGGGCTGAAAGAAATCGAGATCAGCCCAGGCGCCCTGATCATCAGCATCATCGATACATTTGATGCCCGTACCCACGAACGCGCCCATCAAACCTTGAACAAACGCCCACTGCTACGCGCCATCCTCGAAATCAACAACCTCGCCGGCCGGCAGTTCAGTGCACACTGGGTCGAGCTGTTCAACCAGACGCTGCAACAACACCCAGAGTTGGCGCATCGCTAAGCCCCAGAAAAATTGAACCCATGCCGAGCAATAGCCTCCAACCATCACTTTCATTGATATAAACCACATTAAAGCTCGGTAAAGCCCATGGTAGTCTCTGCCCATTAGCGGGCAGCCAAGCCCCGAGCCACCTGAGAGGAGAAATGGTATGGACATCAATATCGGAATCGCCGAACAAGACCGCGCCGCCATCGCCGAAGGCCTGTCGCGCCTGCTTGCCGACACCTACACCCTGTACCTGAAGACCCACAATTTTCACTGGAACGTCACCGGTCCGATGTTCAATACCCTGCACTTGATGTTTGAGGGCCAATACACCGAACTGTCACTGGCCGTCGACCAGATCGCGGAGCGTATCCGCGCCCTGGGCTTCCCCGCACCGGGCACCTATGCAGCCTACGCTCGCCTCTCGTCCATCAAAGAGGAAGAAGGCGTGCCGTCTGCCCAGGATATGATCAAACAACTGGTGCAAGGTCAGGAAGCAGTGGTGCGCACCGCGCGCGGGATCTTCCCGCTACTGGATAAGGTCAGCGACGAACCCACGGCGGATCTGCTGACCCAGCGCATGCAAGTGCATGAAAAAACTGCCTGGATGCTGCGCAGCCTGCTGGCCGCCTAGCTAAATTACGCAAAAGGCCCGTTTCTACGGGCCTTTTGCTAGGCGCTTGAGCGGCAGCTGTTCTATGCTTTGGTCAATTGCAACTTGGCCACAGTGACGTGCATGAACAAACCCGCAAAAGCTCCCAGCGTCCTGGAACTGTTTCCAGAAGAAACCCGCGATGCAGCGGCACTTCTGAAGAAAGCAGTCCCCCTGATGATGCGCCACGACATTCCACCAAACCCGGTGCATTACGCCCTCTGGTACACCTACAGCAAGGGCCTGGACCCTGAACTCAACCGCCGCCTGGACAAAACCGTCGCCGACTTTGACAGCTTTCCTCCGGAAACTGCGGCAAAGCTGTTCCGTGATTACATCATCCATGGCGAGCTTGAAGAGGCCCGCGCCGGCCAGCAACAGGTCATCGAACTGGTCGATGACATCGAAGGCAATGTATCGCGCAGCATCATTGGCAGCCGCAACTATCAGGTCAGCCTGGAGCATGGCCTGGCGGCATTGCAGGAGCCGATCATCGACGATCTGCCGAATGTCCTGAACGAGCTGCAGCAAAGCACCCAGCTGATGCAGGACCAGCAGGACAAATTCCTCTATCGCCTGAATGCCGCACAGCAAGAGATCAAGAGCCTGCGCAGCCAGCTTGAGCGCGCGCACATCGCAGCGACACTGGACAGCCTGACCCAGGTATTCAACCGCAATGCCTTCAGCCGCCTGCTGGAGCAGACCCTGAGCAGCGAACACGACGGCGTCGCACTGGTCATGCTGGATATCGACCACTTCAAACAATTCAACGACCAGTACGGCCATCCACTGGGTGATCGTGTACTGCAGCATGTTGGCCAGTTACTGCGCGATATGCTCCCGGCCCGCGCGATTGCCGCGCGTTATGGCGGTGAAGAGTTCTGCATCATCCTGCGCGACTGTTTTGATGCAGCAACCGTGCACACCTTTGCCGAACAACTGCGCCTGAAAATCCAGTCATTGCGCATCAAGGTGCGCCGCACCGATGAAGTACTCGACAGCATTACCGCCTCTTTTGGCTATGCCCTGGCAATCCCTGGTGACACGCTGGAAACCCTGCTGACCCGCGCCGATGATGCGCTCTATCAAGCCAAACGCGATGGCCGCAACCAGGTAAACCCCCACCCCAGTCAAACAGCGCTCAGCGCCTGATTGAGAACCCTACCTCTTTACTGTTAAATACGCCCCGTGCCGCCGGGCCATTTCCATGGATCGGCGCATAGGCTGGCTTCACGCGCTCTACTCCCTCCTGCAACAGCAACTACGCGCAACCAGCTCTTCCTGATGATTTCTTGAATTAAGCGAGCCCATCAAACATGTTGAAAATCGTCCACCTTCTGACCGGCGCACTTGCTCTACTGCTTTCTTTTGTACCTTCCTTACGCGATACCCCTGAATCACTGCTGCAACAACCCGACGCCCTGTGCCTGACCTTGCTCGGCTTCCTCAACCTGCTGCTTGCCCCGCAACTGCCAATCTGGCATGCAGGCCTGCGCCATCAGGCACAAAACCTGGTTTCCGCGCTGCTGGTACTTGGCACACTGCTGCAAGCACTGATCCTGCTTGCGCCACTGCCACTGATTGCCAACCAACCCGCCAGCCTGTTCAGCCTGATCATTATTGCCAGCGCTATTGCAATCCACCTGGCCACCAACCTGCGCCTGAAATCACGCAGCACTTCCAGCCCGCAAGATCTGGGCGACCGCGAAACCGGCACCGTCAAATGGTTCAACACCTCCAAGGGCTTCGGCTTTATCTCCCGCGACTCAGGTGACGATATCTTTGTTCACTTCCGCGCCATCCGCGGCGAAGGGCATCGCGTTCTGGTTGAAGGCCAACGCGTTGAATTCGCAGTTATGCAGCGCGACAAGGGTCTACAAGCCGAAGACGTAATCGCCGCATTACCAACACGTCGCTGAACCTAATAATGCAAAAGGCCCGCACAATGCGGGCCTTTTGCATTTAATCGACTTAATAATGCGGTGGCGGGGCCTCACTTTCGGCCAGCCCAAACTGCGAACTAACCTCATCCTGCCGCTTGGCCAACGCCGCAACCTGCATCTGTAAACGCTCTATCAAGCGCTGCTGCACCACCAACTCATCATTGAGTGCCTGAATCGTGTCATCCTGAAAAGCCAGGCGGCTTTCCAGCTCATTGATACGCTCGTCTATGTTCACCAATCAACTCTCAACAAAATTGAAATCCCCAGTCAGCACCAACCGTAAGCGTGCTTTTAATACTGCCAACTGCTCAGCACTGTAGGCCTGCGCAGGATGCCGCCCCCACACTGGCGCCGGCCAGGCAATGTCTTCACGCCGACGCACAATGACATGCATATGCAGCTGACTGACCACATTCCCCAGGGTCGCCACATTCATCTTGTCCGCTGCAAAACAATCCTTGAGCACCTCAGCCAGCCCAGTGGTTTCACGCCAGAGCTGCAACTGATCCTCTGCATCCAGCTGAAACAGCTCACTGACATCCTCACGGCGCGGCACCAGGATAAACCAGGGGTACTGAACATCATTCATCAGCAGCAAACGGCTCAGTGGATAGTCACCCATCCAGATAGTGTCCTGCTGCAAGCGCGCATCGAGTGCAAACATGATCATTTCCCCTGCTACAAACTCAAAGTATTGGTGCTGCCATCACTTTAGCCGCATAAACCGCTCAACTTTCGTTGCTAAGGAATGAAAGCAGAGCTAATTGCGAACAACCGTCTGCCGCCATATTCCAGCCGGTGCACAAAGGATACGCGGAAGCGCCACAACCAACATCTACCACAGCAAAACCATCACGCACCAAGAGACAGCACACCACACATGCACCACAGAGATACGCACCAAAATTGTTCCCTTCGGTAATCCCTCACAACATACCACTGATGGCAGACCAGCCTCCCCACAAGCCAAGGCCAAGCCCCAGCGAAAAACACCACACAGAAAAGCCTGCTTGGCCGCTAAAAAACAGAAATAACCCCTGAAAAGCTGAGCGAAAACCTACACAAAGCCCGAAAACGCTGGGTGCCGACCACTGCCACACAAGAAAATTCCGATTTTTTCGATTTTGAGCACGACTATTGCTAAGCAAACTCTGACAAAACGCACTGCACCGTTTGGCAGCCCTAGGCCACCAGCGAGCAGGGGCAAAAATCCGTCAGTATTGACTCGCAGCACGCCAGCTGCTTCTACAAAATTGCGACATGATTCATAAGCTTTTGCGACACGAGCGTGAAGAAATCGTAATGAATAGATTGCAACTATCGCCAACATTGGCAGCGTGCTATAAGTTACCGCCGACACAAAAAGAAAGAGCCGTCCATATAACAACCAGCCGGACGGCGCAACTTTTCTAAACCAAAGGAGCAATCACGATGCAAGTGATGAAGTGGAGCGTAATCGCCCTCGCAGTAGCAGCGGGCACCACCCAAATGGCAGTGGCTTCCAGCCAGTCCGAATCCAAGGGTTTTATTGAAGACAGCAGCTTCAACATCTTCAACCGCGCCCTGTACCACAATCGCGATTACAAAAATGGTGCAGACACTACCACCGACAATGCATCAGCCAAGCGCAATGGCTACAGCGAAGAGTTCGGATTGGGCATTCGCCTGATGTACGAATCCGGCTTCACTCAAGGCACCGTTGGTGTTGGTGTAGACGCTCACTCGCTGAGCAGCATCAAGCTGGATACCGGTAAAGGTCGCGCGGGTATTGGTCAATTCTCCAAGAATGGTACTGGCGAAGCTGAAGACACTCAAAGTGAAGTAGGCGGCGCTATCAAGTTCCGCATTTCTGACACTGTCCTGAAGTACGGCAACCAAATCGTTGGCAGCCCAGTCTTCTCCACCGACGATAGCCGCATTCTGCCAGAAGTTGCTACTGGTACTCTGTTGACCAGCAACGAAATTGAAGGCCTGGAATTGACTGCCGGTCGTTTCACTGCGATCAGCCGCCAAGCACCTACTGGTCGTGATGGCCGCGAGCTGACCGAAGCCAACATTGTTGGTGCCAGCTACAGCTTCACTGACAATTTCAGCGGCGCGGTTCACGCTTCCGATGTTGAAGATCACTTCAAGAAGCAATATGCCAATCTGAACTACAACCTGCCACTGGCTGAAGACCAAGGTCTGAACTTCGACTTCAACTTCTACAGAACTAACGACGACGGCCGTAAACTGTCGGGCGAAGTGGACAACAAAATCTGGAGCCTTGCAGCTGCTTACTCCTTGGGCGCCCACAAATTCACGCTAGCTCACCAGCGCTCTTCTGGTGACACTGCTTATGCCTATGGCGTTGACGGCGGCGGTACCATCTGGCTGTCTAACTCGGTACAGTACTCTGACTTCGACCGTAAAGACGAGCGCTCCTGGCAGGTTCGTTATGATCTCGATATGGCCACCTACGGTGTTCCAGGCCTGAGCTTCATGACTCGCTATATCACCGGCGACAACATCGACTACGGTGTTGGTGTTGAGGAAGGCGAAGAGAACGAATTCAACTTCGAAACCAAGTATGTAATCCAAGAAGGTGCAGCCAAAGACCTGTCATTCCGCGTTCGCAGCGCCATCTACCGCGCCAACAGCTCGCAGAATGCCAATTATGGCTCCGACAACAACGATTTCCGTCTGATCGTTGAATACCCACTGAGCGTTCTGTAATTCAGAGCGTTTAGAAGGTAAAGAAAGCCCGACCTAGGTCGGGCTTTTTCTTGCCTACAAAAAAATTACAACGGCAAGGCATAAGTTCCTGTCACATGCGCCACCAACTCATCTTCATTACCCAATGAATAGACCGAAACTTCGCAAACCGCTTGCCTGCGACTCAATCTCAATATCTGCGCCTCTGCCAATAGATCAATCGGCTTAGGCTTAACCAAGAAGTTAATATTGAGGTTTGACGTTACCGCCATCTCAACCCGCCCGAGGCGACCCAATACAACGGCGTACATGGCCGCATCTGCCAGCGCCATGATGGTCGGGCCGGACAAGGTTCCACCAGGACGCACCAATTTGCTGTGAAATGGCACGCGTGCCAGCGCTCCTTCGCCATCCAGTCGGTCGATACACAAGTTGATGTCTTCCGCCATCGGCAACCCTGCACGAATCAGCGCCTGCACCTGCTCTGCTGTCAATATCGACACACGCCCCTCCTTATCAGTACACGCCAGCATCCTGTACGCATCTGTACAGGCACCGTACAATGCGGCCCATTGAAAATCTCTTGCAACCGACAGAACAGCCAAATATGCGTACTAGCCAGTTCCTGCTCTCGACTCTCAAAGAAACCCCGTCCGATGCCGTAGTGATCAGCCATCAACTGATGCTGCGTGCCGGCATGATTCGCAAGCTCGCTTCCGGCCTCTACACCTGGCTGCCCATGGGTCTGCGCGTGCTGCGCAAGGTTGAGAACGTTGTACGTGAGGAAATGAACGCCGCCGGCGCACTGGAAGTACTGATGCCTGGTATTCAACCCGCTGAACTGTGGCAGGAGTCCGGGCGTTGGGAACAGTACGGCCCTGAACTGCTGCGTATGAAGGATCGCCACGGCCGTGACTTCTGCGCAGGCCCGACTCACGAAGAAGTGATCACTGATCTGGCACGCAACGAGCTGAACAGCTACAAGCAGTTGCCGATCAATATGTATCAGATCCAGACCAAGTTCCGCGACGAGATTCGTCCGCGCTTCGGCCTGATGCGTGGCCGCGAGTTCATCATGAAGGATGCCTACTCCTTCCACGTTGACCAGGCTTCGCTGCAAGAGACCTATGACCGCATGCACCAGGCCTACTGCAACGTATTCACTCGCCTGGGCCTGAACTTCCGACCTGTGCAGGCGGATACCGGCTCCATCGGCGGTACTGGCTCCCACGAATTCCACGTACTGGCCGACTCCGGCGAAGACGATATTGCCTTCAGCGACAGCTCCGATTACGCCGCTAATATCGAAAAAGCCGAAGCCATTCCGCGCGAAAGCAGCCGTGGCGCGGCGACTGAAAGCATGCGCATGGTTGAAACCCCAGACACCAAGACCATCGATGCACTGGTGCAGGGCTTCGGTCTGGCAATCGAAAAAACCATCAAAACCCTGATCGTCCACGGTGCCAAAGAAGGCACCCTGGTCGCCCTGATTGTCCGCGGCGACCACGAGCTCAATGAGATCAAGGCCGCCAATCTGGAACAGGTTGCCAGCCCGCTGGTGTTTGCCAACGAAACTGAAATCCGTGCAGCTGTCGGCGCAGGCCCAGGCTCGCTCGGCCCGGTGAATCTACCGATCACTTGCATCATTGATCGCTCGGTCGCCCTGATGAGCGACTTCGCCTCTGGCGCCAATATCGATGACAAACACTACTTCGGCGTTAACTGGGAGCGTGACCTGCCCCTGCCGGAAGTTGCCGATCTGCGCAATGTGCTGGCCGGCGACCCGAGCCCGGATGGCAAAGGCACCCTGGAAATTAAACGCGGCATCGAAGTCGGACATATTTTCCAACTCGGCACCAAGTACAGCCAGGCACTAAACTGCCAGGTACTCGGCGAAAACGGTAAGCCAGTGATTCTGACCATGGGCTGCTACGGCATCGGTGTTTCTCGCGTAGTGGCAGCCGCCATCGAGCAGAACAACGACGAACGCGGCATTCTCTGGAATGATGCACTCGCACCCTTCCATATCGCCCTGGTGCCGCTGCGTTACGAAACCGATGCGGTGCGCGAAGCCACCGACAAGCTGTATGCCGAACTCACTGCCGCCGGTTTCGAAGTACTGCTGGACGACCGTGACAAAAAGACCAGCCCGGGCATCAAATTCGCGGATATGGAGCTGATCGGTATCCCGCACCGCATTGTCGTCAGCGACCGCGGTCTGGCCGAAGGCAACCTGGAATACAAGAGCCGTCAGGAAACCGAAGCCCAGGCCGTGCCTGTGGCCGACATCATGAGCTTTATCCAGGCCCGTATCCGCCACTGATTTCAGCCCTTTTAGCAAGAGTCGTCATGTTCAAGCGAAACACCCTCAGCCTCACTGCCACCCTTCTGGGTGGCACCCTGCTACTTAGCGGTTGCGCCAATCATTTGCCGCAACGCAGCGAGCATGAGGAGCGTATCGAGCGCAAACTGCTCGATCACAGCCTGCAGATCGATGTGGGGGAGCCGCGCGTACTGGAGCTGCCACAGCGCCGCGTACGCGTGCATGAACAGAAGACCTTCGAAGTTACAGCCTTCGACGTGACACGCCGTTACGACCGCTACACACCGTACCAACCTTGGCGCGAGCTGTATGAAGTACCGCTCGGGGCACTGGCGATTGTCGGCGGTATTGGCGCAAACGTGATGAATGTGGTGCTGCTCGGCAGCCTGCCGGATACCGTCACCAAGGACTGGATCAATTACGGCTTTGCCGGTATCAATCCGGCGATGAACGTCGAGTCCAACGGCCGTTCACAGCAGAACCTCGCCAGCCTGGAAGAACGTCGCCAGGATGCGCGCATGGAATACTCCAGCCTGCCCTGGGCCGAGCGCCCTGTGCAGGTCAAAGCGGGCGAACAGACCCATGAACTGCTCACCGATCGCAACGGCATCCTGCGCCTGAACCTGCTCGACAGCCCATTTGCCGAGCAGGATGTGACACGTATCAGCACCCTGCTGCTGACCGTTGAAGATGACCAGGGCTCGGCCCGTGCCGACGCCTCCCTGCTGGTCAGCCGTACCTTGCGTGGCAAGCTGCAGGAAGCCCATGAACTGATCTACGCCGACCTTGAAGGGGATGACGTGGCCCAGTGGGTACACCGGGTCAAGCGCTTGTCGGAACTCGGCCTTGAAGAAGAAGCCAGCGAGCTGGAACAGAGCCTGATCGAGCTGACGCGCAACGACCCCGAGCTGCAGAAGATCTTCCTGCTGGCACTGACCAGGGACGCAGGACGCCTGGTTGCTGACCCTGGCCACGACTGACACAGTATGTGGCCGCGCCTGACCTGCGCCCTGCTGGGCCTGCTGTGGTGGGGCACGAGCCAGGCAGACATACGCCAGGCACCGGAACCGGAACTGCGCGCCCTACTCCAACAAACAGTGGCTCAGGCTGATAGCTTTCAGGATCGTTTTGATGCCGAAGTCTGGCTGTTGGATATGTCCACGCGCATGCGGCGCTACATTCCAGACGCAGAGGAACGCCTGAGCCTGCTGCGGCTCGTGCATCGTGAAGCCAGCAAGGCGGGTTTGCGTCCTGATTTAGTGATTGCCCTGATTCATGCCGAGAGCCATTTCGACCGCTTCGCCATTTCTTCGGTCGGCGCTCAGGGCATGATGCAGGTGATGCCGTTCTGGAAAGCCGAGCTGGGGCGGCCGCATGACAACCTCACCGACAACGCCACCAACCTGCGCTACGGCTGCACCATCCTCAGTTTCTATCTGCGCAAGGAAAACGGCGATCTGAATCGCGCGCTGGCACGCTATAACGGCAGCCTCGGCAAGCATGCCTATCCGGCCAAGGTGGTCGGTTTCTGGCACGACTTCTGGTACGTCAAACCCTAGGATGGGTGAGCGGCACGAAGCACAAGGCGCACATAACAGCGAACCCTGCGCGCCGCATAAGCCATCAACGACTCAGCGCCGCACAATAAACCCGGCAATTCCCTGCACAGCCTGCTCCTGCAGTTCAAGACCAGAGACCTGGGCGGCTTGCGGGCCAGTCTGCAACCAACTGGCCAATTCGCTCACAGCGGCCTCATCCCCCTCAAACAGCACCTCAACCCGACCATCAGCCAGGTTGCGCACCCAGCCACTCAGCTCAAGGCGTTCAGCCTGCTCCGCTGTCGTCTGCCGAAAGCGCACTCCCTGCACACGCCCGCCGACATAACCATGCATCCAAACATGACTCATGACCTACTCCTGCGCTTTGAGCGCAGCCAGACGTGCTGTTAAGCCGGCTGCCGTCTGCTCGCCCAACAAACGCTCGCGCATCCGCCCCTGAGGATCGACGATATAGGTCACGGGTAGTACCTCTGCGCGTGGCAACTGATAACGTTCGGCCGGGTCCTGCGCCAGTACCGTAAAGGAAATGCCCATCTCCTGCGAGGCCTGGCTCAATTTCTCATCCAGCAGCCCATCGAAATTCACCCCGAGCACCTGCACCGATTGCGCCTTGAGCTGTTTCTCCAATGCATTGAGCTCGGGAATCTCGGTGCGGCATGGCGCACACCACTGCGCCCAGTAATTAATCACTAACCACTGGCCTTCCAGGCGCTCAACCGCTACCTTTCGTCCATATTGATCGACGCCTATGTCTTCCGCGCACCCAGCCAGAATCAGACCTATGCCGACGCCTGCCACAGCACGAATGATCGCCTGGAAACGCATTCCCATGCATTCGCTCCCTGATTCGATAAGGTTGATATGACATTAGATGCCTTGCGCCTGGAAGTGCCAGACATCCTCGAGAACGACGTCGCGCCGCTGGCCGATCTCAACGAGCAACTGGCCCAAGCGCGCCTGCAGCCAGCAGAACAGGCTCTGCAACAGGTATTGAGCCTGCTCTTCAGGCTGAACCGCAGTGCCATGACCTTACTCGAAAGGCAGCGCGCACTGCAAAGCTTCAGCGATCAATACCGCCACTACAGCAAGGCCTATCAGGGCGAGACGCCGCCCAGCGCACTGTTTGTTCATCTGTGCGGCGAACTGGCGGTCGGCTTCAAGCGCCTGTTGCTGCAGATTCTCCAGGGGCGCCAGCCGTCACGTCCACATCTGGCCTGGTGCCTATACATGGCCCAGCACTTCCTGGCGCAGAGCCTGTTGCGGCACTACCAGCTTTATCAGGAACCACCGCCCAGCCTGTGGCGCGACAGCCACCTGCTGTACTGGATCGGTGAACATCAGGATTGCCTGGATGAACCGGTTGCCGCCGCATTCCTGCCGCAGCCCGCCAGCACCCTACGCGGCATCTACCAGCAGATGCTGCTACTGGCATTGAGTAACCCGTTCCACCTGGCTGATGGTGAATGCGCACTGCTGTTTGGCGCCCTCTCCCCTCTATCCGACCTGGCTCGCCTGCTGCCCTGGGATGAAGACGAAGACATCGAAGGCCCGACAATCGACCTGACCGAATCTCAACCCTGCCTGAGTTACGACCAGGTTGCCGAAGGCAGTCCGGCCTATTTACGCCGTTTTGAGCTGGGCGCTCTACTGGTCGCCCTGCATGAACCCGCGCCACTGCAAAGCCAGGCTGAGCGTCAGGTGTTGGAGCGTGTACAGCAACACTGGCTGGGACGTCAGCAGCGTCGCCACGCCCGTGCCGACCACAGCTCCACATGCGAGCTGGTGGTTGGGCTGACGGGCATCCATGCCCAACTGCTGGAACAACGACCTGCCCGCACTGCCGCACAGATGCTCGACGCCAGCCCCGGTGGCGCCCGACTGCTGTGCAATGCCGATCAAGCCGTTCAACTATCGGTTGGTCAACTGGTGCTGCTGCTCACCGGCAGCGACACCCCGACCCTGGCCCTGGTGCGCTGGCGCCATTTGAACAGTGAAGGCCTGCACCTCGGTCTGCGCTATTTGAAAGGCCTGCCACGCCCCGTGTGGTTGCGCCGTGCACCCAGTGCACAAACCCATCCCGGTGTGCTGCAAAGCACACCGGCACCGGGTAATGGCTGGCACCACGGGCTATGGCTGCCCAATGGACAGTTCGTCGAAGGGGAAAACGTCTGGTTGCAACTGGCCAGCGCACACAATCAGGCCATTCTACCGCTGCCTGCCGCCAACCTGATGACAGCCTCGGTCACCCGCTACCCGATGCAGTTGGCTTAAATGGGTTTGCCGTTACGCTAAAACTGCGAGAACGGTCACGCCGAACATCGGCCAAGCGCACAGTTTCATCGGGAAGGCTCCACTTATAATTGATCGCACTCACGCATGATGCGATCTGTTATTACCCTGGAACACAACCATGACCCAAGCCCTCGACAAGTTGGTCGGCCCAGTACCTGCTGCCATCGTCAACCTCGCCCGCTTACAGGTCACCCCGTACGAAGGGCGTGTTGCCGAGTTCAACGTAGCCGCCTGGTTGCACTTGCCCGGGCTGGCCAACCTGCCGGTGTCTTTGCTGATCAGCTACCGTGACGGCGGCAACCTGCGCGAAGTGATGGTCGACCACGGCAAGGTCAATCAACACAGCAAGATTCTGCTTTCCGGTGTGGCACGCCTGCCGGTCAAACAGAAAATCGAAGACATGCAGGTGCGCCTGCGCTCGGCCGTATCGGCAAACAGCCTGATCGTCGAAGAGTTATTTGTGCAGGCCGTGGAACTGGCACAAGCCGACAGCCGCCAAGCACTCGCTTAAGCCACCGCGAAGCAACCCAAAACCCCGCGCACTGTCGCGGGGTTTTGCATTCAACCCGAGACCACACCACTGGGCGTTTTGCTGGACGGTGCCTCAGGCAGCGCTGCAGCTGAGGGCTCGCCGAAAGGCGTAGCGGTATTGACCAAAGATTGTGGCCAGCTGCTGAAACGCAGCCCAGTAATACGATTGAGGCGCTCAAGGGCCTCCTGAGGATCACGCTGATACAGATGAATCACTTTGCCTTTGCTGGCTGTCATAACGCCTTCACACTCCGCTAATCCCTGCCCTGCTGGCAACCTGATCGCTATCTGCAGTTGCGATAGCCAGAAGCGTGCCAGCCTCCCTTTAAAGCGTGTTTGGTGACCTTCATGGTCACCGGTGCCATCATGCGCCATCAGTGCAGCGCCGCAAACTGACGTTTTACGTCACTCGGCAGCGTCAGCCTGAGGCTGCAGCCACTGCGCAAGGTCTGCCGCAAACAGTTGCGTCTGCTCGTCCTGCAAACGCTGCAACCCGCTGCGCAGCGACGGATACCAGGGTTCCTCAAGTTGCTCAGGCAGGTTCTCCACCCGAGGTAACGGCCACGGGCTATGGCTCAGTAGTTGTTGCACCGGGTAATGACTGAGATCGCGACTCAACACCCACGCGCCGGGGCCGGTCGAGGCAATCAATTTCTGCTGTTCGAGGAATACCAGAATCTCTTCCCACTCGTGCTCGGCCAATTGCCAGCCTTGGCGCTGTACGTCACGTAAACGCACCTTAAGACCTGCTTGCTGGCGCTCATAAAACACCCGTAGCACGCCGAAGACTGTCAGCAAGCGCGGCATGGCACGCCTGCGCCATTGCTGGGAAATCCCCAGGTTGCACACTAACTCCGCGCCGAACAGCACGATCAGCCAGGACAGATAGATCCACAGCAGAAACAGCGGCACCGTGGCAAAAGCGCCATAGATCAGTTGATAACCCGGAAACAGACGCACATACAGGCCAAACAGCATCTTCGCCACTTCAAACAAGGTGGCGGCAAACAAGCCGCCCAATAACGCATGTTTTAGCGGCACCTGGGCATTCGGCACCGTGGCATACAGCAAGGTGAAGGCTGCCACGCTGAAGAGCAGCGGCATGAATTTCAGCAGCGCCTGCATGCCAAGCAAGGCATCCGGCCCGGAGATCAGCGACAGCGAGGTGATATAGGTGCTGATGGCAAAGCCACCGCCCAGCAGCAACGGTCCCAGGCTAAGAATCGCCCAGTACAGCAGAAAGCTGGAAACACCCCGGCGTGGCTGGCGCACGCGCCAGATGGTGTTGAAGGTTTTCTCGATGGTGACCAGCATCCAGAACGCCGTAGCCGCCAACACCACCACGCCCACCCAGGTCAGCTGGCGCGCCTGGGTGGTGAAATCACGCAGGTATTGCTGCAGGGTTTCACCAGCCGAGGGCACGAAGTTGCGGAAGATAAAACTCTGGATTTGCTCGCCGGTATCCTGGAATGCCGGGATGGCCGACAACATGGAAAACGTCACGGTCATCATCGGCACCACCGCAAACAGGGTGGTGTAGGTCAGCGCCGCCGCATTGTTGGTACCTTGATCAGCGATAAACCGCTGCAACAGGAAACGCCAGAACTCCAACTGGTTAATAACGCGCTGCCGCATGCACTCTCCTTAGCCACCCGCGCTCAGCAACCTGCCATGGACGCAGGCGTAAATGCCGTTAGCGGGTAGAATAGCCGCCATCGATGGCCACAGGCGACCCGAACATGACCAATCTGACGCTCTACCATAACCCGCGCTGCTCGAAATCGCGCAACGCCCTGCAACTGCTCGAAGAACGCGGACTCAACCCCAATATTGTGCGCTACCTGGAAACGCCGCTGAGCGCCGCCGAACTGCACGAACTGCTGCGCAAGCTGGGCATTCGCGCCCGCCAGTTGCTGCGTACCGGTGAGGATGAGTACAAGGCCCTCGGCCTGAACGATCCAGAATTGACGGATGAGCAGTTGATCGCCGCCATGGTCAGCCAGCCCAAACTGATCGAGCGCCCCATTCTGGTTGCAGGCGACAAAGCCGTGGTCGGCCGGCCACCGGAAAGCATTCTGGAGATCCTGCCGTGAGCGCCCCCTACATTCTGGTGCTGTATTACAGCCGCCATGGCGCCACCGCCGAAATGGCCCGGCAGATTGCCCGCGGCGTCGAAATGGGCGGTCTGGAGGCGCGCCTGCGTACAGTGCCGGCTATTTCCGCCGAATGCGAAGCCACTGCACCTGCGATTCCTCCGGAGGGCGCGCTGTACGCCAGCCTGGATGACCTGAAGAACTGCGCCGGCCTGGCGCTCGGCAGCCCGACCCGCTTCGGCAACATGGCCGCACCACTGAAGTATTTTCTCGATGGCACCAGCGGCCTGTGGTTGACCGGCGGCCTGGTCGGCAAACCGGCAGGTGTATTCACCTCCACGGCCAGCCTGCATGGCGGCCAGGAAAGCACCCTGCTGTCGATGCTGTTACCGCTGCTGCACCACGGCATGCTGATCACTGGCCTGCCCTACAGCGAAGCCGCACTGCTTGAAACCCGTGGCGGCGGCACGCCTTATGGCGCCAGCCACCATGCCGGCGCCGATGGCAAACGCGCCCTGGATGAACACGAAACGGCCCTGTGCCGCGCGCTAGGCCAGCGCCTGGCACACACCGCAATCAAACTGGAGAGTGTCCGTGGCTAGAATCGCCAAACCGCTGCCCAGCCTGGAATGGCTGCAACCGCGCCTGAACATCAGCCGCGTCACCTGCCTGCTGAGTTTCTTTAGCCTGACCGCCCTGCTGCTGGTGTGGAATCTGCACTACGCCAACATCCCCGGCAAACTGCTGTGGGTCATCCTTGGCTTGCAGCTGACCCCGCTGCTGCTGCTCGCCCCTGGCCTGCTGCTGGGCAACGCGCGTGCACATGCTTGGGCCTGCTTCGTGGTCAACCTGTACTTTATCCAGGGCGTGCTCGCTGCTTTCGACCCAAGCAAAGCGCTGTATGGCTGGCTGCTCACCCTGCTCAGTTTCAGCCTGTTCTGCGCAGCGTTGATGTACACCCGCTGGCGCTTTCAGTACGAACGCAAGCTGGCCGGAGAATAACGGCGCCCCCTGACCTCAAAGCAACACCCGCTGTGCCGTTGCTTTGAGGTGGGCAGTTACCAGCCCAGGGTTTCCTTGAGGAAGGGAATGGTCAGCTTGCGCTGAGCCTGCAACGAAGCCTGATCGAGGCGCTCGAGCAATTCGAACAGCGCACTCATGCTGCGCTCACCGCGGGTCAGGATAAAGCGCCCAACCTCATCACTGAGGTGCAGGCCACGGCGCGAAGCGCGCAGTTGCAGGGCGCGCAACTTGTCCTCATCGGACAGCGACTGCAGTTGAAACACCAGCGCCAGGGTCAGGCGCGATTGCAGATCCGCCAACTTGATTGGCAGCTCACGCGGGGAAGTACCCGCCGCCAACAGCAAACGTCGACCGCTGTCACGCAGACGATTGAAAAGGTGAAAGAGCGCCTCTTCCCACTCACTGTTACCAGCCACGGCATCCAGATCATCCAGACAGACCAGCTCACACTGCTCAAGGTTATCCAGCAGCGCCGGGCCATACTCGACCACTTCGCCTAACGGCAGATACACCGCTGGCTCGCCACGCTGCTCAAAACGCAGACACGCCGCCTGCAACAGATGACTGCGCCCAACGCCCTCACCACCCCACAGATAGATCAGGCTTTCGGTCCAGCCAGCATCGGCCTCGCACAGCCGCTCGACATAGCCGAGGGCCGCCGCATTGGCGCCGGGGTAATAGTTGGCGAAAGTGGCGTCATCACGCAGACGCACACCTAAAGGCAGTTGTATGGGTGTCATACTGGGTTGGGCGGCTCGTCGGAACCGCTGGCTGGCTCACCGTAAAGATCGGAAAGTTTATAGAAATCATGCAGATGACGCACTAACACCATGATCACCGCCGCGACTGGCAAAGCCAGGAGGATGCCGGTAAAGCCGAACAATTGACCGCCAGCCATGATGGCGAAGATCACGGCAACCGGGTGCAGGCCAATGCGATCGCCTACCAGCATCGGCGTCAGCAGCATGCCTTCGAGCATTTGCCCGACGATAAAGACTGCCGCTATACCCAGCAGCGGGTAGAAATCCAGGCCGAACTGGAACAGCCCCGCCGTCAGCGCAGCGCCGATGCCCACTACCACGCCCAGGTACGGCACGATGCTGGCCAAGCCGGCCAGCACGCCGATCAGCAAGCCAAGCTCGAGGCCAATCACCATCAGGCCGGTGGCATACAGCACGCCCAACGCCAGCATCACTAGCAACTGACCACGCAGGAAAGCCCCCAGCACTTCATGGCATTCGCCGAACAGTTGCACGACCAGCCCCTCGCGGCCACGCGGCAGCAAGCTGCGCAGTTTGGCGACCATCAGATCCCAGTCACGCATCAGGTAAAAACTCACCACCGGAATCAGCAGCAGGTTGGCCAGCCAGGCCAGCAGTGCCATGCCCGAGGCCGTGGCCGTGGACAGCAGCGCACCAACGATATCGGTGGTTTTGCCCAACTGTCCGGAGAATGCAGTTTTCAGCTGATCAAAACGCCAGAAACCTTCGTTCAGCCCGAGCTTGAGCTGTATCCATGGCAAAGCCTGGTGCTGAAGCCAATCAAGCATTTGCGGCGCCAGTTCGTACAAGCGCACCAGCTGTTTGCCCAGCATGGGCACCAAGACCAGCAGCAGAATGGCCATGATCAGCGTGATCAGCGCAAACACCACCACCACGCCCCAGGTCCGCGACAGTTTCCAGCGTTCCAGGCGGTCAACCAGCGGGTCGCCCATATAGGCCAGCAGAATGCCGATCAGAAACGGCGAAAGAATCGGTGCCAGCAGGTACAGCAGACCACCCAGCAGTAATGCCGCAACTATCCATATCCAACGATGCGAATCGATCATGCCCTGCGCTCCATATGCCCACTGCTATCCAGAAATCTGCCCGAGCTGTACCTCAGCTCATATGAAAACCGCAGCTATGAGCTGCGGTTTTCAACTTGAGAAGGCGCTATGCCCGCAGTCTACCAGCGAAACTTCAACACATTTTCCGGCGCTGCCGCAGCAGGCTCAGCAGCCGCAGCTGGTGGCGTGAGCGACTGCCCGGCATCCACCGCCGCCTCGGCCGGCACTTCCTGCAAACGCGCCAGCGCCAGTTGTGCGCGCAACTGTTCAGTATTGGCATTCACCGCAAACGTCAGCGTATCACCCTGAACCTTGCGCAACTGCGCGGCAAAAGGCTCAAGAATGCGCTGCAACTCGGCATAACGCGCCAGGTCAACGCCTTGCACCTGCACGGTCAGGGCCGTGGCCGCACCAGGGGCGACAATAAAGCGTGGCGCCAAACGCTGATTGACGGCCAGCAGGATGGCATCGGCCAGCGCCGCCTGGTCAGCACCCTGCACGGTGCCCTGCTCGCGCTCATCACCCAGCCACAAGCGCCACTCGGCCTGCCACTGACCATTGGCCTCGCGCGCAACGATCGCCAGCAAGGCATCAGCGGCGTAGCGCTCGGAGGCTTCACGCAAGGCAGCCGGATCATTCGCAGTGAGGTTTTCCGCAACCGCCACCAGTTGCTCGGAAAGATCGGCTAACGGCAAGCGCAGCGGCAGACCACGGTGCTGCGCGGCCTGATTGAGCGGCGCAGCAGCAGCCTGGCCATCACCAAGCAGACGACTGCCATCGCTGGCATCACTCAACCACCACAGCAGGATGCTCGGGCGATTGGCGCCCCACAGCGCCAGACCGGCCTGACGCAGGCTGCGGTCGGTACTCTGTGGGTCAAAGTCGACCAGCAGTTTGTCGCCTTCATAGCCATATTGACTGACGATCTGCTGCGGATCCTTATACAGCGCCGCCAGGGCCGGGTTCTGCGCCGCATCGGTTTTGCCGGTCAGGCGCAACACCAGGGTGTCCAGCGCACGGCTTAGAGCGGCCGCGCGCTCTTCCGGCTGCTGGCTGCTGACCGTTTCACGAACTTGGTACAGGTCAGTCACGGGGGCAGCAAAAGCTGGCAGGCCGAACAGCGACACACAGACAAGAAACAGGCGAGCGGTCAAACGCATGGATGGATTCTCGACGGACGGAAAGTGGCGCGCAGGCCGGGTTGAAAAATACTCGCCCCTGCCAACAGCGCAGCAGACAGAGGACACAAGCGCGAGTTTAGGGCTGTCAGGGCGCATTCCAAAGCCATTTTCACCGCCCAGCCGGCAGTAACGCTCCATATACAGCCATTGGCTACCTTAAACAGCCGCCCCAACTGCCGCAACCTTAGCGGGTGGCCGCTGCCGGGCAAGCCTGATAAAATCGCGCGCCTTCGCAGACCGCCGCCATAAGCGGTGGTGACAATCCGCATTTCCCCCTAAAGGCCTGGATCTATGAGCAAGCAACCCTCCATCAGCTACAAGGACGCAGGTGTAGATATCGACGCGGGCGAAGCCCTGGTCGAACGCATCAAAGGCGTGGCCAAGCGCACCGCGCGTCCGGAAGTCATGGGTGGGCTGGGCGGCTTCGGCGCGCTGTGCGAGATCCCGGCCGGTTACAAACAACCCGTACTGGTCTCCGGCACTGACGGCGTAGGCACCAAGCTACGCTTGGCGCTGAACCTGAACAAGCACGACAGCATCGGCCAGGACCTGGTTGCCATGTGCGTCAACGACCTGGTGGTCTGTGGCGCCGAGCCGCTGTTCTTCCTCGACTACTACGCCACCGGTAAGCTCAACGTTGACGTGGCCGCCACCGTCGTCACCGGCATCGGCGCCGGCTGCGAACTGGCTGGCTGCTCCCTGGTTGGCGGTGAAACCGCTGAAATGCCCGGCATGTACGAAGGCGAAGACTACGACCTGGCCGGCTTCTGCGTTGGCGTGGTGGAAAAAGCCGAAATCATCGACGGCTCGAAAGTCGCCACCGGTGACGCGCTGATCGCCCTGCCGTCCTCCGGCCCGCACTCCAACGGCTACTCGCTGATCCGCAAGATCATCGAAGTCTCCGGTGCAGACATCGAAACCACTCAGGTCGATGGCAAGCCGCTGACCGACCTGCTGATGGCGCCGACCCGCATCTACGTCAAACCGCTGCTCAAGCTGATCAAGGACACTGGCGCCGTCAAAGCCATGGCCCACATCACCGGCGGCGGTCTGCTCGACAACATCCCGCGCGTACTGCCAAAAGGCGCACAAGCCGTGGTCGACGTGGCCAGCTGGACGCGCCCGGCGGTCTTCGACTGGCTGCAGGAAAAAGGCAATGTGGATGAGCACGAGATGCACCGCGTACTCAACTGCGGCGTCGGCATGGTCATCTGCGTGGCGCAGGATCAGGTTGAAGTCACCCTGCAAACCCTGACCGCCGCAGGCGAGCAGCCTTGGGTAATCGGCCAGATCGGTGAAGCCGCCGAAGGCGCTGCACAGGTCGTATTGAACAACCTGAAACAGCACTAATGCCAGCACAGTGCAATCTGGTGGTGCTGATCTCCGGCTCCGGCAGCAATCTGCAGGCGCTGATCGACAGCATCACCCATGACGGCAACCCTGCACGCATCGCCGCGGTGATATCCAACCGCGCCGATGCCTACGGCCTGGAGCGCGCCAAACAGGCCGGCATCGCCACCGCCGTGCTCGACCACAAGCAGTTCGATGGCCGCGAGGCCTTCGATGCTGCGCTGGTCGAGGCCATTGATGCGTTTGATCCGCAGTTGGTGGTACTGGCTGGTTTTATGCGCATCCTCACCCCCGGTTTCGTTCGTCACTACGCCGGCCGCCTGCTGAATATTCACCCGTCGTTGCTGCCGAAATACAAAGGCCTGCACACCCATCAGCGCGCACTGGACGCTGGTGATACTGAGCATGGCTGCAGCGTGCACTTCGTCAGCGAGGAACTCGATGGCGGACCACTGGTCGTACAGGCAGTGGTACCGGTACAGTCGGATGACTCGCCCAGCAGCCTGGCGCAGCGCGTACACGAGCAAGAACATGTGATTTACCCGCTGGCCGTGCGCTGGTTTGCCGAAGGCCGTTTGCAGCTGGCCGCGCAGGGGGCGATGTTGGACGAGCAACTGTTACCGAGCACTGGACAGCTAATTCGAACGTAGCCACTTATTCGAACCGGGAGACACCATGCGCCGCGCCTTACTGTTCGCACTGACACTTTTAAGCCTGCCGGCACTGGCCGTCGAGCTGAAACCCTTCTCCGCCAGCTACACCGCCGACTGGAAGCAACTCCCCGTCAGCGGCAGCGCTGAACGCAGCCTTGAAGCGCTGGATAACGGCGTGTGGAAGCTGAACTTCGAAGCCTCCATGCTGGTCGCCAGCCTGACCGAACAAAGCACCCTGCGCGTGGATAAAGAAGTCTTCCTGCCGCAGACTTACCTGTATGAACGCAACGGCCTGGGCAAAGGCAAGAAGATCGAGCACGACTTCGACTGGAGTGCCAAACAGGTTATCGGCAGTGATCGCGATACCCCGGTGCGCCTGCCGCTGAACCGTGGCCTGCTGGACAAGTCGACCTATCAGCTGGCCCTGCAATATGACGTGGCCGCTGGCACCAAGAGCATGAGCTACCAGGTGGTCGATGGCGACGAAGTGGAAACTTACGACTTTCGCGTGCTGGGTGAAGAAACCGTGCGTACCAAGGCCGGCCTGATCGACGCCATCAAGGTCGAACGCGTGCGTGATCCGACACAAAGCAGCCGCAAGACCATCCTCTGGTTCGCCAAGGACTGGGACTTCCTGCTGGTGCGCCTGCACCAGGTCGAGAAAGACGGCAAGGAATACCAGATCATGCTCAAGGACGGCACCGTCGACGGCAAAGCGGTTGCAGGCCGCCAGGACTGAGAGAACTCAATAAAAAAGCCGAGCTAAGTGCTCGGCTTTTTTATGGCGCTGATGTCGGTAAACCAGAGCCTAACAGCGTCAATCCTTAGAGCCTGTTTACGATCTCGCGAGCTAGAGCCAGACAAGGCAAAAATAGCCGAGAAACGCAGCGTAGCGGAGTAACAGCTACAGGCTGGCCCGCAGGGTGAGCGCAGCGAATCACGCGGAGTGTACTTTTGTACATGAGCATTTCGAGGCTGTTTTTAACGTTGGATGGCCGACGCGCAGCAAATCGTAATCACCACATCAGATCATCCGGCACCTGATAGGCCGCATACGGATCATCGGCATCCGGCGCTTCGGTCGGGGTGTTGAGCAACACCACGCGCTGGGCGTCGCGCTCCTGAATCTTCAGCGCGGCTTCACGCGGGATCACTTCATAGCCACCACCGTGACGGACAATGGCCAACGAGCCGCTGCTGAGCTTGTTGCGCATCAGGGTGTTGACCGACAGACGCTTGACCTTCTTGTCGTCAACGAAGTTGTAGTAATCCTCGGTGGTCAGCTTGGGCAGACGCGAGACTTCAATCAGCTGCTTGATCTGCGCGGCACGAGCCTTCTGCTCGGCTTTTTCCTGTTGCTGGCGGTTCAGCTCCTGATCGCGCGCTGCCTTTTCGGCCATGGCCTGCTGGGCGGCAAGCTTTTGCGATTCGTCCTTCTCGGCCTGACCTTTATTCACCAGGCGCTGCTGTTTCTGCTGCTGTTTGCCGGCCTGCTTGGCCTGCTTTTCGTTGACCAGCCCGGCTTTAAGCAGCTGATCGCGTAGTGAGAGAGCCATAACCTACCTTTCCAACCTTCAATATTAAGTGGGCGTACCCAGCGCAATCGTGACGCGCCATCCACCCTATGGGCTCAGCAGCTCGGGGTCTGCTTTTCCAGTTTTTTGGCTTCGCCCCAGAGCGCGTCCAATTCATCCAGGGCGCAATCTTCTATGCTGCGCCCCGCTTCGCGCAATGCCTGCTCGATAAAACGAAAACGCCGTTCGAACTTGGCGTTGGCCGCACGCAGCGCCGTTTCCGGATCGACCTTGAGGTGCCGGGCCAGGTTGCTGACCACAAACAGCAGATCGCCGATCTCTTCACCAATCGCCTCGGGGTCGTTTTCGCTCATGGCTTCGAGCACTTCATCCAGCTCTTCGCGCACCTTGTCCACCACCGGCAAGGCCTCGGGCCAGTCGAAGCCGACCTGAGCGGCGCGCTTCTGCAACTTGATCGCCCGGCTTAGCGACGGCAGCGCTGTAGGCACATCGTCAAGCAGTGAGAGCTGCTCAGGGGCATTAGCCTTCTCGGCGCGCTCTTCGGCCTTGATCTCCTCCCAACGCTGTTTGACCGCAGCCTCCTCCAGCTTGGCCACATCCACGGCGCCGTACAGATCGCCATCGGGGAACACATGCGGGTGGCGGCGAATCAGCTTGCGGGTAATGCCATCCACCACCTGAGCAAATTCGAAGCGGCCTTCTTCATGGGCCAGTTGGCTGTAATACACCACCTGAAACAGCAGGTCGCCCAGCTCACCGGGCAGATGATCGAAGTCACCGCGCTCGATGGCATCGGCCACTTCGTAGGCCTCTTCAATCGTATGCGGCACAATCGTCGTGTAGTTCTGCTTGAGATCCCAGGGGCAGCCGTGCTGAGGGTCGCGCAGCCGGGCCATCAGGTGCAGCAGGTCATCGAGTTGGTACATAAGATTCCTTTACCTACGTAGCCCGGATGCAATCCGGGAATGCCTGTACGCAATTCCCCGGATTGCATCCGGGCTACGGTATTGAGACTTAACTGACCCGATGGCGGCGCGCTTCAATAATGTTGGGCAGCTGAGAAATACGTCCCAGCAGCCGGCCCAATGCATCCAGCCCAGGAATCTCCACGGTAATCGACATGGACGCGGTGTTGTCGTCCTTGTTCGAGCGGGTATTCACCGCCAGCACATTGAGCTTCTCGTTGAGCAGCACCTGGGTCACGTCACGCAGCAGACCGGAACGGTCGTAGGCCTTGATGATGATGTCGACCGGATAGGTCTGCACCGGCACTGGGCCCCAGCTGACCTGGATGATCCGCTCCGGCTCGCGCCCGGCCAACTGAAGCACCGAGGCACAGTCCTGACGGTGAATGCTCACACCGCGACCCTGGGTGATGTAGCCGACAATTGGATCGCCCGGCAGCGGCTGGCAGCAGCCGGCCATCTGCGTCAGCAGGTTGCCGACCCCCTGGATCTGGATATCGCCGCGCTTGCCAGGTTTGAAGCCCAAGGCCTTGCGCGGGATCAGTTCGAGCTGCTCGTTGACCCGATCCGGCTCGACCAGTTGCTGCGCCAGGTTGACCAGTTGCACCAGGCGCAGATCACCGGCGCCGAGGGAAGCAAACAGATCCTCGCTGGTTTTCAGGTTGGCCTTCTCGGCCAGTTTGTCGAAGTCCACATGCGGCAAGCCCAGGCGCAGCAGTTCGCGCTCAAGCTGCTGCTTGCCGGCGGCAACGTTCTGGTCGCGGTCTTGCAGCTTGAACCAGTGGACGATCTTCGCCCGCGCCCGGCTGGTGGTGACGTAACCGAGGTTGGAGTTCAGCCAGTCGCGGCTCGGCGTGCCGTGCTTGCTGGTGATGATCTCCACCTGCTCGCCGGTCTGCAGGCTGTAGTTGAGCGGCACGATGCGCCCATTGATCTTCGCACCACGGCAGTTATGGCCGATCTCGGTGTGCACGCGGTAGGCAAAATCCAGCGGCGTCGCGCCCTTGGGCAGGTCGATGGCGTGGCCGTCCGGGGTGAAGACATAGACCCGATCCGGCTCGATATCCACGCGCAGTTGCTCGGCCAGGCCACCGATATCGCCCAGCTCCTCGTGCCATTCGAGCACCTGGCGCAGCCAGGAAATCTTCTCTTCGTAATGGTTGGAGCTGGCTTTGACGTCGGTGCCCTTGTAGCGCCAGTGCGCGCACACGCCCAATTCGGCTTCTTCGTGCATCGACTGGGTGCGGATCTGCACCTCCAGCACCTTGCCTTCCGGGCCGAGCACGGCGGTGTGCAACGAGCGGTAGCCGTTTTCCTTGGGGTTGGCGATGTAATCGTCGAACTCTTTGGGAATGTGCCGCCACAGGGTATGGACGATACCAAGGGCGGTGTAGCAATCGCGCACCTGCGGCACCAGCACGCGCACCGCGCGCACGTCGTAGATCTGGCTGAACTGCAGGCCCTTGCGCTGCATTTTGCGCCAGATCGAATAGATGTGTTTGGCCCGGCCACTGATGTCGGCCTTGATCCCGGTGGCCTCCAGCTCCTCGCGCAGCTGGCCCATCACTTCATTGATGTACTGCTCACGGTCCAGCCGGCGCTCATGCAGCAACTTGGCGATCTGCTTGTACTGCTCGGGCTCCAGGTAGCGGAAAGACAGATCTTCCAGCTCCCACTTGATATGACCGATGCCCAGGCGGTGGGCCAACGGTGCATAGATATCGAACACCTCACGGGCCACGCGTTGGCGCTTCTCGTCGTCAGCGCCCTTCACCGCACGGATCGCACAGGTGCGCTCGGCCAGTTTGATCAACGCCACGCGCACGTCATCGACCATCGCCACGAGCATCTTGCGCAGGTTTTCCACCTGGGCCTGGGAGCCGAGCACCAGGGAATCACGCGGGTTCATCGAGGCGCTGATCGCCGCCATGCGCAGCACGCCTTCCACCAGCTTGGCCACCACGGGGCCAAAGCGCTGATGCACCAGCGCTAACGGCACCTTGCCTTCACGCACGCAGCGGTAGATCACGGCGGCGACCAGGGAGTCCTGGTCGAGCTTGAGGTCGGCGAGGATTTCGGCGATCTCAAGCCCGGCACGAAAACTCGATGCGCCCTCCGTCCACAGGTTCTGCGCGGCATTGGCCTGCTGCTCGGCCTCACGGGCGAATTCGCAGGCATCACGCAGGGCGTCACGATCCAACGCCGGATCGACACTCAGTACATGCCCGAGCCAGGCTTCAAGGTTGATGCTGCCGTCATCGTTGATCGGCTGATGCGCTCTGACCTGAACCATCTTGCTACCTTCCCTACGGCAGAGCAGAGCCTGCCGAATAGTCGCCAGCTTCTATGAGCCGGTCGGTTGAACCGCTTGAAAGCGCAATCCCTGTGCGCCCCGTTACCACTCACTGGGCTATTGCCCCGGTAAAACCTTGCCCCAGGTATCAAGCCTGGGGTCGAACAAACAACGCCATCGCTTCGACGTGCGCGGTTTGCGGAAACATGTCGAGGATACCGGCGCGTTCCAGCCGATACCCCTGCGCCAGCAATTCGGCGCTGTCACGGGCCAAAGTCGTCGGGTTGCACGACACATACAACACCCGTTTGGCACCCAGCGCCGACATCTGCTGTACCGCCTGCAGCGCACCGTCACGCGGAGGGTCCAGCAGCACGGCAGCGAAACCGCCCTGCGCCCAGCTGGCATCGGCCAGCGGGTTGGACAGGTCGGCCTGGAAAAAGTGCGCGTTGCCCAGGCCATTGCTCGCAGCATTTTCAGCGGCGCGCTCAACCATGGTTTGCACGCCTTCCACCGCCACCAGCTCGCGCACCCGCTGGGCCAGTGGCAAGGCGAAATTGCCCAGACCGCAGAACAGATCCAGCACCCGCTCATCGGCCTGCGGCGCCAGCCAGTCCAGCGCCTGCGCAACCATGGCGTCATTCACCGGCTGGTTGACCTGGACAAAATCACCAGGCCGATACGCCAGGTCGAGGTCAAACGCATCCAGGCGATAACTCAGTTGCTGCGCTGGCTCAAACGGCTGCGGCTCAGCCGTGCCGTGCAACCACAGCTGCGCCTTCTGCTCAGTGCAGAAGGCCTGCAAACGGGCCAGGTCCGCTTCGCTCAACGCAGCGGTATGTCGTATCAGCACAGCACTGGAGCTGCCGCTGAACAACTCGACATGACCAATGGCCTGAGGTTTATCCAACGCACACAGCACTTGGGGTAACGCACGCAGGATCGGCTGCAAGGGTTGTACCAGCACCGGGCAATCGCCGATGGCGATGATGTCCTGGCTGGCCGCTGCGCGAAAACCCACATCCAGACGCTTGGCCTTGTTGTCCCAGCGCACGGCAATGCGCGCGCGGCGGCGATAACCCAGTTCAGGGCCGACCAGCGGCGCAGTCCATTCTTGCGGCTCGAGATTGGCCAGGCGGCTGAGTTGCTCGGCGAGCATGCGCTGTTTCAGGGCAAGCTGATCGGCATGGGGCATATGTTGCAGGCTGCAGCCACCGCAGACTTTGACATGCACGCAAGCCTCGCTACGCCGCTCGGCACTGGCGGTGAGAATGCGCTCAACCCGCGCCTCGACCACCTTGCCATGGGCGCCGAGCACCCGCGCTTCGATCTGCTCGCCGGCCAGTGCGCCGCTTACAAACCAGGTGCGCCCCTCGCTGAACGCGATGCCGCGGCCGTCGTTGGCCAGGCGCTCGATAGCCAGTTTCTGCTTCTTACCCACCGGCACTTGCGGCGCGCGGGAACCACCGCTGGGTTGAAAGCGCAGACCGCCGTCTTTCTTGGCCATCAGTTGCTCTGGCCATCCGTACTGGGGACGTCGTAAACGCCGCTGGACAGGTAACGGTCGCCACGGTCACAGATGATCGCCACCATCACCGCGTTCTCGACTTCCTGGGACAGACGCAGCATCGCCGCCACCGAACCGCCGGAAGACACGCCACAGAAGATGCCTTCTTCGCGCGCCAGGCGGCGCATCACGTCTTCGGCTTCCTGCTGGCCCATGTCGATGATGCGGTCCACCCGCTCGGCCTGATAAATCTTCGGCAGGTACTCCTGCGGCCAGCGGC